>JAESFG010000043.1_pt1 | contig 584509 bp, 346 predicted proteins | sample 9269371 | NCBI WGS metagenome assembly JAESFG01 (sample SAMN14506227, study PRJNA617093) | algae metagenome | isolation source: Aetokthonos hydrillicola CCALA 1050 (B3-Florida) and co-occurring... | place: USA: South Carolina | collected 2013-01-01
GGTCGAGGGTATGACTGGCCCGCTGCCCCCTCATCCGCGCCCGCGCGACCGCCCGCAGCCGCTCGTACAGCATCGCCGACACCTGCCGCATCTCGCCAAGGGCCATGGCAAGAGTTGATATTTGCCCTGGGCGATGGAGTCAATCAGATACGAGGATGTGAGAACGTTGATCCGTCCAGAGCTCGCTGGATCGGCTGAGCTGCGTTTTACGCCGAGGCGTTCTACGCGAAGGGCACGCGTCGCAGCGCGACTTCATGAGCGTCGGCGAGTGCCGTCCGAGCGGAGTCGCGCTCGCGGGCGTCCTTCGCGACGTCGAATCGCACTACCGTGTCGATGTCGTCCGGCAGCGGCCAGGTGCACATGACGGGCGTTCGCCAGTTCAGAAAGATGTCGTCCGGTCCGTCGAAGGTTTGGACGCCGGGGTTCCAGTAGTCGGACAGCTCGATCGGCCCCCGCGTAGCGAGGCAGTGCGGATTTGCGACGACGCCGCGCAGTCCCGGCAGACATGCGTGGCCGATCGGCTGATCGAGGAAGTGCGCGTAGAGGCGCGAGCCATCCGCGCTCTGCGTCCAGCGGCCCCACTCCGGTTTCGGAAGCGGCGCTGCCACGCACCCTCGAATGCTCTCGCCGTTCCGCGCGAGCCACGCACCGACTTCGCGCATGATGCTCGCCTGTGACTCGTCGATCGCGCCGCTCGCATCGGGCGCAAGGTTGACGCAGAAGTTGCCCCCCTTGCTGACGCAGTTCACCAGCGTGCGGACGATCGTCTTGGCGCTCTTCAGGTGCGGATCGCCCGCGGCGCTGTGGCACCAACTGTTGCCGAGCGATATCCAGCTCTCCCAGGGGATCGCATCGCCGCCCGCGTTGCGGACGGGCTCGCGCGGGACGTCCTGCTCGGAGTGATCGAAGTCGCCCGCGTATTCGGGCCGCGGCCATTGCTTGATCGGCTCGAAGCCGAGGCGGTCGTTGACGATCACGTCGGGCTGGAGTCGGCGCACGGTGCGCATTAGTTCCGCTGCGCCCCAGCGCTCGCCGCGGAAGTCCCAATAGCTGAAGTCGAACACCAGCAGGTCGATCGTGCCGTAGTTCGTGAGCAGCTCCTCGACCTGGCCGTGCAGGTAGCGGACGTATCGCGACCAGTCGCGCTTCGGGTCGAGCGACTGCTGAGCGGGGTCGTGCCGCAGCGGGTGCTGGCGATCGCCGAACACCGGGCCGGCGTCGGGGTGGTGCCAGTCGACGAGGCTGTAGTAGAGGCCGACGCGAAGGCCTTCCGCGCGAAGTGCGTCGACGTACTCACGGACGAGGTCGCGTCGACACGACGGCGCGCGGACACTGGTGTAGTCGGTGAGGTTGCTGTCGAAGAGGCAGAATCCGTCGTGGTGTTTAGTAGTAAGGACGACGTGCGTCGCCCCGCTCTCGCGAGCGAGGCGGGCCCATCGCTTAGCGAAATCCGGCGCGGGCGAGAACTGCTCGAAACACGGACGATACTGCTCGACGGTGAGCCGTTCGACCGATCGCACCCACTCGCCCCGGCCGAGCACGGAATAGAGGCCCCAGTGCAGGCTCAGGCCGAACCGGGACTCGGTCCACCATTTCATTCGATCGGGAACGGACGTGATGCACGGCGAGAGGAGCGAGGTAGACATGAGGTGATTCGCTGTGAAGGCGGGACCCGAATAACGATCCCCGGACGGCTTGGAACGCGAATGCCCGCCAACGACCGCTTCGTTGGCGGGGCTCGAGACGCGGAGGATAGAGGATCGTACTCGTCTATACGAAGTCCACGTCGCCCATAAGACCGACCAACGTGTCGAGGCGCGGATGGCCTCACACTCCGCAAGCATTGTCGTTGTCACGCGCCGCCGTTCACGCACATGCTGCGATCGCCCTCTCATTGCACTGCGTTCTACTCCTGAGTCGCAATCGACAGCGTTGACGAACATCGCTCGGAGTCGTGTCTCACGATCATGCGAGACTATCGACCTCGCCGCACACGAAGTCGTAGACGATCGACTGGTCACTCGCGTCGAGCGAGCATTCAAGAGACGGATCTCGCCGTAAGCCGAGCGATGTCGCCACACCCATGTCGTATCGAACGAGAAATCGCCGTTCGCAGATCCGCGCGCCAGCGTTGGCGGCGAGTAGGATCGCGCGCCAGCACCGCTGATGCTCGGCCCGGGTCATGTACGACGAGACGTCCGAGATCGAGAACGCGTCGATACCACCGTTAGACTCCAGATACTCCGTGAGCGGCGCACGCACGCAGCGAATCCGATCGAGCCTCGCGCAGATCGTGCCGTAGTTTGCTGTTTGCAGGTATAGAGGCAACGCGAGATCGGCGCGGTATCTGCCGTAGAAGGCAAGCCACGCCCACGCGCTATCGCGAAACAGGAACGCAGAGGCAGCCCGTCGGAAACGGTCTATCAAGTAGGCGGGCACATCGGTCGACTCGGGCACGAACGCCGCCCCGGGCTCGTCTGAGAAGCGGTGCCACAGCAAGCGACTGAAGATGGTACGCAGCATCAACTCCCACGTCCGGTTGTCCCAACGGCGTCTCCATAGCTCTGCCTGCTCGTCAACCGACTCGCACGCGAACAACCGATCGCGCAGCCCGCGCCGCGTGAGTGAGAACAGCCTAGAGAACAGCCGAAGCCTGCGATCCCACGAGCCGGCGTAGAGGACTCCTCGGTCGATCACGCGAAGCCGTCCATCCCAGAACCGGCGCGACTCCAAAGCCAGCCGCGAGCGGAGTTGAACGTAGATGGACCGACGAGCGCTGCTCTTGCGTACGCCGAGAAATGCAAGCAGCTGGTCGTGGTTGAGCATTCGCATCGCGGCGATCTTCAGGTCGAGCAGTGCCAGCTGTGCCGGGTTCATGTCGACGGCGATCACCTCGCGTGGGTCGCCGAGCAACAGTTCGAGCGGCCTCGCCCCGCTGCCGGCGATGCAGACGACTCGATCGGTTGGCCGTGTTGCCAGCGCGCGAAGCTCGGACGCTCCATCCTCGTGGGCGGCGCTGTAATTGAGCGATTGAAAGAACGGGTCTGACATTACTCCCCTCGCTCCGGCCAACGGAACGCCCGCTCCACGCGACGCAGCTTCCCCTTCGACAGGTCGACGTGATACGCGTCGAACTCGATCGACGGCGGCTCGGCCTGCAGTCGCGCGAACAGCCGCATCAATGCATCACGCACCGCCTCACGCGCGGCCCTCTGCGCTTCGACGTGCGTCGACAGCCGGACAACCACTCGATCCGTCGACGTCTGGCACGCTTGGAATGCCTCCACCGCTTGCGACGACGTGCACGCCTCGCGGATGAAATCCGGGAACACGATGACGTCGGGCGCGCCGGACGACGTGCTCGGCAGCACGAACTGGTCATCGCATCGCCCCTCGATGCGGTCGATGCTGCGGAAGATCGATCCGCATGGGCACGCATCGTCCCGGCCGCGCACGAGGATGTCGTTGAGCCGATACCGAATGATCGGCTGCGTACGCCGCGAGAAGTCGGTGAGGATCGGCACGAACCGCCTCGCGTCGCCCGGCACGGGCTCTTCCTGAACGACGAGCAGCTCCTCGCACAGATGCAGCCGTCCGTGCGCACACGTCGCGGCGATGAAGCCCTCCGTGGCGATGTACAACTGATCCAGCGTCACGCCGAACGCACGCTCGATGAACGAACGATCGAGCGGATCGAGTTGCTCCGCGACGGAGATGATCCGACCGGGCGACAGTCGCACCCGACCATTCGACTGAGCGTCCGCCAGTTCGCGCAACATCGCAGGCGGTCCGACGAGCATCGTGGGCTGATAGGCCGTCGCCGCTTCGAGCAAATCCGGGATCGGCTTGAGCAGATCGAAGAACCGCACTTGCATGGGGCCGATGTTGGCGTGGCTGTACAGCGTATTGTTGGCGCGATGGAAGAATGCGATGCGTCGACAGCTCGCGATCGGCCGTCGCAGCACGCGGGCCAGCACAGCACCGGCCCAGCGGTCGTTCTCAGTCGGCGACGAGACGAACAGCGATCGCCTTCCCGATGTGCCGGACGACAGGCCCACCGAGAAGCCACGCGCTCTGCCGCTGAAGTCCCGCGAGCGCTCTGCCAACGTCGCCAATGGCATCAACTCATCACGCCGTAAGCCTCCCGTGTTCGCATCATCGAAGTCTTCCACCATGACGCGCTTGTCCGAGGTTGGCCAGGTACGCCACTGACATGCGTCGAGCCCGTCGAACAGTCTTCGGTAGTATGGGGACCGCTCTCGCACCCACGCCAGATGCTCCATCACCCGATCGTGATGCCAGGCGTCGAGCTCCGTACGGGCGCGAAATCGCTTCATCAACCGCCGCGATCGGGCAAACGAAGTGACCGCACGGAGGATGTTCATCGTGCAGACCTCCGCCCTGTTTGCTCAAGTCGGTCGACGAGCGCTGGCACGACACGCGCGACCTGCTCATCGAAACCGCAACGCAACGCCACTTCGGGGCAGTGTGTCGGAACGACCTCCAGGTCAGCACACTCGCTGTGTAGCTTGCGAAGGTGATCGAGAGTGCGTGCCAACTCGCGCCGTGAATCGATGAAAAGGCTCGTCGCTCCGTGCGGCATTGATGCGCGAGCGATCGATGCCGAGTGATACGCCGCGTCGGCAACTAGGAACGTGCGAGATGCACAGCCCGTCTGCAGCAATGCGCCGATCTGACCGCGTGCATGCCCGGGAAGGCGGACGAGGCGGATGCTTCCATCGCCGAAGAGGTCGTGCGTATGGTCGAACGGACCGATGCCGGGATCGGCGAACTGATCGAGTTGAAACGCCCGCGTGCTGAAGTCGTCCGGCAGGAGCGATGGAAGGAATGCTCGCCGGACTCGAGCGATCGCGCCGCGGCCGCGCACGTCGTCAATCGCACCGGGCCCGCAGATGAAGTCGGCCCGCGGGAAGTCGCGCAGGCCCCCGATGTGGTCGGCATGCAGGTGCGAGACGATCACGCGTCGCACGTCGGCCGCATCGATGCCGAGGCGTCGCAGCACGTTGACGGCCGACAGTTGCTCGTGCGTATAAGCCGGCGCGAGCCTTGCATAGAGCGATGCAGGCCAGCGTTTCGTCTCCTCGAAGAACCGCATGGAGTAGCCCGTGTCGAAGAGGATGACGCCGTGCAGCGGATGCTCGATCAACGCGAAGCTGGCGTGGTACGTCGTGATCCGGCGCGGCTCCGCCGTGTCGGCGAGGTGCGACGAAGCCTGCGTGAAGCCGGTCGTGAACAGCCGGCACCGCACGACCGTCTCGGCGTGCCCGCTTCGTCTCGCGGCGAGCGCCTCGTTCGTCCGCCGCAGCCCTTCCGATACGCTCACGATCGGCCGGTAGCCGATTGCTTCGCTCGCCGCGTGCGTGTCGAACGTCTGCGTCTTGCTCAGGATGGCGACGCCGTATCGCGTGATCGCCGGCTCGCCGGGCCGGCGCAGTAGCAGGTGCAACTTCTCCATCGCGAATGCCGCCGCGTAGGCCACGCCGTACGGAATCCGTCGCAGCCCCGCCGACATCCCTGCGGCCGCCAGCGCTTCGCGAATCGCTGGCCAGAGCAACACCGCTTCGCGGTTCGTCAGCGTGGCCACCATGCCCGCTTTTCCTCGCACGGCTGCAAGCACGATCGCGAGCACCATGTTGTCGACGTACGTCAGGTCGATCCGGTTCGCGCCATTGCCGATCTGCCTCAGCCGCCCGATGCGAGCGGCGTGGAGGATGCGAGGGAAGATCGCTGCATCGCCCGGCCCGAAGATCGCGCGGGCACGCACCACGATCGCGTCGAGCCCGCGATCCACGTACTCCTTCACCACCGCCTCGGCGGAGCGCTTGCTCTCCGCGTAGTGACAGCACGGGCGATCGGGCAGCGGATCGTCGTCGCGAATGCCTTCGCGATCGGCGAAGTCGAAGAAGATCGACGTCGATGACACGTGCAGCAACCGACGTTTCACTTCAGAGCACGCCCGCGCGACGCACCGCGTCCCCTCGACATTCGCTGCCATGAACTCCGAGCGCTTTCCCCACGGCTTGCTCATCGCGGCACAGTGGATCACAAGGTCGTGGCTTTGCACGAGCTCCGACAGGGAAGGCGACTTCGCCAGGTCGACGCGGACGAACCGGATCAACGGGTGCACGATGCGCGACGTCGCGTACGGATTGCGTCCGACCGCGGTGACCGACGCCCCGGCCTCGGCGAGCGCCCGCGCCACGTGCGAGCCGAGGAAGCCCGTGGCACCCGTGACCAGCACACGGTGCGGTCCGCCCTCGATGGCGCCTCTGACCTCGTCAATGAGCCGCGCGTCTACCATCGGATGAGCATGCCTCCAACCGACAAACCCGCTGCTGTGCCGATCAGTAGGACGTGTTGGCCGCGCCGGATTCGGCCCGCGTTGAACGCCGTTGCGAGCGCCATGGGCAAGGACGCGGCGGCGCAGTTCCCGTAGTCGGCGAGGATGTCCACGATCGCGTCGTCACGGAATCCGAATCGCTTCAACAGGGCGAGCCCGTTCCCCGACATCTGGTGCGGCACGACGAGGTCGATCTCGCTGAGTCGCATCACCTCTTCGTCGAGCATCCGCAGATAACGCGTCGTACGGAACGCCGCCCGCTTGAAGACACCGGGGCCGTCCATGTGGAACAGGTGATCTTCAGGCTGCGTGCGCGGGTCCTGCGGCTGACGGTTCCATCCGTAGCCCCGAATCTCGGTGAGCGCTGCGCCGCTCGGCCACGTCGTTATCTCATAGTGGACGATCTCGCTTCCGTTCTCGTCGGCGTCGACGACCACTGCGGCCGCGCCGTCGCCGAGCAGGACGGACGACTCAGGCTCGGCGAAGTTGCGGGCACGCGAGCACAGGTCGGCCGACACGATGAGGATTCGCCTGTTCGCCCCGACAGCGATGAGCGCCGTCGCGCACCGCAGCGCCGCCATGAAGGAGAGACAAGCCGAATTCACGGAGAACGACGGGATGCCTTCGAAACCGAGTTCGCGCGCGACGAAGGTCGACGTGTCCGGCAACGCCTGCCGCGTGCCGGCCGACGCGTTGATGATGAGGTCGGGCGGAGCGCCGTCCGCGAGTGCCTGCCGCGCAGCGCGGGCGGCGAGTTCGGCGACGTCGTCGTCGGGCCGAGCGACGTGGCGCTTGCGAACGCCCGACCGCGCCACGATCTCCTCCGCCGACCAGCCCACGCGGTGCGCGAGGTCGGCTGACGTCTCAACGTCCTCTGGCACGGCCAGACCAGAGCCAGTAATCACAAAGCCCATGCGCAGCCACCACGGTTGCCCTGACGCGATTCGAACGACGCCCTGCGAAGATATCACGCTGACGCAAAGCACTCCACGCGATCGGCGCTCTCAACGCCGTACCGCGACGGCAGTGTAGCAGTAGCCGCCCCACCGCCGACGGATCTCGACGTTTCCGAACGCGTCTCGGACGGCTTGCTCGATCGGCCGATCGGTGTCGACGAAGTTGCGACGCTGGAGGCGACGCATCGCCGTCCCGATTGGACCCCAGCCGTCGAACCGATCGAAGTCGTGCACCACGAGTCGGCCGTCCCGTCGCAGATGCGCGTGTGCCTGCTGCAGCACGTCGCGGTAGTTCGGCATCATTGAGAGCGCGTAGCAGATGAACACCGCGTCGAACCGCGGCGGCAATGCGAAGTCGCTGGCGTCGGCCCGGACGAGGTTCACGTTCGGCCATCGCTCCTTCGCCACCCGACGGGCGGCTCGGTCGAGCATGTCGCCCGAGAAGTCGAGCCCGGTCAGCGTGCCTTCGGCCGGAGACAGCTCGCGCAGCAGCAGCCCGAAGTTCCGGCCGGTGCCGCAGCCGATCTCTAGCACATGGCTCGTTCGCCCGAGCGCAAGAGCCCGCACCGCACGTCGTCGGCCCACGAGGAATGCCCACCGCGTCGCGTCGTAAAGCGACGCGTGACGACGGTAGTACGCCTGTACCTCAGAACCCTGCATACGATCACTCCACCTCTCACTGGCGAACGGCCGCGCGGCCGCGCGCCCTAAAGTGTTTCATTTCGTTCGATTGGCAAGCAACGATTCGACGCCGCGCCGCTTTCTCGCCGACTTCGTCTGGCCGGCGCGACTCGGATCGTCCGACCTCCCCGTCGCTGCGTTTCGCCTCTGCACAAGTCTCGATCGCTTGTGCCACCGGCACAACATCGCATCTTCCGCGACGCGCTACCAAGCCCGTTCCAGCGATTTCGAAGCGGCCGTGCAACGCTCGGATCGGCCGACGTTTGCGACGACGCCCGTGGGCGGCCGGACGCGAATCAGATCGTCCCAACACGATGTCAAGCGTAATCCGTGCTGGCTCGCTCGCGTGGCGTGACGCACCCGCACGTCGCGTCACGCCGACTTGTGTCTGCCCCACTGCGACACCGTCTTGAGCAGCACGTCCGGCTGCAATGGCTTAGCGAGGTGCGCCTGGAAGCCCGCGCCGAGCGTGCGGTCGCGGTCGGCGTCACGCGTGTAGGCACTGATCGCGATGGCCGGCATCCGGCTCGCCGGGATGGCGTGCTGAGCGCGGATGCACTCGATGAGTTCGTAGCCGCTCATGCGCGGCATGCCGAGGTCGCTCAGCAGCAGGTCGGGCGGCGCACCTTGTGAGAGGAGATCGAGTGCGTCGCTCGCCGACGACACGCTGCGGACGGTCGCGCCGGCTTCGGCGAGCAGTCGTTCGACGACCTCGCGCGCGTCGGCCTGGTCATCGACGAGCAACACCGACACGCCAGAGAGGTCGACGTCCACCAGACCGGCAGGCGCGTCGGTGAGCTTGGCGCCGCCTACGCCTGCATGATTTGAAGTCATCGCCGGCGCGGCGGGCAGCTTGACGACGAACGTCGACCCGAGCCCGGCGCCGTCGCTCGTCGCCTCGATCGTGCCGCCCGACATGACGACGATCTGCTTCACGATTGAAAGCCCGATGCCGAGCCCGCCGTGCGTGCGTGCGGCCGTCGCGTCGGCCTGGCTGAAGCGATCGAACAGGTGCGGCAGGAACGCCGGGTCGATGCCGATGCCGGTGTCGCGGACGGTCAGCTTCACGTGGTCGCCGCTCGCTTCCACGGCCAGGTCGATCCTGCCGCCCGCGGGAGTGAACTTGATTGCGTTGCCGAGGAGGTTGCTGATCACCTGCAAGATGCGGTCGGCGTCGGCAATGACGAACGCAGCCGACGCGGGCGTGCGCACGGCGACGTGAACGCCCTTCGTCGACGCGAGCGGCATCATCGCGTCGGCCGTCACGCGCACAGCGTCGGCGAGGTCGACGCGAGCCTCGTTCAGCCTCAGCTTGCCCGACATGATTCGATTGAGGTCGAGCAGGTCGTTGATCATCTCGGCCTGTGCCTGGGCGTTCCGCAGGATGACGGCGAGCCCCTTCTTCACGGCCGCCGGATCGTCGCCTCGGCGCTGGAGGATCTCGGTCCAGCCGAGGATGGCGTGCATCGGGGTGCGCAGCTCGTGGCTCAGCGTGGCGATGAACTCGTCCTTGATGCGCGCCGCACGGTCGGCCGCGCCGCGAGCGGCGCGCTCTGATTCGAGCATGCGGTCGCGCTCCTGTTCCAACTGACGGCGTGCCGTGACGTCCTGCGCGATGCCGAGCACGTGATCGATCGCGCCATCGGCTCGGCGTTCGGGGATGAGCCGGGCGTCGAACGTGCGCATCTCGCCGTCGACAGGTAGCTCGAAGGACAGCGTCTGCGGCTCTCCCGTCGCGATCGCGCGCGCGAGGCGATCTTCGAGCCGATCGCACGCCCCGGCAGGCATGCCGATCTCGCGACTCGTCCGGCCGAGCATTTCCTCCTGGCTCAGGCCCATCATTCGCTGCGCCACGCCGTTCACGAACGTGTACCGCATCGACGTGTCGAACCGCACGATCAGGTCCGGCATGTTCTCCGCCAGCGCGGCGAGTTCACGCTCGCGGCGCTTCACCTCGGCTTCCGCATGGCGAGCGCGGATGCACGCGCGGGCCGTCGCGGCCAGCACGACCGGCTCCACGGGACGCGTGAGATAGCCGTCGGCACCGGAGTCGAGCCCGTGCGCGCGGTCCGAGTTGCTCACGAACGTCGCCGAGATGTGCACGATCGCCATGCGCGCCTGCTGCGGGTCGGCCCGCATGCGCTGGCACGTCTCGAAGCCGTCCATGTCGGGCAGGTTGACGTCGAGCAACACAAGATCGGGGCTGTGCTTCTCCGCAGCTTCGATCGCTTCCGCACCGGTGCCCGCTTCGACGATGGAGTAGCCGTGCGCGCGCAGCACGCGGCCTGTCGTATAACGATTCACCTCGTGGTCGTCGACGATCAACACGGTGCCCTGCGACTTCTCAATCACGGCTCACCTCCGTTTCCGATTGATCGGGCCTCGCTTTGGCGGCCGCACCTTCGCGTGCATCGTCCGTCTTGTGTCCGGGGAGGTGTCGCGGGACGGTGACGGAGAACGTCGACCCGACGCCGAGTTCGCTCGTCACCGCCACCGTGCCGCCCAGAAGTTCGGCCAGTCGCTTGCTGAGCGACAGACCGAGCCCGGAGCCGCGGAGCCGCTTCTGCAGCGGCGAATCGAGCTGCACCCAGTCGTGGAAGATGGCGTTCAGGTGCTCCGGCGCGATGCCGACGCCGGTATCGCTCACGCGGAACGTGACGTGTTCGCCGTCATCGCTGGTCTCGGCCGTCACGCACACTTCGCCGGCGGGCGTGAACTTCAGCGCGTTGGAGATGAAGTTCCGCAGGATCTGCGCGAGCCGGCGATCGTCCGTGAACACCCGCAGCGGCGATGAAGGCTCGACGAAGTTGAGCGTCACTTCGCTGTTCGACAGCAACGGCCGGAAGATGCCCCGGAGCGCGGCGAACAGGTCGACCATCTCAAACCACGCCGGCGACACCGACACGCGCCCTGCCTCCACCTTTGCGAGGTCCAGCAGGTCGTTCACCATCTCGCTCAGCTCCTGCGAGCACGACTCGATGAAGCCGATCTGCTTCGCCTGCTCAGGCGTGAGTTCGCCGTCCATACGGTCGAGCAGGATGCGCGCGATGCTCTGGATCGACCCGAGCGGCGTGCGGAACTCGTGGCTCATGTACGAGAGGAACCGACTCTTCAGATCAGATGCGTCCCGCAGCTGCGTGGCTCGGTCGTCCAGCTCGGCGTAGAGCGCGAGCACGCCCTGATTCGTCTCGGCCAGTTCCGCCGTGAGGGAGGCGATCTGTTCGTCGCGTTGCGCGATCTGTCGTTGCAGGTCGGCGGTGTCGCTCATGACGCCCTCCTCTGCGCGGCGCGGATGACGAGGACGCTCGCGTCGTCCTTGCCGCGGACGCAGTCGCGGAGGATGCACGCCGCGATGATCGCCGGGTGACGCGAGAACAGGCCTGGCCAGTCGGACGGGCTCCAGCGGGTCTGTATGCCGTCGGAGTGGAGCACCAGCACGGCGTCGGCTGGCGCTTCGTAGTCGGCCTGGCGCGGCGTGCGCATCTGCTTGCCGACGATGCCGTGGTGCGACAGCAGGCCGTGCGATCGGCCAGAGTGGACGACGACGCCGCTGATGTTGCCCGCGCCGGCGTACTTCAGCGTTGCGGCAGGACGCGACCACGTGCCGATCGCGACGGCAGCGCCGCGCGTCGACGCGAGGAGGCCGCCCGCCTGGTGCAGTGCCACCTGCGGCTCGACAGCGGCGTCTGCGTTGAGCACATCGCACGCCCGATCCGAAGCCTCGGCAGCATCGGGGCCGTGGCCGAGACCGTCGGCCATCACGAACTGGATGGAGTCGTTTGAAGAGCGAACACGCCACGCATCGCCGCACACAGTCTCGGCCGGCGCCGCGAGGGCGAGGCCGACACACTGGAACTTCGGCAGCGCTTCGAGCGTGCCGATCGCGGAGTACACGACAGTGCCTACCTCGGGCTGCGAATAGATGTCGAACTCCGCCGACATTCGCTTGACGGCGCCGAGCCCGTTGCCGGGCGTTCCGCCCGTCGAGAATCCGTCGCGCAGGCTTCGGCCCACATCGGCGATTCCGGGGCCGCGGTCGATGGAGAGGATCTCGACGATGGCCTGACCAGGCCGAGCCTGTACGAGGATCGCGCCGTCCTTGCCGTAGTGGACGAGGTTGTTGGCGAGTTCGTTGGCGACGATGGCGGCCGCGCCGGCGTCGGTCTCGCTCAGGCCAGCCGTACCGGCGATGCGCGCGATCGCCCGGCGGGCTTCGCCCACCTGCGTGGTGTCGGTGACGGGGATTCGCGTGATCGGTTGCACGACGTGTCGTCTCTTCTAGGCCGCAGCTGGCGGGGTATCGGCGTTATCTCCACCGCGTGATGGTGACGCGGGTGCCCTTCCCGGGCGCAGTGTCGATGTCGAACTCGTTCACGAGGCGCTTCGCGCCACTCAGGCCGAGCCCCATGCCAGCGCCGCTCGTCCAGCCGTCGGTGAGGGCAAGCGCGAGGTCAGCGATGCCCGGGCCTTCGTCGGTGAAAGTGAGGCGCAGTCCCTTGCGCGGGGCACTTTCGATCAGCTCGGCCGTCATCGTTCCGCCGAGGCCGTATTTGATTGTGTTGCGCGCCAGTTCGCTGGCGGCGGTGACCATCTTCGTCTGTTCGACGAGGCCGAAGCCGAGCTTGATCGTCATGCGTCGCACGGCCTGCCGCGCGAGGACGATGTCCTGCTCGCTTCGCAGTTCGAGCGTTTCAGTCGTCGTTGCCATCGCGTCGCGCCTCCCCGCCTGTCGCCGGTTGCGGCTCGGCCTGCATGCCGCGGAGGAGCTGCATGCCGCGTTCGACCGTGAGTGCCGTCCGCACGCCCGGCAGCGAGAGCCCGAGCTCGACAAGCGTGATCGCCACGGCCGGCTGCATGCCGACGACGACCGTCCGCGCATCGAGGATCGACGCGAGCGCCGAGATGCTTGCAATCATCCGGCCTATGAACGAGTCGACCATGTCGAGCGACGAGATGTCGATCAGCACGCCCTTCGCGCCGGTCGACTGCACGCGAGCGGTGAGGTCGTCCTGCAGCGTCATGGCGAGCTTGTCGTGCATGTCGACCTGGATGGTGACGAGGAGGTACTCGCCCATGCGAAGAATCGGGATGCGTTCCATCGTGTGCACTCCGCGCGCGGGCGCGATCAGTTCTTGTTGCGCGAGACGGCAAACCCGGTGCGCCGCAGCGCCACGGCGAGCGCGTCAGCCAGGTTCGCCTTGGTGGTGACGCCTTGCAGGTCGATGCCGAGGTGGACAATCGTCTGCGCAATCTGCGGCCGGATGCCGCTGACGATGCACTCGGCCCCCATCAGCCGAATCGCGGTGACGGTCTTCAACAGGTGCTGCGCGACGAGCGTGTCGACGGTGGGCACGCCCGTGATGTCGATGATCGCGACCTCGGCTTCGGTCTCGACGATGCGCTGCAGCAGCGACTCCATGACGACCTGCGTGCGCGCACTGTCGAGCGTGCCGATCATGGGGAGCGCGAGCACACCCTCCCAAAGCTTTACGACGGGCGTGGAGAGTTCGAGCAACTCTTCCTGCTGACGGCGGATGACGTCCTCGCGGGCCTTCTGGAAGACGTTGAACGTGTACAGGCCGAGCGCGTCGAGCAGTTCACTGGCGAGCGCGATTGCATCCGCGGCCGCTTCCGGTTCTTTCGCGGCGCGGGCTTGAAGCCTGCCGAAGAGTGGCGACTTCAGCGAGAACACAAGTAGTGCCGTCTGCTCGGCGGTAAAGCCCTGCTCGGCGCGCTTGCGCGACAGGCTGGCGAGGAAGTCGAGCGCTGGCTGCCAATCCGGACCGCGAACGGCATCGAATTTCCCCCGCCGACCCGCGGACGACAGGAGTTCGGTGAACGAGCCGATCTGCTGCTCGAGTTCACCGTCGTGCGCCCGTGTGTCGGCGATCGCGCCGCTCTGGGTCAGCGCGGCCAACCACTCGCTGGTCAGCGTTTGGACATCGCTGCTCATCACCGATCGGAGAAGCGATTCTCCGCCTCGCGTCGACTCACTCATCAGGCCTCCATCCCGCCTTCAGGTGCACGGCCGCTCCGGTACGTCACCGGAACGCTCGCCCGCTGCACCGAGGACAAACTTTCAACAACGTTAATGAGTGACGTGGCTGCACCCATCGGGGCAACCCTGACCGGTGTGCTTTACAAACTTCAAGATGCACGAGGACGAGAGAGCGCTATCGTCGAGTAACGCTGACGACGATGGTCCGATCGGCACATTCGCGCGTGGCGATGCACACGTCGGGCAGGAATCGCTGCACGACCGCAATATTGGTCGTCGCGTGAAGGCTGAGCGGACCCGTTGCGAAAGCGCCGCCGCCCGCGAGGGCCATCGGGATGAGCAGCTGATCGGCGAGGTGTTCGCCGACGGGCACCCGATTTGCGAGGAACTGCTTCGCCTCGCGCGCCACATTGACGGCGACGGCCTCAGCAGACACGCCGCGCTCGCCGAAGCCCGTGATGATCTCGGTCACCTCGTCGCCTGCCAGTTCGAGCATGAGCACGTTGCCCGGACCCCACTCGTCGGGAAGTTGGCGGATCTCGGTCTCGTCGTCGGTGAGGCGAAGGTCTTGCCTGAGCCTGGCAAGCTCACGCACGGCGATCTCTCCTGGCAGCCCTGCGACGACCGCCCGCGCGCGGCGGCTCGTCGGCAGGCTTCGCGCGGTCAACTCAATCGGCGAAAGCTTCGCGGCGCGCCCGATCGTCGCGCGGAATCGCCCGCCGCCCGCGGGATAGAAGCCCGCGCGATCGAGCGCTGCGCTGACGTCCGACCCCATGCGACGCAGGAGCGGCAGAAACGTCAACTCCAGAAATTCGAACGGTGGCGCGAGCGGATTGTGCGTGCCGCCTTCAAGCGTGATCACGCTCGGCGACGTGGCGCACATCAACGGCGGCAGCACCGTCTGCAGGACGAGCGTCGTGCTGCCCGCAGACCCGATCGTGAACGTGTAATCGCCGGCGCGCACGGTGCCGGGCTTGAACGAGAGCGCGCTCGAGCCGATCGCGTCACCGTCGACGGCTGCGCCGCAGATCTGCTTCGCCGCGCGAACGCACGCCAAGTGCTGCCGCAAAAGTCCCGGCTTCTGGCGCTTCGCGCGGATGTTCTCGATCCGTAACGGCTGTCCGGTGCACATGGAGAGCGCGAGCGCGGTGCGAAGCACCTGCCCGCCGCCCTCGCCGAAGCTGCCGTCGATGGTGATCATGTGTGGTTACCGCCCGTTGTCCGTCTCGCGACGCGAGCATTGTCGAACTCGCGACGCCCAGAGCAAATCGATCCGCCGGCGACAAGGTTGAGGCGAGACATCCTGTTGCTCTACCGCTGAGCTACGTCGCACCGCGCGCATAAGGCGCCATGCGACGGCGGGATTCGAACCCGCGTCCGACAGATTAATGTAGTCCCGCGCGGCATTCGCCGACGTTCGACGTTTTCGGCGCGACGACGAGAGTTCGATGAGGCTTGAACGCGCTCTACCGCTGAGCTACCCCGCCATCGAATAGCGGAGGTGGGACTCGAACCCACGACCTCGTGCTCCTGAAGCAAGGAGCCCCATCAGGCATTCGTCGCACCAAGACGATCGATGGAGTGTACCTCCGATCGATCGCCGAACTAAGTGAAGCCGACAACGTAGGTTGGCGAGAGCTGCTCCGACCCGGTGCTTGCGAACTGGATCGGGTCGGGATCGAACCCACTTGCGGCCATGTACTCCCGACCAGCATTCGTCGCACGTCACGCGCTCGAGCACTACCCAACGTCAATTGCCCGGGAGCGGGCGATCACGCTTGCGAGCCAGCATCTTGCCCAGTGCCGTAGCTGCGAGCGTGCCGCGATACTGCGAGTCAAGCGCCAACTCAGCGAGTTGCGCCGGCGCGTCAGGAACCGCGCTCAGCATCGGCGGCCCGATCTCCGCGAGCACCTGCAGCATGACGCCACTCCGACCGTCGGCTTCGGAGACGGCCATCTGGAACACTTCCCGCATACGATCCGGGTCGCCCGCCACGCTGTTTGCCAGCGCCTCGAGTAGCACCGACGATGCGTGATCGCCGACGTCGTCTACCTTGGCCAGCAAGTCGTCGTAGAAGGCACTCGCTCCCCTCTGCGACTTCGAGAGTAACATCAGCGCCTGATGCTCCATCCTCGGGTCGCCGAGCATGCGCCGGATGGTGGCCGGCTCGGAGTGCGCGTGCTCGCCGATCGAACGGAACACGATCGCCGCAGTAGCGTCGACCAGCGAGTGCTTGTGGCGTTCGCGCGCAGTCGGAGTTCGGCAGTCCATGCTGGCGCAGCTCGTGCGCAGCAATCGGCGCGTCAGCGAGTCGCGTTCAGCGTCGTCGCGTGCCGCCTCGAGCTTTGCCGTGATGCGGCTCGACACTCGGTCTGCCCGGGCTTGCTCCTGCTTCCAGAGTCGGTCGTGCTGCTCCGACGACAGGCGCATGGTCTCCACCAAGCCGCGGACGTACGCACGGGTGTCAAACTGGGGCTCATTCAGCACCTCCTGCACCTTGTGCTCGAAGCGTGCCATGTAAGCTTCGACATCCGTGTCCGGCGTCAGTTCGTCAGTCTCGCAATGCATCTTGCCGATGAATGTTGCCGCCCGCTTGCGGCGGTTGAGGTCCGCGTCGAGCAGCTGCATCAGCCAGTGCTCCAGCGGGCGGCCTGCACGCGTGAAGCGTGCGGCGTCCGGGTCATAGATCGTCATCTCCATGGTGCTCTCCTTTCCAGATTCAGCACTCGCGGCAGGATTCGAACCTGCATACGGGGTTGCCCCCTCTGGCCTTCGCAGGGCCAGGCCTGATCCGATTCGGTCCACGCGAGCGAAAGACGCAGCGACGAGTTTTGGCGAGACAACCGGGCTTGCGCCCGAACCTGTGTATTTCCAGTTCTACTACCGGCCGACTCGCGTCAGCCGAGCGGGAATCGAACCCGCGATCTCAGGTTTGCATGTAGTCTCATCCGGCATTCGCCGCGTCAGATTCGGAGTGGCTGGATTCGAACCAGCGGCCCCCTGCGCCCGAGGCAGGTGCGCTAACCGTGCTGCGCTACACTCCGTTCAGTTCCGACAACGTTCGACTCGCGACCAGCGTGGAGAGAGTTGCTCGCGGCCCGTTCAGTCCAACGGACCGTGTGGGGTTCGAACCCACGGCCACCGTGTACTCCCTGCCGTCATTCGCGAGACGACGCGTCGTGTTCAAAGCGGAACCGCCGGGCTGACCAGGGCGTGGACGAGAGTGGTACATGGATAATGTACTCCCGATCCGCATTCGGCCCGGCGATTCCGTAAGGCCTGCCGGCAGCTTTCGCTGACGGCGGGCTCCCTCCATCAATGTCTAGATCCGCTCGCGTTCGATCACTTCGACCCAGCGGTCGGAGCCGAGGTGGCCTGCCGCGAACTCGGCGACGATCTCGAACACGTGATCCGAGAAGCCGCCGATGTTGAGCACGTCGCTGCGGCCGGTCTCGATCGCTTGCGCGGTCGTGTACGGCTGCAGGTCGATGCAGACGAGCTTCGCGGCCGGGTTGCGGCGCTTGAAGATCGCCCACTGTTCCATCGTCGCGGTCCCGCGGCCGTGCGCCTTGTCGACCCACGACTCGTTGTCCGAGACGAATATCACCAGGTTGCCCGTCGCGCCACGCTGGTTGAGCCAGCGCAGCGGTGCCGAGCAGTCCGTTCCGCCCGCGGGGATCGCGGTCATCTTCGCGGCGTTCGTGAGGACCGTGTCGCGCGGGTTCAGTTGCAACCCGGCCACGACGTCCTCCTTGAACGGGATCGCTTCGGCACCGCGGCAGGTGCGGAGCACGCACGCCGCCACGAGTGCCGCGACGTCGACGCATCGCACCGCCGTCGTCGCGCCCTTGCGGACGCCCGTGACGGGCGAGTGCATCGATCCGGACACGTCCGGGCACACGAACACGCCTCCCTCGATCGACGGGACGTTGCGGGTTGCGACTTCCATCGCGTCCTGCAGCGCCTCGCGCACCTCGGCCGGCACGTTCGCGTCGGCCTGGGTGTAGGCGATCATCAGCTGGTACGGGAACGCCCGCGCCTTGCGGATGGCCGACTCGTCTCGCAGTCGGCTCGCGACCTGTCGCGTCGCCTCGTTGCTGTCGAACACGCCGTGCCGGGCGAACGTGTTCAGGTTCATGCGCGTCATCTGCCACGGCGCGTTCTTCGCGATCTGCTTCCAGTGCTTCGACTTCAGGTCCAGTGCGGTGAGCATCTGGAACGGGACGTCGGGCACTTCAGAACCGAGGTCGCGCTTGAACGCCTCGAACTGCTTCACGAGCGCGGGCAGCGCGTCCGCGTCGTGCGGCTTGCCGAGCAGGTAGCCGTAGAGCGCCTTGCGCGAGTCCGTCTTCGGCTTCGGGTGCGCGAGCTTGATCACGTCCGCAAGGCTCGGCGCGTTGCCGACCGACGCGCGGAACACCTGCTCGTCGGTTCGAGCATCGAACCACGCCTGCACGAGCCGCTTGGGCAACGTGCCGAGGCTCTTCCGCCCCGCGACGCCGCTGCGGATCATCTGAACGAAGTTGCGGAGCATCTTCGCGTCGTCGATCACGCGATCGAACACCTCGGCGAGCAAGCCCGGCGAGAAGCTCGACAGCACGGCCGCGAGCAACGCGGGCATGTCCTTCATGTGCCCCTTCGTGCGGGCGTAGAGTGCGAGCTTCGCGATGAACTCCGGCTCGACCTCGGGATGCGTGCAGAGGTTGAGGACGTTCGTGAGCTGTTCGTCGTTCGACGCATAGAAGGTGGAGTTGAAGCACCCGGTCGCCGCGAACTGCGCGAGAGCCGCCTTGGGCGAGAGGGCGTACGCCGCCCCACCCGCCTCGTTGCGAGCCGTCGCAGCCGGGACGAGCGTTCCACGGAGCGTGCTGAAGAGTGACTTGTTCGCCATGACCGACTCCTTCGTTGGTGACGAGAGGCCGTTGAGCGACCGGCGTGCCAGGTGCGATTCCCCTCGGATGGTTTCGCGCAACCCTATTTCTATCAATCATTTCAGTTCACCCTAGAGCGGCCTTGGGCTGCGGACGGCTCGTTCGAAGTAACTGGCACATTATCTCTATGGATAAGATGTTATACTGCATACGATGCGTCGGAAGCGTCTTGTCGTCTTCGGTCTGATCGGCTCTGTCGTCGACGTCGGCAAAGGCGTCGACCGCTGGGAGCGGTGGCGGCCCACCGTGTCGATGTTCCAACACGCCGACCTGCTCATCGATCGCCTCGAGCTGATCTGCGAGCCCAAGTTCTGTGCGCTAGCCGACGTAGTCTGTGCCGACATCGCGTCACTCAGCCCCGAGACCGAGATCCGTCGTCACGCCCTTCAGTTCGAAGACCCGTGGGACTTCCAAAGCGTTTACGCCACGTTGCACGAACTCGCGCGGACGTACCCGTTCAAGCCCGATGAGGAGGACTATCTCATCCACATCACCACGGGCACGCACGTGGCGCAGATCTGCTGGTTCCTCCTCACCGAGGCGCGGTACTTCCCCGCGCGGCTCCTCCAGACCGCGCCGCCCGGCAAACGACGCGGCGATCACGGCTCGTACAGCATCGTCGACCTCGACCTGTCGAAGTACGACCGCCTCGCCTCGCGCTTCAACCAGGAGCGGCGCGAAAGCACATCGTTCCTGAAGAGCGGCATCGAGACGCGCAATGCCGCGTTCAACAAGCTGATCGACGAGATCGAACGCGTGGCCGTTCACTCCCGCGCGCCGATGCTCCTCACCGGACCGACCGGCGCGGGGAAGAGTTTGCTCGCGCGGAAGGTCTTCGAGTTGAAGCAGCAGCGTCGCCAGGTTCAGGGGAAGTTCGTCGAGGTGAACTGCGCCACCCTGCGCGGCGACGGCGCGATGAGCGCGCTCTTCGGCCACGTGAAGGGCGCGTTCACCGGCGCACTGAGCGACCGCCCCGGCCTGCTCCGCGGCGCTGACGGCGGCGTGCTCTTCCTCGACGAGGTCGCCGAGTTGGGCGTGGACGAGCAGGCGATGCTGCTCCGCGCGATCGAAGACAAACGGTTCCTCCCCGTCGGCGCAGACAAGGAAGTGAGGAGCGACTTCCAGCTCATCGCCGGCACGAACGCCGACCTCAGACGGGCTGTGCGCGACGGCACGTTCCGCGAAGACCTGCTCGCACGCATTAACCTCTGGACGTTCCGCCTGCCTGCGCTGTGCGATCGCCGGGAAGACATCGAGCCGAACCTGGACTACGAGCTGGAACAGTTCGCCCGCGCGAACGGCAGACAGGTGACGTTCAACAGGGAGGCACGCGAACGATTCTTGAAGTTCGCGACGAGTCCCGACGCTGCATGGAGCGGCAACTTCCGCGACCTGAACGCGGCCGTGAATCGCATGGCCACGCTCGCGGCAGGCGATCGAATCAACGCCGATATCGTCGAAGCTGAGTCGCAACGACTGAGGCTGAACTGGACACCGGCAAGCGAATCGAATCGCGACGTCGCACTCGATGAGCTTCTCGATGATGATGCGCTCAGCGCCATCGACCCGTTCGATCGCGTGCAACTGGAAGAGGTCGTCCGCGTTTGCCGCTCGAGTCGGTCGCTATCGGACGCGGGCAGAAAGCTGTTCGCCGCATCGCGTCTGAAGAAGGAGAAGCCCAACGACGCCGACCGCCTGAGGAAGTATCTGCTTCGGTTCGGCCTGGACTGGGACAAAGTCTCGCCAGCAGAATGAAGCAGACGTCTTCACTCACGTGTGACCCATTGCTTCACTGTAGTGACAACCCAGGCCTCAGGCTGCCTTGCGCTCGAACGACGAACTCGACGCGCCGATCATGGCGGTGAGTCGCTCGACGCAGTTGTGGACGCTGATCGCCTGCGTGTTGAGTTCGGTCGCCGCGCTGGCGCTCTCCTCCGCCGCGGCTGCATTCTGCTGGGTGAGCTGGTCGATCTGGCCAACGGCTTGCGTGATCTTCGCGACGTTCTCCGCCTGATCTCGCGTGGAGCGACTGATGTCGTCGATGAGCGTGCCGACCGTCTTCGTCGATGAGCTGATCGAGGCAAGGCCTCTTGCGACGTCGCCGGCGATCGCGCTGCCGCTCTTCGCCGACGTGACCGACCGCTCGATCAGCGCAGAGGTCTTGTGCGCGGCCTCACCCGAACGGAGCGCCAGGTTTCGCACCTCCTCGGCGACGACGGCAAACCCCTTTCCGGCTTCACCCGCGCGGGCCGCCTCGACTGCGGCGTTCAGCGCGAGAAGGTTCGTCTGAAACGCGATCTCGTTGATGATCTTGACGATCGCCGCGGTCTCGCGAGCGGAATCGTCGATTTCCTTAACGGCTGCAGACATCCGCGACATCGCCTGGTCGACATCGCGCGTCGCGGCGAGCACGTCGCTCGACATGGAAGATGCCTTCGACGATGTCTCGGCCGAGCTTTGCGTCGACCGGTCGACTTGTTCGGCAAGCGCGGTCGTCTCCTGCGTGCTCTGCGCCTGCTCCGTGACGGATTGAGCCAGCGACTGGCTCGTCGTCGTGAATTGCTTGCTGGCTTCGCTGGTCGCGGAGCCCGCGTTCGACAATGTCGCAGTCAGCTCGCGGAGCGGCCGGATGATGCTGCGCACACAGAACGTGCTCGCGATCAGCAGCGAGGTCGCACCAAGGAGCGTCGCAACAACAATGTCACGATTGGCGTCCCAGATGTGTTGTTCGTTCTGTTCAGTCGCAATGCTCGCTGAGCGATCGATCAGATCGGACACTTCACTGTTTCGAGTCTCCAGTTCACTGAACGCCTTGGAGAACTTGGCGAGCGCGTCACGCAGTGTCCCTTTGTCGTCAGCCGCTTTGTTTGCGACGAGCTGGACGCACTCTTCAGCACTCGCGATGTACGCGTCCAACGCAGGCGTGAGATCAGCGATCTTCGATTTCAACTCGGCGTCGAGCGGTAGATTGGCGTTCGCCTCAAGATGCTTACGGAAGTCAGCCGCGTGGTCCTTCAAGTCTGAGCGTACGCCCTCCATCTCCTCAGGAGTCGCCGCCAATCGCGCGGCGAGAACGTCGGCGCGCAACGCGTCGTGCATCATGTCGCATTCCATGTGATTGCGCATCGCGTTTGTGATCAACTGGCCGCGACCGGCGTCGGCCTTCAGTCGGCTCGTGATCAAGATGGCCATGCACCCGATGCCGCAGGCCAACGCCGTGCCAATGCCGGCGAGAAGACGCAATCGCGCTTTGATCGTCATTGCAGACTCCAGTGATTCCCAATCCCGGACAACAGACTTCGCGGGACCACATACGTGGTTCCCGAAGGCTCATTCGGAATACGAAGTGCATCACTTTGGCTTGAGGCAACATTTTGTGGCCATATCAACGCCGATAGATACGTCTTGCTGGCAACTCGATCCCCCATCCAGTTGCACCACAACGCTCGCCGCAAACTGCGGTTGGTGAGGCAGACAGATCCAAACTCTGACGTGCATGGACTTTATAAGGATTCCTAACGAGGATTCTTTCGACTCTTGCGCTCTTGCCGACCCGCGTCAAGGCTGCGCGACAAGCCGAACACCGCACGAGCTGTGAATCAGTCGTTGACGTGTCGCGGAACTCGTATCGGCCGCGACCGACGTCGTATCGCCGCCTCCTGAAATCGCGCCAGTACTCGCGAGTTACGCCCGCATCCGCTCGATCACAATTTTTCTCTGGAGAAATTTTTACGAAGGCGTTACCGTTCCCGCCTTCGCGTCGGCCGTCGGCGCATTGCATGCTTCAGGACGAACTCAACACCGCCATTCATTCGCTGCGCGGCGCGCTGCTGGAGCTGGTCACCGGCGCCGGCGGCGACCCGGGGAAGCCGCAGGTGGTGTCGCGCAAGTTCGGCATCGATAAGAGTCTGGCGTGGAAGGTGTCGCGCGTCATCTCGGCGTCTGAGCCGGACCTGGCGATCGCCCACATGCCGGGCGAAGCGGGGATGGACATCTTCCTCGACACGCTTCAGAAGTCCGGCGCGAAGGCGGCTGCGGTGAAGCGGGCGCGGTCGGCCGTCACGGAGTTCCGTTCGCTCGTCACGCGGCAGCTTGGCGACAGGCCCACGTTAGAGATCGTGCTCGACGCCATGCCGAGCCGGAAGCAGGATCGGCTCCTGATGAGCCGCAAGCTCTCCTTCCGCGGCAACAGCGGTATCTGGGGCGTGCAGGCGCGTGCGCGCATCGAGACGATCGTGATGTCGCCCAACGCGGGCGACCCCAGCCTCGTCGACGTGGTGAAGCTCAGCGCGTGGATCGACTTCCGCCGCATCCGCCCCGATATCCGCTGGACGCTCTTCCGCTTCGGCGCGTTCCGCGACGGCGAGCTCTTCTTCAACGATCGCCCCATCGATCGATCGGCCGACGATGGGTCGGTCAGCTCGCTGCTGCTCAAGTCATTCTGCACCGCGGGCACGAGCGCGATCGAGATCGGCGACTTCGCCGGCGGCAACCTGAAAGAGTTCCAGCTCGGCCCCGGGCCCGTCGGGAACACCGGCGCGTTCACCTGCTACTGCGCGGGCCTGACCGAGAAGCTCGGCTCGCGCTACACCACCGAGCCGGACGAGCGGGCCGACTTCTTCTGTGCGGTGCATGCGCCGGTCGAGTCGCTCACGATTGACCTCATCGCCCATCGCGACCTGTCCTTCGCCAGCAGCCCGCGGTTCTCGTGCTACGGCATGCACCACGTCGACCCATCGACACTGCAGGACAACCAACGCCTTCCGCTGTCGCCTGAGTCGACACAGTTGGGCCTCGGCCTGCCGCTGCTGGCACTGCCGGCCGTGCCCGAGTACCGGCGGGCAATCCAGTTCGCGTTCGACAAGCTCGGCTGGTCGATGCAGCAGTTCATCGGTACGCGGTTCGCGCTCGACTATCCGCCCTTCCCGTCGACGACGGTCGTCTCATGCCCGCTCGAATTTCGCGGCCAGCCCGCGAACCCCGCCTCGAACAGCGCGGACTCACTCACGTCGGGTTCACGTGCCGTGCGGCCCGGGAAGGGATCCCGCGCACGCAAGTAGCGTCCCAATCGCTTGATGCAAACAGATCGACTGCCATGCAACGTACTCGGTAAACGAAACGCCGGCGAAAACCCGAAAAGATAGACCAAAAGTTTCTCTGGAGAAAACTCCAAAATTGTTTTGCGATCATTGCTCGCGTGCTTATCCTCCGATCACAACCCCCGCATCCGATCTACGCCTCAGCGACGACCCTCGCTGCTCGGGCGCTTCGGCTAACTCCTATTCGTGTTGCCGCTGACGGTCCTCAGCGCACCGCTCATCACAGCGACGGTGCCGCTCAAGCTTTGACCGGAGAGCTCTCCGTGAAACGAATGCCACAACTCGTTCGCCGCTGCGGCTTCACGCTCGTGGAACTGCTGGTCGTCATCGGCATCATCGCGGTGCTGATCGGCATCCTCGTGCCGACCCTCTCCGCGGCCCGGCGGCAGGCGCAGCTCACCAAGTGCGCGGCGACGCTGCGCGAGATCGCGTCGGGCGTTCAACTTCACGCGAACAGCCACGGCGGCTTCTACCCGCTCGCCGGCATCTTCAACGACACGAACCTCGGCCCGTACACGCAGAGCTCGCCCGAGGGGCTCCGCGACGCGGATCGCAAGCGCTACAGCTACATCGACTACCTCCCGCCGAGCGGCTCGACGCCGAGCCCCGGCACGCAGGGAAGCATGATCGCGTCGTTCCACGCGTCGGTCGCCGCAGCGCTCGGGAACAAGAAGGCGCTCCAGATCACGAGCCGTGACGCCGTCGCCGACTCGGAGTTCGGCGCGGGGAACCACCTCCGCTACTTCGTCTGCACGGCGCAAGGCACTTCCGCCGCCGAGCTGCCGATCGGCACGACGTATGTCGCGGGAGGCCTGCGGTGGGGCGTGAACCAGAGCTACATCGTGAACGAAGCCGTCTTCGGCGTTGACGACTCGCTCGGCCGGCTGCGCGGCAAATCGAGCCGCGTGAAGAACCCCGCCGCCACCTTCATGGTCGGCGACGGCCTGCAGAGCAACGCCCGCGGCACCACCGAGTTCGGCGGCATGCTCTCGCTCTACAACAAGGTGAAAGATCAGTCCGTCACCCTCGAGGACTGCTACCTCAGCCGCACCAAGGGCGGCGACATCCAGAACTTCGACCTCAAGCGTCACAACAAGCGGATGAACATCGCCTTCTTCGACGGACACGTCGAGGCAAGGCAGATCGACAAGCTCGCGCAGCTGCGGAGCGTCTACCTGATCGTCCGCTGACCACGATACCAACCGAGAACATCAACCCGCTTCGAACGAGATCGCACAAACGCCCACCCCTTCCCGCCAGGAGAAATGAAGATGCGCCCGCACGCCCACACCGTCGCCCGGACCCGTTCAGGACTCGCCCTTCGCTCGGCCGCGATCGCCGCAGCAGTGGTGCTGGCAGCGCAAAGCCATGGCTTCGCCGCCGACGTGTTCTGGGGAAATGAGAGCTTCTCAGGCGTGTGGAACACGACCGACGGCAACTTCGGCGGCACGCCGTGGAACAACGCCGCTGGCGACGGCGCGATCTTCGACGCACTCGCGCCGACCGCGGTCTCCGTGCCCGCCGACGTGAACGCGAGCAGCGTCAGCGTCACCGTGAACGGCTACTCGTTCTCCGGTGCCGGTGCGATCAACCTCGTCCCCGGCACGAGCACGCTGTCCCCCACGGGTCAGACGCAACGCATTTTCAGCGTCGGCAGCGCCACGTGGACCGCGGGCGACACGATCCCCACCGTGACGGTCTCGAACGCGATCAACACGACCGGCGCCTTCCAAAAGATGGGCACGGGCATCCTCAATCACACCGGCAGCGCCACGATCGGTGGAGCGGTGAACATCACCGCCAACGGCATCCTAAAGGCCGACGTTATGGTCGGATCGCCCACCACCAACGCGCGCGGCGGCGTGCTGAAGTACAACCCGGGCAGCTTCATCAATCCGACCACAAGGCTGGGCGTCGGCAACGGGTTCCTCGACATCGGCGCTAACGACGTCACGATCGCCGAGCTAACCTATGCCGCCGCCACGGCCAGCACGCCGTGGGACGGCATCTATCCCGGCTACAACGCGAACAACGGCGTGGTCGGCACGACGGGCAAGCTCCGCGTCACGGGCGAGATCAACGTCATCGGCTGGATCGGCGGCGGCCCGGGTGCGTTCGGCAATTCGCTCGGCGCCAACCTTGACCTCGGCGGCGGCACGCAAGTCATCCGGTGCGGCGTCTCCAACACTTTCCAGCTTGAGACGGCCCTGATGCTCACGGGCACGATCTCGAACGGCTCGCTCCTCAAGAGCATCGGCTACACGCAGGCTGGCGCGCTCGGCTCCGTCGACGGAATCGGACTTTTCGCCAACAACACCTACACCGGCGACACCCTTCTCAACGGTGGTAGCAGCGCCATCTACGGCACAAACCAGACCCAGCTCATTCGCACGAGCGCCGGCGGCGTCACGTTCCGCGGGCCGAACGGCTCCGCTCTGGCCGCGCTCACGCTTCAGGCCTTCGGCGGCAGCGTGATCGCGATCGACAACAACGCCGGCGTCGCCGGAACGACGACGGCCCTCTCGGGCAACAACACCCCGCAGATCGCCGGCGCGATCAACAATGACCGCCTGAACGACGCCGCCGAGCTTCAGCTTCGCGATGGCACGTTCCGCATCACGGGCCGTGCAAACACCGTAGACCCGACGATTCTCAACCCGTCGAGTGAGACGATCGGCAGCGTCAACGTCCTCGCGGGCCATAACGTGATCAACCTGATCGCGGTCCGCGGCAGCTCGACCGCGACCGTCTTCTCCGGCTCGGTCACCCTGAACGTCGCAGGCAACCTGACGATGTCGCCCCGATCCACGCTCCTGATCAGCGCCACGGGCACGCCCTTCTCGACGACGATTCTCCCGGTGCTCGGCGTCGATCAAAAGGTGCTCGTCGGTGGCACGCTGCCGGCCGCGGACGCCACCGGCATCCTGCCCCGCGTCGTCTCGAGCACGGATTTCATTAAGTATGACGCCGTCAGCGGCCTGGTGCCCTACGTCGGGTACGTCACCGACCTCACCACCGCGGGCGCAAACGTCAACGTGACCACCGCGCTCACCAATCAGACCGTCTCCGCATCGATCGCGGTGAACGCCATCAAGAGCAGCGCCACCACCGCGGGTGCCGTCACGATCGCTTCGGGACAGACGCTGACCGTCAGCTCCGGAATGATCCTCAACCACGGCGGCGTCACCCGAACCATCGCCGGGCCGGGCAACCTCAACTTCGGCTCGAAGCCAGGCGTCCTGATCGGCAATTCCGGCTCGATCGCGATCACCGCGCCCGTCACTGGCAGCGCGGGTTTGATCTCGAGCGTCGGAACTAATCAGGCCAGCAACATGGCCGGACTGACCGGCGACATCGACGTGAACGGCGGCCAATTCAACCACGGTAACTCCGGCGCCTTCAACGGCGACGTCTACGTCCGCGCCGGAACGTACTCCCCGGTCAACACCGCGGGCGCCACCACAGGCTGGGGCACCGGGACGATCTATCTGGGCGTCGCTGAACAGGACGCAAACATGTACGGCACGGTGCCCTCGCTGGCGCTGGGCAACACGCCCATCTCTGGGACGGGTACGGCCAACATGAACAACGCCGTCATCGATCGCAACATTGTCGTCAACAACGGGACGACGAACCTCGCGGGTCTTGCTCCGGTCGCAGGCATGGCGATCCCTGAAGGTTTGCTCCCGAACATCTCGCCCTTGAGCAATTCCACCGGCTCGCAGACGCTGAGAGGCAACGTCACGTTGCTCACCTCGCTCAACCTGCAGGGCGGCGGCGCTTCAACTACAGCTGCGATCAAGGGGTCGACGATCTTCGCCGGAAATATCTCCGGCCCGGGGGTCTTCCGTCTGACCAACGGCCGCGCGAATTTCCAGGGCAACCTGAGTAACACCGGCGGCTTCAACATGGGACGGCTTGGGAACACCACCGACGCCATCTTTGAAGGTACCGTGACAGGCGTTGCACCGATTACGCTGATTGGCGGCAACGACTCGACGATGCGCTACAAGGGTGCCTCGCTTCCCACCGGCACCATCACCGTGCTGAGCGGCGCGTATGCTCCGCTCCCCTCCACGAACACCTCGTTCTCGTTCATCCCGCTCGACAACGTCGCGATCAACAATCCGATCGTCCTCGCCGGCGGTGACATCACCTTCCGGCCCGGCGTGGGCGTCACCGGAACCATCGCCGGGCCGATCACGGGCTCGGGCCAGCTCGTCTTCAACGGCGGCGGCACGATGCTGCTGACCGACCCCGCGCAGGCGCAGACGGGCCCGCTCATCCTCGCCATCGCCTACCCCGTGACCACGCCGGTCACCGCGCCAGGTGTGCTCGGCATTCGCAGCCGTCGCACGCACCAGGGCAACACCACGCTGGCCGCGGGAACGACGCTGCGGCTCGGCGCGGGAACGACCGGCCCCGACCTGACCGGCACGTCCAAGTTCAACGACACGACGTCGGTCCTCACGATCGCGGGCGGCGCGACGCCGACCGCGCGGCTCGACATCGGCCAGCAAGCCGTCATCTTCGACTACACGACGGCTTCGCCCGAGGCAACGCTGAAGGCGCAGATCCTCGCGGGCCGAGCTGCGGGCACGTGGACCGGCCTCGGCATCACGTCGAGCGCGGCTGCGGCCTCGCCGTCGACGTACGCGGTTGGCTACGCAGATGCCACCGAAGCCGCGCCGGGACTCGCCGGCGTGCTGATGGGCCAGTCTTTCGATAGCACGTCCGTCCTCGTCCGCTACACCTGCGGCGGCGACGCCAACCTGGACGGCACCGTCAACTTCGACGACCTGCTCCGCCTCGCGGCAAACTACAACCAACCCACCACCAAGTGGAGCGGCGGCGACTTCAACTACTCAGGTACGGTCGACTTCGACGACCTGCTCATCCTCGCCGCCAACTACAACCTGTCGCTGCCCGCCGCGCTCGGCGGCGACTGGGCCCTCGCGCTGTCGAGCGTGCCCGAGCCGACGTCGATGCTCGCGATCGGTGCGGCCGCCGTTGCCTCGCTCGGCCGGCGTCGTCGCCGCGGTAATCGGTGAAGACACGCCGGGCATCGAACGTCCCGCTGATTTCGTTTAGCCACACACAACCTGCGAGGAGACGGGCTTTCGGCACCTAGTGCCGCGGCCCGCTCCTCGCAGTTTCATTTCTTGCTTGCAAGGGAGCGGCCGGGGAGTTGGACGAGCCCGACGACGCCCGAGCGGCGACGCGGTCCTCAACGCGGCCGTAGGTCGATTGGCATAGCCGCTACAACCCTCAAGACCCGTGCATTCAGATTGGCTCGTGCGCCGCGCGGGCTTGAAGGTGTTCGCGCCGGATTTTCATGATCCCGCGCCACGGGCCACCACGCTCTGGGTGCAACCGTCGCGATGTCGCGGTGCGTTGGTCTCTGGACCGCGCGCCGCGGCGACTTTGCCGGCCTTGTAGATCTTTACGCAACGTTGCAATCGAGACAGTAGCCTTTTGGTCGCGTCAGACGCTCTGGAGAGAAAGCCAATGCCCTCATCGAAAGCAGCAATCGCGTCGAACGGTCGTCGTCAAGCGGATCGACTTCGTGACCTGCATCGGCACATGACGCCGCAATCCCGTCGCCGCGGCCGCGCGGTCGCAGAAGCGTGCGAGCCGCGGCGGCTACTAGCGTTTGACCTGTCGTACGCCGGTAACTTCGGTCCTGGTGAGTTTGAAAGTCTGGCTAAGTTCGCGCAGGGCGACATCAACGGCGATGGTCTGCCGGACGTCGTGTTCACCAGCACGAGCACGAACCGAATCGGGGTCGGATTAGCCGACGGCCGGGGCGGATTTCCGACACCCGGGTTCGCCGCGCTGGTCGCGACGGACCAGCCGGCCGGCATTGCGGTCGGCGACCTCAACAAGGACGGTAAGCTCGATCTCGCATACGTAGGCGAGAGCAGCGGGCGGCTCTGCGTCCGGATCGGCAATGGTGATGGCACGTTCGGTCCGGAGCTGTACCGGGGCGACATGGCACCGCAACGCCCGAACTTCAATCCGCTGGCGGTGCGCCTCGCCATCGCCGACTTTGATGGCGACGGCAATCTGGACGTCGTGTGCGGCTCGGTGAACGCTGGGCTGCGCTTTCAGTTCGGCGACGGCGCAGGCGGATTTGACCTCCGCCCGAGCGCTATCGACGACGCCGGAGGCGTGAATGACTGGTCGATCTTGGACGTCGATGCAGACGGCCGCGCCGACGTGGTGTACGCGAGCCGAACCGGACGTGACGTCGTTGTCGTTCGACAAATCGTCAAGGACGGAAGTCCAGTCGTCGAAGGCACTGACGTGGCCGGCGGAATGGACCCTAACGCGTATCTGACGGTGGCGCGGGGCCCGCAGGGCGTCGTGTTCTGTATCACTGAGTCGCCAGCCGGTCAGTCCGCCGGCCGCGTCGTGATCGGCCGAAATCCCGGCAGCGCACCGACCGACGTCTCGGTCTTCGTTGATCGGTACTATTTCCTCGGTACGCCTGCAATCGCAGACTGGGACGGCGATGGCGTACTGGACCTCGCGCTGGCCGTCCGCACCTCGCTTGCTAGCGCCAACGTTACGCTGCGGCTCTATACGGGAAACAGGGTTGGCGCTGCCTTCAACGGCGTCGCGGCGTACACGGTCGGCACAGGTATAAACGTTCAAGGGGTCTACCCTCTCGTCGGCGACGGCGACGGCAACATCGACCTCGTTGTTGCACAGGGCGGTCAGAGCGGGCCGTTTCAGAAGTGGAGCGTCTGGCTGAACAATCAGAACAGTTCAGTCGTGAGCACGCTGGTCGACGAGGACAACGGCAACAGCAAATGGAGAGAAGGCGCCGGCGCAAGCTTGCGCGAGGTCGTCAACTACGCCGCATCGCGTGGTGGCAACCAGACGATCCAGTTTGCACCGTTCCTCGGCACCGACCTGACGGTCAACCTCAACTCGGCGCTCAACATCCCCGCTGGCGCGTCGATCACGCTCAAGGCGGATCGAGGAACGCTCACCCTTCGCGGCAGCGGGTCTGACCGCGTCATCGCCACCGCGCCCGGCTCGTCGCTTACGCTCCGCAACCTGACGATCACCAACGGCGTGAACACCGCCAACCGTGGCGGCGGCTTGGTCGCGGGGGCGAACTCGACGCTCGTCATCGATGGCAGCACGTTCGTCGGCAACCTGTCGAACTTCGAGGGCGGCGCGGTATACGGCGACGTCGGCTCGACTGTTCGCGTCACCAACAGCACCTTCACCGGCAACACCGGCATCGGCGCGATCGCTACCGTGGGCGGCCTGACGCTGCAGCACGTGACGATCGCCGGCAACGCGGCCCGCTCGGGCATCAACGGTTTCGTCGGCGGCGTGAACGGCGGCGCGTCGATCGTCAACAGCATTCTGGCGAACAACGGCGGGCCTGACCTCGGCGGCGGCAGCTTTTCCGGCACGAACAACATCATCACCAACGCGGGATCGGTGACGACGCTGCCGGGCAACACCATCAACGCCGACCCGCTACTGGGAGGCCTGGCCTACAACGGTGGGCTCACGCAGACGATCGGCTTGCTGGAAGGCAGCCCGGCGCTGAACGCGGGTGCAACGCTCGCTGACGTCACCACGGATCAGCGTGGCGTCGCACGGCCACAGTCGGGTGCGCCCGATCTCGGCGCGTACGAGGCGCGGATTTCGATCATCCCCACCTTCCGCACCGGCACGCTGAACTACGTCGCGAACGACCCGCAGCAGGACCTCTTCCTGGCGACCGGCCCGACGCCGACAAACGGGTTCTTCTACGGCCCGGCGATCACGGACAATCAGTTCTACCCCTCCGGCGTACCGGTAGGCACGACGACCGTACGGTACGTCCTGCCGAAGGTCGCCACGGACGACCTGGCCGGCTGGGCCGACGTGCGCATCAACGTGCGGGCGCCGCGCATCATCGCCAGCGCGATCATCCGCGTGACGCAGGAGAACAACCCCGCCGCCGCAGGCAGCACCTTCAACATCAGCGTGCAGCCGAGCACATTACGCGACCAGAACAACCTGCAGATTAGCCCGACGAGTTCGGCCAGCATCCGCCTGAGCGCGCCGGGCATCGCCGATCAAACGTACGTCTTCACCGCGCAGCAGATCGCGAACTGGCAGACGTACTCGATCGACTTCCCCGTCGCGTTCCCGACCCCCGGCCAATTCCCGGTGACCGCCGTTGCCACGCTCGATGGCTACACCTTCACCGGCACGACGACGGCAAACATCGTCAACTTCGCGCCGTTCAACGTACAGGCGAGCGCGCCGTCCACCGTCGCGCAGGGCACGTCGTTCGCGCTTAGCGGGTCGTTCGAAGATTACGGCCCGCTCGACACGTTCACCGTCAGCGTCAACTGGGGCGACGGCTCGCCCGCGACCGTGCTCGACATCCCGGCTGGGCAGCGCAGGTTCTCCGTCGACAAGGCGTACGGCGGGGGTTACGTCGCGGCGAACGATTACCTGATCGGCATCACCGTCACCGACAACTACGGCGGCGTCGCGTCGATCGCATTGCCCGTCCGCGTCACTCGACCGAACCAGACGCTCGTCACCACCGTTGCCGATGAAGACGACGGCACCGCCGACCCCGCGTTCGGAGCCGGTACGAGCCTGCGCGAGGCGCTGCGCTACGCCCAAGCCAACCCCGGCCCGGACACCGTGACGTTCGCCACGAGCCTGTTCGGCAAAACGGTGAACCTCACCCGCGGCTGGGACGGCCCGGGCGACGACACCGCGCTACGCATCGTCGGCGACGTCACGCTCGACGGCAGCAACGCGGTGGCGATCGCGATCGCGTCTGGCTCGCAGCGACGGCACATCCTGTCTTCAGGCGGGACGTTCCGGCTGCAGAATACCGCGCTCACGAGTGGCGACCTGACCGGCGTTGGACAGCGCGGCGGCGCCTTGGCCGCGCTCGGGACGACGTTCGTCGACAACGTGCGATTCGTCGCGAACGTGTCTGCCGGCGGCGGCGCGGTGCTCAGCACTGCCGCACTGACCATCTCGCGCAGCTACTTCGACCGCAATTCGACCAGCGGCGGCGGGTACGGCGGAGCGATCGTGGCCGACTCTGGCACGCTTACGATCGACGCATCCACGTTCGTGCGAAACGACGCAGGCAACGGCAACGGCGGCGCGATCGCGAACTTCGGCGCAACAACCTCCATCACCAACAGCACCTTCACGCGCAACACCGCCGTCAATGGCGGCGCGATCATCCACTACGGCAGCACGCTCTCGCTCACCCACTGCACGATCGTCGGCAATACCGCCGGCTTCTCGGGCGGCGGCGTCGAACGCGTCGGCCGAGTGGGCAATACGCTCTCGCTGCGGAACACGCTCGTGGCGCTAAATGTCGCGACGAACGGCTTCGGCCCCGATCTCGCGAGCTACGCCGACGTCACCGACGGCGCGTTCACTTCGCTGGGCAACAATCTCATCAGCGATGGCAGCGGCAGCATTGGGTTCGCGAACGGCGCGATCGGCGACCTCGTCGGCACCGGTGCCGCGCCGATCGAGCCGCTCGTCGGCCCGTTCGGCGACAACGGCGGGCCGACTCTAACGATCTCCCTTCTACCGGGCTCGCCCGCAGTAAATGCCGGGGCGGTCGTGGCGGGAATCACCCTCGACCAGCGAGGAACCCCGCGCGACGCCCGGCCCGACATCGGCGCCTTCGAGTTCACCGGCCTCCAGCCGCAGATGGTTGTCACGACGACGATTGATGAGGATGACCGCACGGCCGACGCGCGGTTCGGCACCGGCACCAGCCTGCGCGAGGCGATCGCGTACGCCCAGCAGACGACGTCAACGAGTGGGTTCGACCGGAACGCATGGACGCTCAACGATTCGGCCTTCAACGCCGGCGGGCTCGCCATGACGCCTGACACCCTCACGCTTACCGATGGCAAGCTTTATCAATCCAACAGCGCGTGGCTGAACCGGAAGGTGGAATTGACCGCATTCGACGTGAGCTTCCGCTACGCTCAGGACGCGGTTGCCGACGGAGCGAACGGCTTCACACTGACCCTTCAGAACGCGGGCCTCGATGCTCTGGGCGACCCTGCGGACGGCCTGGGATACGCGGGAATCCGGCATAGCGTCGCGATCGGATTTGGCATCTACGGCGGCTACGGCTCGCGCGGCGTCGGGTACGGGATCAGCACCGGTGGCGACGAAGTGCAGACATTCCTGCCGCTCGGAAACGGCGTGAGCCTCACCAACGGGCTGCCGGTGGACATCGCCGTCTCATCGCGCGGTGGCGTGGTGACTCTGTCGATAGCTCAGTCCGGCAACACATTCACGACCACGCTTGACGGCCTTGACCTCGAAGGCTCGCTCGGGGGCCGAACTGCCTACCTTGGTTTCACCGGTGCTACCGGTGGCGTCGGCGCACTACAGCAGGTCTCCAACTTCGCCCTCAACGGCATCAACGCGACCGTCACGTTCGCTCCCGACCTCGCGGGACGGACCATTAGCTTGACTAGAGCCGACCCCGGCCCGGGCAACTTTTTCGACGGCTCGCCCGACAATACCGCGCTTGTGATCAGCTCCGTCGTTACCGTGCGCGGACCCGCTGCCGGACCCGGCGTCACGCTCGCCATCGCGCCGGGCACGCAGCGCCGGCACTTCCTCGTGCTGCCGGGCGCTTCGCTCACGCTCGACTCGCTCACCGTCACCGGCGGCAACGTGCCCGGCCAACGCGGCGGCGCGGTCATGAGCGGCGGCACGCTCGTCGTCCGCAACAGCACGTTCACGAACAACACCGCCGGCGAGGGCGGCGCGCTGCAGACGCTGTATCTGCCCAGTTCGCTCAGCCTCTCCGTCGTCAACTCCACCTTCACCGGCAACACCGCCGACTACGGCGGCGCGATCTCGTCGGCCGCGGTGAGCACGTCGATCGTGAACTGCACGATCGTCGGCAACACCACTGCCGCGGGCGGCGCGCTGACGCAGTACGTCAACTCGGCCGTCCTGACGAACACGATCCTGAGCGGCAACGCCAACGCCGGCCCGTCGAACTTTTCGCCATTCCCAGGCACGAGCGGCAGCATCGACTCGGCGTCGTCGAACAACCTGATCGACGTGCCGCTGGCGACGCTGCGCCTCGGCACCTTCGCCGACAACGGCGGCCCGACGCGGACCTTCCTGCCGTTGCCCGGCTCGCCCGCGATCAACGGCGGCGTGAGCGTGAACGGCATCACCGCCGACCAGCGCGGCGTCACGCGACCACAGGGTTCCGCGCCGGACATCGGTGCCGTCGAGCGAGCGGCAACGGCAGCAGTCGTGTCGTCGACGTCGGTCGACTTCCTCACCCGCCAGGCTCTGATCGTGAACTTCGCCGCCGACGCCAGCGTGACGTTCTCGCGTTCCGATCTGACGCTGCTCAATCAGACGACCAACCAGACGCTGAATGCGGGCACGCTCTCGTGGAACGACACTGGCACGCAGGCGACCGCCGATCTGACGAACCAGCTTCCCGACGGCAACTATCGCGCCACAATCGGCGGGCAGAGCGTCGACTTCTACGTCCTTGTAGGCGACTTCAATCGCGACCGAACCGCGAACTTCGACGACCTGCTCGTGCTCGCTCTAAACTATAACCAGTCCGGCAAGGACAACCCGCAAGGCGATGCGAACTACGACGGCACGGTGAACTTCGCGGACCTGCTGCTGCTTGCAGCGAACTACAACCGCTCGCTGCCCTCAGCCGCACGGCTCGACACCCTCGTTGCCCCGCCAGCCCAGGAGACTTCGCCGGTCGATCCTCCTTTGGATGCGGACGACGCCCCCTCAACTGTTCTCTGGTAGTCCGCCCCGCACGGCCGCGATCGACCGCGACACAGGTGGAGTCCGTTCGCCACATGCGAGCTAACAAACGTCGAACGAGACGGCCTGACGAAATAGAACATCCGGGCGCCGGCGAGTGCGATCGCCAACGCCGCACGTCCGAAGCACTGCGCTCCGCCTGGAAATCTAGCCGAGTTAACGCCTCTCTCGGTTGTTCAACGTGCGGTTCGTTTGACCGTTCGGTCATCTACCAGTCGCCTTGACATCACAGCCTTCGTCGCGTTGTCGTGTAAACGCCGCAAGCATTTTGTTTACAAGGCTTTCCGCTTCCGGTGTATACGCCCTCACTCGATGTCGCTCGCCAAGCAGGCCTCACGCATACGCCGCAAGGCCAACTCTCACCGAAAGTTACGCACGCGCTGCATACGCCGCCGCGGATTCGAGGTGATGGATCGCTCGGATTTCACGGGCGAAACTCCATCTCCAGCAGCTCCTTTATCTTGCATTCCAGATCTGCATTCGTGTGCGCGGACCCAAAGCAGACCGGCGATCATGAAGCGAGCAGCCCCAAAAGGGACCGCTGAGCCGGGAATCTGACAACGCCGGCGAGCCGTCGAACCCATCATCGCGATGCTGATGGCGGCTAGACCGCTTCGTCACCGTTCACTTGGTTCACGAGACGGTCGAGAATCGACGCCGCGCACTGCCGGACGTGTTCGAGTGATTCACGTAGGGTTTCAACGTCGGCCCCGTAGAGCGACAGGTATTCACTGGAGAATCGGACGGTGTCCACGCCGATCGCATGGGCGACGACGGCTGAGACGGCTTCCGCTTCAGTCTCGCGGATCCGGCGATCGGTCGTCGAGCGTCGTCGAGCGTCGTCGATCTCCGCGAGCGCCTGTTGCCGTTTCTCGCAGGGCTCGCTCGCACCGGACAGTTGCGTCGGCGGCGTGACGACTTGCTGTTCGAATGGCTGCTCGGCCGTGTCGGATCGAGTGGAGGAACGAGATGCAACGCCGTGGGCCATGGGATTCTCCTTGGTTAGGGCCACCCCAAGGCGGAGCCACGGCCCTAACGAAGGGGAATCCATGCGCAGCGTTGAACGGACTGCAGGGTCGACGCGCGCAGCGGTGCGACCCGACAGATCTCAGCCGCGTTCGGCCCCGCACGCGCATGACGGCGAGCGATGTGATGGCGAAGCCCCCGGTGCCCCTCGCCGGCGTGAGCGTGCCAGCCGAACGAAATCCTCGCCGTGAAACGCGGAGCGTCTGGCCCTAAGGTTTGCCCTCCCGTCTCTCTGGAGCCGCACAGCGCGGCGTCGGATTGGCAGTTCCTCCGCCGGCAAGTGCTCCGCGCACAGACACACGCGAAGGATGACGGGGATCCCGACAGGAGGCTACAGCTCAACTCCGCTCGCCACGTTCGAGCGTCCAACGCGAGGCGGCGACGTGGACCGACTGCACGTGCAGCCAACCGGTCATCCCGGGCGTTCGGTTGTAGCCGCCGCCGTAGACGAGCACGGTGGGGATTCCCCAGCGTCGGGTCGCGTCGATCGCGAACTCGTCGCGTCGGCGCATGTCGGACGTGCTCAGCTTCATCTGGCCGAACTTGTCGTCGACGTGCACGTCGACGCCCGCGTTGTAGAAGACAAGGTCGGGCTCGAACCGCTCGATCGCGCCTGGCAATGTCGACTCGAGCCGATCGAAGTACTCGTCGGCCGACGTGTAGCGGCTCAGCGGCACGTCGACTGAACCTGGCACTTTCACGCTCGGGTAGTTCCGGCCGACGTGGACGCTGTAGGTGAGGACGTTCGGGTCACCCGCGAAGATGAAGTTCGTGCCGTTACCCTGATGCGCATCGAGATCGACGACCATGACCTGAAGAACCGGCTCGTCGCGTTTCAGGGCACGCACGGCTACCGCGACGTCGTTGAACACGCAGAAGCCCTCGCCCCGATCGGGAAAGGCGTGATGCGTTCCGCCTGCAAGATTGGCGGCAAGTCCGTCCTCGAAGGCCGCCCGCGCGGCAGCGAGCGTGCCCGCCGTGGCGGCGCGGGCGCGAACGTTGATCGTCGGGTGCCAGGGCAAGCCGAGTTTCAGCGCCGTGGCGGCGTTGTAGTGACCAGTCTGCAGGCTCGCCGCGTAATCTGGCGTGTGCACGCGCATCAGATCGGCGTCACTGATCGTTCCCGGATCGATCACCGCTGCGATGGAGTGCTCGCGCAGCATCGCCGCCGACTGCCGGAACTTCGCCATCGGGAACACGTGCACGGGCGGGAGGACGGCGAAGTAGGCCGGACTGGAGAAACAGCGAAGCATCGACGGCCGTAGCATAGGCGCGCGCCGGACGCGCCAGCGCATCCCCGTACCGACGCGGCGGTGCGCTCCGATGGCGAAGCGCTCGCGCGATTCGGCGTGCGACTCGTCCAACTGACGTAGCTGCATCCGCCTGGAGAACGGGGAAGACCGGCATCTCAAGGCACGTACCGCAAGTTCCGAGTCGAGCGCAGCGAGTCCTATGAGCTCGAACCCTGGCAGGCCGCGAACAATGGTGGCGAGAGTCAAGTGGTCGTACTCCCGTAGTGTGGGCCGCGCGTGAGCTCTATTCTGTGAGGGGAGGCTTGGTGGTCCCCGACGGTACACACGCGAAATTAGCCCGGCATCGTTGCCAACACTGATTCGCAAATGGCAAGAATGATGGTGGTCTCGATCGGCTCGGGTGTCGTTGCTCAGATTGCGTAAGTTAACACTCGAACGGACCGCAAATGCGCATCGAACCGTCACAACGGACCCCGAATGTCGCGCCATTGGCCCTCAAGAGCAGCTGGAAACCACTCCTGGGATGCCCAGTCCGCGGCACCAGAGCAGACATTTGCGGCTCGCGGCGAGGCTGGCACGAACGTCGCTGGATGCAAGTTGCCGACGCCTTCATTCGCCTTCCGCGGCGGCATTCGAGCACAAATGGCTGCAGCCACTGAAGCTGCGCGGTGGTGGGTCGCAAGGCACGGCGGCCGCCGGGTTGCTTCGAATGGCGGCCGCCGTGGCCGCATTCAGGCCTGCCGTCGCCTGCAACACATTGGTGGCGACAAATGAGCTCGAGCTTGATGCCCGATGATAATTCCCAGTCGCCCGTTGGCTCCGCCTCGCTTCTGGCAAAATCGTAGAGCGACTGCTTGGCCTGACGAAGATCCCCTCAATGGCCGCGCGATTCGCGCCCGAATGAACTCCGGTCGCTCGCGCGACGCGGCCTTGCCCACGGTGAGACGCCGCCGCATCGGACGCGGCGCGGGACTGCGGGCGCACTCCTCCACGCGCGGTGCCGCTCGTCCCGCGACTTCCGCGAGTTCCGCGGGTGTCGCGGGTGTCGCGCATGCAGGGCTCGCGCATCGTGCGCACGCGCCGAGCCCCGGGCCGCGCAGGGTGGGTACGTGCCGCGCATCTCACGTACGTCTACGGTCTCCATGCACGCAGCCAGTCGGCATCGCTTTCGGGCGAGAGGCGACCCACGCCCGCTGGGAACATCCCTACGCCGACGTTCTGGTCGTCCCGTCCCGGGTGGCAGTTGGAATGCTGCCCGGCCTGCCCGCTGCCGCCGGGTGCGATAGGACGAACGCGTACGCCCTGCCGTTCCGTGTCGCGCGTGAGCCGAGCCTCGCTCCAATACGATGTGTCTCTGAACCGTCAGCGCATCGCGAGCCGACCCGGCGGGACAGGTGTCGGCCGAGCGCGGTGACCGCCGTTGTCGCGCCGCCCAGCAGCGACGCCCAACGTGCGAATCGAACCGGCTCGTCGGACCGCGCGGCCGGCGCGCGTCGTTCCAGTGTTCCCAGAGGCCGAGCAGTTCGAAGTAGAGGAAGCAGATGGCGTCGAGCCATTCGTTCAACTTTGGCGCACACGTCGCGATCGACGTCTCGTTGGAGGTGGCAGCGCGACGCCTTGCCGCGCGCGCCCTCCTCATCGTCGGGGGCACAGCTTCGTTGCTCGACGTTGACGTCGTCGGCCGACCAAAGCGCTCAATGCACCGGCCCAAGCGAGGCAGGACGGCTCCGGCACCGGTGTCGCCGTCACCGTCCCGTCGGCCAATGAGAAGCCGGCGCCTGCGGCACTCGGTAACGATCTGTTGTAATTCGCCGCCAGCGCCAAGAGATCGTCGAAATTAATCGAGCCATCGTAGTTGAAATCGCCGCCCGCCCAGCCGGCGCCGGTGACCGTGTTGTAGTTCGCAGCCAGCCCGAGGAGGTCGTCGAAGTTCACCGTGCCGTCGAGGTTCGCGTCGCCGTACCAGGTCGGCCGGATCGTGAACCGCGCGTTCGCAGCATCGTCGACGTAGCCCAGGCCCTGGCCGGGCAGGAGCGTCGTCGAACGGAGTCGACCCGACGCGAATCCGACATCGTAGCCGGCATCAAGCACCGCGTAGATCGTCGCCGCGACGCTCGCCGCGCCGGCGTAATCGAACACGAGTTGGCCGCCGCGGATGTCGGCACCCGCGGGCGCGGCGACGCTCGGCCCGCCGAGCACGGGCTGCGTCGCCAGCGGGCCGAGCTGCAGCGTGCCGCCGCTGACGATCGTCGATCCGGTGTAGGTCGAGGTGCCGTTCAGCACCTGCGTGCCTGCGCCGGCCTTCACGATCGTGATGCCGGTGGAGATGACGCCGCTGAAAGTTCCGCTGGCGTCGCCGTTGCCGAGCGTGATCGTGCGCGCGTTGCCGATCGTGTTGCTGATCGCCCCCGAGCCGTTCAGGCCGTTGATGTTGGTCGTCGCGCGGACGTCCATGCTCGTGCCTGCGCCGAGCGTGAGGTTTCCGCGGCCGGGGCCGTACGGCAACACGTTGTTGACGTACGGCATCAGGGTGCCGCCCGTCACTACTGTGTCGCCGGAGTAGGTGCGCGTCGGCCCCTGCAGGCCGAGCCTGCCCGCCCCGGTCTTCACGAGCGACAGCCTGCCAGACGACGGATCGCCGAAGCCCGCGTTGCTCCAACTCGTGTTACCAAGCAGGTCGAACGTGAGCGTCCGATCGCCCGCGCCGCTTGCGACGACGTCGCCGTTGAAGTTCACCGCCGCCGTCGACGAAGTGCGGATCGTCGCACCCGCGGCGGTGACGGTCACGCCGCGATTCGACGAGTTCGTGGCGGTGACGTGGAGCGTGCCGCCGTCGAGGATGAGATTCGACGCAGCGCTCGACGCGACGCCGACGCTCGATGGCAATCCGCCGTTGCCGAACGCGCTAGCCATCAGGATGCCGCCCTGCTGCACGGTGGTGGTGCCGACGTAGTCGTTGAGCCCGGTCGGCGCCACCGCGCCGCCGGCGATTACGACGACGTCTCGCAGGCCGGTCAGGGCCGCCGCGTTCGGCAGCGTCAGCGTGCCGGTTCCGCCGCCGAGCCGGTAGGTCGTGCTGGCCGGCGTGAGCGTTCCGGTGAAGCTGAAGTTGCCAACCGCACCGAGGCTCGCATTCGTCAAGCCGGCACCGGTCGGGCTGAAGTCGAGCGCGTTGGCGCTGTTCGCAGCGAGCGCCACGACGCCTGCCGACGTCGGCGCAACGCGCTGGAGGAAGGCCCGGTCGATCGCGTACCCCGCCGCCGCGACGGCCCCTGCCGACACGGTGACGGAGGTGCCGGTCCCGCCGATGCTGGTGGCCTGATCGAACTGAAGGATGCCAGCGCTGATCGTCGTCGTGCCCGCGTAAGTGCTCGTTCCCGCGAACACCTGCTTGCCCGAACCGACCTTGACGATCGACAGCGGCCCGTTGATCGGCCCCGAGAAACTGCCCGCGGCGTCGCCGTTTCCGAGGGTGACGGTTCGCGACCCGCCGCCACCGTTGATGACGCTGCCCGCGCCGTTCAGGCCGTTCAGGCTGACGTTGTTGCGGACGTCGAGGCTCGCGCCCGCGTTGATGAGGACGTCGCCCTTGCCCGCGCCGAAGGGAAGCACGTTGGTGTTGAATGCGAGCACCGAGCCCGCGTTGATCGTCGTGTCGCCCGAGTACGTCTTGGGCGTTCCGTTCAAGGAGAGCCTGGCGAGGCCGTTCTTGACGAGGGACGTCTTTCCGCTGCTCGGGTCGCCGATCGCGCCGCCGAGCGTGCTGATGTTCGACGACGTTCCGGCCAGATCCACGGTGATCGTGCGATCGCCCGTGCCGCTGAAGGTCATCGGGCCGGCTAGCGTGAAGATGACGCCGGCGTCGGTGCGAATCGTCGCGCCGCCGGCGTCGATCGTCATGCCGCGGTTGGACGTCCCGCCGCCCGCGAACTGAAGCGTCACGCCGCCGTTGAGCACGAGGTTGGACGCGGCCGTTGGTGCGGCACCAAGGCTGCTGGCCGTCCCACCGTTCGCGATCGACGCGACGACGAGCGTGCCGCCGCCGTTGATGACGGTCGGGCCAGCGTATGTGTTAGCCGTGTTGAGGAGCTTGAGCGAGCCGCCGCCCTGCTTGGTGATGCCAAGCGGTCCGCTGATGACGCCGCTGGCCGTGATGGTGGCGGCAGCTTCGGTGTCGAACGTGCCGGCCGATCCGGTCAGTGCCAGATTCGGAGTAATGGTGAGCTCGTTGCCGAGCGCTTTGAGCGTGCCGCCCGACCAATTGAACGATCCGGTGCCGCCCACGTCGATCCGGCCCGCACGGATGGTTCCGCCCGAGAAGTTCAGCGTGCCGTTGTACGTGCCGTTGAGCGTGTTGCCGATCGCGATCGCCCAGGCGTTGACGGTTCCGCCGGCGACGTCGAGCGTGCCGGCGTTCTGGTAGCCGACCTGAATCAGGTAGGGCACGTCGAGCGTGCCGCCGGCGCTCACCGTCACGCGCTCGCCGGCCGCGGCGCCGTTCTGGCCGATGTAGAGTCGGAACGCCGAGGCCGTTCCCGAAGCGATCGTGACGTTGCCGTTGGAGCTCGCAGTCGGGCCGCGCACGAAGGCATCAACGTCGGTGTCGGGCAGGCCGCCGGTCCAGTTCGCTCCGGTTGACCACGTCCCGCTCGAGGCGGACCAGACGCGCTTGGCGTTGGTCGCCGTCATCAGGTCGTTGATGTACTCCTCGACGCGGGTATAGCCGGTCGCGCCGACATTGTTCCGGTCGGCCGCGTTCGCCGGGTTCAAGCCGCGCGCGGTCTCCCACGTGTCGGGCATGCCGTCCTGGTCGGTATCGGTCGGGGCGACGCCGCCGGTGATGGTGCCGAAGCCGGGCGTCTCCAGGAGTGGATCGGTGATGACTTTTCCCCCGCCAGTGGTGAGCTCGGCGATGAGCCGCTGATCGACGCTGTCGCGCACGAGCGATGCGCCGACGCCCGCGACGATCTTGGCATACGCCACCTGAGCCGAGTCGGTGCGGATGTCCGGGTAGTCGAATCGCGTCGGCACGTACGTCATCGGATCGTCGATGCCCGCCGGCGTGACGAGCGTGCCGTCGAGGACGCCGTTCTTGTTCGAATCGTAGTAGTTGCCCGCGAGATAGAGGCGATAGTTTGCGTTGCCGCGGCTGAACGGGTCCGGATCGGCGCCGGAGGACGGCCCGCGGACGAAGTAGTTGTTGACGACGTTCGCCTCGGAGATGCCTGCCGAGTCGCCGGCGATGTAGGGCTCCGTGCCCCAGTTGTAGACGACGTTGTTGACGAAGTCGTTCACCCCTTTGGTCTTGGGGTTGCGACTGTTGTTACTCATGTAGAGGTTGTGGTGCATGCTGATCGTGTTCCACTCGATCAGGCTGCCCATGCTGTGCGTCAGCAGACCCTCGGCGATGATGCTGTTCTGGATGGTGACGTTCGAGCACCCGGTGATCGACATCGTCTCGTCCAGCCCCCACTGCGACGTGACGTGATCGAAGATCAGCCCGCTGGTGCCGTCGGCCCAAGTGGCGTCGCCGCCGCCGGTGGTGCCCATGCGAAAGCGCATGTTGCGAACGATGGTGTTGTCCGCGCTCTTGAAGCTGACGCTGTGGTTGCGCGTGGCGATGCCCTGGCCCGGCGCGGTCTGGCCCGCAATGGTGATGTTCGCCTGCACGTTCACCTGCGACGCCAGATTGATGTACCCACCGACGTCGAACACGACGATGCGGTTGGGTTGACTGACGGCATCTCGGAAACTGCCCGGCCCGGAGTCGTTGAGATTCGTGACGTGGTAAACGGCCCCGCCGCGGCCCCCCGTGACTGAAGCACCGAACCCCTCGGCCTCCGGGAATGCCGGAAGCTGCGCGTGAAGTACGTCTGCCGCCGCCGCTACCACGACGGGTGCCGCGAGCGCCGTCCACAGCCGCGCCGTAAGTTTCCGGGTGTTCCGCATGTTCTACGCAGATCGTTTCGTATGACATCATAACACTTCAATTGCCGCCGACCTACTCAGATCCGATTCGACGGCCTCGTGCTGATAGCATCAGTCTTGGTCGATGCCCTGCTCGGCTGACCGGTATCGCTTTTCATCGTGTCGGCCCCCAAGGATGGCCGACGGCGTCGAACATCGTGAATAGCTAAAGAAAACGTGGCGATCGTCATCTCGCCTCGAGGCACGGCCGAAGACGGCGGCTCCACGTGTCCGTGGAACCGCCATCCTCAGCATCGCTGCACACTGATCAGTGCTCCTCCGGCAAAGGCAGCGTGGTGACGCTCCGATCGGCCTCAGTGATGAGCCAGACCCTCACGTCGCCGCTCAGCGTGTACGCGGACAGGATGCGGTCGCCGTTCGTCACGGCCTCGTCGTTCGCGCGACGATCGTCCGGCTCGATGTCGCCCCAATCGCCTTGCGCGTGGCGGCGGAGGAGGTCGAGCAGGTCGGCGCGAGCGGCCTCCAGCGCTGCGAGCGCGCCGGGTGTGGCGACGACCTGGCCGAGGGGGAACCTTGGCATGGGCTTCTCCTTTCAGTTAACGGGTCGTGGGTTGATGTGATGGACGCGAACGAGGTGCGTCACCGCCACTCGACGCGGACATTCCAGCCGAGCGTGCGGGCCCACGCGGTGACAACGGTCTCGACGTGTCGCCGGGCGGCCTCGATCTGGGCCGGCTCTCGCCCTGCCTCCGCGAACTGCTCCTGTGCGGAGGCGAGGGCCTGCTCGACGACTCCGCGTGCCGGCGCTGGCTGCGGGTTGATCCGCCACACGCCGCTGTAGCCGAGCATGACAAACCGCGTGCGGGAATGGTCGAGCGACGTCGTCACGACGTGCGGCGTGGGCAGGCGGAGCGTCGCGACGTGATTGGACGAGTCGACGATGTGGAGGTCGCCCGCGTCGAGGTCGACGCCGAGGTCGACGTGCCCGCCGCGGACGAGCAACGCGGCCTCGACGCTGCCGAGGTAGCCGTCGATCCGCGTGACGCAGACGTCGGCCAGTTCGACGCGGCGGGTGAGCAGCGTCGAGAGCGTACGGATCTCGTCGATCGTGATCGCGTGAGAGGACGAGGCGGTGAGGGCGCCGTCACGCGCCCCACCGCCCCGCCAACTCACGACCACCGTCACGGCGAGCGCGGCCGCCACGCTCAGGCAGAACGTGATCGGCAGGACGGCTCGGGCGGCGGTCATGGACCTCCCTGCTGAGGGTCGTGACCGCCGCGTCGCGCGACGGTGCGGTCCTGATCGATGCACGAGCCGACGAGCAGCAACAGCAACAGGACGAGGACGAGCCACGGAATGGCACGCATGAAGCGCACCTCCTTTGGTTTAGGGTTGTGATTGGACCGGGTTGCGGGTCGAGCCGGCGCGTCGTGACGCGTGCCCGACCTCTGGCTGACGTGCGCCGCCGGCGACCGCACCAGCGTCCCCTACCGTCCGTCGAACGCGGCCGAGATGCATCACGCCTCGACCCATTCGCCGGCGAGCAGGTTCACGAGCGTGTCGGTCGGCACGGGCAGTGCACGTAGATGCACCGCGAACCGATGCAGCATCAGGCTGGCCGCCAGGCTCGCCGCGTACAGCGTCGATCGGCCCGTGCACGGCGCGGGGTGGGCCGCAGCGTCGTCGAAGAGCGTGCCGGCGTATCGCTCGTCCGTGACCGGATCGGCCGACGCCAGCACGCGGATCGTCTCGCCGGCCATTCGGCCCTCCGCGAAGAACGCCGCCCGCGATCGCGCGGTCTCCCACACGATCCGACGACCGGCCATCGCGTCGACGCACGCGAAGACGGCCAGCTTCGACGACGACGGCTGGAGACAGTCGAGCGTGTCGCCGCTCGATCGCCGGAAGCGGTCGAGGACGGCGGTCACGTACACATCAGGGTTGAGCTCGACGATCGCGGCCTTCGCCGCGGTCACCTTCGCCTGCCCGAGGTCGCCGTGGCGGTAGCCCTGCACGGCGAGGTTCTCGACGGCGACGACATCGTCGTCCACGAGCGTCATCGCCGGCACGCCCATAGCGGCCAGCTGTAAGGCGACCTGCCGGCCGATCGCGCCGACGCCGACGACGAGCGCGTGGTACGCCGACAAAGCTGCCGGCGGGACGAGGTCGCGCTGGCGGATCGCGCGGTCCACGAGGAGCGGTTCATCGTTCGCCGCGCAGCACCTCCTCCTCATACTCGGCGAGCCAGCGCTCGGCGTCGTCTTCTAGTTCCGGTTCGAGTTCGCCGACCTCTGCTTCGCGTGCAGCGAAGTCGAGGTCGCGATCTACGCCGAGTTCACAGTCGAAGCCGACGTCGTCAGCCAGCCTCGCGTCGACCGACGTCCCCGTGCCGTCGGGGTCGAAGGCATCCGCGGCCGCGAGCGCGTGCATTCGCCACGCGGCCGGCTCCTCGACGACGCAGCGATCGAGCTCGCCCGCCCAGCCGCGGACGAGTTCGTCCATCTGGCCGGCGTTCCGCTCAAGCCACGCCGGCAGCGACGCCCAGTCGAACGCGACCGGCACGACCACATCGCCGCCGGGGCCGGCGTTGAATCGCAAGCGGCAGTAGTTCTCTTCGCCGCGGCTCTGGATGAGCATCGCCGCCCAGTCGCAGCCGCCGAAGCTGCGGGCGAAGGTGGCCTCGTCGGTCGAACTGGGTGCCGCCGACTCGCCCGGGTGCGTGTGGACCCACACCCGAAGTGAGCGGGCCGGCTCGACGCCCTGATCGGCGTAGCGGTCGGCGTGGTCCGCCACCGCGGCGTCGTCGAACTCCACCGTCGCGATCGACGCCCGCTGCGGCACGAGCGCGAACGCCTCGATCACGAGCGGGTCGTTCGCCGCGCTGATGCCGAAGCCGCCGATCTCGGTGGCGGCGGTGTGGCAGCAGTACAGCAGCTTCAAGAACGCCGCCGGCCTCAGCAGGATTGACGCCCGCCGAGGCCGGTGGATGAGAGAACGAGATGACATCGCGGCCTCACGCCGCGGGGGTTTGCGTGGATGCATGGGTCTCCTTGGGTTGGGGGGTGGGCTGGATCGAATCGTCGGACGGCTCCTCGGCGTCTGCGTCGGCGTCCTCTGCTTCACGGGCGGCCTCCTCGCAGCTTGAGCACAGGCCGTCGTGGTCATCGAGTTCGTCCTGGCGAACCAACGACCGGCACGACGAGCAAGTACCGCGGCAGTCGGCGCAGAGCAGCTCGTCGTCGTCGCTGGTCTCAAGACACGATCTGCAGAAGCTGTTCTGGCAAGCATCGCAGGCGTGCTCGCACTCGCTGCACAGGCACTTGTCGCAGCGACTGCAGCTGTGCGTGTTCTCGCTCGACGCAGAGTCGCCGCAGTCGTCGCAGATGACGCTCTGCCAGCCATCGAGGCTGACGTACGGCGACGAGTCGTTGTAGGTCCTCAACACGCGATCGATCAGCCGGAACGCATCGCCGAGCCGGCCCTGCTCCACCGCGACGCGGAGCGGGGCCGACGCATCGCCGAGACACGGCAGGTCATCGCGGACGTGCGGGTGCGTGACGGATGAGTCGGTGCTGGCCGGGTTCGGGTCGAGGGCGACGGTGCGGAAGAGCGAGCCGTCACAGACGCGGTCGCGGAGGAGTCGGTCGAGGCCGCACGCGATCTCGAACCGGCCGAGCGTGACGCCCTCGAGCTCGATCGGCTCGGTGACGACGCTGAGCCGGCGCGTCTCCCTGTCGACGGCGAAGCGGGTGAGCTCGTCGTCGTCCATTAGAGACTGGAGCTCCTCGAAGATCACCCGCGGCGACAGCGGAGCGGACGGCGAAGGCTGAGCAAGAGCGTTCGAGGCGTCGTGGGCGGCGTTCGCGACGTCCGTCACGCGGTAGCGAAGCTCGCGCGCGAGCGTGGCTGCCGCGACGTGCCAGCCCTTCGCGCGGGCCGCGTCGAACCGGCGGGCTTCGGCGACGAGCCGCTCGGCCCGGTCGAAGAGACGGTTCAACTGGTGAAGCACGCGGTCGTGCGGCCGAGGCGCGCGGTCGTCGAGCGCTGCGTGGATGCGGCACGCGAGGCGCGCGAGTGCCCGATCGTCGACGGGCGGGTCGAGAGAGTTGGAACGGGACATGATGGGTCTCCTTGTGAGTGAACGAAAGCACGGCGTCACCCGCGGGGTGACGCCGTGCGATGGGCTGCAATCGATGTGGTGACGAGTGACGTCTCGTCACGCGGTGAGCAATGCGACGCATGCCGCGACGCGCGACTCATCGCGCCGGGCGCCAGCGATCTTCGTCGGCGTGATCGATACACGACATCCGGGCGTGAGGACGTGATCCGCCGGCACGACCTGCCGGTCGACGCGGATGAGGTAGTCGCCCGCAACACGGCCGGGCATCTTCTGCTCGAACAGCTGGCCGATGGTGAGGCCCTCGGCCACGTCAACGTTGGCCGCGAACCCGCCGCCGTCGTTGTTCACATAATAGATCTGCATGACTGAAGCTCCTTCGGGACCGATTCGGTCCCGCGTTGAAACAAGAGAAGCCGCCGGCACCGTGCCGACGGCTTGGCGTGGACTGATTGACGTAGGACGAGGAGAGCGGCAGCCCGATCGCGGCAGTACCAACCCGCTCGCTCAGTGCTAACGCTCCCACCATAGATTGTGACGCAGACCGCCCCCCGATTTACTGAATGCTGGATCGTTCGGGCACAGTCGATTCGTCATGGCGAACCCTCGAAACGTTCAAGCACGCCAGCAGCATGGCGAGCCAGACTCTCAGGTGGTGGGAACGCCGCGTCGCAAGCACGCTGGATCGCGCGCCGATAGGCCGCCGCCGTGTAGCGCTCGCCCGGCGCCACGAGGGGCGATGCCGTTCGATTGGTCCCTGGTGAGTTGCCGCAGGAGGTGGGCGTCTTGCGGGCGGCGTGTACCTGTTCCCGGCGTTCACGCTCCGCGTCGCGCGGGTCGAATATGTATGCCTCCGCGGGCCGGCCAACGAGGAACGGTCGGAGCACCGCTCGCGCTCTGCGGAGGAAGTAGAGCCGCCGCGACTTCCCATGGTGTGCTGTCTTGTGGTGGTCGAGCACGGCCCACCATCGCCGCGTCCCGTCCTTGCGACGCTTACGGATCACCTGACCGACCCGCAGGCCAAGCAGCTCCGATGACCGAGCTCCCGTCCGAAGCTGGAGCTCGAGCACCGCGGCGAGATGGCGCGAGAGGTGCGGCTTCACCTTGGCGATCACGGCCGGACTCACGGGCTGGACGCGAGGATTATCCCGCAGTGGCGATTTGCCCTTCCGGATCGAGCGGACGTAAGCCAGCCCATCGGCGACGCTGGCCGCCGCGGGGCCGGTCATCACCGCCCAGCCGAACACGGCCTTCACGCGCCAGATCTGATCGTTCAGATGCTTCCGGCACCAATCGCGGTGCTGCATGGTCCAGTTTCCCAGGGCCAGAAGCTCGACCGAACGTAACGCCGCGACCGGCAAATCGCCGTAGAGCTGGCGGAGGATGCGGAGCATCTGCCGGTAGTTGTCGAGCTCACCCGAAGGCTTTCCGTCGGGCCCGGCGTAGTACACCTTGGCCCACCTCCAGAATTCCAGAATGAGACGATTGATCGTGGGTGCATCGCCAGCGACCGGATACGGGGCCACTTCCGGGCCGATGGGGACGGGCAGCCTTTAGGCGGTCCGGACGACACATGGGTCGGGAGCCGTCTTCGACCTTGACTTGAGGAGATGGGACGCACGACCACGGTGAGCCCGCGCTGCATCCGACTGCTCAGCGAGCTCGACCGTTGCAGTGTTGAAGTCCGATTGAGCGTCCGCTGATTCGCGAACGTCATCGACTGCGCCGAACGACCCTTCCTCAAGCAATGTCGAGTAGTCGGCAAGCGTTTCGAAGCAGTTACCTTCGCGCAGTGGACGGTCCGGGGGAGCAAACAACCGAGGAGGATCGATACGACTGGCGGCTCTCAGGGCCTCGTCGATGACTGGTGCAGCTGCTGTTTCGGAGTGGGCCAGGCGAGTCTGATTTGTCGACGCAGCTCGCACCGGCCGGGAAGAACTCGACGCGGCACGACGCCCCGAGCTGTCTGGAGCGGTCAGGTGATTCGCGCGATGCACGCGTTCCTTTCCAGACGATGCATCAGTCGGGCTCGTGGCCGCCACGACATGCTTGGCATCGACGATCAGAGCAGGCATCGAGGTCGCTTGAACACGGCCTGTGCTACCTGCCTCCGCGACGCTTTGCCAAGCGTCGGCACTCGACTGTTCGTCAACGCGCAACTGAACCTCGGCAAGCGTCAACTCGCGCAGGATCCGAGTCACGTCAGATCGATCCAACGCCTGTCGGCCGTTGGACAGCCAGGCCGTCAGGAGGACGTCGTACCGGCGTCGCGACGTCGCGGAACCATGGGTCCCGAGATACACGTCATCGCCGGACAACGTGACGAAGGCCTGCCCGGTGGCGCGGTGCAGGCGGTATAGCTCATTGACCAACACCAGGTCGCGAGAGTGATCCGCCACAGCCTCGCACACGAGAGAGAATGCGAGCCGCATCGGTCTTCGGCATCGCCCTCGGCGTGAAGCGAAGTCGAATCATTGCAAAACACGGAAACGAGTCGTTCGCAAACGCCCTGTAATCTGCACCGCCTACACGCAGAGCAAAATACATCACAAACGTCCTACCGGCGGCAAATCGTCGCATTCGCGATGGTTCCCGAAGATTGCCTGTTGCCGCCCGAAGCTCGACGGTACGATTCATCGGACAAAACACTCCGATGCAGACCTCCTGTTGCAACGTCTTTCTCCGAATCACTTTACGCGGACGCGTACAAGGGATTGGCTTTCGCCCGTTCGTCTGGCGTCTGGCGCGGCAGCTGGGCCTGAGCGGGTTTGTTCGCAACATTGGGTCGGCCGTGGTGATCGACGTGAGGGGCGACGAGGTCGACCTGGATCGCTTCGTCCAACTCCTTCAAACAGATGCACCTTTCTTGGCCCGGATCGACTCAGTTGAGACGGAGCGTCTACCGCCGCCAGTTGAGGATCGTACGGCGTTCGTCATCGATACGAGCCAATCTCGCCCCGACCGTGCCCGTCATGTCGCACCAGACCTAGCACTGTGCGACGACTGCCTGCGCGACCTCGGCGATCACAATGATCGCAGGCGATACAAGTACCCGCTTGTCAACTGCACCAACTGCGGCCCACGATTCAGCATCGTGCGGAGCGTGCCGTACGACCGCGCCAACACAACGATGGCGCCCTACGAACTCTGTCCGACTTGTTCGGCTGAGTACCGCGATCCTTTCGACCGGCGATTCCACGCGCAACCGACCGCTTGCCATCGGTGCGGGCCGCGCGTCGAATTCAAGCGGCTGCCGACACGCGAGAACGAAGTCACGGCGTGGCTCGACTCCGATCCAGCCAGCCTGAGCGAAGCGGCGATCAGTGCCGCCGCATCGGTACTCCTTCGCGGCGAGGTTATCGCCATCAAAGGCATTGGCGGGTTCCACCTCGCCTGCCGGGCCGACTGCGACGACGCGGTTCGCAGGTTGCGCACGTCGAAGCGTCGGCCGACAAAGCCACTGGCGCTGATGGTTCGATCGCTGGCGGAGATGGAATCGCTCGTGCGCCTGTCCGACGCCTCAAGGCGCGCTGCCGCCTCACCCGCGGCGCCGATCGTCATCGCGCCGATGCGATTGGATGCGCGTGACCGCCTGTCGTCGCTCATCGCTCCCGGCACGAATCGGCTCGGCGTGATGCTGGCGTACGCGCCGATCCACCACCTGCTGTTCGATCGATTTCCCGCGGGCGCCGCGATCGTGATGACCAGCGGCAACGACGGCGACGAGCCGATCACCTACGACGATTCATCGGCCGCGGAGGAGCTATCGCCGCACGCAACGTCGCTGCTCACGCACGACCGTGCGATCGCCCGACCGATCGACGACTCGATCGTCCTGCAGATCGACGACGACGATCCAGCATCGGCGCCGCTGCCCATCCGCCGGGCGCGCGGCTACGTGCCGGATCCCATCGCGTTGCCAGCCACAATTGCTGACCGAGCTGGCGCGGGTCTCGCCGTCGGAGCCGAGTTGAAGAGCACTTTCTGCCTCGTCAGCGGCGGTGAAGCTGTCCTGTCCCCGCATCTCGGTGACCTCGCCAACCTGGCGACGAATCGTCACTTCGAGCGTTCAGTAAAGGATATGAGTTCGCTCTTCGACGTTGCGCCAGTGTGGATCGCGCACGATTTCCATCCGACCTACCTCAGCACGACATACGCGAAGCGTCGAGCAAGTTCCGACGCGTCCATCGAACTCGTCGGCGTGCAGCACCACCACGCCCACGCCGCAGCGGTTCTTGCGGAGAACGGGTGCTCGACGCCCGCGGTCGCGATCGTCTGCGATGGCACGGGCTACGGCACCGACGGCACGATCTGGGGGTGCGAAGTGCTCGTTGCCGATCTGTGCGACTTCCAACGCGTCGCGCACCTGCATCCGCTACGCCTTCCCGGCGGCGATGCGTCGGCCCGGCACCCGTGGCGAAGCGCCCTGGCGCTGCTCCGCAAAGCGATCGGCATCGACTTCGACCGCCATCCGCTCCTCGCAGACCTTGTGCGAGAACGCTCTGAACCGCTCGCGATCGAGATGGTTCGGAACGACGTCAACTGCGTGACCAGTTCGTCTGCGGGCCGGCTCTTCGACGCCGTCGCTGCGCTGCTCGGGATCTGTACGGACAACACCTTCGAAGCCGAGGCCCCGATGGCGCTCGAGAACGCAGCGGAGCCGTTCGAGGGCGAATCAACTCCATGGCCTGTCGCATCGCTGGACGACTTGCGTTCGCTGGTGTCGCAAATGGAGCAAGACGTCGCGCGTGGGGAGCCGTCAGGACGCATCGCCATGCGGTTCCACCTTTGGCTTGCGAGTGCGCTGGTCCGCGAAGCGGAGACCGCAGCCAGCCGCGCCGGCGTCCGCGACGTCGCGCTGACCGGCGGCGTGATGTGCAATCGCCTGCTTGTCCGCGCGATCACGCGCATGCTTCGGGAGCGCGGCTTGAACGTACTGCGTCATCGACTGGTGCCGCCCAACGACGGCGGCGTGTCGTTCGGCCAAGCCGTCGTCGCTTGCGCTCGCCGTGCCCGCCAGACCGGAGGTGTCGGATGTGTCTAGCCGTACCCGCTCGACTCGTCGAGTGTGACCCGCGCATCGCCCGCGCCGTCGCCGACCTGCACGGCAATCGCGTCGCCATCAGCACCGCGCTCACGCCCGACGCAGGGGTCGGCGACTGGGTCCTGGTGCACGCCGGCTTCGCTATCCGGCAAGTCGATTGCGATGAGGCCGCCGAGACCTGGGCGCTGATCCGCGATGTGCTGGATGCACCGGAAACGACGCCGGCACAAGCTCCTTCCGTCGCGGGAGGCGAACAATGATCCGCCGCATCGAACGCGATGAAGCTCTCGCTCGCCTCCGCGTCGCCGCGACCGCGCTCGGCGAACGCCATGTCACCTTTATGGAGGTGTGCGGCACGCACACCGTCAGTGCGTTTCGGTCCGGCCTGCACTCGCTCATGCCGGACAACGTCCGGCTGCTGAGCGGGCCCGGATGCCCCGTGTGCGTCACCTCGCAGTCGGACGTCGACCGCCTCATCTCGCTCGCATCGCTTCCCGGCGTCGTCCTCTGCACGTACGGCGACATGATCCGCGTCGTCGGCTCGAACGGCAGCCTGCAAGACGCCCGCGCGGCCGGCGCCGATGTCCGCGTCGTCTACAGCGCGCTCGACGCAGTCGATCTCGCCGCCAAGCTGGCCGACGAATCGCCGCGCAGGCAGGTCGTCTTTGCCGCCGTCGGATTCGAGACCACGGCTCCCGCGACTGCCGTCGCCATCCGCGAGGCGTCTCGACGCGGGCTCGACAACTTCTGCGCATTCGCCTCGCACAAGCGCGTCATGCCCGCGATGCACGCGCTGCTCGACAGCGGCGAGCTTCGCGTGGACGGCTTCCTCCTGCCCGGGCACGTCGGCGTCATCACCGGATCGCGGGAATTCGAGCCGATCGTCGACCGCTATCAGCTGCCGTGCGTCGTCAGCGGCTTCGAGGGAGAGCAGATCGCCGCGTCGCTCGCACTGCTCGCGGAACTGTGCGTCACAGGCGAGGCGAAGTTGGTCAACCTCTACCCGCAAGCGGTCGGCTTCGGCGGCAACGCCGTCGCGCGGTCGATCATCGACGAGGTCTTCGAGCCGTGTACGGCCGACTGGCGCGGACTGGCCATCGTGCCCGCGAGCGGGCTGCGCATCCGGGAGCAATTCGCGAAGCACGACGCGTCGCGCCGATTTGAGGTCGACCACATCGTCGCCGAGGAGCCTCGCGGGTGCCGCTGCGGCGACGTCATCACCGGACGCTGCTCGCCGGCGGACTGCAAGCTGTTCGGCACCGCCTGCACGCCCGTCCAACCGATCGGCCCGTGCATGGTCAGCTCGGAGGGAACCTGTGCGGCGTGGTTCAAGTACAAGCGCGGCAGCGCCTCACCCACCCGACATCGTACGTCATGGCCGGTCGCAGGAGGTGTCGCGTGAAGCCGACGAGCACCAGCGGCCACGGCTCGGCCGAGTCGCCGAGAAAGCCTTCACCGCGATCCGTCGTCACGCTCGCTCACGGCGGCGGCGGTCAGTTGACCGACGAACTCATCGCCGACCTCGTGTTGCCGCGGTTCGGCAACGACGCGCTGAACGACCTTCTCGATGCGGCGTCGATCGACGTGCCAGGCGCTCGCCTCGCGCTGACGATCGACGGCTATGTCGTCCAGCCGCTCGTCTTTCCCGGCGGCGACATCGGTCGGCTCGCGATCAGCGGCACGGTGAACGATCTCGCGGTGAGCGGGGCGACCCCCGTCGGCGTCGCACTGAGCCTGATCATCGCTGAAGGATTCGAGAAACGGCTGCTCGCTGCCCTGCTCGACTCCGCCGCGGCGACCGCGCGCGAGGCGGGCGTGCGGATCGTCACCGGCGACACGAAGGTCGTCGGCCGTGGTCAGGCCGACGGCGTTTACATGGTCACGGCGGGCGTGGGAGTGCGGACAGCGCGTCGACTCCACCCCGATCAGGTCCGCGCTGGCGACCGCATCATCATCAACGGGCCGATCGCCGACCACGGCATGGCAGTGATGCTTGCACGCGAGCTGCCTCACGTGCAGAGCGCGCTCGTGAGCGATGCCGCTCCGCTCAATGGGCTGATTACGTCGATGCTCGACGCGTCGCCCGGCATCGTGTTCATGCGTGACCCGACACGTGGCGGCATCGCCGGTGCGTGTGCCGACCTCGCGGCACGGTCGGGCCTGCACGTTTCGCTGATCGAAGAGGCGATCCCGGTTCGACGCGAAACGTTACACGCCGCCGAGATGCTCGGCATCGATCCGCTCGACGTCGCCAACGAGGGCAAGGTGATTGCCGTCGTCCGACCCGACGCGGTCGACGCCGTCCTCAGCGCGATGCGCGCCCATCCGCTGGCGCGCGACGCCGTCGTCATCGGCGATGTCGAATCGGAGCCCGACCGCCTGTGCGACCTCCGCACCCGGCTCGGCGGGCGTCGTGTCATCCAGAAACCGTACGGCGAGCAACTCTCCCGCATCTGCTAAGCCTCAAACACACCTCTCACTCTCAGGAGACACCATGCACCTAGGAAACGGCGACATCACCCCCATGTGTGCGGTTTACGGTGCAACCATTGCAGGCACGTCGCTTGCCGCGACGGCGGCACTGTCTCGACTCTCGCGCCGATCCGACGCAACGACCGACGCGGACGCGTCGCCGCCGTCGCTCTACGCGTTGGCGACGGCGGGCGTATTCGCCGCGCAGGCGTTCAACGTGCCCGTGCTGCCCGGCGTCTCCGGGCACCTGCTTGGCGGGACACTCGTCGCGTGCGCGTTCGGCCCCGCGCGCGGCGTGCTCGCCATGTCGATCGTCCTGCTCGCCCAGGCCACCTTGTTCGGCGACGGCGGACTCGCCGCACTGGGCGTCAACGCGCTGACGATGGCCGTCCTGCCGTGCCTCGTCGTCTGGCCGCTGGCCCGAAGGCTCCTTGGCGCCCATCGGCCCAGTGCGATTGGCGTCGGAGTGGCCGCCGCGATAGCGACGATCCTCGGTGCGTTGCTCTGCTCCGCCGCGCTGTGCTCACGAATCAGCAGCATTGACGGCGCCGTGCAGATCGTCGCAACGATGCTGGCCGTTCACGCCCCGATCGCTGTTCTGGAAGGTGCGTTGACTGCCGGCGCGCTCGTCGCTTCTCGTTGGCTCTGGCGACTTGTCGTTGTCCACACGACAGGTAGTCGCTGCGTGCGGTGCGTTGCTCGTAAGCGCGGTGGCGGTGTATGGATCGAGCGCGTCACCAGATGGACTTGAGTTCACGCTCGCCCGGCTCGGCTTGCCGACAGTCGAAGCGACGTCGTCCGCACTGCTCGGCTCCCCAAAGCCCATAACGATGGCGCTGGCGGTCGCTATCACAGCGTTTGCGGCGTGGGCGTTTGCTCGACTCGCGCACATCGCACAGGGCGAGCCAAGAATTGCGTGATGTCATGCACGAACTCGGACTTGCCGAATCAATGGCCGACCTCGCGCAGCGTCATGTGCCCGCGGGCCACACCCTGCGTGGCGTGACGATGCGGGCCGGGCCGCGCCAGGGCATCGATCTCGACGCGATGCAGATCGCATGGAGAGCGGTCATGCTCGCCCGCGGGCACGCCGACGGTGAAGTGGCACTCCACTGCACGATCGACCCGTGGAACTGCACTTGCACGGGTTGCGGAAGCCGCTGGACAAGCGATGCACCGGCCGAGTCAGCCTGCCCGGGCGGGTGCGAAGCAGCCCCGACGTTCGCCGGCAACTCTGACCTTCAAGTCATCAACATCGATGTAGACCCCTGAGCGCGAGAGACAGGTCCATGCAAATTGAAGTCATCGAGAACGTCACCAAGCTGAACGACGACCTGGCGAAGCTCAATCGCGACGCGCTGCACGCGGCCAAGGTGTTCACGATCAACGTGATCGGTGCTGTCGGCAGTGGGAAAACTGCATTGATCGAGTCGCTCGTGCCGCAGCTAGGACTGCGAGGCCTGCGCTGCGGCGTCATCGTCGGCGACCTTGCCACGCAACGGGACGCCGAGCGGATCGCCCGAGCGACGCCGACCGTCGTGCAGATCAACACGGGCCGCACGTGTCACCTCGAGGCGAATCACGTGCGTCAGGCGATGCAACGGATCGACCTCAACCAGATCGACCTCCTCCTCATCGAGAACGTCGGAAACCTGATCTGCCCCGTCAGCTTTGACCTCGGCCACGACGTGCAGGTCTGCGTGTTCAGCGCCATGCACGGGGATGACAAGCCAGCCAAGCATCCGCCCGCGGTCGCAAGCGCGCACGCGATCGTGGTGACGGCATCGGACATGATTCCCCACGTGCGCTTCGATCGCACTCGATTCGACGCCGACGTAGACCAATGGAACTCCACCGCGCCGACGTTCTACGTGGCGAACTTCACAGGCGAGGGAATCGATGCTCTGGCGGAATGGATCGACATCGCGAGGAGCCGCGCTGCGAATGGCTAGCTAGGTTCTCGAGCCGTAGGACCGGTCGTAGGCGTCGTTGTCGTCGAGCGAAGCCGGGCACGCTCGCGGTTCGCCCACTCCGACCATTCGGGTCGCGCATCCAAGGCAACCTGATCCAGCAGTGAAAGCATGCTCGGATCACGATCGCCGCGCGATCGCCGGGCACGGGCAAGGTTGGCGATGATCTCTGCGTCGTCCGGGGCGAGCGCCGCGGCCGTCTGGTAGTGGCGGATCGCCTCGTCGAGTCGGCCGGCGTTCTCCATGACCCAGCCGAGGTTCGCGCGCGGCGTAGGCGAGGACGGATCGCGGCGTGCTGCCTCGTCGAAAGCGGCGGCAGCATCGCGCCATCGCCGCTGCTCGGAGTAAGCTCGGCCGAGGTTGTTCCGCGCGGCGACGTAGCCCGGATCGGCGTCGAGAGCCGTTTGGAACTCCCGGACGGCGCGCTCAAGGTCATGCGACTCGAGCGCACGCAAGCCACGGTCGTTCGCCGCCACGGCTTGAGGGGCCGGGCTCGCTGCGGCGCGGTCGTCGACGCGGACGACCTCGCTGGGCCCTGATTGACTCCTATGGGCTGATGTCGACGCGCATCCTACAGCGATCGCCGCGATCATGATGAGGCATGCCGCTCGAACTGCCGCACGGGTTGAGTGGAGCACTGTCTGTCGCTCGGTCATGGCTGGCGATGCGTACATGGTTAGGGCTCCTCATGTTTGTCATCGTGCGGCTCGTGTCGATCGCCCGTCGCAGGATCGGCAGCGCAGGTGAACTGGAGCTGCCAGCGATCGGCTATATGGACCGCAGAGAAGTGATCATCTCGGCGGTCGCCACGCGTTGCTTCGACGACGAAGAGAGCGGCGGTCAACCCGCCCGCGCGAAGTCCATCGACGCGAAGCAACCCGCCGCCCGTCGCCGCTGGTTCCACGGCGGCGGGGAGATTGAGCTGTCGGTTCAGAGCATCGGCAATCGAGGCAGGGCTGGCGGCCTTCCAGGCGTCGGTCGCTTCGCGTCTCCAGTGATGATTGGCAAGCTCGACTCGCCGCTCTCCCTCAAGTTCGCGCGCCAGCGCTGATCGAGCGTCGACGACGCGGTTCCACGCATACGCCGCCGCGATGGCGACGACTGCAGCACACGCGATGGCCGCAGCGGGACGATGGGAGGCTCGGTTCATCGCTCGTCGCCTCCCGCCGTGCTTGATCGGTGGCGCGTCATCACCAGACGGAATCGAAGCTGGCCCGCGTTGGGTTCGGTCCCGCTATCCGGAGCGCTCGCAGTCCACCCGGCATCAAAAGCCGCACGCCGAAGGTCCGCCAGCTGTGACGGCTGGGCAAACGCGCCAGTGATGACGATCGAGCCTTCTGTTCCCTCGATCGAGTCGATCGATGCGCCTTCATTTGCAGCGGCGGTGATGACGTGCTCCAGCAGCGAAGACCGACTGTCGGATCGACCCGCTGCGGCACCGGCAATGCTTCGGCTCTCGATCGACTGGACCACATCGACGGGCACAGGTTCGCCGGGGAATAGTTCGCGATGAACGTCGGATTGCCGCCCGATGGATTTCTCCCGCGTTGCGTCGAGCCGACGCGCGTAAAGCTCCGACGCGCCGGCGATGGCGCACGCCAGCAGAAGGACGGGCCCCACGATTGCTTGCGCCAGCCGTAGGGTTCTGCTTGGACCGCCTCCAGCCCCACGCGATCGCGACCTAACGCTGCCGAGCGCTGGAGACCCAAGGTGAGCTTCGCGAGCCAACTGCTCGGCCATCATCGTCGCACCGGCGTTCACTGCCTTCTCGTAGGCCGCCACGTCGAGGCGAATCGGATCGAGTGGTGGAACCGCGGGATCCGAGCGAAAAGCCCATTCGACCACGGTGCCGCGCTCCATTCGGACGCGATCGCCAGTCGGCAGCATGACTACGCCGTCGCGAACGCCGCAGCCGGCGATTGCAAGCATCGACATGGCGGCGGGCACGACCTCCTGCTCACGACGAACGGCCACAGCGTTCTTGGCCTCGTCCACGCTGTGCGCAGTTGACCAGAGCGTGAACGCCGTCGACATAGGCGACGCGATCGAAATCGTGTCCGTCGAGATTTCGTCCGCGTCCGTCGGATCAGCCAGAAAGACGTTGGTCGACGCGAGCCCGAGTATTGCAACGGCTTGGACGTCTAGCTGCACGTGAAACACGCGAGCGCCGCTCACTGGCATGGTCGAAGCATCGACAGAAAGAGTCTTCATCGCGATGCCTCCGTTTCAAGTCTGACCACTACCGATGAACCGGCGACGACCATTTCGACGGAGTTGCCGTTGATGGAGACGACGGTCAAGTCGCTACGGTTGTCGCCAGCGCGTGCACACCAGACTGCGCCGTCAGCGAGGCGCAGTACCGCCAACTTGCCATGCTGGTCAGTACTCAGCGCGAGCAGTGTCGGCGCAACAGGTGGCTGGACGGGATCGGCCGACGCATTGCTCGAGTTCTTCGAAGGTGGGACGTCCGGCACTCCATCAATCAGCCGCATGGCGCGCTCCCTGACGCTCGTCGGCAGCGACGAGACTGCTGCATCGCCAACCGCACTTCCAGGTTCGTCGACGCTGGCCGGCCGCGCGTCGATTGGCCAGAGCCATCCCATCGCCACCAGGGCAAGGGCGAGTGCCCCGCTTACCATCCATCCGAACGTGGCCGTCCCGTTCGTCATGGTGACCCCCATGTACGTGTGCGACGGTTCTCGTCGACTTCATTCTGACGCGTGAACGACCAGCACGACGTGCGGCCGTCTGCCTCGACTAACTCGACCAGGACTGACACGCTCGCCGGACGATCAACCCATTCGATGCCCGTTGGAAACGCCGGCAATGCAGAGGACAGCTCCGCCGACGTCGCGAGTGGGTTGCGATCGCGGACCTTGCCGAGCCTGCGGGCGAGGTCCGCTGACGAGATGCCGCACAGTGACGCGGCACGCGTCTCGCCCTTTGCAGTGAGCTGCAGCGTTCGCGTCACCTCTTCCGGTGGCTGCAACGCGTAGGCGTCTCCGACGGGTAGCGGGAGCGGCAACGGACAGGCGCTCTCGTTGAAGAATCGAGCATGAAGTTCACGCCCGCCGCCCAACGCAAGGAACCTTGCGGTGGTCGATTGCCCGTCCAATTCGCCATAGACGTCGGCGGCGAAGCTTCTCCTGGCAGATTCCATCAGCAGGCGCTGCTTCACCGCTTCGGATTCTTCGCGCAGCGATTGCTTGGATCGCAGCAGGTCGGATGCCGCCAGTTGAAACGCGATCGCAGCCGCTGCGATGGCGACAAGCGTCAGCACCAGCGCATAGCCGTGCGGCCGATTGTGGCGAGCGAACTTGCCGGGCGATGATTTCATGGGATCGTCATCGCAGCTCAAGCCGCCGGGATGCCGGCGGACGTCCGTTCGCGTAGGAGACGCGGAGCCAGACGTGCGAAACGCGTCGCAGCGCCAGTGGGTCCCGCAGCGTAACACCACCGGCATCGAGCAATTCAATTGAGCCGACATTGGCCAGCAGCAGACGACGCTTCGCCTCGCCGCCTCGATCATCTCTGGCGAAGAGTGGGCGACGGGTTAGCCACGCCACGCCGTCCAGACGTTCGATCTCGTACCGCACGCCTTCGGCGAGCAAGTCAGCATTCGCGGCGTCCCCAGGCAGAATCGGTCCTTCGACGCGCAGCGAGGTTCCGTCGCACTCAACACGGTCGGCACTGCGAAGATCGCTCTCCACCAAGGCTGCCGCAACACGCCAGGCACCGTCGGCACCGATGTCTGTAGCGTGGCTGCCGAGCGTCGACGCGCGGGTCGTCCGCACGGCGGACAACAGCACGGCGAGGCAGAGCCCGGAGAGCATCAGCGCCAGCGACAGCTCAAGCAGCGTGAAGCCCGTCTCACGGCGGAATAAACGAATCTGGCGTCTCACGGCGCACGCCTCCGATCGCCGGACGTCGCCACGAGCAGACACGAGAATGCGGGCCGCGCATCTCGTGTCGAGATCACGTCGAATCGAACGAACCGGCGGCCCTCCGGACCGTCGTCATCCATCGGGACGATCCGCCAGTGCAGACCAGTCGCGGCGTCGCCAGCTCCGTCGGCTTGGGTAGGGATGCCGTCCGACGAGTCCATGAGTCGTTGGATCTCTCGTTCGGCGTATCGCATGGCCTCGCTGGCTCGCTGCTGCTCGGCCGTGCGGGATCGGATTCGGATCGACGCGAGAAGTAGCGCGACCAGCACGGTCGCGAGCAGCGCCAGCGCCGCGGTCACTTCGACGAGCGTCATGCCCCACTGCCCTCTCTGCCGCGATTGCCCGTTGCTCATCGTCGTGCCTCCGCGAGATCGCCCGTGATGCCACTCATATGGGCGACAACGATTGCCTTCGGATTGCGGACAATGGTGACGTCTTCGCAGTGACCTGCCGAGTCGTAGTGAAGCACGGCAGGAAGTATCGACAGGTCACCGCCGCGAATCGGGAAGAGTCGCTCTGGCGCACCGTCAGACTTCAGATTGATCACGTGTCGATGGTCGATCGTCAGCGTCGCACCGCAGTCATGCGATCGTGCGGCTGCGCGAGCGGCACGATCCGCGAGGCGGAACGTGGCGATGTCCGCTCGGCGCGCAGCCGAGTCGTCAGTTCGCAGTGCACGCACCGACACGATGGTGCCCGCGAGCGCAAGGAGCGCGAGGCATGCGCATAGCTCAATCAGAGTGAACGCACGGGCGTGTCGCATGGGGTTCGATGTGTTCGCCTCACTTCTTCGGTTGCGGACCGCGCTGGACGTCCCAGCAGGAGATGTCCGCGTCCGCTCCCGTGCCGCCAGGGCGGCCGTCCGCGCCGTAGCAGACGATGTCGTACGCGTGGCCGCGTGCGGGAGAAAGATAGCCGTACGGGCGGCCCCACGGGTCGGTCGGCACGCGCGGCAGGAGCGGCTCGGCGAACTTCTCCGACGACTTCGCGAGGAGCGCGAGCCCCTCTGCAGTGGTCGGATAGCGACCCTCGGCCGTGAAGAACGTTTCGGTCGCGATGGCGAGCGTCGACAGTTCAGCCCGGGCGGCGTCCTGCTTCCCGCGGGTCATCACTGATCGGGCACTGATCGTCACGATTGACACGATCAGCCCGATCAACGCCAGCACGAGCGCGAACTCGACGAGCGAGAAGCCGCGTCTAGATCGCACGGGCCACCTCCAGCATGGGCAGGATTGTCGCCAGCGCCACGGTGCCGATGACGATCACGAGGACGACGATCGCGATCGGCTCCACCACCGCTGCAAGCCGGCGAGACGACGTGTCGAGGCTGCGGTCGTACGCATCGGCGAGACGGTCCAGCGTCGCGGGCAGTTCACCGCTCTCCTGGCCGATGGTGAAGACCTGCAGCTCCATCGGCGTGAAGACGAGCGTGTCGCGGAGCGACGGGCCGGCATCGCGGCCGTGCTCAACGCCGGCCGATGCAGTTCGAAGCGCCTTTGCCAGTGCCAGGTTGCCACAGCCATCCGCGGCGAGGTCCATCGCGGTCGTCAGTGGGATGCCGGCGCGGAGCAGCGTTGCCAACGTACGGCAGGCGGGCAGCATCGCCTGTTGTCGCGTCATCGCGCCGATCACCGGGAGCCTGAGGAGTTGCCGATGAAGGAGAAGCCGTGTCTTCTCACCGCGCAACGCGAATCGACCGACGATGGCGAGTGCCGCAGCAATGCCGAGCACGATCAAGCCGTAGTCGAGCGTGAAGGTGCTGCACGCCTGTACGCCCCGCGTGATCCACGGCAGGTCTGCGCCGGCATCTTCGAGCACGGCCGACAGTTGCGGCACGACGACCGTCATCAGGAACAGCGTGACGCCAACCGTCATCACGAATACCAGCGCCGGGTAGGCCAGACTGGCGAGGACGCGGTCTTTCAACTGCAGCAGTCGATCCCGAAGCGAGGCGATGTGATCTAGCGCGTCGGCCAGCGTGCCGCTCGACTCGGCGGCGCGGATGACGGCGACATCGGCTGCGCTGAAGTGCTGGCGCAGATGCGCGTCCACCGCCGACGAGAACGATCGGCCGGCTTCGACGTCGCGGATTACGTTCTCGACTGGCGTCTGGAGTCGGCGAGGCATCTGCACGTGTGCCGTGCGAAGCGCCTCGACCAGAGACACGCCCACGCGGAGTAACGTCGCCGTGTCCCGCGCTAGTGCGACGGAGGTCGCTCCAGCGGTTCGGCGTCGTGGCAGGACGACGTCAACGTCATGCATCGCCTGCCGGTCGGCGTCGTTCGCTTGCAGGAAGGGAGCCGCGGCGCTCATTCGCTCACCCCCGCCAGCGCTCGCCGGACTTCCAGTTCGGTGGTAGTGCCATCCGCTACGAGTTGCCTCGCTGCTTCTTCAACGGTCTGCATCCCGGACGAGCGAGCGAACGTCGCAATCGCGTCGGAAGAAGCGCGGTCGTGAATCGCCCGGCGAATCTCAGGCGTGACGCGCAGCAACTCAAAGGCCCCGCATCGGCCGCGATACCCTGCACCGCGGCAGTCAGGGCATAGAGTCGACAACTCCTCCGCATGGCATTCGGGACAGGCGCGTCGGACGAGTCGTTGTGCGAGAGAGCCCAGCAGTGCGCCGCTGAGCAGACAGGGGTCCACGCCAAGGTCGATCAAGCGATCGATCGCCGCCACCGCGTGATTGGCGTGAAGCGTGCCGAGCACGAGGTGCCCGGTCAGCGCCGCCTGCACGGCCATTGCTGCCGTCTCGCGATCGCGAATCTCGCCGACGAGGATGACGTCCGGGTCTTGGCGAAGCACGTGACGCATCGCCGTCGCGAACGTCATGCCCTTCTTGTCGTTCACCTGCACTTGCGATGCACCGGCGATCTGAAACTCGATCGGGTCCTCGATCGTGATGACGTTCAGCGACTGCAGGTCGAGCGTCTGCAGGAGCGCGTAAAGCGTCGACGTCTTCCCGCTGCCCGTCGGCCCGGTCACGACGAGAAGGCCGTGGTCTCGCTCCAGCAACGCGAGCAGGTCATTTCTGAGTGTGGAATCCATGCCGAGATCGGCGAGGCGAAGCAGGCCAGCCCGGCGATCGAGCAGGCGGATGGCGATCCGCTCTCCGTACGCGGAAGGCAGCGACGCGATGCGAAGGTCGACGTCGCGGCCGAGGATGCGCACGGAAGCCCGGCCGTCCTGTGCGAGGCGACGCTCGGCGACGTCGAGCCGGCCGAGCACTTTCAACCGGCCGATCAATTCGTCGCGGCACGCATTGGGAAATCGACGCGCGGGCTGCAGCAGACCATCGACGCGGATGCGAATCGCGACAGCGTCCGCTTCCGGCTGAACGTGCACGTCTGATGCGCCAAGCCGCAGGGCCTCGGCTAGCAAGGCGTCCACGGCATCGACTGCCCAGCCTTCTCTTTGCTCGCTGGCGAGTCGCTCGACAGCGGGCCACATCGGGCTCTGAGTCGTCGCGCGCCTTGGCGAATCGCTGAGAAGCGCATCGATTGCATTGCCGTCGGAACTTCTCGCATCGAGCGGCGTTCGCCAGAAGCGACGGCAGTTCTCGATCACCAATGCAGACGCGTTGTTGTGAAGCAGTACGTCGTGACCTTCGTCGCCCGACACGATGGCGATCCGATGCTTGGCGGCGTACGCAAGCGGCACGCGATCTGCGAACGACGGATGCAGCCCGCGTGACCTCGCTGCGGAGTTGGAGGCTGCGGTAGTCATCGCATCACTCGCGGCAGGCTCGACGGTGCAACGTCGGCAGCGTCGACGCCGCCGCGACGCGCACGGGCCAGATCGATGCCGGTCAGCGCCTGGAGGTCAGCGAACTCGTCGTCGCGCAGTACGACGGGTCGGATGAAGACGAACAACGTCTTCTGTTGCCGCGATGTTCCGCGGCTTTTGAAAAGTTCGCCGACGCCAGGGATGTCCATGAGAAGCGGCACGCCGCGAACCTCAGACGATTCCTGTTGTCGGTTCAGGCCGCCCACGACGATCGTCGTGCCATCGGGGATGGTCACGCTGCTCTCGATGGCGTCGGTCTGTCGCGGCGGCGGGATGCCATCCTTTCCCGTACCGGTAAAGCTGTTGAGCGCGACGGCGTAGTCGAGCTGAAGGTAGCCCGCGTCGCTGATGTGCGGCGTGAGCCTCACCTCGGTGCCCGCCTGCGCGTAGCCTGCGAAGCTGGTCGTCGAGACGGTGTTCGCTGCGTTGACGCTTGAGAAAGGCTCCTCTGCGATGCTGGCGAGGTGCCCGGTCGAATTATCGTTCACGAGGACCCGCGGCGCGCTGACGACCTTCGCTCGACGGCTGGTCGCGAGCGCTTGCACGACGACGTCGGCGACGTCGGCGTTGAGGAGAGCGCCATTGAAGCCGATTCCCGGAATCAGCGCGAGCCGGCCCGTCGTTGCGTCGACCTTGCTCAAGCCGAAGCTGCTAAACGTGATCACGTCGGTCCGACCGGCTCCGCCGCGTGCGCCGATCTCGACGCCAAGCGAGAAGCCGTCGCTCGTGTCGAGCACCGCGACGATACATTCGAGCATCACCTGCGGCCGACGCCGGTCGAGCTGGCGGATGAGCTTCTCGTACTCCGCCTGCGCTGAAGCGGGCCCGGCAACGAGGATGGTGTTCGTTCCCGCGTCCGCCGTCACGCGCACGCCTGCGTCGGAGAACGCCAGCGTGGCGACGTCGGGGCTGTCGCCGCGCAGCGCGGTGCGGTCGGTCGGCAGCGCGGCTCCGTTGTACGGCTGAGTGCTGCTGATCGTGCGACGGCGGTCGTTCGCCGACGTGAACGCATCTGCATTGGGGGATCGGATCGACCGCAGCGTCCGCAACACATCCGCGGCGGTGGTGTTGTCGAGCTTGTAGAGGCGGACCGCCCCGTCGCTGGGTCGGTCGGCGACGTCAAGCGATCGGTGCAGCGCCTCGGCTGATGCGAGTGCGGCTGCGGGGCCGGACACGATCAGCAGCCCGCTGGCCTCGTCGGACGCGATCCGAACGCCGTCCGCGTCGCCCATCAGGTCGCGAAGCAGCTTCTCCGCCCGGGCGGGCGAGGCGTGTTCGAACCGAAGGATGCGCGTGCTTGCACTCGGCCGATCGAGACGAGCCACCAGGTCGGCCACGCGGTCGACGACGTGGCCGTAGTCGGCGACGACCAGCGTGCGCTGCCGCTGCAGGACGACGCACGAACCGCCCGGCGCGGTGAGCATGAGACGGACGAACGGCTCCAACTCCGCGGGATCGGCGGTCGTGAGTTCGAACGTGCGAATCTGCGGGGCGTCCGTCGCGTCCCCCTGCCGTGCAGCCGCTGAGGCGGCGAGGTTGGCGTTGGACCCGACGCGGATCATCCCTCCGGCCAGGTCTTCGGTGACGGTCGCGCCGCGCGTCTGCGCCGCGCTGCGGAGCAGGTTGAGCAAATGCGACCGCGGCACGCGCACGGGCCCGCTGACGGCGAGCTTCTGATCGGCAACGTCGTCGGCGAGCAAGACGGGCCGGCTGAGGGAGTTCCCGACGAATGCGGCGAGCGTCCGAAGGTCGATGGTTCCCGCGAACTCGATTGAGACGAGGTCGCTGTCACTCGCCTCGACGGCGGGTTGCGTGGTCAACGCGAGCGATGTCTGCCCTTCGCAGGGCCGTGTGAACGACGAGGCGACAAAGAATGCGGCGAGCACGAAGGCGATCGGCCCGTCGATGCGGAGTGCTCGCGGATGATCAGGCCGAGAAGGGGACACAAACAAAAGATAATCTAGTCCGCTTTCTTGTCGACGCGATTTTCGCTGTGGCAATTTTGCGTGACAATATGCCGCTAGGTCGGTTAATCAGATTGTGTTGTAAACGGATTGAACGATCTGAAGATTGATGGTGGAGACTCTATGGCATATTCGGTCCCGCTAACCGTCGCTGGTCGCACTGTTGAGTCCCCCACTCGTCCCACAAGGCGATCGATCCTGGGATTGATGGGCGCCGTCGCCGGCGTGCTGATGCTCCCTGAATCAGCGCATGCCGCGTTCTCGGCGTCGCTGGCGAAGTCGCCGCGCGTGCCGGTGATCTGGCTTGAGTTCCAGGACTGCACGGGCGACAGCGAGTCGCTCCTCCGCTCGGGCGAACGCGCCGACCCGCTGCGCCCCGGCACGACCGATCCGGGCATCGTCGACCTGCTGCTCAGCGTCATCTCGCTGGAGTACCACGAGACGATCATGGCCCCCTCGGGCAAGGCCGCCGAGAAGAGTCGCGACGACTGCATGACCAAGTACCGCGGCAAATACGTCGCGATCGTCGAAGGCGCGATACCGACCGGTGCCAACGGCGCCTACTGCACGATCGGCGGGAAGTCGGCGATGAGCATCGCGCAGTCGGTCTGCTCCAACGCGCTGTGCACGATCGCGGCGGGCAGTTGTGGCGTGACCGGGTGTCTACCTGGCGCGGTGCCCGACCCCACCGGCGCACGCGGCGTGCTCGAGGCGTTCCCCTCGATGCCCAACGTGATCAATATGCCCGGCTGCCCGATGAACGCTGTCAACCTGACGGCGGTGATCTGCTATCTCGTCGCGACGGGCGCGATCCCACCGCTTGACTCGAGTCGACGACCGACGTTCGCGTACGGCCGCACCGTGCACAGCCAATGCCCGCGCGAGGACTACGCCGAGCACGGCCCGTGGGTCACCGCGTGGGGCGATGCTAACCACCGGACGGGCAAATGCCTCATCAAGATGGGCTGTCGCGGCCCGGTGACGCACTCGAACTGTCCACGCGTGCAGTGGAACGGCGCCGTCTGCTGGCCGGTCGCCAGCGGCCACGGCTGCATCGGCTGCACCGAGCCCGACTTCTGGGATCGCCAGTTCCCGTATTACAGCCGCACCCTGACCGCCGACTGATCCATCGACCTCTGGTCCGCGCCTCCCTCTGAGCAAGCGAGTTCACCATGGCAAAGATTGCGATCGACCCCGTCACCCGCGTCGAAGGCCACCTCCGCGTCGAAGCGCAGATCGATAACGGCAAGGTCACCGATGCCTGGAGCGCCGGCACGATGTTCCGCGGCTTGGAGCTAGTGCTCCGCAACCGCGACCCGCGCGAGGCTTGGATGATGGCGCAGCGCATCTGCGGCGTCTGCACCACCGTTCACGCGCTGTGCTCGGTCCGCGCCGTCGAGAACGCGTTCTCGATCGCGATCCCCGACAACGCGCGGCTTCTCCGCAACATCATCGAGAACGCGCAGTTCATCCACGACCACGTCATCCACTTCTATCACCTGCACGCGCTCGACTGGGTGGACGTCGTCAGCGCCCTCAGCGCTGACCCTGCGGCCACCGCGACATTGCAAAAGTCTGTATCGTCGTGGCCAAACAACACCGCGACGTACTTCAAGACCGTGCAGGACCGCCTGAAATCGCTCGTCGCAAGCAATCAGCTCGGCATCTTCGCCAACGGCTACTGGGGGCACCCGGCCTACAAGCTGTCCAAAGAAGCGAACCTGATGCTGGTCGCGCACTACCTGGAAGCCCTGAACTTCCAGCGCGACTTCATCAAGATTCATGCCATGCTCGGCGGGAAGAGCCCGCACCCTCAGACCTACTGCGTGGGTGGCATGGCCATCCCGCTCGACAAGACGAACTCCAACGCGATCAACCCCGGTAAGATCGCCACGCTGAAGACGCTCGCGAAGCAAGCGGTCGACTTCGTTGGGCAGGTGTACCTGCCCGACCTCGTCGTCGTCGCGAAGGCATACAAAGACTGGGCGAACTACGGCGCGGGCGTCGGCAACTTTCTCGCGTTCGGCGACTGGCCGCAGAACCTGACCGATCCAGTCGGCAGCCAACTCTTCCCGCGTGGCGCGGTCTACTTCAAGAACCTCACGAAGACGCCCGTGCCGGTCGACATGAGCCTCATCAAGGAGTTCATCGCCCACAGCTGGTACAGCTACACCGGCGGCGACTCGGTCGGCCTGCACCCATCGCAGGGCCAGACCACCGCCAACTACACCGGCCCAACGCCGCCCTACGACTGGCTCAACACGTCAGGCAAGTACTCGTGGCTCAAGGCGCCGCGCCTGAACGGCTACCCCATGGAGGTCGGCCCGCTCGCGCGCATCGTCGTCGGCTATGCCAAGGGGCAAGCCCGCATGCGCGAACTCGTCAACTACTACCTCGCCCAGCTCGGCCTGCCCAAGACGGCCCTCTTCTCCACGCTCGGCCGGGTGCTTGCTCGCGGCATTGAGACGCAGATTCTGGTCGAAAACCTTGTCCCGTGGCTCGACCAGCTCAACGCGAAGATCTCCGCCAACGACCTGACCATCGCCAACAACACCAAGTGGGACCCCGCGACCTGGCCTGCGACAGCGTCCGGCTTCGGCGTCACCGAGGCGCCGCGCGGCGCGCTGGGACACTGGCTTTCAGTCGCGAATCAGAAGATCACGCTCTACCAAGCGGTCGTGCCCACCACGTGGAACGCCTCGCCACGCGACGCCGCCAACAAGCGCGGCCCGTACGAGGAATCGCTCCTCGGCACACCTGTCGCCGACCCGAATCGACCGCTTGAGATTCTCCGCACCATTCACTCGTTTGATCCGTGCATGGCGTGCGCCGTTCACGTGGTCGACGCACAGCGAAAGTCCGTTGTGAAGATCGAGAACAGCCTCGAATACGCCGGCGTGTAGGCCGACTCGCATCAGCATTGGAAGGCACCATGGACGACGCGCAATCGACCGACCCATCCACTTCCAGCGTCGTCGTGGTGCTATCGATCGGGAACTCGCTGCGCACCGATGACGGCATGGGTGGCCACGCGATGCGTGCGCTGCAGGCACGGCTCGGCGAACTGGAAAGCGAAGTTCGGCTCGTCGACGGCAGTGTGATGGGGCTCGAACTGATCGCGCATGTCGACGACGCCACCGCGCTCATCGTGCTCGATGCCGTCGATGCGGGACGCGAACCGGGCGAGTTGATCCGCCTTGAGGGCGACGATGTCCCCGCCGTGATCGACCCGAAGATGTCCATGCATCAGGCGGGCCTCGCCGACCTGCTCGCGACGCTCAAGCTGATCGGCCGCGCACCGAGCGAACTCGTGTTGCTCGGCCTGCAGCCGGCCGTCATCGACTGGGGAACGGAACTCTCGCCCGTCATCCAGGCGGCACTACCGAGGCTGGTCAACGCCGCTGAGCGCGAGGTTCGCCGAGTGCTTGGTCGCTAAGGGCGATTCGCATCCGACCGGCCCGTCCCTCGTCAGGCAAGCACGTCAGCCGCAGGTCGATCGTCCGGGTCGGCCGCGCCACCTATGATGGCCGGCGCGGGCGGGGCACTGATCGGCGCAGCCGCTGACAATCCCAGGTTGTAGCGAGACGCGAGGACGAGCAGGTCGTCGAAGGTTACCGTACCGTCGTACGTGAAATCGCCCGTGCTCCAAGTCGTCCCTGCCGTGTTGTAGTGAGCGGCGAGAATGAGCAGGTCGTCGAAGTTCACGCGACGGTCGCGGTTCGCATCGCCCGCGAGGACGAAGAACGGAACCGCCGCAGGCGTGGCCACATTGCCCGACAAGTCGGCGACTCCGCTCACGAGCAGTTCGTAGTCGCCGTCCGCCCAGGTCTGACCTGCCGCCGGTGCGATGGCGAAGCCGCGGTCGATCGCCGTCACCGAGTACGCCGACGGGGACAGCACAACACCGCTCGTCGTGTTGCGGAGCGTCCACGTGGGCGGGGCTTGCAGCGGCTCGTTGAACAGGACGACGAGTCGCTGTCCGGTCTCGAACTCGAACGCCGATCGTGTGACCTCTGGCGCGAACACGTCTGGCTGCACGAACAGTTCTGACCCGTGCAGGCCGTCATCACCCGCGAAGTAGACGTTGCCGGCGATGGCAATCGGGTCGGAGATCGCGCCGCTAGCCGCACCGGGGTTCAGTTCGCCGGTCGGAGCGACCGCCGAGCCGTTCGACGTCCACAACTCCGATCCCGAAGCGCCGTCGTCAGCAACGAAGAAGAGCCTGCCATTCGCGACGGCAATCGACGATCCCGACGCACTCGATGCATCGCCAACCGCGATGTCGGCCACGAGATGCGTGCCCGCCGTGGTGCCGTCGCTCGTGAACAACTCGCGGCCGTGCACGCCGTCGTCGGCAAGGAAATACAGTCGGTCGTTCATCGCGACCAGCCCGCTCAGCGAAGAGCCGAGATCGCCAGGATTGATGTCCGCCACCCGCGCCGTGCCGGCCGGGGTGCCGTTGGTCGACCACAGCTCTTCGCCCGCGTCGATGCTCGTCGCGGCGAAGTACGCCCTGCCGTTCAGCGTGACGAATGCGCGAGGCGACGCGTCGCCGCCCGTGTTGAGGTCGCCCAGCGACGAGACCGCCAGCGTCGCCGTGTTAAGCGCGAACGGCTCGCGTCCGTGGATTCCGTCGTCCGCACTGAAGAGGAGCGTCGATCCGAACGCGAAGAGCGATTCAGGAGATGACGAACCCGTCGCGTTGAGGTCGACGACGCGCGACGTCCCCACAGCAGTGCCGTCGCTGCGCCAGAGTTCGATGTCGCCCGAGGCGTCCATCGCGGAGAAGTAGATCGCGCCGCCGATCGCGACGGGCGACGGATTGAACCATTGGCCGTCCGGGCCGGCGATCAGTTCGGCGACGCGTTGCGTGCCCGCAGCGGTGCCGTCAGTTCGCCATAGCTCGGTGCCGGTTGCGCCGTCATCGGCGAAGAAGTAGGTCAATCCGCCCATAGCCACGAAGCCGCCCGGCGCGGACGAGTCCGCACCGGCATTGATGTCCGCGATGCGGACCGTGCCAGCTGGCGTGCCGTCGGTGGTCCAGAGCTCTGCGCCGCTGGTTCCGTCGTCGGCGCTGAAGTACGCGCGCGAGCCGACGACGCAGAGGCCAGTAATCCACGACGATGCCGCGCCTACCGCGATGTCCCGCAGTCGAATGGTGCCCGCGGCGGACCCGTCGCTGGCCCAGAGTTCTTCGCCGCTCGCGCCGTCGTCCGCGAGGTAGAGCAGCTTGCCGTTGAGCGTCACCGCCGACGCGAGGTCGGGCCGGCTTCCGTGAGTGCCCGCGAAGAGGTCGCGCACGATCGCTGTGCCCGCCGCGGTGCCGTTCGACTTCCACAATTCGCGACCTGTCGCTGCCTGCTCTCCTACGAAGAAGAGTTGCCCGGTGAGGACCGCATTCTGGTCGACCGCGGGAGCGTTGATGGTCGTCGTCAGCGCAGTCGGCGCCGCACCCGACGTGACGTACAGCCGCGTGACGCCTGAGACAGTCGCGGTCAGGTACACGCTCGAACCGACGGCGCGGATCAGCGTCGGATCGGACGACGCATCGCCCGCCGCGAGATCGGCAAGTTGCGTGGCAGACGTGGAAGCTGGCGTGGTCGACCACACCTCGTATCCGCCCGCGATCGAGTTCGCGGTGAAGTAGAGCCGGGCGTCAGTGCCGAGCAATGTGCCCGCATCAGACATGCCTGAGCCCGTCACCGTGGAGACGGTCGCGCCGTCGTACCGATAGAGCGTCCCCCGGCCCGAGATCGGGCTTGTCTGGCGGACGTAGTAGAGCGTCGTACCGACCATCGCCATATCGGCGATGACGGACGTGTTCGTGGTGTTGATGAGCACCGTGCCCGCGACGGTGCCGTCGGTCTTCCACACTCGCCCTTGCCCGTCCGACGCGTACGCGGCACTCGTGCCGGCGACGATCCGCTGCGGTCCGCTATCGAGGTTTGCCGCCGCTGCGTCCTTCAGCAGCAGCGGGCCCGACGCGTCGACGCGATACAGTCCTGACGTCGCCTCGACGCCAGTGTTCACGCCGACTAGCAACATGCCTGCGAACGCGGTCGGCTGCGTGAACGACGCATCGCCCGTGGCGGCCGAGCTGAAGTCTGAAACGATCGTCGTGCCCGCGGTCGTGCCGTCGCTTCGCCACAACTCCAGCCCCCGGATGCCGTCGTCGGCGACGAAGTAGGCCACGCCGTTCACCGCGGTGAGCGACATCGGGTTTGAGGCTGCCGCACCGGCCGCGATGTCAACGAGGAGTTGCGTGCCTGCAGACGTTCCATCGGTGCGCCACAACTCGGACCCGTGCACGCCGTCGTCGGCAACGAACACCGTCGCGCCGCCCGCGCCGAGCAACGTGAACTCGTGCGGGTCGGACGAGGCTGGCCCGGGCCGGATGTCCCGGAGGATCATCGTCCCTGCAGAGGTGCCGTCGGTGCGATACGCCTCTAGACCCGTGGAAGGCTGCGCATCTGCGAAGTAGACGACGCCCACACCAGATGTCAGACCGTGCGGTTCAGACGAACTGTCGGCGATCGCATTGACGTCGCGTACGAGCGATCCAGCCAGAAACAGGCGACACTCGAGGCTCGACGCGATCGCGCGCGCACGGCGTAGTAAGCGGCGATTCTCTCGCTCGACCGGGGGTCGCAGTGCAGCCAGCGTCATCGTGTGCCTCCAACGGCTTAGATGAGCAAGATGCTACAGCGTGTAAGCTTTATGAGGGTGTCGCGCTGTGTCGCAGCATGGTCGAGCCTGTTGAGGCTTATTGACGCACATGGCCTGACCGCAGCTGCTGAGACGCCTGCCGCAAGCCACCTTCGTCGGAAGGGTCGCGTCGCACCGAGGCGCGCCAGACAGAGAAACGATGGGTACGCGTCGCATACGAATCGCAAGTTGGCAAGCCGAGTTGTAGAGACGCTGAACAGCCTAATGAGTTGCCCTGCGAGCGAATGAATCCGACCTCTGGTGTGCACCCCTTCACGAGGCAGCATCTATGCACACGATGAACCGCTCCACCCTCGCCCATGCCGTGCTCGAAACGCTGGACCAGCGCCGCCTGCTGTCGGCAGCGCCGACACCGGTCCTCGATGCCGGCCTACTTGCCATAAGCGGTACCGCAGACAACGACCGAATTGTCGTCGCGCTCTCGCCGACCGATCCGACGAAGCTGAGCGTGCGCGTGAACAAGACCTCGTTCGAGTACAACGTGGCCGACATCAGCGACCACGTACGCATCAACGCGCTGCGTGGCAATGACCGCATCGCGGTGAGCAATGTGAACGGGCCCGTCACGCTGGACTTCGAGGTGTACGGCGGCACCGGCAACGACCGCATCTCCACGGACGCCGGCGACGACACGATCTCCGGCGGTGCAGGCAACGACCTGGCGAGCGGCGGAGCGGGCAACGACCTCGTCAAGGGCGACGCCGGCAGCGACCGCCTGAACGGCGATGACGGTGATGACCGCCTGAACGGTGGCGGCGGCAACGACCGCGAGAACGGCGGCGCGGGTGGCGACGTCCTCAGTGGTGACGCCGGCAATGACAACCTCGACGGCGGCGACGGCGACGACAACCTGTTCGGCGGCAGCGGTCAGGACGTCCTCAGCGGCGCCGCTGGCAATGACGACCTGTACGGCAACTCCGCGAATGACGCGCTCGACGGCGGCGCGGGCGACGACGCACTCGTCGGCGGTGGTGGACATGACGCCGTCACGGGAGGCGAAGGCAAGGACGCTTTCGACGGCAGCGATGACGTGTCCGAACGCAGCGATGACGGAGAAGGCGACAAGCACCTCGCGACGTTTGAAGACCTGCCGCAGGCAGTGCAAGACGCCATCAACACGAACTACCCCGGCGCGACAATCTTCAAAGTGGAGCCGGAAGACCCGCTTCAGGATGGAACGCCGGTCTACCAGCTCAAGCTGCTCCAGGGCGGTCATCTGAGCGAAGTAGTCTACTCGGCCGACGGAACGCTGCAGAGCCATCAGTTCGAGGGCGAAAACCAGCGGCTGACGATCGACCAGCTCCCGCAACCGGTTCAGGCGACATACGCGACCTTTACTGGCGCTCTGCTGCGCAAGCTTGAACTAGACGACGGCGACTCCGGCAACGAGTACCAGTTCAGGTTTGTTCTGAACGGCGTTGAACACGAGCTGGTGGTCGATGCGACGGGCACGATTCTGAAGCACGAGTTCGCCGGTTCGCATGACGGCAGCCCGCGCTGATTGAGCAGAGAAGTTGACGCATGGAAGCATTGAGCCGGGCAGGCATCGCCCGGCTCCGTCTACATCGTGTCCGCAAGGGTCACGATGGTGCATCCGGTCGTGTGGGCCGAAGCATCAAGGGAGTCAGACCCCCCACAACCTGTTCTGGCTCGATCCATAGCACTGAGGCCGGGCTACTGGGCTGTCAGCCAATCAGCTTGGCGATCCCAAATGCTGCAGCTGCTGCGATTCCGCCGACGATCGCGGTTTGGACCGCGCTGCGCATCGGCGTCTTTCCGGTGAATGTGCCCTTGACGTACCCGAAGACCAGCAGCGCGAGCAGCGTGACGACGACCGACCAGAGCATCGCCGTTTGTGCAGATGAGCTGAGCATGTAAGGCAGCAGTGGCACGAGCCCGCCGGCGACGTACGAACCGGCGATCGTCAGCGCGCTGTTCCGGGCGCGAGTAGGCTCGGGCTCTTCCAGGCCGAGTTCGAACTTCATCATGAAGTCGACCCACGCCTTCGGGTTCGCGGCGAGCTGGTCCACGATCGCGCGCACCTGATCGGTTGGCAGGCCATACGCTCGAAACAACTCGGCCACTTCCGCACGCTCGGCCTCCGGCTTCTCGACGATCTCGGCCTCTTCTCGCATGCGCTCGTTGCGGTAGTGCTCGGTGTCGCTGCGCGAGGCGAGATAACCGCCCAGGCCCATCGCGATCGCGCCGGCGGCCACTTCCGCCAGCCCGGCGGTCACGACGATCGCCGTCGACGCGACCGCGCCCGACAAACCGGCGGCCAGTGCGAACGGCACCGTCAGGCCGTCCGACATGCCGATCACGATGTCGCGGATGGTCTCGCCGGAACTGAAATGGGTCTCGACGTGTGGCGTTTGTGGCATTGTAACATTGGACGTCCGTCCGAAGTGTTCGGTCAAGCGACAACACCGGACGTGGGATACAAGCTCATCGCCGCGATCAGCTGAGCACGTCCGCTGCGACAGCTCCTGAACCCGGCTCGGACGACGCTGGCGGAGCAGCACCGACCGCACTGAAGCCCGGTGCCGGCACCGGCAGTGTCGTGTTGTAATTGGCAGCCAATAGCAGGAGGTCGTCAAAGTTGACGACGCCGTCGTAGTTGAAGTCGCCCTGGGCGAACGTCTTGCCAGACGTGTTGTAGTTCGCCGCGAGGGCGAGTAGGTCGTCGAAATTGACGACGCCGTCGCCGTTGCTGTCGGCGGTCAGGAAGTGGAAGTCGAACGTCACGGCACTGGCGAGGTTTGCAACCGAGCCGACTCCGATCGACAGCCGGTAGTTGCCCGAAGGGAGCCCGCCGGGGCCGAAGCTGATCGTCGCGCGTCGCGTTGCCGCGTCGTAGCTCAAGGCGTTGAGCGGAACGGTCGCGAGCGTGGCGCGGTTGGTCACGACGAGGTCTGTCAGCGCGAGCGTCGAACCGACGTCCTGGCTGAAGTCGAGGATCAGGGCCTGGCTGGTCAGGTACACGAAGGCTGGCGTGACGCTCAGCGGGCTCAGCGTGCTCACGGAGATCACAAACGTCTGCGCGGCGCTGGTGTCGACGCCGCCGTTAAAGGTCAGGCCGCTGTCGTGGATCTGCACCGAGACGGTCGCCGCGCCCACCGCGCCGACGGCCGGCGTGTACGACAGCGTGCCGGCCTCATCGATGACCGGCTGGCTGCTGAACAACTCCGGGTGATCCGTCGTCACGATGAAGCTCAGCAGCTGGTCGACCTCGCTCGCTGGCCCGGCGCTGATGTTCTTCGCCCAGCCGGTGCGGGTCTGCGGGCCGTCCTCGTTGCGGACGCTTTCGTCAGCACCTTTCGTGAAGCTCGGCGCGACGTTGGCCGGATCGGTGGCGTCGATCGATGCGCCGAACTCGTCATCGATTTCGATCTCGCCGTCATCGAGGTCGTCGAACTCATAACCGTCGCCCGTGATCGGCGTCCCGATGACGACCGGGGTCGAGCCGAGCACCACATCGGTCCCCTGCCGCACGAACTGCAGATCGAACCGATGAGGCCGACCATCTCCGGTGAAGGTGACGTCGAACGTCGCGGTCTGGCCCGGGCCGACGTTGTTGACCACGGTAGGGTTACTGCTCATGCCGATCTTGGAATCGGTCGCGTGGAGCGAGATGTTCATCGCCGAGTTGATGACGGCGTTCGAGATCGCAGACACGACGCCATTGGCGACGCTCGCGCCGAATCCGGACGCGATCTGGAAGTAGTACGGGTCACCCGGCGCGATCGGCACAGTCGTGCCATTCGGGATCGTGGCAGTCGATCTGTTGACCGCGCCCGTGAGCTTCGAGATCGCCGAGAGCTGTTGGCGTGGGTCGATGTTGGTCTGTCCGTTTGTGCCCAAGCCGATGACGAGCGCTCCGAGTGCGTTCAGCGCGGTTATGGTTTCCTGAATGCCCGCACCGGAGTTGAAAGGCGTCGATGGTCGCGACGTCTGGGTGAGTTGTGTGACCGGCAGCGTGACGCCGCCCACGCCGGTGATCGTGGACTCGCCCTTCGGCTGGTAGGCGAAGCCAGTGTCGGTGGCGAGCAGCACGATCGGCAGCGCGCCGGGGCGGAAGCCAGCACCGCCGATGTTGCCGCTGGCGGGCAGCACGTTGCCGCTGGGGTCGACGGTGAACGACGCGAAGCTGGGCACGTCCCCCGAATTGCCGGGCGTCACCTGCGTGCTGACCAAGCCGGCCGCGCCGGAGTCGGTCGTGGTGCCGTTGTTGTTACCGTCGAAGCCCTTGCCGGTGACGAGCTGGTACAGCGCTTCGATGTCGGTTTCCGGTTGATCGCCACCGTAGCCTGGCGCGGTGCGATCGAGCGCCGACTGGATCGCCGTCGCGAAGCCGGGCACGTTCTGCGCGATCATCGGCTGATTCAGAATGAAGGGCCTGCCCGTGCCGTACTCGGCAGCGAAGTTGGCGTACTCCTCCATTCGCCCCACGCCGAAGGCCATGTCCACGCTGGGCAGCGCCGCCTGCAGCGAACTGATGATCGTCGGAAAGGCAGCCCGCACGATCGGGCTGTTGCTGGTGAAGCTGCCCGTGTCATCGAAGAGTAGGAACACGTCCACCATGTTCGTGATGCCGCCCGATCCGGGCAGCGTGATGCTCACGTTGTGCGTGGACGTCTGGTCCTTCACGAGCGAGGTCGTGATGCTGGTGGGCGTGACGTTGCCCGACGACGGATTGCTAACGCCTGTCGGCCAGAGGATGCCGCCCGTCGTCGTCGGCGACGTCTGCGTCGTGCCCGACGGATGCAGTTCGCGCAGCACGTAAGAGCCAGGCTGCAGGTTCGTGACGAAGCTGTACGTGCCATCGGCGCCGGTGGTCGTGCGCGGCTCGCTCGGGTCGAGCTTGTTGTTGCGGTTGAGGTCGATGTAGATGACCACGCCTGCAATGCCCGGCTCACCCGCGTCGCGGACGTGGTTGTGGTTCAAGTCCTGATACTTGATCCCATGGATCTCGTTGGGACGATACTGATCGGCGAAGTTTGCGTCGCTGCGGAGCTGGCCCGCGGCGAGCGTAACGGACTTGACGACCTCGGTCGCGGGCGTTGAGCTGAGCAGTGCCGGCACCACCTGCCGCACCTTGTACGTGCCGGCCGGCAGCTTGCTGAAAGCGTAGCTGCCCGCCTCGTTGACGGCGGGTGTGTAGAACTGGTCCTTCGATGTGGTCGTGCTGGCCTCGCCCGCGTCGAGCGTGCCGTTGTCGTTGACGTCGAGGAAGACGGTGATGCCGTCGAGGCCCTTCTCTCCGGCGTCGCGCGTGCCGTTGTGGTTGAGGTCGGCGAAGACTACGCCGCCGATTCCGCCATCGGAGCGCTGGAAGTTGCCGAATAGGACACCGCTCACCGACGCGCCGTTACCGACCGTGACGAGCTGCGTGGCCGTCCCCGGCGCGGTGGCGGCCCAGCCAGGTTGGACGACTTCACGCACCTGCCACGAGCCGGCCGGCACGCCAGTGATGGTGTAACTCCCGTCCGGATTTGTTACGGCGTTCAGCTCGCCTGCGTCGAGAGTGCCGTTGCCATTGGCGTCGATGAACACCGTCCAGCCGTTCAGTCCGGGCTCGGTGCCACGCAGGCCGTCCGAGTTCAAGTCGCTCCAGACGGCACCGCTGATCGTTCCGGGCGTGGGCGTGTAAACGCCGTAGTTCGACGTCGTCCCCTGCTGGGCCAACACGCTGACCGACCGCGTGCCTCCGGCGGGATTCGACGCCGTCCATCCTGCCTGCACTTCGATCGCGACGGCATACGTGCCCTGCGGGACGAAATTCAAGGTGTAGACCCCCAGCGGATCCGTGACGGCTGATCGCTCGCCGACGTCGAGGGTGCCGTTGGCGTTAGTGTCGAGGAAGACGGTCCACGCATCGAGGCCAGGCTCGATCGGCTCGCGCACGCCGTTCGTGTTCACGTCGTTCCAGACGCTGCCAGTGATCGAACCGGTGTTGAGTGACGAGACGCCGAAGTCGATCGTCGACGTCGTACCCACGCTGACGGTCACGTCGTGTTTGGCATCGAAGCCGAGCGTGGGCTCGAAGCCGGGCTGCAGAACTACCCGCACGACGTAGTTGCCGATGGCCAGATCGCTGAGCGTGTAGTAACCCGATGTGTCGCTGATGGTCGAAGGCTCACCGGCCGACAGGACGCCGTCCTTGTTCGAGTCGATGAAGACCGTCCAGCCTGAAAGGCCCTGGTCGGCGGTGGTGAAGGCGCCGTCGCCGTCGAGGTCGTTCCACACGATGCCGTCGACGCTGCTGCCGCTCGTGGGCGTGTCGTAGAAGAACGGCTCGATCGTGTCGTTGTTCAGGACGGTCACATTCAGGGACAGTGCCGAGCTGGCGGCCGGTGCCCAGCCGGCCGGTGGGATCTGTCGCAGGACTTGTGCGCCGTTCGGGACGCCATTCAGTCTGATTTCGCCGTCGCCGTTGGTGACGCCGTTGGGTTCGGCGGCATCTAATGCACCGTTGTGATTCAGGTCGACGTAAACCGTCACGCCGCCGAGCATGTTCTCGCCGGCGTCGCGGACGCCGTTGCCGTTCAAATCCGCCACCACGCTGGTGAACACGGTGCCGCTGAGCAGCGTGCGGGCATCGAGCTGTTCGAGGAGGCATCGCAAGCCAAAGCGTGGAGAGAGCAGGTTGCGACGAGCACGCGCGAGGCGGTTGTAACGCGTCATGTGATCAGCTCCGGGTTGTGTGTGGTTCCGTCCGCCTGCCGTCCAGCCGTGCGACAGGTGCACTAGATGTACCCCACACAGCCGACACCGCCTGCGAGGTATGCCACCATTTGCGGAGCGAAACGTGATGTGTTTGCCGGGGAAACCCCGTCACGGTTGCGGCGGGCCGCCTACAAGCCCGAGTTCGATCGCCAGCCGCATCAGGTCCGCACGGCTGCTCAACCCCAGCTTCTGCATGAGTCGGGCTCGGTACGACTCGATCGTCTTCACGCTCACGCCTATCTTGTCGGCGATCATCTGACTCGTGTGACCGTGCGCGACCAGCTCGAGCACTTCGCGTTCCCGCATGCTAAGAGACTGGACGGGCGACAGGCGATCCTTCGCATCGTCTCCTTGACGCTTGGACGGTACCGGCTGATTGCCGACATGCACGTAGATGCCGCCGCCCGCGACGGCGCGGATCGTGCTTAGCAGCTCGGTGTCGGCCACGCTTTTCACGAGATAGCCCGACGCCCCTATCGCCATCGCCGAACGCGCGTAGGCCGGATCGTCGTGCATGGTCAGCACGATGATCTTCATGGCCGGTGCAATTGATCGCAGCCGGGTGACCCCAGACAGGCCCGACGCGCCAGGCATGGTCAAATCGAGGATCAACACATCGGGCGGATCGTTCGCGACCATCTCGGTCACTTCGTTCAGCGTGCCGGCTTCGCCGATCACGCACAGGTCCTTCTGGCCGTTCATGAGCAGGCGGAGGCCGCTGCGGAGCAGTGCGTGATCGTCAGCGATGATGATGCGGATCGGATTCATGGCGAGGCAACGCTGGCACGCGGTAGCGTGATCTCTACGGTGGTCCCCTGACCAGGAGCGCTGGCGAACGTCATCATGCCGCCGAGCAAACGGGTGCGTTCCTGCATGCTTAGCACGCCGATCGATCGACGGCCGGTACGGGCTTCGTCAAGGGTAACTGGTGGAACGCCACAACCGTTGTCGGCCACACGCATGAAGATACCACCCTCGTGAGTGGTCAGCACGACTTCGACCTGGCTGGCGTTGGCGTGCCGTGCGACGTTGGTGAGCGCTTCCTGCAGCATGCGATAAAGCGCCGTGTCGACCATCGGATGTCGCTGCAGGTCGTCGATGTCGACGGTGAGAGTGACGCGTACACTGTGGGCCATCTCGAAGTCCTCGCAGAGTCGTTCGATGGCAGCGACCAACCCGAGGTCATCGAGCACGCCGGGCCTCAATCCCCGTACGAGCCGGCGCACTTCGTCCAGGCCAATCGATGCAGACTGCCGGACGTGGCGTGCCCGCTCCATCGCGATGTCGAGTGAATCGGCATCTTCGATCGTTCGCAGGCCGACGATCACAGTGGTCAGGTGCTGGCCGACCTCGTCATGAAGGTCGCTGGCCAGCCTTGCTCGCTCTTCCTCGTGCACTTGGAACATCTTCTGAAGCAGCTTGCCGCGGTAACCGTACATGCGCCGGACGGGCACGAGCACCAAGAACCACAGCGCCGGAACCGTCGCGGCGACCAGCGCGGAGGCGTCGATCAGCGCGAGCACGCGCTCATCTGTGAACGGCAGCCGCGGGAGTATCAGCATCAACAGTCCTTCGACGACGAACATCACGGCCGCGACGATGACCAGAACACGAAGCGGGTGCGTGGCGAGCAGTGAAGCGTCGTGATTAACTTCGCGGAATGGCACGGGCGATCTCCAGGGGGCTCAATGCTCCGCATGCTAACGACATCGCGACGTTCTGCGGCGTCACCTTGAGCGGCGATGCAATTACCAAGCGATGCATGAATTCGTGGCGCTTCCGCGATCGCCAATCGCGATCGCGGTTGACGCGGTACGCTGAGCGGCGCGGTAGCCTCCAGATCATCCGATAGGACTAGGCGGTCGGCCACACGACGACATTCTGCGAGGGCTGGTTGGTCGCGCGGGCGTGACGCGTAGCCTCGAACGGCCGACTCCAATCTCAATACGAACGAAGCAAGACCGTGCCGCTCCTCGTGATCACGCCCGCCCTGCACGTGAACTGGATTGTTCCTGCGAGGGTGCCATCGGCCTGCGGCTGGAGGATTGCGCGACCGGCCTCCGGACCGGTGGAGTCGACGCCGTAGCAAAAGGTCAGGCCCGACGCGCCGCCAGTCGTGGTCATGATGCCCCAATACTGCGGGCGGTGTTGCCGACAATCTCGAGCCTGTCATTCATGCCCACGGGGACGTATCCGCTGGGTACCGTGTACAAGACGGCCGCAGCGCCATTCCTGTAGATGCTCATCGTCACGCTCGTGGCATTCCAGCCGAGCACCTGCACGTTGCCGTTGATCTTGATGGCCGTGCCAGTGCCGAGCGTCGTGTAGACGCCGTTTTCCCAGGGCACGACGTTGCGATTCTAAGTGAGCGCGACCTGTCCGAGTTTGTTCATGCTCACCGGCGTACCGTCGAGTGCGATGGCCTGGTGTTGCGCGCTCGCCACTCGGGCCGCCAAGGGCGGGCGGGCGTGCCATGGCTTGCGTAAGCGGTAAACGCACTCGCTGGCAGAGCCGACGCAACGAGTGCCGTGGCCGCTTCGACGGAAGCTGAAGAGAAGCATCGGCTCTCGAGAAGCTCCAACCTTTGCCATGAGATACTGATTGGCAAGCCTTTCGCTTGGAGATGCGCGGGCTGCGAAGCCGCGAGTCGGCGGCGGCTACGCGCGTCGACGACGCAGGCACACGGCCGCACTGAGCGTCAGGGCGCTCAGCGATGAAGGCTCGGGCGCCGGAGTGCCCAGAACCGAGAAGGCGACGTCGCCGCTGGCGTATTGGAAGTACGGCCCGCCGACGTAGTAGACGAAGTGCGTGCCGTTGCCGCCCGTCGCGGTGGCGATGCCGAACGCGGGCGTGTCGGCCGCGACGAGCAGCCAATAGTTCGCGTTGGCGTCGAGGGGAAGCGGGGTCGGCAATGCGAAACGGTAGTCCGCCATCGGGACGCCGCCGAACGTGCCCGCGGGCGTGTTCGGGATGCTGGTGACCGTGTACCGACGGATGGAGCCGGTCACGTCCATGTTCGGCAGCCCGCTGATTGCCGGCTGCGACCCGCCTCCGATCGACGAGTAGATCTCCACGATGAATTTCCCTACGGCGGGCGTGTTGCCGCGGAAGTCGATCTCGGTCGCAGTGGCCGCGACCGGCGACTTGAAGCTGTCGTAGATCCACGTGTCGGCGTCACTGCCGTCAGGACTCGACCAGCCGGCCGTGATCATCGCGCCGCTTCCAGTTGCGGGCTGCTGAAACAGCATGGCAGCGTGCGCCATCGTTCCGGAAAGTGATAGCACCGCCAACGCAATCGCGATCTTCATGGGGATACCTCGGTGGGGCCGCAGGTCGAACGGCGTGCAAGCACATCGTCCGGCTTGCTGCCGAACGTCGCTCTGCCGAGCTGACATAGAAGTACATGCGGTCGCCCGCACTTGATGTAGTGGTTGTCTCGACTTCCACACTTCTTCAGTGGCCCGTGCCGGGGGAACCCCGGCACGACTGCTCAAGCAACATCGGTACGCCTACTCTTGACTCGGTTATGATGCTCCGGACCGCGACGCGCAGGACGAGCAGTCGAAGATCTTCAGCAGCTGCCAACTCGTGCCGGATGCGATCGCGTCGATCTGTTCTTGCGAGGCCGAGCGTCGGATGCTCGCGGAGGGCGGAGGCTCGCTCCGGTATGACCGGCTTTACAAGGAACGCCGGCCCTTGCTGCAGCTGCGACTCGACTCCGGCGACGGCACGCCGGCCAGCATGCCGGCGTTGATCCTGCTCTATCCATGTTGTGTCCTCGCCGCCGCAGTCGACCCGCTGAAGCTCTCGCTTGAAGTGGGCAAGGGAACCTCGCCAGACCTTGAGTCGATTCGAGAAGTGGCTCGTCGTCGAATCGGTCGTCGGCTCGAGCGAATCCTGCCCAGCGCAGTTGCCCCGGAAGGTAAGCCGGACCAGCGCTGGTACTGGGCAGCACCACTGCAGCTCGACGCGAAGTTCGCGGAAGAGATGGTGGGCTGGGTCTTCAGCGACGGCGACGATGGCTGGCGAGCAGCTGTCAGTTCACCCGATGCCGATGCGGATGATGATGAACGCATCGTTCACGCCGAGCCGACGAAAACGGTCGTACGGCACTTCGAGGCTGCTCGCGAGATGATTCGGGATCCGTCGCAACTCGGGCGACCACCCGAGGATCTTCTCGAGGTGCTCGTGGACCTGGCGCTTGCTTCGCCCGCGGTGCTGGCCGTGCGTTCATTACAGCGGGTGTCCGCCGGCACGAGCAGTGCACGTAGATGCACCGCGAACCGATGCAGTATCAGGCTGGCCGCCAGGCTCGCCGCGTACAGCGTCGATCGGCCCGTGCACGGCGCGGGATGGGCCGCTGCGTCGTCGAAGAGCGTGCCGGCGTACCGCTCGTCCGTGACCGGATCGGCCGACGCCAGCACGCGGATGGTCTCGCCGGCCATTCGGCCATCCGCGAAGAACGCCGCCCGCGATCGCGTGGTCTCCCAGACGATCCGCCGGCCGGCCATCGCGTCGACGCACGCGAAGACGGCCAGCTTCGACGATGACGGCTGGAGACAGTCGAGCGTGTCGCCGCTCGATCGACGGAAGCGGTCGAGGACGGCGGAAACGTCCACCTCGGGGTTGAGCTCGACGATCACGGCCTTCGCCGCGGTCACCTTCGCCTGCCCGAGGTCGCCGTGGCGATAGCCCTGCACGGCGAGGTTCTCGATCGCGACGACGTCGTCGTCGATCAACGTCATCGCGGGTACACCCATGGCCGCCAGTTGCAGCGCCACCTGCCGACCGATCGCACCCACGCCGACAACCAAGGCGTGGTACGCCGCCAGCGCCGCCGGCGGAACGAGGTCGCGCTGGCGGATCGCGCGGTCGAGGACGAAGGGTGCAGCGATCGCAACGGGTCACCTCCTCCTCGTACGGGGCCAGCCACGCCTCGGCGTCGTCGGTTGGGTCGAGTCGGTCGTCTTCGTCGCACACGAAGAGTTCCGCAGTCGCCGGGCCTGCAGTTGGAGTTGCCGCAGGGGAAGCGGGCGACGCTACGCTTCGACAGCTTCCTCGCTCAGCGGGCGCGCCGGCAAGAGCGCGTACGTCCGTCCGTTGCGGCTCGCGCGCACGTGCAGCCGCATCAACCCCACTCCGTCTGCGGCGAAGCAGCGGCCCACGCGGCGGGTGAGGTGTCGACCGAGCGCAGTGGCGGCCGCGCGGTCGCTTCGGGCGAGCAGTTCCTTTAGCAGCCCGCGAGCGCGGCAGTGCCCGACCCACGACGACGGCGACAACCACTGTTCCGCGCCGTCGCGAGCGAGCAAAGCGAGCGCCACGTCGATGGAGTCGTCGTTCCCGTCGGACGCTTCTGCCGAACACCGATGATGAACTCGATCCGTGCCCGCGCTGCCGAGCGACGTCGGCGCACCGTCCAGTCCCTCGAAAGGCGATGCGTCGATCCCGTTCGCCTTCAAGACGCCGCCGAGCAATGACGCCCAAAGGGCGAACCTGAACGGCTCATGAGCGCGCGGCTGTCCCGCGTGGCGCCATCGTTCCCACACGCTCAGCAGTTCGAAGTAGAGCGGCGCCCGGTTCTTGCGTACGAAGCGAACGAGGTCTTGTCCCGCTTTCGTTGGTAGGCGTGTTCGGGGGTCGCCCTCGTGGTGCAGTCGGATGGGCAACACGCGCTGCGCGAGGTCCGGCGTCATCTGCCCGCCGTTCCACGTCGCGAATAGGAGCAGGTTGTTCGGCACCCGCACGGGCCGGGCGCCGCGCGCGGGGCAATCGACGTGCGCGTCGGTCAGCACGCGCTCCAGCGTCGGGCTGTCGATCGGCGAACCTTCCGGCAGGCGCACGTTGTCGAAGAGCAGCGCGGAACGCCCCACGTTGAACGCTGCGTAGATGCTGCGCGCCAGTTCGACGTCGCGCCGCGCCAGCGTGACGCTGGCGCTCTCGGCGGGCCCGCCCAGCAGTTCGAGCGCCGCCCGTGCCGCCCAGGTCTTGCCGATGCCGGGCTGATTGCCCTGGATCAGCACGAGCGGCTTCGCCCCGCGGAAGCGGTCGCGCACGAAGAAGCTCAGCAACACGCAGAGATAGCGGGCGCGGTCGGCGGCGGTCTTGAAGCAGACGCTGTCGAGCCAAGCCCCCAGCTTCGACTCGGTGCCGAGAGCCGGGACTTGACCGGCAACGGAGACTCGCTTCGTCGCCTCGATCGCGCGTCGCGCGTCGTCGCCCGCGCTGCCCTTCACGTCGAGGAAGACGCCGCCCACCACGTTGTATCCCGGCGTGCACGGCTGCCAGTTCGAGTTGAGCATCGGCAGGCGAGTCACGATGCGCACCTGCGGCAGCAGCCGTTGCAGATCTGCGGACGTCAGCATCGCGCGGGCATCGCTCACGCTTGGCGAGATCGCCCTGCCATTGCAGGAGATGTTCACGATCGAGCCGAGGAAGGCGGCCAGCGATCCGGCGTCGGCAACCCGCTCGAAGCGACCGTTGGCGTTGCACAGCAACACGCCCGACATGCAGAGCAACCGGTGCGTCTGTGCGGCCGCGCTGACGAGTTGTTCGCGGAACACCCGCACCGGAAGGGCCGGGTTGCGGTAGACCCAGGACGTGGTGACGGAAGGATCGGGATGAATGACGGAAGACATCGATGGTTCACTTGGGTTGTGGGAAAGCCACGCCGCGCTGCAGAGCGACCGGCGCCCCCGCGCGAGACGTTGTCGCGCGCGGGGGCGGTCGCCGCCGAATCGCGTGGATCGGGCGTGGTGGTCGGTCATCCGCGCGGCGCGGCACGGCGCCGTGGCGGAACGAATGGGGGTGTCCGGCCGGCGCGCGATGCGCGCGGGTGGAGCGCATCGTGGGCGCCCACTGGGCGCGCACGTCCGGCGACCTGGCCGGGACGCGCTTCCGGATGGACTCGATCGAGCGATGGTCCGCTACGCTCGGCGAAGTTGACTCAGACAGGTTCGGCGCCCGGCGGACAACCTCGCTCAGCGGGCGGAGGTCGGGGCCGACGTCGAGACGTCATGCAAAGGAGAATGCGGTGAACACGAGTGCCGCAGCGCCACGCAATGCGAGACGACGCGACAACACGCGGGGCGCGGCAGGCCCGAGGGCGGCCCGCACCGTTTGCGCCGGTCAGGAAGGCCGAACGCGACCGCCGAGCAGCACGCTGTGCTCAGTTCGGTTGCGCTTCCAAGCCCGTAGCAATCTGCGGGAGGACGCGATTCCCCCGGCCAGCAGCGCCGAGGTCGACAACGTGCGTGAGATCCGCCGCTCGGGGCGACGCTGGCTCGCCGCGGCTGGACCCGTCTCGCCATTGTCGTACGCGCACCTCAAGGGCGGCACGATTCGCCGTGACAACGCTGATGAGACGCATCCGCTGAGTAGATGCGCTCGGGGCGGGTCACCTGCCCGCTGCGCTGCACGATCGACCCTCGCGTTCCCGCGTTCGCCCATCCGAAGAATGCGAACGCGGACTGACGCAAGACACCGCAGAGTAATCCTGGCAGACAGCGGCTGCGAGGATCATGCTCGATCCTCGTCAATACTGCTCTGCAGGAGGCGAGTCTACCCCGAAGGCGTTACGGAAACCAGCCCACGCCTCGCGTCAGGGTGCGGCGGATACAAGTCGCGGACGATCGCAGCGACGCGTCCACGATGAATCGCTCGCAACGACCTACGAATGCTTGCTCACCAATGGGTCAAGTGATCCAGTTCGCACCCTCCGAGACCCGCCCTTCATATCGCCCGCTGGAACGCGAGATTTCAGCGGATCATCCTCGCGCCTGCGACTTGCCACTTAACAGTTTGTCGGTTGAGCTGGTGCTACGAGCTGCGAGTAGATCGGAGCGCTCGACCTCGACGTGCCAGCCGAGGTTGCGCTCTTCACCGTCGACGAAGGCGCCAAGAACGGCAGGGCAAAGTCGTCCATCCTAGACGGACTGACGGGCAGCGTTCCGTCCAATGCCTCAAGCCGTCACCTGACCATTCTCTATGACTGGGCCGCCGAGACGAACGAACTGGGCGGCGGCTGGACGCAAGCGGCGGGCGAAGGCCTCGTTGGCGTCCTGAGGCGTCGCAGCGCCGTCGAACGTTTTGTTCGTCTACGCGTACTTCCAGACGGACGAGACGCTCAACCTGGCTCCCTGGGGTCGACCGATCCCCGGCGGGTACAACGTCCGCGTCGTTCCGCCGAGCTCGGCATCGCAAGCGGTGATGCCGTACACCGGCCCCAAAGTGCGGCCGGTCGCGCCGCCGCCGCCGCCGACGACGACGACGACGACGACGACCGCCACGGCGAATCCGCCGCTCGCCGCCGCGAGCGAGTTCTTCGCCAACGGCGAGTTCAGCGCTCAAAGGCAGTGGGACCCTTGGGGTGCAGCCGGCACTCGTACGAAGGACGTACGGTACTGGGATCAGCATGCACCGCCGCACCTCAGCCGGACCAGCGCCAGTCGTCAGAACTGATACATCCACGCCAACCATATCATCCGCGGTGGTAGCGATCACCGAAGGTGTGGTCCACGCACCGCTCGCTATGCGCAAACAGCCGGGCCGACGCATGCTCGCGTCGGCCCGGCTGTTCTGCTTCCAATTGTATGGCTACCTCCGCTTTGCGGAGGCGCGTCGGCGTCAGCGCTTCAGATCGTCGTACGTCCGCACGACGTTCGCCGGCGTGCTGACGGCGTTCACGCTCTGCAGAACCGGGCTGAGCACGCGCGTCATCTTCTCGTTCCAGCTGGCCAGCGGGCTCATCGGGACGTTGATGATGTCGCCCTCTTCGAGCAAGTAATTCTGCGAGAGGTCGCCCGTTTCGGACATCGTCTTGAAGTCGACGACGACGGTCGCGTTGTCCTGGCCGTTGCGCCCCGGACGGCTGATCCACACCTGTTGCGGCCAGCCCATGCTGTTGAAGCCGGCATCGGAAATCGCGTTGATGACGGTCACGCGTCCCGTGTACGGAATCCGGCCGCGACGGTCGGCACCGAAGCCCGTGATGTAGATGAACTTGCTCTGCGGCAGCACATCGATCTGCAGGTCGACGGCGACGTAGTACTTCAGCGCGGCGTCGCGAATCAGGTCGTGCGCCTCCATAGGCGAGAGCCCGGCGAACTGCAGCGTGCCGATGAGCGGGAACGTCGCGGTGCCGTCGGGACGGATCTCGACCACCTGACCATCGAGTTCCGGAATCTTCGGGCTGCGGACGCGGATCTGGTCCGGCGGGTCGATCAGGTACGGCCGCGTCGTGACGTTGTGCCAGCCCGCGTGCTGGAAGACGCCGTTCGGGCCCTCGGCATTGGGCGTGCTCTGCCGGGCCTTGGTGCAGCCGATCGTGATCGCGAGCGTGACGGTGCAAATGGACAGGACAACGGTTCGGGTCATGTAGAGGTCCTCGGGGTTTCTCGACGTGGAGTCGAACCCAAACTGACGTCTGCGGTCAAGGCGATGTACAGGCTTTCGACATCGCGCGCGACCCGCTCGATCGTGAAATATCGCTCGACGCGCCGCCTGCCCATCGCGCCCAGCCTCGCCGCCAGCGCCGGCTCGGAAAGCACTCGTTGAAGCGCGTTGGCGAGCGCCGCGGCATCATCGGGCTCGACGAGCAGCCCGGAGATGCCATCTTCGACGATCTCGATGACGCCGCCCGCACGCGTCGCGATCACGGGCTTGCTCGCCGCCATGCCTTCGACGACCACCTGGCCGAAAGGCTCGGGCAACTTCGACGTATGCACGAGTACGTCCAGCCCCGCGATCTCGGCGGCGACGTTGCTCTTGAATCCCGCAAACTCGATCGACTCCGCCAAGCCGGCCGCGTCCACCATCGCGCGCAGTTCGCGCTCGTACGCCTCTTCGCCGAACATGGCAGACCCGATGATTCGATAGCGCGCCTGCACGCCGCGATCGCGAAGCAGCTGTGCAGCGCGGATCAGCACGTCCTGACCCTTCCACGGGCTGATCCGTCCGACGAGGCCGACAACGGGAAGCGGCTGCATCGTGTCGGCATCCGCGCTCGCCGCGTCGCGAGCAGCAACAGCATCAGCAGCGCCTGCGATCGGCTGTGCGACATGCTCGTCTCGGCTCGGCAGCAGCGTGCCGTCGTGAATGACGACGCCGCTGTAAACGACCGACGTGCCGGTCACGGTCGAGTCATCGACGTGCAGCGTGTCCAGCGTCGCCTGGCTATTCGCGATGACGTGATGCGGCACGATCCGCGACAATAGTCGAAACGCCCGCACAACCGTGCGCGGCAGGTAGTCCTTCTCGATGCGGTCTCGGACGTGCCAGATCACCCACGCCCCGGCGAGTCGACCCGCGACGCCTGCGATGAGGTCGGCCTTCAGCGAGTTCGCGTGCACGATCGCCGCCCGCACCTGACGCAACTCGCTGCGCAGACGCCAAGCGTGACGAATCGAAGCGAACGCCGCACCGATCCGAAGCAGACTACGCGGGCCGAGCGAATCTTTCCGCGTCTCCAACACGGACTCGTCGAGCGGCAGCACGCGCGTCTCCACACCAGCCGAACGAAGCTTCTCGGCGAGCGGCCCCTCGCTGAACAGGATCACCACGGGGTCGACCACCGCGCGATCGAGGTGCGTCACGAGATTGAAGAGCGCGATCTCGCCGCCGCTCATCAACGCGGTGTGGTCGACGTAGGCGACGCGAATCGGACGAGATGGCTTACTGAACGGCATCGCGATGTCGAGGCAACGGCTTGCTAGGCCCGCGCGGCTTCTCCGCGACGAACGTCCCGAGCCTGACCGCGAGCATTCGCCGCGTCCGGAGCGAGCGAAGCATAGATGCCATGCATGGCCCGCGCGACCGCAGCCCAGCTGTACCGATCGACAGCTCGCCGGCGACCGAGCTGCCCGAGCAACTCAACGCGCGCGGGCGAGACGCGAAGCGATTCAATTGCGGTCGCGAGCGCCGCCGGTTCGCGCTCCGGAACGACGATTCCGGCGTCGCCGATCACGTCGGGAATGGCACCGCTGTTCGTGCCGATGACAGGCCTGCCACACGCGCCAGCCTCGGCGAGCACGCGGCCGAACTGTTCCTTCCAACGAGCGGTCGTCCGCGACGGAAGCGCGAGCACGTCGATCGCGTTCATCCACTTCGCCAACTCGGCCGGGTCGCCCAGCTGCGGTACCAGCCTGACTCGGCCAGCGACGCCCTTCTCACTCGCACGCGATGCGATCGCTTCAGCCAGCGGCCCCGATCCGATGAAGACTGCATTCACCGATGTATCGCATGAGGCGAGCGCATCGACGAAATCGAGGACGCCCTTCTCTTCGACGAATCGACCGACGTAGCCGACGACGAAGCCGCTGAGGCTGCGCTCGGCCCGCAACGCCTCGCGATCGGGCAGCGGCGTGAACGTCTCGACGTCAACGCCGTTCGGCACGACCGTCGACAAACCCGAGTAACCCTTGAGATGTGCGACCTCGACAGCCTCGCTGCTTCGTCCCACGAGGTGATCGGCGTGCTTGAGCGTGAACGCACGCCATCCCTCGAATGGCCAGGGCAGCTTCTTCTCGATGTTCTGCTCGGTCTCGCTGATGACCTTCGCGGGCGACGACATCAATTGATTGACGCGAATCGCATGAGCGCTGACTGCGCCCCACGGCTCTTCCCAGAGATCGATCACGTGTGGCCTGAACGCGGCGAGGATCGCGGGCAGATCGGGATAACGGTGTAGATAGCACTGCGCAGGCCCGACCCACGGAAACCGCACGCGCTCGGCGCGGACGTTCTCTTCGAGGTCCGCATCAATCTTCGGCTCGCGCCATGCGCCGTAGTGTTTCCAACGGTGCGGCACGATCACGCGGAGGTCGAGGTCGTCATACTTCAGCAGCTCGCGCACCTTCGGCTGACCCTCGACTGGCGACTGACAGGTGTGCGAGATCATCAGCACGCGCAGCGATCGCGCGGGTGAGCGCGACGCCACCGGAATGTGCGGCACCGCGGCCGGCTTCGGCGGCGCTGCGGAATGCTTCGGATCTTCGGGCGTGAGGGTCGTCATGCGCGTTTGGCTCGCTCGGCGAGTACCGCACGGTAAACCGCCAGCGTTTCGCGGGCCATCCGCTCCGCCGTGAAATGCGTGAGGAACCGCTCGCGTCCCGCTCGGCCCATCGCTGCACGCTTCTCGGGATCGCGCGCCAGCGTTGCGATTGCGTCCGCCAGGGCTGGTGGATCGTTCGGCGGCACGAGCAACCCTGTCACACCGTGCACGATAATCTCCCGCGGCCCACCGGCATCGACCGCGATCACTGGCTTGCAAAGTGCCATCGCTTCCACAATAGCCAACCCGAATGGCTCGGCATCGCTAGGCAACACGAACACGTCGACGTCTCGCACCGCGTTGAGGACGTCTGCCCGATGTCCGCGCAGGACGACTGGTGCTCGCGTCTCCCGAACCCGCGACGCCAGCGAATCTTCTAGCTGGCCACTACCGAATATCTCGCACTCGGCAGGCACGCCACGCGCGGAGAGCTTCGCCATGGCGTCAATCAAGACGTCGACTCGCTTCTCCTTCGCAAGTCGAGCGACGCTGCACACCCGAAGCGGCCTATCCCGCTCTAGGGCTGCGACCGGCGACGTGTGGCTAAGGACGTGACTGTCGTCGATGCCATTGAGGACGGTGGTGATCGCATTCGGCAGTGCGTCGCCCCGTGCAATCGCGGCATCACGCACGGCATTGCTGATCGCGAGGGTGTGATGCGTTCGACGTAGCGCCCACTTGCCGAGACGACGCGAGACCCAACCGCGAATCCCCTTACGATCGACCCGCGCTGGGGACAGGAAGTGCTGAGTGAACAGGCATGACGTCGCAGCTCCCCTCGCGCCGATGGCGTTCATCAGGCAGGTTCGGCCGTTATGTGCATGAACGATGTCGAACTCCCGAGCCCGATGGATGCCGCGCAGTCGACGCACTGCTCCACGCGTGCCTCGGGGGACATCGACAACCGATATCCCGGCGTTCTGGGCTTCACGCGCGATCGGCGTCTCGGGCGGACAGCCAATGCTTGCCACGCAGTCGCCCCCGGCTCGCAGCGCGGAAGCAAGCGTCACGATGTGCCGTTCGGTGCCGGCGAAGGCGTCAGAGTCGGTGAGAAGAAGAACGTTCACTTCTGTGAGTTGCGTGCAATCCGGTCAATCGCTATCAGCATTAGCGCGGTTAGCTCAACATACCTCAGCCAACACCGCTTCATATCGCGCGAGGACAACGGGCCACGCGAATGCCGCCACCGAGTTCTCGGTGCCGTGGCGCAGCATCTCGAGTCGCCTCGGCTGAACAGCTTCCCGAAGAACTTGCGTCAGCTCCACGTCGTCGAGCGGATCGCACACTAGGCGGCCGTTGATTCCGTCTTGCACAGCATCCATAGCGCCTGCGACGCGCGTGGTGATGACCGGAAGACCGCTCGCCAGCGACTCGAGGATGGCCAGGCTCAGGGCCTCGTACTGAGTGGGCAGCACGAACAGGTCGGCAGCGGCGTGGTAGAAGCTGACGTCGGACGTGGCACCCGCCACGAACACGCGATCGCGCACGCCCTCGCGCTCGGCCAATCGAAGTGCCGAGTCGCGATTCGCCCGCCCAACAAGCACTAGCTGGACATCGATCTCTCGCGCGAGCGCTCGCACAGCCCGTAACGTCTGGACGTAGCCCTTGCGCTCCAACTCGTTCGCCACCATCAAGAGGACGACGGTCTGAGAGCCGACGTTCGACAGCGAGTCTCGCGACTCGTTCCTCCTTTGCGCGCACCGATGCGGGTTAAACTCGTCGGCATCGAATCCGTTGGGAACGATCGCGACGTCCTCATTTGGGACGCCATAGATCCTGCCGAGGTCTTCCCTCACCTGCGGGGTGGTCACGATCAGCTTTCGGTAGCCACGGCCAGCAAAGTGCATCCTCTCCAGTCGTAGCAATTCACGATGAAGCGGGTTGAGACGTTGGAGCAGTCGCCGCGTCGAGAATGTCGAGTACAACTTCGCGCAAGCTTCCAGCCAAGCAGCGTGGACGCTTTGCACCCAATGGACGCCTCCCAGCGGACCGACGCACCCGTGCACGTTCAGCACGCCGTGGCGCTCGCCCGCCTGTTTGCTCCACACACGACTGCTCGCACCAAAGAACCGCCGTGGGCGGAGAAAGCCCGGTCGCATGGCTATGTCTACACGGTCATGGGGAACGCCTTCTACGGCCTGAAACTCGCCACACAGCGCTCGCACGGAGTGACCCCTTGATGCAAGGTAGCGGACGCACTGCAACGCAACGCGCTCGACACCCCCGCGTGTGTGGATGCCGCTGAAACAAACGCTAACGTTCATCGGCTCGACGTTCCTGGATCGAAGTGAACACTCGTGACGATCTACGCCCTCGGTGAGAAGTTTGCCTGACCGGCACCGCATACAGAACGCCCCACGCCGCGATCAGCATGCCCGCCCCGGCCCACGGCACGGTCAGCCCGCGGCCCCAGTAGTGATCGAACATGCCGTGGCCGACCTTGCACACCATCACGCCGATGCCGACGGCGATCAACGAAAAATGCGCATTCCCGACGGGAACGCGGCGCGACATCGAGTAAGCGCACGCTCCGAACGTCACCCACACGCCTACCAGCGCGGCGAAGCCGACAACGCCCGATTCGGCCAGCGACAGCAGCACAACGTTGGTAGCGTCGTAGCCATCGCGCAGCTGCAGTCCGTGCCCCGTCAGCGGCGCTTCCTGAAACAATTCCCACGCGTACTCAGCCGATTGATAGCGGAGCTTGATGTTCCATCGTTCGCTGTCGAAGCTGGTGGCGTACTCGCGACGCTCTTCGGGCAACATCATCCACCCGATCGCCGCAACGACCGCAAGCACGGCAGTGATCCGAAGGGCCAGCATCGCCTTCTTGTGCGCGATCAACACCGCGCCCACGCCGAGAATGGTCCCCACCCACGCCCCGCGACTCACGCTCACAACCAGCGCCGCCGTCATGAGCGAGAGCATCGCTGTCGCGATCCAGTGACCCCGCTTGCGCTCGCGTGCGTGCAGGATCAGGTGGGTGAGGATGACGATCCCGATCGACAGCACGCCACCTACTGCGTTCTTATGGAGACCGAGCACGTACATCTCACCGGTGGACAACACGGCGACGGCGACCACCAACACGCTGACGGCATAGGCCCAGTACGCCAAGTCCAACTCATCCGCCCGTGACACGCCGTACGCGAACACGCCAACGACGCCTACGACGTACAGCAGCATCTGCATCGCGTTGCGGACCACGACCGCATCGACTGGGTTCGCGATTGTGACCACCGAACATGCGCATAGATACGCGATGAGCGCCCACACCATCGGCCCCGTCACGAGCGACCTTCCTGAACGAAGCCAACGAAACAGGAAGACGGGTGCCACGCCGACGAGAAGCAGGTCGGCGGTCGCGACCTTGATCGATCCGTCTCCCACGTCGTGATACCAAGGTGCTGCGGCGAAGATCACCGCCAGCGCCACGGCCGGCGCGCGGATGGCGATCACCCACATCGCCGCCACGCATGTGCCGAGGATCGCCAGCCGCGGGAGGAAGTCCCACCCGGCGAACGCAACGACCCCAGCAAGCAAGGCCGGCAACAGCTCGACGAGCATCCGCGGCGAAACGTTCCAGACCGGCTCAGGACGCGCGACGCGCCGGTAGAGCGGACGGTGTGCTGCAATGGGGCGAGTCGAAGTCGTCATGCGGTTCGCTCGCTCGACACGTCCAGTCCACGCCAGTGCGTCAATTGCCGCCACGCCAGCCAAGCCATCAGCTTGATCTTGGTGGCCGCCACCGCGCGCCGACCCGACGCGACACACCACGCGCCGGTCCATCCGACGAGACGCAGCGTACAGCCGATCGTCATCGCGAGCCGCATTGACAGCAGTCCTGAGATACCGTGATGCTTAAGCTCGTAGCGGTCGAGGCTCTCAAAGAATGCACGGTTGATCTTCGCCTTCTGTTCGCGCCCGCTCGCCCCACCCAGATGCGTGACGACCGCCGCCGGGCATAGCCGAACGTCGTGGCCGGCGGCGCGGATCCGCTTCTGCCAGTCGGTCTCCTCCGCGTACATGAAGAACTGCTCGTCGAACCCGCCGACCGATTCGATCACGCTCCGTCGCACGAGTAGGCAGGCCCCGATCAGCCACGGCACGCTTCGCTCTTCATCGTGCCTCCAGCGCCGGAGATCGCCGAGGATATGGTGGCTTGGCGCGAGCGCCGACAGCCAGAGATTCTCGATCCAGCATCGCGCCGGCGACGGCAACGGATAGGCCGACCGCTGCACCGTGCCGTCCGCATTCAAGAGCCGAGGCCCAGCAACGGCGCACGCCGGTCTCTCGCGAAGAAACCGAACCAGTTCAGCGCACGCGCCAAGATGCACAAACGCATCCGAGTTCAGCAGCAGGACGAACTCACCCCGCGCGACCTCGAACGCGCGATTGTTAGCAGCACCGAAGCCGAGGTTGCGATCGGAGCGGATGAGCATCACGTCGGGATGCGCTCGCGCGATCGCGTCGGCGCTGCCGTCGCTCGACGCATTGTCGACGACGATAACTTCGCCCGTCAGGCCCGACGTCGCGAAGTCGCGCGACAGTTCTGCGAGGCAACGCAGCGTCATCTCACGGGTGTTGTAGCTGACGATGACGACGGAGATGTCCATCACGAGCGGGCGACAGCGGATTTGCGAAGGAGCAGCATGGTGCTATGGCCCCAGCTTCGAAAGCGAAGCAGGTCGTGCAGCGCCTCGAGCCACAACAGGTACGACAGAAGGAAGGGGTGCCGATCGAACCATTTCGACCCGCTCAGAATTGGCATCACCCGCTCCTTCTCCACGCACAGACCGGCCGAGCCGATCGTCGCGACAAGTTGCCTGTACGGCATCTCCGACACGTGATCGTTGCCGATCGACGGCTTCATCACCGGCTCGCCGTGGTCGTTCAGCTCGGTGTCCTTGCCGCGGTAGTAGTTGCGGTACAGTCGTCCGCCCGTGAGCCGATTGGCGATGCGTGAGAGGCGCTTGAACAAGCTGTCCTTGACGGGCGTCGAAAGGATCAGCGCCGCATCAGGACGCATCACGCGTCCGATCTCGCGCAGTGCGGCGGCGGGGTCGTCGATGTGCTCCAACACGTCGCCCAGGTTGACCACGTCGAACGACGCGTCTTCGAACGGCAGCCCCTTCGTCAGGTCGCACACCTGATAGCGGCAGTTCCCGTACCCGGGCACGCACGAAGCGAATGCGTTGCCATACGCCACACCCGGCGGATGAAGGTCTACACCTTCGATGCGGCACGTTGCGGGCTTGTCGAGTCGCGCGTTGAGCATCAGCATCATGTTCCCATAGGCACATCCCACGTCGAGCGCGGCCGCGCGATCAAGGCCGGCGCGGCGAAGCTCCTGTTCCATCCAATCGAGCGTGATCTGGTTTCTCCGCGCGCCCGAACGGTGGCCGATCACGTCCCCCTCGTGACGCCACTGATACGCGACCCGGCTCTCCACGCTCGGCCGATGCGCCTGCGCATCGGCCACCAGAAGCGACTCTAGTTCCGACGCGGACGGCGATCGCAACGAATCAGACATGGGCGACCTCAACATTCGTCTTCATCTGCTTCTCCTGTGCATCGTCGCCGACGACGATGCGTTCGATTCGATCCACGCGCGAGAGCCAAGCGTGCTCGCCCGCAACGTCGATTCGCCGCTTCGCGACGCCGGACGGCTCATCGCGGCACATCGCCAGAGCGTTGGCGAAGGCATCGGCGTCTCTCGCGATGTGGACGAGACTGTCGAAGTCTCGAAACCCCGCCACGTCCGTGCTCACGATCGGCTTGCCGCTCGCGAGGTACTCCCACAGCTTGATAGGGTTCAGGCTCTCGACGAACGCCGTCATGCGGTGCGGGACGACGAGGGCCGTCGCGACCGCCATCCACTTCGGAATCTCGGCGTACGGCACCGCATCGTGGAAGAGTACCCGGCCCGTCGTGGTGAGTCGTTCGCGCTCTGCTCTGCTCAAGTAGTTCGGCCCGAGGAAGACGAGCGACCCGGCGGTCATTCGCTTCGCCACTTGCTCCACCAGCTCTACGTCCACGCGCTGCGGATGCACCGTCCCCGTGTAGAGATACACCGGCTGCTGCCAGGACCGCGCCTCGGCTGGCGCGATCGCCGCGGCGTTGCGCGCAGGCGCGTAGTGGTCGACGTCCACGCCGTTCGGGATGAGGTGCAATCGGCCCGGCTTCGTGATGCCCTGCTTCAAATCGAACAGCCGCTGCGAACAGACGATCACTGCATCGGAGCGAGCGCAAAGCAATGCATCGTCCGCGCGCGTCCGCTCTAGCAACGCCTTCGCCCCCTCAAACACCGTCCAATCGTCGGTGATGTCGTACACGAGCGTCGATCGCGACTGCGCGAGCACGGCGTCGGCGGCCGAGTGGTCGTTGATCCACCACGCAACAGGATCATTCCACCCGAGCGCTCGCAGGGCCGTGCGGACGGCGCGCGTCCACAGGCGTCGATTGACCCCGCGCCCGATCGCCAGCGAGTTGGGCAGCAACTTCGTGGGCCTCACCCGAGTGACGCCTCGCGGCACCGACGCGTCGGGCTTCACCCGCGCCAGCTCCGACCACGTGCCCGAGCGCGCCGCGTATGAGACGTCCCGCGCAGGCTCAACGAACAGGATCTCCCATCCACGCCGCGCCAGCTCAGCACAGACGAACTGATTGCGGCGCCAGATGTGGTCCCACCGTTCCAACGAGACGAAGACCATGCGCCGGTCGCTCACGCCGACACCGCCGATCGTTCTGTCGCGTGCCGTGTGACGCCCAAGCTCTCAAGCCGTCGCGTCAGCGTCGCGATGAACTCGCGCGCGTGCACCTCGGCCGATCGCTGCGTCGCCCACGCCAGAGCGGCCGACCGCATCGCTTCATCCTTCGCCGCCCTTCGCACGAGTTGCCCCAGCTCCAGCGGATGCGCGAACGAGGTCCAGCTGACTCCCGCACCGCTCTCCACCAAGTGAGGCGTCGCGCCGACCTCGGGCGTCGCGATCGTCGGCACGCTGCGAGCGGCCGCTTCCATCGCCACATATCCGAACGGCTCGAACACGCTCGGCAGCAGCAGCACGTCGATCGCGGCATAGAACTCGCTCGTGTCCGAGATCACGCCGAGCGACTTGCCACCTCCCGCGAGGCGTGACAAGTCGAGCCGCTCGCTGTTCCAGCCTGCAGCCAGCAGAAAGATGTCCCGCTCGGCGCGAAGCCCGTCGAGGACACGTCGATATCCTTTCCGCTCGTGCATGCCGCCCAGGTAGCCGGCGATGATTCCCGGCCGATCCTCGCCCAGCAGCTTGCGCCGCGCAGCACTTCGCTCCACATCCGTCACCTCGTGCACGGGCGGCGCGGGGTAGAGCATCACATCGCCGTGCCGCGGCTTCCCGTAGAGCCGCACGAAGTGATCGCGCGTCAGGCTGCTGTTGAAGAGCGCCCACGTCGACGGGTTCCAGTTGCGGTAGAATCGATCTTCCGCCCGCAGCACGAGCGACTTCTGAGCACGGTCGACGACGCCACGCAGCCCGCGTCCGTTTACCAGGCAGCTCCGCTCGTGAGCGACGCGCGTCAGGAAGTGACACCGATATGTGTGACAAAGGTCCGCGATCTGCGGCTGATGCCCGTGGATGAGGTCGTACTGCGACGGATCGCCCAGCGCTCGCGTGATCCAACGTCGACCCGTCAGCCACTTCCCCGCGAACCCGACGGGCGGCACGAACAGCTTGCGCCACGTGACCCGCCCCACGAGCGAAGGCGCGAGTTCATGCGCGACCACGCTCACGCGCCACGCCGCGCCGAGCAGCGCCTCCGCCTCCGCATGAGCAACGCGCCCGATCGCGCCGTACGGGCCGGTTGCTTCGGAGATGATGCAGACGTGCGGACTCACAACGTAACGGTTCTCGCCCGCTGCCTCATCGACTCTGGGTGCGACGCGCATTGCCTCTTCATCTGCGCGCGGTGTCGCCACGACCTCACTGCATCGACCGCGCCTCGCACACCGCGGGCGACTCGACGTACCGCGCGTCCGGGCCACTGCATCGCGTTCAGCACGGCCACGTACTCCGCCTGAAGCTTGGCCACTGCAGGTCCTGACTGCTTCGCCAACGCGCGCTCGGGCATCGCCGACCGCCACGGCCGCAGGCCGGTCCAATGCAGCACGTGCGACCGGCCGACCACCTCATCGAACGTAAAGCCGAGGCTCGCTTCGAATCGCTCGGCAGGTCGCCGTATCATCCAGTACCCCCGCGAGCCCGCTTGAGCGTTCCACTCGGGCGGCAACTCCGTCCACGCGCCGTTCAGTTCGATCGCCAGCGCATCCTGCTCGGGCAGCGGATACGTCGCCGGCGCGTGCGACTGAAGTCGTTCGATCACGCGCTGCGTCAGGTCCAGCTCCGTCCACCGCTTCACGTCGACGTGCAGCACGCCCGCGTTAAAGAGCGGCGTCGCGTCGTCGACCCCCTGCCAGCCCGACGTGTCGCCCAGTGCCGCACGCCGCTCGCGCGCCGTCGGCAGGAACCAGTCCCGCGCCGCCGCCATGGCGTGACCGTGCTCGGGGATCGGCATCGTGCACAGGTCCGCTCGCACAAACGTGTCCGCATCGAGCCAGATGAACCGCTCGCACTCGCCCTTCAATAGCGCCGGCACGAGCAACTTGAAGTAAGTCGCCAGCGGATACCGCTCCGACACCGGCAGCGCGCGGATCGACGCCACGTCGGGCACGACCACCTCGACCTGCGCGCCGTTCACCTCGACCGCGCATCGAAGCGCCGCGATCGACTGCGACGACATGCCCGCGTCGAGCACGACGACGCGCAGCGGTGCCGACGCGCGCATCGCTGCCGACCGCCCCGCAAGGGCGGCCGGCAGTGCAAAGCGATCATCGCAGGCGAGGACGAGGGTCGTCATGGTTGGCCGTGTTTCTGCAGAACGGAGCCACAGATGAACGCCGATCAGAACCAATCATCGGGCGGCTAGGACAATCCGAATCCATCGGCACCCATCCGCGCTGATCCGCGTCCATCTGCGGCCACTCATGCCTTCACACCGTCACGCTCGCCGTCGCCGGTGCACTCCACGGTCCGTGCTTGCCACGCCGGTACAGGTACGCCACGCGGTACGCCCACGTTCGCGGCCCCACCACATCAGGCGTGTGCACGAGCGGGCTGCGCGTGGTGTTGTCGAGCCACTGCCAGCCGGCGATCGCGTCCGGGTTCGTCGCCTGCTGCACGGTGACCGGCGCCGCCTGCACCACCGCGCCGAGCGCACCGTCCGGCAGTCCGTTGCGGTTCCGCTCCGCCGGGTTCGGGCCGAAGTGAATCGTGATCTGCCCGCGCGTGCCGAAGTCGAGTTCGATCAGCGGCGCCACGTCCGGCACCGGGTCGGTGCGCGTGGTCGTCGACGGCGCATTGCGCAACGTCAGTCCCAGCACGGCCCGCAGTTCGTCGGTCATCATCGCGTGCGCCTGCAGCCTCCGCACGAGCGGCCGAACCGCCTGCAGCGCCAGCTTCCGCGCCTGTCGCTTGGCCGCCGTGGCGGCCTGCGCTTCGCCCGCTTTGGTTCGCGCCTGCGTGAGCAGCGCATCGAACGTCGTCGCCGTCGCGTTCAGGCCCAGCAGGTCGTTCGACACCATGCCGAACGTCACCAGCCGCGTCGCCAGTTGCGTGCGGAACGATTCGAGCCAGAGCGTGAGTTCGCTGTCCGCCGTCGGAATGTAATCCCGTCGAGCCATGTCGAGCCCCTTCCCTTGTGTGCCCCGCCCGGCCGAGCGACTCGCTCCAGCCCGCGCAGGCATCGTGAGGTTGACCGTGCGCCGCATCCCACTGATGCGACGCACGAGGGCCCTGTGTACCCGCATGTGCAAGCACATTTCGACGGAAGTTTTCGCCCGCCCGATCAAGCGACAATACGACGCAACAGCTCGCGACTTACCCCATGTCCGGCCAACAGATACGGCCGATCCAGTCGTCGCCTGCCACAACGATTCGCCGCGTCGAACCTCTCGAAAAGTGGCATTGCAAGCGAAATCCACACGATCTTCGCCGAGTGTCCGCCAGCGTCCGGCAGACCTCCGCCGACAACCGCCAGACACCCGCCCGCCCCCGCCATACGCCCGGCCGACGTCGGCACGCACCTGCCAAATCGCGGCACACACCTGCCGATCGCGGCCGCACACCCGCCCAATCGCGGCAGACGCTCGGCGATCGCTGACACGCGCCCGCCCTGTCACGCCGACACCGCCTCGGCCCGCTCCCGGCGCGCTGCGCAGCGCGCGATCGCGCGATCGTACACCTCGACGTACCGCCGCGTGATCGATTCCCAAGTGAACCGACTCGCCCGACGACGACCCGCCTCCGCGCATCGACGCCGCATCGCTTCATTCGACACCATCCGCTGCAGGCCGCCCGCGAGCCCTTCCACCGACGCTTCCACAAGTAGCCCGCTCACACCATCCTCGACTACCTCCGGCACGCCACCAACACGCGTCGCAAGCACCGGCGCGCCGCTGGCCATCGCCTCGAGCAGAACGATGCCGAACGGCTCGTGCCGGCTCGACAGCACGAAGAGCGTTGACCCCGCGAGCAGGCTCGCCACGCGTTCTCGATCCGCTCGCCCGACGAACTGTACTGTGTCGGTAATGCCGAGCGATCGGCTCAGCACCTCCAGCGCCGCCCGTTCCGGCCCGTCGCCCGCGATGAGTAGGTCCAATCCGGCCGGCCGGACTGACGCCCAAGCGCGGAGCAGCAGATCGAATCCCTTCTGCTCGACGTGACGCCCCATCGCCAGCACGTACGGCCGCGCGTGCCGGTACGCGGCCACTCCCACGAAGTCGCCCGGCGCGATCCCGTTTGGCACGACGACGGCATCCGATGCCATCACCTCGGCCGCGAACGCCCTCGCTTCCGCCAGCGTGTGCTCCGAACACGCGGTAACGGCCAGCGACTCCGACAGCGCCCGCCGCAACACGCCGCGCGCCGATTCGCTCTTCTCATAGAGCTTGTTCGCGTCCATCGTCAACTCGCCCTGCAGCGTCGTCACGACCGGCACGCCGATCGCTGCGCACGCGTCGAGCGCGTACGTCACGCCCGGCCAGACGCAGATCACGTGCACCACGTCCGCGCGATGCGCCCGCACGAGCCGTGTCACGTCGCGCTGCACAAGCGAAGAGGTAAGCCGATAGCTCACCTCCGATTTCCAGCCCGCCCCGCGCGTCCGCAACGGCAGCCGATGCACGTCGATCCCGTCCAGCCGCTCCACGCGCGGCAGATCGCGCGGCCACCGGTTCGCCATCACCGCCACCCCATGCCCCTGCCGCGCCAGCTCCATCGCCAGTTGCCGCGACAGCTCCTCGACGCCGCCAAGGCTGGGGTGATAGGCGCTGGGGAAGAGCAGCACGTTCATGCGCGAAGCCGATGCGACTCGCCCGCGGCCGACCCGCGATGCACGACCGCTTCGTACAACTGCTCGTACCGTTCCGCCACGCTGTCCCACCCGAACGTCCGCGCCCGATCAAGCCCCTCACGCTCCCGCTGGGCTCGGTGCGCCACATCGCTCAGCATCCGCACAAGCGCCGCGGCGAGCTGGTCATCCGGCACAAGGTCGCCCCACCTGCCGTCGCCCAGCACCTCGACCGATCCGGGATTCCGCGTTGCGACGACGGCCGTGCCCGAGGCCATCGCTTCGATGTACGGCACGCCGAAACCTTCGTACGTGCTCGGCAGGCAGAACGCCCACGCTCGCCGATATCGCTCGGCCAACTCGTCCAGCGACAACCTGCCGAGCACCTCGATGCCCGGCGTGATCTCGCTCTCCGGCACGCCGCCGCACACCATCCAGAGCTTCGCGTCGGGAATCGCCGGCCTGACGCGCTCGCGGAACACCTGCATGAGCCACTTCCCGCGCTTGCGGTTCTCGTAGGTGCCGACGAACAGAATGGTCGGCCCCGCGTCCTTCTCGCCGGGGTGGAACGCACGCAGGTCGACTCCGTTCGGGATCACCTCGCGAATCCACGGGTAGAACCGGCACGTGTTCCGCGACACCGCCACCGTCCGCCCCGCCGTCATGCACGCGAGCGTCTCCGTCGCGGCGATGTACAGCATCCGCACCTTGTTCTTCACGCCCGGGATGTGCCACGCCTCTTCCAGGCACGACCCGTGCACCGTCCGTACATGCCCGCGCGGCCGGCGCGACCGCGCCATCGTCCACAGCCAGTGACACTCCCCGTGCGACTGCAGCACGTCGAACGCCGACAGGTCCTGCCGCCGCATCGCCCAGGCGAACCCGTGCAGCCTGAACCGCCGACCCGCGTCGATTTGCCGATGCTCGTACGCCGCGTCGTCGACGCGAGGCGCCGGCGAGAACATCGTCACGCGATGCCCGCGCCGGACGAGCGCCTGCGCCATGTAATGCGCCTGATACCCGACGCCGATCTTGTCGAGTGAGGGGAGGTAGAAGCTGGTGATAGCGAGATTCAAGAACGCATAGCCGACAGTTTGGGCGGCCCTAAGTCTCGGTCGCTCTATGCCTTCGTGGGAAGACACCACGAACAACACCCACGCACAGCCCGCTCCATTCACATGCGAGCCGTATCCAAGCGCCACCCGTCGTTAGAAAGCACTTCACGAGAGACCGAACTGCGACCCCGCCGACGTGACGAACAATCAAGAGCCGAACCCCGTATACACGAACGAGCATAGCCGCATTGTTGCGGCAATGCCTGTACGCGTAGATCCGGCTGAATCGTCTTCCTCCCGGCTGTGGCGCACCGATGTGATCAGCCAACATACGGGGGTTGAAAACCAGACGCATGCCCTGACAGCGAGCCCTAAGGCAGATCTCTGTTTCTTCCATCAAGCACTGCGGCCCGAGGTCGATCGTGTCGTCTTGGCCGCCGAGCTCTTCAAAGGTGGAACGTCGCCACGAGCAGTTCGCACCGAGCATATGGTCGACATCTACTACATCGCCCGTGTCTGCCGCAAAGAATCCCGCAACGGTTCCATCCGACCTAAGTTTGCCGACCTCACTCACACCGAGACTTGCTTCACCGGGTTGTCCGTTCAGCGTACGACCAGCAATTCCGACCACGTCGGGCATGCGTTCATACGTCGTGAGCATCTCGGCTGCCCAACCATCGTGAGGAAATGCGTCGTCATCTAGAAATGCGAGTATCTCTCCGCGAGACGCACGCACGCCCCGGTTTCGAGAGTGCGGCGTGTTGCCGCGTCCCGCCGGGTTGCTGAGATAGGTGACCGCAAACGCCCCGCCCGACGGCCCTGCGCGGAACCGCTCAACCGCCGACTCGGTCGCCGCGTCGCTCGACGCGTCGACGACGACCACGTCGATCGGCGGGGGACACTGCCGCGAGAGCGTGTCTAGGTTCCGCGCGACGCACTCCGCGCGGTTGTACGTCGGGATCACAACGCTGTACCTCATTGTCGAACCACCTGTGTGATGCGTTCGCGGACTAACTCTCGGGTGCGCCGTTTCTGTTCGTCCCACCACATCGCGCAGCGCACCGCGGACGCTGCGACGTCGAGCCGCGACAGGACTGGGCGCAGCTCGCTCCATGAACGCACGAGCGGAACGGGGAAATCGCGCCCGTAGTGCTGCTCAAAGTACGATGGCTGCACCATCTTCCTGCCGATCCGCCTCAGCCTCGCTCGGTTCGTCGGCTGCGTAACGACGGCCGTCAAAAGGTCGCGTCCGCAACGCCACCAATTGCCTGATCCCAAGTCCTCAGCGACTGGCAGTGCACCAGCCTCGAGCGCCTCGTACAGTCGATAGGTCTCAGGCGACCGATTCCCCGCGGGACACGGCGCCACCCGCGTGCGACTCATCAGCTCAGCATACTCGTCAACCGGCATCGCCGCGGGATCGTCCCACTGGCGCGTCACATGCGTCACGCCCGGTGCCCATCGCGCCATGCGGTCGAGCATCTCCCGCCGGTCAAGCTTGGCCTCTCCGACAAATGCCCAAGCGTTCGTCCGCGGCACGTCGCGTCGCGGGCGGAAGCCGCTGCGGTAGCCCAGAGGGATTACGATGCAGTGCCTGATCGCCGCTGCGTCGGGTCGCCAGTACGGGCGGACGACCAATTTGAACCGGTCGTAGATTGCCAGATCGTCGAAGCCGTACTCGTCGGATAGATGGACGAGCCCGACGCAGTCAGCCTGCTCTGCCGCACGGGCTAGGCAGTCGTCACGTCCCCGGAGGCCCCGGCTGACGACCAGCAGCGACGGCGTGACGCCCGTTCGCCACGTCGGGTCGACGCGCCATGTCGCGTCAAAGTCGCCGAACAGCCACATGAGCCAATCGTGGTCCCACGACCTGATCGATTCGTCATCGGCGACGACGTCGAGCTTCATCGCCACAATCCCTGCGCGACCGTTGACACTTTGGAGCCGAGATGCCGAGGCTGGAACGTCCGCAAGAGGTGGGACGGACAATGCATCGCGACCGCGGCAACACGGCGAAGCGCTTCGCCCCACCGCCCAAGCTTCACGGCCTCGCGCGCCTGTTGCATCAAGCCGTACCCCGCAACTGTCCTCCACCGCAGACGCCCCGCCACAATCGCTCGACGACACTCGGCGCAGTCGCCGTGGTGATCCGCGTGACGACGCAGAACTTCCAACCCGGACTTGAGCATCATAACCGTATTGCTGCTCATGCTCGCCTGGCCGACGCGGTAGTAGAAGAGCTTCTCGTCAAGCGTGACGAATCGAAATCGAGCCGCCAGTCGAAGCCAGAGGTCGAGGTCTTCGCAGCCGCGGATCATCGGATCGGAATCGAACCATGATCCGTTTCGAGCCACGGCGTCGAGCGCCGAGCGCCGGACGAGCACCGCCGCCACCTGCGTTCCCCACATCGTCAGAAGCGAGTGCAAGACGTCGCCGCTGGGGTGATTGATGTTCGCGGGTCCAGTCGTCCTGCCAGCACTGTCGATAAGGAAACCGTCGCTCCAGCATACGGCCGCCGCAGGATTCGACCGAAGCAGCGCGACCTGCCTGTCTATCTTCGTCGGCGCGATCAGGTCGTCCGCGTCAAGGAACTGCACAAACTCTCCGGTCGCCACCCGAAGGCCGCCGTTCCTAGCTGCGGCTAGACCACCATTCTTCTGCCGAACGGCGACGATTCTCCCCTCGAACTGTCGTAGCACATCCGGCGTTGAATCTATCGACCCGTCGTCGACAACGATGACCTCCATCTGCGAGTGTGTCTGCGCGAGACACGATTCGATTGCTCCGCCCAGAAGAGGACCGTGATTGTAGCACGGGATGACAACCGACACGAGACACATCACGAGCGATCCCAACCGACGATGCGCTGCAACCGTCGCCCGACAGCGGAGGTCCCGCGATCGATCGACGGCTTGATCCAGCCCCGAAAGTTGGCGTACAACCAGTCAGCGAAGCCACTACTTCGCTCGGGCGACCGCATGTTGCGCAGATCTTCGGGCGAAACCTCTAGCAATCGCATCGCGCGGTCGTCCAACGTAATCGGCCAGACAAACCGACCACGAGTCGTCATGTCCAACTGGCTCATGACAGCGGCGGTGCGCGGGTATCGCCTCGCCGCGCGCCACGCGAATAGCTCGCCATCCCAATTGCGGTCTCGCGAGTGACTCCAAGTCGCGAACTTCGCCCGGAGCTGGTCGTCCGAGCGGAGCATCGACAGGTGTACGATCGATTGATCCATCCGAACAACTCGGTGCGACTTCTTTGCGACACCATCGATTCGACGTGTCGGCTGGACGTCGACGCGATACGTCGGAGCGGACGAGCGACGGCCGAACTTACAGACCACGTCGGGCCGGACAACCATTGAACCCGGGAAGGTCACGTCGACCCGTCCACCGCGACGGCACCACGCGAGGAATCTGCTTTCCCCCATGTGACAGTACAGCCATAGCGAAGGGTAATCGACGGTCGAAAAGCCGCTGCGCTCGGCCTCAGCAACGCATTCGAGCAGCAAGGCCGGGGCAGTCAACACTTCGTCGGAATCGAGCTGCACAATCCAGTCTGCCCCATCAGCTGATTGGGAGATCGCCGTCATTCGTTGTCGGGTCTCCAGCTCCATCGGCGAGTATGGGCCCACCGCGAACTCGCCCGGACGGAAGTCCATCTTGCCGTCGCGATCGATCGCGCGAAGTCTGGTCAGACAGGTCTCGACGTCGATCTTCTTACCCGTATATCCGACCGAATTCCGGTCATAACTCACGACGATTCGTTCGACGATGTCGTAATACGACAGCACCGAAGCCTCGACCCACGCGGGATCCGCGGCGAGGATGTATGCGTTCAACCTCAACTCCGCCGGCGCTTGGTCCAAGCGCGTCCGATCGCCGAGCGCAGATCGCCAAAAGCCCGGCGAATCCCGACGTTCTCAGGCGCAAAGTATCCCAGATGGCAGCTAAACATCTCCGGATGCACAACGTCGAGGACTGGCTTGTACGGACCGCCTAGAAAGGGGGCAAGGTTGGGGTAACGCCACGTCTCCCCAGCCCGCACATAGACGATTAGGTTCTGCCGATACCACATCGCCACCCGCGTATCGGTCCAGATCGCCGGCCTTACCGCGTCGATCGCCGTGAACCCTTGCCCCTCGAACAGACGAGCCCATTCGCTCTGCCAACACTCGTTGATGTGGTCTAAACCGCCTTGACGCGGGATGGCCGCCGAGAACGCGACCATCGGAGCCAGTGAGCAGAGTTCGCTTACAAGCGATGCGGCCCGCGACTTCTCCAAGTGCTCGCCAACCTCCAGGCACATGGCGAGGTCGAAGCGACCGAGTGATTGCGGGATCGGCGCTTTGAGGTCGTGGGGCACAAACCGATCGCGTGGGATCAGCAACCCGCTGGCGATGGCGTACTCGCCGTCGATCCCGGTGATCGCGACCCCCTGCTCGGCGAGAACGCTGAGCCATGCTCCGGTGCCACAACCGACGTCGATCACGCTCTTGGCACCACTCAACTCCAAGAGCCGCGGCATCACTCGGCGAGCCGATTCCAGCGACAACTGTCTGTGGGAGTCGAAGAAGTCTTGGTCGTACTGGGTCATGCGATGCATTTCATGATTGAACTCTTTGGGCGTTGAAGTTGATCGCGTTGACCCTAACCGGGTCGGCTCCCACGATGTAGGCGTTGACCCTCACTTCACGACGCCACGCCACTTACCGATACGGTAGCGGATGCCCGGCCCGACACATCTTCGGTAGACCGGCTTCATCGCGTTCTTTAGCGCGCCGGATGTGAACAAGACGGGTGGCAATACCAGCGCCTTCCGCAACGGACCGACCTTCAGCGACTTCGCCACGGTCGCGTCCGGCGTCGCACGCGCCTCGACGAACTGCGCGTCCGCAAATCCCCAGCGCTCGTCGTTGACGATGTCGGTTCGCGGGATGATCTCGTCGTTCGCCCGCCGCGACGTGGCTCGCGGCCGCTGCGGGTCGTAGTGCTCAAGGTGGTAGAACGGAACGCCCATCAGATCGCCCAAGTCCAAGACGTGTCGAGTGATGTCCAACTGGACGCGATAGGCGAGGTCCACCTCCATCCAACCCCAATAGATGAGTCGCTCGTCGTAGCCCCGCACCGCGGCCCACAGGTCGGAGGAGAGCATTACGATCCCGACTGCAGACTTAAAGAAAGGATGCAGCTTTTCGATCAAGTGCAACCCGCCAAGCCAAGTGGTCGCGACGTCGACCTGCGCGTATGAACGATTTTTCGACGAAAAGCCGAAGGGCAAACAGCGACGCCGGACGAAGAACATCGTGCGTCGAAGGTCGGCGCGAACCTCAAGCCGTTGTTCAAGGACGAGTTGAAGTTGCGTGAAGAAGTCGTGCCCGACGATCGTGTCGTTGTCAATGCGACCGATCAGGCTTCCCTTGCAGCGTCTGATGCCGATGTTGAGCGCCCTAACCTCGGGAAACGGGCTGTCGCCAGAGATCGCTTTAGCCTGATCTGCGGTTACGTGAATGAACCGGCACATTCGCGACGCCTCTTCCGACAGCCTGAGCATGCACGCGAGTGGCTCGACGCTGCCAAAGTCGACGACGACGATCTCCAACCTGTCGCTCCAACCCGCGCGCGCGGCATTACGAGCAGTAAGGTTGAGCACGTTGGTCAATCGCCAGACTGAATTCCCCATGTATCCGTCATTTCGGGTACACAGTACGAGCGATAGGTCGAGCACACTCACTCCTGTCTGGCCTCCCAAGCGATATCGAAATACATCGCACCCCAGCGTCCGTCTTGTGGAAATCCGTCTGTGTGCCCTTCTATCGAGAAGACGGGGTAATGCAGCACCTCGTCGTACCGCGTCATGATGTCCGACGAGTACACGCCCATCGAAATCAGATAGCGCCCGTGACGCAGATACACGGGGTCTATCTCGATCTCATAATTCAGATGGCCCGCGCGCTTCATCAATTTGCGTCGATCGCTTTCGTGAGACGCGAACAGAGCCGTGCCTCGATCATCCTCGATGGCAAAGGCCACGTCGAACGTGGAGGCGACAGGCGCATCGAGCTCGATCAGCAGCTTGATCGTCTCGCGCGGCTTGAACGAGTACGTCAACTCGCCGCCCGCGTTCGCCGTCCGAATCGAGACGATGCGGTGTGGTCCCTCCGATGGTCGGTCGCGGAACGCGTCTAGATCGGCGCCGAGTGCGTTGTCGCCGCTCAAGTATTCGGCGACCAATTCACCGGTACGGCCCACCCGGACGAGCCGCCCTTTTGAGAGCATCGCGCACGTCGCCGTGATCGATTCCACTGCCGCCATGTTGTGACTCACGAACAGCACCGTCCGCCCGTCGTGGGCTACGTCCTGCATCTTCCCCAGGCATTTCTTCTGGAACTCGGCGTCACCCACGGCCAGCACTTCGTCCACGATCAGGATCTCTGAACGCAAATGGGCGGCGACGGCGAACGCGAGCCGCACGTACATGCCGCTGCTGTAGCGTTTGACCGGCGTGTCGAGGAACTTTTCCACGCCGGCGAAATCGACGATGGCGTCGAACTGCTTGCGGATCTCAGCGCGGGTCATGCCGAGGATGGCGCCGTTGAGGAAGACGTTCTCGCGGCCGGTGAGTTCGGGGTGGAAGCCGGTGCCGACCTCGAGCAGCGACCCGACGCGGCCGAACAGGTCGATCTGGCCCTCGGTGGGCTCGGTGATGCGGGAGAGGACCTTGAGGAGCGTGGACTTGCCCGCGCCGTTGCGGCCAATGATGCCGACGACCTCGCCCTTCTTCACGTCGAAGCTGACGTCCTTCAGCGCCCAGAAGGTCTCCTTCGTGCTCCGCGCGAACGGCCGCTTGAGTCGTTGCAGCACCGTCTCGGCGAGCGTGGACTCCTTCGGCGTCGCCTGGTGGGCGATCGTGTAGCTCTTGGAGAGCCCGCGGACGGAGAGGGCGAGGTCAGACATGTGACGCGCTCCCCATGCGAAGCACGGCCATGGACGTGCCCGCGAGACGACGCAGCGGGTGGCCGGTGGTGGCTTCGAGGATCGCATGGACGAGCCCGTGCCAGTACGGCTCGAAGTCGTGCCAGACGATGACGCCGCCGTCGGGCTTGGCGAGCTTGAGCGCAGTGCGGGAGTCGGCGAGGCCGTGTGGGTAGTCGTGGGCGGCATCGACGAAGACGAAGTCCATCGTGCCGTTGAAGGGCGAGAAGTCGAAGGTGGTGGCGTCGGCGCGAATCTGCTTGATCTTCTGACGCGCGGGGGACGAGAGGTATTGCTCGCCGACTCGGGTGCCGTCGAATGATTCGGGGTCCTGCTGGTCGAACATCTCAACTGGCAAGTCGATGGTGGTGACCACGGCATCGTCAGGCGCTGCCTCGGCGAGACAGCGAGTCGAGCCGCCGTCGAAGGTGCCGATCTCGAAGATGTTCTTCGCACGAAGCCCAGCGACTGCAGCCCACAGATAGACTTGCTCGTGCAGCTTTACGTTCCAACCGTGCCGCTTGCGGCGCAGATTGGCGAGCGGGACGACGCCGATGTCGGCTTCGGGGAAGAGGTCTTCGAAGGCAATCGCCGGCACTTGGCCATGCACGCGCGCGGCATCATCGCCGACGAGGTGTCGAGCCTGGCGAACGACGAGGTCCTTCACGGCGCTCGGCTTCAGAACTGACCCGAGCGTTTGCCCGAAGAAGGACCGCATCGCCTGAGATGGTGTCGATCGATGGGCCGAGTGACGATGAGGTTGGACGACGTTCATCTTGTTGGCGGGCTCGTCAGACGACATCGGCAAACCGCCGCTCCATCCGCCGGAAGCTCCACAGGCCGAAGATCGCGAGGATGGCGCTGAAGCCCACGGTGATGCTCAGCCCGAGCGGACTGGGGGCGTTGCCGCCCAGCAGGCTCCAGCGGAAGGCTTCGATCACGCCGGCGAGGGGGTTGAGGTAGTACCAGCCGCGGAGGTGTTCGGGGACGGCACTGACGTCGTAGCCGACCGGGCTGGCGTAGAGCATCATCTGCAGCGCAACGGGCAGGATGTACTGGATGTCGCGATAGCTGACGGAGAGGCTGGCCGTCACCAGGCCGATGCCGAGCGCGAGCATGACGAGCGTGGCGATCCACAGCGGCAGCAAGAGCACTTGCCAGCCGGGCATGACGGCGTACACGACGAGCAGCACGACGCACATCGCGAGCGCTACTGCGAAATCGACCAGCACGCTGGGCACCGTGCTGAGCGGCAGCACGAGCCGCGGGAAGTAGACCTTGCTGATGAGGTGCGAGTTGCCGGTGAGGCACCCGCTGATGCGCGTGAGCGAGCCGGCGAAGAGGTTCCAGCCGAGCAGGCCTGCAAAGCTGACGAGGAACTGCGGCTTGCCGTCGGTGGGCAGCTTGGCGAGGACGCCGAACACGAACGTGAAGATGCCCGCAGCCATCAGCGGCTGGAGGACGACCCAGATGACGCCGAGCAGCGTCTGCTTGTAGCGGAGTTTCAGGTCGCGGAGCGCGAGCTGGTGGACGAGGTCACGGAAGCGCCAGAGTTCGGGGAGGTCGAGCCCGAGCGGGGCGGACTTCGCGCGGATCGTCAGGTACGGCTTCTGCGCGGGGCGCGACGGCGCGACGTCAGGCGATGACGTCTCGACAGCGGTTGACGCGGGCGTGGGGACTTCAGCAGGCGTATCGCTCATGTAGGCGCGCGGCTCAGACAGAGCGGCGAAGCTCCCCTGCTGCGGAGGCATCGGTTGGCGCCGCGGGTACTTCGACCTCTACGATCGGGCCGCGGTCGGATTCGACGGCACTTGCACCGTTCAGGCGCGCCAGGAATCGGCGGTGCTGGTCGGTCACGAATCCCGCGATCTCGTCGCGGAATCTCCCAGCGCTGAAGCGTTCGGCGTTCGCGCGGCAGGCTTCGCTCGTCGGGATCGGAAGTCGTTCGAAGTGTTCGACGGCGGCCTTGATGCTGGCGGCGCTCTGGAGGTCGTAGAGGACGCCGGTCTGTTCGTGCAGGACGATTTCGCGTGCACCCCCCTGCCCGAAGGCGATCACGGGGGCACCGCTCGCCTGCGCTTCGACGAGGACGATGCCGAAGTCTTCCTCGGCCGCGTAGACGAACGCCTTGCACATCGCCATGTAGCGGCGGACTTGCTCGTCGGGCTGGAAGCCCATCAGCTTCACGTTCGGGCCGGCGACTTGCTTCAGCTTCTCCATGTCGGGCCCCGCGCCGATGACGATGAGGCGCTTGTCGGGCATGGCGTTGAACGCTTCGACGACGAGGTCGACGCGCTTGTACGGCACGAGGCGCGTCACGCACAGGTAGAAGCCCTCGCGCGGCTCGTTCGTCGGCTTGAAGCTCTCGACGTCGACGGGTGGGTAGATCGTCGTCGAGCGGCGGCGATACGTCTTTTCGACGCGCAGGCCGATGAAGTTGCTGTTCGTCACGTAAACGTCGACGCCGTTGCTGCAGCGGGTGTCCCAGTTGCGGATGTAGTGGAGGATGCTGCGGGCGAGCATCGACTTCAGGCCCGAGATCATGCCGTTGGCACCGAGGTACTGGTTCTGCAGGTCCCACGCGTAGCGGGCGGGCGTGTGGCAATAGCAGATGTGCAACTGGTTGGGCTTGGTGATGACGCCCTTGGCGGCGAGATAGCTGCTGCTGATGACGATGTCGTACGCGCTCACGTCGAGTTGCTCGACCGCGAGCGGCATGAGCGGCAGGTAGAGCCGGTGATTCGAGCTGGCGAACGGCAGGCCCTGGATGAAGGTGGTGGTGACGGGCTTGTCGTGGATGAAGCCGCGCTTGCCCTCGGGGAGGAAGTCGAAGAGCGAGAAGAGGTCGGCGTCGGGGTAGACCTTCACGAGCTGTTCGAGCACGCGCTCGGCGCCGGCGTACGTGTACAAAAAGTCGTGAACGATCGCGACGCGCGGCGGGCGATCGCCGGCGGTGTTGAGGACGCTGCTGCTGGTGACGTCGAACTGGGCGGCCCGGCGCTGGCGCGCGGTGAGTTTCTTGACGGCGCTGCGGCTCTTCGACTGGGCCGGGCGCGTCGCCGGCATATCGATCGCCGACTTCATGCCGACGCTGCCGAGGCGGTCGAGCCCTTGCTCGGCCAGCAGTCGCGTGAAGAGTGCGAGCCGATGTCCGGCGGACTCGGCGTTTGATCCGCACGCGACGGTGACGCGGACGGCGAGCGTCTGGCCGTGCCGGCGCTGGGGGACCGGAACGGTCGCCTCGAGCGGTGCGTGGAGCGTGTCCTCGTCGGCCGAGCCGTTGGCGGCCTCATTCACCCAGCTGAGGATCCGCGCATTGCCATCGCGGTGCTGGAGCGGGAGCGTCATGGAAGAGAAGTCGAGCGCTTCAGCCAGCCCGCACAGCCGCTGCCACCACTGGTCGAAGTTCTGGCAATGACGGAAGCCGAGCTGGAGCGATTCGAGTGCGTTGCGGTAATGCGCGGCCTCGCGTTCGACGTTCCGGTTGCGGCGGACGGCGCGGAGCGTCTCGCGGAGCCGGACGCTGCCGCTCATGCGGAAGAGCCCGACCAAGAGCGGCACGAGCATCGACAGGCCAGCGAGCGTCGCCCATGCCTTGCCGTACGTGGCGACAGCGCCGAGGAGCGCACACGCGATCGTCGCGCCCCACAGCAACAGCACGACGTGCGGATGCCGCACGCCCATGTCGATCAGGCGGTGGTGGACGTGGCCGCGTTCGCCCGCGAAGAGCGAACGGCGATCGACGATGCTTCGGCGGAAGAGCGTGAGGACGAAGTCGACGAGCGGCACGGCCAGCGCGATCGCCGGCAGCATCAGGCCAAACGTGGTGCCGAGTTGCTGCGCGGTCAGAACGGAGAGCGTCGCCAGCGAGAAGCCGACGAACATGCTGCCCGAATCGCCGAAGAGGATGCGGGCCGGGTGGAAGTTGAAGAGGAGGAACCCGAGCAGCGCCCCGCCGAGCGAGAAGCTCATGAGCGCGAGCGCCATCTGCCCGCCGCCGAGGTTGACGAGGCCCAGCAGGATCGCCGCGACGGCGCAGATGCCGGCCGCGAGGCCGTCGAGTCCGTCGATGAAGTTGATCGCAGACGAGACGCCGACGATCCACAACGCGGTGACGCCCCACGCGAACAGGCCGAACCGGATCAGTTCCGTCTGATTCGAATTGACGGTGACGGCGGCGATCTGGATGCCGACCGAGCAGACGGCCAGGCTGGCGATGAGCAGGACGATCGCCTTCAGCTTGCCGGAGAGTTTGACGACGTCGTTGACGACGCCGGCCACGAGCGCGAACAGGCCCGCGGCGCCAAACATGACGAGCAGCTCGGTCGGCAGCGACCCGCCGGGCCGATCGGACCAGCGGAGGAGTGCCGCGATCGACACGCCCGCGGCGGCCAGCGCGATCGCAAGACCGCCCAGGCGCGGCGTCGCGTTTGCATCGCGCGGCGTGGCGTCGGCGTCGCCCGGCGGCTTTCCGATCGCGAGCAGGCCGAGCGACCGCGACGCCAGCATCACCAGTGGCGTGAGCACGGCCGCCCCGGCGAGGGCGACGCAGAAGACGAAGATGGCTACAAGGGAGTCAGGCACTGCAGAGAGTTGTCAGTTGCGAGTTGTCAGTTGTCAGGGGGAAGAGTTGCCAGCTGTGAGTTGTCAGTTGCCAGTTAAATGCGGGGACGGCTTCTGCTGTCTTCACTGACAACTGGCAACTGGCAACTCTTTAGTTCTCATTCCCACGGCTCCACCAGCCCGGCGTCAACCGGGATCGACGCGGCCTGGCTGAGCATGCGGATCTCAATCACGAGGTGATTCACATCGTCGCGCCGGACGATCGTCCCGACCACACCACTGAGCGGCCCCGCAACGACACGAACGCGGCGGCCGACCACGGCGAACGGGAAGATGTCGATCGGCTGGTCGTGCTCGAGCGCGAGTTCGATCGCCGACACCTCGTCGACGAATCGCTTCGGGTCGGTCACTTCGATAGCGTTGCATATGCGGTCTGTGCCGAACGCGCGGGCGCGGGACTCGCGATCGCCGTTGAAGAAGACGTAGCTGGGGAAGAGCGGCGTCAGCCCTTTCCGCTTTCGCCCGCCACTGAAGGTGGTCTTGGGGACCAGCGGCAGGAAGTAGTCGATGCCCAGTTGCAGCAGGTCCCACGCGAACGCCTTCTCGCACCGCGCCTTGGTGTGGCCGACGTACCACGTGCCAGACGCGTCGGACAGGCGCACCAGGCGTTCGGGCTTGATCGGAGGATTGTCAGAGAGTTTGAGCACGGACGGTGTGGACAGCGCGGACTTCGTCCCCGTCGGTGCACCGGATCGCTTTTCGCGGCGGCGCATCGAAGGGGAACGGACCTGAGTTTCGCCCGCGTCGGGCAGCATTGGCGTGCGATCGCGTTACGCGAATGCAACGCCCTGCCAGACGTGGCCCGCCGACCGATCGCGCGTCAGCGGGAGTTCAAACAGGGACGAGCGTGACGAGGACAAGTGCTCAGCCGGCTGCGTGCTCGCGGCGCGGAGCTTGCGGATGCGCTCGCGGACGTAGCTCAGCCGCGGGTCATCGTTGGAGTCGACGATTCGGGTGGCCCGGTCGAGCTCGTCGATCGCCGACGTGATCGAGTCGGGCGTGTTGCGGTTGAGGAGGATCGTGATCAGCTGGACGCGCCACGTCAGGTTGTTGTAGTCGCGTACCAAGGCGCGGCGATAGTAATCGATCGCGAGGCCGGTTTCGCCCCGATCGGCGATTGCCGCTGCGAGGTCGGCGAGCAATTCCGGTTCTGCCGCGGGGTCGAGGGCGGCCTCGCGCATGACATCAATTCGATCCAGCTCGATGCGTTCGGCCAGGTCTGTCTTCCCAGCCTGCCGCAGCACGTCGCGGAGGACGGCCATCGGCGCGAGTGACTTGCCGGCGATGTCGCGGGCGATCTGCGGACGGTCGTACTTCAGGACGAGGTCTCGCGCCACCTCGCCGAAGTCGGCGTGACGCTCGACAGCTCGAGCATAGAGCTGCTGCGCGGCAGCCCAGTCTCCCGATGACGCGGCACGGCGCGCGACAACGAGGCTCGCCTCGCCGTCCGCTCTGTTCAGCTTGTGACGCTCGTCCATCAGAGCTTCCGCTTCCTCAGTTCGACCCAGGCCGCGCAGCACCCGCTCGAGCAATGCGACGGGCGGCGCGTACGTCGGCGCCAGTTGCCGCGCACGGCGCAGTTCGTCCGCAAGCCGGGTGAGGTAGCTTACCTCAACTTGCGACAGCTCGACCGCCGAACTCGACATTCCGCGCTCGCGCAGGATGGCCCAATAAATGAAGAGGTGATGACGGTAGGCATAAACGGCACTGCCGGGCTGGGCGGCGCGGGCGTCCTCCATCGACTTCAGGATGCGGGCGTACTGCACGTCCGTACCGGACCAGCCCATCTTCTCCGTCTCCAGCATGCCGTCATACGCCGACCGCGCCAGCGACTCCGCCCGCCAAGCCCGCCCGCTCGACGGAAGCAGCAGCACGCTCGTGACGACCAGAAGCATCGTCCACGCGATCCACGGCCCGCGTTCTCGGACCATCTCTGCCCACGCGAATCGCGGCACCGGCCGGTCGGCGGGCTCTTCGCTCGTCTCGACGTGGTCGGTCGCCGCGCCGTCCTGGCGGTCGATCCGGCCCAGTGCGATGAGCAAGCCCAGCAACGTCGCAACGAGGACCGCGTTGGCGGGCATGTGCAGCGCGAAATCGCTGAAGGCGTGGATCGCCGTCGCTACCAGCGCGGCCGCCACGCCGATCGTCGCCATGTGCACGCTCGACCGCATCGTGCGAAGCTGCCGCACGAGCAGCCACCCCGCGCCCATCAGAAACGCGCCCGCGAGCGCGACGCCAACGGCGCCCGTCTCGGTCATCAGCTGCACGTACTCGTTCTCGGCGTGCGTCGTCACCTCGTTCACCGTGCCGCGGTCGACCATCGGGTAGACATACTCGAACGTGCCGAGCCCAGTGCCGACGATCGGGAACCGCTGCCACAGCTCGACGCTGTCGGCGATGATCTGCTTGCGCTGCTCGTAAGGCTCGAACGAGTTCATCTCGCGCAGCCGCTCGACCGCGACCTGCAGCCCGAGCACGCTGGCCGCCCCGAAGACGAGCACGAGCGGCGGCGTCACCCACCACGCCCGGCCGTGCAGCAGTCGCGCTCGGCTCGTCAGCAAGATGGCCAGCGTCAGACCGACGCCGAACGAGATCGTTGCCGTCCGGCTCGTCGAGTAGAGCAACGTACACGTGCCGACGAGGAGCAGCGTCGCCGCGAGCCAGACGGGTCTGCCGCGAACGTCGCGCATCGCGCGGAGCAGGTCGCGCGGCGACAGATCGAACTCCCGTTGCACGCGCACCAGCGTCACCAGCGCCCACGCCAGCCCGGCGAACATGCACACGTTGATGAACTGCCCGTAATGGCTGTAGTGAACGAACGGCCCCGCGTTGGCGAGCCCGCGCCCGGGCGGGCCGATCCAGTAGATGAGCGGCGATAGCGTCAGGTCCTGCAGTGCCGCGAGACACCCGACGACGAGCCCGACGATCGTGATGCCCGCGAGCAGCCGCACCGCCTGCCAGCGCGTACGGATGAGGTTCGCGACGCACACGAGCACCGCGCCCGCGACGACGATGATGCGAAGCTGATCGATCGTCGCCTGCGGGTACACCGACATCGCGGTCGACGATGCACCGACCGACTTCCAAAGCGAAGCCGCCTCGGGCGAGATCGCCCCGACGAGCGCCGCCGGCACGCCCTGCCACGCCTGCGCCAGGCAGAGCATCACGAACAGCGCAACCGGCACGTACAGCCAGCTCCACACGAACGGTTGCCGCATCACGACGCAGCGGATCGCGGTGAGCGCGGTCAGAGCGACCGCACCGATGGCGACGACGAACTGCGCCCACGCCTCGATGCCGCCGAACGCGAGCGCGGCGAACGCGATCATCGCCACCAGCAGCGTCTCCGCCCCGCGGCTGATCCACTGCATCCGCGTGAGCCGACGCGTGCCCGAATCGATGAAGTCGCCGCGCAACTCGGCCGCACGGCTGGAACTCCAACGGCCGCTGCCCGACGAACGGCGGCGCGACGATCTAGCTCGCGCCGGGATCGGCTCCGAGGTGACCTGCTGTTCCTGATCCCCCTGCGTCATCTGCCATCTCCCGTTCGCGTTTCGTTCAGGCCCACCTGCACCCCACGCCGGATCGGCACGACGGGTTCGCCGTCGAGGATGTGGAGCGGATTCTCGATGATCAGTTTGCGTGCGATGAAGTGGTTGAGCCCGGCCGTGAGTGACTGCGCGACCGCGCTCCACCGCGCGGGCCTGCGTCGCACGTCGTGGGCATCGCTCGCGACGACGTGAACGACGCCGCGCCGCAGCCAGTGCCAGCTAACGTCTTCCGCGGCCGGCCCGAAGTCGCCGACGATGCTGCCCGCCGTGAGCTGGATCGCCGCGCCGCTCGCGTACCACGCATCGAGTGCGTCCGGGTTGCGACTCAACGCATCGTTCCGCTCCGGATGCGTCAGCACCGGCGTGAACCCCGCGCGGATCAGCCCCGGCACGATCAACTCCGGATCGATCGCCTGGTTGTGCGGCAACTCAAGCAGGAAGTACTTCCGCGTCGCACCGATCGCGCTCACGAGGGGCGGATCGCTCGAGAGCAACGCGATGAGCCGGTCGTCCACGCGTACGTCTCCGCCCGCGTGAAGGCGCAGCGGAACGCCCTCGGCGTCGAGCGTCGTTTGAAGTTCAGCGACCTTCGTCGCCACCAGCGAAGCCGTGATGTCGAGTTCGAACTCGCCCAGCATGTGAGGCGACGCGACGACGTCGGTGACGCCCTGACCGGCGATCTGCCGAGCGAGTTCGAGCGATTCGGCCAGCGTCTTCGGGCCGTCGTCCAGGCCGGGCAGGATGTGGCAATGCACGTCGGCCCAGCGCGTCGCGCCGAAGCGACCGAGCGCGCGGCGCTGCTGCTCGTGAAGCATTGACGGGGATGAGACTGACAGGCTCGATCGGAGCATTTCTTCCCTGCGGGACGTCGTCCGACATCGCGTGGCTGGCCGTGGATCCCGAGACGCACGGAATGCACGACGCAACGCCATCGAGCCCTTCGCGGGCCGATGTGGGCAACAACAGCTTCGGGTACCTCTTCCGCCGCGTTCAAGCACACCCGCAGCCGGCCGCGCCACCGGGTGGGCGACGCGGTCCGCTGCATTCCGTCGGGCGAGGATAGCAGATTCCCCTTATCCCCGCCCGCAAGAAACCCGCCGATAAATGGACCGCGAGCCGATTGGGACCTCCATCAAAACCTAGTGGGGTTGTGCTTGCCGCAACATCTGTAGCAGCTCGATCGTCTCCGGATCGTTGCCGGCTGACTGCTTCTCGACTTCACGATGCGCGTCCGCGGCGAGCTCCGCCGCCCGCGCGTCGCCCGTCAACCGCGCGGCGATGGCGAGCCTGAGCAGACTGCCTACGGCGGGCGGCATGCCGCGCTCGGCGCGGAGACGCTCGGACGCCTGCAGGCTCGGCATGCACTCGGCGTATCGCCCGCGCGCGAAGAGCGCGGATCCGAGGTTCGCGTTCAGGTTCGCGCTGTGCGGCTTGATCGCGACCGCCCGCTTCAGCATCTCGGCCGCGCGGGCGAGGTCGTCGTCGGTCGGGCTGTTGCTCTGCAGCACCTGCAGCGCCTGACTGTTCAGCACGTTGATGTTCGGCGGGTACCGCGAAGCGATCGCTCGCGCGAGCGCGGCCGTCGCGGGATCGGTCTTCGCAAACTGATCGAGAAATGCCTCCACTGGCGTCGAAAGAACGTAGGCGCGCTGCAACTGCTCGGTCGCTGCCACGACGGCGCGGCGCAGCTCGTCGACCGTCGCCGGCAACGGAACGCCGCTCGGCCAACGCTCGGCCAGCTTCGCGGGGGGCGATGCGAACTGTCGCGACTCAAGCCGGCGGATCAGCGTGCTGCCACCCGACGCGACGATCGCACCGTCCGATGTGAACGTCGCGAGAGGGTTCGCCTGCGACTGCAGCAACGAGAGGAGTTCCTCGCCAGTGCTGGCGTCGTTCACCGTGAGCCGGCCCGCGCCGTTGATCACGATCAGCCGCCCGCCGTCTCCGCTGAAGGTGAGCGAGAGGATCGGCGCGGTCGAACCCGTCGCGCGATTCATCAGCAGCGATCCCGATCGCGCATCGGCGACCACGAATCGCGTCTCACTCGCATTCCAGAAGGCGATCGCAATCCGATCGGACGTCGAGCTCCACGCCATCGCGGTGGCGCCCATCGCGGGCAAGCCAATGCGCCGTGCGACGCGTGCGGTGCGCGCATCGCGAAGTGTGACTGGCCCGCTGAGGAGCGCGCGGTCGCCGCGCTGCATCGTCAGTTGCGCGAGCAGCGAGCCATCCGGACTCATCTCCAGCGCACCGTAGTGCAGGTAGCTCATCTCCGCCGACGACGGCCACGCCGGCTCGGGGGTTGTGGCCACATCAGCGGGCATCTCCGTCCACGTGTTCGGGTCGACGCGGGCGATCGTGCCGTCGTTCCGCGCGATCAGCAGCGACTTGCCGTCAGGATCGAACGCGACTCCCGCGATGTTCCGCGCCCACGGCAGCCTGCGCGGCCGATCGATTGGGTCGGGCGTCACCGGCGAGTCACACCACGCGGCGAGCTGCTCGCCGGTCCTCGCGTCGAGCACGAAGACGTCGCTCAACCCGTCGTCACGCGCGTCGGACAGCACGACGACCCGTGCATCGTCAGGCGACCACGCGACGAACCGATTGAACGCAGGCCCGAGGTTGCGACCCCAGAGCGGCAGGCCCGTGAAGACGTCCACGCACTGCACCGTGCCCCAGCCGATGCCGACGATCGCCGACCGGTCGTGCGAGATCGCGGTCTGGCTGACCGAGGGCATCGCGATTCGGACCTCAGGCGTTGCCTCGACGTGCAGCACGGCGACATCGCCGTTCGCGAAGTTGACGAGCAGCTGCGATTCGTCCGGCGTGGCCGCGATCGCGTTGATCTGCTCCGAGCCGGCGAGCAGCTTTCGCGTGCGCGCCAAGCTGGTGCCGCGCGATCGATCCCCGCGCGCCGGTACAAGGTCGACGCTGCCGTCCGACCGGCCGCACGCGATCAGTCGACGGTTCGGCAGGTAGACGCTTTGCCAGAGCGGAAGCGGTGCGTCGTCAAAGTTGAACTCGGGCCGCGCGTCGCCGACCCATTGCCACGGGGCCCACGTGTTCTCGCCAGCCTCGGCGATAGCCTGATCGCCGAGCAGCTGCGCGATCCGCGGGTCCCGCGACGCAGCCCCGGTGGCCGGGTCGATCACGATCGTGCTCGCCGACCCCTTCGGCCCGATCGCAACGCGCGCGGGCTCACCGGCCACCTTCAGCACGCCCATCACCCAGCCGATCGACACGGGCGATTCGAGCGTCGACATCTTCCCGGTCACTGCGTCGAACAACGCGATCGACGTCGGCGATTCATCCCAGGCGATCAATTGGTCCGCGTCGGGCGAGAACGACGCCCGCACGAGTTGCCAAGGCTTCCCCGTCGCGCTGGCCGGCGCTCGCCAGAACGGCTTGCCGGTTTCGAGTTCGCAGAGGTCGAGCGCGCCGTCGGGCCGCACGATCGCGAGCCGCTCGCCCTTCCGATCGACCGCGAACTGCCCGCCGACCTCGCGGCGGATGACGCGGCCGGTGCGCAGGTCCCACAGCACCGTCGAACCTTCGGGCCTGCCGTTCGACGAGACCGCGCGGCGATTGTCGGGCAACGCCACGGACGTGCGGAATCGATCGTTCGGCTCGGCGCGGAGCACCGACACGACGTTCACGCCAGCGGTGTTGAGGTAGTTCCACTCCCAGCCGCGCATGTCGACGGGGGCCGCGGCGAGCGCCTCGCGCAGCTGCACCGAGTCACCGCTCTTCAGTGCGACCGCCGCCGCGACGACCGCACTGCGATACGCCGACCGCGTTGCCCGCTGCTCGTTCGCGTTCGCCAGCTCGCGGGCGGACTGCGCGCGGATCATGCCCGACGTCGTCCCGACAATTCCGCCGACCAGCAGCAGCAGGAGCGCAGCCACGACTGCGATGCCCGACCAATGCCGGCTCACGAACTTACGAAACCGATACCCCCGCGACTCCGGCGCGGCGATGAGCGGATCGCCCGCCAGGTAGTTGCGAACATCGGCCGCCATCTCGCCGGGACCTGCGTAGCGGCGTTGGCGCTCGCGGCGCAGCGCCATCATCGGGATCCACTCCAGCTCGCGTTGCAACGTGCGGACGAGATCGGCGGACCGCGTGCCGCGCGCAGCGGCGATGGATTCGTCCACTCGCTCAGGCATGGCGACGGATTCAATCTTCGGAATAGCGTGCGATGCGTGCGTCGACGAAGTCCCGCGCGCCATCCAACGCAGCTGCGTGCTCGGCTTCGGTGCATCCTCTTCGCGGATGCGCCGGCGCAGTTCATCCGTCGGCACCGACGAATCGGAAGGCGACTCGAAGGGCCTCACCCCCACGAGCAATTCGTACAGCAGCACGCCGAGCGAGTAGACGTCGGTCCGCGTGTCGATGTCGGAACTCATCGCCGCCTGCTCGGGGCTCATGTACGCGACGGTGCCGACCGCCATCCCGGTCTCGGTGAGAATCGCCGACTCGCTCACCTTCGCGCCACGATCGCCCGAGATCGCCTTGGCGACGCCGAAGTCGATCACCTTCACGGTGGGCTTGCCGTCCTCGCCTTGGAACGCGAGCACATTGGACGGCTTCACGTCGCGATGGATGACGCCCTTCGTGTGCGCGTGCGCGACCGCGTCGCATGCCTGCGCGAACAGTTCGAGCCGCTGGCGGATCGTGAGCCGCTGCTCGTCGGCAAACTCGGTGATCGGCTTACCGTTCACGAGTTCCATCGCGAAGAACGGCCGGCCCTCGTCGCTCATGCCGGCGTCGAGCACGCGGGCGACGTTTGGGTGATCCATCCGCGCCAGCGCCTGCCGTTCCGCGTCGAACCGCGCGAGGATGGCGTGCGACTCGAACCCGTAGCGGATGAGCTTCAGCGCCACCTGACGGCGGATCGGCGCGCGCTGTTCGGCGAGAAACACGCGTCCCATCCCGCCACGCCCGAGCAGCGAGCGGATGTGATAACGCCCGACGATGGACGGCACCGGCTCGAGGTCGAGCGCGTCCACCGGCACGCCGGCAACACTCGCCGCCCCGCTCGCGGCGCCGACGGCTGCTCCGGTCTGCGTCGTTCGGATGCCGCCGGTCGCCGTCGGGACGGCGCTCCCGCTCGGCCGCGATGCGACGAAGTCGGCGAGCCGGTTCTCGATCGCTTCGTCTGCCGCGAGGAGCCGCTCCGCCTCGGCGCGGATGAGCCTGGCGTCGTCGCCCGCATCGATTCCGGCGCAGAGCGCATCGAGCGCTACGGGACGCTTCTCTGGCGAGACGTCCAGCAGCGCGTCGACGATGCGGTTGACGATTTCCCGCTGCTTTCTCGTCACGGCCGGGTGACACTCCTGTGGCTGGACGGGCGCGCAACCCGATTCGAAAATCGGCGTCGCAAACTCCCGCTGACGTGTACTACACTGTTGCGATAACCCGGCTTCGGCCGGTCAGTTGATCGTGACGAGGATACCGCGTGGACGCGACGTCGCCGACACTCTTCCTTCGCCTGCAGCAGAACGGGCTCGCCCGAGAGGTCGCTTGGAGCGATTTCCGCAGGCGCTACGCGCCGATCATCGCCGGCTTTGCGCGGAACCTGGGAGCGGCCCCGCAGGAGGTCGACGACCTGATTCAGGACGTCATCACCGGCTTCTACGCCGCCCAGCCGACGTTCACGTATGACCCCTCGCGCGGGCGGTTCCGCGGGTACCTGAAGACGTGCGTCGTCCACCTGCTCGCCCGGCGCGCCCGCGAGCGGAAGCTGCAGATCGACGGCCGACCCGTCGAGATGGTCGACCCCGCTGATGCGCGGATCGACGCCGCTTGGGAAAGTAGCTGGCAACGCGAGCAGTTGGAGCGGGCACTCGAAGAGGTCCGCAAGCATTACGAGGACAACGCCACGTTCAACGCGTTCCTCCGCGTGGCCATCCAAGGACAGGACGCCCGCGAGGTGGCGACGGCGCTCGGCATGTCGGTCGACTCCGTCTACCAGGCCAAGAGCCGCTGCATGACGCGGCTGCGATCGACGTTGAAGCAGCTCGAAGACGAAGAGGGCTGACCAGCGGGCCGACCCAGCCGATCGCACCCGGCGCGATCGCCGACGCAACTTTCGATGAACTGCCACGGTCACGCGGGGGCCTTTCGGTTCGGACCGGTGCCAAATAGCGGTCCGGAGCCGAATTCTGACACCGCGCGATTTTCTCCTGCTGCGTCGGGCAGTTCAGCAGCGCCTCAGGCGAGCACGCTCGGCCCCTCATCGCCGTCCCGATCGCTCGGCGGCGCGGTCGGCGCAAGAACCGGAGCCGGCGCCGCCGAGCTGGCCAGCGTCCGATTGTAGTTGGTCGCCAGGATCAGCAGGTCGCTGAAGTTCACGACGCCGTCGTAGTTCGCGTCGCCCTGCGTGTTGTCCTGGCCCGACTGGTTGTAGTTCGCGGCCAGGATCAGCAGGTCGTCGAAGTTCGCCGTGCGGTTGCGGTTGAAGTCGCCGCCGAGGACGAAGAAGTCGACCTGCGTGCTGCCGGCCGCGGCGCTCGTCGTGGCGCGGTAGTTGCCGTCGGCGAGTTGGTTCGTCAGCACGAGCGTCGCCTGCGTGCCGTCGGCGCTCCAGCTCAGCGTGCCGGGGTTCACGACCTGGTTGGTCGTGAGGTTCGTCAGCGTGACGCTGCTGCGGCCGAACGTGACACTCGCGTCGGCGTTGAACGTGTAGGTGATCGCCTGGCGCGTAATCGATTCGTACGCGGCAGACTGCGCCGTGGCCGCGGTGGCGACGCGTTCGTACGCGCCGACGTCGACCGCGCCGCCCTGCGGCCTGGCGGTGCCGCGCTGGTCTGTCGTGACGCCTGCGATGGCCACGCCTGCGTTGATCGCGGGCGATCCGGGCAGCAGTTCGATCGTCTGCGTCGGGCCGCCGTTGTTCGCGAGCGTGCCGATGCGGGCGGCGCTCGCGGAGAGATTCAGCAGGTTGCCTGCCGACGCGGCGTTAGGCGCTGCACCCCAGTAGTCGTTCTGATCGACGCCCGCGTTGCCCGCGACCATCGAGCTGGTGAGCGTCACGTCGGCGAAGTTGACCGCCATTCCGCCGCCGGATCGAGTGGCGGTGTTGCGAGCGACGGTGACGTTCCTGAGCGATGCCGTCCCCTCGAAGAATTGCGCCCCGCCGGCGTCGAGCGAGGAGTTGTTCGCGATTGTGACGTTGGTCAGCGTGGTGCTGCCGTGGCTGATGAGTCCGCCGCCGCCGTTGACGGCGGAGTTGCCGCTGATCGTGCTGTCGCTGATAGTCGCGGTTCCGAACAAGCGCAGCGCGCCGCCGTTGAAGCCCGACGTGTTGCCGGCGAACGTCGATCGACGGACGGTGAACGTGCCCGCAGAGTTGACGGCACCGCCGTTGCCGGCGTTGTTCCCGTTGAGCGTACTGTCGTTGAGCGTGAGCGAGGCGCCGCCGTCGAGGAAGATCGCGCCGGCCTCGTTCGTCGAAGTGTTCGCGTCGAACTGAGAGCCGTCGATCTGAACGGTGGCGCCGTTGATGATCGTCAATGCGCCGCCACTGCTCGCACGGTTGTTCGTGAAGCGGACATTGCTGATGAACGTCGAGCCGAAGGCGATCAACGCGCCGCCGCTCTGAACGCCGCTGAGGTCGCCGTCGCGCAGGGTGAGGTTCCTGAGCGTGAACGTACCGCCGCCGGACAGGATGTGCCGGCGCTTCGCGCCCGAGGCGATCGCGAGCGTGATTTGGTTGCCGCCGTCGAGGGTGACGTCGCCGTAGATGCGGAGGGCGGTGTCGTCGGATGAGTCGGTCCAGCCCTGCGAGAGAGTGATCGTCTGACCGTTCAGGCCTGTGGCGAACGTGATCGTGTCCGGACCGGGGTTGAGCTCGGCGTAACGGACTGCCTCGCGCAGGCTCGTGCCGGCACCCATGTTGGCGCTGCTGGTGAAGTCGTTCTCGTCGGCCAGCGTCGTCACGACGAGCGACTCTGTCAGCAGTCGCCACTGGGTGCCGATGCTGTTGGCCGAGCCGACGCGCTCGTAGGTGTCCTGCGCCGCGTTGACGGTGCGGATCGCGCCGCCCGGCGTGGCGCTGAGCGTGACGCCGACGCCTTGCGCGGCCTGCGGCCCGAAGTTGCCAAACCAGCGGTAGATGTCGCCGCTGCCGCCCGCCGCGTTCGCGACGAACCAGATAGACGCATCGCCGGCGACGGCCGTGTTCGCCTGCGCCCAGCCAGAGCCCAGCCCGCTCGACGAGCCGACGCCGAAGTAGACTTGTCCCGCGCTGTTCCGGTGGACGATCGACCCGCCCACCGCGGCCAGACGCGTGCCCCAGCCGCTGGTGAAGTTGAACTGCCCGGCCGTGCCCATGCGGTAGATGTTGAACTGTCCCGACGGCCCATCGGTGCCGAGGAACCAGATCGCCCCGTCCGTCGCGGTCGCGATCGGGATCGTGGCCCAGCCGGAGCCAAGGCCGCTGGCCGAGCCCAGGCCGATGGTGATGGCTCCCGCCTTGCGGGCGACGATGGTGCCGTCCTGCTGCGCGCCGAGATACGTGGCGTTGTTGCTCGCATCGGCGAACGTGCCGTTGGCGTCCCAGCGGAAGACATTGCCGTTCGAGCCGATCGGAGCCAGGACGAACCACGTCGCGCCGTCCGCGGCGAGCGCGCGCGAGTTCTGCACCCACACGTCGCCGAGCGCGAAGTTCGAGCCGTTGCGGTAGTAGACGTCTCCGCTGGCAGTCTGCGTCACGATCAGGCCGCCCAGCGATCCGATCCGCGATCCAAAGCCTCCGGAGGCGTTGAACGCGCCGCCGTCGGCCGTCCAGCGATAGATCTGGACGTTGCCGCCGCCGCCATCGGTGCCGAGGAACCACGTCGCGTTGTCGCTCGCGCGAACGCTGGCTCGGAGAACCCAGTTATCGCCGATGCCGTTCGAGGAGTTCGGACGCGTGTAGACGAGGCCTGCCGCTTGTCGGACGACCACGTTGCCGTCCGCCTGCAGCGCGATGTACGACGCGTACCCGCCCACCTCGCCCGCGTTCTGGCCCGGGGCTTGCCTGTAGATCCGGCGTTCGTTGTTGACGCTTCCGAAGAGGAACCACTTCGCGCCGTCGGGCGTAGTGACGGTGGGAATACTGTTGAAGTCGGTGATCTGCGCTTCGTATGCGCCGATGTCGGGCGCGCCGATCTGCGGCCGCGCGATGCCGCGCTGGTCGACCGTCACGCTGCCGAGCGACGTCGCCGCGTTGAGCGCCGGGCTGTCCACCCGCAGCGAAAACGTGTCGGTGAAGCCGCCGTTGTTGGCGATCGCGTTGAGGCGCGGGTCGGCGACGACCGTGCCCGTCAGGCCGGGAACGAAGCCGCTCTGGACGATGTTGTTGCTGCCGGTGAAGCCACCACCGGACACGTCGCTGCCCGTGTTGCCGGCGATGATGTTGTTGTTCAGCGTCGCGGTGCCGCTGAAGATCACCACGCCGCCGTTGGTGTTGCCGCTGATGGTGTTGTTCTCGAGCGTGACCGATCCGCCGAGCGCGAGTGCGCCCCGGTTGTTGCCGGTAAAGGTGGAGTTGCGGACGGTGACGGTGCTGCCGGAGCCGGAATAGATCGCCCCGCCTTGGACGGCCGCGAAGTTGTTTCGGAACGTGACGCGGTCGATGTTGAGCGTCGCACCGCCATCAACCCAGACTGCCCCGCCCTGGTCGTCAAGCTCCGAGAAGAAGCCGCTGACGGTGAGGTTGCGCAGGGTGAGCGTGTTGGAGCCGAACACGGTGAACGGGTTGAAGAAGCTCCCGCTCGCCTGTTGTAGCGTGATCCGGCCGGCCTGATTCTCGATGGTGATGTTGAAGTTGCCGTTGGCACCGAGGATCAGGCTGCCGCCGGAGAGGTTCAGCACCGCGTTGGCGTTGCCGAGCGACGGGGCGAAGGTGATCGTCCGCGCCCCCCCAAGAGACTTGGCGTAGTCGAACGCCTCGCGAAGGCTCACGCCTGTGCCGGCGTCGGCGAAGGCGTTGCCGTTGTCTTCATCGACGGCCGTCGTAACGGTGAGCGACTGCACCCGCTGCAGGTACGTCCGCGCGCCGAGTTCGCCGCCGCCGGCGACGAAGTCGAGCAGGCCGTCGCCGTTCAGATCGCCGGACTGGTAGCTGAACGAGAGGGACCCGCTGCCGCCGACGACGGTCGGATTGATGTCGATGTCCCCGGTGTTGCGCCCCGTGCCCAGAATGAAACCCTGGGGCGAAAGCGACCCTGAGACGACGTCGTCGAATCCATCGCCGTTGAAATCGCCGCTCGTCATCGAGGTCAGGAAGAACGGTGCCGCGTAGGAGTACGTCTGCGCCTGCGCGAGCGGGTTTGGAATGCGGATAAACTGGCTCGAACTGCTGAGCGATGTTGAGGCGAGAGTGATGCCCGGAGCGCTGCCAGGCCCGAGCAACCGGCCCACCGTCATCGCCTGGACAAAACGCCCGCCGGTGATCAGGTTCGAGTAGCCACTGAACTGCGGCGAGGCCTGGTTGAGCGCGCGCAGCACCATGACGCCCGTGTTCGTGGCAAGGGCGAGATCGGTGACGCCGTCCTGGTCGAAGTCGGCCGTTGCGAACAGGTTCGGCGTGTTCGAGTTCGGGAGCAGCACCCCGCGCGAGGTCGCGCCAAAGGTGGGGCCGCCATTGAAGAAGATGACGCGCGAGTCGTCGAAGCGCCCGACGGCCACGTCGGGCCAACCGTCGTTGTTGAAGTCGCCGACGATGTTCTTGACCGGATTGAACGAGTTGGCCGCGGGCATCGCGATCCGGGTCCCGCCTCCCACCGTGCCGTTGCCATTACCGTTGAAGATGTAGACGGCCGCATCGTTCTGGCGCGTGAGAACCAGATCAAGTTTGCCGTCGCGGTTGAGGTCGCCGACGGAGAGCACGGGGTTGAACCCGCCGCCGGTCACCGCGGCGCCAAAATCGAAGATCTGTGACGGCGACTGAAACGTGCCGTCGCCGTTGCCGAGCAGGATCGAGATCTTCGCGCCGCCGGCGATGTTTAGCGTCCCGGTGGTGATCAGGTCGAGCTTGCCGTCATTGTTCATGTCCGCCAGCTGCAGGGTCGACGAATCGCTCTGCACCGGGATCGTGATGGGCGATCCGAAGCTGAACGACGGACCCGCCATCAGGCGGCGGGACTCGAGCAGATCGACCACGCAGCGGTCAACGATCTCGAACCCTCGCGCTCGCTTTGAATGGCGGCTGTGGCGAAGGCTTGAGACGGACCGCACGGCTTGCCTTGTTTGACTCATAAGCTCTGCTCCCGTCAGGCCCGATGTCGACGAACGCTCGCCGCGCCGGCTGGATTGCAGGGATTTACCCGCTCCGTCAAGCGTACGGCAACGCCGGATTGGCTCATGATTCCGGGGTCGATGCCCGGCATCCGTCCCCCCTGGAAAGCGGGGGGAGATGTCTCGACTGCGCAGGACGAGTTCCAAGCAACGCTGCCCGTCATGCGGAATCGGACGGTCTACTGAGACGTCGTACCCCTTGAAGGCCGCCGCGTCGGGCAGCGGCCCGGCAAGGTGCTCGTGCACTATCGCTTCAGGCGGCGGGCCGATTCCCGGCTCACGCGGACGGGTTGCGGATTCACCCGCGTCGGGGAACATGCCGCGCGTCGGCTTCACTCGTCGGCTTGGTAGGCGTGGCGTCAAAGGCTCGCGCGACGACGCCGCAGCAACTGCACGCCGATGAGTGCCGCAGCGGCGATCGTCGCCGGCTCGGGCACCACTTCGAGGTTCAGCGTCAGCACGCCATTGTTTGACGACTCGGTCAGGCCCCACGCCCAGTTGTTGTTGAGGCTCGGAAGGCCCGATAGCGAAATCGAGTCGAGGGCTGCTCCGGTTCGGCTGGCGTAGTTGATGAGCGGCCAGCGAGTGCCATACGCGTTGAGCACTTGTCCGCCGCCGAGGAAGCTGAAGTCGATCGAGCCACCGAGGTCGAGGTTGTCGACGCCGGTGATGAGGTCGCCACCCGAGGTACTTTGGGTGTTGAGGTCGAACTGTGCCGTGCCGGCAAGATTGAGGTCGCCGTTGCCGAGGGCGACGGTGCCGACCGTGTTGGCGGAGCCGTCGTTACCGGGGGCGATCGTGCCGTTGACGACGACCGAGCGCGACAGGCTCGTCGACGTACCGCCGCCCTTGGTGAAGAGGCTCGCACCCGACGACACCGTGACCGCTCCGCCGGTGCCGGTGAGCGACCCGCTCACGAGGAGCGACCCGGCGGTGATGGTCGTTGCCCCGGCGTAGGTGTTGGCACCGGAGAGCGTGAGCGCCCCGCCCGCAACGGTGACGCTGCCGCTGCCGGAGATGACGTTGGCGACGGCGCCGCCGTAGCTGTCGGTGCGGTTGAAGGCGAGCGTGCCGTTGTTGGTGACGGCACTCGACGAAGGCAGCCGACCGGCCGTTCCGCCGCTGCCGACCTGCAGCGTGCCGGCACTGATGGTGGTGGTGCCGCCGTAAGTGTTGCTTCCCGTCAGCGTCAGCGTGCCGCTGCCGGCCTTCGCCAAGTTGAACGCGCCGCCGATGACGCCGCCCACGGTCAGCGTCCCTGCGCTGGTCGTCACGGTGCGATTCGCGCTCAAGGTAACGGCACCCGTTCCGACGTTGAGGTCGTTTGTGCCGGCGAAGGTGAAGTCGCCGTTCCAGTTCTGGGCGTTGTTCGTCGACAGCGTGATCGCGCTGCCGGACGTGTTGTCGATCGTCCCACTGGAAATGGTGAACGTGCCCGTGCCGATGGCGCTGGCGTTGTTCAGGGCGAGCGTTCCACCGCTGAGCGTCGTACCGCCGCTATAGGTGTTCGCGCCGGAGAGGATTTGCGTGCCGCCGCCGGACTTCGTCAGGGCGACGACGCCAGTACTTCCACCGTCGGTGATGGTGCCGGAGAAGTTCGCGCCGCCGCCGTTATTGATGGTAAGCGTGCCAGTCGCGGCATTGCCGGACGTATTTGACGCCGTCACCGTACCGCCGCCCGCTAGCGAGTAAACCTGAGCGTTTCGAACGACCGCGTTTCCACCGTTGATGCCGTCGCCGAGCTGCAGCACGCCGCCGCCGCGGCTGACGGGGGCATCGAGGATCAGCGCGGGCGAGTTCGTACCCGTGCCAAACACTGCGCCGTTGCCGCTGGAGTAAGCCACGCCATCACCGAGTCGCAGCCCCGTGTTGCCAGAAAAGTTTGGCGGGAAGTTGGTCCGCACGACGGACGGAATCGCCGCCGTGCCCGTGTTCGTCGTCAACACGAGACCGTCTCCAGCCGAGTGGAAAATGGTGGGTACGAAGAGCACGCTATTTGCAACATTGCCCCAACGAAACACTTCCAATCCCGATGCGTAGGGCGCTCCCGTTCCGGTTGAGTTGCGTCCCAGCGTGATCGTTCGACTGCTGCCTCCCAGGTCCAAGGCGCCCTCGATTGACAACCGGCCGCTCTGCGTCGAATTGGAGAAGGTTACGTTGCCGTTGATCTTAATGTTCGCTACGGCGATGTACTGACCACCACCACTTGCAGCGAGCGCGACACCGTCGTTCAGCGTTAGGTCACCCGTTCCAAACGCGCCGCTGGTGACGCTGCCTCCGCCGGTGCTCGAAGCACCAGTGCCGACCGTCGAAACCGCGGCAACTAGGGTTCCGGAGTTAACGGTCACCCCGCCGCTGAAGGTGTTGGCTTGGCTCAGCGTCGCAACGCCACTGAACGCGGCACCGCCGGAAACGCCGAGCGTGATGCCGCCGGAGCCGTTACCCCACACGCCGGTCTGGGTGAAGTTTCCATTACCTGTGAGGGTGACCGAGTTCGCTCCGTTCGTCACGGCTCCGAGGGTCAGAACCGCTGCCGCGCCATTGGTATTGTTGTTGATCGCGAACGTCGGACTTCCGGTCAACGTGGTGGCGCCGAAGGTGAGTTGCTGTGTGCCACTAGTGACATTCGTCGCCGAGCCGAGGTTGACGGTCAGCGTTTGCGTTCCGATCGAGAGTGTGCCGAGCGTCTGCGTTACACCGGCACCGGCGGTCGTTCGGTCGCTGGCGATGGTGCCGCTTGCGTTCACGATGGTATTGCCGTTCGTCCACGTGCGCCCCGTGTTATCCGCGAATCGCAATGTGCCGCCCGCGAGCGTAACGCCGCCCCCGGCACCGAGGGCTCCGGCACTGGTGCCGACCTGCAGCGTGCCGGCGTTCAGTAGCACGCCGCCGTTGAAGCCGTTATTGCCGGACAAACTGAGGGTACCTGCACCCGCCTTCGTGAGGCTCAGCGTGTTGCCGCTTATAATGCCTCCAACCGTCAGCGTACCGCCGCTCACCGTCACGGTCCGGCTCGCGCTGAGCGTGACCGCGCCGGTGCCGAGATTAAGGTCATTCGTGCCAGTGAACGTGAAATCGCCGTTCCAGCTCTGGGGGTAGTTCGACGTCGTGATCGCGTTGCCACTTGTGTTGTCAAAGGCCGCGGCACCAACCGTGAAGGTGCCGGCTGCCCCACCCAGTGCAGAGGCATTGTTGATGTTCAACGTTGCGCCGGAGCTCAGCGATAGACCGCCGCTGAACGTGTTGCCAACAGGCAGCGTGAGCGTTCCGGCCGACACTGTGACCGAGCCCGCGCCGCTGATGACGTTGGAGATGGCGCCGCCGTAGTTGTCCGAGCGGTTGAAGACCAGCGAGCCCGAATTGGTCACGTTTCCCGAGCCGAGCGTGCCAGTGGTACCGCCGTTGCCGATCTGCAGCGTGCCGGCGCTGATGGTCGTCGTGGTGTAGCTGTTCGCGCCCGTGAGGATAAGCGTGCCGGAACCCGACTTGGTCAGGCCATTCGAGCCGCTGATCGTACCGCCAAAGGTGGAACTGGCGTTTCCGGCGCCGACCGTCAACGACGTGCCGAGCGTGACGGCGCCGCTGCCGGCCAGACCGTCGATCGATTGAGCGGAGGTCGTCGGGTTGAAGGTCGCGCCGCCGGAGACGTTGACCGAGGTCACGCCCGATCCCAGCGCGTTCGCGTTGCTGCTGATGAGCGTGCCTGAGGTGATATTGACCTGAGTCCCGGAAGTGAGCGTCGTGGCGGCGGTGCCGACGGTCAGCGTACCGGAGCCGCCCTTGTTGATGGTGCGCGCCGTGCTGCCGTCGCTGAGCGCGCCGAGCGTCAGCACACCGGCTGCGCCGCCGGTGTTGTTGTTCACGGTGAAGGTGGGGTTACCCGAAAGCGTGGTCGAGCCGAAAGTGAGCTGCTGTGTGCCGCTGGTGACGTTCGTAGCCGAGCCGAGGTTGACGGTCAGCGTTTGCGTTCCGATCGAGAGCGTGCCGAGCGTCTGCGTCACACCGGCACCGGTAGTCGTTCGGTCGCTGCCGATCGTGCTGCTGGCGGAGACCGTCGTGTTCGCGTTCGTCCAGGTGCGCCCAGTGCTATCGGCGATCTGCAGTGTTCCGCCGCCGAGGGACAGGCCACTTCCGGCCGCGCCGAGTGCGGCCGCGTTGCTGCTGATCTGCAGAGTGCCGCCGTTGACGCTCACAGTGCCCGTGAAGGTGTTGGCCTGGTTGAGCGTGGCCGTGCCGGCAAAGCTGCTGTCGAAAGTGATGCCGCCAGTGCCGCCCCACGCGCCGGTCTGGGCGAAGTTGCCGCTGCCGGTGATGGTGGCCGTGTTCGCGTTGCCGGTGACCGCGCCGAGCGTCAGCTGCGTGCTGGCACCGAGCGAGAACGTCGGCGCCGCGTTGAGCGTCGTCGCGCCGAACGTCAGCCCTGCCGTGCCCGAGGTGGCGTTCGCGCCTGCATTCAGCGTCAGGGTCGCGGCGCTGCTGAACGTCAATGTGCCGAGCGTGTGCGTGATGCCCGCACCGGCGGTCGCCCGACCCGACTCGATCGTCGCGGTGCCACCGACTGTGGTGGGATAGGCGTTCACTGAACTGTCGACCAAAAGCGCGAGAGTGCCGCCGTTAAGCACAAGCGTGGTTGCACTCGTTCCCAAGCCGCCAGAGGCACCGAGCTGCAGTCGGCCGGCGGTTAACGTTGTCTGGCCTGAGTTCCGGCCCGTGCTGCCGGCGTTCATCACGAGCGTTCCCGCGCCTTGCTTCGCGAAATTGAACGTGCCGGCGATCGATCCCGACGACGTGACCACAACGCCAGAGCCGACGTCGAGGATGCCTCCCGAGGCGGTCAGGTTGAGCGAACCCGTCGCCGCGGTGAGGGTGAGCCCGGCGGTGCCGCTGGTCACGTTCGAACCGGCGTTGATGCTGAGCGTGTTGGCCCCGAGCGAAAGCTGGTTGAACGAGTTCGTGACGCCCGCACCGGCGGTGGCGCGGTCGAGTTCGATCGTACTGGTACCGCCGACCGAGACGGCACCCGCACCACCGATTGTTGCGCCGACGTCGAGTGCGATAGAGAACGTGCCGCCGTTCAGCGAGAACGTTGGCGTAGTGGTGGCCGTGTTGAGCGCGCTGGCATCGCCGATCCGCAGCGTCCCCGCCGTCAGCGTGGTCGATCCGGCAGATGTACTGCGGGTGCTGGCGGTGTTGAGCACAAGCCGTCCCGCGCCTTGCTTCGTCAGGCTAAACGCACCGCCGACCGCGCCGAGCGTGAGCGTGCCGACGCCCGTGCCGTTGTTCGCCACGTCGAACGTCGCGCCGGCGGTGAGCGTCGTCGTGCCGAAGGTCACGCCGTAGGCGGAGTTGGCTGTCAGGTTTGAGCCGGGCGCGATGCTTAGCATTTGAGCGCCGATGCTCAGCGTGCCGAGCGTGTGAGCGACGGTTTGCGTGCCGGATGTGGCACGTCCGGAGTTGATTGTCGTGTTACCCGAGACCGTCGTGTTGACGGCATTGATGCTCGAGTTGGTTTCGAGCGACAACGTACCGCCACTGAGCGTCAGAGCCGTGGTGCTGGTATTTCCGCCGAGCGCTCCGGTGTTGGCGACACGCAGCGTGCCAGCGGAAAGCGTGGTCGTGCCGGTAAACGTCGTCGAGTTGTCGTTCGCCAGCGTGAGGGCATTGTTCCCTACCTTGGTGAGCGCGGCCGAACCCGTGATCGGCAGCGACAGCGTGATGTCACCCGTGCCGCCGATCGAGGACGCGCCGGCGAGTGCGAGACCCGGAACGGTTGCGGTTGCGGTTGCGCCGGTTGCCCAGCCGGTGCTGTCGATACTGATCGTGGGGGCAGACGTGTATCCGGAGCCGATGCTGCTGATGTTCAATCCGACGACGCCGAGCGCTGCGGCGGAAATCGAGGCGCCGGAGCCGCCCGCTCCACCGACCAGAGAAAGCGTAGGAAGCGACGTGTAACCCGTTCCAGGGTTGGCGATGGTGAAGTTGACCACACCACTGGTCAGGCTGGTGGTGATGACAAGGCCGGTGCCGCCACCGCCGGAGATTGAGACCGTTGGTGCGGTGGTGTAGCCCGTTCCGCCACCGGCCGTGATGGCCGCGAGTCCGACCAGAGCCGTCGCAGCGAAGCCACTGCCACCCGTGCCGCTGTTGTTCACGGTAACCGTCGGCGGGGCAGCCAGCGCGCCTGTCGTCCAAGTACCGCTGTTGCCGATCGTGACGTTGTTGAGCACACCAGTAGTCGTGAGCGTGGCGCTGCCGGCGGCGCTGTTGATCAGCGCCCCGCCGCTGCTGATGCCCGTGCCGTTGATGCTGAAGCCTTCGCCGCTCACAGTCTGGCCGTTGAGGTCGAGCACGCCGCCCGAGTTCACGGTTGTGGTGTTCGAAACGCCAGTCGAGACGACTGTTGAGCCGTTGCGATATGTGGCGATCGTGCCGTTGCCGTTCTGACCGGTGCCCAGCGCGTTACCGCTGCCGATCTTGAGCGTTCCGCCCGTGGAGATTGTCGTCGTGCCGCTGAAGTTGTTGTTGCCGCTCAGCGTCTGCGTGCCCGCGCCGCTCTTTACCAGGTTGATGACGCCAAGTCCGCCCGTCTCAGAGATGGTTCCGGAGAAGGTCGCGCCGTTGCCGTTGTTGATCGTGAGGTTCGACGCGCTCACCCACGTTCCTGCCGGCGCGTTGGAGTTCGATGAACTAACCGTCCCGCCGCCTGATAATGAGTAAACTTCGGGCGAGCGCATCGTCGTGCCGCCGTTGAACGCATTGCCGTTGTTGTCGCCCATCTGCAGGACGCCACCGCCCTTGCCAGCGCTCGCGTTCAGGGTCAACGCCGGCGCGCCGGTCCCGGCAGCAAAGAAGCTGCCCGTGCCGCCCCACACGCGAACGCCATCATCGATGGTCAGCGCTGCGTTATTGAGGAAGGTGGTCGACGTCTGGAACTTGACCGTGCTATAGGCGGTGCTCGTGGCGTTCGGCGACGAGAACGTGACCGAGCCGTTCTGGACCTGTGAAGCAGTGAAGTTAGTCGGCGCGCTGAAGTGCAACGAGCTTCCCGCCGTGGTGTACGCGCTTCCGGCCTTCGCGAGGTTGATCACACGCGCGGAGTTCCCCATGTCCCAAACGCCGCCGACGACGAGGGCACCCGTTCCGCCGCTCGGCTGCCCGATGGTGACGGTCCCGGCGACGTTGACCTGTGGCACAACGATTGCGCGGCTTGTTGCGTCCGCCATCGCGAGGCTGGCCCCGTTGTTAAGCGTGAGGTTCCCCGTTCCCAGAGCACCGTTGGTGATCGTGGTGCCGCTGGTCGTCGAGGCGATGCCGACAAGCAGCGTGCCCGAGTTCACCGTTACGCCGCCGGAGAAGGTGTTCGCGCCGCTGAGCGTCATCACGCCCGAACCAGACATGACGACGCTACCCGTGAATCCCGAACCCTGGCTGATCACGTTGCTGAACGTGACGTTACCGCTGTTGGTCGCGCCGTTCGCGGGATTGGTGGCGAGGACGGTGAGCGCGGTGTTGTTAGCGGTGCCGAGTTGGAGCGTTCCGCTGAAGCTGAGGGAGCCACTGCCGGGGGAGATGGCGAACCGCGCGGAGCCCGTGCTGTCGTTCGCCTTCATGGCGAGGTTGAAGTTCTGAGCCACGCCCGAGTTGTTCTGGATCTGCGGGCCGATCCCGCCGAAATCGTAGAACTCCACTGCGTTGCCCGTGATCGTGGTGGTGACGGCGCTCGGATTAAAAGTCACGCGGAACAGCCCCAGACCGGCGGCGATGTCGTTATTGCTCGTCGCGAAACCGGTCGCGTTGCCATCGTTGAAGTAGAGGTCGCGCACGAGGCCGTTGGCACCGTTGGTGCCCGGGATGCCATTCGCCCAGTTCGCCGAATTGTTCCAAGTTGCGCCGTTCGCCCCTTTCCAACCCGAAGCGGTCTGCGCGACCGCAGCAGGCACTGCGTGCGCAAGTAGAACGCCGACGACAGCCAACGACGCGCGCCCGAGCTTCCGCCCGGTCTTCTCCGACACCATGTGACCTCCTCCGACTCCGCGAAGACCGCAACTCCGCGCGGACGTGTTAAACCACTGCAAAACTATGCCACACTCTTGAGATTTTCAAGGGAAAAACAGCGACTTTCCCACGCACGCACTGAGCGAAACGGCCATCCAGTATTCCCAAATCGCCATCACCCGTAAACGATGTCCGCAATAGAAACCACCATGCATCTTCTTCCCACGACTTTCCCAAACGGGACGCTCTGCAGGTGCCCGACCGCTTCGGTGGCCGCCGCGGCAATGGATGGTGATGCTTGCAGCACGGACAGACCACCCCGGCTCACGCGCGCGACGCGGCGACCCAGATTCGCTCGACTGCGCGGGAAGAGTATGCAACACTTCTGTCCGTCATGGCGGAATCGGAACGGTCTACTGAGACGTTAAGCCTGTTACAGAACGCCGCTTCAGGTAGCGCCAGCGCCGCGGGGAAACTGTTGCCGCTGGTCTACGACGAACTGCGCCGCGTCGCCCAACGGCAGATCAATTCCGAGCGGCGCGACCACACGCTGCAGGCAACCGCACTGGTTCACGAAGCCTACCTTAGACTCGTCGGCCCGCGCGAGGTGCCCTGGCAGAACAAGGCTCACTTCTTCGCCGCTGCGGCCGAAGCGATGCGGCGCATCCTGATCGACCACGCCCGCGCGAAGGGTGCAGCCATGCGCGGCGGACCCGACGCCCGCCGCGCCGCGATCGACCTCACCTCGCTGCCCAACCCCGATTCCGACCGCGAAGCCGCCGGATTCCTGATCCTCGACGAGGCGATCTCCCGCTTGGAAAGTGCGGACCCGGAATCCGCCGCCGTCGTTCGGCTGCGGTACTTCGCCGGGCTGACGATCGAGGAGACGGCCGAAACGCTCGGCATCTCCCCCGCGACGGTGAAGCGCGCGTGGGTCTTCGCGCGCGGCTGGCTCAAGGATGCGATCGAGTCGGGCCGCGTCTGATCTCTCCGCCGTTCGCGCCGCGTAGATGAACATCGATGCCCGCCCACAGCGACACCGAACTTCGCCGGATCTTCGACCTCGTCGCCGACGCGCCGCCCGACCGCCGGGAAGCCGTGCTGCGCGATGCCTGCCGCGGCGATGCCGATCTCATCGCGCGCGTCCGCGCGATCCTCGCCGCGTCGGAAGACGAACGCTTCCTCGCGGAGCCCGAGTTCGCCGCCCGGCCCGAACCGGTGCTCGCGAGCAAGCCGGACGAGCCGCTCGGCTCCGTCGGCCCGTTCACCATCGTCCGCCGCCTCGGCGAGGGTGGGTTCGGCGTCGTCTACCTCGCGCAGCAGTCGTCTCCCGTGAAGCGCGACGTCGCGCTCAAGATCGTCAAGGCGGGCATGGATACGGCGCACGTGTTGGCTCGCTTCGAGCAGGAGCGACAGGTGCTCGCGCTGCTCGATCACCCCAACATCGCGCGCATGTTCGACGCCGGCGCGACCGACACCGGCCGGCCGTACTTCGTCATGGAGTACGTGCCGGGCGAATCGCTCATCGCGTACTGCGATCAGCAGCGACTCAGCATCGCGCGACGATTGGAACTCTTCACGCAGGTGTGCGACGCCGTGCATCACGCCCATCAGAAGGGCCTGATCCACCGAGACCTCAAGCCGAGCAACGTGCTCGTCGCCACGCGCGACGGCCAGCCGCACGTGAAGGTCATCGACTTCGGCATCGCCAAGGCGACCGCGGGCAAGCTGACCGACCGCACGATCCACACCGAGCACCGCCAGCTCATTGGCACGCCGGAGTACATGAGCCCCGAACAGGCCGAGGGCTCCCTCGACGTCGACACGCGCAGCGACATCTACAGCCTCGGCGTCATCCTGTACGAACTGCTTACCGGCACGACGCCTTTCGACGTGACGTCGCTTCGCAGCGCGACGTTCGTCGAGATGCAGCGGATCATTCGCGAGGTCGACCCGCCGAAGCCGAGCACGCGGGTAAAGCAGTCGGTCGACACCTCCGCGGAACTGACGTCGCGGCGGAACGTCGAGCCGCGGCGGCTGGACACAATTCTTCGCGGCGAGCTCGACTGGATCGTGATGAAGGCGATCGAGAAGGACCGCAGTCGGCGTTACGACTCGCCGAACGCGCTCGCGACCGACATCCAGCTCTACCTCGCCGGCGAGGCCGTCACCGCCGCGCCGCCGAGCCGGACCTACCTGATGCGGAAGTTCGTGCGCCGCAACAAGGGTCCGGTGTCGACGGTGGTCGCGGTGGGCGTCGCACTCCTTGCGGGCGCGATCGCGTTCGCGTGGCAGGCGAACGTGGCGTGGCGCGAGCGCGACCGCGCCGTGAAAGCAGAAGCCGAGACGGCGCGCCAAGCAGACGCCGCCCGGCGCGAGCGCGACCGCGCCGTGCAGGCCGAGGCTGAGACGGCGCGGCGAGCCGACGAACTGCAGAAGGTCTCCGACTTCCAGTCCGAGATGCTGGCCAAGATCGAGCCGTCGGACGCGGGTTTCTGGCTGTCGGCCGACGTGCGGTCGCGTCTCGACACTGCCCTCGCGAAGTCGGGCGCGTCGGCGGAGGAGCGCGGCAGGCAACTCGCGGCTTTCTCCGACGCGTGGTCGCGCATCAACGCGACGGACGCCGCGCTCGCGCTCATCAAGTCCACGCTGTTCAGCCCCGCGCTCGACGCGATCGACCGGAAGTTCGCCGATCAGCCCAAGCTCAACGCCACGCTCCGCGCGGCAATCGCGACGCGCTACCTCGATCTCGGGCTCTACGAGGACGCGTTAAAGGTCTTCGATCAGGCGCTAGAGCTGCGTCGCCGCGCGCTCGGGCCAGAGCATCCTGACACGCGAGCGATCTTGGTCGCGAAGGCAAAGGTGCTCATAGGTCTCGGCCGCACCGCAGAGGCGGAGGCGCTCATGCGCCCACTGATCGCCTCGCCGCACGATGACGCCAGCGCGGACGATCCGCTCGCACTGCGAGCGATCGAGATGCTCGGCGAGTCCGAGCTTCAACGGAACCAGTGGACCGAGGCGGAATCGCTCTTCCGTCGTTCCCTTGCAGGGCGTCGTAAAGCACTCGGTGAGGACGACGCCGACACGCTTCAGAGCATGGGCAACCTCGCGATGGCGTTGCGCGGACAGGCGAGATACGCCGAGGCGGAGAAGCTGGCGCGCGAGGTGTTGGAGCGCCGCCTCCGCATCTACGGCGAGGGCAACCCCTACACCAACAGCGCGTACAACAACGTCGCGGTCATCCTTTTGGATGAAGGCCGTGCCCCCGAGGCGCTCGAGTGCTTTCAGAAGGCCGCCGAGGGACATCGCCGCGCGTTGGGAGAAACGCACCGCGACACCCTGCTCGCGCGGAACAACCTCGCCAGCACGCTGGGCAGGCTCGGGCGCCGCGAGGAAGCGCTGGTCATCCAACGCGACCTTTTCGCGCAAACGCGCAAGGCGTTCGGACCCGATCACCCTGACGCGCTGCTGATGCTCACGAATCTCGCCAGCAGCCTGATCGAGAGCGGCAAGCTCGACGAGGCCGAGCCGCTTTGTCGCGAGTCGCTGGAACGGCAGGCCCGCGTGTACGGCGCGCGAAGCGCACAGGCGGCGACGGCGAACAACGTCATGGCGTTCCTGATGCGCCGTCAGAATCGCGACGCCGACGCCGAGCCGTTCCTTCGCGCTTCGCTCGACATCGCGACCACCGCGTGGGGCGTCGATCACCCGGAGCGAATGGTCGTGCTGAACAACATGGCCGCATTGAAACGCAAGCTGGGCGACCTTGCCGGCAGCGAGGCGATGTACCGCGAAGCCATCGAGCGAATCCGACGGGCGATCGGGCCCGATTACCCGCAGCTGCGCGTCGCGATTCAAGGGCTCGCCGACACGCTCATCGCCGAGAAGCGCGACGCCGACGCCGAGGTGGTCCTCGCCGGAGCGGAAGAGACGTTCCGCCGCGCCGCCGCCAAGGACGATCAAGGTGATCTCCGCACGATGCTCATCATCCTCGCTCGTACGCGGGCTTCGCAGCGGAAGTTCGCACTGGCCGAGGCGAACTACAAAGAGGCGTACGACCGCTTCATCGCCGCCCGAGGGCCCACATCGAAGGGAGCCCAGGCGAGCGCGACAGAACTCGCGAATCTGTACGCCACCTGGCACGAGGTGGACCCGAAGGCCGGCCACGACGCGCAAGCCGCCGAGTGGCGAAGTCGCGTGAAGCCGCCGACGTCGAACCCGTCCACCGCTCCGGTCGCTGCATCGAGGACGTCTCCGTCCTCGCAGCCGCGATGATCGTTGGCTGATCAGCTCAGCACGCTCGCGTCGCCGTCCTTGCCCTCATCGTTGACGCCACCCGACGTCGATCCACCCGATACGGGCGGAGGTGCCACCAGCAGCCCGCCGCTCGGCACGCCCGCTATCGACCTGTTGTAGTTCCCCGCCAGCAGGAGCAGGTCGTCGAAGTTGACGACGCCGTCGTAGTTGGCGTCGCCCTGCGCGTTGGTCCTGCCGGACTGGTTGTAGTTCGCGGCGAGGATCAGCAGGTCGTCGAAGTTGGCCGTGCGGTCGCGGTTGAAGTCGCCGGCCATCACGGTGAAGTCGAGCGTCGTCGCGCCACTCTGCAGGCGGTAGTTGCCGTCGGCGAGTTGGTTCGTCAGCACGAGTGACGCCTGCGTGCCCGCCGCGTTCCAGCTGAGCGTGCCGGCCGTCGACACCTGATTCGTCGTCAGGTTCGTCAGCGTGATGTTCGATCGCGAGAAGCTGACGCTCGCCTCGGCGTTGAACGTGAAGTTGACGGCTTGCCGGGTCGACGACTCGAACGACGCCGCGGTGATCTGCGCAGCCGTCGCGGCGCGTTCGACCGCGCCGATGTCGGGCAGCGCGCCCTGCGGCCGGGCCGTGCCGCGCTGGTCGGCCGTGAGGCCGATCGCCGCCGCGGCGTTGATCGCGGGCGAGTTCGGCGCGGGCAGCATCGTCGAGGTCCGGCCGCCGTTGTCGGCGAGCGCGCCCAGCAGCGGGTCGACGTTCAAACTGCCCGCCGGTCCGCCGCCGGTGCGGATGATGTTGTTCGAGCCGACGAAGCCGCCGCCGGCGTAGACGACGTCGGCCGTACCGTTGTTCGCGATGATGTTGTTCTGCAGGTAGACGTTGCCAACGAGCGACGCCACGCCGTTCGCGGTGTTGCCGTAGATCGTGTTGTTCTGAAGGGTGATGTACTGGCCGTTGGACCAACCGTAGCCGGCGATCAGGTTGTTGCCACCGTTGCCGGTGAAGGTGGAGTTGCGGATGGTGACTGGCGCGAGGCCCTCGGCGTAGACGACGCTGCCCTGCCCGCTGGCAGAGTTGCCGGTGAACGTGCAGTTGTCGATCGTCAGGCTGGGGCTGAAGGCGCCGATGAAAAAGACGCCGCCGCTGTTGCCGTAGCTGAAGTTGCGGAACGTGAGGTTCTGGACGGCGAGGTTGCCGTAGAAGCTGACGAACGGCCTGCTGCCGTTGCCGCTGCCGTCGATGGTGATCCGGCCGGTGTCGTTGCGGATGGTGAGGGTGGGCCCGTTGACGCCGGTCGGCATGATGCCGCGGGTGAGGTTGATGACGGCGTTGGCGTTACCGAGCGCGGGCGCAAACGTGACGACGCCGCCTCCGAGACGGCTGGCGTACCCGACGGCCTCGCGCAGGCTGGTGCCCGTGCCGACGCCGGGGCTTGCGGTGCCGTCGTCTTCGTCGACGGCGGTGGTGACGGTGAGGCTTTCGGGGATCTGGACGTATGCCGCAACCGATCCCCCGGAGCCGACGAAGTCGAGGTAACCGTCGCCGTTCAGGTCGGCGGCTTCGCCATCAATCATCGATTGGTTCGCAGGGCGTGACGTCGGATCGATATCCAGTACGCCGGACGAACTTCCTGTCGCGATGTTGTAGGAATTTGTGGTCGGCTCACCGATGATCACGTCGCCGAACCCGTCTCTGTTGAAGTCGCCTGTGATCAGTGGCGCGGTGATCTTGCCGGAGAAGTCGTACGTGGTCGCTGTGGTGGACGCGATCGGCCTGGGTATCGAGACGACCCGGCTATTGCCGAATACGGTCGACGCACACGCAACGAGCCCCGGCCCGTTGTCTGGACCGAGCAAGTTTACCACAGTGATCCCCCCTGGCCTCTGACCTGGCCACAGGTCGCTGAAAATGGATAGGGTCGGGGCGGTCTGGTCCAGATTGCGGATAACCGTGATTCCCGAATCACTATTGAAAGCAACGTCAGCCTTCCCGTTCCGATCAAAGTCGGCGGTCTGCAGGAGGATGGGCGCGCCGTTCGGAAGATTGATCACCTGCGAGGCGGCGCCAAGCGTTGTCCCACCGCGTAGGACGACGAGTCTCGTATCGTCGAAGCGGCCCGCCATCACGTCGGGCCACTGGTCGTTGTCGATGTCGCCGACGGCGACGGTTGTAGGTCCGAATGCGGCGGTCGATGGCATCGGCGTGCGGACGATGCTGCCGAACGTTCCGTTTCCGTTGCCGTACATCACGGTGACGGCGGCGTCGTCGCGCCTCACAATCACGAGGTCCTGCTTGCCGTCACGATTCATGTCGGCGATCGCAGCTTGGGGCGACCAGGCGCCGGAAGAGATGGGCACGCCGAAGGTGAGCACCTGTTGCGGCGTTTGAAAGCTTCCGTTGCCATTCCCAAGCAGGATGGAAACCTTGGCGGCCTCCGCAGCGTACGTCGTGCCGATGGTCACCGTGTCGGGCTTGCCGTCGTTGTTCATGTCGCCGAGCAGCACGAGCGCCGCGCTCGACTGCGTCGGCATGAACACCGGGGCGTTGAACGCGACCGGCTGCCCGGCGAAGAGCCGGCGCGGCTCGAGTTCGACCACCGAAGTTGGTCGCCCCTGAATCCCGCGGGCGACGTGCGACGCGATCAACCGGCTCAAACGACGCTTGCTACGACGATGTTGCATGGTCTCCGATCACTCTCTCTGCGTACTCGACGACGCGGACAGCCCGGGTTCACGCACGGCGTTCCACAGCGCCGGCCGAACCTTGAACGGCGACGGAAGCGGCAGACGAATGGCCTCGCCGTCGCTGTCCCGTGCGATCCACAGAGCGCATCGGCGGGCGTGGCTGGCTCAGGAAAATCGAACGCCGGGCTCGCGTCCTCGAAGTCGGCTTGATAACCCGGGCAATCGGTCCCACCTGCATGCCCGACTTGGACTTGCGCGCGTAGAAGCCACAACCCCACGCCCCGCTTCAATCCCCCGAAAACATCGCGTCAATAGCCTGTGGCGATCCCTCCGTTCACGTGTGGTGCCGCTCGGACCTCGCCGCTCACGCCTTCGGCAGCAGCGACAAGACCGCCGCGCTCGGGCGGGCGATGACGTGCGTGGCAATCAGCTTGCCGAGCCCTTCGACGCGCGGCTTCGCCGCATCGACCGCCGCGCGGACGGCCGCGACGTCGCCCCGCACCACCACGGCGATGTACCCGCCGCCGAGCTTCTCGCGTCCGACGACTTCGACGTTCGCTGCCTTGCAGGCCGAGTCGACCGCTTCGATCACCGCGGTGAAGCCTTGCGTTTCGATGAACCCGATCGCCTGTACGTTTGCTTCTGCCATGGGTGTCTCTCGCGGGAAGTGGACGACGTCCTGTTCGATCAGCGGATTGCTCTCGGGCTTCGCCAGCCAGGCCGACTCGGTGTTCGGCGCGGGGCGCGGGATGACGTCTACGACGACGTTCGATCCACAATTGATCGCGATGTCGCGTGCGGCTTCGAGCGCTGCACGAAGCGAGGCGACGTCGCCCTCGAAACGCGCACAGATGCCGAGCAGGTCGTTCAGCTCGGCCTGCAGCACGCGCACGCTCGCCGCCTTGGTGGCCGCGTCGACGGCGACCATGCCGATGCTCCAGCTTTGCACTTCGAGGATGCCGAGGGCGTGCTGCATGCTGCTGTTCGCGTGCAGACGGTAACACGAGTCCGGCTCATCGCACAGGCGCGGTCATCGGGCGCGACGCTGGTGGAAGAGGTCCGCTTCTAGGTCGTTCTCGTCGGTCGATCGATTCTCGCGGCGACCGACCGTGCATGCAGTCGAGGAAGTGATCGTATTCACGCGGCTCCAGGCAAGCGTGAATCAACTATGGTCCGCCTCACTCTACTTGGAATGCAAGACGGATCACCGAGTGCAGACCGGGGTGTTCGACGGGGAGGCAGAACACTTCGAACTCAGCGGGGTTCCATCCGAGTTCGTCGAGAGGGAGTCGCGAACGGCGAATAGTTAGGCTGAGATTGCGATCGCGCGGTCCGAGTCGCCGAACCCCTGGCGGAAGTTGTACGACTCGGGACGCACGACGCCGAGGATGGGCCGATGAACGAGCAGGAAGAACACCGAGATGCGACGCTTCTCCAGTTCGTTGAGGAACACTGCACTTGCTTAGATCGCCCAACGTGCGGCCCGACGTGAAAGAGAGACGAGGCCAATCAACACGCCGCTGACCACGATCGTCGGCTCTGGGACGATTGTGATCTGCCCGGGCAATACCGCGTCGACCTCGAACGAGTCGTCGCCCCCGAGTCCACTCACGCTGATGTCGGGCCGAGTGTAGATCCCCGCCGTGCTCGGCGTGTTTGTGAGTTGAACTGCGTACACGCCGTAGGGCGTGTTTGGCGCAACTTCAAGGTTGAGCGTGGCGAGCAGGACGCTGGAGTTCCGCTGGAACGCTGCGCCAGTGGAACTGCTTCCGCTCAAGCTGATCTGGTTACTGACGAAGGAGCCGCCAGCGGGATTGCTCGTCAACGAAAAGCCGGCGGGACCGGAAGCGCTGGTCAGCTTGACGGCACTCGCAAGAAAAGACGGGCTGATGTTCGATCCAAATCCGAAACTGTTCAGCTGATAGGTGAAGCCAGGCGTGGTGAAGCCTGTCCCGGTCAGATAGATCGGCAGTGACAACGTCACGGGCGAGGCACCGCTGATCACAGACACTTCGCCCGCGTCAATGGTGAACGTTGGCGCGGCGCGAGCCAGGCTTGGCGTGAGCATGCTGGCCAGCGCACTCGCGAGTATCACTGCTCGGGCGAACGACGAGCTACGGATTGCGTCAGTCATGGTCGGACCTTTGGTCGGATTGAGAAAGCCTTCGACGATGCATTCAAGGAAACGTTCAGACTGTCAGCGCGGCGACTCAATCGAGGATGCCGACGGGCTTGTCTGAGAAGAGCGACGCACTGAGGCGTGAAGCCTGCTGGACTTGGGCGAGCAACGGAGCGGCCTGAAAGTCGCCATTGCGGTCGAATCCGATTTCGCGTGTCGCCGCGCCGATCAACGTTTGCAGTGGCGTCAACGCTCCCGACATGCCCGCCCCAGCCTCAATGAACGGCCGGATCACCACGGCGGTCTCGCGCAGAAGCTTCCTGCCGACCCGCGTGAAGGCGAGCGTGAAGAGCCCCCCTCGCGTAGAGAAGAGTCCCGATGCGGACGACACGCTGATCAGAAGTCGGCCCGGGCTAACGGTGTTGGCCACCACGGAGATGCCGGACATCGTGGCGCGAACTCCGGTTGGGCCGTCGATCGCGAGAAGACTCGCGTCGTACTCGACCACAAAATCAACGCTCGACTGTCGCGACGTGCCCGTGCCGAGAAGCGACACAGGCACATCGATGACACCACTGAGCGGCGCAACAACCCGGGCAGGCGCAGCGAGGCCCGTTGTGCCGAGAGCCGGCGTCAGGATTGGCGCGAACGGCGCGACCGCGGGCGGAATCTCAGGAACGGCACCTGGATTCACGACGAACAGCTGGACGCGTGACGCGTCGGCTGAGTTCACCAGGCCGTTGCCCGTCACGTCGCCGAGAAGCCGAGGATCGGTACGGCGGTACGCGTCGGTGCCGCTCTGCCCGACGAAACCACTGTCGAGTGCCACGTCGACGCGGCGAATGAGCGTGGCATCCTGACCCGTAATGAGTCGGTTGCCCGTCGTGTCGCCCAGCAGCGCGGCGACGTGCACGCCCGAGTTTCCGAGTGCGTCGGCATCGTTCACCGTCACATTGGAGAGCCGGACCACCTGCGATTGACCGTATCGGGAAAGAGAGTTAGTCGCCGTCGCATTGACGTAACCAACGATCGACTCGGTGGAGATGACGGCACCCGTCAGAGACGACGTCGAGACAGACACACTCAGCGTACCGGGCGTGTTGTTATTGACGGTGAACGTCCAACCGTCGCCAGCATCGAGGAGCGAGTTGTTCAGCGTGAACGGGTTCGTCGAGTCGACGCTGATCAGCGCCGGGTCGTACGTGAGCGTGAACGTGAAGCTGGTGAGATTGGCGCCGGCATTGATCCGGATCGGGAGGCGATCCGTGCTGTTCCCGGGCAGGTTGATCGGCTGGCTCCAGCGTGCGAAGTCTGGGACGCTGAGGATCCGAGCTCCTGCCGACGAGAATGCGAACGTCTCCGTGAAGTCGCCGCCAGCCGTGTTGTTGAAGTCGCCATCGAGCTGAGCCCCGAGCGACGCATCCACGAAGCCGTCCGCTGCGCTGCGGAAGCTGACCACATAGGTCCCGTCCGCAAGGATTGCGCCGGTGCGGACGAACTCGAACGAGTCGCCGGCGGCATTCCAGACTATCGAGCCGCGGACGGGTGAGCCGCCTAGCGTCACGACCACGTCGGCAAGGCCCGGATCGTTGACCTCAGCGCGGTAGAGGTTGGTCAAGGCGGTGTTCACCGCGCGGCTGAATCGGGCGACGAAACCCGTCGGCGTGACCTGAAGGAAGCCAGGCGCAGCACCATTGGCGTCCACCACCTGGAACACGCCAGGATTGACGGTCACGGTCGCGGTGCGTTCGGTGAAGCCGCCATCCTTGTCGATGATGCGCGAGACGATCGTGCGAACGATGGGCGATCCAGTGTTGTTGGTGAGCAACGCGCCGCCGATGACGACAGTGGTGTTGGGAACAGACGCCGCCCACGTCGTACCACCGAAGGCGATTTCGCCGGGCTCGAAGTAGATCCCGTCGTTATCCACGTCGACCGCGTAGGCATATCGGATGCCCGCCGCGAGGTCGGTCGGCGACGGCTCGACGACTGCGCCACTCCAGCTCACGGTAGCGTTGCCACCCGATGCGATCGGGTTCGCGCTGATGCGGGCGAATCCGGAGCGGCTCGGGGCGACGTTGTTGACGGTGACGTTGGTGGGCGTGCCTGCATTCTCCGCGGTGCCCTTGACGCTCTGGAAGAGCGATACCTTTACTTGGCCGAGATTGATCGGGCCATCGAGATAGGTCTTGTTCAGGACGATCGAGCCGGTGCTGGAGGTGCCGGTGCCCGCCGCGAGATTGGCAGGTGTGCCGGCGAAGGAAGCGGTGGTCGTGCTGCCCCCAGCGATTGAGGGCGTGCCACCGGTCAGATCAATGGTCGTCGTCGTACCATCGCCCCACTCGACGAGGATGAAGCCGACGCTCTGCCTGTCGCCGGAGTACGGGCTGAGGTTCGAGAGGACGGTGTTGAAATCCAGGCCCGGGTCGAACAGGTTGTTGAGCGTGAGCGTGTAATTGGTCGATCCCGACTCGTTCACCGCGGCAGCGGAGCCGGACACGTTGATCGTCGGCGTAACGTCCGTAACGGTGATCTTGCGGTTGTATTCGGTGAAGCCGTTGTCTTTGTCGATGACGCGGGCGCGGATCCAGAACTCTCCGTTGTTGACCAAGCTGTTTCGCAGCGTTGCCAACAGTGCTGGCGTGAGCGTGAAGTTGTCGCTCGCGAACGCGCCGGCGTAGTTCTGCGACGCGTTCGGCGTGTAGATGAGGTTGGTGCCCGCTGCATCGCTGTAGGCGCCGAACCAATAGCGGAGCGTGTTCGCATCCGTAGTGGCCGCGTCCGGCGCGGCGATGACCACTGCTGGCGTGATCGCAGCACTGCTGCCAGTGATCGCATCGACTGAGGCATTCGACACGTCCGCGCCGCCCGACAGCACTGCATTGAACGCGCCGCCCTCGACGGAGCTCGCATCCGCAGGTGCAATGGCGGTGGGATTGACGTTATCGACAGTGAACTGGCGCGTCGCCACGTCGCTGGCGCCGTCCTGATCCGTCGCGCGGAAGTGGACGACGTAGGTGCCATTGTCGTTCGGCACGAACGTAACCGTACGCGTGCCCGCGAGGGTGACCGTCGCGTTGTAGGCGACGGGATTTCCGCTGGAGCCGATCCAGCTGTTGCCGTTCTTCGTGATCCAGAACTCAAATGTGAGCCCGACAACGTCTTGGTCTACCGGCCCGACGTCTGACGCGCCGAAGGTGGCGGTGATGGCGCTGCCCTCAGTGTACGGGCCGCTCGATGCGCCAACGGATGCTGCGACCGGCGCAACGTTCTGCACGTCGATCGAAGGCGTCGACACGCTGCTCGACCCGCCGTCCTCATCCGAGACCTGCAGCGTCACAACGTAGCTGCCGTTGTCGTTCGGCGTGAACGAGAAACTCGAGTTCGAGTTGTTGACGACGGCATAGTTCACGCCGTTGCGCTTCACCGTCCAAAGATAGCTGTAGGTATCGTTCGCACCCGCGGGGTCATAGAGGTTGGACGTAAAGGACAGCTGCGTGCCCTCGTTGCTCGTGGCGACGTATCCGTTGATCGGCGACGTCGGAGCGACGTTGTTGACGGTGACCGAGACGGTGTTGGCCGACGCGTTGCCGACCGTGGTCGCCGCGGTGGCGGTGATGACCCAATCGTTCGGACCGTCGACGTAGGTGTGCGTGGTCGTTGTCGGATTGCCAGTGATGACGGTGAGCGGACTGCCATCGCCCCAGTCGATCGTCCAGCCAGTGATGAACGATGAGCCAGGATTCTGTGGGCTCAGTTGGAGCGTGTAGAGCGAGCCCTCGTCGATCGAGGTCGGCCCGGCGACGGAGACGCCGAGCAGGGCGAGATTACCTTGGAACCCGAACGTGCCGATTCCGGGCGCGGTAACTGCGTTCGTGTCAGTTCCAGACGTGAGGACCGGCGCGAAGTCGATGTTCGCGGATGCCGGGCCGAGGATGTCGGGCTGGCCACCCGGCGCGACGGCGCTGCCGCCGAACGCGACGGGGATCTGAGCGGAGTAGCCGGGCTCGGTGCTGTTGAGCGTCGACGTGGTCGGCGTCGCCGTGCCAAACCAGTTGCCGATGAACGTCTTCTTGTTCGTTCCCGGAGCCGGCAGCGAGCCGCCCGTCTGCCGGTCGACGACCTGACCGTACCAGTTGCCCGAGATGTCGTTGTTGAAGAACTGCGAGCCGACGGCCCGCTGCAGCGGCGAATTCGTGCCGCCGCTGCCGTCGAGGAACAGAACGCCTGCCGTCCAGTTGTTGGTGATGAAGTTCTGCGTCACCAGCAGGTTGTCAGTCTGGTTCCGCAGGATCATGCCGGTGCGGTTGTCGGAGATGTAGTTCTGCCGGACGGTGTGTCCGCTCGAGTTGTTGATATCGATGCCGGTGCGGTTGCCGGTGATGACGTTGTCGTGGATGACGGCGCCGGTGATCGCCTGACCTTGGATCGCTACGCCCGAAGAGTTCAGGCCGGAGTTGTTCCAGTCGACCAGGTTGTTGCCAGCGCGGGTGATCGTGAAGCCGGCCAGTTCAACGCCGCTTTCCGCGATGAAGACGGTGCTCGACGAACCGCCGATGGGGCCGACCAGCGTCGTCGATCCGCTTCCGCTGCCCAGAAGCTTGATGCCTGCCTTGTTGATCGTGACGTCTTCGTCGTACGAACCCGCCGCGACATTCACAGTGCCGTTGGCGCTGAGGACGGCGATCGCCCGGTTGATCGAGTTATCGCCGACCAGGCCGCTGTCGGCCGAGTCGGTCACGTACGCGACGTTGGGCGTGATGTCGACGAAGCCCTTGTAGGTGCCCCCCGACGGGTTGCCGGCATGCGAGGGGTTCAGCTTGTCGGTGTAGTGCAGAATGCGGTTCTCGACCGCATAGGCCTGCGAGAGAGAGAGCGAGCCCGCCGCGACCGGGACGCCGGCGAAATCCCAACTCGTGCCGGTGCCATTCAGGCGAAGGAAGGTGTTGGCGTTGTCCGGCGCGATCTCGACCTCGTGGCGCTGAGCGCTCGAGCTCGACAGGCCGCGGAACCGGGTGTTCCCAAGGTTGAACGTCGCGGGCAAAGCGAGGGTGTTCCCCAGACCGATCGCGTCGAAGCGGAGCGATGCGCCGAAGCCGCCGCTGATCCGCGACGCAGCACCGCCGAGCTTCACGTCGTTGAACGAGAGACCCGCTAGGTTGGCATAGCGTTGCAGCCCGACCAGCTGCGTCTGGTAGACGCCAGAAACGTCGATGTCATTCAGCGAGACGGTACCGATCGGCAGGAAGCCGCTGGCGATCTTGGTGGTGTTGTCGACCGCACCCACGCCTCGGAACTGGATGCCCAGCCGCGCACCGGCTGAGCCGTCGTTCGCCAGGGTCAGGCCGCTCAGCGTCGCGGCACAGTTGTAAGTGAAGAAGCTGATGTCGCCCGCGCCACCGGTGTTGGAGCCGTTGTTCGTGAAGGTCGAGTTGGACAGAACGACGTTACCGACCGAGAGACCGGTCGACGAATCGCCGTTGACGGCGACGGCGTTGAAATTCAAACCCGTAAACGATGTGCGGTCGACGGTGAGAGTGTCGAGTGTGGTCGTGCTCGGCACGGCGACGCCGTAGCTGGCCTGCACGGACCCGTTCACCCCCGCGAATGCAATGTCGCGAATGGTCACCGCGGCGCCCGGGGCGTTAAGCGCGACGTTGACGAGCGTAACACCGTTGCTGGGGGCCGTGATCGTCGCGACCGGCGTCGAACCTTCGCCGTCAAGCGTGAGCGGCTTATCAATGGTGACAGCTTCGGCGTACGTCCCAGCTTTGACGTTGACAGTGTCTCCCGCGGTCGCGGCGTCGACGCCGCGCTGGATGCTGCCGCTGGCGGGCGTAACGAAGATCTGTCCCGCGACGGCGCGCAGCAGGCCGAGCGAGCCGAGGTCCAGCTTGTGGAAGAGTTTGTCTTCGAGGTCGAATCGCTGGGCCAGGGTGAGACTGGCCGGCAACTGTTGGCCCGCGCCGAGGTCGAAGGAGTTGCCCGAAACATCGAGATTGAGGTTGACCGGGCCGGGCACGGTGGGCACGGAGGCGCCGAAGATCGGCGCGCGGGAGTCGTTGAGGCGGATGAACTGAGAGAGATTGGCAGCGAACGAGTTCGCGTTCACACCGGCACCACCGATGGTGTAGGTGCCGTACTGCGCGCCGATAATCGATCCCGTCACGGTGCGCGTGGAGTTGCCGTTGTAGAGTGCTAGTCCCACGCCGCCCGGGGCGGCTCCCGCATTGAACGCGTTGCCGCGCAGGTCGAGCGAATCGGGGACGTCGTCGCCAAACTGAGTGCCGTCTCGGAACTGCGTGTCGGCGAGGACGTGAACGAAGTTCGTCGCGCCGGAGGCGACGCTAAACGTGTTGCCGGTCACGGTGACGTTGCGGCTTCCGCCGATGAACAGGCCGACCGCCGGGACCGAGGGCGTGTTGCCGTTCGGAGTGACGAACGTATTGCCGCCGACGAGAACGGTGGCGTTGGACGAATAGTTGTGGTTGATGAACAGCGCCTGCCGCGGCGCGCCGCCAAGCTGGGCGACGTTGGTCGCGAACGTGTTGTCGAGGAAGCTGACGGCCACGTTGGCGTTCGGCTCGGTGACCTCAACGCCCGCGCCGGTCAACGTATTGTTTTGGACGAGCATTGCCGTCGCAGACGACACGGACGGGGACGGGAACTGCAGCAAGGCATCCTGGAAGGTGCCGAACAGCTTGTTCCCATCGGCGACCGACGCTCCGCCGACCGTCGGGAGGATGCCGTAGGTCCAGAGGCCTCGCGTGAAGCTGACGCCAGTGCCGGCAGTGGTACCGGATAGGATTTCGTTCCCGCGAATGCTGACGTTGGGGACGCTGGCCCCGGTGAAGTCGTGCAGGGCAATCGCGACGCCACGACTGCCCGAGCCGGCGTGAACGCTGGTTCCGCCCGTTCCGGACGCCGTGAACGTGTTGTCGACGATCTGCAAACCGTCAAAGTTTCCGGTTGCGGATTTATCGGCGTAGATCGCGTCGTTGACGTTCGGGCGGACGGTCGCGAGCGTGAAGTTGCGGATGACGACATTCGGCGCGCCAACGCGGATCAGAGCAGAAGCGCTGCCGGTCGTCAGCGTGACAGTAGGCTTGCCGGCCGCGTCGCCGAGCAGCGTGACGGACTTGTTGACGCTTACCGCGCCGGAATAAGTGCCGAGTTTGACGTTGACGGTGTTGCCGGCGGTCGCGGCGTCAACGCCGCGTTGGATGCTGCCGCTGGCCGGGGTGACGTAGACGTTGCCCGACGTGGTGCGGACGAAGCCGACCGAGCCCGGAGAGCCGAAGCCCGCAGGGCCATCGACTGCGTGGGAGATCTTGTCCTCGATCGCGAAGCCCTGCGCGAGCGTCGCGGCGTTGCCCACCACGCCGTCGTAGCTGGCGGAGGTACCGTCGATGCGAGTGCTCGCTTCAGCACCACTGGCAAGTTCCACGTAGGTGCTCTGCGATCCGGAAAAGCTCGTATTTCCGAGCGAATCGCCGCCGAGACCGGCGAGCGGGCCCGTCAAGCGAAGGCCCGTTGCAGCGGTGCCAAGTTGCACGCCGTTCTGCAGCGTGACGGTTGCCGCGCCACCGCCCGCGTCTCCGCGGACGACGACGGCCGTCCCGCCCGCGCCGGCAGAGATGCTTGCGCCGTCAAGCGTGACGGTGGTAGCCGTACCGACGAGATTCAGCGCAGTGGTCCCAATCGGGTTGAACCCGACGTTGTTCGTGACTAGTACGCCAGTCTGCGAGCCGCTGATCGAGTTCGTGGCACTGATGGATACGGTTCCGCTCGTTCCCCAGACAACTGCACCGTGCGCGTAGCCAGAAATCGAATTGCTCGCGAGCGTGGTCCCGGAGAAGCCCGGTCCGCCCGTGACGAGCAGGCCGATGCTGTTGGCGACGGCGGCGATCGAACCGCCCAGGTAGTTCGTGGTCGCCACGTCGAACGTGTTTCCGGAGATGGTGCTGAGCGGCGCGTAGCTGTACGACTGGTTGAGCCACAGTGCCGAGGCATATGCCTGAACGTCATTGTTGGTGATCGACACGCCGCTGCTCGGCGGCGCGTCGTAGCCGTTGTTGTTGACGACGACGCCGGTGTGGACTCGGCGCATGACGTTTCCGGTGATGTCGCCGTAGACGTTGTTCGCCCAGCTGATGCCGTAGCCGAAATCGAATACGCCGATGTCGCGCAGGAGATTGTTCTTGACGCTGTTGCCATCCGAGATTCCTGGCGTGGGCGACCCGCCCGTCCCGCGGCGAAGGAAGACGCCGATGGCGGTCTGCTGCACGATGTTGTTCTCGACGACGAGGTGATCGACGTCGACGTTGCTGGTCGTTGAGCCGTTGCTGATCCCGTAGAAGGCGTTCGCGTCGGCGCCGCTGTAAACCGGCAGGCCAGTGCCAGCCCCATCGCCATTGACGAGGAGGCCCTTGATGGTGACGTCATCTGCAGTGACGCGGACCACTGCGCCGAGGTTGGCGGCGACGTTCGGCGAGTCTGCAACGATCGTCGATTCGGCAGACCTCGCTCCGGTGCCCGAGACGGCGTTGTTCCGGCCCAAAAGGGTCAGCGACTTATTGATGATGACGTTCTGCACGTACGTGCCCGAGAGCACGTTTACGGTTCCGCCCACGGCGACTGCCGCGATGGCGTCGTTGACGTTGCTGAAGGCGTTCACGCCAAAGATGAAGCCATTCAGACTCGTCGTCCAATCCGAGCTGTCGGCAACGACGTCGCCGGCGCTCAGGCCCGCCGGACCGACGTCGGATGTGATGTCCCAGTTGTCGTCGACCCAAACAGTGGCGGGAGGCGTGGAGACGGTGCTGAGGTTCACCGTGACTGGCTGCGCTACCGGCGAGTTAGTCGAATTGCGTAGCGCGCCGCCGAAGCCGTCACTGAAGGTGAAGGTGAAGCTCCCGCCGGTTGCGGGGCTTGTGGCGGTGTAGGTGATGTATCCGGCGTTGAGGTCGGCCTGCGTGAACGAACTGCCTGCAGTGAGCGGCGTCGCGGTATTGGTGTTGTAGAGCGTTCCGTTGAGGTTGCTGACGCTCGCGATCGTGTAGATCAGGTCAGCGGCCGCATTGTCGGCGTCGTTGCTGAAGAGGCCGGACGTGATGGTCGAAGGAATCGCCGAGCCGGACGGTACGACGGTGACCGGGGCATCGAGATTGCGGAGAACCGGATCAAGGTTGGCGTCGAAGTAGGCGACGCCGAAGTCCGAACTGACGGTGCCGGCGATCGCAAGTCGGCGAACGCTCGCGCCAGAATAGACGGCGATGCCGCTCGTGACGATGCCGCTCGTACCAGCGGTCCGAGAGCCGGAAGCATCGAGTTGGTCTACCGATGCGTTGTACGAGAGATCGGAGTTGAGGCGCGTTAATTTGTATTGTCCGCCCGACGTGATCGACACGGCGATGCGTTGGTCGTAAGGCTGGATGACGACGCCAGTACCCGAACCCGCGCCGAGGAGGACGGGCCCCTCAACAGATGAGCCGCCAGCGGCGATTCGGCGAAGCTCTGAGTTTGAACCGTTATTGCTGAGCAGGAGGATGCGATTGCTGCTATCCGTGGCAACCGCACGCGCTGATCTGCCCGCACCGCCGGCAATCGTAAGAAGGCCGCCGGTTGCGAAAGAAGCATCGAGCGAACCATCCGGGTTGTAGCGGTAGACGAGCAGATTGTTCGTGCCGGTGGTCGTCGCAATGACAACGAGCTTTCCGCTCGAGTCGACGGTCGCGCCGTTGATAGTAGCGCCAGCGCCGCCGACGATCGTGGTGACAGTGCCGCTTCCGACGTTGAACGGCCCCGTGCCCGAAGCGTCTAGTGCGAGAGTAGAGGGATTGAACCGCGCCAAAGCGACGCTTCCGTTCGACGAGCCGACGGCAACGATTGCGCCGCCCGGAAGCCGCACGACGGTGGCCACGGAGTCCAGCGTCGAACCGAAGTCGACACCCGCTGATGCGGTCGGCGAAGCCCCATTGCTCTGCGTGCGGACGAGAACGAAGTCGTCGTCTGCGGTGACGCCGACGAAGATGTCGTTGGTGGAGGGATCCACCACGACGCCACGCGCACTGGTGAAGCCTGGTACGGAGTAATTCAGCTTCCCCGTGCCGTTGTACGTCGAATCGAGGACCAGTGACGCCGATCCGGCAAATCGCGCGATGCCAACCTGTCCGCCCGCGTTACCCACCACGACAAGCTTGCCCGAACTGTCGAATGCCGTGCTGGTTGCCGTGTCAGCACCATTGATGTCCTGGTTCACCACTCCACCGAGAAGTGAGCCGGCCGTCAGGAGGCGACGCTGCTCGAGCGACTCGAGCGCTCGCGCGACCGCACGGTTCATCGAGTTTCGGGCATGCGATGAACGGCGACGTGCCGCCCGATCTGCCTGTGAAATATCGGACGAACTGGATTGGAGCGCAAGGCGAGCGGAGGCCGAGGCGTACTTTCGGGCGAGCATGATCTTCCCTTTCGAGACGTGACGGACGGGCGGCGAGAGTCACCCGCGAAACCCATTGGTATCTGTTCAACTTGCACGAACCGGCCCAGCACACTCCTGCCGAAAACGTAAGGCGGGATCAGCCGTGACGGCCGACACACGAAACATTGTTTCCATGTCGATCCATGACAGTGTGGAGAGTTCGTAATTCAAAATCAAGAGAAAATTGAGATTTGAGTCAACGGCCGTTCCGTCTGTGAGCTGCTTGCGCAGGCATGGGCGCAACGCGGTGGGTTGAGTCCACAGAGCCAGTAGTCGCCAAGTGCTCGTGCCCTGCCGACGGCTCGCCCGCCAAAGTTGGCGATAACAGTCCCTACGTAGTACTCGCAGACGATCGAAGATCCCCTGTGGCCTGCTGCAGTGCCCGGCGGCACCGCCAGCGAGAGAGTGCCACGTCGACGCCGCCAACGGCAATCACGCTGCCGGCGTGCAACAGTACGCCGCACTGACAATTGCCATTCGCCGCGCGCACTTCCAAGCCAATGCACGACTGCTCCCCGTCGTCCACATCAAGCAGGTGGACGCATTCAATGAGTCCTTCGAACGCTTCCCCCGCCAGCAGGCCGGCATCCCTTGCAATGAGCGGCTCGATCGTAGCCGCGATCGTGGGCCAGCCCTCCGCCAACTGCTGCAGAGCTCGCTTGTGTGCCTTAGAGAACGTGCTGTCATCGCCATCGTCCGCGAGAACTAGAATCCGAGTAGAAGGCACACCAAGATCGATGAAGCCCTCCCAGTATCCCAGCCGGTTTCGTGTGAACTGCCTACCCATAACGCAAGTACCCGATATCCCTGATGCCTCAAGAGGTTACGGCTAGTCGCTCTCCTGAATTGACACATTAAGTGTGTCTTTGCTGAATGTAAAGGATGAAATACTCTGCAAAGAGAAGGGGCAGATGGGGAAATCGCGAATCTTGACCGGTACGCTCAGGTTGGGATGATATAAGTGTGAGCTGTCGACACAGCAGATGCCCCAGTTAATCGGATAACTGACTTATGGCTGAAGATTTCCTTGGCACAGTAGTCGTCGGCTTGGACGGTGATCGCCGTCCAGGCTTGTTTGACGAATTCGTACATCGAGGATTCGCGCCGCGGCGATGCGGCTCACTTCGCACTCTGCGGTTGTGCCCCGCAGGCGAGCGCCGCGCTGCCACCGTCGTGTTCGATGACCTGCCAGATGCGACGCTGGCCAAATCGTGCCGAGAACTGCGTAAGTCCTTCCCCGACTCCGGTCTAATCCTCGTCGGTGTTAGGGAAAACGACCAGGAGGTCAAGCTCCTCGATCTCGGCGCCGACGACGTGTTGCGTAAGGACGCCGAAGTGGGAGTGATCGCCGCTCGACTCGCCAACGTGGTGCGCCGGCGTTGCGCGTTAACTGCGGCAAGTGCGTCCACGAGAGTTGCCGAAACCATCCTGACCGGCGTGTCCGCGCACGCACACATCATTCGCCCTCAGCACCAATCGGTCGCCGCAGTGCCGCTACAGGACGTCATCGTCCTGAAGACGACGCAAGGCTCCATTACGCTGGACCATCGTCACGTCTCCGCCATGGTCGCCGGGAAAGACGTCGGGCTTACACTGGCAGAGTTCAGCATCCTCGCAAAGCTGGCGTCGAAACCCTCACACCTTTTCACCCGCGGCGAACTCTTCTCCGCGTTTGGCCATTCGCTGGACAGCGTGTCCCATCGATCTCTCGACAGCCACGTCTGCTCGCTGCGACGCAAGCTCGGCGCCGCCGGCAAAGGCATCGTCACCCAACGCGGTCTAGGCTATCGACTCGACGTCGCCTGAAGCAGGCGGCGCGCGGGTGACACCTTCACATCCTTTGCCGAGGTCGACGGGCAGGCGCTCATGTCGCCGCGAAACGAACAGACTCTGAAGTGTTGCGATCTGTTCACGTTGACCGTCGCGAGCAGGTTTGCTGAGTCAACAACGTTCTACTTCTGTAACGTGACGCACACTTTGGGAGCAGAGCCTATCTGCCACCAGTTCAGTGGCCTACCGCCCTACTCCACCAGTCCGCGTGCCTTCAACGACGCCACCACCGCTTCCGTCACGCGTTGCACTTCGACGTCGTGCGCGACGTCGATCGTCCCCTTCGGCTCGCGCAGCGCGCACCCGCCCACCGGTGCGTCGACAACGCCGAACTCGCTCATCACGCACTGCATCATCGTCGCGAGCTTCTTTCGATCGACCTGCTGCTTCTCGGTGATGGGTTGGCGCGACTTGCCGAGGTCGTGGCCGCGGAGTTCTGCGCCGACGCGGACGCCGTCGGGGAAATCCGCCCCGCCGCTCAGCATCAGGTCGAAGAACTCCATCAGGCGCAGCTGCAGCTTCACCGCTTCGTTCATCCGGCCGGCGCGGAAGTGGTCGTACATCATCCGCGTCAGCTCGGGCAGGACGTTGCTGGTCGCGTGCACGCCGCCGTCGGCGCCGAGGAGCAGTTGCGGCACAAGGGCCGCCTCCCAGCCGCTGAAGAAGACGAAGTCCGGGCGTCGCGGCTTCACGGCATTGATCATCCTCGCCAGGTGCGCGACGTCGCCGCTGCTGTCCTTGATGCCGATGATCCGCGGGAACTCGCTCGCGACGCGCATCAGCAGCGGCACGTCGATCGGCGTGGCGAAGAGCGGGATGTTGTAAAGCGTGATGTCGATCGGCGCACTGCGCGCCACCTCGGCGAAATACGCGTACAGGCTTTCGCTCGACAGCTTGAAATAGATCGGCGGCAAGAGCGAGATCGCCCGCGCGCCGAACGACGCGTACAGATCGCAGCTCGCGAGGATGTCGCGCGTGTGAGCCTCAGTTGCGCCGACCATCACGGGCACGCCCCGCGCCGCGCACGTGCCGCAAACCACCTTGGCGATGCGCCGGCGCTCTTCGAGAGAGAAGCGGACGAATTCGCCCACCGAGCCATTCGGGTACAGCCCGTGCACGCCGCGATCGATGAGCCAGTTGACGTAGTCGGCGAGCTTGAGTTCGTCGACGTCGCCGCGCGCGGTGAGGGGGACGAGGTTCGGAGTGAAGATGCCGTGGAGCCGCGTCGTCATGGGTTGACCGCGATCGTGGGCGCGAACGCCCGCACGTGCAAGGGATCGCGACGCGACGAACAGGCTAAACCGTTGCACGAACTCGTGCCGGCGCGCATCGCTTAAGCGCCGGCGAGCACCGATTCAGCGCCGACGACGGCGAAGCGCTGCGACCGCCAGCGAAGCGGCGGCGATGGCGGTCGTCGGTTCCGGCACGGCGACGAGCGCGAGCGCCGCGGCAGGCGGGGCGTCGGATCGGCCGTAGTTGGCGGCGAGGAGCAGCAGGTCGTCGAAGTTCACCACGCCGTCGTAGTTGAAGTCGCCGCTGCTCCACGCGGTCACTGACTGGCCGTACCGCGCGGCGAGTCGAAGCAGGTCGTCGAAGTTGACGGCGCCGTTCAGGTCGGTGTCGCCATTCAGCGCGAGCCGTGCAACGACGGCGCTCGCGTCGACCGTCTGCCCCAGGAACGAACCGAGCGGCAGCGACGCGGTGTCGACAAAGCCGATCGACCACGCGCCGTCGGGCGTCGTGCTGCTGACGAGCTTTCCGCCAAGGATGAGCGACCGCACGTTTGGCGAAGCGGTGCCGGCGTCGTAGTCGACGATCAGGCCCGCGCTGCGCAGATCGAGCGTCGCACCGGCTGCGATCGACAGGGTCCGCACCCTGCTTGCCGACAGCCCCGTCGTAGCGACGGTGCCGGCCGAGACGGTGAGTGAATCGGAATTGAAGGTCGACGCGGTGAACGTGCCCGCGCCGGTCTTGGAGATCGATTGTCCTGTCGCTGTGAACGACGCGGCGGTGATCGAGCTGCCCGTCGCGACGTCCACGCTCACCGCCGAGCCGGCCGACAGCTTCGCGACGGTGTGCGCGCCGCTGACGACCGTCAGCGTCGCCGTGCCGCCCGCGCCGGCGTTCAGCGCGAGCGTGCCTGCGCCGGAGACGTCGTACCCGAGCGGGCTATCAAACGTGACGGCCGCGAGCGTGCGCGTCGCGTCGAGCGTGACGGTGCGCCGTTGCGTGATGACCGGGCCGAACCGCGCGCGGGCGGTCGTGCCGTCGGGCGTCCCGACGGGTGACCAGTTCGACGTCGTGTCGTAGTTCCCACTGCGATCGCCCGACCAGGCGAACTCGCCCGACGCGATCACCCGGCCGACGAGGTTGAGCGTGAGGCTCGACGTTGCCTGCGTGCCGGGCAGGTCTTCGTCGGAGAGGGAGAGCGTGTACGTGGTGGAGAACGTGCCGAGCGTGGAAGGCGTCAGCGTCGCGTTGAAGGCGCTGCTCGCACCCGCGGCGAGGTTCTTGAACGCAGCCAGATTCGTGCTGAACGCGCCGGTGCTGCCGCTCGCACTGAACGAGTCGAGATCGAGCGCCGCGGTGAGCGACAGGCCGAGCGACGACGCGAGGTTGGCGATCGAGAACGACTTCGACGTCACCCCGCTGCCTAGCGTAACGTCGCCCCAGTCGAGCGTGAGCGAGTTGAGGTCTTGCGAGGCGCTGAAGCTGGGGTTCGACGCGTCGAGCACGCTGTAGCTGACGTTGACGGTGTCGTTGGCGTCGTTCGCGCCGCGGCCAGCTCCGCCCTGCGTGGTGACGTCGAGGTTGTCGACGACGACGCTGCCCGACTTCAGGCCAGCCGTCGTGGTAGTCGTGTTCAGGCCGACCGTGATCGCTCGCGAGCCAGTCGAATCCATGGTGAACGCGTTGTAGCGCCCACTGACGCTGCTCGTCGCGCTGCCGGTCGGCGTGACGGAGTAATACGTGCCGTCGACGCCTGCCTTGTTGAGCGTGACGGAGCGCGTGCCCGGCGCGGGCGCGTTCCGAAGCACGCGGCCGAGGTCGACGTTCAACGTCGATCCGCCGTTCGCGTCGGGCGTGCCGAAGCTGAGCTGCGTGTCGTTCTGCTGATCGGCGTAGACCGACCACACGTACTCCGGGCGATCGATGAAGGCATTGCGGTTGCCCGTGCCTGCCCAGGTGGGCAGGTCATCGCCGGTGGTGCGGACGTCGTCGCCGCGATAGATGACGTCGTTGCGGCGCAGCTCGAACAGGTCGGGCACGTCCTGGTAGTGGAACCGAAGGAGCGAGGCGAGGTCGCCCATCTGCGTATTCGTGGCGGGCTGCCCGTTGACGACGGTGAGCGTGGAGCCCCAGCGCGTGCCGGCATAGAAGATGATGCGGGCGGCGTCGCCCTTGTCGGTGGTGCCGGGGAACCAGTAGCCGCCCGTGATGGCGCCGGTGGTGCCCGTCTGGTTCGCGCCGCCGTACGGGTCGTTGCCGCGCGCGCCGTTCACGGTGTTCGACAGCGGCTTCAGCATGCTGATGTCGCCGCGGCTGCCCTTCGTGCCGCCGCTCGTGTTGCCCGCGCCCTGCAGCGAATCGGGCCAGACGTGTTCGCGGCTGTTGTAGATGCCGACGAAGCCGGTCTGCGTGGCCGACGTCTTCTGGATCGTCACGTGCGTGTAGAACTCGAACATCTGCGTGAGGTCGTTCGGGTTCGCGTCGGTGAACGGGAGGAAGTCTCGCGCCTGGTCGTAGCTCGTCTGCGTGTGGCCGGTTGACATGACCGTTTCGAGCGCCGACTTCAGCGACGCGCCGGTCTGGGTAGTGATGCTGCTGTAGTAGGTCGACGGCGCGTCGTACTGCGCGAACGCGGCGCGGGCGAGTGCGAACGAGACCAACACCGTCGCGGCACGGAGCCGCCTTTGCGAACGCTGCATGTACGACTCCACGCGAAACAGGTCCTGCCAGACCGAAAGACCATCCATGACCGCGGCACAGAACGAGAGCGCCGGACAACTCGCAGGTCCGGAAAGCGCCGCGCAGCATGAGAACGAATCGGGCGGACAGATGCTACCCGAAACCGGCGTCGCCGGCGCGCCGCATAGATGAGGAATCCCGCGTATCCGGCGTAGATCGACCTGTTGGAGAGGCTTCTGCGGTTTGTCCGGCCCCGGCGCGGCTCGACGGATCACCCAACGTGGGACACACTTTTGCCAACCATGTCCGCCGTACATGCCTCGCCTGCGATCGCCACGCTCGACCTGCTTCACGGCACTTCCACCGGCGACGCGTCCGCCGCCGAGAAGTTGCTCCCGATGGTGTACGAAGAGCTGCGACGAATGGCGCACCGGCAGATCAGCGCCGAGCGGCGCGGCCACACGCTGCAGGCGACCGCGCTGGTTCACGAAGCGTTTCTGAAGCTGATGGGCCCGCGCGAGGTGCCGTGGCAGAACAAGGCGCACTTCTTCGCCGCAGCGGCCGAAGCGATGCGGCGCATACTGATCGACCACGCCCGCGCCAAGGCCGCCGCCACCCGCGGTGGCCCCGACGCCCGCCGCGCCGCGATCGACCTCACCTCGCTGCCGAATCCGGATTCCGAGCGAGAAGTTGCCGGATTTCTGATCCTCGACGAGGCAATCAACCGCTTGGAAGCAGTGGACCGGGAAGCCGCGTCCGCCGTCCGGCTCCGCTACTTCGCGGGCTTGACCATCGACGAAACGGCCGAGACGCTCGGCGTGTCGCCAGCGACGGTGAAGCGCGCCTGGACTTTCGCACGCGGCTGGCTGAAGAACGCCATCGAATCGGGCAGGGTCTGATCCGCAGGCACAATTGAAACATGGGCGACACGAGCGAATCCAACCTCCGACGCCTGTTCGACCTCGCGATGGACGCCCCGCCCGATCGTCGCGACGCGGCGATCGTCGAAGCCTGCGGAGGCGACGTCGAATTGCTGGAGCGCGTCCGCGCGATCGTCCGCGCCGCAGGCGATTCGAAGTTCCTTGCAGCGCCGGAGTTCGCCGCCCGACCGGAACCGGTCGTCACCGCACCGCCGCTCGAACAGCCCGGCACTGTCATTGGCCCGTACTCGCTCGTCCGCCTCATCGGCGAGGGCGGATTCGGCACGGTCTATCTCGCAGAACAGACCGCGCCCGTTCGCCGAGAAGTAGCGTTGAAGATCGTCAAGCCCGGCATGGACACCCGGCAAGTGCTCGCCCGCTTCGAGCAGGAGCGCCAGGCGCTGGCGCTGATGGAACACCCGAACATCGCCCGCGTCTTCGATGGCGGCGTGACCGATTCGGGACGGCCGTACTTCGTGATGGAGCTCGTCCGTGGCGAGTCGATCATCGCCTACTGCGACGGCGCGCAGCTCGGCATCTCCGCAAGGCTCGAATTGTTCGCCCAGGTGTGCGAGGCCGTCCAGCACGCACACGCCAAGGGCGTCATCCACCGCGACCTGAAGCCCAGCAACGTGCTCGTCGCCACCATCGACGGGAAGCCCGTCGTGAAGGTGATCGACTTCGGCATCGCGAAGGCCACGCTCGGCCGGCTGACGAATCACTCGCTGCTCACCGACGCGCGGCAGCTCATCGGCACACCGCAATACATGAGTCCCGAGCAGGCGATCGGCAGCGACGACGTCGACACGCGCAGCGACGTCTACTCGCTCGGGGTACTGCTGTACGAGTTGCTCACCGGCTCAACACCGATCGACGAGCGCACGCTTCGCTCCGCCGCCTATGCCGAGATCCAGCGATTGCTGGTCGAGCAGGAGCCCGCGAAGCCCAGCACGCGCGTGATCGAGAACGACGCGAAGTCGACGACGATCGCGCACGCCCGCAAGACCGACCCGACGCGGCTCCGATCGATCATCCGCGGCGAACTGGACTGGGTGGTGATGCGGTCGATCGAGAAGGACCGCGCACGCCGCTACCAGACCGCCGCCGAGTTCGCGGCGGACGTGCGGCGTTACCTCGCCGGCGAGGCCGTCCTCGCCGCACCACCGAGCCGATCGTATCAGCTGCGAAAGATCTTCCGACGCCACCGCGCGGCAGTCGGGGCGACGCTTGCCGTCGGCGTCGCGCTTATCGCCGGCGCGGCGGCGTTTGCATGGCAAGCACGAGAGGCGTCGCGCGAGCGCGACCTCGCCATCCAAGCCCGTGAGCAGGCGATCGCCGCCCAGCGCGCCGAACGCGAAGCGCGCGACGAGGCGATGCGCAAGCAACAACTGGCCGAGTCGGTCAGCGCGTTTTTCAGCGACGAACTGCTCGCGCGAGGCAACCCCGAACGCCTCGACGGCGATCGCCCCGTCACGCTGCGCGAAGCGCTCGACGCATCCGCCCGCGCGCTCGGCGGGAGATTCAAAGACGAGCCGCTCATCCGCGCGGCGATCGAGATGACGCTCGGCCGGGCGTATCGCGGGCTCGGGCAGTGGGACGATGCGATCAAGCACTACCGCTTAGCCCTCGACCTGCGACGCGCCGCCCTGCCGCCCGATGCCGAAGACGTCACGCTCGCGAAGTACGGACTCGGGCTGGCATATTCGAAAGCGGGCAACACACCGGAAGCGCAGCGGCTCCTTCACGAAGTCCTCGCAGACGCACAACAGCGGCACGGGCAGCAGTCAACCCACGCGGCGACCATCTCCATCGATCTCGCGTTCACGCACCTCAACGTGCGCGAGTTCCGCCCGGCGCTCGACATGTTCGAGCCGAGCTATGCCGTCCTGTCAAAGGAACTCGGCGACGACAACTACACCACCCTTCTCGCGATGAACGGCATCGCGACGGCGTACATCGCGCTTCGCGAACCCGAGAAGGCGCTACCCATCAGCGAGCGGCGGCTTGCCGGCCTGCGCCGCACGCTGGGCGACGATCACCCCGAGACCGCCCTCGCAATGGTCACGCTCGGCCGGATCTACCTCGATCAGAAACAGTTCGACCGATCGCTCGACCTGTATCGTCGAGCCGATGCGATTCAGAAGGCCTCCCTCGGCGAAGACCACCCGCGCCGTATCCTTACGCTCACGCAATACGCGTTTGCGGTGGCTCGCAGTGGCGACGTCGCCGGTTCATTGCCGTTGTACGAAGACGCGCTTCGGCTGTGCAGGCAGTCGTCACGCATCGACAAGGGCACGCTGGCCGACACGCTCGCGCGGTACGCCGGGGCGCTGATCAGCGCGACGCGCTACGACGAAGCCGAGAAGGCGCTCCTGGAGGCGTACCCGATCGTCCGCGACGCGTACGGCCCGCTCGACTCCCGCACCCGCAGCACCGCCGGCACGCTGGTGAAGCTGTACGAACGCTGGGGCAAGCCGGAAGCGGCCGACGCCTACCGCGCCGCGGCGTCGCAACCCGCGACGAAGCCAACGTCATTCCCGGCTACGACGCCGACGTAGCCGGCGACGCGCCCGCGCGGGCGAGCGTGCCGACATCGCACGGCAACACCGGCGGCCGAACGCCGGGCGGCTCGAAGCCGCGCAGCCGTTCGAGGATCGGCCCGCAGATGCGTCCCTGGCACGGGCCCATGCCGCAGCGCGTTTGTAGCTTCGCGTCGCGGGCGTCGCGCGCGGATGTGAGATCGCCGAGCCGCACGTCTTCACAGCGGCACAGAATCGTCTCGGGCTCAGCGAGCGCCCTTAGCTCGGACCGGAGCGCGAACGTCGCGTCGAGTCGGCGAGCGAAGTCGAGATGCGCTGCGCGTGACGCGCAGAGGCGTCGTGCGGTCGTGTCGTCTCGGCTCGCCGCATGACCGGCGATCCGCCCTTCCAGCACCGCCTTCTCCGCGCCGCCGACGCCGGTCAGTTCGCCGACTGCGTACACGCCGGGCACGGTGGTCTGCATCGTCGAATCCACGCGCACCTGGCCGCCTTCGTCGATCGTGCAGCCGAGCAGTCGCGGGAGCTCCACATTGGGAATGAGGTGGTATCCGCACGCGAGCAGATCGCACTCGATCGTTGTCGGCCCGCGCGGCGTCGCGACTTCGACGCGCAGCGCGCCGGCTGCCGTTCGTTCGGCTCGCACGACATAGCTCGACGTCAACGATCGCACATTCCAGAGACTCGCCTTGAGTGCCGCGCCCGCGACGAACTTGCCAGGCGTGCGCCAGAGCGACGCCGCGAAGCGATACATCGCGCCGGCCGACGCCTGCTCGACGATCGCGGGCACCTGCGCTCCGCTCGCCTTCAGCAACTGCGCCACCGCGAGCAACAACGGCCCCGTGCCCGCGACCACAACGCGCTTGCGGCCGACCGAGAGACCCGACTTCATCAACGCCTGCATGCCGCCCACGCCGACGACGCCGGGCAACGTCCATCCCGGAAACGGCAGGAAGAGCTCGCGCGCGCCCGTCGCGAGCACGATCGACTTCGCCGAAGCTCGGATCGGCCCGCCGGGCGACTGCACTAGCAAGTGGTTCGTGCCGAGCGATGCGACGACGCGCGACTCGTGCAGATGAGTGATGCGCGTCGACAATGCTGTGAGCCGATCGAGCCATCGCTGCGCCTCGCCTGGCACGTACGCACGCGATCGATGTCGCCAGATCTGCCCGCCCGTGTTCGGGTTGTCGTCGATGAGTCCGACGCTCCGCCCCGCCTCGGCCGCCGTTACCGACGCCGCGATGCCGGCCGGTCCTGCGCCGACGACGAGCACGTCCCACGCGCGATCGAACGCTTTACTCGTCGCCATCGGTGGTCACCTCCATCCCGTCGGCGACCGTGCGCTGACACGTCCGCTGGTGCGGCACACCGTCGATCGCCGCGCGACACTCCATGCACACGCCCATCCCGCACACCGGCCCGCGCGGCTCGCCCGACACCGATCGCCGCGTGAACGCTCGGCCGGATTGCAGGATCGCCACCGCGACGCTCGCGCCGCTCGGCACCTCGACTGATTCTCCATCGACACGAAGCTTCACGGTGCCTTTAACCATGCCCCACCTCCGCAAACGAGCGCGACGGCAGGTACGGCTCGATCGGAATCTCGCTTGCGCGCCCGGCCACGTGATCGGCGATGAGCCGAGCCGTGCCGAGCGAGGTCGTGATGCCCAGACCTTCGTGCCCGGTTGCCAGCAGCAGGCTCGGATCATCCGGATGCGGCCCGATCAGCGGCAACTTGTCCGGCGTCGCGGCGCGGAAGCCCGTCCACACGCGGATCGCGCTGAGCGACGCGATCGACGGCATGTACAGCTCGGCGCGGCGCAGCATCCGGCTCAAGATGTCGTAGTCGACGTCCGGCGATTCGACGCCGAACTGCCGCGACGAGCCGATCAGCACCTGCCCGGTCGGCCTCGGCTGCACGTTAAACGCGACGGACGAACTCGTCGCCGAGTGGGCAGACTTCAGGTAGCCGAGTTCGACGAGTTGGTGCTTCACGAAGCCCGGATAGCGATCGGTAATGACGAGATGCCCCTTGCGCGGCTTGATGCCGCACGGCGTCAGCTTCGCCGCGAGTGCCCCGCATGCGTTCACCGCGATGTCGCATTCGATCGTCGCGCCACTCGCCAGCGTGACGAATCGGCCCGTCATCCCGACGACGCGCTCGCCGAGCCGCGTCACGCCACCGCGATCGCACACGATCTGCAGCATCGCCTTTGCGATGGGCGGCGGGTAGATGACCGAATCGCCCGGCACGAGCAATCCGCCGGCGAGTCCCGTACGCAGCATCGGCTCGGCCCGCCTGAGTTGCGGCTCGTCCAGCACTTCCGATCGCACGCCGCGGGCGGCGTAGAACGCGTGCTTGCGATGCACCTCCGCCATCTCTTCATCGTCGGCGGCGATCCACAGCGTGCCGCAGACCATGCGCTCGCCGGCCGCGGGCAAAGACGCGCCGCGTTCGTCCCACAATCGTTGCGAGTACGACGTCAGGTTCACCTGCGCTTCGGAGTCGTCCATCACCACCACGTGGCCCATCCCCGCAGCGGTCGCCCCGCCGCCGATCGGGCCGGCATCGATGACGGTGACGCGTGCGCCGTCGAGCGCGAGCGCCTCGGCGATCGCCGCGCCGACGATCCCCGCGCCCACGACGACGATGTGCGGGCCGGAGTTCATGCGCGGATCCCGTCACGGAACGGGTCGGCCGGGTTGAACAGGAGCGTCGCTTCACCGGTGATGAACGCCGTGCCGCGAATGCGCGGCAGCACGCTGCCGTCGCCGAGCACGTTGAGCACTGATCCCTCGAACACCGAGCCGAGGATTGATTCCTGTCGCCACACCTCGCCCGCGCTCAGCTTCCCGTCGGCCGCCAGGCACGCGAGCTTCGCCGACGTGCCCGTTCCGCACGGCGAGCGGTCGTACGCCTTGCCGGGGCAGAGGACGAAGTTGCGCGAATGGTTCGTAGCATCGCCGGGCGGGCCGAACAGTTCGATGTGATCGATCGTCGCGCCGTCTCGGCCGGTAATGCCGTTGGCTTCGAGCGCGGCGCGGATGCGCCAGGTGAAGTCGGTCAGCGCCTCGACGCGATCGAGCTGCAGCGCCAGCCCGTGATCGCTCACCAGGAAGAACCAGTTCCCGCCCCAGGCGATATCGCCCGTGACGACGCCGTGGCCGGGCACGGCGACGGTGACACCTTCGCGAAAGCGGTAGGCAGGCACATTGTCGATCGCCGCGCCATGCGCGCCGTCGTACTCCACGCGCACGATGCCGACGGGCGTTTCGATCCGGCACGCACCGGCACCGATGCGGCCGAGGTGCCCAAGCGTCGCAGCGACGCCGATCATGCCATGACCGCACATGCCGAGCGTGCCGACGTTGTTGAAGAAGATCACGCCGGCCGCGCACGACGGATCGATGGGCGGCACGAGCAGCGCGCCGACGAGCACGTCCGATCCGCGCGGCTCGTTTACGACGGCGGATCTGAATCGGTCGTGCCCTTTCGCAAACCGCTCGCGCCGCTCCGCCAGCGATCCAGTGCCAAGGTCAGGCCCGCCCGCGATGACGACGCGCGTCGGTTCGCCGCCGGTGTGGCTGTCAATCACCTGGATTCGTTCGACGCCGTTGGGCATGTGCGTCACCTGCTCGCGTTCACGTTCACGGGCGGATACGCCTGCAGCACGCCGCCGCCGGCGCGCATCAGCGCTTCGACCTCGTCCATCTCGCGCGGGCACGCGGCGGTGAGGTTCTCGATGCCGGTCTCCGTCACCAGCACGGTGTCTTCGACGCGGATGTACAGCTCTTCCTCGGGCACGACGAGTTCCGGATCGACCGCGAAGACGAGCCCCGCTTCCATGGGTCTGCCCGACCAGTCGGCCGCCTCATGCACGGGCATGCCGACGCCATGCGAGAGCGGCCGCTTGCTCTCGAGCAGCTTCAGCGCGGCCGCCTTGTAGATAGGCTTGCTCCACGCCGTCTTCTCGACGACCGGCCGGAGTTGCTGCGCCGCTTCGGCGAGCACTTCATCCTTCGTGCGTCCCGCGCGGATGAGCGACAGCAGCACGCCGTGATGCTCCAGCACGAAGCCGTACAACTCGCGCTGCACGGGCGAATACGTCCCACTCACCGGCCACATCCGGCCGATGTCGGACGTGTAATTGTTGTAGTCGGGCGCGTAATCGAAGATGACGAGATCGCCGCTCTTCATTGCGGCGTTGTTGCGCCAGTAGTGCATCATCCAGATGTTCGCGCCGGTCGCGATGATGGGCCTGTACCCTGCACCCTGAGCGCCATTGATCTGGAAGACATAGTCGGCGATCGCCGCGAGCTGAAACTCGGTGACGCCGGGCTTGGTGGAGCGCATCGCCTCCCTGCACGCGAGCGCGGTGAGCAGCGACGACCGCCGCATCACCTCCAACTCGGCCGGCGACTTGCGGAGGCGCATGCGGTGCACGATCGGCGACAGATCGCGGAACTCAGCGCGGGGCGAGAGCTGTGCGAGGCGCGACAGCAGGTGATTCTCTCGCGAAGGACGCCCGTCGAGCGGGTCGGCCTGCAGGCGGCGGTGGTAGTGCCGCAGCGTGTCCTGGCACTGCCGCGGCCCCTCGGCCGGCGCCCGCATCAGCCACAGCTGCCGCGTCAGGCCTGACAGGTCCGCAACGAGCTGCGCGATGGGCCTGACTTCGTCGATGCTAGTCCGCGCGCGGACGATCGCTCCGTCGTCAGCGCTCAGCGTCGGGCCGTCCGACTTCTCGTGCTTTTCGTCGCGCGGCGGCAGGTACAGCACCGCTCGGCCGGTCGCGCCGTCGATCGTCATGTACGCGTGCGAAGAGTCGACGCCGGCGAGGTAGTAGAAGTCGTTATCCTGGCGGATCGGATCGAAGCCCGGCACTTCGGCCGCGCTGGCCAGGACCGCGAGCCCATCGCCGATCGCGGCGACGACGCTGGCACGCCGCGCTGCGTACTCGGCGGCAGTGAAGTCGCGGTTGAAGTAGAGCCCGGCCTCGCGGGCGGATGGTGCGGATGACATGGTCAATCGTGCCTCAGGAGACGTCGGCCTGCGTCCAGGTGCCGTCGATGGATCGCCACGTGCGACCCGTCGGATTCGCGTCGCGCAGTGCAGGCGGCAGACGATGCGGCCGGACGTTGTCGAAGCATTCGAGCTGCGTGAACCGCAACATCGACGCCGGGATGCCGACCGCCGTGAAGTGCGGCTGACTGGTCGCCGGGAATGGCCCGCCGTGGTTCATCGCCGGCGAGACGGCCACGCCGGTCGGCATCTTGTCGTCGATCAGCCGCCCGACGCGCGGTCGGAGCACGGATGCGACGCGAGCGTACGATTCGTCATCGGCACCCGACTTCGCCGAGTAGATCGTGCCAGTGAGATTGCCTTCGAGCGATTCGATCACCGCGCACGCCTGCGCGACGTCCGTCGCGACGACGACGAGCGCGGCATTGCCGAACGCTTCGCGCTGGAGCGCGTCGACGCTCTTCAAGAACTGATCGCCCGAGACGCGGCAGAGCGTGTGCTGCATGGCGAACGCGGCGCCGGGCTGTGCAGCGCCGCCGACGAGCACGTCTGCGCCGGCTTCACGCCACGCGGCGACGTTCGACAGCGCTGCATCGCGACCGGCCGCGGAGAACAGCGGCGCGACGGGGGCCGTCGAAAGCTTTGCCCTCACTGCTTCGATGAAGGTCGACGCAATCGGGCTGTCGATGACGATCATCAGTCCCGGCTTCGTGCAGAACTGGCCGCTGCCCATGAGCACGCTCGTGACGAACGCATCGGCGATTGCGCCGCCCTCGTCGGCCAACGCGCCGGGCAGCAGCACGACCGGATTAACGCTCGACATCTCGCCGAAGAAGGGCTTCCCCGCCGCATCGGCGGCGGCCTTCAGCTTCAGGCCGCCCACGCGCGAACCAGTGAAGGCGATTGCCCGCAGTCGCGGATCGGCGACGGCGCGAAGGCCGTCGGTTGCGTTCACGTGATAGAGCAACTGCACCGTGCCGGCGGGCAGTCGGGTCGCCTCAACCGCATCGTGTGCGATCTCGGCGAGCAGTCGAGTCGTCGTGGGGTGGAGCGGATGACCTTTCGCGATGACCGGATTGCCTGCGGCGATCGCGGCCGCGAAGTCGCCGCCGGAGATGCCGTTGAACGCGAACGGGAAGTTGTTCGGCCCGAGCACCCACGCGGGGCCGATCGGCGCGAGCATCGATCGCAGGCCGAGCTTCGTGTCGATCGTGGCACGCGCCCATGAACCCTCTCGCGCCGCGGCAGCCGCCATGCGGAGTTGGCCGGTTGTGCGGGGGATCTCGACGGCCCGCAGCCGCGGGGCGACAAGAAGTGCCGTCTCCAGCGATGCCGCGGCTGCGAGTTCATCCCCTCGCGCTTCGATGCCGGCTGCGTAGGTATCGAGGAAGCCCGCGATGCGTTCGGCGGCATCGGGCAATGATCGCAGCGCTGCTGCTGCACGAGACGCTGCGCCGAGCGCGGCGTCGATGTCGGCCCACTCGCTCACCGGATATCGTTCGCCGAGCGGTTCGCCCGTGTGCGGGTTCGTCGCGACGAACGATTCGCGCGATGTGGCGGATCGCCACGCGCCGTCGATCAAGACTGGATGCACGGTGTCGCTCACGCAGCATCCCTCCTCACTTCTTCGCGCCGGGGCGAGTCGCGATGCCATCGCGAATGATCTTCAGCACCTGCTCGCGTTCCTCGCCCACCAGCGGCAGGCGCGGCGCACGCGTCAGTTCGCTGCCGAACCCGCACTCGGCCGCGGCCAGCTTGATGTACTGCACGAGCTTCGGTTTCGTATCGAGGTGCAGCAGCGGCGTGTACCAGCCGTATACCTTCCGCGCTTCAGCGAGCTTGCCCGCTTCCAGCAGGTCCCACAGCAGCCGATTCTCGGCCGGGAATGCGTTGACGAGCCCCGAGATCCAGCCGACCGCGCCGAGCACGTGGCTCTCCATGACGAGGTCGTCGACGCCGCAGAAGAGGATGAATCGATCGCCCACTGCGTTGCGGATGTCGGTGATGCGCCGCGGGTCCTCGCTCGATTCCTTGATCGCGACGATGTTCGCATCGCTGACGAACTCGGCGAACGTCTCGGGCTTGATGTCGACCTTATAGCTGACCGGATTGTTGTAGATCATGATCGGCAGCGACGTGCTGCGCGCGACTGCCTTGAAGTGCGCGACCGTCTCGCGGGCGTCGGATGCGTACACCATCGCGGGCAACACCATCAGTCCGTCCACGCCGCACTTCTGAGCGTCGGCGGCAAACCGGCATGCGAGCGCGGTGCTGTACTCGGCAACGCCGGTCAGCACCGGCACACGTCCCGCGACGTGCTTCACGGTGGCACGGAGTACGTCGAGCTTCTCGGCATACTCGAGCGAGCAGTTCTCGCCCACGGTGCCGAGCATGACGAGGCCGTGAATGCCCGCGGCGATCATCGCGTCGAGGTGCTTCAGTGTCGCCGGGATGTCGAGCGACTGATCGGACTTGAATTGCGTACAGGCGGCCGGGAAGACGCCGCGCCACTGGACTGCCATGCGTTTGCTCCACAAGAGGGTGAGGAAGCGATCATGTACGACAGAGCCCAGACCGCCTTGCGAAGACGCGCTGACCGCCTTCGATTTTTCACCGCCCTGTCACTTGTACGCGTCCTGACGACTGGGCTGCACGGTACGCGCTCGGCGAGGAGCCGGTCAGACGACGGAAGAGCACGCTCAGGTATTCCGGGCTACGCGCCCCGACCACGCCCGCGATCGATTTGATCGGCAGATCAGTATCGCTCAGCAGCTGCTTCGCCCGCTCGACCCGGCACCGCAGGATCTGATCGTGCGGCGTGCAGCCGAGCAGCTTCACGAAGCGAGCTTCGAGCGATCGCCGTGAGAGCGGCACGACGTCGAGCACCTGCTTCACGCCGATCTGCTCGCACGCGTGCTCGCGAATGAACCGGAGTGCGGCGGCCACATCGGGATCGGCGATCGCGAGCGAATCGGTCGAGCGACGCGCCACCACGCCCAGCGGCGGCACCAGCCGCAAGCCCGGCTTCACACGACGGCCATTCATCATGGCTTCGAGTTCGCTGGCGGCGAGATAGCCGACGCGGTGGGCGTTCGGCTCGACGCTCGACAGCGGCGGATCGGACAGGCTGCAGCGAACGGGATCGTTGTCGACGCCGATGACGGCGACCTCGTCCGGCACGGCGAGGCCCGCCTCGCGGCAGGCTTCGAGCACCTGCTGGCCGCGCAGGTCGTAGCAGGCGAAGACGCCGACGGGCTTCGGTAGCGAGCGAAGCCACGCGACGAGCTTACGCCGATCGCGCGCCCACGCCGCCGGCCCGCCACGCACGAGCGGGGCGACGTGTGTGCTGATCTCAACGCCCGACGCGCGGGCCAGATCGCGAAAGCGTTCGAGTTGCCAGCCCGACCACGCGTAATCGCGCACGCCGCAGAAGCCGAGTCGACGAAACCCGCGTTCCCACAGATGCGCAAACGCCGCGTCGGCCTCGGCGCGGACGTCGCTGTGGAAGGCGGGCGCGTTCGCAAGCAGGCCAGCCGCGCTGACGTTGATGACGGGACAGCGGCACCGCGAGACGGCCGACACGGCTTGCTTCGACTCGGCGCGGACGATCACGCCGTCGCCTTGCCAGCCGCGAAGCCGCCGGATCGCCGTCTCGGCTCGACCCGTCTCCGGGAAGTAGATCGACCACCGCGCGCCGCTCCGCCGAACGAAGTCGGCGATGCCGGTCAGCAGGCCGCGCGCGTAGGCGTTCGAGCTCTCGATGAGCAACGCGACGCGACGCGAGTCTTCAGACGACGATTTCGATCGCTTCGGCACGGCCGACGAATCGTCGATGCGCGCAGCGTGCCGATCAAGTGGCCGCGCTCAGTGAGACGACTTCGTCGTCGCCGGCTGCGTGCTCGGTTGCGTGGCGGGCCAGGCGAACCTCGCCGCCTTCGCGCGATCGAACCCGGCGAGATGTGCCGGCTCGGCCCGGCGATCCGGCCGGACGTATCGCCACGGGCGATCGCCGTAGACTTCGGTCAGCAGTGCGGCCGCGCGCGGGTCGTACTGCTTCACCTCGTCGCGCGTGTCGATCTCGCCGTGCCAGGCGTCGTTCGACCGGTTCGTGTCGAACCACGACTGCGTCACCTCGGCCCAGTACTCCCAGCGATTCGTCGCGGCGTACGTGTTCTTCCAAAGCCCTTCCGCCATCGCGGCGTTGTAGGCCGCTTCGAGTCTGCGGTCGAACGTGGGATCGATCGCGGATAACCCGGTGTCGTGAATCGCGTGTGCGAATTCGTGCACCAGGATGCTCTCGGTGAAGTACGGGTCGCCCTTCAGTGCGAGCAGGTTCTCCTCGCCACAACTGACGCACGGCACCTCGCGCGTCGCGCCAAGGCCTCGGGCACGGCGGTCCCAGTGCGCCTTGGGTGTCAGGTGCGAGTGTTCGGGCACGTCGGTCGTGAACTCCGTGACGGCCATCACGGTGAGGTGCGTGCGCGTGTCGGTCATCGCCTGCAGGATGTCGCCGCGCCCGTCGAGCATCTGGCCGATTAGATACGCAGCCTCCTTCAGCGCGTGCGGGTCGACCTTCGCAGATGCGACGATCGGGAACCCGCCGATCGATGCATACTGCGCGTAGAACGGCGACAGGCCGAGACGCTCTCGCTCGGCTTGCGGTACGGGCGTCACCTCAGCGGGCGCGTAAACGAACGCGGGACGACTGGTCGGACGACTGCTCGGACGAGTAGCGGTGGCATCTGCAGACGCGGTCAACGACAGGGTGCCGCAGAACAGCAGAGAGCAGCAGATCGCGGCGAATCTGCTGAGAGTCATCGTGGGCAGCGGAGGTTGATAGCGCATAGAATCACGGAAAGGGATTCATAATACTCACGCCCAACAGCCCGACCACCACCTCGGGCGACTTCGCGTCGAGGGTGACCGTCTTGAGCTTCACGCCCGCGCGGAGGCGGCGGCCGACGATGTTCGCGCGGCAGTTGTCGCCGAGCTGCACGACGGGTGGCGGCGTGCCGATCGCGAACGCGTCGCGCTTCAGGTCGTAGTCCGCGCGATCGAGCGGGCACAGCGTCCAGAAGTTGAACGGCGGAACGAGGTCGACCGTCTCCTCCACGCCGTCCTCGTACTTCAGCGTCAGCGTGGCGTTTGCGATGCGGACCTGCATCGGGTTCGTCGTGCCGGCGATGAGGAAGAAGACCCCTTCGCCCGCGGCGTCGACCGTCACGGTCCGCGAGCGAGGCCAGTTGTCCCAGATCGACGCGAACGCGACGTTGTGCTTGTCGAGCCGCGGCGCGAGGAACTTCGCGCCGTTCGGCACGCGGACGAGATTGTCCTGGCCGGTCAGTTCCGCGACGCGATTCAGCGTTATCTCCGGAACCTTCTTCTTCGGGTCGAGCACCATCTGCCACGTCGAATAGCCGTCGGTGGCGATCCGGAGCGACACCGTCTTCGGGCGAGGCGACAGGTACTCCTGCTGGTAGATCGTGCGGACATCGGCGTTGAAGGCTTCCGAGATGTCGATCGGCTTCCACGATGCAGTGGCGGGCGTTTCGAGCAGCGTGACGCGCTTCAGCTCTGCCTCGGCAGCGCCATCGCGCGTGCGGATGTGGAAAGGTTGCCACAGTTCGGCATCGCCGCGTTTCACCTTGGCGAGCACGGTGCGCACGCCGGGCGTTGCGCTGTGCTTCGCCACGACCGCGCCGCCGTCGAGCTTCGCCGAAGCGAGCGAGGACTGCGGATCAACCACCTCGACGATCGGGCCCGCATCGCTGCGCAGCGTCGCCGGTTGGCCGACCTCGGCATCGAGTTCGACCGCGGCAGCGATCGGCCTCGCGATTTTCAGCTTCAACTCGACGACGACCGGCTTCGACGAACCTGCGATCGACAGGCTCGCATTCGCGTGGCCCATGCCCGGCGAGAGCGTCGGCTTCGCTACTTCGCCGTTCACTCGCATCGATTCGACGCCGTCGGCGTGCACGGGGACCGTCAGGTCGATCGTCGCGGGCTTCGCGAGCGTGATCTCGTAGCGGTCGACATCGCCCGTGCGCTTGAACGCGATCGAGCCGTCAGGCGTTCGGATCGACGCGTGGTCCCACGCTGCGGGGAACTGTGGCGCGATCGTCACGCGATCGGCCGGATAGTCGGGCCTAAACCCGAAGAGACCGCGCACGACGGCGCGGGCGAACGGGCTCGCGCAGTCGGAGAAGTCGGTCCCGCCGGCGGGGTAACCCATGTCGCCCGGCACGGGGCCGTACTGGAGCGACTCCGGGAACGTGCCCTGGAGCAAATCCCAGCCCTTCTCGGCCAGACCCGTCTCGAAGTACGCCTGCGCGAGCGCGTAGTTGTCGCCCGGCCACATCTGGCGGACCGACCAGATGCTCGGCACCCAGTTCGACGGCCAGCACTGCTCGCCGCCGTACGGCATGGTCACGCGCTCGAGTTCGTGCTCGGTGTGGCTGAGCGCCTGTACCGACTGCACGTGATCGAGCAGCCCCGCTTCGACGGGGCAGAAGATCGCGTAGAGCCAATACGCGGAATGCGCCCGCTGCAGCCCGGTCTGTTCGATGTGCCCCGCGGGATGTCCGCGGTCGGCGAGCCAGAGCTTGGCGTTGAACGCCTGACGGATCTTCTTCATCCGCGCGGCATGACGCTCCGCGCTTGCGACGTCGCCCGCACGGCGCGCGAGGTCCATCGCGGCACGGTGGCCGTTGTACGCGTACGCCGTCTCTTCCGACGTCGCGCCGCCGCTGTACCACTGGCCGTCGGTGGGCCAGCTGTTGGTGTAGCTTTCGTACAGGCCGTCGTCGTCCGGATCGAAGCACTCGCGGATGTAATCGAGATGCAGTTCAAGCGCCGGTCGGAGGAGCTTCTCCAGTTCCGGGTCGGCCGTCGCGCGCCAGGCGTCGATCAACTGATCGAAGAACTGCGACTGCATGTCGTAGTGATTGCCGTGATAGATCGCCACGCGGCCCTTGCCGAAGAGGCGCGAGTTCGGCGACTGGCTCGCCAGCTTCTTGACGGGATCGGCGACGGCTTCGGTCTTATCCGATTCGGTGACCTGCTTCGCGAGGCACACGCGGGCCTGTTCGAGCACGCGATCGTGCCAGCCGAACGCCGTTGGGCCGTAGATGCTGCGCCAGCCGATCAGCGGCACGCCCCACCGCATGCCCGAGTGCGTGTAAACGCTCTCGCGGTAGATCCCGTCCAGCACATGCCCGGCCGACGCGACGGCGACGTCGAGGCGGTCGTCCGGCGTGTCCACGACGACGCGATCGCGCACCTCGGCCGAGCGCTTCGCGCCGGCGTCGAACAGCGCGGAGGCGTCGGCGTTCTCCTTGATCGCGGCATCGATCTGATCGGGCTTTGCCGTGATGATCGCCCAGTCGATCGTCGGCGCGGCATCCGCCGGCACAACGCCTACGCCGAGCGGGCGAGCACCTGGCTCGCTGGCGAGCAGCTTCAGCGGATCAGCCCACGCGTCGGCGTCCGCGAGCTTCGTCTCGCCTGCGATGCTGCACCGCACGGCGCCGGCGCGCTCTTCCTTCTGCGGCGGCGATGCCAGGCGAAGGACGCCGTCGCGCCACTCGACTTGATCGTCGGCGCACAGCTCTGGCTGGAAGCGACGCTCCATCAGCGCATCGCGGCCTGCCGTGGTGATGTCCCAGTCCCACAGGAACGCCTGTCGCTCGGTTTTCGAGGCGCCGCCGAACGCCCAGACGATGCGATCGCCCTTGGCCGCGCCTTCGATGCGCAGGCGAACTCCCGACGTCATGCCGTTCGCGCCGGGCACCGCTTCGCAGATCAGCTTCACACCGGGGAAGCGTTTGTCGGCGAGCGTCCACTTCATCTGGCCCGGCGTGTAGGCGCTGACGACGTCGTCGAAGTCGTGGAGCCACACGGCCGACTCGCCGCGCGCGTAGGCGAGCATGAAGACGCCGTTGTGAACGTAAGCCCCGCCGACGCGCAGCATGGGCCGATCGCCCGCGAGCGTGACGTAGTAAACCTGGTTGCCGTAGAGCGGCCGGTTGTTGAACCGATTGCCGTTGTGGCGAACGAGCGAATTGCCGTCGACGGCGTAGATCGGCGTCTGCAGCTTCGACAGATCAGGCCCGTTCGTCGGGCCAGCCCAGGCGGTCGCGGCACAGGCGAGCACGACCGCGAACGCGCTTACAACGGGTGAAAACAGTGGCTTCATCGTCGGGTGGCTCCAAAGGCGATGTTCAACGGTGAGGTTTCAGATCGGCACCGAGCGTGACGGATTGGCCGGCGGCGATGGACTGCACGATGACCTGGCCGTCGTACTCGATGCACCATGTGCCCGCGCGCTTCGCACGAATCGTGAGCGATTCGAGACGGCCGGATGTCCAAATGATGTCGACTTCCGCGCCGCCGCGCACGCGCAGGCCGGTCACGCGGCCTTCCGGCCACGCCTTCGGCAGCGCGGGAAGGACGTCGATCACCCAGTTGCCGTCGCGGCGCAGGTGCGACTGCACGAGCATTTCAAAGATGCCGGCCGCACCGCCGAAGTTGCCGTCGATCTGCATCGGCGGATGAGCGCAGAACAGATTCGGATACGAGCCGCCGCCGCGCGACATGTTGATCGCATCGCCCCCTGCGGGTCGCAGGAGTTGGCGGATCATCTTCTCCGCACGATCGCCATCGCGTAGGCGGGCCCAGAAGTTCGTTTTCCACGCGATCGACCAGCCGGTGCCGTCGTCGCCGCGCACTTCGAGCGACTCTCGACACGCTTCGAGATAGTCGCGCGTTGCAAGGCGATTGAACTGCGCGCCGGGGTGAAGCCCGAACAAGTGCGACACGTGCCGATGCTGCGGATCGTTCTCCTTGATGTTCTCGAGCGGCCATTCCATGAGCCGGCCGTCCGCACCGATTCCCGGCCACTGTAGATCGGCTCGCGCCGTGTCGACGCGACGCGTGAAGTCATCGTCGATCTTCAGAATGCGCGCGGCCTCTTGAAGGTTCGTCAGCAGGTCCCACGCGATCTCCTGATCCATCGCCGGGCCCATCGTGTATGACACGCCGGTGCCGTCGGCGAGCGTGAAGCGATTCTCCGGCGAGTTGGTCGGCCCGGAGACGAGCTTGCCTGTGGCGGGATTCGTCACGAGCCAGCCGAGCACGAACTCGCCCGAGCCCTTCAACACGGGCCACGCCCGGCGGAGGTACTCTTCATCACCCGAGAACGCGTAGTGCTCCCACAGGTGCTGACACATCCACGGGCCTGCCATGGGGAACATTCCCCAACTCGGGTTCGATCCCTGAGATGTGAAGCCCCAGACGTTGTGGATCGTATGGACGGTCCAGCCATCGATGCCGTAGGTCGTCTTCACCGTTTGCGTGCCCGGCTCGACCATGCGTTCGATCAGGTCAACCAGTGGCTCGACGCACTCGGCAAGATTGCCCGGCTCCGCGGGCCAATAGTTCATCTGCACATTGATGTTCGTGTGATAGTCGCCATTCCAAGGCGTGCGGATCGTCTCGGCCCAGAGTCCCTGCAGATTGGCCGCGAGGTCGCCCGGACGCGACGACGAGATCATCAGATAGCGCCCGAACTGCGCGTAAGTCGCCGCGAGATCAGGATCGGCCTGGCCCTTCTGAAGATCGACGAGTCGGCGATCGGTCGGCACTTCATCTCGTGGCGCGCCGATGTGCAGCGACACGCGATTGAAGAGCGATCCGAAGTCCGCGACGTGCGCGCTCAACAACGCTTCGAACGGCTTCCCCGCGGCAGCATCGAGTTGGGCAAGCGTCTGTTTGCTCGGATCACCGCCCCGGTAATCGGTAGCGCCGGCGATGAGGATCGTCACGCTGTTGGCGTCGCGCACGCGGATCGTCGATCCCTCCGTCTCGCGTCGACCACCGTCGTTCAGAATGCGGCAGCGGGCCGCGATCCTCATGCCCGTCGGTTCCTGATTGTTGTAAAGCCGGCCCGTCATCAGGATCGATGCGTCGGTGTCTGCCTTCGCTTCGACCGGCGCGGTGCGATGCTCGCCTCGCGATGCGATGGCCTTCGTTTCCGCAGCGTCGGGCCGACCCAGCTGAAGATCAACGCTGATCTGCCCCGGGCGATCCGCCGCCAGCCTCACGACGATCACCTGATCCGGATGCGATGCGAAGATCTCGCGTTTGAACGAGACGCCGCCTCGCGTGTACGTGACCGTCGCGACGCCCCGCGCGAGGTCCAGTTCACGGCGATAGTTCTCTGCCGGGGCAGCCGCAGACGGGTACGTCATGTTCAGGTAGCCCAGCGTCTGGAAGTTCCCGAAATGCTCCTGGATGTCGGGACCCCAAAGACAGCCGAAGTTCTTCTGAACGTACTCCTGCGCCTCGGCGATCTTTCCGTCGAAGAGCATCTGCCGCGCGATCGGCAGCGCTGCGCGAATCTTTGGGTTGTCGTAGTTGAACGGGCCGCCCGACCAGACGGAGTCTTCGCAGAGCGGCATTCGATCTTCGTCGATTCCGCCCGCGACCAGCGCGCCGAGTCGGCCGTTCCCGATCGGGAGGGCTTCGCTGATCGTGGGCTTGGCGGGGTGGTCGTACCAGAGGAGCGGCGTGCCACTTGCGGCCGACGTCGATACTCCGACGGCGATCAAGGCGCTCGCCGCAGCGGTTGTGATCCGTGACAAGGGTTCCTACTTCGCGCCGGGCGCGGTTGAAGGCTGAGCCGACCGGACTTTGAACATCTCGGCCCCGTGCGGGCCGACCCGCACGGAGATCGCATCGACTTTGCCGACGTCTCGCTGACGCCACAGGTCTCGCACGTTGCACTCGCCGGCAAGGCCTATGTCGGCGAGCTTCACGGTAATGTTCGCCTCGACATCGCTCCGATTGAACACCGCGACGGCCGTCGTGCCATCGGCGAGCGGCTTGGTCCACGTGTGAAGCTCGCCGTCCTTCTTCGCGATCACCGCCTGTCGGCCGAGCGCATCCTGATTCACGGCGATCACCTCGTCGTTCGTCAGGATACTGAGCGTGAGCGCGTCGAGCTTCGTCAGATCGGTCCCGATGAGGAGCGGCGCGGCCAGCATGCACCACGCGGTCATCTGCAGATGCATCTCGTCGGGCGTGAGTTCGCCGTTGCCGATCTCGAGCATGTCGGGGTCGTTCCACCGACCCGGGCCTGCGAATCGATCGAGGCCCGTCTGGCGATCAATGATTGAGCGGATCGCGGTCCAGCGCGGCGTGATGTCGCGCGTGGTGCGCCAGAGGTTTCCGCCGACCGACGGCGCCCATTCGCCCGGGTTGCCCATGCCGTACTGGCACAGGCTGTAGACGATGTCGCGATCCACCTTGCGCAGCGCCTCGCCAAACACCTTGTACGGCCGGACGAAGAGCTCGTGCTGAATGGCGTCGCGATTCTCCTTCGGAATCGGCGCGATCAATGCGTCGAGTTCGTCGGTGAGTCGCTTGATGCGCTCGGCCTGCGGTCCCGGCCGCGGACGGGTGCGGTCTTCGATGAGCGGGATGCGCTCCGCGATGATCGCGCGGATGCGATCAGCGGAATTGGGCAATAGCGCCGCGTACTGCTCGCCCGCCTCTCTCGCGGCGACCGACTCGTAGCTGCACCAATCGTACTTCACGTAGTCGACACCCCAGGCGGCGTAGGTCTGCGCGTCGAGGGCTTCGTGGCCGAAGCTGCCCTCGAACTGGCCGCAGGTTTTCGGTCCGGGCGACGAGTAGATGCCGTACCTCAGGCCGCGCGAGTGGACGTAGTCGCCGAGCGCCTTCATGTCAGGGAAGCGAGCGTTGCCCCGCATCACCCCATTCGCATCACGCGTGCCCTGCCAGCCGTCGTCGATGTTCAGGTAGACGTAGCCGTGATCGGCGAGGCCGCCCGACACCATCGCGTCGGCCTGTGCGCGGATGAGTTCGTCGCTGATTCGAAGGCGGAACGCGTTGTAGTTGTTCCAGCCCATCGGCGGCGTGAGCGCGAGCGTCTCGCCGACCTTCATCTCGAGCGTCGCAGATGCTTCTCCCGCGCCGTTGCAGACCGACACGCGGAGCGAGATGGTTGCCGCAGTCGTCGGAGCGCGTCCCTGAATGGTGCGCGTGTCGTCGTCGTAACGCAGGCCCTCAGGCAACCCATCCACGCGTATGGTCAATGGCCTATCTCCGGTGATCGGGACGCGCTGCAGCACCGGCTTGCCCGGCCGAACGCCGAAGACGCGCGGCCCGTTGATCCGTGGCGCCGCCGACTCGGCGGGCGTACGGATGAACGCCGCGCGATCCACACTCGGCGATACTGCGGGTGCATTCGCGAAAGAAGTGGCAGCGCTCATGAGGGCCCCTGCGATGCAAGCGGCATAGCGACCGAATCGTTTCGAAGCAGTCCAACTCATGGTGAATCCACCAGCGTTGCGAGGTACTCATCGGCGAAGCGTTGCCGTGCCGGTGCGTCGTCCGGGACTCAAGTCGACAACGACGCTGCGACCCTCTGCAGTTCCGTCGACCGTTCGAGGGGGTTGGCCGTCGATTCGCAGCGACGCGGCATCCGCATCGATGAGTCGAAGCGTTGTCTTTACGTTCTCGGGAATGCTCAGCTCGAACGACAACGCCGCGTCGTTCACCTTCCAGCTCACCTCGACGGGACCGAACTCGGTGACGACGACGCCTTCCGCACGCGAAAGATCAGCGAGGTGCGGCTCGATGGTCAGCTCACGTTTCCAAGCCGGCTCGTCGCGACGCACGCCGAGCACGTACCGACTCAGCATCGGTCCGGCGGCGATGCCGTAACAGTGCATCTTCGATCCGCGATTCGGCTTCTCCCATGTCGTCTGCTCCGGCGCGTTTGCCATCGGTGCCCAGAGCTTGCGGATCTGATCGAGCATCACGCGATCGGCCTGCGGATCGTTCAGCGAGTAGAGCAGCTTCGCGAGGTAATGCTGCGACATGAACTCCGCCGCCTGTTCCTGCGTGCGGCGGACGTACTCGATCACGCGAGCCCGGCGATCCGCGGGAACGATGCCCTGATCCAGCGCGAACAGATTCGCGTGAAACGTCGGCAGGATCAGATCGCCGTCCATCGGCAGATCGATGCCCTTCGGACGCATCCGCTGGCTCATGCCCAGCACTTCCGGCACGCCGTGGCCTGCGAAGTACGCGCCGTCGCGCTCGCTCCACAGCACGCGGTTCATCGCGTCGCGCAGCTCCGTGGCAGCGGTGCCGTAGCGTGCCGCCGGCTCGTGCATGCCAGCTTCAGCGGCGAGATAACTGGCGTCGGCCAGCACGCCATAGACGAACGCGTTCAGGGCTGTCCCCTCGCAAGTGCCGTAGCGAAGCGGGTTGTCCCACACGCACCACTCCCGCGCGCGGACGAGGCCGCGTACGGTTCGGCGATCGAGAAACCACTGGAGCTGTCGCTCAACGAACGGAAAGAGATACGCGACCAGCGCCTTGTCGCCTGTAGCCTCGTAGTAGCGGCGGATGCCGTGGACCCATTCGCACGCACGGTCTTCCATGATCGTGTGCACGTCGATGACTTCCGAACACGTGCGCGCTCGCACGTGACCTGACGGCTCCTGCGACATCGCCACGCGGATGAGCATGTTTTTCAACAGCCGAGGGTCGGCGTAGAGCGGCTTTCCGTCGTCGCCCGGCCCGGCGTGCATGGTGCGGGTGGCGTCGAACATGGGCGGGTCGCAGTCCATCCACTCGGATCGCTCGCGGTCGCCGCAATCGGTGTAGGCATCCTCGCTCAACAGTTCCTGCGACGCGGCCGCGACGGCCCAGATGCGGTCGAGCAGCGGATCGCTCGACGAGAATCGGCCAATCCGATCGAACGGGTACAGGACCTCCACCAGCTTCACGCTGCGGATCGTCGCGCGTCCCTTCACGACGCGCACGACGACTTCGCGCAGGCCGAACGTGTCGCCGCCGATCCACGTCTGCAGGCCCGCGCGACACGTGTAGCGGTTGCCGCCGCTGGTGTGAACCTCCGTACCCTCTTCGGCGTCGAGTTCGATCACGGTGTAGACCTGCGCCGCGCGCGGCGGCTTCAGCGTCAGTGCCTGTCCGCGCGAGAGCGTGTACGAGTCGCCCGTGTGCTCGACGCCCTCGGACGCGCTCACAGAGAACTCGACCGGCCTCTCGCGCAGCAGCGGAATCGTCCGTGGCTCGAGCTCGGGCCAGCGCTCGGCATCACCCGTGTCGAGACGCGTCGCGCGCGACATGGCTGACGCGTCGAACTCGGGAGCCTTCCAATCACCGGGCGAAAGTCGGGCGTCGATCGTCTCGGGGATCGACGCGTAGTGCCGTCCGTTGGGATCGCCGAACGTGGGCTCAGTGAAGCCGATCCAGTTGGCGTCCGTGCGAATGGATTCGATGCGATCCCCTTCGCGCTTCAGATCGATCCGCGCGGCGAATCCTAGCGCGTGCAGCCGCATCCGACTCAACGCGACCGCGGTCGACTTCTCCTCGCCGGGCCAGTCGCGGTGCGCGACGACCGCGATGCAATTCCGCCCTGCCCGCAGGTACGACGCGATCGGCCAGCTGTCGTACTCGGGCCGGCGATTCTCGAATCGGTTCGGGCCGCGGCCGACGTACTGGCCGTTCACGAACAGCGTGTAGCGCGTGTAGGCGAAGAGGTGAATGGTCGCTTCGCGAGGCTTCTCATCGAATTGCAGATCGCGACGAAAGCCCGCGTGGAGCCATCCCTTTACGTCGGGCGAGGCGTCCGTCCACACCATCGCGTCGCGCAGGTCGCGGCCGATCCCGTCGCCGAACGCACTGGGGGCGCTCAGCAGAAGCGCCGCGACCACGAGGCAGCTCCATGCGGCCGACTTCATTTCGACTCCCGCTTAGCTTCGTTAAACCGAAACGGCACCGCGGGCAGGCCCGTCCCGCCGACGAGGTTGGGCTGCGAGCGTTCGTGCCACGCGAAGCGGATGGACCTCGGCTTCGGTACGTCGGCGCTGGTGACCTCAAGTGAATCGACGCCGCGCACGACGGCAGTCGCTGGCTTGAAGGCGCCATCTTCGCCCGCGAGTTCGAACCCGGTCAGCGGCTTGCCATCGCGTGCGGCGATCCCGCTAGCCACCGACTCAAATCGAACGACCGCGCGATTGTCCGCGAACTCGACCGATTTCATCGTCGGGCCGCTCGCGACGACGTCCTTTCGGCCGTAGGTGTCCGCCAGCGCCACAAGCGCGAGGCGTCGACCGACCTCCCACTTGTTGCACGGATGAATGTCGCCCAGATGTTCGACGAGGTCGGTCGTCACGACCATGCCGGTGTGCGGGACACGGAGCGTCTTCGTCTGCAGTTCGCGAAACTCCCCAAGCATCTCGGGCGCGATCGGCCGATCCTGCTTGCGGTTCGCGTACGCGTACGGCGCGAGTTGCACGAAGTAGAACGGGAGCTTGTCGTTGCCCCATGCGCTGCGCCAGCTTTGGATGAGCGCTTCGCACTTGCTGTCGTACGTTTCGAAGTCGAGCGCGATCAGGTTGGACTCACCCTGGTACCACAAGAAGCCGCGCAGCGCGAACGGCGCGAGCGGCTTGATCATGCGGTCGTAGTACTTCCCGGCAGGCGCGCCGTCGATGTAGAGCGGACGGGTGGTCGGCGCGTTCTTGAACGCCGGATGCTTGGCGTACGCATCCGCGGGCGTCCAGAGTTCGATGCGCGAGCCGCCCCATGAGGAATCGATCAGGCCGATTGGCACCCTCACTTCCGACTGGATGGACCGAGCGAAGAAAAACGCCGCCGCGGAGAACTTCTCCAGCGATTCGCCGCCGCACAGCTGCCAGCCGGTCGTGGTGACGTCGTCCGGGCTCAGCACCTTCTGCACTTTGAAGAGCCGAATGCCCGGGTGGTCCGCCACCTTCAGTGCGTCGTTCGCAGGATCAGGTTCGCCCGCGGGCGGGCCGCGATACTTCTCGGGCCGCTTCATGGGGTATTCCATGTTGCTCTGCCCCGAGCAGAGCCAGACGTCGCCGACGAGCACCTTGCGCAGCGTGATCGTGTTCGACGCGACCACCCTCAGTTCGGCCGGCTCATTGCTAACAGGCAGTGGGTCGAGCGTGACGCGCCAGCGACCCGCGGCGTCGGCCGTCACGGACTTCTTCTGTGCGCCGAAGTGAACGGTGACGATTTCGCCGGCGTCGGCCTTGCCCCAGATGGGGACGGGCACCTCGCGCTGCAGCACCGCGTTGTCGCTGAACACGCGAGGTAGTTCGACGGCCGCGTGGGCGGCCGATGTCGTCAGCGCGAGGATAACGCACACCCATACGACTGAGATTGCTCGACAGACCATCGACGCCGTACCTCCAACGCGCCACGGGATCACCGACGACGGACTCCGCCTGGCGCTAGTTTCCCGTCTCAGGATCGTACGGGATCTGCCGCCAAGCGCCCGTGCCGATGCCGGCGACGACCGCCGACGTTCCGCCGGGCGTCTGACCGTCGATGATCATCTGTAACGGCACCGCGATGTCCAAGAATCGCGACCAGTTCAGATTCGTGTTCGCCTGCTTCACCCGCGCGTCGACGACGCCGGCCTTCACGCTGCCGTCGGGGTACAGGAAGTTCCACGCCTGCTGACTCTTCACAGTGTGAGGCGACGAGAGCAACGTCGTGATCGGATCGGTCAGCACGGCACGGCGAAACCGGTACGGCGTCACGAGCGGTCCGCCCGGCGAGAGGCGAATCTTGTCCGGCACCTTGCCGTAATTGGTCCACTTCTTCCACCAAGGCACCCCCTTCAACACGCCTGCAGAGTTGGTGCGCAGCGCCGGGTGCGGATTGAAGTAGTAGTTGTTGTCCGACCGCGTGAGGAGCCTGTTGTTGACGTTGATCGTTCGCAGCGAACTTCGGTCGAACACCGGCGCGCTCGGACAGACCACGACGGCATCGCCAGCGAGGTATTTCCGCAGGACGAGCATGCCCATACCCGCGCCTGACTCGTTCGGGACGGGCGTCACGCTCGGCGGCGTTCCGCCCGGCACGTAGCTGAGGGTCCAGACGAGTTGGAAGTTGTCGGCGCTCGTCCCGGGAATGAAGTAGTCCACCGTCGATGGATTGTTCAATCCCAGGTCGCCGCTGACGGGTGGCAGCCACCCCTTCGAGTCGGTTGCGTAGTTGGCGAGCGCCTGCCCGATGCCGCGCATCTGCGCTGCGCACTTGGTCAGCGCCGCCGCCGCTCGCGCGCGGTTGAGCGCGGGCAGAAGAAGCGAGATCAGGATCGCGATGATCCCGATCACGACGAGCAACTCGACCAACGTGAATCCGTTCGATTTGGTTCGTGCGTCAGGCATCGTGTTGACCTCGCATGCATGGACGTTACGCGAAGCGACGGACCGGCCGGCGATCGCCTAACCTGTCCTGATGAGCGTTCGGTAGATCAGAGGGCAGGCCTGCGTCTTCGTCGGCGACCGAGCGGCAGAGCCGCCGCTGCGAAGATCGCGAGCGCAACGCCAGGCTCCGGGACAGCGACGACGAGTTCGATCGACTTTCCGTCGCCGGACAGCTGAATCGTGCCGGTGTAAGAGCCGACCGGACCCGAGACGATCGGGCCGAGCGATCCCGTGATCGCGTTCAGAGTCGAGACAAGCGGATAGGTCCCGGCGAGCAAACCGCCGGAGGCAGTGAAGACGAAGTCGTCGAACTCGAGCACGCCCGTGCCGATTGCGAGTGTGCCCTGAGTCAGGTTGATCTTGTCTTGCGCCGAAGCGCCCAGATCGAATCGCAGCGATCCGCTTGTCGCAGGCGTGACGGCGTTCACCACGCTTACCGTGGATGCGGCGCCCGGCGTCAGCGACAGCGTACCGACCGTCGCGCCGACGCCCGGGGAAACGAATGCCCCCGCGTTTACGGCGATGCTCGTATTCGTGATGTAGGTGCCCAGCCCGGCGAGCGTGGCACCGCTGTTGACGCTGAAGGCGTTGGCGAGCGTGACCGAGACGCCACTCGCCGCGACGACGGTGCCGCCGTTGATGGCGGACGTGGTGGTGGTGGAGGTGAACTGCGCCGTGTTGTTGAACGTCAGCGTGCCTATCCCGGACTTGGTCAGATTCGCGGCATTGCCCGACGCAGGGTTTACCGTGCTGTTGAACACCGTGTCGCCCGCGCCGGTGACGACGAGAGCATGCGTGCCGTTGCCGGTCATGAGGAAGTTAAACGGCGTGGCGGTCGTTCCGAACGTCGCCGTGCGTCCGGTGCCGACGTTGATCGTGATGCCGCCACCGTTGATCGCCAAACGGGTGTTCGTGTTGAAGGTGATGTCCTGCGTCGCCGCCGACATGTCCAGGCCTTGCGGGGACGCCACGCTGAACGTGATCAGGCTGCTCGTGCCGCTCGAGTTCAGTCGAATGGGCCCGGCCGGGTCGGCAACGATGATCGACCGCACGGGGATGTTGGCGTTGCCAACCACAACCGTTCCGTTGGCGGGCGTGGCGAGCAGGTTGTCCCACTGCGCGTCGTCAGCTGCAGTGGGAACCGCCGTGCTCGGCGACCATGACGCCGCGGAGTTCAAGGCCGTGGCGTTATCTGCCTTGCGGATCAGTGCCGCCCCGGCTTCCGTAGAGCCGACAGCCACAGCAAGCGCGGCCATTGCGGTCACCGAAATTGGATGTCGCATCCTGCCTCCTCCTCGCCGTCACCTTTCGCCTGTGTAGTGTTACGTTATACATCATACAACTTGTCGTCAACTCTAATCTGATCCGTTTTTGACAGTTTCTTGATCGCGGGTTTCTCTTGGCGCGCCGACCTCTGCCACATCCCCAACTGGCTGGAGGACTTACGCGGCGGCGGAGTTCCGCTCATTCCCCTAAGTGAACTTTGGAGCAGAACGCCGCAGGATCGGGCCTTGCTGCCGGTGCGTCGATGACGAGCGATTCAGCTGTCTGGTTCCACTGGATCGCCCGGTCGGCGGCGGCAATTGCGGTTGAGACGTTGGCGTCGTTTGTCCACTCACAGCATTAACCGCGACTCCCACGACGGCCGCGTACGGGAAAGCCAGACACCGCGACGCGTTGCAACTCGGCTTCATCGGCTAGCCTCAGATTGTTCGACTTGGATTGCGCGAGGCGCGGCTAGAGCGGGCCTTCACGGCAGGTTGATCTTCAGCACGTAGCTCTCCGGCGCATCGCCGCCGCTGAAATTGAAGCCTGACGACCCGTAGAAATAGGCGGGCTTTCCGTTGCGCATCAGGATGCCCGGGCGCTCGAACTTGTAGTCGCGCCCGTAGTGCCGCTTCACCTTCGCGGGGTCGAAGTTCTTGTTGTAGTCCGACGACAGCAGGTAGCCGACCTGCGCGTCGGCGAGCTTGAAGTGCTCCGGCGTATCCGACATCCACAGGATGCCCGCGCCGGGAATGCCGGTGTGCGCACCGTAGTTGTCCGTCGTGAGGAGACAGAACTTTCCGTTCCACTCGAACGCGGTCGCGTCTTCGATCTTCGCGATATTCTCGGTGCACACGTCGTCGGCGATCGTGTACGGCCCCTCGACCTTGTCGGCCGTCGCGTAGGCGTAGGCGTAGCTGGGCAGATTGCGATACTTCTTGCCGCCGCGGAAGTAGAGGTAGAACTTGCCGCCGTGCTCGACCATCGTCGGGTTGTTGCACTGCCAATCGCCATAGGACCAGTGCTTCGGATCCGTCGACGGCTTGAACAGCGGCTCCTTGTCGCTGATCACCTTCCAAGGCCCGTCGGGCGAGTCGGCGATGGCCATGCCGAGGTAGTTCGGCCCGCGTCCGGCATCCAGCTCCGGCGAGGGTCGACGGTCGAACGACATGTAGTACAGCACGTATCGGCTGCCCACCCGACGGATCGAGGGGTTGTGAATCGAGTTGTTCCACAGCGCGTCAGGATTCGACGGCAGCGCGATGCCTTTGAAGACGAAAGGCCCCTCGGGCGAATCGCCAACGTAGTGCGCGACTTCGCAGTGCGTGCGCCAGCCGTTCATCCTGTACTTCTTCGGCCAGCGCGACACGAAGAGGTGCGTCTTGCCCGCGTCGTCGTCGACGGGCGACGTGCACCAGACGTAGTAGTCGGGTTCGCTGACGGCCGGGCCGACCCATTGCATGGACTTGGCGAGCGTTGAGACCACGGTGACGGGCGGCGCGGCGGGTGTCGTCGCGGCGGGGGCGGTTGAGGGAGCAGTCGTCGCCGACGCGGCTTGACTGAGCGAAGCCCAGCCGATCAGCCCGAGTGCGACGGCCCTAGTTCCCAGTCGGCCCAGAGTGCGGCGCGCGTCGTCCATGCGTGATCTCCTCCGATGGCTAGCTCCCGCGGAAGCCTTCGGCAGCCGCTCGGCGCGCCGCTGTTACGACAGCGAAGTCCGCGAGTCGCGGGCCTGTTTCGGATCGCGGTCGATGAGTTCGAGGTAGTGCCGGCGCGACGACTCGATGTGCGCGCGAATCGCGTGAACGGCCGCGCTGGCGTCGCCGGCCTGGATGGCCGACACGATCAGCCCATGCTCGTCGCACGTGCGATCGATGACGTTCCGATCGGTGTACGTCTTGAGTCCGTAGTAGCGGCCGAGGTCCTTCAACGGCTCGAGAATGACGCTGAAGAGCGGGTTCGCCGCCGCGCTGGCGATCGCGAGGTGGAACTCGATGTCCGCCTTCGCGAGCGCGGCCAGGTCGTGGCGATTGCTCCGCATGGTCTGCAGGGCTTCGGTCACCTGCTTCATCGCTGCGGGTTCGCGCGTCTTGGCGAGCCGTGCGACGGTCTCGCTCTCGATGACTGAGCGAAGGTCCAGCAGGTGCAGAAAGACGTCGCGTTGCGTGTTCAGCATCGCAAAGCGTGTGACGGCCGCCTTGATGTGGTTCACCTCAAACGGAACGACGAAGCTGCCGCTCCCGATCCGGGCCCGCACGAATCCCTGCGCTTCCAACCGGTTGATCGCCTCGCGAATCACCGTTCGGCTCACGCCGAACTGCGTCGCGAGGTCGGTCTCGGTCGGCAACTGCTCGTTCACCTTCACCCGCCCGGTGAGGATCATCGATTCCAACTCGGCCCGGACTCGCTCGCCCAGTTTCCCGGGCGTTTTGATGGGTTGGATTTCAGATCGCATTGACATAATGCCTTCACGAGCCATTATACATCATACAACTTCGGTCTGCCTGGCTCTGCTTCAGCGCGGTTTCGTGTTCGCCACGCAGTCTACACTCTGCGTCCATCCGCAGGCCAGTGCAATAGCAGACGATTTTTAGACGATTTTGTTCATTAACTACGCAGAAGCATTCATCTATGACGATTTCGAAAGTCGAGGTTCAGGACGCACGCTTCAAGCTTGAGGGCGGCGACGGCGCGGACGCGATCCACTGCGATCCGACCTATGCGTATGCCGTCACACGACTTCATACCAATACAAGATCGTCGGGAACAGGCTTGGCGTTCACCCTCGGGGGCGGAAACGACGTCGTTTGCTCCCTCGCCGCCCAACTCGCGGAGCCATTGCTCGGACGCGACATCGAAGAAGTGATGGCCGAGTTCGGCCGGGTGCAGCGGGCGATGGCCGACCACCCCCGCCTGCGCTGGCTCGGGCCGCACAAGGGCGCGGTCCACCTCGCACTCGCCAGCGTCACCAACGCCTGCTTCGACCTCTGGGCGAAGTCGCGCGGCGTTCCGCTCTGGAAGCTTCTGCTGAGTCTGTCCGCCAGCGAACTCGTCCGGCTCCTCGACCTCAGCTACGTCGAGGATGTGCTGCCGACCAGCGAGGCGACCGCAATTATCGAGTCGCACCGCGCAACCCGCCCGACGCGCGAATCGGTGCTGCGCGAGGGCTACCCGGGCTACGACACATCGGTCGGCTGGTTCAACTACTCTGATGAAGAGATCAGCCGCAACGTGAAACGCGCCCTCGACGCGGGCTTCACCGCGATGAAGCTGAAGGTGGGTTCGGCGGACAGCAGCAGAGACGTCCGCCGCGCACGCCTCGTCCGCGAAGTGGCCGGACCTGCCGCGCGGATCATGCTCGACGCCAATCAGCAGTGGAGTCTTCCCGTCGCGCTGCGCGTGTGCCTAGAACTCGCGGAGATGGACCCGTACTGGATCGAGGAGCCCACCCATCCCGACGACGTGATGGCGCATCAGACGCTCCAGCGCGCGATCGCGCCGATCCGCCTCGCGATCGGCGAGCACATTCCGAACCGCGTGGTCTTCAAGAACTACATGCGGCTCGGCACCGCCGAGTTCATCCAGGTCGATGCGGTGCGCGTGGCGGGCGTGAGCGAGTTCATCGTGGTGAGCATGCTCGCGCGGAAGTACGGGCTGAAGGTCGTGCCGCATGTGGGCGACATGGGGCAGCTGCATCAGCACCTCGTGCTCTTCAACCACATCGCACTCGGGCTCGACAAGGTGTTCCTCGAACACATCCCGCACCTGCGCAACCGGTTCGTGCACCCCGCCGCCGTCGTGGGCGGCGTTTACCGAACGCCGATGGAGCCAGGCTCCAGTTGCGACCTCCACTGAGCTACAGACGATGATCTCAACCGCAGTCACGCCCGCCCTTCTCGGTGCGACCGCCATGTCCAGTCTGGACTGGACGATCGTGGTCGCATACTCGATCGCGATCGTCGGCATCGGCATCGCCGCCGGATTCTTCCGCAAGCGCGGCGGCGAGGGCGGGCACTACTTCCTCGCAGATAACAGCCTGCGCTGGCCCGTAATCGGCCTCGCGATGTTCGCCGCCAACATCTCTACGGTTCACCTCGTCAGCCTCGCGGAGTCGGCGTACAAGTTCGGGCTGGTCTTCGGCAACTTCGAGTGGATGGCGGGCTTCACGCTCGTCCTGCTCTCGCTCTTCTTCGCGCCGCTGTACCTGCGATCGCGCGTCGCCACGCTGCCCGACTTCCTGGAGCGCCGCTTCAACCGCGCGTGTCGCGACTGGCTGTCGTTCATCTCGATCATCTCGGCGATCGTGCTGCACATCGGCGTCGCGCTCTACACGGCTGCGTGGGTGCTGCGCGGCATCCTCGACATCCCGCACAACGCAACGATCCTGGGCGTCGACTCGCTCCTGTTCTTCGTCATCGTGCTCGGCGTGCTGACCGGCATCTACACGCTCGTCGGCGGGCTGCTGGCCGTGGTGTGGACGGAGAGCATTCAGACGGTCCTGCTGCTCGTCGGCGCGCTGTGCGTCACCGCCGTCGGCTACTACGAGGTCGGGGGCTGGCACGCGATGGCAAATACGCTCGCGACGCACCCGCACCCGCTCGCGAACGCCGCGGGCTCCGAGCGCGTCACATGGTCGACCGCCAACTTCCTCAGCATCGCGCGCACAGCGGACGACGCATCCGGGATGCCGTGGTACGCCATCCTGCTGGGCTACCCCGTCATCGGCATCTGGTACTGGTGTTGCGATCAGACGATCGTGCAGCGCGTGTTGGCGGCAAAGGACGAGTCGCACGCGCGGGCCGGGCCGCTCTTTTGCGCGGCGCTGAAGATCCTTCCCGTGTTCATCTTCGTGCTGCCGGGAACGATTTGCCTGGCGCTGGTGCAACAGGGCGCGTTCGACGGCGCGGCGCCCGCAAGCGGCAAGGACACCTACACCTTTCTCATCACGCAACTCGTGCCGACGGGACTGAAGGGCCTCGTGGTAGCCGCCCTGCTCGCGGCCGCTATGCAGACGTGCTCGGCCGCGCTCAACTCAACCGCAACGCTCGTCGCGTACGACATCGTGAAGCGCGCCCGCCCAGCCACGACGGACAAATCGCTCGTCCGCGTCGGCCGCATCACGACTGCCGTTGCCACCGTCGTCGCGATCGTTATCTCGCCGATCTTCGGGCACTACGACACGCTGTTTCAGGGCATCAACAGCATGATCGCCTACCTCGCGCCGCCCATCACGACGGTGTTCCTGCTGGGCGTCTTCTGGCGCGGCGCGAGCGGCCGAGCCGCCCTGCTCACGCTGCTGCTGGGCGGCATCCTCGGCTTCGGCGCTTTCCTCGGCGACTGGTTCAAGCTGTACTCGCTCAACTTCATGATCACTTCATTCGTCCTGTTCGCGGGATGCGTCATCGTGATGGTGCCCGCGTCGCTGGCGATGCCTGAACCACTCAAGCCTGAAGCCGAGTTGCTGGTGTGGCGCCGCTGGTCCGAGCCCGTCGAAGGGCGGCTCACAAAGCCGTGGCTCCTCGATTACCGCGTTCTGTCCGGCGCCATCGTTGCCTGCTTCGTCATTCTGTACGTCGTGTTCTGGTAAGGCCGCGCGCGTGTTGCGATCTGCGGATCGCAACCGCGGAGAGTCATCGTCTGTCGGAGGAGAGGAAATGAATCGCTCAACGTTGAATGCAACGCGTCGTTCTCAACACGGTCGGCGCAGGCTGGCCTACCTGATGTCTAGCGCAGCCGTGGCCGCGCTCGCTCCGGCGCTAGCGCACGGTGCGAGTGGCGTCTGGACGAATCCCGCGGGCGGACTCTGGTCGCTCGCCGACACCGGCAACTGGGCCGGCGGAACGGTTGCGACGGACGCCGATGCGCTGGCCGACTTCGGCACGCTCAACCTGACGGCCGACGCGACCGTGAACCTCGCCGAGCCGCGCACGATCGGCAGCCTCACCTTCGGCGACACCGACACCACATCGGCCGCGGGTTGGACGCTCGCCAACAACGCGACGGCCGCCAACGTCCTCACGCTCGCTGGCACGGCGCCGACGATCACCGTCAACGCGCTGGGCGGCACGAAGGTCGCCACCGTGTCGGCGATCGTCGCAGGCACATCTGGCTTCACGAAGGCCGGTGCCGGGCAACTCACCCTGAGCGGCGCGAATACCTATACCGGCGCGGTCAACGTGACGGGCGGGACGCTGCGCTACACGAGCCCCGCCAACATGCCGACGAACGGAACGTTCTCGCTCAGCAACGGCGCGACGCTGCAGATCGACGGATCGGCCGCCAAGACGCTGACGGGGATCGCTTTCAACGGCAACGGCACCTACACCGCCGCCAACGGGTCGAGCACGGTGACGGTCACCAACATCGCCGTCGCCAGCGGCGCGACGGCCACGATCAACGCTCACTTCCGCGCCGCACTTGGCGGTGCCACCTCGACGACTGGTGGCGGCACGAACACCGGCTCGGGCACGTTGAACATCAACGTGCCGAGCACGAACGGTTCCGGACTGGCGGCGAGCGTGAACGACTCGCGCACCGACATCAACGGCAACTGGACCGGCTTCACCGGCTCGATCAACCTGTTCGGCACGTCCACCAGCACGACGTTTCCCAGCGGCTTGCGTCTGGTCGCCAACGGGAGCACCTTCAACAACGATTGGGGCAACGCCACGGTGTCGATGGACGCCGTCGCTGGCGGACAGATGAAGCTGTATCCGCGCTTCGGCAGCGGCAACACGCTGCAGATCGGCGCACTCAGCGGAACGAGTGCGGCCGTCATCGCGCCAGCCGTCGGTGCGGGCCCTGGCACGATCGCCATCGGCAAGCTCAACACTGATACGGTCTTCGCCGGTTCGATCCAGAACACGGTCATCGTCACGCCGGCGTCTACGCTCGTGATATCGCTCTCGAAGGTCGGCACGGGCAAGCTCACGCTCACGAGTCCCAACCACACTTACACGGGCACCACCAGCATTAACGCCGGCACGCTAAAACTTGATGGTGCGGCCAACCTCGCCACGTCGCCCACGATCAACATCGCGGGCGGCGCGACGTTCGACGTCTCCACCGCGACCGGCTATGCGACCGCGGCGAGCCAGACCGTCGTCTCCGCGGCCGGCGCGACACCGGCGAACATCGCGGGCAACTACAACCACGCCGCCGGTGCCATCACTGTCGGCACGCTGCTCGGCACGGGCACGCTCGCCTTCAACGGCAACCTCACGCTGGGCGGCGGCGCGGTGAACATGGAGTTGTCGCCCAGTCTCGCCCCGGGCGGCACGAACGACTACATCGCCGTCACGGGTACAACTGCCCTTAACGGAGGTACGATCAATCTAGGCCTGCAGGGCGGATTGAGCGTCGGCACCTACACGCTGCTGACCTCCACTGGTGGATTCACCGGATCGGCCGGCAATCTCACGCTCAACTTCGGCGCACGCGGCACGCCGCCCGCGCTGGTCGTCAATGGCAACGCGCTACAACTCAACGTGACGTCGAACGCCGGCGCATCGCTGGTCTGGACGGGCAGCGTCGACGGCAACTGGAACGTGAACACCACGTCGAACTGGCTCAACGCGGGCTCGCCCGACAAGTTCTTCCAGCTCGACGGCGTCAAGTTCGACAACTCGGCGACGAACTTCGCCGTCGCGCTGGTTGGCTCGCTCGCGCCGAACTCGGTGCTCGTCGACAACACGACCGACTACACCTTCAGCGGCACCGGCAGCATCAACGGCAGCGGCCAAGTGACGAAGAAGGGAGGCGGCAAGCTCACGCTCAACACCACGGCGAACAACTTCACGGGAGGCCTTCGCATCGAAGGCGGCACCGTCGATGCCCTGACGACCGGCGGCATCAACCTCGGCCTGGGAACGATCACGCTGGCGGGCGGCACGCTCCGCGCCGTCACGCCGACCGGTGGCAACGTCACCATCGCCAACCCGATCAACGTGACGGGCAGCAACACCCTCGTCACCGCCAATACCTCGGCGACTGCTCGCCAGACGATTCTCGCCGGCGCCTTTTCCGGCAGCGGAACACTCTCGGTCGTCAACGAAGACCTCGGCAGCGCAAAGGGCTTCGACATCGGCAGCAACATGTCCGCCTTCGCAGGCACGCTCAGCATCGGCGATCAACTCGTCACTCGCTTCTCTGGCGTTGCGAATGGCAGCCCGCTCATGACGCTCAACATCAGCACCGGCGCATCGGTCGGCACGATCAACTCGTCGCCCGTCGTGACGCAGCTTGCCGGGCTTTCCGGCACCGGCACGCTGCGCGGCCATGCGAGCAGCGGCACGGGTAACACGGCCGAGTACCGAATCGGTGGCGCGTCGAGCACTTCCACCTTCGACGGCACGGTCATCGACGGCGCTCAAGGTGCAACGGTTCTCCCGGTACGCATCACCAAGACCGGCACGGGCACGCTCACCTTCAACGGCGCCAACACCTACACCGGCCCGACGACCGTTCAGGGCGGCACACTGGTGCTCGGCCTGGCGGCGCAGCAGCCGGTGCTCGGCGGCGTGACGGTCACCACACCCGGCGGCGCGGATCTGCAGGGCGGCAGGCTCGTCCTGAAGTACGACGGCATCACGCAGGCTGCGCTCGTCGCACAGGTGGCTAGCGTCCTCGACGCGGGCTACGACCAGGCGACGAAGTTCTCTTCAGGTCTGCTCCGCGCGACCACGCTCTCGGGCAACCAACTGGTCGGTTGGATCGACAACTCAGGCTCATCGCAGATCGAAGTCGCGCTGACCCTTGCCGGCGACTTCAATCTCGACGGCACCGTTAACTTCGACGACCTCCTCAAGCTCGCAGCCAACTACAACTCGTCGACGGATATCACCTGGGCAAAGGGTGACGCGAACTACGACGGCACCGTCAACTTCGACGACCTTCTCAAGCTCGCCGCCAACTACAACCAGACCTTCGCCGGCTCGTTCGCAGGGGACTGGAGCCTTGCCCGAGCGACCGTACCCGAGCCGACAACGGTGACCTGTGTTGGAGTAGCCCTATTCGGCATCGTGAACGGACGCCGTCGCCGTCGCCGCGCGATCGTCCGATAGCATGACTCGCGGAAAAGCGGCGCATCAGTACTCCGCCGAGCGTTGCCGCGTCCGGGTTCTCCCGGCGCGGCAGCGTCTCGTTTTTCGAACGTCGGTGCGATTCGCGCGGTACCATTCCGTCGTGCGGGACGTCGTCGTAGTCGTCGCAACACGCTGAAACTTCGAATGTTGATTCGCCGGTCAATCCTCACGCTTTCCAGATCAGGCCCGTGGGCAAGGCGCTCCGTGCTCATCTGCGCGGCGGCGTGGGGCATCGGCTTAGGCATGTCCCGCCCGGTGTGTGCCGCGGTAACCTACACGAACAACTCGACGGGCATCACGGTCAACAACGCGCGCCTCTCGTTCCAAGTGAGCAAGTCGTCCGGTTCGATGTCGTCGCTCAAGCTCGATGGCGTTGAGTTGGTCCCCTCCAACGGCGGTGGCTACTTCGATCTGGACGACACCGCTTTCGGTCATTTCCAGATAGGTCACAACGACGCTGCGGCAACGACGTACTCGGTCCGCACGGGCACCGGCTGGGTGGACACGGTCATCACGCACGCCGCGAGCGCTGCCCTGCCGCTCACGCTCAAGCAGCACTACGTGCTTCGCGACGGCGAGACCGGCTTTCACGTCTTCACTGAAATCGCGCACGATTCGACGCGACTTGCTGACACGATCGGCCAGGCGCGATTCGTGCTTCGCACCGACCCGGCAAAGTTCAACCAGCACTCGATCACCGACACGCGATTCGGCGTGATGCCCACGGCGACCGAGTTGATCGCCGCGCCCGCAGTGCAGGATGCGACCGACGACCTGCAGGGACTCGGCTCGGCCTACCCGAAGCGGTACTACACGAAGTACGACTGGGCCGTGTACATGAACGAGACGAACGTGCACGGCACGACGGGTAACACCTACGGCGCGTGGGTGGTCCAGCCGAATAAGGAGTATCTCAACGGCGGACCGATGAAACAGGAACTGACCGTCCATCAGACCGACACCACACCGGCGCTGATCGCGACGTACCTATCGGGCCACTACGGCTCGAAGGCGACCACATTCGACGGCACGTACAACAAGACCTACGGCCCGTTCTACCTGCACCTGAACACCGGGCCGACGCTCGACGCGATGCGGCAGAACGCGAAGACGTTCGACGACGTCAACGTGCACGCGGCGTTCTACGATTCGCTCGGCATCCCGGGCTACGCGACGACCGCGCAGCGAGGCAGAGTCGTCGGCTCGATCGCGCTCCCGGGAAGCGTGCCGATGGCCGGCGCGACGGTCGTGCTGAGCGCGAACGGCACCGAGTGGCAGCGTGCCTCCGGGCCCGAACAGTACTGGGCCACCGCAGACGCGAACGGCAACTTCGATCTCTCGCGCATCAAGCCCGGCACGTACCGCCTCAGCGCGTACACAACGGGCCAGTTCGGCGAATATGCGCAGGACAACTTCGTCGTCGCGGGCAACGGCGTCGTGCAGAACGCCGGCGCGATCCAGTGGACCCCCGCGAACTACGGCGGAAACATCTGGCAGCTTGGCACGCCAGACCGCACCGCCGGCGAGTTCCGTCACGGCAACGAGTACCGCAACTACGGCTTCAAAGACCAGTTCACCACCGAGTTCCCCGGCGGATCGGTCGTCTACAAGGTCGGCACGAGTAACCCAGCAACCGACTGGAACTACGCCCAGTGGATGACCATCAACGGCGTCAGCATGCCGCAGTGGCAACTCAAGTTTGACTTGCCAGCAACGCCCTCCCCGCTCTACACGGCGACGCTCACCGTGGCGATGGCGAATGCCGACACAGACGGGCTCGGGCTGTTCGTGAACGCGTTTCATCCCTCGCGTCGGCTCGACGTGGCGATGACCGATCCCACTGACTGGGGCAACGCCGACGTGCGCAGTGGAAAATCGGGCATCTATCAACTGCGCACGTTCACGATCCCGATCGCCTGGCTCAAGTCGGGAACCAACACGCTGTGGTTCCACGTCGGCACCGGGCGCGACAGCATCCTCTACGACGCCATGCGATTCGAGGTGAACGCCCTCCGGGGCGACGCCAACCTTGACGGGCTCGTCAACTTCGACGACCTGCTGATGCTCGCGGCGAACTACCAGAAGCCGTCCGACGCAACGTGGCTCAACGGCGACTTCAACGAAGACGGGCGTGTCGACTTCGACGACCTTCTCATTCTCGCATCGCGATACGGACAGTCAGCGACGGGCACCTCAGGTGCGCAGCTCGAAGTAGCCACGCCAGTCGTGCCCGAACCTGCCTCCATGACGATCGTATCGGTCGCCCTGGCTGCGATGCTGGTTCGCCGACGCGTGCTTGCAAAGCGCCATCCCGGGTTGCCGGCCCTTTCCCAAGGCACCTCTCCATACTTGCGGGCCCGTGAACGCCGCTCTTTCACCCGTCGACACACTCGTGTTGCGTCGGCGATCACACGATCATTGGCGGCATCGACAACCGCTTCACTGCAATGGCTGGCTTGGCCCTGATCGGCTTGCAACGCGTTCACGCCTTCGGGGCATCGCGGCGTTAGCGCCTGGCTCATCGCGCTTCGATCGCGGTACTCACAATGACCCACGATGTATCCGACGCTCGCTGGCCCCATGCGGCGCGACACAACGCCGATCGAATTGGCGCCGAAGAACTCACGAGTGCGGACTCAGATGCGACGGCTCGTGATTGATTCAATGACTGCCATGCTTAAGTCCATCCATCGCCTCAATTGCGAATCCACACAAGCGACCGTCCGCCGCGATTGAGCCGGACATAGTTCGGGATCGCCAGCAGCGACGAACCGTCGGCGTACTTTCCGCGGACGACGAAGACGCCTTCGAGCATGTCGGGCTTCCACTCGGTGAGCAGTTCGGCGTCGGGCGACAGGTTCGCTTCGACGTTCTGGTCTACCGATTCGACGTTGTAGATGAGCGGCCCGCGCCGCAGCGCGACGCGCCCGCGCGTGGCGGCGATCTTCTCGCTCGGGGCGATCCGCTGCACCGGCAACGGCAGTTCCAGTTCGACGACGTCGCCCGCCTTCCACTCGCGATCGAGCGTGACGTAGCCGTGCGCGTTCGGCTTCGCATCGACGGGCGACCCGTTCACCGATAACGACAGGATGCCGTCACCGTTCGGCGACGCCCTGTAGAGCGTGCTGATCTCACGGCGAGGCGAGCGGACGTGGAGCTTGAACGCGGTCGGCTTCTGCGGGTTCACCGCGATCTTCACTTTGCCGCCCCAGGGGTAGTCGGTCGTCTGCACGACCTGCACGGGCGTGCCCGCGACGGCGCCGACGTCGACCGTGCTGCCGACGAAGAGGTTCACAAATAGACTATCGCTCGCCGTCGCGTACATCCAAGTGGGAAGCATGAGCAGCGTGCGCGGGATGTTCCCGACGCAGCACGGGCACACGTGCCACTTGTAGCGCGCCTCGTCGCTGTCGAGCGAGTTTGTGTAGATGAAGTTCTGCCCCTCGAGGTCGGTGCTGCCGAGGATGGCGTTGTAGAGCGTGGTCTCGTAGAGGTCGGCGTATCGGCCGTCACGGGTGGCGAGGTTCAGCTTGTGCTGCATGTAGAGCAGGCCGCAGCTGGAACAGCTTTCGACATACGCGCTGCCGCTCGGGAGCGAGTAGTCGCCGCCGAAGCCTTCGCTGGTCTCGCCGGAGCCGATGCCGCCGGTGACGTAGTACTTGCGATTCACGAGGTTGTCCCAGAGCGAGAGGGTTCCGCTCCAGTAGTCGACGTCGCCCGTCTCCATGGCGACGTCGGCCATCGCGGAGTACGTGTACGCGGCGCGGACCGCATGCCCGACGGCGGCGTACTGCTGCGTGATCGGCGCGTGCGACTGGTCGTACTCCGATCCGCCGTCGCTGCCGGTGTAGAAGTCGCCGGTGTCGGCCGTGGGAGCGGGCTTGTGCTCGTGCAGGCCGCGCTGGTCGAGAAGGAACTTCGCGAGGTCGATGTACTTCAGACCCTTTCCCGCGCCTTCGGTGTCGTTGATGTACCGGCCGAGGCGGACGAGCGCCTGCTCCATCTCCTGGTGGCCGTCGAACCACGGCTGCTTCGGCGCGGGGCCGATGTGGTCGACCCAGCAGTCGGCGAGCCTGATTGCAGCGTCGAAGAGGCGGCGGTCCTTCCCGTGCGTCGCGATGTGATGCGCGATGCCCATCTCGATGAAGTAACCGGCCACGTATCCCTCGTGCTCGCCTCGCAGTGCGGGGTTCCACCGCTTGGGCGTGTAGTTCGTCCGCTGATCGCGCGCGGTGCCGAGCGTGTAGCGCGTTTGGAAGTAGCCGTCGGGCTCCTGTGCAGCGAGGATGATCGGGATCCACTCTTCCAGCTTCGCGCGGAACGCATCCTGCGCGCGGATGATGTCGGCATCGCCCTGCGGATCGACGGTGAGCGCAACGCACATCGCCTCGGCCGTGTTCAGCACCCACGCGTTGGAGAACGGGTAGCCGATGTGCGGTTTCGCTGGCTCGCCGCGAAGCTTCTTGCCCGCTTCGAGGAGGTTGTTGATGCCGCCCTCCTTCAGGTCGAGCTGGTCGTTCATCGCGACGCAGTGCGGTATCCAGTTCACGATCTGGTTCTTGAGACGCTGACGCCAGAACGGCGAACTGATCTGGTACTGCGCGGGATGGATCGAGCGCAGCTTGTCGGCAGGCTCGGCGGGCTTGGGCTGTGCGGTGACGAGGACTTCGTCGGTGTCGGACAGGCCGCGCAGTTCATAGGTGAAGCCGAGCGCGTACGCCCCGGGCGTGCTGAACGTCGCGGTGGTCTGCGGGGCGTCGGGGTTTGCGAAGGTGACGTCACCGGGGCCACGCAGCTTCGACCACTTCCCCTTCGGCTGATCGCCCGGCCGCTGGATTCCCTTGCCGCCGCCGCGGAGATACGTCGCTGCAGGCAGCACCACCGTGCGATCGAGCCCCGCGTTCGCCTTCGGCGGGAACGCTGGCGAGGTGCCGCTGTCGTACACGCGCCACTCGATCACGCCGGTGGAGGACTGCTCGGCGCCGTCCATCTCCAGGCGGATCTTCGTGGTGCTGATGGCGTCGAACTGTGTCGCGTTGAACGTGTTGGGTTCGACGCCGACCGAGCCGGTGATGGGCACGTACGCCTTGCCGTCCCAGTACGACAGTCGCGCAGCCTTCGGGAGCCGCACGCCGCGATGATCGTCCCACCAGTAGACATCGCTGCCGTTCAGGCTAACGGGTTGAGTCCACTCGTACTCGATCCACTGCGTGCCCTTCTCGGGCCAGTTGCCGTAGGCGCCCTTGCTGTGATCGCCGCTGTTGCGCGGGTCGTGACCGTCGGCGATCGCGTCGAGGGATTCGTGCCCGGAGACGAACGAGGTGACCGCCTTCGCCGCTGGTGCGAGGTTCACCTTCGTCGGCTCCATAGCGGCTGACGCCGTCGAACAGAAGATCGCCGCGGCTGACACCGCGGCGCAGGCGAGAATGAGGCTCCACTGCGTCAGGATGGGGGTGGACATGCGGTCGGCTCCTCGGGGGTGCGCAGAACGGTAGCCCGGCGCACGGCGATCCAGCCCTGCGTTGTGGCGCAGATTGCCTTAGAGAATTCACGCGGGGCGACTCAGCGGCCGCACGATCACTTCAATTCGACTTTGACGACCGGCGCGATCTCGTTCGGCCACGTTGCGGGCGCGTCGACCGTCAGGCCGTCCTCGCCGAGCGACCACTTGGCTGCACCATCGACGCCGACGATCTGCACCGCCTTGATCTCGCCCTTCAGCAGCCCGGACCGCTTGCCAAACGACTTGATCGTGATCGCGCCGTCGGGCTTCGCCATGACGATCGCATACACGACGGTTCCCTTCGCCGTGAAGCGGATGTCGGCGGGTCCGTACTTCGCTTTGCCTTCGTTGAAGCCTTGGCCGTTCATCGGATTGGCCTGTTCGCTGACAGGGCCCTCGCCGTAGACCGCCCACGGGCGGGTGCCGTAGATCGCTTCGCCGTTCTGCTTCATCCACGTGCCGATGTCTTTGACGATCTGCACTTCGAGTTCGTCCGGCTCGCCACTGCTGCGGAGCGGCACGCTCAGGAGCAGGTTGCCGTTCTTCGACACGACGTCGGCCAGCATGTGGATCACCGTGGCCGCGCTCTTGTACTGCTTGCGGTCGTAGATTCCGCGGTCGTAGTGCCAGCTCCCGATGCACGTGCAGGTCTGCCACGGAATCGGCTCAAGCTTGTCGCTCGCGCCGCGCTCGACGTCCCAGAGGATCGCGCGGCGCTGCTGGTCGTTCAGAATCTTCCCCATCACCACGGCTTCGTTCCTGCCGTGCCACTTCTCGCTTGCGTTGTAGTAGTGGGCCGTGATCTTCAAGCCGATATCGCTGATCGGGTAGAGCGGCAGGACGGTGTCGTCGAAATAGACCGCGTCGGGGTGGTACTTGTTGATGAGATCGATGGTGCGGTTGTAGATGTTCTCGGTGTACCTCGCGTCCGGCCAGGCGGTGCCTTCCTCCGTCCAGTGCCACGCGGTGTGGACGCTCTTCACGTTGCTGCGCGGGTGGTTCTGCGCGTAGAGATCCTGCGGGTTGTACCCTTCCCACCAGGTGCCCTTGCCGTCGGCCTTCGTCAGCTTGCCATCGTAGGGCACGCCCTTGAGGTCGCCTTCCTTGTCGGCGCCTTGCGCGGGCTCGTACCACGTCCACGCGTGCGCAGCGTGCACGCTCACGCCGAACCGCAGGCCGTTCTTTCGCGCGGCCTTCGCCCAGCCGTCGATGAGGTTCTGCTTCGGGCCGAGGTTCACACTGTTCCACGGCTGGTATTTGCTTTCCCACAGGTCGAAGTTGTCGTGGTGATTCGCGAGCGCGAAGAAGTACTTCGCACCGGCGTCCTTGTAGAGCGCGACGACCGCTTCAGGATCGAACTTCTCCGCCTTCCACGAATGAATGACATCCTTGAAGCCGAACTGCGACGGATGCCCGTACTTCTGCAGGTGCGCCTTGTACTGCCAGTGGCCCTCTTCGTACATGTGGCGCGCGTACCAATCGCTCGCCTCGGGCGCGCACTGCGGACCCCAGTGGGCCCAGATGCCGAACTTGGCATCGCGGAACCACTCCGGCACTTCGTACTGCATGAGCGATTCCCACGTGGGCTCGAACCGCCCCTTCTGCATGGGCTCTGCCTGTGGGCTCAACTCGGTCTTCTGGAAGTTCATGGTGCTCTCGGCGAATGACCCTGTAGATGCGACGAGCGAACTCGCCGCGAAGACTGCTGCAATGAGGTGGACGCGCATGAGGTAGGTCTCCGCGCGCACCGTAGCGGGTCCGCGACGGACATCAAGCCAGGCCGAACTCTTTGCGGATGGCGTCGGTGTGTTCGCCGATGGCGGGCGACCCACGCGGGCTGAACGCGGGAGCGCCGTCGAGGCGAAGCGGCGCGCGCAGCGCCGCGTGCGACGAGCCCGTGCCGCGCGTGACGCTCTGCGTCATCCGCAGCACCTTGAAGGCTTCGCTGCGGAGCAGGCCGGGCCAATCGAGGACTTCGGCGCACCACACGTCGGCCGGCTCGAGGACGGCGAGCCAGTCCCTCGTCGACCTCGTCTTGATGACGGTCGCGATCTCGCGCTTGATCTCGTCGCGCCGATCGAACGTCTCGCCGCGCGTGACGCTGGCAAGGTGCGGCAGGCCGATCAGCGGGCCGAGCGTGGCGAGCGGCACCATCGCGAGCGCGAGCCAACCGTCGGCCGTCTGGTAGACGCCGTACGGTGCGCCGAGATACGCGTTGCCGTTGCCGATCGCGCTACGCTTCGGAATCCGGCCGCCGTCGTTCAGGTGCGTCGTGAGGACTTCAAACTGGAAGTCGAGCAGCGCTTCGAGGAGCGACGTCTCGACGAGTCCGCCCCCACCCGTTCGGCCGCGCCGGACGAGCTGCGCGAGGATTCCCTGGCACAGGAAGTGCCCGGCGAACATGTCGCCCACGCTCAGGCCCATCGGCGTGGGTGGATCGTCCGCGTTGCCGGTGAGGTGCAGGATGCCGCTGAGCGACTGCGCGAGCAGATCCTGCCCCGGCTTCTCCACCCACGGGCCCTCGTTGCCGTAGCCGGTGATCATGCCGTAGACCAGCCGCGGGTTGATCGCGCGGACGTCGTCGTAGCCGAGCCCGAGCCGCTTCATCACGCCGGGACGGAAGTTCGTGATCATCACGTCGGCCCGCGCGACGAGCTGCTTCACGCGCGCCAGTTCCTCGGGCGCCTTCAAATTGGCGGCGTAGCTCTCCTTGTTGCGGTTGATCGTGTGGAAGAGCATCGAGTCGTCGTCGAGCCGCAGGTCGTTGATGTAGAGCTGCCGGCACAGGTCGCCGCCGTCGGGGCGCTCGATCTTGATGACGCGCGCGCCGAGGTCGGCGAGCCGCAGCGCACAGAGCGGCCCCGCGAGGAAGAGCGCGAAGTCGAGCACGAGAATGCCTTCGAGCGGACGGTTCATCAGCCTTGCCTCTTGCCTGCGATCACAGACGGTAGACCCGACGCGCGTTCTGCGCGAACAACTTCGCCCGATCCGCAGCCGACCAGTTGGCCGTCAGTTGATCGAGCACCTCGACCCACTTCGCGAACGAGCACGACAGCGTACACACCGGCCAATCGCTGCCGAACATGATTCGGTCGTGCCCGAAGCACGTGACGGCGTGATCGACGAAGGGCCTGAGCTGCGCCGCCAGGTCCTTCGCGGGGTCGGCGTACGCCACCAGCCCGCTGATCTTGCACGCGATCACGTTCGGCTCCTTCGCGAGCTGCGCGACGTGCTCGCGCCACGGGTCGAGCGATTGGCCCTTCACGTCGGGCACACCGCAGTGGTCGAGGACGAACTGCGTGTGCGGGCACGTGCGCACGAGTTCGATGGCGACGGGGAGTTGCTTCGCCAAAACGCAGAGATCGAACGTGAGACCTCGCTTCGCGAGCGAGCGGACGCCATCGCGGAACGTCGCATCGCACGACAGATCGTCAGGCTGCGTATGCAGCACCCGGCGGACGCCCTTGATCGCGGTCTCACCGGCGAAGCGATCGAGATACCCGCCGAAGCCAGCCGACTCGGGTCGCGCTTGGATGACGAGAGCGGTGAGCGGATTCACCGCATCGCGCGCCAGCGACAGCAGCCAGCGCGTCTCGGCCTCCATATCCTTCTCGTCCACGTCCGCTTCGACGTGCACGCTCTGCGTCACCCGGAACCCCGACGCCGCCGCGAGGTAATCGGGCATGGTGAACGATCGATTCAGCACCGGAATACCGGCCGTCCACGAGTAGCTCTGGCGGGACTGGTCCCACAGGTGCTGATGCGTGTCGACGATATCGAGACTCATCTGGCGGCCTCCGCGTAGAGGTGATTCAGTTGCTCAATGCACGCCCGCGGCGCGATTGTTCGCTTCAGGCATTGCGAGACAACCTCGCCAGCGCGCTGCTGGAAGCCGATGTACCCGTCGAACCGCGGCCGAAGGTACGACTGGTCGAGCGTGCGGATCGTCGAGCGGTAGAAGCCGTTCGCGTCGCGGTTGACAGCGTCATCGGTCCACGCAGCCCTGTGCGCCGGCTGGCCGCCGGAGAGCGCATAGGTGGTTCGCTGCATCGTTTCGCTAGCGAGCGCAATTGCAATCCGCTTCGCATTGGCCGCTTCGCGGCTTCGCGCGGACACCGCAATGCCAGTTCCGCCCAGTGCGCTACCGCGGGCACCGTCGACGATGTTGGCGAACTCGATCGCGCCGCTGCGGGCGTAGGAGATGTATCCGTAGATCAACGGCACATAGATCGCCTCGTCGCTCGCCTTCATCCGCTCGAAGACCGCGATCGGGTTCATTCCGAAACACTCGGCCGGCACGAGCGAAGCCAACTCGGTCAATTCGTCCAGCACCTGTCCGGCGCGCGACGCATGATCGACGAATCGCGAGCCGGGGATGTCGATGCCCTTGCCGGCGCAGCGGGTGAAGAAACTCATCATCGCGTGCACCGGCGCGAGCGGCCAGAGCACGCGGCCCTGCTTCGCGAGCGACACCACGTCAGCCCACGTCGTCGGCCAATCGATCGATCCGCGCCGCGCCGCGACTTGTGCGGCCGCGTCGATCGCGAGTGCCCACTGCTTCCCCTGCCAGTGATAGCTCTCATGGCTCCGCCCGACCGTCGTGCCGTTCAGCGACCGTGCGAGCGATTCATCGAAAGGCAGCAGACACCCGCTCGCCGCCGCCATGCCGACGTGGGGGTGATCGATCACCATCAGGTCGTACGTCGCGGCCAGCTCGTCGAGCGGGAACGCTTCGAAGTCTTCGAGCGAGCGGGCGTCCCAAGCGACGTTGACGCCGAGCGCGGCGCAACATGCCACGAGCGGGTCGATGCCGCGCGGGTGGTTCCACGTCATCCCTCGAAGTGCACTCATGTCGGAATCTCCCGGCCGCCCTGCTGCGAGTCTTCGTAACACGCCTCGACGACCGCCATTGTCTTGAACGCGTCGTCGACGCTGGTCGGCAGTTCGCTCGTCGAGCCTTCGACGTACCGCTGCAGCGACGCCATCGAGCCGATGAACGCGTGCGGGTACCAGCTGCCGCGGAACGAGACGTCGCGCCAGCTTTGCGGCTTGCCGGCGTCGTCGAGCTGGCACATGCGAAGTTGATCGGGCTCGCCGTGCGGGTAGTTCATCAGCAGGCCAAGCCGTGCCTTGATCGCGCCCTTCGTGCCCTCCCACTTCACGTAGCTCTCCTGCTCGTCTAGCCCGAACGCATGGCCGTGGTTGGTCGTGATCGTCGCGCGGACGGCGTCGCCGTAGTCCATCGCGATCGTGGTGCGGGTGCTGTGCAGCTTTGGCGCGATCGGGTGCTTCAGCGTGAGCGCGTGCACGCGTCGCGGCTCGCCCGCGAAGCTGCGGATGAGGTCGACGTAGTGCACGCTGTGATAGACGATCTCGACGCGCGGCGCCTTCTCCAGGAACGTCCAGAGCTGCCACGGCATGAAGACGGTGACACGCACCTCGATGTCGTGCAGCGTGCCGATCGCGCCGGCCGAGATGAGTTCGCGTGCCCGGGCGATGTACGGCGCCCAGCGGAGTTGGAAGTTGACGGCTGCCTTGAGCGACTTCGCTTTGCACAGGTCGCGGATCGCGCGGGCTTGCACCAAGTCTTCGCCGAGCGGCTTCTGGATGAGCACGGCCGACCCGTCGGGCAGCTTTGACAGCACGCCATGCACGGCAGACGCGGGGACGGCGACGTCGTACACGGCATCCTTCGGCGCGGCCCGCGTCATCGCGTCTAGCGAGTCGTACGCGTGCCTCACGCCGAAGTCGGTAGCGGTCTTGCGGGCGCGATCGGCATCGACATCGGTGATGCCTTCGACCGGGAAGCCCGCGAGCTTGTACGCCGGCAGGTGCGCGTCGCGCACGATGCCACCCGCGCCGACGACGAAGATCGGCCGCACGGCGCGCGGGAGTTCGGGCATGGGATCGGGGAGTTCGCTGCTCATCCGCGGCTCCATTTCTACCCGCCCCGCTCTTCCAACCCGCGTGCGAATTCTTTGGACGATTCGCCACTTTCCCTCGCACCTTTCACTCGCCCGCCCGATGATGGCAGCACCATGAGCCAGCAGTCGATTTACTTCGAGGACTACTCGGTCGGCGACATCCGCACCACGCACGGCCGGACGATCACCGAGACCGATTTCGTCGTCCACGCCGGCCATTCCGGCGATTTCTTCCCGCACCACCTCGACGCCGAGTTCATGAAGTCAAGCCCGTTCGGCCAGCGCATCGCGCACGGCACGATGACGTTCACCATCGGCATCGGGCTCACCGCGACGCTCATCAACCCCGTCGCGTTCACCTACGGCTACGACCGCCTCCGCTTCCCGAAGCCCGTCTTCATCGGCGACACCCTCCGCAGCCGCGTGACGATCGACCGGAAGGAAGACGACCCCAAGCGCAAGACGCACGGCCGGGTGGTGGAGAAGGTGGAAGTGCTCAACCAGCGCGACGAATGCGTGCTGGCGTGCGAGCACGTGCTGCTGGTCGAGAAGCGGATGCACATCGCGACGTGAGCTGTGAGTTCGACCGTTACTTCGCCGGCTTCTTCGACGTCGACAACTTCGACGCCAACGCCTTCAGGTCCGCCCCGCGCAGCACGCCGGCGAGCAACTCTGGCAAATGGTCCGGCGTGCAGCCGAAGCACGGCATACCCATGTCGGCCAGCTTCTGCGCGAGCTGTTCGTTGTGGCTCGGGACGCCCTGATCGCTGATCGCCAGAAGGCCTATCGCTTTCACGCCGCTCTGCAACACGTGTTCCATCTTCTTCAGGAACCGAGGCGTGTTCGGGCTGGTGTCCCACAGGTCGGCCAGCAGTACGTAGAGCGTCTTCGCGGGCGTGTGCATGAATCGCTCGCAGTAGCTGGTCGCCTTCCAGTAGTCCTCCGCGCCACCGAGCTGCACGCCGAAGAGCAGGTCGACGGGATCGCTGCAGTGCTCGGTGAGATCGACGACGTCCTCGTGGTTGAACGCGACGACGTGCGTCTCGACCGCGCCGATGCTCGCGAGGATCGCCCCCATGATGCCGCCGTAGATCAACGAGGTGGCCATCGAGCCGGACTGGTCCATCGCGATGATGATGTTCCACTGGTTTTGCCGCTGCTGACGCGAGAAGAAGCTGAGCCGCTCGGGGATGATCGTCTTCAGGTCGGGCTGGTAGTTGCGAATGTTCTGCCTGATCGTGCGCGGCCAATCGAGGTTCGGCAGGCTGCGGAACGGGCTGTGGCGGTTCCGCTGCAGTGCGCCGCGGATCGCCTGCGTGAACTGCGATTCGAGCCGCTTGCGGATGTCTTCGACCACCTTTCGCACGAGGTCTCGCGCGGCGCTCTTCGCGCGCTCGGGCACCATGTTCTTCATCGCGAGCACGGTCGACGCGAGGTCGAGCGACGGCTCGATGTTCGCCATGATCTCGGGCTCGAGCAGCAGTTGCTTCAAGCCCTTCCGCTCGATCGCATCCTTTTGTAGCACCACCACGACGTCCTTCGGGAAGAAGCTGCGGATCTGATCGAGCCACTTCGCCACCTTCGGCATCGTGCGGCCCTTGCTCGGCCCGCTCGTGCCGTGCGACGGGTCGGCCGACCAGTCGGCCTGCTCCACGTCTTCGCCGGCGTAAATGGCTTCGAGGGCTTCGTCCAGTTCACTCAGCTCGCCGCCGAGCGTGCACGAACCCATCCGGCCGAGCGATTCCTCGGCGCTCTTCCCAAGGATGAGCCGCCAGCGTTGAAGTTGTTCGGGATCGATGGGCATCGTTCACAGGTCGTCGAAGTTGAACTCGTTGATCTCCTTCAGCTTCTCCTCTTCCTTCTCGTCCAGCTGCGATTCGATCGCCTCGGCAGCGACGTCGGCGTTGACGCCCCAGTGCTCGGCGAGGTTCTCCGCGATCTGCCGTTTCTCGCGCGGGCTGAAACCGCCGAACGCGCGGCGGAGGAAGACAACCGATCGCCTGAAGTGTTCCTCGTCGAGCGATGCGATGTAGTCCGCGAGCTGCGCCCACAGCACCTGCCGCGCGAGCAGCGCGTAGCGGTTCCGCTTCGACAGTCCCTCGAACCACCCCGCACCGAGGTCGGCCGGCACGCCGGGGGAGAGGCGACGCGACACCTCGGTGCCGAGTTCATCGTTCCCGAGCAGGCCACGCTCCACCAGAATCGCGCACGCGTAGCCCGACAGGACCGGATTGCGATCGTCGGCGTCCGACAGCGCACGGAGCCGTTCGATCCACAGCGGCTCGTCGACACGATCGGAGAAGTCGAGCGCGAGTTGATTCAACTCGTCGATCGCTACCAACATGGCCGGCGCGGCCTCGGCATCGCAGTTCGCGGCGGCGTGCAGCGCGAGCGACGCCTGCACGAACAGCGTCTCGATGAGCGGCAGTAGCGGCGCGGGATCGAAGCGGCGGACGTCGCCGTACCGCACGACGAGCCCGAGCGTGTGGGCCGCGTGCGCGATCGAAGGCATGTCGGTGCTGGTGGCGGCGAGTTCCTGCAGGCGCTTGCGCGCCATGTCCATCGCGGCCATCATGCCGCACTCGCACGCGTCGCGGACGACCTGCGCCGCGTCACCGATCGACGTGCACGCGTCGAGCGTCTGCTTGAACTTGAACCCGGTCGCCAGCTCGACCGTCTCGCCCAGCAGAACGGCTTCGATGAGTTGGATCTCGCTCTCCGGCGACCACTGCAGCGCCCACCGCTCCGCCCAGCTGGCCGACTGCTGGCTCACGCGGAGCGGCTCGACGAACTTCACGCCCAGCACCCGGAGGCGATGACAGAACGACGAGCGGTTCAGATCGAGGTAGGCTGACTCTTCCGACTTCGCGTTGCGGTTCTCGCGCAGGTCGAGGCTTAGCTCCTGCTTCACGGGCGTCTTGTACTTCTCCAGCTTGAGCCGGGCGACCTCGCGATCGAAGTCGGCCTGGATGGACGTGCGGCTCACGCCCTCGGGCAGCGCGCCAATGTCGGTGCCGACGTCGGCCCGCACGATGGCTTCCTTCACCACCGACAACTCGCCCTGCCCGATGAGCGTGACGGCCGCGTCGTGCAGGTCGGCGAGCGCCGGCGCGAGCCCTTCCTTCATCGCTGCGAGCGTGTTGGCGAGGCGCACGCCTTCGATCACCTCGGCCGTTGATCGGTGAGTGCCCGCTTCACGCAGATGCCGCGTGACGCGCGCGAGGTAGCGCGCTGGCACGCTGGCGAGATCGTCTTCGACGAGCGCGTCGTACATCAGCTCGAAGTAGGCCGGCGCCTTGTTCCCCGCGCCGTAGCCGGACTGCGAAGAGAGCTTGAAGTACGAGTAAGGCATCAGCGTGAACTTCGACGAGCGACGCCGCAGCGAAGCCAGCTCCGCATCGGACATGGCCGGGTGCTCGCCCGTGAGGACCGGTGCGTGGAACGCACCGACCACCGCGACCACCTTCGCCGGGTCGGCCCCGCTGCGGAGGACGGCCTCGATCTGCCGCCGCATGAACGCCTCGCGGACGAGGTTCTCGGCGCGCCAGCGCGGTTGCGGGTCTTCCAGTTCGCGCAGTGCCGCTCCGAACTCGTAGGCCGCCAGGCGATACGCGTCGGGGCTCAGGTTGTGCTCGAAGTGACGTTCCCAGTACGTGTCGTAGTCGTCCTCGCCGGCGCGCTCGGCGTACTGCTGATAGACGCTCACGCGCGGCTGGCGCTCTTCGGTCGATGTTTCACTCGGTGCTGTCGACTCGCCCGGCGCGCGGCGGAGCTTCTCGATCAGTTCATGTTCGATGTCCTGCAGCGCGAGGAAGACATCCGAAGGCAGATCGATGAACTGCACGGCCGCGTCGTTCTCGTGCGCCCAGACGACGGCCTGATACTCCGGGCTGTACCGCGCGAGCGGGTAGACGAGCGTCCGCACGGGCAGCGCGTCGGTGTACGCGAGCAACGCGAACGGCGGCTTCGTCCCCTTCGCCGTGAACGACGGCAGCAACTCGCCCGCGTCGGCCAAGCCTTCGATAAGGACGTGCGTGGGCTTGATGCGATCGAGATACGCGCGCAGATGCCACGCCGCCGCCGGGGAGAGGTGGCGCACGCCGAAGACGTTGATTCGCCAGGGATCGGGCATCGGCAGCGGTTCACCACGGAGTCACGGAGAACAAGGAGAGAGCGAACGCAAAGGGAGGGCGAGGCTCCCGCCGAGCCTCTGCGGATGCGCGACTCGAGCGCGCTGTTTGGGATGGATCACTCGTTCTGCTCCGCACACGCCGCGTACAGCAGGCGCCACTCTGCGCCGCGCTTCTTCAGCACGTTCGACAGGTACTCCTGCCACACCACCTTGTCCTTCTCCTCGTCCTTCACGACCGCACCTTGGATCGCCGACGCAAGATCGGCCGGCGCGACGGAGCCATCGCCGAAGCTTCCCGCCAGGGCCATGCTGCCCGCGAGGACGCTGATCGCCTCGGCGGTGCTCAGCACGCCGCTCGGGGTCTTCAGCTTGTTCTTCCCGTCGAGCGTCTGCCCGGTGCGAAGCTCGCGGAAGATCGTCACCACCTTCTCGATCGCGTCGGCTGCGGGGATGGACGCCTTCAGTTGCAGGCTCGTCGCGAGGTCGCGCACGCGCTTGCTGACGATCTCGATCTCGCTCTCGATCGTCTTCGGCGTCGGCAGCACGATGATGTTGAACCGTCGCTTCAGCGCGGCCGACATGTCGTTCACGCCCTTGTCGCGCGTGTTCGCGGTCGCGATGACGCTGAAGCCCTTCTTCGCGGGCACCTCGGTCTTCAACTCGGGGATCGCGATCGTCTTCTCCGAAAGGATCGAGATCATCGCATCCTGCACTTCGCTGGCGCAGCGCGTGATCTCCTCGAACCGCGCCACCGTGCCGGATTCCATCGCCCGCAGCACGGGGCTCGGAATGAGCGCTTCGGGGCTCGGCCCGCGTGCGATCAGCATCGCGTAGTTCCACGTGTAGCGAACCTGCTCTTCCGTCGTGCCGGCCGTGCCCTGCACCACCTTCGTCGAATCGCCATGAATCGCCGCGGCGAGGTGCTCGCTGAGCCAGCTCTTCGCCGTGCCCGGCTCGCCGATGAGTAGCAGCGCGCGATCGGTGACGAGCGTCGAGATCGCGATCTCCACGAGCCGACGAAACCCGAAATACTTCGGCGTGATCGTCTTCCCGCCAACGGTGCCACCGGTGATGTAGGTGAGCACAGACCGAGGCGACAACCGCCACCCCGGCGGCTTCTCGTGCTTGTCGGCGGCGATCAACGCGTCGATCTCTGCGGCGAACAGCTGCTCGGCGGGGGCGCGGAGGACCGCTGCCGACGTCTCCGAACCAGACGCAATGTTCTCGGCGTCACTCGAGGGCTTCTCCGGCTTCTTGGCCATAGATCACACCGTCTTTCGTTTGAGTTGAGCGATGGGCTCGATCCATTCGTCGGCGAATGCTTCAGGCAGCCGCTGGTACAATGCCTCGATTGCCGGTAACGCATCAATGGACAGCTTCGGAATCACCGACATCAAGTTGTAGACGAAGTGGTGTAGGTTCTCGCTGGTGCTTGTACTGATGAGGTGGCCCATGAGATCGACGATGCCGGGATGACCGATTCGCTGAAGTGCTGCGAGCGCGTCGGTCCGATCAGAGTCGTCGGCCTTCTTATCCTTGACGATATCAGTCAGGTACGCCGCTGCCTTAGCGTGCCCGCTCGGAATGAGGTGACAAACCAATCGGGTCCGCTTGATCTCGATCGCCAGATCGATCCAGCGCGGGTCGATGGGGATGTCGCTTCGAGGAGGCGCTTCGAGATAGAAATACAGCCCGTGCACAACCTTCAGCTGCTTCCCGCAGAAAACGCCTTCCACTGACTTCGCAAGGTCGACCGCTCGCCCGCGCTTTCCAGACCCGGGCGCCAGGTTGCGCAGCGCAGGACTGTACACGTCGTAGAACTGCTGGGGGGAATACACCTCATAGGCGGCCCGCACGGCGTAATCGAAGATCGAGATGTCAGCGGCCTTGGTTTCTGCCAAGCGACGTTTTACTGCGTCTGTCGCAGTACACCCCACGCGAGCGACGACTTCGTTCAAGTCCGAACCGGCAGGCTGGGCCTTGAGGTTGGCGAGCTTCGGAGCCTTGTCGATGATGTCGATGAGTAACGCTTCAGCCTTAGCGTCGGTCGAGCCCTTGAGACAGTCGACCAGATGCATGGCACGAAGGATGGCGGCACCCAACTTGGCCGCATCTTTCTCTTTCAAGACATTCGCGATCTGAGCAGTCAATTGCTCTACCACGGCGCTGTCGATCGCTGGTACCCGCTGCTTGAACTCCACTCGGGCGATCAACTCGACGTCGTCTCCCTCGATCGCCGTCAATAGTGACTTCACCGACTCAACGGTCTGGGACGGAGCCCGTGCGATCGCCCGCAGGGCCGCGGCCCGGACGTCCTTCGCTTTCGCCTTGCTCTGTTCGAGCAGGTAGCCGATGTCCGCGTCGCTCGCGCCGAGGCACTCGATCGCGACGATCTTGATCTCTTTCGATCCACCCTCCAGCGCCTGCTGGACAAGTTCGCGCGTCGCCGCCGGGTCGAGCCGGTGCATCAGCTTCAGCCGCCGCTGGTGACCGGCCGATTTTGATTTCAGATCGAAGCTCGCCTTCAGCTCCGGCACGATCGCCTTGCCGTAGAGCGGCAGGACGTGTTCGGCGATCAGGTCGGCGATCTCCGGATACGGGTCGTCGATCGCGCGGACGGCGGGCCTGACCAGTCGCAGGTCGTGGAAGAGCTTTCGCTCGATCGCGTCGCGCACGATCTCGACGCGGCCGGACCCGGTCGTGCTCAGCGCCTCGACGAGCGGCTTGATCGCGCGGGCGCTGGTCTGCGTGGCGCGGATGCCGAGGTCGGTCGTGGCGATCGGTTCAAGCGTGCCTTCAATGCCGGTCTCGCCCTGCGTGTAGAGGACGGCGCCGACGAGCGTGGTGAGTTCGAGCAGCGCGGGCGACGCGGTCTTCTCGGTGCTGTCGACGAGCGCCTGCACCGCCTGCGCTACCTTCGCGAAGACGGGCGCCTTCGCACCCGCCTGTTCGAGCGGCGGGATCAGCTTCTTCAGCCGAAAGTCGCCCGGCGCGACGCTGCTGCCGGCAATCGCGAGCCGGCGGACCTCATCGTAGACCTGGGTTAGCGTCGCGATGCTCATTCGGCTTCCTCCACAACCAAAAGGGCGAGAACACGAATCGACACGAATCTCACCAATCCACACGAAGCATGCTTTCTGACGGGGGCTTCACACATCCATCCGTGTCTTCCTTCGTGACGATTCGTGTGATTCGTGTCGATTCGTGTTCCTGCCTGCGTACTCACAACGTTAGCCGCACCACTTCGGATTCCGTCACGATCGCCAGCGGTTTCACCTGCAGCTTTCGCGTGTCGAGGTCGTGTCGGAAGCGGACGAGCATGACCTGATCGGCGTGCAGCGACGGCGAGAGCAGCGGCAGGAGATGACAGCTCGGCGGTTCGTCGGTCATGCCGCGATCGGTGAGGACGAGCCGCTGGCCCGCGGCGTCTTCGATCGCGGGCGTGCCGTTCACCTGGCCGATCCGCTTGAACCACACGGCGTGGATCGGCTGCTTGTCGGCGAGCGGGGCCTTGATCGTGTTTTTCACGTCCTTCACCACGCTGGCGAAGTCCGCCCGCGCGTGCTCGCGGATGCGCTTGAAGTCCGCCTGTGTGGTCGGGCGCGGGGCCATCGCGTCCCAACGCACGCGCGGGTTCACGTCGCCTGGATACACGCACAGCTCGGCCACCTGCGCCACCTGCGTGAAGCTGTCGTCGCTCTTGATGTACTTGGCTGCCTTGTACGGGCGGAAGTTCTGCGTGAGGAAGATGCGCCCATCGGCGAGGTTCATCCAGATGCCGGTGTCGACGTACTCCTGCCGCGCCACGTCGTCGTAAGCGTTGAACGCGAGCTGCATCAGCTCGACGTTCGCCAGCACCAGGCCGACCGATTTCAGCTCGGCCAGTTGCCACGCATGGCCGAGCCACGCGGCGATGCCGGTGTCGGTCTCGGGCTTCAGTTCAGGATCGTCGCGGCGGCGCGTCAGGTACGCCCTGCCCTGCTTCACGAGCGCGTGCACGCGGGCGAGCTGATCGAGCGCCTCGCTGAAGATCGCCTCGCCGGCGGCGCCGGTCTTGGCGTCGTACTTGCCCGATTCGTCGCTGAAGAGTTTCGTGTAGCGGTGCAGCGCCGCCTGCGCGCCGGGCAGATACGCGTTGCCGAGTTGCTTTGCCTTCTCCTCGATCTCGCGCGCGCTCTTGGCGTTCATGTTGCCGATGCCGATGCGGGTGAGATCGAACGCGAGGCGCTCGAGCAGATCGAGCCCGTCGAGCTGCGCCTGGATCTTCTTCGCGAGCGCCGCCTTGTTCACCTGCTTCGGCTTCGGCGGCTCGGCATCGGCGGACGCGGCAGCCTTCTCCGACCGCGCCGCCAGCTTCGATCGCTTCTCGGCGAGGTCCGCCGGTACCTCGGCCTGTTTGAACGATGCAGCGTTCGTCACATACGCGTGCATCAGCCCGATGCAGTGCTTGCAAGGGAACTGCCGGCTCGGGCAGCTGCACCGATACGTCGGCTGGTCGGCCCGAGCGAAGTCGCACGAGACGCGGTACGGGTCCTTACCCGAGCCCTGGCAGGTGCCGAAGAGAATCGTGGTGTCGGCATCGATGTGCAGCGAAAGGAACTTCCGCTTGAGCACGAGCGCCCGCCCGTTCTTCGCGGCATCGACGTTTGGAGCGGCCGAATCGACGTATGCTTCATCGATCGCGATCATCCGTGCCCCTCACTTTCGTTCCGGCGCGCCTTGGCGCGGGCATCCAGCTTCCGTGCGGACTTCAACAAGCGACGACGCGGGGAGTGTAGCGCCGCCGCGCGCGGCGTCAAAGCGATCGACGCTCACCGATTCGTTGCTGGCGCGATAGAGTCATCGCCGATGTCGAACGCCACCCGAGTGCTGCTCGATCGTGCCCCGTTTCGCGACCTCGAACCCTTCTGGCGCGACCGCGGCAAGTTCCCGGCCGACTGGGTCACTCTGCCCGGTAGCGGCGCGCGGGCCGGCGCGGGCGAGATGCTCGTGATGGCGTTTCGACGCGTCTTTCGCGTCGATGCGCCGACAACGATCCGCATCCACGTGAGCGCCGACGAACGCTACGAGCTATTCCTCGACGGCCAGCGCATCGGCCGCGGCTCGGAGCGCGGCGATCGGCTCCGCTGGCACTTCGAGACGTACAACCTCACGCTCGATCCCGGCGAACACGCGCTAGTCGTACGCGTGTGGTGGCTTGGCCCGCGTGCGCCGCACGCGCAGATCACCTGTCGACCCGCATTCCTGTGCTGTGCAGACAATGTCGCACATCGCGATCTCCTCTCCACCGGATTCGCGCCGTGGCTCGTCCGCGAACTATCCGGCTACTCGCCGCGCGACCGCCAGATGCTCTACTTCACCGGCGACCGCATCCGCATCAACGGCACCTCGTTCGCGTGGGGCTTTGAGCGTTGCGAAGACGACGCGTCCCACTACGTCTCGGTCGAGAGGATCGGCCCCGCGTACAACGACCTGCAGCAGACCGACCAGCCGCGCGACCAGTGGATCCTCACGCCCGCCACGCTGCCTGCGATGCTTGAAGCACCGCTCGCGCCAGGCACGGTGCGGCACGTCGAAGCGATCGACGACTTCCCCTCGCTGCCGGCTCGCGTCGATGCAACGCACCATCGCCGCGACGAAGCGATCCACTGGAGCAAGCTGCTCGCGAGCGCTGGCACGGTCAGGCTCGCGCCTCACACCACGCGTCGCGTCATCCTCGATCTGAACACCTACGCGTGCGTCTACCCGCGGCTCACGCTGAGCGGCGAAGGCGAGGTCCGCCTGCACTTCGCCGAGTCGCTCTTCGACCCGCCCGCGGGCGAGATCAAGGGCTGGTGGAGCTTCCAGCACAAGGGCCACCGCGACGCAGTCGACGGCAAGCACTTCGTCGGCAACGGCGATGCGTTCGTCAGCTCCGGAGGCGCGCCGCGCAGCTTCGACGCGCTCTGGTGGAACGCCGGGCGATACGTCGAACTGATCGCGCGGGCGGGCGACTCGCCGCTCGTGCTGCATGGGCTCGCGTTCGACGAGACGCACTACCCTCACGCGTGGGATGCGTCGTTCGATTCGATTGACGCACGGCTCGCGTCAGTCATCCCGCTCGGGAAGCGCGTCATCGAGATGTGCTCGCACGAGACGTACATGGATTGCCCGTACTACGAGCAGCTGATGTACGTCGGCGACACGCGTCTCGAGGCGCTGGTCACCTACGCATGGACACGCGACGACCGGCTTCCGCGGAAGGCGCTGCAGATGTTCGCGCAGAGCCGGAAGCCACCAGGCTTCACGCAGGCGCGGTACCCGTGCAGCAGCCAGCAGATCATCCCGCCGTTCAGCGCGTGGTGGGTGGCGATGCTGCACGACCACTTGATGTGGCGAGGCGATCACGCCTTCGTCGAATCGCTCCTGCCCGACGCGCGCGGCGTGCTCGACGCCTTTCTAGCGTATCGCAACGCCGACGGGTTGATCGAAGCCCCGCTCGGCTGGAACTTCGTCGACTGGGTGCCGGGCTGGGGCGCGGGCATGCCGAAAGACTCGAAGAACGGCGTGAGCGGGATCATCAACGCGCATGTGGCGTGGACGCTCCTGCAAGCCGCTCAGCTGGAGAAGCTCTGCGGCGAACCCGAGCTGGCGGCATTGCAGTCACGCCGGGCGGATGAACTTTCGCGAGCAATAGATGCGCGATTCTGGAGCCACTCGCGCGGCATGTACGCCGACGATCTCGCACACACCTCTTTCAGCGAGCACATGCAGTGCCTCATACTTCTCGGCGACAGCGTGCCGGAGTCGAAGCGATCGCGCGTTGCTGACGCGCTGCTCGACGCGCCCGATCTCGCCCGCTGCACGGTCTACTTCCAGCACTACCTGTTCGAAACGTACGCACTGCTCGGCCGAGTGGATCGGATGATCGAACGCATGCATCTGTGGTTCGACATGACGACGATGGGCCTGCACACGACCGTCGAGATGCCGGAGCCGTCGCGGTCCGACTGCCACGCGTGGGGCGCGCACCCGCTCTACCACTACCTTTCGACTATCTGCGGCATCCGCCCCGCCGCAGCGGGCATGCGCGAGGTGACGATACGTCCGCAGCTCGGCCCGCTCACGCACGCCCGCGGCTCAATGCCCCACCCGGCGGGTGGATCGATGGTGGTCGACGTACGCCGCGATGGAAATGCCCTGCGCGGGACGATCAGCCTGCCTGCGGGCGTGTGCGGCACCGTGATCGCGAACGGCAAGTCGGATGCGATTGCGCCGCACTTGCACGCGCTATGACGACACGCAGCGCGTGGGATCGCAAGTACGGAGTGCGAGGCTCCCGGCCTTCAGCACGTCACCGCTTCACCGCGAACACCTTCACGCTCGCGGCGTACTCGTTCACGTCGTACTCCTTCAGCAGCTTGTCGAGGTGCTCGTGCACATCCGTCTTCGCGTCGTGACCCGTCGATGAGCAGCACGACGACGCCGTCGTAAGCGACACCTTCCTCTTCGAGCCACAGCAGGACGACTCCACCTTCGCCGCCGGGGCCGGCGTGCAGCAGGCCGACTGGCCCTCGACCTGGCTGTAGGCGTTGAGGTCGCTCTTCGCGTCGATAATCGCCACCTCGGCGAAGCCCGCCTCGTGCAGGCCCGCCTCGTAGTCGGCCACCGCGATCGCACCGGCGATGCAGCCGACGTACGCCATCACGTCTTCGCGGATCGCATCCGGCAGCGGCTTCTTCAGCGCGATGTCGCTCACGGCGACCCGGCCGCCTGGCTTCAGCACGCGGAACATCTCGCGGAACACCGCGCGTTTGTCGGGCGCGAGGTTGATCACGCAGTTGCTGATGACGATGTCGACGCTCGCATCCGGCAACGGCATGGCGTCGATCGGCGCGAGGTGGAACTCGACGTTCTGGATCGGCGTGCCGTTCACGCCCTCCAGCGCAGCGCGGCGGGCGCGGTCGACCATGTCCTGCGTCATGTCGATCCCGATCGCCTTGCCGGTGGGCCCGACCTTCTGCGCGGCCAGGAAAACGTCGAGCCCGCCGCCGCTTCCGAGGTCGACAACGACCTCGCCCGGCTTGAGGTGCGCCGTTGCGATTGGGTTGCCGCACGACAGCCCCATGTTCGCCTCGGCGGGGATCGAGGCGAGCTCGTTCGCGCTGTAGCCAAACGCCTCAGCGACGGCGCGCACGCCGGCGTGGTCGTTGCTGAGCGCGCTCCGCGCAGCGGCCGCGTACTTCTCGCGGATCGTATCGGTGAGCGTTGACGAACTCATGTCCGAACTCCTTGGATCGATTGAGAGGGACGCAGCGTCGCGCGAAGCGGAACCGCGAGTGCCGCGCCGACGAGCGGCGCGGCGAGGTATACCCAGAGATACTGCAGCTGGCCGCTGACAACGGCCGGCGCGAGCGAGCGGGCCGGGTTCATGCTCGCCCCGCTGATCGGCCCGGCGAACATCGCCTCGAGCCCGATCACCCCGCCGATCGCGATGCCGGCGAGGATGCCCGTCTCCTTCGGGCCCGTCGCGACGCAGAGGATGACCACCATCAGGATGCACGTCAGCACCACTTCGAGCGCGAATGACTGCATCTCACCGCCCGCGGGCAACGTCGCACCGAGGTGGGCGGCGTTCCCCACGATGAGCCGCACACACGCCGATGCGAGCAGCGCGCCGACCATCTGCGATGCGACGTACATCGGCACGCGCCGCGCGGGCAGCCGCCCTGCGAGCCAGAATCCGACCGTCACGGCCGGGTTGAGGTGGGCGCCGGAGATGTCGCCCACGGCGTAGACCATCGCCATGACGACGAGCCCGAACACGATCGCGACCCCTGCGTGCGAGACCGTGCCGCCCGTCATCGTGTTTACGACGATCGCGCCCGTGCCCGCAAAGACGAGGCAGAACGTGCCGAACAGCTCGGCCGCGATGATTGCCCGCGCGTTCATCACGAGGCCTCCAGGTCGGCGAGCAATCGCGTCTCGATGTACGTGCGGATGTCGTCGCGCACACGGCGGTAGCAGGCGAGCACGCTCTCCTCCGTCTTCGCATCTCGGGCGAGCTTGGGCGGGTCGTCGAAGCCGCGGTGGATGCGGCGAGCTGGGCCCGGGAGGACGGGGCACGCTTCGTCAGCGTGGCCGCACACGGTGACGACGGCGTCAAACGTCACGCCGCGCTTCACGAGTTCGTCGACGTGCTTCGAGTGGTGGTCGTCGATCGGGAAGCCCGCCTCGGCCATCACGCGCATGGCGCGCGGGTTCATGCCGTGCGGATCGACGCCCGCGCTGTGGCACACGATCCGCCCGGCCAGCAGTCGCCGAGCGAATCCCTCGGCCATCTGGCTCCGGCAGGCGTTGCCGGTGCAGAGGAACAGGATGACTGGGACACGTTCACATTCGGCCACGAGATTTGCCTCCCTTCGGCTTGCGCACGACGAGCGTCACCGGCTCCGCGTGCGGCGCGGGCTTCTGTGCTGCGCTCGGCGCACACGCCTCGATCGCATCGGCGATCCCGCGAAGCGTCTCGGCGAGATGCGCGTACTGCAGCGAGTAATTGACCTGCTTCCCCTCGCGCTCCGCATGCAGGATGCCCGCGGCCCGCAGCAGCGCGAGGTGTCGCGACACCACCGACACGTCCACCGTCAGGCACTCGGCCAGCTCCGACACGGTGCACGTGCGACAGCGTTCGATGATGAGCAGCAGCAGCCGGATGCGGTTCGGGTCGCCCATGGCCTTAAAGAGTTGGTGCGAGAGCAGTTCGCGCAACTCGTCGACGGATTCGACAGGCGCAGTACAACAGGCGAGCGGAGACGACTTGCTCATTTGCACAATTCTGCAATTGTGGGGTGAGGTTGTCAATCTCTCGGTCGATTGGTTGATTGAGCGGAGTTCAGAACCCCACGCTCGCCCCGCCGTCCACCGGAAGGACGATGCCGTTCACGTATCGCGCTGCGGGCGACGCGAGATAGACGGCGGCATGGCCGATGTCGTCGGGTTGGCCGAACGTGCCGGCGCTGATGCGTTGGAGGATGCGGCTCTTTCGGTCGGCATCGGCGTTCAGCGCCTTGTGCAACATGTCGCTTTCGATCCAGCCGGGCGCGATCGCGTTCACGCGGACGCCATGCTTCGCCACCTCAGTGCTGAGCGAGCGCACCATGCCCAGGTACGCGCTCTTCGCGGCCGAGTACGCGATGACGAGCGGCATGCCGAAGAAGCTGACCATGCTCGCGGTGAAGAGGACGACGCCGTGCTTCCGCGCGATCATTCCCGGAATCGCCGCAGCGCTGAGTGCGTGGGCGGCGACGACGTGCGTCTGCAGCACCGAGTTGAACTCGGCAGGCGACGTGTCGACGGCGGACTTCTTCAGGTGGATGCCGGCGTTGTTTACGAGAACGCTGATCGGCGCACCGGCGACGTCGCTGGCCCGCGAGATGAGTTCCGCCGCGCGGTCGACCTGCGTGACGTCCCACGCGACGTGCTTCGCGCGCGGGCCGATCGAGTCGACGGCGGCCTTCAGCTCCGCCTCGCGCCGGCCGACGAGGACGACGGTCGCGCCCGCGCGGGCCATGCATCGCGCGACACCGAGCCCGAGGCCGGTGCCGCCGCCGGTGATGAGGGCGGTTTCCGTGGAGAGGTCGAAGGGGTTGGTCATAGGTGGTTCCGACTTCGGTCGTGCGCCCCGCGCCGCACATGAAGTCTTGCGTGCGCGTTGCGCTCTTGAGTAGCCGCGAGCTTGCTCGCGATTGGCGCCGATGCGCGAGCAAGCTCGCGGCTAAACATCGCTGGTGCGCGGTAGATCGTCACGCACGGCACCCCACCTCCAGCGGCGGCGCGTCCTGGTGCTTGTACATCACGAAATACTCGCGGTGGCCGAGCGATTCGGGCTTGCTGGGTTCGCCACGTGCCACGCGGATGATCAGCTCGCGCAGCTCGCTCGCAGCCTCGTGCAGCGTCAACTCGCCGCTCAGCACGCGGCCGGCGTCGAAGTCCATGTCTTCGCTCATCCGCTTGAACGTGCGGCTGTTGCCCGTCACCTTCACCAGCGGCGAGATCGGGCTTCCAATCACGCTTCCGCGACCCGTCACAAACAGGATGATCTGGCTCCCTGCGCTGATGAGGTCCATCAGCCCTTCCGTGTCGTTCGGGTTCGTGTAGCCGAACTGCATGAAGTGGTCGTCCGGCACGCTGTCCATGAGCCACAGCCCCGGGTGCGGCGGCGACTGGCTTACGCGGATCGATCCCTGGATCGGTCGCGTGCCGCTCTTGGCGAGCGCGCCCATGCTCTTCTCTTCGATCGTCGAGAGCCCGCCCGCGAAGTTGCCGGGGGCGACGCTCCACTGCCTGACAGACCGGCAATAGTTGGCGGCCTTCTCGTACGCGTGATCGAGCTGTTCTCTCGCGACGTCGTTCGCGGCGCGGTCGAGCAAGACCTGCTTCAGGCCGATCATCTCGACGGTCTCCTCGAAGATCGCGCTGCCGCCCGCGTCGACGAGTTGATCGAAGAACGCGCCGACGACGGGATTGCCCGCAAGGCCCGAGGTGCCGTCGGAGCCGCCACACTCGCAGCCGATCGTCAGATCGCCGAGCGACATCTCAACGCGCGGCGTATGTGCGATCTGGTCGCGCATCGCGCGGACGATCGCCTTCCCCTTCTCGACGCTCGCCCGCGTGCCACCGGCTTCCTGAATGCGGAACCATTCCGCGGGTCGACCAGACTGCGCGATCACTTCCGCGATCTTGTCCGGCCGCGTGTATTCGCAGCCGAGCCCGACGGCGAGCACCGCGCCGACGTTCGGATGCCGGCCGAGCGCGAGCATGAGCCGGACCGCGTACTGGTTGTCGTAACAGCCCGGGAACCCGATCACGTGAACGTCGTCCTCGCCCTGTGCGATCGCGTGGGCGACGTGCTTCGCGCACTCGACGGTGTAGACGACGAGCACGAGGTTCCGCACGCCCTTTCGGCCGTCCGGGCGGGCGTAGCCGAGCCAGGTTTGTTTCGTCGTGTCACTCATGCTTCATGTCCGCCGTCGCGTTGCATGATCCCCCTCCCCTTGAGGGAGGGGTTAGGGGAGGGGTACGCCGACAAAGCGAAACGACGTTCAAGCGTCGATCGGCTCAGTCCGCCTACCCCCCACCTCACCTCCCCCTCAAGGGGGGAGGGACCGGAAGTTGTCTGCGTTCGCTCACTCATACTTCGTGTCCGTCGTCGCGCCGCTGTGGACGTCGAGGGTCTGGCTTCGCTGGTCGAAGTTGCTTCGGATGTTATGCAGGTGCACCCAACTGCCACGACGGATGTCTACTGTGGCGGTGCCGATGATGACGCCGAATTTCCGCACGGCTGCGCCGCTCGTGATGTCGACGAGCGCGATCTTGTGACCCGAAGTAATGGCATCGCGTGCCGTGAGCGTCGTCGCCCCGGGACCGATCACCTGGACCGCGTCGTCTGCGCGCACGTCGTCGATCAACGTGGCGACGTTGTCGTTCGCGTGGACCTGAAACGCCCGCGTGCTCATGCCTTGCTCACCTTGTGCTCGACGCACGTGCGGTCGATCGCGTCCCAATCGAGCTCGACGCCAATGCCGGGCTTGGTGGGGACGTGCGCGACGCCATCAATGATCGGGTATGGGTCCTTCATGGGGAAGCGGAAAGGCTCTTCGGGGATGAGCAATTCGAAGAACTCGCAGTTGCGGATGGCGCAGCTGACGTGCAGGTTGGCGACGTCCATGAAGCCCATCGTGGTGCAGTGGATCTCGCACCGCAGGCCGTGCGCTTCGGCCAGGTGCGCGGTCTTCAGCGTGCCGGTGACGCCCGCCTTCCAGCTGACGTCGGCGCGGACGATGTCGGCCGCGTTGAACGAGATCGCTTGCGCGACGCCCCACGGGCCGCCGCGCGTCGTCTCGGTGCCAGCGATCGGGATGTCGAGGGCGGCGCAGAGTTTCGCGTACTTCGCGAGTTCGAAATCGCGGAAAGGCTCCTCGAACCAGTGGTAGTTCAGCTTCTCCAGATCGCGGCCGACGCGGATCGCCTCTTCGAGCGAATAGTCGGCGACGGGGTCGGTGATGAGCGTGTAGTCGTCGCCGGCGGCTTCTCGCAGGGCGCGGTGGACTTGCATGTCGGTCTTCCACGGGCCGGGCGGGTGAGCTTTGTACGCGGGGAACTTCCGCGCGCGGTACGCCTGCATCTGCTCGACGTAATCGTCGACGCGCGGCAAGAACAGGCTGCTTGCGTACACCGGCAGGCTCGTGCGGCACTCGCCGATGAATTGGTACAGCGGCAGCTTCGCGTGCTGCGCGGCGAGGTCCCACAGCGCGACGTCGATCGGCCCGGGCAGGTAGACGGGGAAGAACGTGAGGTGGCGATCGATCGTCCACAGCTCGTGCCAGATCGCCTCGCGCTCCGTGACGCGCCGGCCGAGCACGACGGGGGCGATCGTCTCGTGCAGGTACGCCTGCGTGACGACGCTCGACCGCGAGGCGAGCGCCGTCGCGTGCCCGCTCAAGCCCGCGTCGGTATTCACGCGCAGCACCACCACATCCCAGTTCATCGGGCTTCGCCCCGTGCGGGCGGAGTCGAAGAGCGACTCGGTGCGGCGGCAGCGCCAGGTTTCGATGGAGGTGACAGTCATTTGTCAGTTGTCATTGGTCATTGGTCACTTGTCATCGGTCACTCGCAGTCCGCCGCATTGACCAAGGACAAGGGACTAGTGACAAGGGACCAGCCTAGAGAATCCCGTACTTCCTGAACGCGTCCGTGCTGCTCATGCCCGCCTCGATCTCCTTGCGGACGAGCTTCTCGCCGCGGGCCTTTTCGAGTGCCTTGGTGATGACGTCGCGTTCGACGGCACGCGGGATGACGAGGACGCCGTCCTGGTCGGCGAACATCAGGTCGCCCGGCTGCACGGTGACGGGGCCGACCTCGATCGGGCAGCGGTAGTCGACGACTTGCGTGCGGACGCCCGAGTCCTGCGCGAACCGACCGCGGCTGAAGACGGGCCAATTCTGCTCGAGCACCTTCGGCGTGTCGCGGTGGAACCCGTCGATCACAGCACCGACGGCCCCCCGCTTCTTCGCGGTGGCGGTGAGGATTTCGCCCCAGTAGGCGCAGCGCATCGCCCCGCCCGTCGCGAGGTAGATCTCGCCCGGGCGTAGCTGATCGAGCGCCTCGGTGAGCTTGCCGAACGGCTGTTTCTGCGGGCCGAACACGTCGATCATCAGCACCGGCATCGCCCGGCCGGCCAGGACCATCGACTCCCGCATCGGCTGGATCGGCTGCGGCAGGAACTGATGCGTGTGGCCGAGCGAGTCGAGGATGTCGCCGACGACGGGCGTGTAGAGCTCGCGCTGCATGAGCGCGAAGAGTTGTTCATCGGTGGACCATTCCATGCGACGCGGATGATACCGCGGGCCGATAGGACCGGCGGATTGTGCAAAGGATCGGGCGGGTGTGGGCCATCACGCGTCGATGTCGTGCCAGCGACCGCTCGGCGATGGGCCGTCTTCGTCGGCGTTCGCTGCGGGCGGAGCGACGAGCGGTGCTGGCGTGCCGCCGATCCCGGCCGTGGGCAGCGACGTGTTGTAGCGTGCGGCGAGGATGAGCAGGTCGTCGAAGTTGACCGCGCCGTCGTAGTTGAAGTCACCCTGCGCGGTCGTCCGGCCGGATTGGTTGTAGTTCGCCGCGAGCACGAGCAGGTCGTCGAAGTTGACCGCGCCGTCGCCAGTCGCGTCGCCGAGCAGAAAGTTCACGTCGATGACGATGTCTCCGCTCGCCATGTTGCCGAGCGCATCGACGAGCATCGCCCGCGGCACGGTGAGCCGGTATCGGCCGTCGGGCAGCCCATCGGGCAGCGTGACGAGGAACTCGGCCCGCGTCGGGTCGCTCGCCGAGATGCGTGCGGAGACAGCACGCGACAGCACGAGCCCGCGCGTCGTGTGGACGAGCGTCGCGGCGACGCCTGACGCAATGGAGATCGGCCGGTCGAGTTGTACGACGAACCGATGCGGCGCGTTGTCCGGTGCGACGCGCGGAACGGCGGCGAACGACGCGCTGATGACCTGAAGCCCGTTCGTGGCGGACGGCGTGAACCGGCGCACCTCGAAGCTAGCCGCGTTCGAGGTCGTGCCGCGCCAAGAGGCGACGAGTTGCCCGCCGGTCTGGGCGAGCGCGGGGACCCTCGCGCGAGGTGTGGTCGCAGAGTTGTGAAGCTGGAAAGGCGTCGTAAGCAGAGTCGCGGTCGCCCCCGACCGTACGACACGCGCGAGTCGCACGACGTCGTTCGTGAGCGACGCCTCGTAGGCGATCGCGGCAACGCCGGCGTTAACCGAGAGCTCGACGGAGCCCGCACTGTCCATGAGGTCGACTCGGTTGGCCGGCGTGAGGGGCGCACCCGTAGGCGAGAACCACTGCACTGCCGCGCCGCCTCCCTCGCCGACCCAGCCGACGACGATGCTGCCGTCCGCCGAATCGACCGCGATGCGCGGCCGCCGTGCGTCGACGCGCGAGACGCCGAACTGGCTCGTGACGTCGCCCGATGCGTTGAGGATGGTCACGGCGACGCGTTGGGGTTGGCCGTCGGCGAACTGTTGCCACGCGATCGCGACGCCGCCGTCCGTGGTGGGCGTCGGCGCGACGTTGAGGCTGACGATGCTCAAGCCCGAACTGAACGGCACCGGCGGGAGCATGCGCCGCGCGCCGCTCGGAACCAGTGCCGAGGTGAACCGCTGGAGGTATGCGCCGTTCGACTCGCCTTGACCGGAGTCGACGAGATGCCACACGACGGCCCAGGTGTCGTCAGAAGCGCGGTAGACCACGCCGGCCTCGTTGACGTTCGCGGTCCCGCTAGGCGTAACGTTGACCGGCGCGCCACGCCAAGTGCCGCCCGGTTCGAGGTAGTAGAGCAACAGGTTCGTCTGGCTCGGCACTGCGACGAGGACGCCGCCGCTCGCGTCGCTCCGCGCCGACGCGGCGGCCGTCGTGCCGGGGTAGACGATGACGGCAGGCGAACCAATCGGCGCGAGCGCAGCGCTGAGCGGTTGCGCAACGAGTTTTCGCGTTGTCGTCCCTGAAAACTCAACCGTCGAGTAGATCGCCACAAACGTGCCGTCCGGCCGCGCAACGATCGTCTGTCGCAGGTCAGGCGCAAGCGGCGTCGTCGGTTGAGCGGCCACTTGGACCGCGGGCCCGGCGGCTGCAAGCCCGGGACCTGGCACCGGCAAAGGCGGCGTTGCCGGCGCTGTCCCGCCGCCCAGCGTCCCGCCGCCGCTGATGTCGGCGAGCAGGATCGGCGGCGCGGTGGCGGTTGCGCCGTCGGTGACGTTGACGGTCGCGGCCGCGCCTTCTGTCGGGCTCGTCTGCACGAATCGCGGGTCGGTCCAGCGCAGCTTCACCTGGTACGCGCCGGGCATGACGCCCGCAAGGGAGAACGCGCCGGCAGCGCCGACGACGCCCTCCTTCTCGATCGGCCCCGAGCGGACGCCGTCGCCGTTGGAGTCGATGAACGGAACGAGCCCGCCGACGAGTTGGCCGGGCAGCAGCGGCGGCTCGCCGGGGTCGAGGACGCCGTTGCGGTTCGAGTCAAGGTAGACGCTTCCCGCGACCGCGCCCGCGGTGAACGAGCGACGCCCGAAAGCGAGCGGGCCGACCACGTCGGTAGTCGAACTGATCGTGAAGGCGTAGGCACCGGCTAGCCCCGCCGGCTGTGTTTGGACGCGGCCGTCGCCTTCGAGGAATCGCACCACGCCTGAGCCGAGCGCGAACTGTGGGTCCAGCACCCAGAGCCCGTCGGGCCGAGTGACGGTCGTCTTCGGCTCGTTCGATTCGAGCAGCGCGTTGCCGTTGACGTCGAGGTAGACGGTCCACGTGTCGCGGATGCCGGGCACGAGCGCGGGCTCGTTCGACTCGCGCGTGCCGTTCCCGTTGAGGTCGTTGTAGACGTTACCCCAGATCGTCGCGCCGGGCGGCGTGGAGGCAAAGGAGACGGTTGTGCTCTGCCCTGCCACGACGACGGCGGCCCGAGGCCCGCCCGTCGGATAGGCAGCCGCCTGCGATGGATCGGCGTGCTCGAAGGACACCGCGTAGGTACCCACGGGCAGACCCGCCAGACCGGCGGTGAAGTTGTTCGAAGAGTTAATCGTCCACGTCGAGAAGATGCCGTCGTTGTCGACGTCGATGCGGAAGAGGCCGTTAAGCGGAATCTCAATGGATTGAAGCTGTCCGTCGCGCGTGGAGTCGACGAACGCCGCCGTCACGATCGAGCCGATGTCCACCTCGGGGTCCGCGGTGCGGAACTGCAGCGCGTTGTTCCGGGTCGTGGCGTAGATCGGTTGGCCATCCACGGTTGCGCCGTCCGGGGTCAGACGTCCACCCACTTCTCCCGCGGCCGTGTAGGTGACGACCTTCATCGGCGCGACGCTGACGCCATCGGAGAAGGCGAGCGGCGTCCCGATCCGCGGCGAATCGGACCCGAACACCACCCGGCCGCCCGACACCTGCACGCTGGTTCCGCCGAACGGTACGCTCGTCGCGAGCGTCGTCGTCGTACGCGTCGTCTCATCGAAGGCGATCAGGCTGCCCGAGCTGACGAAGACGGCGCGCGTCGGGGAGAGCGCTGCGAGGCGCGTCGACACGCCGGCGGCGAGCGTGGTCGTCGTGCCGGTGTCGGCGTCGAAGAACTTCATCGCCTGCGTGTTCGCGTCGCGCGCGATGACGTGCCGGCCGAGGACGGTCAACTCGCGGTTGTTCTCGTACGTCAGGCCTGCGAGTCCCGGGTTGTAGATGGCGGTCGACCCGTCGAACGGAATCGTGTAAGGCCCGGCATACACGCGATCGGACGCGAGCGTGAAATCGAGCGGGTTTCCGACAGTCTCCACGGTCGACGTCCCGGCGGCCGTGCCGTCGGTGCGGAACAGCAGGCCGCCCTGCGGGTTGCTCAGCGCGTCGTACCGCTCGCCGCCGAAGAGGATGTAGCCGGCTGGCGTGGTGAAAAGTTCGGAGTTGATGAACGGGATTCGTCCGCCCGACACGGTGTAGTACGACGACGTGCCCGCCGTCGTGCCGTCGCTCGACCACAGTCGCACCGGTTGCCCGACGCTGCCGGAAGGGACGAGGAAGTGGAGCCTGTTGTTCAGCACGGCCATGCTGCGCGGCACGGTCCGCTGGTTGGTCGAGAATGCGTAGACCTGGCTCGTGCCGGCGACGGTGCCATCCGTCGACATCAATCCCCACGAACTGCCCGCGCCTGCGCCCGATCGCGCGAAGTAGAGCTTGCCGTTGAACACGGTCAGCGCCGAGATGCCCGTGGTGTCGTCGTCGTACTGCGACCCGAAATCAGCACTGGCCGACGCGATTAATGCCGGCGTGCCGACGCCGTTCGTGGGGACGCTCCACAGCTGCTCGACGAACTCGTTCGCTCGCCGGAGGACGACGAACAGGCGGTCGTTGTAGACCAGCGTCTGGCCGATCGTCGGCGCTTGCGACGACGTCAGCGGGATCGACCCGAGCAGGCGTCCCTGCGACGACGACAGGTGCAGCCGCCGCTCGACCGACTCGACGACGGCTCGGCGGACGCTTGGGACAGAGAGACTACGTCGGCGATTCGAAACCCCGCGCATGGCTGCGGTCCTCTTGTGGAGACGAACGGAAGTGAACCGAACGGAAGGCCGCTCCGCTCCGGAGCGCGACGCGGCCGCGCGGGATTCTACTTACTTCGCAGAGGGGGTGGAAACGAAATGTGCAAGAAGAAGCCTCTCCCCGGCTTCGTGCGCACGAATCGGATAGGAGTGGTCGAGGTGCGACGTGTGCGGGCGGTGTGGGGTCACTCCGCGTCCGACTTCACCATCGCCCCGCTGCCGCGGCGGCCGTTGCCATGGGCGCTGCCGTTGCCGTTCGCCGAGCCGTTGCGGCCGCCGGTCTTCGTGCTTCGGTCGGGGCCGTAGCCATACTGGTAGTAGCGATAGCCGTAGCCGTAGCCGTAGTAGTAGCCGTAGCGGTCCTTGCGGCGCGGGACGTCGTTGACGACGACGCCGACGAGACGCGCGCCGGACTGGCCGAGCGCCTCGGCCGCGTAGCGGGCCATGCGGCGCGTCGCCTTCTCGGCGCGGAGGACGAGCAGCGTCGCGTCGCACAGCGTGGCGTAGATCCGCGCATCGGCGACGGGCACGACGGGCGGCGAGTCGATCACGACGTAGTCGTACTTCTGCTTGAGCCCGTCGAGCATGTCGGAGAACGCCTGGCCGTTCAGGATTTCGACAGGGTTCTGCGGGACCGGGCCGCAGCGAAGCAGGTCGAGCCGCTCGGCGACGTTTACGATCGCCTCGCCGACGGGCATGCCGTGCTGGATGACGTCGGACAGGCCCGCGCCGTTCTCGACGTCGAAGATCTTGTGCTGCGTGGGCTTTCGGCAGTCGCCGTCGATGAGCAGCACCTTTCGACCCGACTGGGCGAGAGCGCTCGCGAGGTTGCTGGCAGTGGTGCTCTTGCCGTCGCCGGGCGTGGGGCTGGTGACGAGCAGCGTCTTGCACTCGCTGCCGCGGATGTTGAAGAGGAGCGACGTGCGCAGCGAGCGGAAGCTTTCGGCCACATCGCTGGTCGGCGCGTTGAAGAGCATGCGGCCGCGCACGCTAGGCGGCGGGTTGCCGTTCATGTGCGGGACGAGCCCGAGCATCGGGGTCTCGAGCACGTCGGCGATCTCTTCCGCGCTGCGGAGCCGCTGGTCCGACACCTCAAGCAGCGCCGCGATGCCGAACCCGCCAGCCATTCCGCCCAGCATGCCGGCGAGGATCCACTGGTACCACTTCGGCGCGACGGGCGAATCGGCCGGCGTGGGCTTGGCGCGTTCGATGACGTCGACGCTGACCGCGTTGGTGTTCTGCGAGATCGGGATCTCTTTGATGCGGTCGTCGAGCCGGGCGATGAGCGCCTCGATGCGCTTCTGCTCCCCTTCCACCTGCTGATAGTCGGCGGCGACCTTGTTCAGGTCGTAGGCCTGGTCGCGCTGGGCATCGAAGGCGGCCTTCACGTCGGCGCGGTACCGCTCGGCCTGCCGGAAGACGCGCTCCACCTCTGCCACGTAGGCGGCGATCAGCTGGTCTTCCTGTTTCGTCTGCAGCTGCGCCATCCGATCGAGGGCAGCCTTGTCCGACTCGTCCATCTTCTGCTCGCGGCGGTTGTAGCGCTCCTGCGCCTTGGCGAGCCGCTCGGCGAGGCGGTTCTGCAGCATGTCGAGTTCGAGCTGCGCCGCGACCACTTCCGGGTGATCCGGCCGGCGAGTGGCGCGCATCAGGTCGAGCTTCAGCTGCGCTTCGGAGATCTGCTGCTCGTTGATCTGCTCGGCTTGTTCGAGCGCGGCGAGCGGGTCGACATCGGTCGTGCGGACGATCCGTCGCCCGCCGTCGGAGGCCTGCACCTCCATCGCGGTGGGCATGTTGGCGCGGACGCGCAACTTGGCGAGTTCGAGCAGCGCGCCGCGATCGTTCTTGTCGCGCAGGCTCGTCATCCAGTCGTAGTCGGAACGCGCGGTGATGAGCGCCATCTCGGCGTTGGTCAGCTCAGCGCTCAGCTTGGCGAGCGTCTCGTAGATGATGTTCGAGCGATCGCCCGCAAAGCTGAGGATGCCGTTCGCCTTGCGCTTGTCGGTGACCGCCTGCACGGCGACGCGGAGGTCTTCGGTCAGGCGATTGCGTTCGTTCTCGAGCGTGGTGATATCGCGGTTGGCGAGGTTGCCGCTCTTGGCGCGGGTGGCGGCGTCGTAGGTGTCGACGAGGTTGTTGACGATGACCCCGTTGTCCAGCACGTTCGGCGAGCGGAACGTCAGCGTGATGAGGTCCTTCTCGACGATGACGCGAAGTCCCTCCTTCAGCGCCGCCATCGGGTTCTCTGACTTGGCGACGTAGTCGACGGCGCGCAGCTCCGGGCGGTTCAGCGCCAGGTCGAGCATCGATTCCGAGACGAGCACCTTCGCCTGCTGCTCGGCCGGCGTCGGGCCGTCGACGGCGCGGACCTGGTCGACCAGCGACCGCTGCTGGATCAGCATGCGCGACCGCGCCTCGTACACCGGCTTCTGCTGCGACACCAACACGAGCCCGAGCACCGTCCCCAGCACCGTGAGCGAGAGCAGCCACCATCGCCCGCGATAAAGCATGCGGGTGTAATCGATCCGTGACAGCTGCGGCGCGGCCGTCCCAGGCAGCGGCCCGCCCGGCTCGGCGCGGTAGCCGTTCGAGGAAAGCGATGAAGATGACGGGTCGAAGTCTCCCAAGCGCGACATCACTCTTCCAATCCGAACGCGTCCGATCCGAACTACTCAACACCGAAGTACAACGCCGCGAACGCATCGCACGCCACGAAACGCGACGTAAGAGACAGTCGCGCCGCACGCACCGGTTGCAGCTCATGCAAAACCCACGCCGGCCGACCAATTGCCCGTGCGTCCGGTCACACCGTCTCACACCGTGGCTGCGATGCGATCGAGTGCAGCCGAGTTGCAAGGGGAGCCCGACCCGCTGCACGCACGGAAACTTGGCAAAACCGGCCGCGCTGCGGGTCACACGAGCGCGCGGTATCACCGGAAGATATCAGAGTCGGCCCGTCCCCGCGCGGCGGAATCTCGCCGATAACCGAAAGCTGCAACGATCCACACACGGGCGTGCAGGTTTGGATGGGTAGCTACCGAGGAGCAATGCGAGAAAGCCGCCACTACGTCAGGCGGGACGCAACAAGCTAAGCTGTAGGCGAAGACGGCCGATCAGCGCGGACCAGGGAAGTACGGGCTGCGCGGCGACGGGAAGAACGGCGGGCGAACTGCGGACGGCGGGATGAACGCGGACGGCGTGATGGTGCCGCCGACCGGAAGCTCATCGATGCCCTTAAATCCGCTAGGCTCAAGCGTTGCATCAGGGATGAACGGATTAAGCCGCGGCGTGAGCGACGTCCCGCCGCGCGTGACCGTCTGCGCCCAGGCACCGACGGCGCCGGCAGTGAGCGTGACAGACAGACCGACGAAGATGAATTGCCGAAGCTTCATGAAACTCTTCTCCCCGAGTGGGACACTCCAGATGCCCGAAACAAAAGGCCTGCGCGGTTCTGCGTACGATATGGAATCGGCGATCCGCAAACAAGTCTAAACTTGTCGAAAATGAGCCGGACGGTATTCACAAATGCCGCAGTGCACACGCCCCCACCGCCGTGCAATCCACCCGGCTTCGCTAAGTTACCAGCTGCGCTGCCACGTGCGCTCGCTGCCGCCCTTTCGCACCGACTGGAAACAGCAAGGGTCGTCCACGACGACGCCCACATATAGATAGACAGAGCCCCGGACGACCGAAGGAGGCATCCTCGGTCATCCGGGGCGGGAGTGGGTGTCGGTGTTGCCGCGGAACTCGATCACGCCGCCTCGGCCTGGCGGATGAGCTTCTCGACGGCGCGGATCACCAGGTCGTTCATATTGTCGGGTTCGCCGGCGTTGGCGATCTTGTTCGCGGTCGCCAGCACCAGCAGGCGTGCATGCAGGTCGTGCGGCATCCGCACGGTGAGCGTCTTCGTCCCCTTCACCGCGCCGACGGCGAACTTGCGGTTGATCGTCGTTGCGCTGTTCGCGTCGACCGACTCGGGCGCGATCCGCATCGCGGGACGAGTCCGCGCGACGGGCTTCTCCGCTTCGATCGGCGCTTCGACGACCTCGCGGACGACTTCTCGCACGACGGGCGCCTGGGCTTGAACGACCGGCGCGGGCGAAGGCGATGCGGTAACCGCACCCCCCTGCTCGCTGGTGCCGTCGGTCTGGTCTTGCGGCATGATCCGCTTCAGGTTGGCGAGGATGCGATTCGTGGCGCTCATGTTGGGTTGGGTTTCAGGCTGCTTTGCTGGTGTTGACGACATCGGCGTACTCCCGGGGCAAGACCTCGGCGAACAGTCTCATCAGTTCTTCCGACGCGGCGATCGCGCCGGCGTCCTTCTTCATCCGCGTGACCACCGTGTCCTCCGCGACCGCCTTGCTGAAGCTGTCGCGAAGGCCGATCTGCGTGCCCGCGAGCGGCATGCCGAGGTCGCGCAGCGCCTGGCCGGTCAGCTTCGACTGGTTGCCGACGGTGCGGACCATGTTGAACACGAGCCGCACGTCCGGCGCGGTGCCGCCGTCCTCCAGACGGGCGGCCTTCACCTTGTCGATGGCGATCTTCGTCTCGAGCGTCGCCTGCAAATCGAGCACGCTCGGGCGCACCGGGATGAGAATCCGCGTCGCGAAGTACATCAGCACGTGCGTCTGCTCGCTGAGGCGCGGCGCCCCGTCGCACACCACCGCGTCGTACTCCCCCGCCAGCTTCGGCAGCTGTTCGGCGAGGGTGTCGGCGCGATGGATGGAATGCACTGGCATGCGCGGCTCCGCCGCGCCAAGCCAGCGTGCCGCGGAGCCCTGGGCGTCGTTGTCCACGAACGCCACGCGAAGCCCGCGATCGACGAGGTGACAGGCGAGATGAACGCTCAGCGTCGTCTTGCCCGTGCCGCCCTTCTGGTTGATCACCGTCAGGATCATGGGCTTGGTATCGGCGCGGGGGTCCGAGAAGGATCAGTTTTTCTTTTCTGCGAGTTGATGCTGCGGGCGCGATGGCTCGCCCACGCGACGGACTGCAGCCTTGCTGTCATGACAGCGTGCTGTCTTGCTGTCAGGGCTGCTGTCTTGATAGCAAGCTGTCTTGCAGTCACGCATCACGTCTGAATGGGATCGAAGGCGGGAACACGAATCGAACGAATCTCACGAATCGGCACGAATGTAGACCCGTGAAGAGCGAGCGACGTGAGGAGACGAAGCAGAATGGGAGGAAGATATGCCTGGAGCAACGTGCGCACGCACGCCTTCATGCCCGCGCTCCTCTAGTCCCTCTTCCCCTTCGTGTAGATTCGTGTGATTCGTGAGATTCGTGTTCCCGCCTTCTTGGCACTCCAACGTAGGCGACAGCTACACATGTCCACCCCTTGCGTTCCCGAATCCCGCGCCTACCATACACAGTACGACAGAAGCGGTAGGGCATACGCCTTCCGCTAGCGACGAGGCGGAGTCCTCATCGCGACCGGCACTGTGTGCCGGGTGGCGCAGCTGACCGGTCGGTGTCCCGCGTCTCGCCGTCGCGTGCGAAATGGTATCGCGCGACGTCCGAGATCGGGCACGCCAGTGCGCGTCACGACAGTTCGAGACTCACGGAGGAGTCCCCACATGCCTCGCCGCCGATCTTCGGCATCACGATCCACAACACGAAAGCAGCAGGGGGGTCGCGCGCCAGCGCGCGTCGAGCCGAAACAGGCCGACGAGACGACTGTTCCCGCGCAGTCCAGCACGACTCCAGAAACGCTCCCGCCCGCAACACACATCGATCGGCCGGCCCGTTCGTCCGCCAAACCGAAAGCGCAGCGCGTCGCGTCGACAGAGCCCGCCGACGCGTCCACCTCGCCGCGCGCGAACCCGGGGCTCAACGCCCGGCGCAGCTCCGTCGTCGAACCGCAGGACTACTCCGCCGATCAGATCCGCGGCATACGCGACCAGCTCGGCGCGAGTCAGACGGTGTTCGCCTCGCTGCTCGGCGTGTCGAAGTCCCTCGTCGAGCACTGGGAGCGCGGCATCCGCGGACCGAGCGTCACCGTGCGCCGACTCCTCGACGCCATCCAGCTTGCGCCGGCGTCGTTCGTCGATCGTCTTACCGTCGACCGCAAAGAAAAAATCGCCGGCGCGCTGCGCAGCGCGCGCACAAACGCGCAGCGCGAGGGGAAGGGTAGAGGGACTGCCTCTTCGAATGAGAGACGAAGAGACGAAGTCACGGAGTGACGAAGTGAAATGCGAAGCGACGTAAACCCGAACAACCGCTCACTGGCAACTCACAACTGACAACTGGCAACTCTGCGTGCGTTCCCCCCCGAACAAACATCGCGACCTGATCTCGATCGAGCGAGAAGCCGATCAGGAGGTCCGCGTCACCATCGGTCAGACGACCGGCGGCGGCCGCGAGATCGACGGCGGGTACAGCCAGCTCTTCAACCGCGTCATGAGCAGCGGCATCTACGCCGACCTGCCGCTCGCGGCCCGCGCGGTCTACACCGCGCTCGTCTACCTCGCCGACAACCAGCGCCAGTTCATGATCGACGGCAAGGACGGCTCCGGGGTCAACGTCGACCGCATCATGAAGGTGTCCGGCTGCGGCGAGACGGCCGTCAAGCAGTCGATGAAAGTGCTCGCCGAACGCCAGCTCCTCCGCATCCTGCGGAAGGGCGGCAGCGAGGTGAACGGCACGCGCGTCGCTTCGATCTACCAGCTGCTGCTCCCCGTCGCGGGTTACGAACACCTCTCAAAATCGCCCGCAAAAGCGGGATACAATCCGGTACCGGGTCACGCCGCGACCCGGTACCCCGGCGCAGTCCGACCCGGTACAGCGGCGCGTCCCGACCCGGTACCCGGTCGCGAGACGACCCCGAACCCCATCGCCTCGCGCCCCGCGACCCGGTCGCCAAGCGTCCACAGTTCTAGAAAGCAAACTAGAACAGATAGAAGCAGTACTGCGACGACGAATGAAGGGGATGAACTGCGAGACATGCTCGCGGCTCGTGGTGTCGGCGAACCGGTGCTGTCACGCATCCTGTCCGATCACCCGCCCGAAGACGTCCGCGCGCACGTCCTCGACTTCGACATCCGCAACAAGCTTCCCGGCCAGTCGAAGAAGACGGCCGGCTGGCTCGCGCAGTCGATCCTGATCGGGTACGACCTGCACGAGAAGACCCGCAAGCAACTCGACGCAGTGCAGCGCGCGGAGGCAGCAGGGGAGGCGAAGCGCCGTCAGCAGCTCGACGAAGAGCGAGAGGCCGAGCGACAGGCGCAGCTCGACGCCTGGACCGATGAGGCCTTCGACGCGCTGGACGACGACGAGCTGGCCGCGTGGAAGCGGAAGGTAATGGAGGAGTACGCGAGCCTCCCGAAGATGCGCGAGCTTGGAAGGGCCGACCCGCGCGAGAGCGAGCGGCTGAGCCGACTCATCAAGGGTATGCTGGCGAAGTTCGCTCCGGCAGAGCTGCTGGGGGCCGAAGCAGGCGGATGAAAATCATCCATCGCGTGGATGAAATTCAACCATTGAGTGGATGAATTTCAGCCGATAGAGTAGGGGGATGGTCACGCGTCGGACGAAATCCCTGCTTGAGGCAGCGCTCCGCGACACGCCAGTCGTGTTCTTGCAGGGGGCACGCCAGGTGGGGAAGACGACCCTGGCCAACTCCCTCGCAGCGGGCAAGTCGCCGCGGCGATACCTCACGCTCGACGATGCGACGGTACTCAGTGCCGCTTCGTCCGACCCGGCTGGCTTCGTCGACTCGCTGGAGGGGCCGGTCACGATCGATGAGGTGCAGCGCGTCCCCGAGCTCGCGCTAGCGGTGAAGCGCGCCGTGGACGCCGATCGCACGCCGGGTCGTTTCCTGCTGACGGGTTCAGCTGGCGTGCTAGTGCTGCCTCGACTTGCCGACTCGCTCGCGGGGCGAATGGAGGTGATCACGCTCTGGCCGATGACGCAGGACGAGCTGTCCGACCGCGCCCCGGCGGGCGCGTGCTTCGTCGATCGTCTCTTCGCTTCACGCTGGACGGTGCCAGCCATCAAGAGCGAGAAGCCCGCGCTGCTCGACCGCTTAGTGCGGGGCGGATATCCGGAGATGCTGTCGCGCGGCGATGCGACGCGTCGGCGGGCGTGGTTCGAGTCGTACCTGACGACGATCCTGCAGCGCGACGTCCGCGACCTCGCCGACGTGGAGGGCATCACGCAGTTGCCGCGCATGCTCGCGCTGCTCGCGACGCGTTCTGCGCGGCTGCTCAACCAGGCCGACGCCGCGCGGACGCTCCGCGTGCCGGAGACGACGTTCAAGCGTTACCTCGCACTGCTGCAGGGCGTCTTCCTCGTCTCGCTCGTGCCCGCGTGGTTCACCAATGCGTCGAAGCGATTCGCCAAGGCGTCGAAGCTGCTCGTCAGCGATTCGGGGCTGCTGTGCCATTTGATCGGCGCCGACGCGGATCGACTGAGCGCCGACCCGACGACGTGCGGCGGCGTGCTCGAGTCGTTCGTCGGCGCGGAACTGCAGCGGCAACTCGGCTGGTCGCAGACGCGTGGCGCGTTGCATCACATGAACGTGCATCAGGGAGCGGAGGTCGACTGGGTCATCGAGTCGGCCGCGGGCGAGGTGGCGGGTGTGGAGGTGAAGCTGGCGTCGAGCGTGAGCGCATCCGACTTCGCGGGTTTGCGGACGCTCCGCGAACTCGCAGGGCGGCGTTTCCGTCGCGGCGTTGTCCTGTACAGCGGCGATGAGCCCGTCGGCTTCGGCGACGATCTGTTCGCGGTGCCGATCGCGGCGCTGTGGCGGTGACGGCTCCTCTATCTCATTTGTTGTGGAATGCGCACGGTTGCGGTGCCAGTTCAACGACCACAAATGAAAGACCGCCGCGGACGTGGGTGCGATCCGCGGCGGCAGGAGGGAAGAGGGAATCGTTGATGCAGCGGTGGCACCGAAGGGGCCGCACATGCCGCATCGTTTATCCCAAGATCGTAACTTGCCCGACTTGACAGCAAACAAAATCGGGCTGGCGCGACAGGCCATCGGCAATTCCAAACGGAGGCGAGACTTGCGCGCTGAGCAGATCGCCGCTGTCGAACTGGACCAACGCCGTTGATCATCGCGCGGCCGCTCGCGTTAATAATGCAGTGCTGTATTGATGGCGGCTGGGGGTGTTCAACAGTTGAGCCTGTGGCTTTATTCCCGGACGAACGGGGTCAAAACAACCATTTATTTGTTGACATTGCTATCATCAGAGTCATACTACAGCACAATGTCGCCCGCGAAGTGCTCCTTTTTTGGCAGTGTTTAGGCGTTTCGGTGGTGCCGGTCCCGCGGGTGTGGACTGGCGGTCGCGAACGTCGCTGTGCGCCCCCGGGGGTCTCCGGGAAGCCGAGGTGAGAAATGCTCTCGATGCAATCCATGTCGATCCGGTCTGCTGTCCTCGGCCTCGCCACGCTCGGCGTGGTCGGCCTAGCCGTCTCGTCGGCCAGCGCTGCCACCACACTCTTCAACTCGGGCGGATTCGAATCGCCTTACACGGTGGGCAGCGCGGTGAACCCCAGCATCGGCAGCAACGGCCAGTCGGGCGGCGGCTCAGGCGGGTGGGTCCGCGTGCCGAACATCACTGCGAATGACGGCCTCTCCGCGGGCAACATCGTCACCACGCCCAACCCTGTCGCGAGCGGCTCGCAGTCGTTCGAGGTCACCCGCACCAGCACCGGCTCGGCCAGCGTCAACAAGCGCTATTTCTACAATCAGTCGCCCGCCGTCATTACGCCGTCCAACCGTTACGTCTTCGTCTCGTGGGACCAGTACACCAAGCCCGCCACCGGCGTGGACGCCAACGGCTTCGGCCCATTCTTCGGCATCGAAAGCTACGGCAACACGCTCGCCAGCGGCAACGACCCGCGCTTCCAGGGTTCGCTCGGCATGGACGCCGGCACGGGTGAGGTCCTCTACTACGACGGCTTCTACCAGGCCGGTCCGACGCTCGCCCTCAACGCCTGGCACAAGTTCCAGATGACGGTCGACTACCAGACCAAGCAGTACCAGGTCGTCGTGAATGGCACGGTCCTCACCTCCGGATCCGCCTCGTGGTTCAACTGGTACGACACCTCCACCTACACCTACTGGGGTGACGCCGACATCACCACGACCGACACCTCTGGCTCGGGCGCCCTGCAGACCGGCAGCGCGTACATCGACAACCTCCTCGTCACCACGAGTGCCGTCCTCCCCGAACCGACGACGCTCCTCGTCCTCGGCGGCGCCGCCGTGACGATGCTCGCCCGTCGTCGTTCGCACTGAATCAGCATCTCGTCGGCTTTACCCGAATCAGATCCCAGCCCCGCGCCGCACATCGGCGCGGGGTTTTCCGTTGCTGCTTCACCGGCAGCCGTATCCCGAAATGCGAAAGACTTCGACGTTTTCTCGCGTCGACTCGGTCTCGCGTGTCTGACATGCTGACCACGGCATCCAACCGGAGGAGTCCGCCTTGTTGATCGCACGTCACAGCTGGAATCGGGTCGTTCGCGTCGCGGCGTTGTCCGCGGCATTGCTCGTCTCATCGCTCATGTCTTCGTCGGCGTTCGGCGCGAAGATCGCCGACTTCCTCGACGAACCCGACGCCTGGTTCACCAGCAAGGATGGCGAGTCCACCCTCGCCATCGTGCTGAGCTACCAGAAGAGCACGGGCGGCTGGTGGAAGCAGTACGACCTTTCGAAGCCGCGCGACGCCAGCAAGCCCGAGGGCGAGAAGGGCGTCAGCATCTTCGACAACGACGCGACCATCTCAGAGATGCGCATCCTCGCCCGCGCGTATCGCGTCACGCAGAAGCCTGAGTACCGCGATTCGTTCGACCGCGCGCTGAAGATGACGCTCGACGCGCAGTACCCGCAAAGCGGCGGCTGGCCGCAGGAGTATCCACCGCCGGCGAAGGGTTACCCGCGGCAGGTCACGTTCAACGACGACGCGATGGTGCACGTCCTGAACCTCATGCGCGACATAGGCGACTCTCGCTCGCCCGACTTCGCACATGTCGACGAGGCGACGCGCGAGCGCTGCCGCAAGGCGTTCCAACTCGGCCTGCAGTGCGTGCTGAAGGCGCAGATCCGCGTGAATGGAAAGCCCACTGTCTGGTGTGCGCAGTATGACGACGTCACGCTCCTGCCCGCGAAGGCCCGCGCGTACGAGCTGCCCAGCTTCAGCGGCGGCGAGAGCCGCGACCTGTCGCTGCTCCTCATGTCGATCGAGAACCCCAGCGATGACATCAAGCAGGCCGTCTACGGCGCGGCCCAGTGGTACGAAGACCACAAGATCGTCGGCGTCCGCGAGGAGCGCATCCCGGACAAGTCGATCCCGAAGGGGTACGACGTGAAGCACGTCGCCGACCCGAGCGCCGAGGTGCGCTGGGCTCGGTTCTACGACCTCGAGACCGGCAAGCCTTACTTCTGCGGCCGCGACGGCATCAAGCGTGAGAAGCTGAGCGAGGTCGAGCCGGAGCGCCGCGCCGGCTACGCGTGGTTCCGCCCGTGGGGCAAGCCCGTGCTGGAGCGCTACGCCGAGTGGGCGAAGCAGAACGGCATGCCGCCGGTGACGCCGAGCCAGGGGATGACGCTGCCGCTGTGAGCGTTGGGCGGCGCGTTTCGTGGTCCGGTGGAAACGACTTTCAGAAATGAGCGAGGCATCCTGCCAGTGCTGGCAGGATGCCTCGCTTTGTTCCTGTGATGCTCGTGCCTGGCGGTTCGCTCACGCCGCAAGCTTGGTGGTGACACCACTGCTGCCGCCAGACTTCGTGCCGAGCATGAACTGCAGCCGATCCACACACGCCTGCACGCTGCGGGCCTGCAGGTTGAGGTCGTTGGCGGAGCTGGCGCTCTGCTCGGCGACGGTGGCGTTCTGCTGGGTGATCTGGTCGATCTGCGCAATGGCGGTGCTGATCCGAGCGATGCCCTCGGACTGATCCTGCGTCGAACGGGTGATGTCGCCGATCAGCGAGCCGACGGTGTTGGTAGCCGAATTGATCGAGGTCAGGCCCGTCGCGACCTCGCGGGCGATCTCGTTGCCTCGCCGGGCGGAGTCGACCGAACGGGCGATGAGCGACGACGTCTTCTGAGCCGCCTCGCCGGAGCGAAGCGCCAGGTTGCGTACCTCTTCGGCGACGACCGCGAAGCCCTTGCCCGCCTCGCCGGCGCGGGCGGCCTCGACGGCGGCGTTCAGTGCGAGCAGGTTCGTCTGGAAAGCGATCTCGTTGATGATCTTGATGATCGCTGCGGTCTCCTGAGCGGCGGCATCGATGTCGCGGACCGCGGCGTTCATCCGGCCCATTGCGTTGTCGACCTGTCGCGACGCGTCCAACACGCCCGCCGACGTCTTCGACGCCTGTGCCGATGCGTCCGATGCGGTCCGCGTGGCCTGCTCGGCCTGCCGGACGACATCGGCCGTCTGCTGTGTGCTCTGGGCCTGCTCGGTCACCGCCTGCGCGAGCGACTGGCTCGACGCCGCGAGCTGTGAGCTCGCCTCGCTCGTCGCATCGCCTGCAGCGGCGAGCGTGCGCGAGACGTCCCGAAGCGGGCGGATGATCCCCCGGATGCACCACGCGCTAAGTCCGGCGAGCAAGACGGCACCGATCGTCGAAGCGATGACGATCTGCCGCTTGGCATTCGCGATGTTCTGGGCATTGGCTTTCGCGACGAGCGTGGCCTCGGCTTCGATCGTGTCGGAGACGGCGCTGTTGCGCCCCTCAAGTTCGTCGAAGGCCTTGCCGAACTGCTCGAGCTCCTGACTGATGCGTGCGTCGTCTTCCTTCTTCTCCGCGGTGAGCAGCGCAACGCATCGCTCGCCACTCGCAATGTATGCGTCGAGCGCGGGCTTCACCTCGCCGATCTTCGATGCCAGCGACGAACTGAGCGGAAGCGCTGAGTTGGCTGTTAGCTGCGCTCGGAAGTTCTCCGCGTGCTCCTTCAGGTCCTTCCGGACCGCGTCGCGGGCTTCATCAGTGTTCGCAAGCTGGGCGGCGAGCACGTCGGCGCGCAGCGCGTCGTGCATCATGTCGCCTTCCATGTGGTGCCGCATGGCTTCGGTGATGACCGCGGCATCGTTCGCATTGGCGGAGTGACGCGTGGTGATCGCGAACGCCATCGCGCCTATGCCTGCTGCGATCGCCACACCGATGCTAGCTAGAAACACCAGACGCTTCGTAATCGACATATCGGACTCCCTCAATCTCCCAAACCCGACCAACAACGTGAGACCGATTACGCGGTTCACACAGCGTTCATCGGGAAGAGAAGTGCGTCACTTTGACGCCGCCGGCAAAAAAGCGATTTGGTCCAGTTGGCCTAGCAATCTGCAACTGGCTGGGCTGATTCTGGGTCCGAACGCGAGCGCATCGAAAGGAAGCCCGTCAGTTCGTTTGCATCAATCGGCTTCACCAGGTGTGCGTCGAACCCCGCCTCGCGGCTGCGCCGGCGATCCTCGTCCTGACCCCAACCCGTGAGGGCGACGAGCAGCGGCTCGGGCGTGAGGCGTGCCGCGCGGAGTTGCCGGGCGACCTCGTGGCCGTCGAGGTGGGGCATGCCGATGTCGAGCAGCACCACGTCCGGCCGAAACACCGCCGCGACGCGCAGCGCGTCGTGGCCGTCGTGCGACTCGCGCACCTCGTGCCCCTCGGCGCGGAGAAGCGTCGCGAGCATCTCGGCCGCGTCGCGGTTGTCGTCGACGACGAGAACGCGACGCGTCATCGTCTGTGCGGTCGCCGGTGCGTGAGTCCCCGCAGCTCCATTCGTGGGCGAGCCCGCCGCGCCCGGCGGCTCCGTGCTTCGCTCCGCCAGCGGAAGCCGCACGACGAACTCGCTGCCGTGCCCGCGGCCCTCGCTGCGCGCCTCGACCGTCCCGCCGTGCATGCCGACGAGGTTCTTCACCAGCGCCAGCCCGATGCCGAGTCCCGCGTGCGGACGACTCAGCGAGCCGTCGAGCTGCGAGAAGAGTTCGAACACGCGGCCGAGGTGCTCGCGGGCGATGCCGATGCCGGTGTCGCGCACCCGCAGCTCGGCCGAGTCTTCATGAGCGCTGAGCGACACGAACACGGTGCCGCCCGCGTCGGTGAACTTCGCGGCGTTGTTGATGAGGTTGCCGACGATCTGCGTGAGCCTCGCCGCGTCGCCCAGGACGACGATCGGCTCCTTCGGAAGCCGCATCCGCAGGTCGTGCCGGTGCTCTTCGATACCCGGGCGCGCCATCTCGATCGCTTGCTCGACGATGCGCACCAGGTCCACGCGCTCGCGCTGCAGCGCGATCTTCCCGCGGCTGACGCGGCTCACGTCCATCAGGTCGTCGATGAGCCGCACCATGTGGCGCGTTTGCCGATCGATCGTGTCGACGATCGACGTGACGGGCTTGCCCCGCGCTGCGCCGGCCCGCATGACCGCGACGCCACCACGGATGGCGGCCATCGGGTTGCGGAGTTCGTGCGCCAGCGTGGCGAGGAACTCGTCCTTCCGCCGGTCGGCATCGCGCAGCGCCTCCTCGAACCGCTTTCGATCCGTCACGTCGGCGGCGACGCCGAACCATTCGACGATCTCGCCGCGCTCGTCGAGGATCGGCACCGCGCGGGAGTAGGTCCAGCCGATCGAGTGGTCGGGGCGATGGACGCGGTGCTCGAGCTCGAACATGCTGCGGGTCGCGATCGACTTGGCGATCGCCTCGCGGATGATCGCGTGTTCGCTCTCGGGGATGTTCTTCTGAAGCCAGCCGCGGATCGGCGCATCGCTGCTCTCCACCAGCGTCCGGCCGTCGAGCGGTTGCATTTCGGTCCAGTCGGCGCTCATGCGGTAGAGGACGTCGGACGTTGCGCTGGCGAAAGCACGGAGCTTGAGGTCGAAAGCGCGGGCTTCGGCCTCGACGTGCTTGTGGGCGGTGACGTCGCGACACACGCCGTGCAGCCGGCCGTTCGGGCCGTCGGCGCGGGCGATGGAGATGAGCCAGCGTACCTCGTCTGCGCCCGTCTCTGCACTTCGCACGATGACGCGGTGGACCGACTCGAACAGCTCGCCTGTGCGGATGGCGTCGCGCAGCAATTGCGGCACGCGCTCGGCGTCGGCGGGATGAATCGTCTTGCCCGCTTCGCTCACCGTGCGGGGTGGGGCGTCGGGCGAATAGCCGTTCATCCGCGCCGCAGCGGCATCACACCAGAACTCGCCGGTGCCGAGATCGCACGACCACGCACCCTGACCCGCGGCGCGCAGAGCGAGTTGAACGTTCTCCGCGGCGAGGTCGCGGTCGACCTCCGCCCGTGCGCGGCCGGCCTCGGCTTCGAGTCGGGCGGACTGCGCGGCGCTGAGCTGCCGCGCCACGTTGAACAGTACCGCCACCAGCAGGATGGTGAGGATGATGACCAGGCCTGCCGTCCCCAGTGGCAGATCGTACAGGCCGGCTCGTTCACCCTGAATGCGGAGGTAGCCGAGCAGGAGCGGAAAGAGCACGAGCGCCGGCAGCGCGTTGCGCATCAGTATGCCTGCCGGGCCGCGATCGCGTAGCAGGCGGATGGGTCCCACCTCGGGGACGAGCAACAGCAGCGCGATCGAGATCGCGAAGACGAACGTCATCGTCGGGACCGAGATCGCGGTGATGCGGGCGACCAGCGTCAGCTCGTGCGCGCCGTACATGTAACCCGTCAGCGCAATCATCCCGATGACCAGGGTGCCCAGCGCGAGCGACATCGCCGTCGAGCGCCTGCGCGATCGGCCCGTGCAGAGCAACATCACCCCGGTCCCGATCAGCGTCCACGCGAGCGACGCGGGCGGCCCCATTCGTCCAGGCGATACGGTCGCCGACGTTCCCCACGTGCGTCCGAAGAGAAGCCAGTGGTGGATCGGAGGCCCGTACCCCGTGCAATGTTCGACCAACGTGACGAATGCGAAGATCAGCGGCGGCAGGGCGAGACAGGCCGCGACTCGGCGACGGTTCCACGACAGCGCCAGCAGCGATGCGCCGAGGAGCGCGGCCGACAGCGCGGTGTTGGGCTGCACGGCGACGCCACTTCCCGTCCAATCGGCCAGCCGCGGCACGTCCAGCGGCCACGCCAGTGCCGCGACGGTTCCGCCCACGACGGCGTACGCCGCAAGCACGCGCGTCGACAAGATCAGGCGTCCTGCAACCATCCCGCACTGCTCCTGCCGCGTCGACCATCGTCACGCGCACGCCCTGGTGCAATCACGTCTGTGCAGGGGCGCGGGCACAACCAACGTGACACGCTAATCGGAGAGAGCCCGACGGGTCATCGGGGAAAGACTGATGGGACGACAGCGCGGGCGGTTGCGCGGGAAACGTCGAACGCCCCGGCATGGCTATGCCGGGGCGTTGAGGAGCCATCGTCTCTCTGTGCGTGCGTTCGGGATTCGCTCATCGATCCACGAACTTCAACCCCACGCGCACGCCTTGTCCGTCCTTGGCGGGACGCGAGTTGACCGGGACGGCGGTCCGCGGCGTGGGCGAGATCTCGTGTGGTAGCACGACGCGGACCCGCTCGCCCAGCTCTGGCGCGATCGGCGCGACGGTGCCGAATCCGCCGAATGAGTGGTCGAGCAGCGAGCCTTGGATGAGCTGTCCGCTCGGCGTGCTCATGTCGACTCGGCCCTCGGCATCGGTTCGCTTGTGTTCGCGGCGTTCGATCTTGAACTTGCCCGTGAGCGAGAGCATCGCACGGCTCTGCTCGGTCAGCGCGACCACCTCCTGCGCGATCTGCTGGGTGCCGGTGCGGGTCGATTCGGTAACCGTGGCGAGCCCGCTGATGCCAGCATTGACGACGCTGGCCGCCTCGGTCTGTTGCTGCGTCGCGTCGGCGATGTGCGTCACCTGCCGGGCGACCTCGGTGGTCGCGCGGGCGATCGCGCCGAGCGTGGCGCGGTCCTCGTCTGTGACGTCGTGCGTGGAGCCGATGATCTCGTCGAGCAGGGTGGTGATCTGGCTCGCAGCCTCGGCACTCTTGATGGCGAGCTGGCGTACCTCGGCGGCGACGACGGCGAAGCCCTGGCCGTGATCGCCAGCACGGGCAGCCTCGACGGCGGCGTTGAGCGCGAGCAGGTTGGTCTGCCGCGCGAGTCCGGCGCTCAGTTCGCCGATCTTGCGAATCTCGCCGCCGCGCTTGGAGAGCTGCTCGGCGATCTTGCCCGACTCCTGCGACGCCGCCGCGACCTCTTCCGTCTGCGCGGCGACGGTGTTGAACGACGTGTTCAGCGCTCCGACGCTGTGCCGCATCTTCTGCACGGTCTCGTGCTGGCCGTCCATGTCAGAAGCGACCTTGTGGCTCGCCTCGGTGATCCGGCCGGACGCGTCGCTGAGCGTCTGGCTCGCGCGCTGCACCTCCTTGATGACGCTGAAGACGTAGCCGAGGAAGTCGTCGAACGCGCGGGCGATTTGTCCGATCTCGTCGCGGCGACGCGGGTCGACGTGGAAGTCGCGGACGACGTTCCCCTCGACGACTTCTCGGATGCCTTTGGTGAGCCCGCGCAGCGGGCCGGCGATGTTGTGCGCGATGAGGACGCCCAGCGCGCACGCCGTGCCGAGGATGAGCAGCGCCGCCACGATGATCGTGTTGCGAGCCGACTTGCTCGCGGCGAGGCCGTTGGCTTCCTGATCGCTTGCGTATGTCGTTGCGAGTGTCACGGTGCGATCGATCGCGGCACGGTGCTGCGCGTAGAGCGGGCTCAGTTCGTTCTCGACGATCTCCGCGGCGGTCTTGCGGTCGCCGCGTTGAATGACGGGTACGAGCCTTTCGCGGACCACGGTGAAAAACTTCCGCGCGGGCTCGGCCGAGTCAACGGTGAGCGTCTTCTTCATCTCGCCTTCGGGCAGGTCGGCCTGCCAATGGGCGAGGCGCGCTTCGTAGTCCTTTTCGAGCTGGCCGAGCGTGGCGATGCGTGCATCACGCTGCGCTGCGTCGGTCACGTCGGGCAGTTCGTGCGCGTTGAGCTGTGCTTCGATGATGTACGCGGGCGGCGGAAGGATGTCGGCGATCAGGTCTTTCCCGCGGATGACGTCCTCGTACGCCGGGCCGCCCACGCGAACGAAGTTGAGCGAGACGAGCGACTTGTACGCCATCGCGCCCACGCCCACGGCGAGCAGCGCGAACAGCAACAGCAGCTTCGACGTGACCGAGATGCGACCGAGCAGCATGGCGGATGTCCTTCCGAATGACGGGCGCTCAACGCGTGTCCCAACAACAGCCAACAACGGACCGCAAACGAGAGGTCCGCTTGGCCATGGCATCGGCAATGAATTGCACAGGCTTAAGGAGTGCCGGAAGAGCAGAGCGATTCCCACGTCGGGGTCACTCCGATCCGCGAAATTGCATAGTTCTCGGTTTTGAATCGGCACCCGTGGCGAGGGTCCGAGAGCATCGCCCCGCCCGCGACTGCGCTCGACGAATTGCTGTGCTTTCACTAGCGTCGCTCGGCGTGATGAGCGGCCGCACCAACAGCCTCGCTGGGATTCGACTGCACCCGAATGGGGGCAGGATTGTCCGAGGTAGTTCGACGCGGTTCGTTCCGCACGGCATCAACATGACGCACGCATGGGGTGACGCCGAGCGGTCGATTGAGACGATTCCGCACCTCGCCCGCACCGGCGCGAACTGTGTCCGCGCCGCGTTCGGCACGTTTCCCGACGGCATCGCGAAGTCGGCCGCGTGGCGCGAGCGGGTGGCGCGGGCGTACCTCGACGCGGGGCTCACGCCGATCGTGGAGGACCACGACGCGACGTGTCAGCGCGACGCCGAGTCCCTTCGAGCGGTCGTCGACGCTTGGCTCGACGAGGCCAACCTGCGCTGGCTCGACGAACTGCACGACCGCGTCATCCTGAACATTGCCAACGAGTGGGGGCCGACGACGGGCGACGGCTGGTGCGCAGGGTACATTGAGGCGGTGGGGCGGCTCCGCGCGGCCGGCGTGCGGAATCTGCTCCTGATCGACGCCCCCGGCTGCGGCCAGGAGATCGGCCCCGTGATCGAGTCCGGGCGCGACGTCTTCCTCGCCGACCCGCTTCGCAACTCGGCGTTCAGCATCCACCTCTACAAACGCTGGCACACCGAGGGGCGCGAAAGCCTCTCAAGCGTCGACGCGCTGTCGACGCTCCGCGAGGCGACCGACGTCGTCCGCGGATTCGGCAGCGACCTCATCGTCGGCGAGTTCAGCAGCCGGGAGTTCGTGGACGATCGCTACGACGATGCCCGGCTCATCGACATCTTCGCCGAACTCGACCTCGGCTGGCTTGCGTGGAGCTGGAATCAGAACGACAACCGGGCGCTCGACATGGCGGTGGATTGGAAGCTGGAAGACGACGATCGCGACCTGACGGCGTTCGGAAAGCGCGTCGTGTCGGCGCTGCGGCGCACGACTCTTGCTTAGTCGGCGAGCATGCTCGCCGACTAAACGGGTAGGGTCACCCCTTCATCCCAGTCGTCGCGATGCCCTGGATGAACGTCTTCTGCGCGACGAAGAACAGCACGATCAGCGGCGCGATGACCATCACGCTGGCAGCCATCAGTTGCGGCCAGTTCGTGCCGCCGTGCTGGCTTTGGAAGTTCTGCAATCCCAGCGCGAGGGTGAACTGCTCGCGGCGTTGCAGATAGATGAGCGGGCCCATGAAGTCGTTCCAGACGCCCATGAAGCTGAAGAGCGCGACGACGGTGAGGGCGGGCCTCGCCAGCGGCAGCACAACGCGCAGAAAGATGCCCACCTCGCTGCAACCGTCGATGCGGGCGGCTTCACTCAGCTCGTCGGGGATCGTCAGGAAGAACTGGCGCAGCAGGAAGATGTTGAATGCGCTCCCGAACCACGCCGGCACCCACAGCGGCTTAAACGAGCCGATCCATTCCGTGCCGGTGACGTCGCCCAGCCAGCGGAAGATGATGAAGAGCGACACCATGACCACCGGGAAGGGGATCATCATGGTCGACAGCATGACGGCGAACAGCACGCCGCGCCCCTTGAAGCGGATCTTCGCGAACCCGTACGCGACGACCGCGCTGCTGATCACCGTGCCGCTCACCGCCAGCACCGCGATGATGAGCGTGTTCCGCGTCCAGAGGATGAAGTCGGCTTTGTCGTTCGTGAGGACGTCGACGTAGTTGTGCGGTTGCGCGGGGCTGGGAATCCAGGTCGGCGGGTACTCCATCGCCTTGTCGGGCGACTTCAGGCTCGTCGAAACCATCCACAGGAACGGCACGATCGCCATCGCACAGGCGATGATGAGCATTGCGTAGATCGGCCAGCGAGAGGATGTGCGGGAGGAGGACATGCGGGCGGGGGCTGAGAGAGAAAAGAGGGACGTGAAAAGAGGAAAGGGTGAAAGATCATGGACTACGAGGGCGGCATCGTGTGCAGCATGCTTTTCTCTGTCGCCTTTCCTCTTTCCTCTCGCGACCTACTTCCCTTGGTAGTGCACCCATCGCCGGCTCGTCCAGAACGCCAGGCCGGTCAGGGCGAGGATGATCAGCAACTGGATCCACGCCAGCGCGCTCGCGTAGCCCATTCGGCCGTCCTCGAACGCGGTGAAGTAGACGAACAGGGTGTAGAAGTAAGTCGCCCGGCTCGGGCCGCCGCTCGTCATGATGAACGCCGGCGCGAAGTACTGCAGCGTGCCGATGATGCCCATGATGAGGTTGAAGAAGATCACCGGGCTCAGCATCGGCACGGTGACGTTGAAGAACTGCTTCACCGGGCCGGCCCCGTCGATCTCGGCGGCTTCGTACAGCTCCTTCGGCACGTCCTGCAGGCCGGCCAGGAAGATCACCATCGTGTTGCCGACGCCCCAGAAGCTCATCAGGATGAGCGCGGGCATCGCCCACGTGGTGCTGGCGAGCCAGCCGGGCGGATTGACGATGCCGATCGCGCGGAGGGCTTCGTTGATCAACCCGAGGTTGGGGTTGAAGAGCCACATCCACAGCATCGCGCTCGCGACGATCGGCACGAGTGACGGGAGGTAGAGGATGGTGCGATAGACCGCCATCCCGCGCACGTTCGTGTTCAGCAGCACGGCCGCGAGCAGGGCAAGCGTCAGCCCGAGCGGCAACGCGACGGCGGCGTAGTAGCCGGTGTTGATGAGCGACGTCCAGAAGATCGGGTCGCGCGCGATCTCGCGGTAGTTGTCGGCACCGACGAACGCCGCGGGTTGGAGCAGGTTGTGGTCGGTCAGGCTGTAGTAAAAGCTCAGGCAGACGGGCAGCAGCGTGAAGACGAGGAACCCGAAGATCCACGGCGCGATGAACGCGAGACCCTTCAGCGTGTTGCGGGCTTCGGTGTTCATCGCGATTCCTCCTTGCGCAGCGCCTGCCGCTCGCGGAAGATCCGCAGCTGCTCGGTGAGCCGTGCCTGCGACGCGGCCAGCGCGGCGGCGGGCTCCTTGTCGAGCCGCACGATGTCCTGGATCGCGTTGCCGATCTCGTCGGCCGCCATCGCGTTGATCGGGATCAACGGCTGCCCGCGCGTGTGCGGGCTGCTCGCGAGCGCCTCGAACACCTTGATGTACGGGTTCGGGTGGTGGTTCAGGAAGCGATCGCTCACCTTGGCGAGCGCGCTGTTCTTGCAGTGAAGCATGTTGAGCTTCTCGTGCACGTCCTGCCGCTGGATGTAAGCGATGAACTCGAACGCCTCGCGCGGGTGCTTCGCGCCGCGCGGGATGGTGAGCGCATCGAACGGCGCAAAGCCGACGTTGGTTCGCGACGGATCATCGGCCGGGAAGGGGACGGCGATCCAGTCGTACTGCTTCAGGCGTTCTTCGAGTGGGCGCTCGATCTCCTGCTCGAGCGTCTCGCCGGGCTTCACGCCCGACATGGAAGGCTTCAGGTTACGGATGTAGTTCGCCATCCACGGGCCCTGTTGCACCATGACGACGGTGTCGGACAGGAACGGATTCTGCGGCGAATCGAAGTTGCCGAAGCCGGCGCGAAAGCTCGTCACCGAGTTCGGGCCGAGCCGCTTCGTGTAGCTGGAGACCCACTCCATCGCTTTCAGCACGCGCGGGTCGTTCAGGTTGAATTCGCGCCGCTCTTGGTCGTAGGCCTCGGTGCCGAACCAGATGGGCGTCTGCCCGAGGTACCACCCGGGCTCGGCAGGCAGGTAGCCGGCGCGGACGATGCGCTTCGAGCCGTTCACGTCTTCGATCACGTCGAGCGCCTGCGCCCAGCGGTCCAGCTCGGCGATGGAGCGAGGCGGCACGTTCGGATCGAGCCCGGCGGCACGCATCTTGTCCGCGTTCTCGCGGACGATCCTCATGTTGATGTGCAGCGCGATCGTGGCCGGCGTGCTGACGAGCGCGACGAGCTTGCCGTTGTAGACGCACGCGTCCCAGTAGACGGGCTTGTACAGCTCGCGCGTGATGCCGTGCTCGCGGGCGAGGTCGTCCAGCGGCATCAGGCCATCTCGCGCGGCGAGCTGGCACACCGTGTTGTCCCACACCCCCGCGATGTCGGGCGGCACGCCTGCGGCGGTGGCGATGAGGGTCTTCTTGTCGATCTGGCTCGTGTTGACGTAGCGGACGAAGATCTTCTTCTCTCGCCCGACGGTGCGGTTGAAGTCGTCGACGATCGACTTCATCTGCGCGCCTTCGTTGCCCGTCCACTTCTCCCAGTAGTCGACGACGACGAAGTCGGCCGGGACTAGCGCATCCTCGCCGCGCGTGCGCCCGCCGAACGCGAGGACGGCGATCGCGATGACCGCCATGACCGAGAGTGAGATCGCCTTGATGAGTTGGACACCGCTCCGCATCGGTGCCGTGAAACATAGCATCGCAGCGCTTCACCACCAATGCGGGATTTCGTCGCGACAGCGGTGAAGCGCTTCAGGCGGCGGGAAGCGCTTCGCAGCGGGACTGAGGCATATGCGTATTCACCGCCCGCGCGAGCACGCAGGCGATTGGCCGCGACGACGGTTCTCGTCCACCAGCGGCACGAGCGACGCGAAGAACGTGACGGCACACCCGAGCACGACGGCGTCCATCGCCCGGCCGGCGAGCAACGCGCCGATCGCGAACCCGAGCGCCGCGACGCCGATGCCGAACAGCACGGCCGTCATGCCGGACACGCGACGCTTGCGGGGTTGCTGCGGACCTTCGTTCATGGCGGGTCTCCTTGTGTGATGGCCGAGAGGAGCATGACTGGCGGCCGTTGTGAAATCAATAGAAAACACAACATTAATGAGTAGGGTTGCTGGTGGTGTCGGATAGTCGTTGAGTCGAGTGATGAGCGCATCTCCCATCCACGCGCAGCGGGCTGAGGTGCACACCCTCTCCTGGTACTCCGCGAGAGGGCAGGGTGAGGGCCTTTTCCTTTGGCGTGCAGTTCCACGAATGATCGCCGTTCGGCCCTCACCCTAACCCTCTCCCGGCGTACCGGGAGAGGGGACCAGAGGCCCCACAGCTCGATTGAAAATGGTCTAGGAAAGGCTCTGCGCCGCCGGCGGCTTCGGCGCGGGCCGGCTCACCACGCGCTTCTTCTTCGGCTTCTTCGTCGCGGCGGTGCACGCCTCACGCAGGAATCGCTTCAGCGCCGGGTCTTTGACGAGGTCGGCCGCCACGTCGAGCGCGAACGACAACTCACGCGGGTCGTGCGCGAGCAGGTCGGCGAGCAACTCGAGCGCCTTCTTCTGCTCCTTCCGCGCCTTCGCCCCGGCCGACGTCGACTTCGCCGCTCGCTTCACCACGTCCCACGCCTTCTTCCCCAGTTCGGCGATCGACAGCGTGACCGTCTTCGCCGGCGCCGCTTTGACGAGCGCAGCCGACTTCCCTCGCTTCGTCGATTCCGATGCGCGAACGAGTGCGTGCTTGGGCATGGCGCATACGTCTACCAACAGACGCGTCGGGAATCATCACCTTCGGCGGCCGATCGCAAACGCACTCGGAAGCTCTTCTAGCCCTGTCACCTCCAGCGTCAGGCTGGCCCCGGCTTCAAGGTCGATGAACAACCATCGTCGGCCGATCGAATTGGGCTTCGAAAGCGTCACGCGTGCGATCGGTAGCCCCAGCCTCTCTCCAGCTTCGTCACCACGAGCCCAAGTTCGCTCGCGGATCTCGACATGCATGACTCCGCTGGTGAGTGTTACCTCGATTGCATAGCGGCGGAGCCGCCTCAATCGCATGACCGTACGAATCAGCAGCGCCGAGATGAGCAGGCCGCCCACCGCGAGCATCCAGACAAAAACAAAGCGTGGCGCGAGAGCGTTCGTGCCCATCAAGAGAAGCCCGATGAGTAGTGCACCGTTGAACGCCGCGTAGACTAACGTGACGGCCGCGACGACCCAGAAATTGGCGCGAGACGGCGCGCTCCGAAGCAGGATTGCATCTGGCGGCGAATCAGTGCGATCGGAGCGGAACGGGCGTTCCTCACACGCCTTAAGAATCGCGTTGCGATCAATCTTCATCGTCTCGATCTCCCCTTGGCGAAGCTTCGCAAGAATGGCGATCAATGCTTGATCTGACTCGCCGGGTGCGAGCCCGCCGCGGCGTTCGGGCCGCCGCCGCTGATGCCTCGCAGCATCATGCTGATCGCCTCGCGGTTGGTGGCGTTCGCGAGCGCCTCGGGCACGGTGATGTGGCCGTTCTTGTGGAGTTGCACGAGGTCCTGATCGAACGTCTGCTGGCCGTTGCCGGCGGTCTTGATGTAGTCGCCGAGTTCCAGTGCGCGACCTTCAAGGATGTACTTCGTCGCGATCGGCCCGCCGCGCAGCACTTCCACCGCAGGTCTGCGCGTGCCGTCGTGACAGATGACGAGCCGCTGGCTGATGATCGCCTCAAGGTTGCCCGCGAGCTGCGTCAGCAGCAGCTTGTGTTCGTTCGGCGGGAACATCGCGATGATACGCTCGATCGTCTGCGGCGCGTTCGCGCTATGCACCGTGCTGAAGACCTGGTGCCCGGTGTCGGCAGCGCGGAGCGCGATGCGCAGCGTCTCCATGTCGCGCAGCTCGCCGACGAGGACGACATCGGGGTCTTGTCGCAGCGCCTGGCGCAGCGCCTGTTCGAAACTCACCGTGTCGGTGCCCACCTCGAGCTGCGCGATGAGCGCCTTCTTCTGCATGTGCAGGTATTCGACGGGGTCCTCGATGGTGATGATCTTGCACGACTCGTTCGCGTTGATGAGGTCGATCATCGCCGCGAGCGTGGTGGACTTGCCCGAGCCGGTCGTGCCGGTGACGAGCGTGAGCCCACGGCCGGACGTGGCGATGTCGTTGATCACGGGCGGCAGGTTCAGCTCGGCGACGCTGAGGATCTTCGACTTGATGACGCGCATCGCGACGCCGCCCATGCCGAGTTGACGATACGCGCTGCAGCGAAACCGTCCGCCACCGGGAAGGGCGTAGCTGAAGTCGAGCCCCGCGGCCATCCGTTCAGCGACGTTGTCCTTGAAGCGCTTCGGCGCGATCGACTCGACGAACGCGTGGATCTCCTCGTCCGTGAGCGGCGGCGTGTCGGTCTTGTGCAGGATCCCACCCAGCCGCACGTGCGGCGGCAGACCGGCCTGCAGGTGAAGGTCGGACGCATCACGTTCGATGGCGAACTTCATCAGTCGATTGAAATCCACGGCGCGGTCCTCCGGAGCGATTGAGATGTGTGAGCCGAGAAGTGCGCCGCGAAGTGTACCGCGCTCAGGGGACACCGGTGCAAGGATGCGAATCGTCGCAGGGGGCGCAGCGCTGAAGGTGCACGAGACGACAACTTCCCCGTTTAGCCGCCCCCGGTACGGGGGCGCTCGAGCGCGATCCGGGGCGAGCATGCTCGCCTGCTAAACGGAGGGAGGACCACCCATCTGCGTGACCCGCGGAATAATCGATCTCGCGGGGCGTTGTACGGTCAGTTGCAGGCAACGATTCGAACGGAAAACACGAACTCAACTGGAGCCAACCATGTCCCGTAAGTACCTCGTCGCATTGATGCTCGGTGCCGCCACGCTGGCGGCCGCTTCGCAGTTCAGCCTTGCCCAGCCCGACCCGAACGGCCCGCCGCCGGGTCAGCAGGGCCCCGGCGGTCCGGGTGGACCGGGCGGTGGCCCCGGCGGGATGCAGGGCGGTCGCGAGCGGATGATGGAACAGCTCCGCGACGAACTCGACATCAGCGATGACGCCGCGTGGGATGCGCTGGCGCTCAAGATCGAAAAGGTGATGGACGCGCAGCGCGACGCCCGCACGCCCGGCATGGGCCGCGGCCCCGGTGGTCCTGGCGGCCCGGGAATGGGCCCGCCCGGACAGGACGGCGGCCAGCGCGGCCAGCGTGGCCAACGCGGCGGCAATAACGGCGGCGGCCCCGGCGCAGGTGGTCCTCCGGATGGCGGTCAGCCCGGCGCGGGCGGACCTCCCGGTGACGGCGGCGGCCAACGCGGCCAGGGTCGCGGACGCGGCGGCAACGGTGGCGCAGGCGGACCGCCCGATCAAGGCGGCGGCCAGGGCCAGCGCGGTCCGCGCGGCGAGCGCGGCCAAGGTGCCGGCGGTCCGCAAGGCGAGCCGAGCCCCGTCATGCACGCCGCCCGCGAACTCCGCGAACTCGTCGGCGAAAACGACGCCAAGGCCGAGGACATCACCGCGAAGCTGAAGGCCTACCGCGAAGCGAAGGCCGCAGCGGATGCCAAACTCGCCGCCGCCCGCGCCGAGTTGAAGGCAGCCGCGACCGACGCACGCACGGAAGCGGTACTCGTCCTCCGCGGGCTGCTCGAGTAAAGGACATCAAGCCGCGACGCGTTCGCGCACGCCACACGTGCGCGGTCCCTTGCGACAAATCGAAAGTGCAGAGGGAGCGACGTCCGACCGCGTGGTCGGACGTCGTTCTGTTTGCTTTCACTTCAGCGCGACAGTGCCGCTCTCACGTGGGGCCGCGTGAAGTAGTACAGCACGCAGAGCGGGTAGATCGCGCCGAGTAGACCGGCGGCGATCAGCGTTCCGTACATGAATCCGTCGAGGCTCGGCGGAAGCTGCGGCCGCATCCGCGGCAGCATGGCCGGATAGACGATGAAGTAGTTGATCGCGATGCCGATCGCCGTCTGCACCAGGCCGAACCACACGTAGGTCAGCATCAGCTGTCGTCCGACCGCGCGGCACTTCATCGACAGGATCGATCCCGCCAACAAGATGACCGACAGCACGAGTCCGAGGACGAACAACGTGATCATCGTCGTGAGCAGCGTGCCGTTCTCCTTCACCACGTCGACCGCTGGGTTGGGCTGACCGCCGATCTGCACGACGTGTTGCACCAGAGCGAACGCCGTCCCGACGAACCCCAGCACGGCGAAGATGATGCCGATGATCGACAGCACCGTCACCGAGGTGGGCCTGTCCGGCGGGATCATGCGGGCGTATTCGATCGGCTGCGCGGGCGGGGGCTGTTCGCTCATGGCGAAGCGAAGTTTGACGCGCTTGGCACGGCAGACGCAACGGCAGAAGGTCGCTGCGACAGGCTCAGACCCACGTGCGCCGAGGTTCGCGCTTGTGCACGCCGCATTCGCCGGGCAAAGTCCAGCACATGCTTCCCTCCCGTCCGGGACTCGGCCCGCACGTTCAACTCGCCGATGCGTCGTCCATCATGGACGCGTTGACGGCCTGCGCTGCGCTCGACGCCGACCGGCACGGCAAGGTGCGTTTTCTCCTGCAGCACGCCGCGAACGCCGTCTGGCCCGGCATCGACTACCACGTGCTGCTGCTCGAAGACCTGCGTCGTCGCCCGTTCCCGCGCGTCATCGATCGCGTCACGTTCGGGCCCACTTTCGACCTCATCGAGCCGCGCGACGATGCGCACATCCAGGAACTGCTCGACCTGTGCGGCCCGCTGTGCTCGATCACCGTTGCCGAGGCGCTGCGCTCGCTCCGCGTGCCGCGGACATACGTCTACAGCGAGGATGCGCATGCCCGGTGGTACACCGAGATCTTCAAGCCGATGCTGCTCGACACGAACAAGTGGGCCGACTGCATGGCGTGCTACTGGGCGGGCTCGTCACAGCGGCTCGTGCTGCTGAACGCGTTCCGGCCGGTCGGCAGCGAGGCGTTCACGGAGGAGCAGCAAAAGATGCTGTCGCTCGCGACGCGCGCCGTCGCGCCAGTGATGGACTCTGACCTGTTCAACGCGACGACGGCGCAGCACACGTACAAGTCCAACGACGCCGACGCGACGCAGGTGCTGGCCGCGCTCGAGTCGCTTTCTGCCGAACTGCGGCCGCTGTTACTCGTGCTGCTGCAGGGCTACTCCATCGCGGCAATCGCGCAGATGGGTGGCTCGATGACGGACGAGGTCGAGATCGCCACGCGATCGATCCTCGAACACTTCGGCGTCCGCACGCGCGGCGAATTGATCGCCAGCTTCGTCGATCGCCGCGTGACACGCTGGCTGGAGGAGAAGGTGGGATGAGGATGCGCGGCGACGGCCGAGTGATGAAAATGAAGAAGGCCGGACGTGTTGAATCACGTCCGGCCTTCTTCTTTGTTTGAACCATCGCAGGTCGCCCGATCAGGCCCGCTTGGTGGAGCGGCGACGGAGGGCGATGAGCGATGCGGCGCCGATCACGCCGAGCGTGGTGGGCTCGGGGACGGCGAGGAGGACGACGTCGTTGCCGCCGGAGGTGCCGAGGAGGGCACCGGTGCTGTCGACGTTGGCGTTGTAGTAGATCTCCCACGACGCGACGCCGCCGAAGGAGCCGAGGGCGGTCACGGTGCTGCCGCTGGTGGGCAGACCGGTGAAGAAGCCGACGCCGGTGTTCGGGGTGGCTGCGTCGTTGCGGATGATCGCGAAGAAGTCGCCCGCGGTGTAGGAGCCGGAGAGGGTCGGGAAGACGAGCGCGGCCCCGGTCGTGGTACCGAGTGCGTAGGTCGAGCTCCCACCCGTGAGGAGCGCTTGGTCGTAGCCCGAGCCCGCGGTCGTGCCGGTGAGTTCGACCGAGAAGACCGAGCCATCGCTCAGCGTGAGGCTTCCGGCAGAGGTCAACACGCCCGGCGAGTTGCCAGGGGCGAGGACGCCGCCGGAACTCACGTTGATCGAGCCCGAGACGATTCCCGAGCCGCCGAGGATGGCACCGCTGTTGACGGTGATGGCACCAGTGCCGGTGGCCGAGCCAGCAGTGTTGTTGACCAGCAGCGTGCCGGCGTTGACGGTGGTGCCGCCGGTGTAGGTGCTGGCGACGGTCAGCGCCAGCGTGCCGGGGCCGTTCTTCAAGATGCCGTTGCCGTTCTGGATGCCGCCGGCGAAGGTGACCAGGGCCGTGCTCATGATGTGGAACGACTGGGCGACCGTAGCGCCTTGGAGGTCGACTGCACCGGTGAAGGTGAGCGGGTTGCTGCCCGCGGTGCCGAAGTGGCCGCCGGTGCTGGAGAGGCGGATGACGTTCGCGATGGTGCGAGCGCCGCCGTCCGCTCGGAGGTTCGAGCCGAAAAGGGTGCTGAAGGCGACCGGGCCCGTCCCGAACGGACCGCTGACGATGGTGCTGCCCGAGACGACGGAATCCGAGCCGACGCTGATCGCACCGGTGGTCGCGGTGTCGACGAATGTGCCGCCGGTGTAGGTGTTGTTGCCGTTAAAGCCCCAGTTGCCGCCGAAGACTACGATGCCGCCGGCACCGCTGATCGTGCCGGTCTGCGTGATCATGCCGCCGGCGGAGCCCGTCGTGCCCGACAGCTGCAGGCCTACGCCCGTCGCGGTGTAGCCGCCGCTGGTGTAGGTGACGCCGACGTTGTTGACGACGATGTTGCTGCTGAGCGTCAGCACGCCCGCAGGTGCGGTGATCGTGTGAGCGGCAGTCGGGGCGCTGCCGGCCTGCACGGTGATGTCGCGGCTGAACGTGGTGATCGGGGCACCGAGGACGAGCAGAGCTTGCGTACTACCCGTGGTAGCGCCGAGGAGGATCGGCGAGGTGCCAGTGCCGAGCGCGCCGGGCGTCTGGACCGACAGGGTGCCGCCGAGGACTTGCACGCCGCCAGTGAAGCCGCCCGACACGGTGCTGTCGCCTGCGAGGGCAGTGGTGATGCCCGATCCGGTCTTGATCAGCGTGCCGCTGCCGAGCAGCGATCCGCCGAACTGGACGATCTGTGCGATGCTGCCGAGCGTGAGCGTCCCGTTCGTGCCGAGGTTGACGTTTCCGTAGCCGTTGATGTTACCGACGGTCGAGGTGGTGCCGTTGATGTCGAGGGTCGCGCCGGAGTTGATGAAGACGTTAGCCGTGGTGCTGGCCGTGCCGAGGGCGTTGTTGACGCCGTACTTGAGAGTGCCTTGGCCCACGCCGAAGAAAGAGGTGCCAGCCGCAACGGTGACGGAGGCCGCCGTGTTCAGCGTGAGGGTGCCCGCACCGGTCTTCACCAGGCCGCCTGTGCCGCTAAGCGTGGCGGACACGGTCAGGTCGCTGCCGCTGGTGACGCTGACGCGAGCCGTCGTCGCACCGAAGGAGAGCGTTCCGTTGCTGATCGAGCCGGCCGCGCCGCCAGTGGAGAGGACGTGAGCCGCACCCAGGGCAAGCGTGCTGCCGCCGAGGTCGACGGTCGAGCCGCGGATGCGGAGGGCGTTCGCGAACGTGCTCAGGCCGGTGAACGTGGTCGGCGCGGTGACGTCGTAGGTGGCGCTCGAGCTTCCGGTGCCGAGTGCACCGCCGGCCGTGTAGGCGGTGAAGGGCACAACCGCGAACTGCGAGCCCGCGGCGACGGTGGTCGCGAAGTCGGTCGCCTCGCCGGTCGCACTGGTGGAGACGACCAGCGACGGGACGACGGAGTTGGCGAGCGTCGGATTAGTCGCGAGAAGCAGGGCCGAGCGATCGCCGGTGCTCGCGCCAAGGCCCGTGCCGCGGACGGTGATCGTTCCGCCGGCGCTATTGGCCGAGAGCGAAAGGGCGGTCAGCGTCGTGCTTTGTCCGCTGCCGGTCGGGGTGTCGAGCGTGATCACGCCGCCATACGGATTGTTGGCGTTGCTGAAGGAGATCGCGCCGATCGTCTCGCTGACAGGGGCACTGCTGTTGCCCTTGAGGGTGAAGTTGCCACCCGTGACGCTCACCGTGACCGAGCCGATGCGGTTGTTGTTCACCGCGGACGTGTTGTCGAGGACGAGTTCGGCGTTGCCGATCGAGAACACGCTGGAGGCGAGCGGCATGCCGCCGTTGGCGCTCTGAAGGATCAGGCGGCCGAACGTCTGCACGCCGTTGCCTGTGGTGGCGATGGTGCTGGAGGTCGGGTTGGAGGCACCGAGCTGGAACTGGCCGTAATGGGCGATCGTGCTGTTCACGATGAGGTCGCCTTCGCCGAGCTTGAAGAGCGTGGCACCTGCGTTCTGCGAGCTGATGTTGCCGTTGATCGTGAGGTTCTGCCCGCCGGTGTAGATGAATGCGCTCAAGCCGGAGATCAGGATGTCCTTGCTGGTGGCGAAGCTCGTGAGCGGCTGGAGGTAGCCGTTGGTGAGGTTGATCGTCGCGCCGGTGCCACCGAGGGCGGCGTCGTTCTGCGCGGCGACCACGCCGCCGAAGGTGACGATCGTGCCGGTATAGCTCGAGTTGTTACCGGTCAGGCGAAGGACGCCCGAGCCGCCCTTGTAGAGCTGGCCAGAACCGCTGATCGAGCCGCTGAGCGTGAGGCTGGTGTTGAGGAGCGTGACGCCGATCTGGCTGCCGGAGGACTCGATCGAGATGGGACGGTTGACCGTTGCCGAGTTAGCGAACGAGGGGGCAAACAGGTTCGACGGCAGGTACTGGATGCCGCCGCCGCTGCCGGCCTGAAGGGTGATCGGTTCGCCTGCGGCGCCGAGGTTCGCGTTGCTGTTGAACTGGACGAGGCCCGAGTTGACCGTCAGGCCGCCGGTGAAGGTGTTGTTGCCGGTGAGCAGGAGCGTGCCACCCGCACCCTTGACGACGCCCGCGGAGCCCGAGATCGGGGCGTTCACCGTCAGAGCGAGGAAGTTGTGGAAGTGGCCCGTCGTGCCGCCGAAGTTCAGGCCGCCGAGGTTGATCAAGCTGGGGTTGCTCGTGCCGCCGGTGCCGCCGCTCACAGTCGAGGCGATCGCGCCGCCGGCCACGGTGAGGGTGCCCGAGCCCGACACCGAGGTGCCCACGCGAACGGTCGCCGCGGTGTTGGTGTCGAGGACGAGCGAGTTGACGGTCGTCGGGCTGTTCAGTCCGGCAACACCGAACGCGGTCGGCGTCGTCGAGGTGCTGCGGAGACGGATGTTGTTCGTCGGTGCCGAGGTGCCCGTGAGGTAGAGGTTCGAGGCGTATTCCGAAGCCGCGAGGGGCACGATGCGCTGCGACGCGGCGTCGTAGCGGGCGAAGCCCGAGTTGACGTTGGCGGTAGCGGCCGTGGTGGACGAGGCAGCGTTGACGAAGACGTAGGGGAGGATGCTGACGTTGGTCGTGCCGGCCGCGCCGCCGCCGCCGACGGCACCGGACGGTGCCGCGGTGACGTTGACGATCGATTCGCCGGCACCCGTGCCGCTGCCGAGGTTCGTGCCGACGAGGAACAGCGTGCCCTTGTTGACGCGATTCAGGCTCGAGAAGCGGGCGGTGGTCGTCTGTGCGGTCGCGCTGGCGCCGAGGATCGTCACACTCGCGCCGCCGCTGAGCGTGAACGCGCCAAGCGTCTCCGACGCGCTAGCCGTGCTGTTACCGAGGATCTGGAAGGAGCCGCCGCCGCCGAGGTTGAGCGTGGGCGCCGAGCCCAGGCGCGTCGCGACCGCCGTCGTGTTGTCCAGGCGAATCGTGCCGGCGTAGCGAGCGTCGAGCGAGGTCGTGCCAGCGAAGCTACCCGTTCCAGCCGTTGCCGTGCCGACGGTGACGAGGCTCGAGGAGTTGCCGATTGGCAGGACGGCCACGCCACCGGTGAACGAGTTCGAGCCGGTGAAGGCGTACGCCATCGTGGTGAACGTACCCGTGTTGAGGTTCGTGCCCGTGTTGGCGACGTTGATGCCGCCGGCCCCGCCGAAGTTGCCGGAGAAGGTGATGTGCGTGGCGACCGAACTACCACTGGTGTTGTTGTTGCCCGTGATGTTCAGCGTCGAGTTGAGCGTGACGTTGTTCGCGACGGCGATGCCGAGCGTTGAACCGGGATCGGCCTGAAGGGTGCCGCCGTTGACGACGAACGTTCCGGTGCCGAGGCCGCTCGCGGAGGAGAGGACGAGGTTGCCAGCGGTGAGGGTGACGCCACCCGAGAAGCCGGTGTTCGCTCCACCGAGGCGGACGAGCGAGCCCGTCGCGTTGGGCAGGGTTCCCGTTTGATTGATCGTCAGGCCGTTGCCGGTACCCGTCTGCGCGATGGTGCCAATCAGCTGTAGTTCGCCGATGCCCGTGCCGAGGATCTGAAGGTTCGCACTGTTGAGCGTGATGAGGCTCGTCGACGAGCCGTTCTGCAAGATCACGCGGCCCGTACCGTCCTGGCGGATGAAGGGGTTGGCACCGGAGGAAGAGACGTTGAACCGAAGCGTGTCGGCCGCGGCGTTACCCTGAATCACGATCGAAGGATTCGACGCAGCGAGGCTGTTGAGCGTGATCGAGTTGAGGTCAAACGCGGCACCGGAGTTCGTCCCCACGGTGTAGCCACCCCCGGTCTGCAGCGAACTCGAGCCGAAGGTGAGGGCCGTGTCGACTGACGACGTGGGCACGCCCGAAGGCAACCAGTTGGTCGCCACGTTGAAGTTGCCACCGACGAAGTTGTTCCAGGTCTGCGCACCGGCGACAGCAGGAAGAGCAACCGAGAGGGCAGCAGAGAGGAGGCGCAACTTCTTCGACTTCATTAGCATTTTCTCCGAGAGGGCAACAACCTGGACCAGACGTGCGTGCTCAAAATGGAGCGGCCCAGACACGCCAATAATGCGCCTAAGCTTATGAAATGTCAATTGAAATCGTGCTGCAATGCTCGCTGTGGTCGGCGGGAGGCTTAGCAGACGTAGATCACAGAAATGCTCTTAGCGCGGTTCTGGACGCGTGAAAATGGGTGGCTGAGCGGGAATGGGAAGAGGTGCGCACGCTCTCGGCGTGACGTCCGTGCTCGCTGAAGACAAGCAGTGCGTCGTCCGCTCTGTGCCGGCTCGATAAAATCCGGATCTGTCGTCCGTGGGTCGGGCCTACCGTTAGCAACCCAATTACATGCCGACGGTGTCGTAGATCGCTGCCGCGAGAACGCGACAGTCGAGCTTGATGGCTGCCCCGCAATTGTGAGACAACGGTTCTTCAGAATCGGCGTCGCCCGTGTGAAGGCGGCGCGCCCGACGACGACCGGCGCACGAGCGGCATCTTGTTTCTGAATTGATCATCATGGCGACATTTCATCTGATCGCGATCGTTGCGGCATTGTGCGTGATTACTTGCACCGCATTAGCGGTAGCGTCAGACGACGCGTTCGCACGGGTGCCGCAAGGCCGCTGGCCCGCGTTTCGCGAGGGCGAGCGCATCCTCTTTCAGGGCGACTCCATCACCGACGGCAACCGAGGACGAAACGAAGATCCGAATCACGTCCTCGGCCACGGCTACGTCTTCCTCATCGGCGCCGACGCGGGGGCGGGCGTGCCGGAGCGCGGGCTGACGTTTCTGAATCGCGGCATCAGCGGCAACCGCGTGGCCGACCTGGCTAAACGGTGGCAGGCGGACACGATCGACCTTCGGCCGACGCTGCTGAGCATCCTGATCGGCGTGAACGACCTGAACGGCGGCGTGCCGCTCGACGAGTTCGAACGCGGCTACGACGAGCTCCTCGCCCGCACCGTGCAGGCACTGCCGAACACCCGGCTCGTGCTGTGCGAGCCGTTCGCGCTGCCCGTCGGCAAGAAGAAGGACGGCTGGGAGGCGTACCGCGCGCAGCTGATCGAACGCCAGCAGGCAGTCGCAAGGCTCGCGACGAAGTACGGCGCAACGCTCGTCCACTTCCAGCGCGCCTTCGACGAGGCGACGCAGCGCGCGCCCGCCGAGACGTGGATCTGGGACGGCATTCATCCGACGTACGCCGGGCATCGCATCATGGCCGATGCGTGGCTCCGCGCGGTGAACGACGCGACCGCACCCAGTGCTTCGACGCGACCGACCGGAACGCCGTGATGCGGCGATTGCCGCAACTGACGACCTCCATCACGCCATCGCTGGCTTTGGGCTTCCCGCCGGACAGGGAGTCTCTATAGACTGTGCAATATGACCCAGGCGCTGCTCCAGCCGTCAAAGCGGATGACGTTCGCCGAGTACGTCGAGCGCGAGCTGCGCGCCGACGTCCGCAGCGAGTGGCACGGCGGCGAGGTATTCGAGATGAGCGGCGGGACCATCGATCACTCACGCATCATCCGGAACATCGCCGGTGAACTTCGAACGCTCTTGCGGGGCAAGCCCTGCGAATCGTTCGAGTCCAATCTCCGCCTGTACGTCCGCAACTTCGAACGGGGCTTCTACCCCGACGCCCAGGTCATCTGCGGCCCCGTGGAATACCTCTCCACGGACAGCACGCGCACGACCGTGGTCAACCCCACGGTCGTGATCGAGGTCCTCTCGCCCAGCACGGCCGGGTACGAACGCGGCGAGAAGCTGCGCGCCTACCTGAGCGTGCCCACGCTGAAGCAGTACGTGCTGATCGAATCGACGACCGCGTACGCCGAGGTGCTGACGCGCCGCGAAGACGGCTGGCTCCGCACTGACGCGGCCGGGCTGGAGGCGTCGCTCAAACTCGCGTCGATCGACGTCGAACTGAAGCTCGCCGAGATCTACCTCGGCGTGGAGCTTCCCGGGCCGGCGTCAAAGGCCGTCTGAGAGCCGCGTCGGGCCGATTTTTGTCTGGATTTCATCTCGATCACGTGACCACACTGCGCGGTGGTCTGCATGCTCTTTGGCAATCCGGGGATCGACACGCATCGACGCGACACGTCGTCGCCGTATCGGAATCTTGTGCAGGAATTGGACGAAACTGGACAAAACTGAGCGCTCGGCCGCGTAACGACGGAGCGGTCCGTTCGGCGATGAAGCGGAACGGACCGCTCGAATGCGGTCAGCAATCTGCAGTGCGAGAGTGGAGGGAGTTACCGACCGACGGTCGCCGCGGGATCGGTCGGCGAGGTGGCAGGAGCCTTCGGGGCGAGCTGGTCTTCGACTCGCTTCAGCTCGGCCAGCACGACTTGCAGTTGCTCCTTCACCTTCGCGGCGTCGGCGGTCGCCTTGGCGGCGAGGGGCTTGGCGTTGGTGACGCCTTCGGCGGTGAGGTCGTGGCCGAGGTAGAGCTGGGCGTCGCGGAGGTCGCCGAGCAGGGCGCGGAGCTGCGCCTTGCCGGTCGAGTACTCGGCGTTCAGCTTCGCGAGCGCCTGCTGGGCGGCGGCGCGGCGCTCAGCGGACATCGCGCGGACGTTCTCGCTCTTGATCTGCTCGCTCTGCTTCGACCACGCATCGAAGTACGACTCGGCCCGCGACTTCAGCGACTGATTCCGCGACGCGACGCGATCGGCCGCGCCTTCGAGCTTGTCCAGCTCCGTGGCGAACTTGCGGTACTGTGGCTGAAGGTCGGGCCGCGGGTTGGTGGTGAGGTCGTTGAACGCGGCGATCGTCGCGTCGAGTTGGGAGTCGCCCTTGAGAAGTTCATCGCGAACCGTCTGCGCGCTGCTGGCAGCCTCGCTGGAGAGGGCTGGGCCCTTGCCGCCGGGCGAGTTGCAGCCGGTGATGGGCGCAAGCGCGAAGAGGGCGACGACGCACGACGCAGCGGTCGAGCATGAACGGGCGATGAGCGACTTCGACATGAGAGGCCTCCGAGTAGCAGCGACTTGGGAAGAACGCAGCTTACGAAGACATCGCGCTGGGCCGCAACACCCTGATGCTCCTCACGACAGCATCGGGGGAAGCGCTACGCGGTCAACGATGCGCTCTGGCAAAGCCCGGCATGTACATGCCGGGCCCGGTGTGGAGGAGTCGCGCGGTGGCGAGTGATAGGGAACCGAGTTGATTTACGCGCAGGACTGCTATGGATTTCAGTCGACGAAGTCGACGTTTCTCCGTGCTGTCCGGCGCGTAAATCAACGATGGTCCTTAGAGAGCATCTCGGGCCCGGGGTATGCACCCCGGGCTTCGCGTGCGCGAACCAGAACGTCGATCACTTCGGCAGCATCTGGCCGGTGTTGAGGAGGTTCTGGTGCAGTTCGAAGCACTTGTGCAGGTCGTGCCTCACGTGGCCCATCGGCGCTTTCTCGAGATATCGATGGAGGTACTCGCGGTACATCGGGTGGGCGCACTTGTCGATGATGCGTCGCGCCCGCTCGGCCGGGCCGAGGCCGCGCAGGTCGGCGAGGCCTTGCTCGGTCACGAGCACGGCGACCGAGTGTTCGTTGTGATCGACGTGGCTCACCATCGGCACCACCGTGCTGATCTTCCCGCCCTTCGCGATGCTCGGCGCGACCAGCACCGAGAGGTATGCGTTGCGCGTGAAGTCGCCCGACCCGCCGATGCCGTTCATGAGCTGCGTGCCGGCGACGTGCGTGCTGTTGGCGCAGCCGAAGATGTCCATCTCGAGGATGGTGTTGATCGCGATCACGCCGAGCCGCCGGACGACGCCGGGGTTGTTCGAGAGTTCCTGAGGACGCAGGACAATCTTCGGAGCGAAGAAGTCCATGTCGTCGTAGACCTCTTTCATCATCGGGTCGCTGAGCGTGAGGCTCGTGCTGCTCGCGCCGAGCAGTCGGCCCTGCTTCATCAGCGGGACGAGCGCGTCCTGGAACACCTCGCTGAACATGAAGAAGTCCGGCACATCGCTCTTCCCGAGCCCGGCCATGACGGCGTTGGCGACGTTCCCGACGCCGCTCTGCAGCGGGAGGAACTCTTCGGGGATGCGACCGGCGGCAAGCTCATCGAGGAGGAACTTCACCACGTGCTTCGCGATCGCTTCGCTGACATCATCGGCAGGATCAAACGGGGCGACGCGGTCGCTCTCGTCGGTCTCGACGATCGCGACGATCTTGTCGGGGTCGACCGTCGCGAAAGGTGTCCCGATCTTTGTGAGCGGGTGATCGATCGGAATCGGATGCCGATGCGGGGGCGGCGGGAGGATCTTGATGTCGTGCATGTCCATCAGTCGCTTCGAGTGATGGCGATTCACCTCGATGATCACCTTCTCCGCGTGCCGCAGATAGCTCGGCGACGCGCCGACGGATGTGCTGAGGTACACGCGCCCGTCCGGGGCGACGTCGACCGCTTCGACGATCGCGAAATCGATCTTTCCGAAGAAGCCGAAATGCACCATCTGCGGCACGTGCGAAAGGTGCATGTCGATGAACTCGGCCTGCTGGGCGTTGATGCGGTTGCGGAGCGCCTTGCTCGACTGGTACGGCGCGCGCCACGCGATGGCGTCGGCCTCGGCGAGCGCATCGTCGATCGCTGCGCCGGTGCTCGCGCCGGTGAGGACGCGCACTTTGAACGGCTTCCCCTCGGCATGAAGCCGCTTCGCGCGAGCGGCGAGCGCGAGCGGCGTCGCCTTCGCAGCGCCGGCGGGGGTGAAGCCGCTAAAGCCGATCGTGGCCCCGTGCGGGATCATCTCGGCGGCTTCCTGTGCGGTGAGCTTGGGGAATCGAGTGGGAGTCATGGGAAGGGGGAAGAGGTGAACGGAGCAAGGGGAAAGGAGAAAGAGAGGAGGAGAAGGCGCGTGCGAACGACTGCATTCGCTTGTTCCTTTCTCCATGCTCCTTTCGCCTTAGGTCTGGTTCAGCGCGACTTCGGTCCATCGGCCGTCGCGTTGGAGAATCTGGTTCGCCGGGTCGTCCAACCCGGACTCTTCGAAGGCGCGCAGGGCGGCGTACAGCTCGTCCGACGCGCGGGTGACGATCGCGTCCGCATCCACCGACTCGCGCGCGTGCAGGTGCAGGCTGGTGGGCGGCGTCTGCAGATGCTCGGCGAGCTGCGTCGCGACGTCGACCGTCACGTTCACGCCGACGCCGATCACGATGAACGGGTACGGCACGAATCGCTGCTCGCAGAGGATGCCGCAGACTTTGTGCTCATCGAGGAGGATGTCGTTCGGCCACTTCACGCGGAGGATTGGTCCCCTCTCCCCGTACTCGGGGAGAGGGTTAGGGTGAGGGCCGTCAGGCCGACTCAGATTAAGGCCCTCACCCCGGCCCTCTCCCGGCGTACCGGGAGAGGGAGTGGTGCGCAGCAGCGGCTCGATGACGCGTCGCATCGCGACGGCCGCCACGAGCGGGACGCGGGCGTACTGCTCGACGGGCTTCTTCAACTCCCACGCCAGGCTGAACCACGCGCCGCCCGCAGGCGACAGCCACGTCCGACCCATCCGCCCTCGGCCGCCCGTCTGCTGCGTTGCACTCACGACGAACGGCGGCTTGCGCAGTCCGTCTTCAACCAGTCGCAACGCGTGGCTACTGGTGCTGTCGAGGATGTCGAAGTGCAGACGATGCATGATTCTGGTCCCTCCCCCCTTGAGGGGGAGGTTAGGTGGGGGGTAGGCGGACTGAGCGAATCTGCGTTCAGACACCAGCATGCTCGACGGCGTCTCTGCTCAGTCGGCGTACCCCTCCCCTGGCCCCTCTCTCAAGGGGAGGGGAATCAATCGTTCACTCGAGTTCGATCAACACCTGCCCAGCCTTCACGGGCTCGCCGGCCTTCACGCCGACCGACTTCACCTTGCCGGCGACTGGGCTGGCGACGTTGGTCTCCATCTTCATCGCTTCCATCACCGCGACGACCTGATTCACTTCGACGACGTCGCCGACGTTGACCTTGACGGAGAGCACGGTGCCGACGATCGGTGCCTTCACCGCGCCGCCACCACCTGCCGACGGAGCGGCGGGCGCAGCGACAGGTGCCGGAGCAGGACGCGGCGGGGGAGCGACAGGGGCCGGTGCTGGCGCGGGCGTGACCGGTGCCACGACCGCCGACCGCGCGGCCGAGAGGTCGTCCAGCATTTCGACTTCGACGTCGTACGACTTGCCTTCGACTGTGATGCGGAGCTTCATGGGATCAAACCTTCCCTCGGACTTGGTGAGAAGTGTGGATGTCGGATCGACCGGCCTCGGCCCAACCCGAGATCGTCCGGCGGTTGATGAACGTCACGCGCCGCACGACGACCGCACGTCCCACCGCCGCCATCGCGGCTGCGGTGAGGATGGCGATCAACTTCGCGTCGACGACGGGCTCGGGCGCCTTCGGTACGACGACGGGAGCGGGCGAAGGAGCAGGAGCAGGAGCAGTAACGGGCGCGACTGGCGCAACAGGCGCGCTCGTCACCGCCGCCGGAGGCGGTGTCGCTTGCGTCGTCGCGGAGCCTTCCGGCGCGAAGGCGCGAGCAACGCCATCAAGCGTCTTCTGCAATTCGCGAGGTGCATCGACGGACGACGATCGCATCGTCCGCCTGACCGCTTCGATCGACAGCACCGCCAGCAGCACGATGCCCCACAGCAGCAGCGACGCGACGAGCGCATCGGTGAGCCGCTGGATGAGCGTCAGCTCGGCGAGGATTGCGGGGAGAAAAGTCATGGTTGCGTCTCTCTCTGGTCATCCTCACAGCGGGATCAACCCGTGCTTCTTCTGCGGGCGGAAGTCGCGCTTCGTCGTCAGCGTGTCGAGCGCCAGCGCGATGTACTTCCGCGTGTCGGCCGGCTCGATGACGTCGTCGATCAGCCGTCGTCCCGCCGCCACGTAAGGCGTGCTGAACGTGTTGCGGTAGAGGTCGATCATCTCCTGACGCTTGGCTGCCTTATCCGTCGCGCTGTCGACCTCTTTGCGGAAGACGACGTCGACCGCGCCTTCCGCGCCCATGACGGCGATCTCCGCGGTCGGCCAGGCGGCGGTTCGGTCGGCGCCGAGGTCCTTCGAGCACATCGCGATGTACGCGCCGCCGTACGCCTTGCGGAGGACGATGGTGATCTTCGGAACGGTGGCTGCGCTGTACGCGAAGAGCATCTTCGCGCCGTGGCGGATGATGCCGCCGTACTCCTGTTCGACGCCGGGCATGAAGCCGGGCACGTCGGCCAGCGTGACGAGCGGGATGTTGAACGCGTTGCAGAAGCGGATGAACCGCGCGCTCTTGTCGGATGCGTCGATGTCGAGGCAACCCGCCTTAAAGTTCGGCTGGTTCGCAACGATGCCGATCGTGCGGCCCATGATTCGGCCGAAGCCGATCAACATGTTCTGTGCGTACGACGCCTGCACTTCGAGGAAGTCGCCGTGGTCGACGATGCGCTTGATGACCTCGTGCATGTCGTACGCGGCGCGCGGGTTGTCGGGGATGATCGTATTGAGCGACAGGTCAGGATCGCACCGCGTGTCGGGCTGGACGGCCGGCGGGTCCTCGAGGTTGTTGCTCGGGAGGAAGCTGAGGAGCTTCTGACAGATGCGGATCGCGTCGGCATCGTTCTCAGCGACGAAGTGCACGTTGCCCGAGTAGTGCATGTGCGCCTCGGGCCCGCCGAGCTCGTCGGCGGTGACCGATTGGCCGGTCACCTGCTTAATGACTGCCGGGCCGGTGATGAACATCTGGGCGTGGCGCGTCTGGATGATGAAGTCGGTGAGGGCGGGGCTGTAGGCAGCGCCGCCCGCGCACGGGCCGCAGATGAGACTGATCTGCGGGACGACGCCCGACAGCAGCGTGTTGTGGAAGAACACGCGTCCGTATCCGCCGAGCGCGTCGATGCCTTCCTGGATGCGAGCGCCGCCCGAATCGTTGATGAAGACGAACGGGCTGCCCGTCTTCAGGCTGTTCTTCATCATCTCGACGACTTTGTCGGAGTGGACCTCGCCCGCAGCGCCGCCCGCGACGGTGAAGTCCTGGCTGGCCAGGTGAACGAGTCGGCCGTTCATCAGGCCAGCACCGGTGACGACGCCGTCGGCCGGCAGGGGCTTGCCCGCCATGCCGAAGTGCGTGCAGCGGTGCTCCGCGAAGCCGTACAGTTCCTGGAAGGTGCCCGAGTCGAGCAGCGTGTCGATGCGTTCGCGTGCCGTGAGCTTGCCGGCCGACTTGTGCTTGGCGATGCGGTCCTTCCCGCCGCCGAGCGCGAGCGTCTCCTTCTTCGCGCGGAGCTCTTTGAGCCGCTGGTCCATCGAGATGAGTTTGAGTTCAGCCATGGTGTACTCGGAGGCAAGGGGCAAGTGGCAAGAGGCAAGAGGGCGGGGGATCGAGGCGTGGCCGTTTTCACGCTTGCCACTTGCCTCTTTCCCCTTGCCTCAGTGTTTCGGTTCGCACAGTTCAGTCAGCACGCCGCACGAGCTCTTCGGGTGGACGAACGCGATGCGGGTGTGGTGAGCGCCGCCGCGCGGGGTCTCGTCGATCATGCGGACGCCGCCGGCCTTCAGTTCGGCGATGCGGTCCTCGATCTTCTCGACGGTGTACGCGACGTGGTGCAGGCCCTCGCCGCGCTTCTCGATGAAGCCGGCGATGGTGCTCGTGGGGTCGGTCGGCTCGAGCAGTTCAAGCCGCACGTCGCCCACGCGGAAGAAGCCGACCTTCACCTTCTGGTCGGCCACGACCTCGACGCCTTCGAACGCTGCGCCGAGGACCTTTTCGTAGTAGCTCTGCTGCTCGGCGATGCTCTTCACGGCGATGCCGATGTGGTTGATGGATTTGGCTTGGATCATGGTGGCGGCAGGCAAGTGGCAAGTGGCAAGAGGCAAGAGGGCCATGCGGATGAGATGCGTATTCGTCTGTCCCTCTTGCCTCTTGCCACTTGCCCCTTGCCTCTCCTAGTTGAACGACTCCGTGTACTGCCCGAACACGCCTTCGAGTGCCGTACAGATTTCCCCGACCGTCGCGTACTGACGCACGGCTTCGAGGATCGGCGGCATCAGGTTGTCCGTGCCCTTGGCGGCAACGACGACCGCATCCAGCGCGGCCTTCAGCTTCGCCGGGTCGCGCTTCGCCTTCGTGGCTTTCAGCTTGTCGATCTGTCGCTTCTGCGTCGCCTCGGGCACCTCGAACAGATCGACGTGCGGCTCGGTCTTGCTGGTGAACTTGTTGACGCCCACGATGACCCGCTGGTTGTCGTCGATCGACTTGCCGAAGCGGTAGGCGCTCTCCTCGATCTGCTTCTGCACGAAACCCTTCTCGATCGCGGCGACCATCCCGCCGAGCTCGTCGATCTTCTTGATGATCGCTTCCGCTTCCGCTTCGAGTTCGTCGGTGAGCTTCTCGACGTAGAAGCTGCCCGCGAGCGGGTCGATGGTGTTCGTGACGCCGCTCTCGTACGCGATGATCTGCTGCGTGCGGAGGGCGACGGTGACGGACTCTTCCGTGGGCAGCGCGAGGGCTTCGTCTTTACTGTTCGTGTGCAGCGATTGCGTCCCGCCCAGCACGGCCGCGAGGGCTTGCAGGGTGACGCGGACGACATTGTTGTCGGGCTGTTGAGCGGTGAGCGTGACGCCGCCCGTTTGCGTGTGGAACCGCAGCATGGCGCTCTTGTCGCTCGCCTTGAAGCGGGTCTTCATGATCTTGGCGTAGAGACGTCGGGCCGCGCGGAACTTGGCGACTTCTTCGAGCAGGTCGGAGTGGGCCGCGAAGAAGAACGCGAGCCGCGGCGCGAAATCATCGACGGCAAGGCCCGCTTTCAGCGCGGTCTCCACGTAGCAGATCGCGTCGGCGAGCGTGAAGCCGATCTCCTGCGCGGCGGTGCTGCCCGCCTCGCGGATGTGGTAGCCGCTGATGCTGATCGTGTTCCAGTTCGGCACGCTCTTCGTGCAGTACGCGAAGATGTCCGAGATGAGCCGCAGCGAAGGCTTCGGCGGGAAGCGGTACGTGCCGCGGGCGATGTACTCCTTCAGGATGTCGTTCTGAATCGTGCCGTTGAGCTTGTCGGCGGCGACGCCTTGCTTCTCGCCGACGACGACGTACATCGCCAGCAGCACGGCGGCCGTCGAGTTGATGGTCATGCTCGTCGACACCTTGTCGAGCGGGATGCCGTCGAAGAGCGTCTCCATGTCGGCGAGCGAGTCGATCGCGACGCCCACCTTGCCGACCTCGCCGACGCTCATGCCGTCGTCGCTGTCGTAGCCGATCTGCGTGGGGAGATCGAACGCGACGCTCAGTCCGGTCGTGCCTTGCTGCAGGAGGTACTTGTAGCGCTGGTTCGATTCTTCAGCGGTCGCGAAGCCGGCGTACTGGCGCATCGTCCAGAATCGGCCGCGATACATCGTGGGCTGCACGCCGCGCGTAAACGGGTACTGGCCGGGGAAGCCGAGCTTGTCGGCGTAGGCGTCGATGGTGCTCGGTTCGGGGGTGTAGAGCCGCTCGATCGGCTTCCCAGACGCGCTCACGAACGTCTTCTGCTGTTCGGGGAACTTCGACAGCGTCTTGGCGACGAGTCCGTCTTCCCACTTCTTCTTGCCGGCAGCGATGGCGGTGATGTCAGACATGGTTCACCTCAGACAGACATTCGTTCAAGAGTTCGCGGGCGAGTTGGTCGACGGTCTGTCGACCCGACTTCAGCGCCGCGAAGCGGGCCTGGGCCGTCCCGTTCGTTCCGATGGCGCGCGACACGCGCTTCTGGATCGACTCCAGGACGGCTTGTTTCAGTTCGCTCGCGGACTGCTTCGCGCGGCGGTCGCGGATGAACGCGGCCCGCGCGGCGGCGAGCGATTCGATCCCGTCCGCCAGCTTCGCGATGCCCGTCTGCATCGTCGCGCTGGTCAGGAACACCGGGATCTCGGGCAAAGCCGGAGGCGCATCGGTTTCCGATGCGCCGCCAGCAGAGGGGGCCGACGGGACAGTCGCACTAGGGTGGGGACTCGGGATCGGCGTGCGGCCGTGCACCGTCAGTGAGGGACCGGAACAGATTTCAGTCGGATGAGAGAGGTCGAGCTTCGCGATCCGCGACAGCTGAAGCATCGACAGGAGATTCTGCATGAGCGAATCGGCCCCGTCGCGATCCGCCTTGTTGACGACGAACAGGTCGCCCGCCTCCATGAGGCCGGCCTTCAGCATCTGGATGCTGTCGCCTTGGCCTGGCGCGAGGACGACCATCACGAGGTCGGCGATCTGCGCGACCTCGACTTCCGATTGCCCGACGCCGACCGTTTCGATCAGGACGACGTCGCACCCGATCAGGCCCATCACGCGGACGACGCCGCGGGCACCGAGAGCAAGCCCGCCGAGGTGGCCGCGCGAGGCGAGAGATCGGATGAAGACGTTCGGGTCGGTCGCGTGGCGCATCATGCGGACGCGGTCGCCGAGCAGCGCGCCGCCCGTGAAGGGGGACGAAGGGTCAACCGCGATGATGCCGATGCGGCGATCCGGATACCGGGCGCGGAACTCGCCTGCTAGTTGGTCAGTGAGGGAAGACTTGCCAGAACCCGGTGCGCCGGTGATGCCGAGGACAAGTCGAGGCTCGCGCGAGAGCGCGCCGGAGGTGAGCAGGGCGACGGATGCGTCCGGATGGTCGACCACCATCGACATGAGCCGAGCCGCGGCCCGGGTGGCTTGCGGACCACCCGAGCCGGCGTCCCGGATCAGAGGAGAGAGGTTGGTCGGTTCGGTGCGCACGTCGCAGAGAGTGGAACCACAGATGAACGCAGATGAACACAGATGAAGTCGAAGAGTGTGCTGTGCTCAGATGTCGTCCGTTCGTGCGATTCACGCTCCTCTTGTCTTATCTGTGTTCATCTGTGTCGATCTGTGGTTCCCGTCACGCATGCTGCGCGAGCAGCGAGTCGACGGTGTCGACAATCGTTTTCGCCGGCGTGCCAGGCGTGAAGACGGCGGCGACACCCATGTCCTTCAGGCCGGGGATGTCCTTCGCGGGGATGGTGCCGCCGCCGAAGACGACGACGTCGGTTGCACCTCGCGCCTTGAGGAGGTCGATCACGCGCTTGAAGAGCACGTTGTGCGCGCCGGAGAGGAGCGAGAGCCCGATGCCCGCGACGTCTTCTTGGATGGCGGCGTCGACGATCTGTTCGGGGCTCCGACGGATGCCGGTGTAGATCACTTCGAAGCCGGCGTCGCGGAAGACCTGCGCGACGTACTTCGCGCCGCGGTCGTGCCCGTCGAGTCCGGGCTTGCCGATGAGAATGCGGGGCTTGTGGAGGGGGTCTGCCATGGGTTGTCTCCCGAGTCTCTATCAAAAGAGCTTTCGGTCCGATGATAGGACGAACTGGAGCGAGTTCAAGGAGAAAGTGGTGGGTGCGACAGGCTCGCGCAGGGGAGTCGGTCGCAGTTGAAGCGCGATTAACCGTTATGCAAGAGGTGGTTACGACGGATTCGAGTGGGCTGCGATGGGCGGGGTGCATCATCCTGTCGCAGGGCGGTGATTGGATTGAATGGTCCGGAGATCGCGAGCAGCTGCTCTTCATACGCTCTGTTGCGGACCGCTGCTCGTGGAGCTGCGCGAGTCCCGCTTCAACTCACCTCGCGGCGGCAAGGACCAGCCTGTTGCGGCCTCGGAACGCGGCGACACTGTCGGTATGGCCATCACCTTTCGGGCATCGCACTGCTCGGCCGCGCGTTGTCTTGTTGAGCAGTGCGAATCGCGCAGCCTGTTCGCCGGATCGGCGGGGTCCATCGATCCGACATTCGCCACCAACGCGGGCCACACCGACTTCATCCGGTGGGGCGGCTACGGCCAACTCTTCCCGCAGCGCGATGGATCGACGATCACGATGACCGGGTACGACTGGGCCGGCCTGGAACTGGCACGCTTCCGCACCGATGGCACGCTCGACGCCACCTTCGGCCGAGGCGGCGCGCTGCACGGCGGCGTGACGTACGACCAGATCGCGGCCGTGCCCGCGGAACGCACGAGCGATGTGCAGGTCCTGACCGATGCCCGCTCGCGCGTCTACGTGCGCCTCGCCGACTACATCGTTCGATTCGTGCGAGGCGTGATCGACTCACGCTTCGGCACGAACGGCGTCGTCGATCTCACGCAGTTCAAACTCCACACCGGCGACGCCATCAGCGCGATGGCCATGGACGTCGACTCGGCCGGCCGGGCCGTCGTGGCGCTGCAGGGCAAGCCGATCGCGCGGGTCGTTCGCCTCACCGATCGCGGCACGCTCGATCGCACGTTCGGCGGCGCGGGTGCGATCGCGTTGAACGGTTCGCGATTCCCCGACGCCAACTCCGACATCGGCATCGACTCCGCAGGGCGGATCGTTGTCGCGTCGATCGCAGGCGATTCCACTCGCGTCGTGCAGCGGTTCCGAAGCAACGGCGCGCCCGATCGGGCGTTTGCCTCGACGGGGCAGATTCGCCTCGCCGATGAGCCGGGACAGCTGTCGCTGCTCGTTGCACCGACCGGCGAGGTCACACTTGTGACGCAGGGACAACGCATCGACCCCGCCATGCAAGCGCCGCAACTCATCGGGACGATCGTTCGCCGATTCACCGCTGCAGGCGCGGCCGACAGCTCGTTCGATCGCGACGGCCGACTCGATCTGCCGTGGCTTCGCGAGCAGATCAACGATCGCTTCGCGGCGACACAACTGCGCCTGAACGACGGCGGCCTAAGCGTGGCGACGCGCGACGTGCTGATCAACATCAACGCGCGCGGGCGAGTCGACCGCAGCGTGTTCCTTCGCAACGCACCGACCGACTTCCGCACGGGCTACTACGGCAGCGGCCTGCGATTCGACGGCGGGATGATCGCGCTGCGCGACACCGGAAACGCGTACGGCCAATGGCCCCGCGTGGCCGAGCTGAGGGTGCTGCGCAGCGACGGTGCCGTCGTACCACTCGCGACGACGGCGCAGCCGATCGCACTGAGCTTTCACTTCGTGAACTCGCGCGGCGAGATGATCTTCGGCTGGACCGACGGCACCTACGGCCCCGGCCGCGTGCGCGCCGGCACGGACGGCTTCGTCGAACCGGTGCCCGGCGTGGCGCGATTCGAACTCGAGTCGCCGGGGGATAGCGCGTACTTACTGGAGGAGAGCCCGGACGGCTTCTTTGCCACGTGGTCGTGGACCAACGTCAATCCCGATCCAAGCCTCGATGACACGCATTACCTCTCCGCCTACCGCTGGGATGAAAAGGGAAGTCTTTCGTGGACCCACGAGTTGTCGGCCGTTGTGCAGAGCCCGTCTGCGCGTGCGATCCCGCACGGCATGGGCTACGGCTCTGGCGGCACGTGGGGCACCGACCGTCATCTGTTCCTCGCCGACGGCCGCGATCGCGTGATGTATGAGGATCCACAATACCTCCGCGAGATCGTTCGTTCGCCGAGCAGCGCGTGGACCTACTCCAGTTTGAACGGGACGGTCGTAGCCCTCCACGTCGGCGCGTTCGACATCGCACTTCGCTCGGTCCCCGTGCAAACGCGCGACTTCGGTGTGGACGTCGTCGCCGTCCGTGACGACGGGCGACTGACGTACGCCGGCTACCACACCGTTGGCCGCGCGCTGCCTGACTGGTCGCCCGATCCGACGTTTTGCACGATCGCACTGCCGACCGATGGGCTCGTCAGCGGATGGCAGGCATTCGAAGACCGCGCGGGTCGGGTCATCATCTATGGCGTGCGTTCCAGCAACGGCGCGGACGCTGGTGACATCGAACTGCGCCGTTATCGCGCCGACGGCATGCCCGATCTCACGTTCGGCACGAACGGCGTCGCGGTCGTCGACACGGGCTCCGGATTGGCAATCGTCGGCCTTGCGAACCCGGGTGAGCACGCGCTCAAGCTCGCCGAGGATCCGCAGGGAAGGCTGCTGTTGAGCGGGACGTACAAGGACGGCCGCGGCACGCAGCCAACTACTGCGGCTTGGTTCAGCACACGATTGATCGCGGACTGACGCCGAGCCGTCCAAAGCGCAATCCCCGTTTTCCCCGATGCCCCGCGAAGCTGGCTTCAGCACTATCTTCACGTTGTGAACTCGAAACCCGCACCCAAGAAGCGTTCCCGCTCGGCCAGCTCGAAGAAGGCTGCGCCAGTTGAAGTCGAAGTGACGCCGCCCGGGAGTGCGGATGTCTCGTCGGCGCCATCGATCGATCAAGCGCCCGAAGTCGACGGCCGCTGGTCGACGGAGAAGGCGAAAGCCTGGCACGACCGCGTCGGCTGGCTCGTCGGGTGCAACTACGCGCCGAGCTACGCGATCAACCAGCTCGAGATGTGGCAGCGCGAGACATTCGATCTCCAAACGATCGATCGCGAACTCGGCTGGGCGGCGGCGATCGGGTTCAACTCGGTCCGCGTGTTCCTGCACGACCTCGTCTGGCAACAGGACAGCGACGACTACCTCGCGCGCTTCGAAAGCTTCCTCGAGATCGCCCGCAAGCACGGCATCGGCGCGATGCCCGTCTTCTTCGACAGCGTGTGGCACCCGTTCCCCACGCTCGGCACGCAACGCCCGCCCGAGCCCGGCGTGCACAACAGCGGCTGGGTGCAATCGCCAGGCGTGGCCGTGCTGCGCGACCCCGCGCGGTTCGACGCGCTCGAAGGGTACATCACCGATTTCGTCTCGCGCTTCCGCGACGACCCGCGCATCCACGTGTGGGACCTGTGGAACGAGCCCGACAATTCCAACGGCGCCTCGTACGGCCCGCGCGACCTCGGCGCGTATAAGGCGGAGATCGTCACGCCGCTGCTCGCGAAAGCTTTCGCCTGGGCGCGCTCGGCGAAGCCCGAGCAGCCGCTCACGAGCGGCATCTGGCTCGGCGACTGGTCGAAGGATGAACTGCTGAAGCCGCACGAACGCGTGCAGATCGAACAGTCGGACGTCGTCAGCTTCCACAACTACGAGTCGGCCCCGGCGCTGAAGCAGCGGATCGAACAACTCTCCCGCTACGGCAGGCCGATGTTCTGCACCGAGTACATGGCACGCGGGCCGGGCAGCACGTTCGAGACGTGCCTGCCGGTGCTGCGCGACGCGAACGTCGGCGCATACTGCTGGGGTCTGGTGCAAGGCAAGAGCCAGACGCACCTGCCTTGGGACTCGTGGCAAAGGCCGTACGAGGCGGAGCCGAACCCGTGGTTCCACGACGTCTTCCGCACGGATGGCACGCCGTACCGCGCTGACGAGGTGGCGGAACTGAAACAGATCACGCGGAAGGCATGAGTCGCCCTTCTGGTCCCTCTCCCGCTTGCGGGGGAGGCTAGGAGGGGGCCGGCGGAAGTGCGCAGAAGCCATCGAGCGTCTGTGCGGCCTCGAAGCTGAGTCGCGACTCACGCGCCCCCACCCCAGCCCTCCCCCGCAAGCGGGGGAGGGGGCTCAGGCGCGCCAGCGCATCGACTTCACCGTGTCGGTCGACTTCCCGCGCCGCACCGCGACCAGCTCCGCCGCGATGCTCACCGCGATCTCGCCCGGCGTGATTGCGCCGAGATCGAGCCCGATCGGCGTGTGAACGCGATCAAGGTGCTCTTCGGCGACGCCTCGCTCGCGAAGCGACTGCAGGATGACGTGCACCTTCCGCTTCGACCCGATCAGGCCGACGTACCGCGCAGGCGATTCGACGACGGCGCTGAGCGCGGCAGCGTCGTGCTGATGGCCTCGCGTGACGATGACGACGTGCGTCTGCGGAGTGATCGGGAACGCGCGCAGCTCGCGCTCGATGTCGCCGACGACGCGCCGGGCGCGCGGGAAGCGCGATTCGGTGAGGTGATCGACGCGGTCGTCGATCACCACGACGTCGAAGTCGAGCGACGGCGCAATCGACGCAAGCGCGCCCGCGATGTGGCCGGCACCGGCGATGAGCAGCGTGGGCGCGGGGTGGAACTCGTGCGTGAACGTGTGCGTGACGCCGGCTTCGTCGGGCACGACGAGCGAGATCGACGCGGAGCGACCGGCGTGAACTTCGTCGCTGGCGAGACGCAGTTGATGGGCAATACAGAGCCCGGGGTGTATACCCCGGGCCCCAGCGGCAGCGTCGTTGGTGTTCGCATCAGGAGCGCCAGAGCCCTCCGGACCCGGGGTATGCACCCCGGGCTTCGAAGAACCGAATGCGGTCGACGCGATCGTCACCACCGCAACGCGCATCGTCCCGCCGCAGGCGAGGCCGTCGTCCCAGCCGTAGTCGGTGGTCAGCTTGAATTCGAGCAGGCCGTTCGCGTTCGCCTGCAGCAATCGCAGCGCGCGGACGCGTGCCTCGGCCTCCACGCACCCGCCGCCCAGCGTGCCGACGGTCTGGCCGGTCTCGGCGACGAGCATGGTCGCCCCGCGCTTCTGCGGCGTGCTGCCGCGCGACTCGACGACGACGCACAGCGCGAGCCGTTCGCCGCGGTCGATGCGGGCGAGGATGTCGGTGAGCAGCTGCATGGATCCATCTCAGAGCGCGCCCGTTCTGGTCGTAGCATGGGCGTCCCGCCCATGCCTTCACTCCACTCAGTCCTAGACCGCAGGATCGGCTGCGCCGATGCTCGCTTCGCTCGTCCATGGGCGAGACGCCCATGATACGCATGCTCAGGCCACCACATCGCGGAGCCGAAGCAGGGCGATCTTCTCAATCTCCACTAGCGCCGTCGCGATCTCCTGCTCGACTGTGTTCCTCAGCCGCTCAGGAAACGATTTCAGAATTGCGTCTTTGCGGTTGAGCCGGGCGCAGATGATGAACGGGAAGCCGAACCGCTCGCGATACGCGGCGTTGTACTGCTCGAACTGCGCGATCTCGGCGTCGGTGAGCGCATCCAGACCGGCCGCCTTCTGCTCGCTGGTGCTCTCGCGGGTCAACTTGCCTTCGCGAGCCAGTCGGCCGACGAGATCAGGGTGGGCGCGGATGAGTGCGAGTTGCTCTTCGCGCGTGGCCGCACGGACGACGGATGCCATCGCGGCGTGCAGTGCGTCGACCGACGCGAACGGCCCGCGCGTGCGTTCCGCCACCCACGGCGAGTGCTCGAAGATGCCGCCGAACTTCGCGATGAAGGCCTCGCGCGGCATCGCGTTGACTCCGTCGATTGAAAGGCGTCGGACGAACTTCTCGATGACAACGGCACCGGCGGCCACGTCCTCGACCCGGCTGAACTCGGCCGGGTTGTGGCTGATGCCGCCACGGCTCGGGACGAACAGCATCACCGTCGGCACGTGCGGGGCCATCACCGCGCTGTCGTGCAATGCGCCACTGACGGACGTGGCGGTGACGCCGAGCGATTTGAAGCCGTCGACCAGCTTCGCATCCATCGGCCGTGCCGGGATCGCTTCGGTCTGCGTGAGGGTGACGGTGAGCTGTCTTCGCTTTGCGATAGCGTCGATGTTGGCGCGGATGAGCGCATCGCCGCGCGTGAGCAACACGTCGGCCGGCGAGCGGAAGTCGATCGTGAACTCCACCCGGTCGGCGATCACGTTCACCGCGTTCGGCTTCACCTCAAGCCGGCCCACGGTGGCGACCGTTTCCGGGCTGAGCATCGGCGCGAGCTGTTCGAGCATTGCGACGACCTCGGCCGCCCCGGCGAGGGCATCGCGGCGGTCCGTCATGCTCGTCGCGCCGGCGTGGTTGGCCTCGCCCTCGAGCGTGACCTTGTACTGCCGACGCCCGGCGATCGCCGTCACGACGGCGAGTCGCTGGTCGCGCCGCCACATGCCGGGGCCTTGCTCGATGTGGAGTTCGATCAGGCCTTTCAGGTTTGAAGCGCGAAGGGGCGAAGGGGCGAAGAAGGCGGGGGAGACGCCGTAGGGCGAGCCAGCTTCAAGGTAGTTCTGGCCGGAACTGTTTTTCAGTTTCGCGACATCGTCGGCACCCAGTTCGCCGACGAGAAGGCGTGCGCCGATCATGCCGAGGCCGAAGGTGGGGCCCTCTTCTTCGGCGAAGACGATCAACTCGACCGGTAGATCGTGCAGTCCTTCGTCGAATGCACTTCGCAGTAGTTCGATCGCGACCACGACGCCCGCAACGCCGTCGTAGTCGCCGCCGTGCGGGACGGTGTCGATGTGGCTGCCGACGAGCCAGGCCGGCGCGTCCCAGCCGAGTTTCTTCGGTCGGGCGCGGACGTTACCGAACGGGTCGGTGCGAACCTCGCAGCCGGCGCGTTCGCATTCTGCGATGACGTAGGCGCGGGATTGGCCCCAAGCGTCGGAGAACGTGGGCCGGGTCGCGCCGCGACCGGGCGTGGCGGTGCACGCCGCGATGGCGGCGAAGTCGGCGGCGAGTCTGGATGATGAGATAGGCACGAAGGCACCAAGGCACGGAGGCACGAAGAAGGGAGCAGAAGGCCATTCACTTCGTGGCTTCGTGCCTCTTGCCTACGTGCCTGCTGATTCACTTCCCAAACCGCTCGCGCCACACCTTGCCGGTCTTCTCCATTGCGCTCTCGGCGTGCTTGCGGCGCAGGCGGTGGAGTTGCGGCATGCCGAGCGCCCACTCCTGCATCCAGTCGCGGGCGAAGATGCCGGCCTCGGTCTCGTTGAAGATCTTCTTGATCTCCGATTCGTTGATAACGCGCGGGCCGCGCGTGCGGACGGCGAACTCGCACGTTCGACTGCAGCCGCCGCTGAGGTACGCTTCGATGCCGATCTCGTCCATCACGTCGATCACGCTTCGGAGCGAGCGGATCGCCTTCGCGTAGGCGAAGCTGGGCGAGTAGCCGCCTTCCACCATCGTGTTGAAGCACGCGCGCATGAGCGCGATCGCTCCGCCGTACAGGATTTGTTCTTCGAAGTTGTCGCCTTCCGTCTCGTGTTGAAACGTCATCTCGACGACGCCCGCGCGCGTGCTGCCGACGGCTTTGCTGATGGCGAAGACGATCTCGCGCGCCTTGCCCGTCGCGTCATGATCGACGGCGACGCAGCCATAGACGCCTTCGCCGTTCAGGTACTTCGCACGGACGAATTTTCCGGGCGCGTTCGGGACGAAGAGGACGCAGTCGACGTCCTTCGGAAGCTGGATCTGCCCGTAGAGCACGGAGAAGCCGTGACAGAAGCACACCGTCTGCCCCGCCCGCAGATTCGGGATGACGTCCTTCTTGAAGATGCCTGGCTGGACTGGATCGGCGAGCTCGATCAGCAGCACGTCGGCCTTCTTCACGGCGTCGGCGATCGAGTACGCCTCAAACCCGTCGGCCTTCGCCTGATCAATGCTGCCGCCACTGCCGATGATGACGGTGAATCCGCTGTCGCGGGCGTTGGCGGCCTGGGCCTTGCCCTGGATGCCGTAGCCGATGACGGCGAGGGTTTTGCCTTTGAGAATTGAGCTGTCGACGTCTTCGTCGCGATAGATTTTTTCCATGCCGGGGGCGCATCCTCGCGCAAGCGGCGCGTGCGGGCAAGAACCAAACCACATTGACTCGCGGGACGCCCTCAAATCAATTCTGCTTGACATATTCCGATATGGGAATACGATTCCGTGCATGGCTCGCACCGCGACCACGTTCGATGCGTTCAACGCCGTTGCCGAGCCGAAGCGGCGGCGGGTGCTCGAGGTGCTGTCGCGACGCGAGATGCCGGTGAACGACCTCGTCTCGGAGCTGGGCTGGCCCCAGCCGATGGTGTCGAAGCACCTCGGGGTGCTGAAGCAGGTCGGCCTGGTGACGTCGCGCGAGGCGGGCCGGCAGAGGGTGTACGCCATGAACGCCGAGCCGCTGAAAGCCGTCCACGACTGGACGAGCCGATTCGAACAATTCTGGACGCGTCACGTCGACGCGATCCAACGCCGCGCCGAGGCGAAGGCCCGAGCCGCCGCGAAGCCATCACCAACCAAGGAGAAGCCATGAGTGCCGTGCAAGCCGTCGATGCGTCTGTGCGTTCGTTCTCGATTACGAAGGATCGATCGATCGCAGCCCCGATCGAGATCGTATGGGAGTCGGTCATCGAAGAACTCATCGGCATCACGGGCGAGAAGGGGGATGGCATGAACTTCAAGCTGGAGCTGCGTCCCGGCGGCCGCTGGTATCGCGACCTCGGCAACGACACGGGTCACCTGTGGGGCCATGTGCAGGTGGTGAAGCCGCCGAAGCTGCTGGAGATCGCAGGTCCGATGATGATGTCGTATCCCGTCGCATCGCACGTGCAGTACCGGCTCACCGCGAACGACGACGGCACGACGAAGCTCGCGTTCAATCATTCGGGCGTCGGGCTCATCCGCGACCGCGACGTAACGGGCATGACCGAAGGATGGGGCATGATCGCGGACCGGATCGAGAAGCGCGCGGTCGCCTCGAAGAAGTCGTAACCACATCTCACAAATCAGGTCTCTGATCGAAAGGTTAGCCATGACTGCTGCCGACTCCATCGCGTTCATTCTTCTCAGTTCGCTCGAAGGCACGCGTGCCATCTCGAACGGGCTGCAGGCGCATCCCATCGTCCGATCGACGCCCGGCGCGAAGGGCGGCAACGGCCATCACGCGGTGTGGCTGCTCGGGCATCTGGCGTTCGTCGAGGGCGCATTCCGCGGCATGGCGCTGGGTGAAGCGAACACGCGCGAAGCGTGGGCCCGCACGATGGGCACGGGCACGGTGGCCGTCGACGATACGTCGGCGTATCCGACGTTTGACGAAGCGTGGCAAGCGTACGAAGCGGAGCGCAAGACGACGCTGGCGGCGCTGGCATCGATGTCGCCCGAAGCGCTCGCGGGGAAGCCGAAGGGTGCCGTGCCGAAGGGGCTCGAGCAGGCGATGGCGACCGTCGCTCAGCTCTTCTCGATCCTCGCGCTGCACAACATGGTGCACTACGGCCAGCTGGCGGACATCCGCAGGCAGGTGGGGTTGAAGCCGTTGATTTGATGCGCGGGTCGACGTGTCACGCGAGCGGGATCTCGCGGTTCACGTTCTTATAGTAGATGTATCGCGACGGCGTCGGCCCGGTCGCGTAGAAGCTTTGGGGGCAGTAGGGGCCCATCCAGATGAAGTCGTCCTTCTCCACTTCCATCCAGCTGTCGCCGAGGAAGTAGACGCCTTTGCCTTGGAGGAAGTACAGGCCGTGCTCCATCACGTGGGTTTCGACGATGGGCAAGCCATACCCGGGGCTGAAGGTGAAGATGTTCATCGCCAGGTCGAATTGAAGTTCGTCGGGGATGAGCAGTTGCAGCAGCGAGTGCGGGTTGTCGGCCCAGACGTCTTTCTTTACCTGCGACTCGTTGCCGAGGTACGTCTTGAACGGCGCGATGCCGGCGGCGGGTTCGTACTGCTTTTGAAGGACGAGCAACTGGAGCGGCGCGTCGGCCCGGACCTCGATCGCCTCGCCCGGCGCGATCAGGCCGAACGAGCCTTCGTCGAGCGGCGCTGAGTGCGACGCCAGCGTGCCCTTGCCGGCCATGATGAAGAAGAACGTCTCCACGCCCGGCTTCGGATCGAACCGCCCGACCTTCCCCGCGGGCAAGTCGATCAGCATCTGCACGAACTGCGCGCCGAGCGCCGGCGACGCCAATACGCGCACCTGCACGTCGGGCCAGGTGGGCAGGCGAGAGTTCGGATACCCCTCCAGCGGCATGAGGGCGTACCGCGCTTCGACGCGCGTGCGGGCGTGAACGAGTTGGTTGACTGGACGCATGCTGGGGAAGGCAAGAGGCAAGGGGCAAGAGGCAAGAGGGCATGCGTGGGCCCGTCTTTCACTCTTGCCACTTGCCGCTTGCCTCTTGCCTCCTTCTCAAACAAACAGCGGCACCACCTCGAACTTCGTCACGTCCACCAATCCCTGATCGGTGAGCTTCAGGGCCGGGATCACTTCCAAGGCCATGAAGCTCATCGCCATGAACGGGTCGTGCAGGGGGCTGCCGAGGGTGTCGCGGGACTCGGTACGGAGGGCGCGGTACGCCCGCGCAGCCTCTTCGACGGGCTTATCGCTCATCAACCCGCCGACAGGCAAGGGCAGCTGCGCGAGAATGCGTTCGCCGTCAGCGACGGCGAGGCCGCCCTGCATCTGCGCAACGGCGCGGATGCAGGCGTGCATCGACGCGTCGTCCATGCCGATGCAGACGAGGTTGTGATGGTCGTGAGCGACGGTGCCGGCGATCGCGCCGCGCTTCAAGCCGAACCCGCGGATAAGACCGAGGCCGACGTTGCCGGTACCGCGATGCCGCTCGATAACGGCCATCTTGGCGAGGTCTTTGCTCGCGTCGGCGACCGCAAGTCCGTCGCGGATCGTCGCGGCTTCGATCGTTGCGTCGGTGACGAGCTGATCGGCGCGGGAGCCTATCACACGGATATGGCTCGACTTTGCCTTGATGCGGAGATCGATCTGCGCGGGGTTGAAGTTGCAGGTGGATTTGAGTGGAGACCCCGACGCTGGCGTGCTGAAGCATGCCCGCCTGTTTTGTGCGACTTCGGTGCCCAGCGAGTAGACGCGTGTTGCGTCGAGCGTCTTCAGGTCGGCGCACGTGAAGAAGTCGGCCCGGCGTCCCGGCGCAACTGCGCCGTGGAAGCGCAGCCCGAAGCACTCCGCGGCGTTCAGCGTGCCGATGCGGATCGCGTCGATCGGATCGATGCCGAACGCGATCGCACGACGGATCATCATGTCGATCGACCCCTCTTCCAGCAGATCGGGCGGCGTTCGGTCGTCCGTGCAGAAGCAGACTCTTCGCGCATTCTGTTTCGTGATGACGGGGAGCAGGGCGTCTAGGTTTCTCGCGTTCGTCGCCTCGCGGATCAGCAGGTAGAGCCCGCGCGCGAGTTTCTCTCGGGCTTCGTCGGGCGTGATGGACTCGTGATCGGTGCCGACGCCGCTCGCAACGTAGGCGCAGAGCGCGCTGCCTGTGACGCCCGGCGCGTGGCCGTCGATCGGTCTGCCGGTGAGCGCGGCGAACTTCGCGCGCATCGTCACCTCGCCAGCGATGACACCGGGAAAATTCATCGCCTCGGCCAGGCCGTGGATGAGTTTCGCTTCGGCCAGCTCGATCAGTTCATCGGCGACGATCGACGCGCCGCTGCTGCCCAGCGGCGTCGCGGGTACACAGCTCGGGCCCATCAGGACGACGTCGAGCGGCAGGCCCTGGCTCGCGGCATGCATCCATCGCACCGCCTCGATGCCGACCACGTTCGCCAACTCGTGCGGATCGGCCACCACCGTCGTCACCCCGCGCGGCACGACCGCCCGCGCGAACTCGGCCGGCACGCACAGGCTACTTTCGATGTGCACATGCGCGTCGATCAACCCAGGCACGACGTACTCGCCCGCAAGGTCGATGACGCGCTCGCCGACGAGATTCGATCCAAGCGCCGCGACGAATCCGTCGACGATCGCGATGTCGACTTGTTCGACTTCACCCGTGAAGACGTTCACCACCCGCCCGCCGCGCACGACGAGGTCGGCCCGCGCATCTCCACGGGCGACGGCGAGGATTCGGAGTGGGTCGGGGGGCATGCGGTGCGACGTGACGCCGCAGCTTATCGCGGCGCATCGCAATTCGCACGCACTTTTCGTTCCGCTTGTTACACTCCGCCGCCGATGTCTTCCCTCACGTTCAATTCCTACGGCAAATCGAAGGTGCGGCTCACCAAAGTCGTCCGCAACGGTGCCCGCCACACGCTGTTCGAGATCAACGCCGACATTCAGCTGCAAGGCGACTTCGCCGACAGCTATCTGAAGGCCGACAACCGCAAGGTCGTCGCGACGGACACCATCAAGAATACGGTGTACGTCGTCGCGAAGGAACAGTCGTTCGCGACGGTCGAAGACTTCGCGGTGATCCTCGCGAACCACTTCGTCCGCACGTACTCGCACGTGAGCAGCGCGACGGTTGAGCTGACGCAATCCGCCTGGGCGCGGATCGACGACCACGACCACAGCTTTGTCGACGCCGGCAGCATGAAGCGTCTCGCCCGCGCGACAGCGACGATGACGAGCTGTTCGCTCACCGGCGGCGTGATCGATCTCGCCGTGCTGAAGACCACCGCGAGCGAGTGGAAGGATTTCCACAGCGATCGGTACCGAACGCTGAAGGACACCAGCGACCGTATCCTCGCGACGAAGGTGAACGCCGAGTGGACTTACGCGACAACGTCAGGCGATTTCGAGTCGCGCTATCAGGCGATCACGAGCGCCATGCTCCGCGCCTTCGCGACCAACCACAGCGTGAGTGCGCAGCAGACCATTACGCACCTGGGCGAGGCTGCTTTAGCAGCCTGTGCTGAAATCGAATTGATCCATCTAGAGCTTCCCAACCTGCACCGCATCCCGTTCAACCTCGAGCCGTTCGGGTTGAAGTTCGAGAACGACATCTTCGTCGCGACGGACGAGCCGCACGGGTTGATCAAGGGGACGCTCTCGCGAAAGTGACGTGTTATGTCGAAGCTGAGCACACACGTGTTAGACCAAGCCCACGGCAGGCCTGCCGTGGGCGTTCGGATCGAGCTCTTCCGCGACGGCGAGCCGTTGAAGACGGACGTCACCAATCGCGACGGCCGGACCGATGCGCCACTGCTCGAAGGCGATCTGCTCGAGGAGGGCGCGTACATGCTCGTCTTCCACGTGGGCGACTACTTCGAGTGGGCGAAGCACCCCGACGCGAAGAAGTTTCTCGACACGGTGCCGATCGCGTTCACGGTGGTTGACGCGTCGCAGAGCTATCACGTGCCGCTGCTGGTGACGCCGTGGAGCTATTCGACGTACCGCGGGAGTTGATCGGAGAAGGCACGGAGGCAAGAGGCACAAAGGCACGCAGTGCTTGCCCTCGTCGTCATCCTGCGTGCCTTCGTGCCTCTTGCCTTCGTGCCTATGCCTTTCGACCTGCTCATCCGCAACGCCAGCGTCGTCACGCCCGAAGGCGTCCACGCGCTCGATCTCGCGATCGAGGATGGCGTGATCGTCGACTTCGCTTCGGAGATTCACGCGAGTAGTCGCGAGGAGATCGACGCGACTGGTCTGCACGTCTTCCCCGGCGTGATCGACCCGCACGTCCACTTCAACGAGCCCGGCCGAACGGAGTGGGAAGGCTTCGATACCGGTAGCGCCGCCCTCGCTGCCGGCGGCGGGACGTGCTTCTTCGACATGCCGCTGAACAGCTCGCCGCCCACGCTCGACGGGCCGAGCTTTGATTTGAAGCTGGAGGCTGCCCTCGCGAAGAGCCGGACCGACTTCGCCCTCTGGGGCGGCCTGACGCCGCGGAACCTCGACCGGATGGAAGAACTGGCCGAGCGGGGGGTGGTGGGGTTCAAGGCGTTCATGTGCCCGAGCGGGATCGACGATTTCGAGTACGCAGATTTCGAGACACTCGAAAAGGGAATGCAAATCGCGGCGAAGTTGGGGTTGATCGTGGCTGTACACGCTGAGGATCCCCAGGCGCTAGCGAAGTGTCGCGGAGAGGTCACCGGGAATGACTGGCGTGCCTACCTGAAGTCGCGACCGGTCGTCTGCGAGTCCGTTGCGGCGCTGCTTGCCATCGAAACCGCACGCGCGACCGGATGTCGACTCCACATTGTGCACATGAGTGATTCGCACGTGGTGGACATCGTTCGACGCCGCCGCGAGCAGGGCGTGGACGTGACGGGAGAGACGTGCCCGCACTACCTGCTGCTGAATGAAAGCGACGTCGAGTCGATCGGTGCCCGAGCGAAGTGTGCGCCGCCGATTCGCGCAGCGGACCGAGTGCGTCATCTGCAGTTCGATGTAGAGGGTGGCTACGTCGATTTCATCGCGTCCGACCATTCTCCCGCGCCCGATTCGATGAAGCGCGGCGACGATGCTTTCGCCATCTGGGGCGGCATCGCGGGCGTTCAGTCGACGTTGGGGACCGTGCTGAATCTCTGGGAACGAAGAAACGCAAATGCCGATGACCGCCGCGCCCGACACGTCAAGGTTCAGGCCGAGTTGGCAGCGGTTGGCTTGCCTCTCAGCGACTTCGCCACGATGTCGCTACAGCAAGTAGCCGGCCTCACGTCGGGCAATGTCGCCGCGCGCTTTGGCACACCGCGGAAGGGACGCGTCGAGCGAGGCTTCGACGCCGACCTCACGCTCGTCGATCTCTCGCAGAGCTACACCCTCACCCGCGAGATGCTCTTCGATCGTCACAAGCTGAGCCCGTACGTCGGCCGGACGTTCAAGGGCGTCGTGAAGCGGACGATCGTCCGCGGCCATACGGTCTTCCGCGACGGCAAGCTCGTCGACGACGGCTTCCGCGGGCGACTGGTTCGGCCCGCTCGGTGAAGAAGTAGCCGCGGATGAACGCGGATGAGACGCAGATGGAATACGGGGAACTGGCAGCCACCGATGCGTACCGATGGACACCGATGAATGCGGGACGATGAGTCGCAACGAAGAATGTCCGCAATTGTCTGCACATCTTATCGGTGCCCATCGGTGTCCATCGGTGGCTGACTCTCTTCCGCGTTGCATCCGCGTCCCATCCGCGCCCGTCTGCGGCTACAATTCTGGATCGCCCGTGCTGAACCCGACCGACATTCTCCTCCGCGGCCCCATCCTCGCGCCGCGACGCGACGGCCGCGTGGACTTCTTCCGCGATGGAGTGCTCGCCTACGACCCGACCGGCACGATCACCTACGTCGGCCCGTTCGATCCAAGACTGCATTCCACGCTCGTCCCTCGTCCCTCGTCCCTCGTCCCTCGACTCATTCTTCCCCCCTTCGTCGACATCCACACGCACGTGCCACAGCACCCCATCCGCGGGCGGTTCGTCGAAGGTGTGCCGGGCGATGCGCCGCAGGGGAAGCTGCTCGCGGGGTTGCATCGCAACGTCTTCCCGGCCGAGGCGCGGTGTGCGGACGTCGCGCACGCCGAGCAGGTCGTGCGCGAGTTCCTCCGTGACACGCTCGCGCACGGCGTGATCGGCGGGGCGGCGTACATGACCACCTCACCCGCGGCCACCGACGCGGCACTCCGACTGCTTCCCGAATCGTGGCAGGTCGGCCTGGTGCTGATGAATCAGAACACGCCGGACTATCTGCTGACGGACGAGTCGACCGTGGAGGCCGACTACGAACGCCTCGCCGCGAAGTACGGCAAGCGACTGATCGTCACTGACCGATTCGCCGTCGCGGTCAGCACGCCGCTGCGACGCCGCGCGAGCGCGCTCGCCAAAAACCTCGGCCTGCGAACGCAGACGCACCTCAATGAGCAAGTCGGCGAGAAGCGGTTCGTGGAGAAGACGCTTTACCCGTCGGCCAAGAGCTACACCGACGTCTATCATTCGGACGGCCTGCTCGATCACCGCTGCATCCTCGCCCACTGTATCCAGATGGCCGCCGACGAGTGGTCGATCGTGCGCGACACTGCATCGGTCGTCGCGCACTGCCCCACGAGCAACCTGCACCTCGGCAGCGGCGTGATGCCGTTGGATGAGGTGGTGCGGCGCGGCATCGACTACGCGATCGCGACCGATGTCGGCGCGAGTCCGACCGTGTCGATGCTGGCCGAGATGGCGCGGTTCGTCCGCGCGCATGCAGATCGATCAAGCCTCGCGACGCCTAGCGAGGCGCTCTACCGCGCGACGCTCGCCCCGGCCCGCATCCTCGGGCTTGACGTAGGCCTGCTCGAACCGGGTCAGCCCGCGTCGTTTGTCGAGGCCGGCGTCGACGTGTCGCACTGCACGACGGCCGACGAGGCGATCCGCGCCCTCTTCCCCGCCGACCTTGATGCGCCGAACAATCCGATCCGGCGCGTCGTCTTGAACGGAAAGGAACAGACCCCGCGTGCGTGATTTCGTGAGACTGCACATCAACGGCCGACCCGTCGAAGCCCGCGGCTCGGACGCGTTCGCCACGCTCACCGACCTCCTCCGCAAGCGCGAACGGCTTGTCGGCACGAAGGTGGTCTGCGCCGAGGGCGACTGCGGCGCCTGCACCGTCCTTGTCGGCCGACGCGTGGACGGCGCGCTCCGTTACGCGCCGGTGTGCGCGTGCATTCAACTCGTGGGGAACATGGATGGGACGCATGTGGTGACGGTGGAGGGGCTGAGCGATTGCGGATTGCGGATTGCGGATCGCGGATTGCCGTCGCATGCCAATCCGCAATCCCAAATCCAAAATCCGCAATCGGTGAAGCTCTCTCCTCTTCAGCGCTCCCTCGTCTCGTCCCACGGCACCCAGTGCGGCTTCTGCACGCCGGGGTTCGTCGTGTCGATGCACCACCATCTCACGACGTGCGGGTCAACGTGTACGGATGAATCGCTTCGTCGCGCGATCTCGGGGAACCTGTGTCGATGCACGGGGTACGACTCGATTGTGCGCGCGGGTCTGCAGACGGATCGTTCGTCGCTCGCGCCGGTCGACGCGATCTATCCGAGCGAGTCGATCGATGTCGACGAGCGTGAGACGTTCATCACCGCGCCGGGCGCGACGCTCTTCAAGCCGACGACTGTCGACTCGCTCGTCGCGTACCTCACGAAGCATCCCGATGCGACGATCGTCGCCGGCGAGACCGACTATGGCGTGCTGGTGAACAAGCACGCGCTGAAGCCGACGAAACTGGTGAGCCTGTTCGGCGTCCCTGAGTTGATGCGAGCCGAGTGCGATGGCAAGACGATCACGCTCGGCGGGGCGGCGACGGTGACGCAACTCGAATGGCTCGCGCACGAGCATCTGCCGGAACTGGCGGAGTACCTTCAGTGGTTCGGCTCGTCGCTCATCCGCAACGCGGGCACCGTCGCAGGCAACCTCGCGACGGCGTCGCCGATCGGCGACCTCACGCCGCCGTTGATTGTGCTCGATGCGGAACTACACGTGGCGTCCGCGTCCGGCCGGCGCGTGATCGCGATGCGGGACTTCATCCTCGGCTATCGCAAGACCGCACTGCGGCCGGGCGAGGCGATCGTCGGCATCCGCATTCCGCTTCCGCCGAGTTCGGACGTGGTGCGGTTCTACAAGGTGGCGAAGCGGAAGGATCTCGATATCTCGACGGTGAACGCGTCGTTCCGCCTGTCGATCGACGCGGGCAACGTCATCCGCGAAGCGAAGATCGTCATGGGCGGTGTCGGCGCGACGGTGCTGCGGATGACGCGGACGGAGCGTGCGCTGGTCCGGCAGATCGCGACGGCGAACGTGTTCGAGCAAGCCGGGCAGGTCGCGCACGACGAAGTGACACCGATCGATGACGTACGCGGGAGCGCGACGTATCGCCGCGCGGTGGCGCGCGGGTTGGTTGAGAAGTTCGGCGCGGAGTGGGCGCGCATTCGGGAGGGCGAGGCTCCCGCCGAGCCAATGCGGATGCGCGATCCGATGGCCCCCGTGGTCGCGCATCCGCAGGCTCGGCAGGAGCCTCGCCCTCCCGTGGCGCCACCGAGCGATCCGTATGTCGGCCGCGACGTGCCGCACGAATCTGCTGCCACGCACGTCACCGGGCAGTCCGTCTTCCTCGACGACGTCGCGCCGCTCGCAGGCGAACTGGTCGTCGGCATCGTGCCTGCGCCGGTTGCGGCAGGGCGACTGAAATCACTCGACTTCTCTGCAGCGCGGTGCGTGCCTGGCGTCGCGACAATCATCACCGCCGCCGACATCGCCGATCACAACCGTTTCGGTCCCGTCGTGCACGACGAAGACCTGCTCGTCGCCGACGAGATCGCTTTCATGGGCCAGCCGCTCGCGATCATCGCGGCGACGTCGGCCGAAGCACTCGACGAGGCGCGGCAGCTCGTCCGGGCGGACATCGAGTCGCAGACGCCGATCGTCAGCATCGATGAGGCGATCGCCGCCGGCAGCTATCTCGGCCAGCCGCGTCACATGGCGCGAGGCGACCTGGACGCGGGGTTCGCAAGCGCGGAGAAGACGATCACAGGCACGCTCGATATCGGCGGCCAAGAGCACTTCTACCTCGAGTCGCAGATCGCGATCGCCGTGCCGGGCGAGCAGGGGACCATGACCGTCCACAGCAGCACGCAGCACCCCAGCGAGGTGCAGATGATGGTGGCCGAGGTGCTCGGCGTGCCGTTCAGCAAGGTCGTGTGTGTTTGCAAGCGCATGGGCGGCGGGTTCGGCGGGAAGGAGACGCAGGCGGCCCAGCCGGCGATGTTCGCAGCACTCGTCGCCGCCCGCACCGGTCGGCCCGCGCGGTTCGCGTACAGCAAAGACGACGACATGCGCTTCACCGGCAAGCGCCACCCGTTCAAAGCCGTCTACCGCGCCGGATTCAAACGCGACGGCTCGCTCGTCGCGCTCGACTTGCAGCTCTACAGCAACGGCGGCTGCAGCACCGACCTGTCGTTCGCCGTGCTCGAACGCGCGATGCTGCACAGCGACAATGCCTACTACCTGCCGGCCGTGCGGATCGTCGGTCGCGTGTGCAAGACGAACCTGCCGAGCAACACCGCCTTCCGCGGCTTCGGCGGGCCGCAGGGCGTGGCGACGATCGAACACGTCCTGCAGCGCATCGCGCACGACCTGTCGCTTGATCCGCTCGACGTCCGCACGCGAAACCTCTACGGCGAAGCGCCGCGCAACGTCACGCAGTACGGGCAAACACTCGCGAACAACACGCTGCCCGAGCTGTTCGCGTCGATCCGGCGCGAGGGTGAGTACGAGGCGCGGCGCGACGCGATCACGCGGTTCAACGCCACGAGCCGGACGCACGTGAAGGGCATCGCGGTGTCGCCAGTGAAGTTCGGCATCTCGTTCACGCGCCGCACGCTCAATCAGGCGAACGCACTCGTGAACGTCTATCAGGATGGCAGCGCGATCGTCAGCACCGGCGCCACCGAGATGGGCCAAGGCGTGCACACGCGCATCCGGCAGATCGTGGCGGACGAACTCGGCATCTCGATGGATCGCGTCGTCAACACCGCGACCAGCACCGACAAGAACAACAACACCAGCCCCACGGCCGCCAGCAGCGGCACCGACCTTAACGGCGCGGCCGCTGTCGATGCGTGCTCGCGCATCCGCGAACGTCTCTCGCACGTCGCAGCCGAGCTGCTGAAGAGCGACAACGCATCCCACATCCGCTTCGCGCACGACCGCGTGTGGGACGAACGCGACCCCGCGCGATCGATCGCGTTCAAGGACGTCTGCTGCGCCGCGTACGAGCAGCGCGTCAGCCTCGGCGAGCGCGGTTTCTACGCCACGCCCGGCGTCGATTTCGATCGCAGCACCGGCAAGGGCACGCCGTTCCTCTACTTCACCAACGGCGTCGCGTGCAGCGAGGTGACGGTCGACCGCTTCACAGGCGAGTTCGCCGTCGATCGCGTCGACCTCATCATGGACGTGGGCGAGTCGATCAATCCCGGCATCGACCGCGGCCAGATCGTCGGCGGGTTCGTGCAGGGCATGGGCTGGTGCACGGCCGAGGAGCTGAAGTACGACGCGAAGGGCAAGCTGCTCAGCTACAGTCCGACTACATATAAGGTGCCCGCGAGCACCGACGTGCCGGCCGACTTCCGCGTGCGGTTCCTCGACAACCCGAACAACACGGTGAGCCTGCGCCGCAGCAAAGCGGTGGGCGAGCCGCCGCTCATGCTGGGATTGAGCGTCTGGCTCGCCGCGAGCGATGCGCTGGCGAACGCCGGCCACGCCCCGCTCGACGCGCTCCCTGCGACGGCGGAGCGGGTGAAGCTGGCGATGGCGATGTAGTGTCGGTTTAGCCGGCCCGCATGCGGGCCGGCTAAGCGGGGGAGACCGATAAAACTTGAGATTGACGAATCTGTTCTCACTCCAATGGGTGGTTCGGACGCAATCTGGCATTGACGCCGTGACCGATGGTTGCCGATACTCGCCGGCTGCGGAACACCTCTGAGCAGTGCGGTTGGTCGTGAGCGGGGAACGGAAAGGCGCGTCGGTTGTCGAGCTCGGCTGAAGCAGATCCCAACGCATCGTCGCCCGACGCCAGTGGCACCGGTCGGGCTCCCGTGCGCGACGATCGGACGCGAACTGCCCAGCGGCGCACGGACCAGCCGGCGTTGCGGCTCCTGATCGCGGCCGCGCTTGTCGCTGCCTCCGTCTATGTCACGCTCAACGCCTGGCAGGACATCGCGAAGGTCGTCCGTCACGACGAGCAGGCATCGCACGTGCTCGTCGTCCCGCTCGCGGTCATCGTTCTGCTGATCGCCCGCGCGCGGCGCTTCAGCGAGGTGCGGCTGAGCAGTCACTGGCTCGGGCCGGCGATGGCGTTCGTCGGCATCGTCTCGTGGGCGATCAGCTATCACTACGAGTTCCAGATCGGCTGGCACGGCGGCGCGTTGCTGGCGGCCGTCGGATGCTTCGTCGCCGTCACGGGGCTCGATCCGATTCGGAAGCTCATGCCCGCGTTCGTGTTCCTGGTGTTCCTCCTTCCCGTTCCGCAGACCGTGCGCGGCTGGGTGACGCAACCGCTGCAAGACGTCGCCGCGACGGTGAGCGCTAGGACGGCCGAGGTGCTCGGGATGGACGTCATGCAGTCCGGCCGCGCGCTGCGGATCAACGGGCAGGACGTCACCGTCGCCGAGGCGTGCGCGGGCATGCGGATGGTCTTCACGCTGTTCATGACGTGCTTCGTCAGCGCGTATTCGCTCCCGTTGCGCGAGCCGGTGCGATGGGTGATCCTGCTGCTGGCCCCGGGCGTGGCGATCGCCGCGAACGTGGTGCGGCTCGTGCTGACGCTGTGGGCGTACAACCACTTCGCCCCGGAGACGGCTGATCGGCTGCACACGTTCGCCGGCTGGGTGATGGTGGTGCTGGCGTTCGTCTCGCTCGACCAGACGGCGCGGTTTCTGCAGTGGCTTTCGATCCCCGTGTACAAGCCCGAAGCCCTCCGTGCCGCGAGACGCTCGCATCGACCGGCGCGGGTCGCGCCTCGCGCCGCATCGAAGTCCGACGAGAAGGCGGTGCCCGCATGACCGCACGGCTGCGCAGGGGTCTCGGCCGGACCGACGTGGTCGTCGTCATCGCGACGGTGGTCGTGCTGTTGCTGGGCATGGTTCAGCGGTATCGCGTCGGCCCTGCGCCGGATGCGGGGCCGTTCATGCAATCGGTGCAACGGGCGGTCGCCGCGGTCGTGGCGTCGACCGAGCCGAACGGCCGCAACAGCGGAACGTTTGTCAGCGCGGAGGCAAAGATGCCCCGCGCCGCGTACGACCTGCTCGTGCCCAACGTGCTGATGAGTCGACGGTATCGCGACCTGGGGACGGGCAGGCAGTTCGACGTCACGGTCGTCCACTGCGGCGACGCACGCGACATGTTCGCGCACTACCCGCCGGTGTGCTACGTCGGGAACGGCTACACGATGACCGATCGCGTGCCGATGCCGCTCACGATGTCCGACGGCTCGACGCTGCCCGGCGTCGAGTACCGCTTCGACTTCGGTCGCCCGAACGCGCAGCCGCCGCTCCGCATCTGGAACGTGCTCCTGATGGCGGACGACATGCGGTTCAGCGACATGGCGGACATCCGCGGGCGGGTGTTCACGAGCAATGCGCGGTTCTACGGCGCGGGGCAGATCCAGCTGATCGTGTCGGCCGATCAACCCGAATCGGAGCGTCGCGCGGCCTACGCGCAGGGGCTGGCGTTGTACGAGCCGGTGCTGCGCGCGATGCTTGCGACGCCGCAGTCGCGCGCCGCGACTACAGATCGCTGAGGGCTGGACCGAATGAGCGACCGCACACCCACGAAGCCGACTGCCGACGAAGAGGACGACTTCGAGGACGAGGACGAGTTCGAACCGTCGCCCGGCCTGAACGTGAGGCGCATCGCCATCGCGGGCGGCATCGCGGTCGCGATACTTCTCGCGGGCGGCGCGTACTTCGGCGTCCAGGCGTATCGCACGAGCGCCCGCGTCGCCGAGAAGCGGAGCGCCGGGCTCGAACTCGTCGCGCGCAACGCGACAACGCAGTCGCAGCGGGAAGCGATCGGTCTGCTCAACGCGACGGTGAGCCGCAACCCCGAGGACGCCGAGGCGATGATCGCCTACGCGACGGCAAGCCTCCGCGTCCCGCGACCGGACGGCGAGCACCTGCTCGACGCATCGAAGGCTTGGTCGAACGTGGTCAGCCGCTCGCCGGCGGGTCACGACGACGTGCGGCGCAAGCTCGTCCTGCTCTACGATCAACTGGGTCAGACGTCGCGAGTCGTCGACGTGATCGAGTCGCTGCGGAAGCGCCGGCCGGACGATGCCGAGATCGCGCGGGTGCACGCCATCGCGCTCCTTCGGCTCGGCCGAAACAACGAGGCCGTCGAGGCTGCCACCGCGTGGGCTCAGCTCGCACCTGAATCCTTCGACGCGCAGTCGCTTCGCGTGCAGGTGATGCGGTCCGCGAACGCCACCGATCGCGAAGTGGACGCGTACATCGAATCGCAGCTCCGCGCCCGGCCCGCTTCGCCCGCGATTCAGCTGTTGAAAGTGCAGTCGCTTTTCCAGACGGGCCGAGCCGAGCCCGCGTTGAAGTTGTTTCAAGCGGTCCTGTCGCGAGCGGATCAGATATCGCCTGCATCGGACGTCGCGGTACCGCTGGTCGTGATGCTCGACAGGCTCGGCCAGCGACGTCCCGCGACCGGTTTCCTCCTCGACCTTGTCTCGCGCGCCGATGCCGACCCGCAGCTGCGCGACAAGGCGTCGACCCGCGAATTGCACCTGCTGCTCGCCCTGCGCGCCTGGGACGCCGGCGAACACGCCCTTGCGTCTCGTCTCTTCAACGCGACCGAGCCGATCGAGCTGAAGATCGCGGCGCAGTCGTCCACGCAGCCCGCGACGCAGCCCGCGACGACGGCGACAGCGGAGCCCTCGCCCGCCGCGCCGCGCGGCGACCCGGTGCTTCGGAAGATCGCGCCGTTCCCGGATGTGCCGCCCGGACTCGATTCGGAGAAGGCGATCGAATCGCCGGAGGCGTACGCGACGCTCACCAGCACCGCCCGATGGAACGCGTATGCTGCGCTGCACGCCCTGATGATGAATGAACCGGCTGAACAGGCGGCTGCGTTGGCGCGGCTCGATCGGCTGCCGTTGGAGTTCGCCGAGCCGTGGCAGTCGGCGCTCGCCATCATTCGCGGCGACACAACTGTTGGCGCGGTCGTGACGCCCGCCTCGCCGGCGAAGGGTGGTGACGCGTCCGCCGCCGCGGGCGCAGGCCCCGCCGCGGGCGCAAGCTCCGCCGCCGATCCGGCCAGCACGGAGGAGGAACGCATCCGCCGCCTGCACGGGCGGCTCGATCGGGTGCTCGCGCGCGGGGCGGGCGACCCGCTCATCCTCGCCGCCCTGGCCGACCTCCGACTTCGGCTCTCGCGGCCCGACGAGGCCGATCGCGCGCTGCTCGCCGGCACGCAGATGCCCGCGGGATGGTCGATCGCGTCGCAGAAGCTCGTCCAGCTGCGCCGATCGCGCGGGCAGTCGGCGCTCGCGCTCGACGTTGCACGGCAGGCGTATCGACGGTCCGAGGCGAGCATCGAGCAGTCGATCCGGCTGGCCCAGGTGTTGAGCGACATCTCGCCGCGCGACGAAGACCAGCAGAAGCAGTTCGACGAGGTCGTGCGCGGCATCCAGCGCGCGGTGCCGCTCGAGGCGAACACGTTGCCGATGTACGTCGGCCTGCTCGCCGTGCAGGGTAAGCCCGACGAGGCGAAGCAGGTCGTCGAGTCGGCGCTCGCGAGCGATCGCGTGTCGCCGCGCACGCTGGTCGACCTCGCCGGGGTGAGCTACGCGCACAAGCTGGGCCTCGAGCAGAAGTGCCAGGAACGCGCCGCGCAGCTGCGCGGCGGAGACTCGCCCGACGTGGTGCTGGGCTGGGCGCGACTCGAACACGCCGCCGGCCGAACTGAGGCAGCGCTCAAGCGGCTCGACGAACGACTCGCCGCGGCGCCTGCAGAGGAAAAGCGGGCGTGGCAAGAGGTCCGCGCGACGTTCCTCGCACAGGTCGGCGCCGCCGACGCCGGCAAGGCGTGGGCCGAACTCGCGGACGCGAACCCCGGCGACCTCGATCTGCAGCGACGTCTGCTCGCGCTGCAAGGCGCGGCGGACGCCGAAGCGCAGCGACGCGCCATCGAGCGACTGAAGAAGGCGCTGCCCGACGACCCGTCGTGGCGCATCGCCTCGGCCCGGCTCGCGCTCTCGCCGGGCGCGGTGCCGCCCGATGCGGCCGGGCTGAAGCAGATCTCGGCCGACATGAACGCGATCGTCGAGCGTCGGCCCGAACAGCTCGACGCGCGGCTCCTCCTCGTCGAATGCCTGCGCCGCTCGGGCAACCAACTCGCCGCCGTGCAGCAGCTCGAACGTGCCGACGAGGCGTCGCCCGGACAGCCGTCGATCGTGCTGCTGACCGCGCAGCTCGTCTTCGAGCAGGGCGATCGCGACCGCGCCGCCGACCTGCTCGCGCGACTCGCCAAGATCAACGTGCCGCTCACGCCGCAGCAGCGCTTCGTCGCGGCCCAGCTGTATGCAAGGCTCGACCGGACCGACGCCGCCATCGAGCAGTTGCAGGCGAGTCGCGGCGCGTCGCGCGAAGGGGACCGCCTGCTCGCAAACCTGCTCCATCGCGTCGGCCGGACCGACGAGGCGCGGGCGCTGCTGGACACGATGCTGCTCGACCCCGACGCCGAGACGCTGCTGCTCGGCGCAGGCATCGCCGAGTCGCGTGGCGACACCGCCGAGGTCACGCGGTTGCTCGATCGACTGGCTGCGCTGCCCGTGCCGGAATCGCAGAAGCTCCTCCTTCTCGCTCGGTACCACCTCAACTGGGGCCGGCGCGACGTCGCCGAGTCGTTGCTCGCCCGGGCGGTGACGGGTTCGACCGGCGCGACGTCCACATCGGCGTCCGCGTCGCTGACGATCAATCCGTCCGCCCCGGTCGAGGCGCAGCTGCTGCTCGCGCAGCTCCGCATCGAGCAAGGCCGGGCCGAGGACGGCGTCGCCGTGCTGCGGGCCGGCGCGAAGGCGTTGCCGCACGAGGTGCAGCTGGTGGACGCGGCCTCGCAGGCCGACCGCATCCTCGCCGCCTCTCGCGCGGGTGCGCCGACGCTCGCGGTGGCGCTGCTCTCCGATCCGTTCAACCGCGGCTCGCAGTCGCTGGCCGACTTCCTCGCGCGTCCCGCGCCTGCGTCCGCCGCCGAGGCCGCCTCCGCGACGACGCTCCGCGCCGAGTTCGCCGAGGTCGACCGCATGGCCGAGTCGTACGTCGACTCGTACGTCGTCCAGCTGTACTGCGCCGACCAGTTCCTGCAGCGAGGGCAACCGCTCCGCGCCGCGTCGATCGCCGGTCGGCTCGTCGCCCGCAACCCGAGCGATCCCACGCCGGCCCGCCTCGCGGCGACCGCGTTCGCCCGCGCCGGCGAGTGGCGCCAGTGCGCGTCTGCCATCGAGGGCTGGCGCGCCAAGCTGCCGAAGGGCTCGACCGAGCCCGACCCGCTCGACGCGATCAGCCTCGCCCGGCAGGGCCGGCACGACGAGGTGCTCGCGAAGTACCTCGCCCGCGCGAAGGCGTCGCCGAAGACGCAGGCGTTCGAACTGCTCTCGGGCGTCGCGCTCTCCCTCCACGCGACGCGGCGCGACGCCGACGCCGTCGAACTCGTCTGGTCGGCCATCTCGGACGAGCCGCGGAAGATTGCCTTCTGGCTCGACTTCGCCGCCAGCCGCGTCGACCCTCCGGCAGCGGCCGCCGCGTGGTGCGATCGAGTCGAGTCCGGTCTGTCGACGCAGTCCACGTCGGCCCTCCTCCGCGCGGCGATCGTGGACACCCGCGACCGCATCGCCGATCGCGCCGCGGCGAACGACCCCGCGCTCGCGTCGACGTTGCGCGACATCGCCGAGCGCGAAGCGACGCGGATCGAAGCCATGTCCGACGCGCCGGCTGCCGCGCTCAACGCGCTCACGCAGCGCCGATTGCGCCGCGCGGCTCAACTGGCGTCCAGCGGATCGGCCGAACAGGCTCGCGCCGAACGCGCGCTCGCCGAGCAGGTCTTCCGCGCGTGGTCGGCCCGCACGCCGGACGATTGGGTCGTGAAGAACAACTACGCGAACCTCCTTCTCGATGAGCGTCGCTTCGAAGAGGCCGCGCCGCTCGTCGATGCCGCGCTGAAGCTCGCCCCGACCGAGCCAGCCGTCATCGACACCCACGCGACGCTGCTGCTCCGGAAGCGCGACTTCGCCGTCGCCCGCGCCGAAGCGCGACGCGCCGTCGAACTCCAGCCGCGCAACCCGCAGTGGCGACTCACCCTCGCCGAGGCGACCTGGGCCCTCGACGACAAGCCCGCGACGCTCGCCGAGCTGGAGGTGCTCCGGTGGCAGTACCGAGAGCGGGAGTTCTGGCCGGCCGACCAGGTCGAGCGGTACGTCAAGCTCGACAAGTCCGTCAACCCACCGCCACCGCCGGCGACGCGCCGGGCGACGTCGCGGCCGACGTCGCGCCCGACGACCAGCCCGACCTCGAAACCGTGACCGCCGGAGTGTTTGTCGACGGTTCGTTGCACACCGCAACGCCATGTCTAGCAGCTGTTTCCGCGCCGAACGGAGCGGAAACCGGAGCGGCCGGCATGAAAGGCGTTGCACTACGTTGCATTCGGCCGTAACTCGATTGTCAAAGAGCGTTTACGCGATCCCACCGCCGACGACTCGGGCAAGGAGCCCGGCCGAGCGAGTTGTGAAATCCCAAAGGGGCTCCTGGGAAGCATGCGGTGCGATCGACCCTCTGGTGAACGACTGCGTTCGCACGTCGAACTCCCGAAGCGCGCAGCCAATATGGTCACGCGAGCGAGGCCGATTCAAGGCCGAAAATCGGCGAGCCTGCGACCCGTCGGATTTTGCTTGCGGGGTCGTCGAGCGAGGCTATACTGCGGAGCGGTTTCGGAGAGAGTGCCGTTGGGTTAACCGATTCAACGACGACTGCGGAGTCGAAGGAGAAGGTCGTGAAGATGCGTTCCAAGCAGAGGTTCGAGGCGGCCCTCGCGATCGTGTTGGGCATGACGGCTGCGGCGCACGCAGGCAATACGTGGGATGGCGGCGGCGCGAACGACAATTGGGGAACTGCAGCCAATTGGGATTTCGACACCGCGCCGTCGTATGGCACGCTCACCTTTTCGGGTACCACCCGCACGTCCAATGTCAACAACTCGATCTCGTCAATGAACGCGATCAGCTGGACCGGCACCGCGGCTTGGACGATGGGAGGGTCCACTACGCTGAGCCTCTTCGACTTCGGCGGCACGCAAGCGAAGTTGGAGGCCAACGGTACGGGCGGCGTCACCATCAATGCGCCGATCACGTTTGCAGCCAACAACGGAAGTCCGCCCAACCCGTTCGGCGAGATCAACGCGATCAACTCGAACTTCTCGTTCGCGAGCGGCACGCTCACGGTGAACGGGTCGTCCGTCAACGGCATCAAGTTGTTTGGCAACAGCGGTCGTGACGTGTCGTTCTCAAACACGGTCAGCGCCAGCGGGAAATGGTTCGGCTTCACGCGTTCGAACGCGTCGCAGTCGGTGACGATCGCGTCCGGCGCGTCGGTGACGATGGGCGACTTCTACGTGATGAACGGCGGCACGTTGCGGCTTGCCGGCGGCTCGCTCACCACGTCTGCCGTTCGCCTCGGCGGCGACTTCGGAAACACCGGGAATCAGAACCAGACGCAGGGCGGCACGCTCGCCCTCACGCCGGCGGCGGGGGGCATCTCGTTTGCGGGCACCATCAATTCTGTCACCGGCAACACCTCCGGTGCTCTGCTGATCGACTCGCAGAACACCAGCGGCACGAACACGCTCACCAGCGGCATCTTCCTCGACAGCGATCTCACGCTGCAGCAGGCTGCGGGCGGCGCGCTGTCGCTCAACACGGGAACGCTCGACGTCAAGAGCCGCACGCTGACGGTCATCGTCGGCGGCTCGAATGCGAACGTCACGGTCAACCAGGCGCTCACGAGTTCGCTCGGCGCCGGTGGCGTGCTCGTCAAGCAGGGCTCTGGGACGCTCGTGCTGGCGAGCACCAGCAACAGCTACACCGGCACGAACAGCGGCACGCTGAACGCGGGCGGCACGCAGATCGCGGGCGGCACGCTGGCCATCGCGGGCGACGGCTCGCTCGGCACCGCGCCGGCCGGCGCGTACAACAACGTTCAGTTCACGGGCACCGGCACGCTCCGCTTCGACGCTGCGAGCATCGCCCTCGGGGCCAATCGAAATGTCAGCGTCGCCGCCAGCCAGACGGCAACCTTCAACACCAACGGCAACAACGCGTCCATAGCCGGCGTGATCAACGGCAGCGGCAGGGTGGAGAAGGCGGGCTCGGGCACGCTCACGCTCTCCGGCAACAACTCCTACTCCGGCGGCACGGATCTCTCGGCAGGCACCATCCTGGCGAACTCGACCAACGCCCTCGGCACCACCGGCAACCTCCGCTTTCTCGGTGGCACGCTACAGCACTCCGCCAACAACACCGTCGACTACTCCAGCCGCATCGCGACGTCGACCGCCTCGATCCGCATCGACACCAACGGTCAGTCCGTCACCTACGCCTCCGGATTTGGCAGCGGCAGCAACGCCGGGCTGACCAAACTCGGGGCTGGCACACTCACGCTCTCCGGCTCGAACGATTACTCCGGCGGCACCGTCATCAACCAGGGCACCGTCGTTGTTAACTCGACCACCTCGCTCGGCAACACCGCGGGCAGCGTCGGCTTCACCGGCGATGGCACCGTTCGGCTCGCCAGCTCGTTCGACACCGCGCGGAGCTACTCGATCAACGCCGCCACTGCCACGATCGACACCAACGGCTTCAACCAGACGCACTCGGGTGCATTCTCCGGCGACGGGAACCTCATCAAGGCCGGCGGCGGAACGCTCACCCTGACGAGCGCGAGCATTGGCTACGCCGGCACCACGGCCGTCTCCGCCGGGTCGCTCATCGTGAACGGTACGCTCAACACGCAGGCCAGCAGCACCGTCTCCGTCAGCAGCGGCGCGACGATCGGCGGCAGCGGCACGATCGATCGGCCGGTCAGCTTGGTCAACGGCTCCATCCTATCGCCCGGCGGCGGGTCGTCGGACCAGTCGCTCGACGTCCGCTCGCTGTCGCTCGCGAACACCACCGCCGTCAACTTCCATCTCTCGCCCACCAACACCACCACCGACGGCAGCGTCAACGACGTCGTCAGCGTCACGCTCTCGGGTGGCCTGACCCTGGACGGCGTCCTCAACGTCACCACGCTCGGCGGCGCGTTCACCGGCGTCGCGAACGGCACGACGTGGCGGCTCTTCAACTACTCGGGCTCGCTCACCAACAACACGCTGTCCCTCGGCACGATGCCGAGCCTCGGCACGGGCCTGTCGTGGTCGATCGACACCGCCACGGCCGGCCAGGTGAACCTGTCGGTCGTCCCCGAGCCGCTCGTGACGGCGGGAGCGGGGCTGCTTGGACTGACGATGCTGAAGCGCCGCCGCGCGTCGCTGTAAGGCTGCACGACCGCCGACAGTCCTGCACTGGGTGGCCGATCGTCGTGGTTGCACAGCAAGGCAAAACCACCCAGAGCCCCGGGCCACCGCCGGGGCTCTGGCCATTTCTGATCTCCATCCGATACTGGCCCGTTTCGGCGGCAGTCTTAACCTGTTCTTTACGGGTTTATTGCTGGACGCTGAACCTGAAATGAGTAAAAGCTGACGCCGGAGAAACGAGGGTTTCGGCGGTGCTTCGCTGCGCCGCGCGAGCCATGTCGGCACGCAGGCCCACCGGCATATCCGCCTGCACCGACGAAACGGGGAGGGTATTCAGAGCGTAGCCGCGCCCCGCGCGGCCGCGCCGTAGGAGTGCAGAGAATGCGTCGTCGTCGTTTCCGCCATTCCGCGTTGGAGAATTCGTCCCGCAATCCGTCGGCCATGCCGACGTCGACCTCGTCACGCCGCCGCTGGCGCGGGCGGGTGGCGTTAATCGCGGCGCTGTCGATGACGGGGACGGCGTGGGGGCAGACGACGGTTAGTTGGGATGGCGGCACGGCTGGAACAAACACGTCGTGGTCAACGGCAGGGAACTGGGTTGGCGATGTGCTGCCCGCAACCGGCGACAGCGTACTGTTCAACAGTCGCTCGGGGACTGGAACCATTCCCGATCTGTCGCTTGGGGCTAATTTCTCGCTCGCGACGCTGACGTTTGACAACGTCAACAGTCGGCTTCCGACGACGCTAAACATTGATACGAACGGTTCCGGGACCACGGGTCGGTCTTTGACGATTTCGGCCGGGGTGACGCTCACCAATTATTCGGGAACGATCAACTTTCGAGGGAGCAATGGAACGTTGACCGCTTCGTTAACGGGCGCTCAGACGACCATGAATGTCGGTGGTTCGTCAACCTTGGCATTTGCCGTCCCGCTTGGAGGTGCTGGCGGACTCAGCAAGACGGGGACGGGCACGCTCTCCCTGGCAACCAGCGGCAGCTACACCGGCAAGACGATTATCACCGGCGGCACCGTTCGGGGGAGTGGCGAAAGTATCTTTGGCGCGAATCCTGCATCTTTCACCGCCGACCAAATCACCCTAAACGGCGGCACTTTCCAAGCCTCTGGTGCCGTCGACTTCAACAGCAATCGCGGCATCACGCTCGGTGCGAGCGGCGGTACGATTAACTCGAACGGTAATGCAGTCACGCTGACAAACGTCGTGACCGGCGGCGGCACACTCACAAAGATAGGTGCTGGGACGCTGTCGCTAAACAATGCTCACACGTACACGGGTGGCACGGCGATCAACGGCGGAACGGTCGCCCTCACGGTCGCCAACGCGATCGGCACCACCGGCGCGATCACGTTCGGCGGCGGTACGCTTCAGTTCTCCGCAGCCAATACGACGGACTACTCCGCTCGCTTCACCGGCGCGACCAGCCAGGCCTACTCGTTCGACACGAACGGGCAGAGCGTCAGCTTCGCCAACCCTCTGACTGCAACGACGGGGAGCAGTCTCGCTAAATTGGGTACGGGGACGCTGACGCTGAGCGGCACGCAGACCTACAGCGGCGTGACGACGGTGGCTGCGGGAACCCTGCAGATGGGTGCGACCGCGGCGTTGCCTGCGACGACGGCCGTCACCGTCGGCACGAGCGGCGGAACCACCGGTGCCGTTTCTCTGAACGTCAATGGGACGTCGCAGACCGTCGCCTCGCTCGTTCTGCTCGGCGGTGGCACGTCGGCGGCCAACAGTGGTGGCGTAAACCTTGGAAGCGGTGGCACGCTCACCGTCAACGGCGCGATCTCGTACGAGACGGGCGCGAACAACCGCTACCCGTCGCAGATCACGGGAACCGGTGCGAGCACGCTGAACCTTGGCGGCGCGACGCGAACGATCACGGTCTGGGACAACAGCAACTCCGGCTACGACCTTCAGATCGCGGTTCCCATCGATAACGGCGGCGTCAACTTCGTAGGGTCCGGCGGCGCGCCGATCCTCTCGCTCTCGGCTTCGAACACGTTCACCGGCGGCGTGACGATCGGCAACGGCGTGCTGCAACTGGGAAATGCAGGTGCCCTGAACTCGACGACACCCAACGCGGTGGCGTTCGCATCGGGCAGCACGGGCGTCCTTCGGCTCAACGGCAACAGCGTCACCGTTGCTGGCCTGAGCACGAATGCAACGCCGGGAACGCCAGTCGTCGAGAACGCAGTCGCATCGAACACCTCGACACTGACGGTGAACCTCGCGTCGGGCACGAACACGTTTGCCGGGGTTCTACAGAACGGCGCGGGGACCCTAGCGCTCACGAAGTCTGGGGTCGGCACGCTCGTCCTCACCGGATCAAACACGTACACGGGTGCCACCACCATCAGCGCGGGGACGCTCCAGATTGGGAACGGCGGGACCACGGGTAGCCTCGCGATCACGACTGCGATCGCCAACAGCGCCACGCTCTCCATCAACCGCTCGGGCACTAGTACCTTGGCGAACGTCATCTCCGGGCCTGGTGTCGTAAGGCACATTGGCACTGGCGCAACGGACCTCGCTGTGACCAACAGCTACACCGGCCCGACCATCATCGAGAATGGCACGCTTGTCGCATCCACTTTGGCGGACGGCGGCAAGAACAGCCCGATCGGCGCATCATCAAACGCGGCGGCGAATCTCGTCTTGGCGGGAGGCATCCTTCGTTACAACGGTAGCGCCGTCGCGAACATTGATCGTAGCTACACTTTCGGCAGCGCGTCCGCCGCAGTTGGAGGAGGATTCGAGGCATCCGGAACGAACACGCTCACCATCAGCGGCAGCATGACCGCAGTAAACGCGGCCGCAGGCGTGCAGACTTTTTCGATTGGCGGTACGAACACGGGTGCGAATACGCTCTCCGGCAACATAGTTGACAGTTCGAGTACGGCGCTCACGGCGGTCAGCAAGAGCGGCGCTGGCACTTGGGTGCTTTCTGGCAACAACACCTTTACAGGTGGCGTCACGTTAAGCGACAGCGGTGTTCTTCGCGTGGGTAGCGCCGGAGCGCTGAACTCGACGACGCCGAACGCTGTAACCTTTGGGGCGAGCAGCACTGCTGACCTTCAACTCAACGGCAATAGCATTACGGTGGCCGGCCTAAACACGAACGCAACGCCCGGAACGCCCACTGTCGAGAATGCCAGTGCCACTCCTGCAACGCTGACCATTAGCGGCTCAGGTTCTAGCACATATGGCGGCGTGCTACAGAATGGCACGGGCGGCGGTGCGTTGACGCTCGTTAAGTCTGGCGCTGGCACGCAGACCTTGTCTGGTGCCAATACCCACACCGGCGGCACATCGGTCACGGCGGGTACGCTCACCGTCGGCAACGCCAATGCCCTCGGCCCGAACAACACGACCGTATCGACGAGCGGCACCGGCCAGATCAATCTCAACGGCACGAACGTCACCGTTGGCGGATTGTCGAGTACGAACAGTGGCGGCTCCGGCTCGATCACGAGCAGCACGGCCGCGACGCTGACGGTCAACGCGGCGTCGCCGAGCACCTACGGCGGCACGATCGGCGGAAGCGTGACGCTGGCGAAGACGGGGAGCAGCACGTTGACGCTGAGCGGGAGCAATACGCATGCGGGTACGACGGTAAACGCCGGAACAGTGGTGGCGGCGGCGTCTTCAGCGTTGGGTGCATCTGGTGCGCAAGTATCCGTTGCCGGTGGAGCGACCCTTTTTGCGGCAGCAGGAACTACTATCGACAACCCAATTACGTTGGGCACTACTTCGTCAACGATTGCTGTGACGCAAAACTTCGACGCTCTCGGCAGCGGCTTGCCAAGCGGTTGGACTGTTTACTCCGGCGCAACGTCGACGTCACTGGGGACGAACGTTTCAGGCTCGGCGTTTAGTAGTGCTGCCACGGCCTGGACAGCTGCGTCAAGCGCTGGCTATTACAACGTTGCATCGGCCACCGTGGGTTCGGGTGCGGTCGCAGCGGCACAGAATGCCGCAAGCGACAGGGCGTTGGGACTTCGTCCCGCGGGGGGTAGCCCCTACGACCCGGGTGCCGCCATCGTGTATAGCTTCAACACCACCGGAAACACTGTTGCATCGCTGGGACTCACACTTCAGCTTCTCGATCCACAGACTCGCTCCAACACTGCCACGGTGCAGTACTCGCTCAATGGGGGAACTACTTGGGTTTCGTTCACCGGCGGCACATACGCAGATCCCGGAGCGTTCGCGTCGTCAACTCTGGTCCTGAACAACGCAACTGAAATCGCCGCGATCAGCAATCAGTCCAGCGTACTCGTGCGCGTCGCTCTTCTAACGGCGTCGACAGGTACCGGATCTCGAGATCTGATCGGATTGGACAATTTTACGGTGAATTACGTCCAGGCTGGCTCGGGGGCGACTCTTGGCACAGATGCTACAAGCGCGGTTACTGAATTTAGCCGGTCCGTCACGCTTCAAAATGCTGGCACGTTCACGTCTGGCTCTGGGTCAGTCGTGACGATGAGTTCCGCCATCGGCGAGAGTGGTGGTAGCTTTGGGCTGACCAAAACCGGCCTCGGCACCGTCGTCCTCTCCGCGACGAACACCTACACCGGTGCCACCACCGTCTCTGCCGGTACGCTTCGCGTGAACGGCTCCATCGCTTCCTCGTCGGGCCTCACCGTTGCCGCGGGTGCCACGCTTGGTGGTTCCGGCACGGCGCCGGCCACCAGCATTTCGGGCACCCTCGCGCCGGGTAACTCGCCTGGCGTCCTTAACACCGGCAACCTCACGCTTAATAACAACTCGACGTACGCCGTCGAGCTCACCGGGTCCGGCACCACCGCCGGTACGCACTACGATCAGGCCAACGTCACCGGCACCGTCACCATCGGCACGATAAACACGGATCGCGTGACGCTGTCGCTCCTGCCGAGCAGTTACACGCACACGGGCGGCAATCAGTTCGTCATCGTGAACAACGACGCGTCCGACGCTGTGACGGCGACGGGCAAGTTCAAGAGCGGCACGACCGACCTCAACGAGGGCACGCAGTTCCTCGACGGCGGCAACGCGTTTCGCCTGAGCTACGCGGGCGGGACGGGTAACGACGTCGTCCTGACCGCGCTCAACAAGGGTACGCTCTCGCTCACCGCCGGAGCGGCGGGACGGGCGATCGTGGGGCAGAGCGGGACGGTGGGCCTCACCCTCAGCAACTCCGGCACGACGGCTAACACCGCGACGGTCGGCTACACGCTTACCGGTGCCACGGGTGGCCCCGGCTCCCTCGCCGGCGGCGCGAGCACTGGCGCAATCTCTGCCACGATCACGCCCAGTCAGGTCGGTCCAAATACCGCATCTGTCTCGGCTTCCGCTGATGCTTTCGGCATCAATGCATCGTCAGTCACGGTCACTGTCAACGGCTTGGACAACCGCGTCATCACGCCTGCTGCCGTCGCGTTCGATCGCGTCATGGTCAATCAGGCGGTCGGCGGGTCGTCGTCGCTGACGAGCGCAGCCGCGAACTCTGTCGCGACCACGGTCACCGTCAATGGCACCGCGGTCGCCGCCAATGCCGACGGCATCGGCGTCTCGGCTGGATCGGCGACGACGTTTGACGGCACCGTCACCACCGGATCGCGATCGCTCGCGGGTACGTTCACGGCCACCGGCGCAAAGTCGGGCTCTACAGCGAATCTCTCCATCACCGGCGAAGGTCTATCGGGCGAGGTCGTGAACGCGGTCGCCATCCCATACACGGCCACCGTCGTCGCCAACCGGGATCTCTCTTCGCCGACCACGCTCAGCTTCGGCCGCGTGATGGTGAACGCCGATACCGGCACGCAGAACGTCTCCATCTCCGGCGGCTCGGCCGATGACAACAACGCGACGCGCGTCAACATCGCCACCGCGCAGTCGCTGACGAACAGCAATGTCACCTTCACCACGAGCGGCGCGACGAGCTACAACGGCGCGAACATCAGCAACGCCGCGGGCACGATCGTCGCGAAGGGCAACTGGAACAGCACTGGCGCGAAGTCGGGGAACGCCAACGCGGCGGGCCTGCTCAGCAACGGCGAGACCTCCATCACCGGCACCGTGACGGTCGACGGCAGCGTGCCGGTCGCTTACACGGCGACGGTGGTCGACAACCGCACGTTCGACGCCGTGCCGACGGTGAACCTTGGCAACGTCTTCGCCGGCGCGACGACCGGGTCACAGAGCGTCACGATCCAATCCACGCAGAGCAGCGATGTCGCCACCACGGCGACGCTACAGTCGGCCTCGCAGACGGACGGCGTCGTCACGCTCGCCGCGGGCGGGTCGGCCGTCGTCTACGACGGTTCGACGACCACCACCTCGCGCGGCCTCGCGGGCACGTTCTCCATTGCTTCCACCTCGTCCGTCACCGGCACGCTCAACGTGCTGCTCGACAATGAATCCCTCGCCGGTGCCGCCGCGACGCGCACCGTGCCGATCAACTACACCGCGAACGTCTTCTCGCACAGCAACTCGTCGTTCGACTCGGCAAGCGATCTCAACTCGATCGACCTGACGTTCTACAACGACCCGAACGCCCCGATCGACTTCTCACAGGCGATCTACAACCTCGCTGGCGTGAACGTCGCCGACGCGGTCCACGCTTCGTCGGTCTCTTCGGAGCTGCAGATCACGCCGGGCAGTATGTCGATCGCCGGCGGGGCGTCGTCGCTCTACGGATTCACCTGGACGCCGACCGCGTACGGCAGCTCGGCCTACACGCTCACGTTCAACGACCAGGCCGGCATCGCAGGCGGGTCGAGCACGGGCCTGACGCTCAACCTGACCCTGCAGCCCGTCCCCGAGCCGGCCGTCATCTGCGGCTCGCTGCTCATCGCGGCCAACCTGCTGCGTCGCAAGCGAGTGTCGATCTGACGCGGAAATTCCCGGCGTCCCATAATGCGCGGCGCACTTCACGTCTCGTTCGGCGGTGCCGATACGGATAGACGGAGAGTTGTTGTGCATGAATGGTCAGAGCCGAAACCGCCGCATCCTGCTAGCCGACGATGAGGCGTTCATCACGGCCACCGTCGCCGCCAAGCTCCGCGCGCTGGGAGACGAGGTTGCCTGTGCCGGTGACGGCGAGGAGGCCCTCGATCTCATCGCAGAGTTCGAGCCCACGCTGCTCGTCAGCGACTTCCAGATGCCTGTGCTGGACGGCTTTCGGCTCGCGTGCCGACTTCGCGAGAACCCCGCCACCGCGTCGCTGCCCATCGTGATGCTCACTGCTCGCGGCCACGCGCTTTCGCCTGAGGAGCTGGCGCGGACGAACATCCGCGCGGTGCTGGCGAAGCCGTTCAGCGTGCGCGAACTGATCTCGTTGATCGACTCGCTGACGCGCGACGTGACCGCGCCGGACGCCTCGCAGAACAACACGGGTTCGGCCGAGCCGATCGCCATCGTATCGCCCCCGATCAACAAGGCCGCCTGATGCCCACAGCCGACGCCACCGTCGCCGCATCGAAGCCCGACCCCGCCGTCGCCCGCGCGGCCCGGGTGTTCGACGTGCTGGCGGCCCGGCTTGCACCGCTCGGCCTGCCGCTCGCGCACGTCGCGCCGGGCGGCGCAATTGCGCGGTCGACTGACGCCTCCGCGTTCGATCGAGCCTTCGCGAGCGCGCCGCTCGTCGCGTCGACGAAACACACCGCGCCGCAGGTGGATCGACTCGATGACGGCACCTGGCTCGTACAGGCCCACACGCGGCTCTCGCGCCGCGTCGGCTGGTACGCGACGGTGATGCGCGGCGGTTACGCGGGCGACGTCAATGCAGTCGGTCCTGACGGAGCGAAAACCACTGTCCCCGCAAGCGTCGCGCAGCGCGCGGCCCTCTTTCACGCCGCCGTGCACGACCTCGGCAAGGTCGACGCCGATTCGATCACGCTCGAGCAGTTCGCCGACAAGCTCGCGCAAAGCTACGAAGAGGTGAAGCTCCTGTCGCGGCTCGCGCACGAGATGAACTCGTCGGGCGACCCCGCCGGCGTGGTGGGGCGGCTCTGCGACGACCTCGCGGCGCTGATGCCGTTCGGATTCGTCGGCGTCGCCTTCACGAGCGACGCGCGCGTCCACGAAGCGCTTCGCGGCCGACTCTTCCTCGCTCAAGGTACGCGTCTCTCGAACGCCGATGCCGGTGCGGCGACGCGCGGCATGCTCGATCGGCTCATCGCCAATCGCGATGCGAAGGTCCTTCGCCCGGGCGACGACTCGCTCGCCGCGCCGCACGGTTCGGAACTCATCGGCCATCCGATCGATCACGACGGCAACGTCGTCGCTGCGCTCGTCACGGGCGAGAAGGCGGGCGACGTCATCGAGCGCGAGATCAGCAGCTTCGAGCTGCAGATCCTCGGCGCTGCCGCGGAGAACCTCGGCACGTATCACCAGAACGTGTGCCGATTCGCCGAACAGCAGGCGATGTTCCGCGGCACGCTCGGCGCGATGATCGCCGCGCTCGATGCGAAGGACCCGTACACCGCGGGTCACTCGGAGCGGGTCGGCCTGCTCGCGCGGCAGATGGCGACGGCGCTCGGCCTCGACGGCCAGACCGCGCGGCGCTACGAGATCGCCGGGCTCGTCCACGACGTCGGCAAGATCGGCGTGCCCGAAGCTGTGCTGTGCAAGACGGGCAAGCTCACCGAAGCAGAGTTCGCGCTCATCAAGCTCCACCCCGAGATCGGCCATCGCATCCTGAAGGACATCCCGGCGATGCAGTACGTCTTGCCTGGCGTGCTGCACCACCACGAACACTGGAATGGCAAGGGCTATCCGCACGGCATCGCCGCGGACGCCATCCCGCTGCAAGCTCGCGTGCTCGCGCTTGCCGACACGTTCGACGCGATGAGTTCGAATCGATCATATCGCTCCGCACTCTCGCGCGACCGCGTGCTGGCTGAGCTGGTGCGATGCGCCGGCACGCAGTTCGACCCCGCCCTCGTGCCCACGTTTGTGGCGATCGACTTCGGCGAGTTCGACCGGCTCCTTCGCCAGCACGCTCAGTCCACGCCCGCCCTCCGCGCCGCGGCGTGAGCGTCCCCTCTACTGTGCCTCCCACCGCCACGTCGACGCCATCGGCATCATCGTGCCAGCGCCGCCGAAGCCGGGCGGCGCGTAGACGGCGTACGTGGGGTAGTGCGTGAAGGTGACGTTGTCGCCCGTGACGGAGTAGTTGCCGCCAACGATGGTGTTACCGATCGCGGTGTTGCGTTGGGCGTTCGAGGTGAGGTTGCCTGAGACGTAGATCAGCCCCTCGATGCGGGACGGGTACGAGTCGGTCTGGTCGCTGTCGGTCGTGCCGCCCGACCAGGGGTAGGGGCTGTTGCTCGGGTTGAAGTTGACGGTCTCGCTTGCTTCGTTCAGCTGGGCACCGCTGCCCATGTTGAACGACATGGAGATGTTCCCCTTCACCAGCAGGCACGGCATGCCAGGATCAGCGGGAGTCCAATGCAGTGCGTCGACGCCTCCGCCGAGCCCGATTCGCGAGCCCGAGCCCGGGTTGAGCAGCACGATCGTGCCCACGATGCGCGAGCGAGTGATCTGGATGTCGTTTCCTTCGCAGTCGATGACGTAGACGCCGCGATCGTTGGCGCTGACGAAGAAGTATCCGCTCGACGCCGGCGTGATGAGCTTTCGGTCGATCGCGCCACCGCTGATGGAGCTCCACGGAATGCGCGTGCCGACGGCGAGGTAGTAGTCGAAGGCGTTCGCGTCAGGTAGCGCCATCTGCGGCTGATTCGCTAGCTGCACGCCGACGAGATTGATGCCCAGCAGGTTGATGGAGACGCTGCTGCTGAGGTTGGCGTTGATGTTCACCGAGCCGCTGCCGCCCGAGACGGTGCCGTTGCAGTGGATGGTCCGGCCCGACGCGTTGAGCGTCGCGTTGCTGAGCGTCATGTTCCCGCCCACGGTGAGCGCGTTCGACAGCGCGGGGAGCGGCGTTGAGCCGGTGAGCACGACGCTGAGCACGCGCGTCGCCCTCCCGTACCGGCCGTAGCCGTAGACGCGGACGGCATGCGTCGGCGCGTTCGAGAGGTTGCCGTCGGTCTCGTCGACGAGCTTGAAGCTCATCGTCCCGCCGCCCTGGGCCGCGACGCGCGTCACCTCGACGTTGTTCGTGAACGTGGTGCGCCAGTTCGAGTCGGCATTGATGCGCGCGATCGCCCACGAGACGGCCGACTCCGCGAGCACCTCGGCGCGCTGCGCGTCGACCGACAGCGCCGCCTGGCGGATCGCGATCTGGTTTGCCATCGCGCCGGCGAGCGCCATGATCGCCACGAGCGCGATGACGGCCGCGATGAGCAGGTACGCCGTGCCACGGCGGGCGCGAGCGATTCGTGCGAGATTGGCGGGAGCAACGAGTGTCATCGCAGCACGTTCGCAGTGTTGATCGACGTCGTCAGCGGCGCGCCAGCCCCGACGTCGAGCGAGATGTCCACCGATGTCACGTGCGAACCCGAACTGCCGGGGCGGCGCTCGGTGGCGTCGTTCTTGCCTTTCAGCGCGGTGAAGCTGTACGTCTTTCCGGTGTCGCTGGTGACGGTGACGACGATCTCCTTCAGGCCCTGATCGGTGGCGCTGGTCGTCGTCGGCGCGGACGGGCTGACGAGGCGCACCGTCGTCGCGCGGCGCCAGCCGGTGAAGCCGGTGATGGTCGTCCCGGACCGCTGCACCGGCGGCGACTCGGTCAGGCCGTTGTAGTCGCTGACGTCGTCGAAGTTCGCCCGCGTCTGGCCAGTGGTGACGCCGTTCGGGTCGAGGTAGCGCGCCTGCAGGATCTCGCCGAGCAGCTCTCGTGCCAGTCCGGATGCGCGGGACAGCTCGGTCTGCGTCGCACGCGATCGCGACGAGTCGCCGATCAGCTGCAGCGTCGGCACGAGGACGAGCGCGACCAGCACGCACCCCATCACCGCTTCCACCAGCGTGAACGCGTGTCGGCCCGCGGGATGTTGTCGAGGCGAGGCATTCATTGAAGTGTGGTCACCGTCCCGAACACGCGCAGGATCATCGACTCCGTGCCCGACGTCGGCGTCGACCAGCTCGAGCCGCCGTTGCTGGTGAAGCACTCGCGGGCGTTGGTGAGCGCCGGCGAGACGGTAAATCGAAAGCCCACGTCGGCGTTGTACGTGAGCAGTTGGTCGGATTTGGCGACGATCACCATCCCGTTCGCGGGCGAGAGATCGACGACGGGCGTCGAGAACGTGAAGTTAGTCCAAGCGTCTGTCAGGGCGAGCGACGAGGCGTTGATGCTGCTGCTCGCGAGAACGGTTGCGGTCGGCTTGAACGCGGCATCTGCAGCGCGCACTTCCAGCGTCACCGTGCCCAGGCTGATAAGCGACTTCTTTCGGACCAGCAGTTGAGCACGTGTGATCTTCCAGCTCACCACATTCGCAGCGAACGTCGGCTTGAAGTATTGCGCTTCCCAGTTCGCGGAGTTGATGTCGCAGATGCCGTCGCGAGCACCGGTGTAGCTCCAGAGTTCCTGCTCGGCGCTCTCGACGAGCTTGGTTGCAGTGACGGTGGCGGTGGCGTAGCTGAAGTTCAGGTTCGAGACGCCCGTGAGCAGGGTTACCGGCGACAGCGAGTTGTAATTGACGTACAGGGTGCCGTTGTTAGTCCAATAGCGAATCCATTCGGGATCGCCGTCGCTGTCACGGTCGGCGACGAACAGCGAGATGGCGCTCGATCCGGTCTCAGTGATCTGCGTGGCAGACTTGATGTCGAGGGCCATCTGATCCAGGACGCGTCGCGCGTCAGCCGTGCGGGCGACAGAGTCGTTGGATGTGGTCATCGGGGTCGCACGGGTGGTGAGGATCGTCACCGCCGCGCAGGCCGACAGCAGGAGCACGAGGATCGCGCTCGCCACGATCATCTCGGTGAGCGTGAAGCCTCGGCGAGGTTGACGCGCGCGTGGCATCACGACATCGTCGCCTTTCCGGTGGTCTGATTGAGCGTGATCGTGCGCCGCGTCGAGCCGATCTGCACCACGACCGATCCGCCGCTGCTGGGCCTGCCGAAGATGTCGAACTGGACCCACGTGTTGCCGCCAAAGCTGGGGCTTGCGAGGTCGACGCGGTACGGCTCAGCGCTCAGGGCGACGGAGTACGCGGAGCCCGGTGCCTTCAGGTCCGCGACGCCTGCCAGCTTGTAGAGGTCGGACGTGGTGTCGAACTCGACGCGGAGCACCCGGCTCGTCGCGATCGCCTGCTGACGGGCGTATTCGAGGTCGGCGATGACGCGTCGGGCGGCGGTGTCGACGCGGTAGCGTGACGTCGAGTTCGTGAAGCGCGGGAAGGCGATCGCCGCGAAGACGCCGACGAGCACCATCACGAGGATCAGCTCGATGAACGTGAATGCGCGAGGTTGGCGATTACGACGCGACATCGGATCGGACGGGTGCTGAACGATCGGTCATCACAGCGGAGCGGCCGCGCGGTCGCGTTGGAGGCGATCCGCGCGGCCGCGGGGCGGTGTGGGCTCAGCGACTGTTGGACTGTGCCGGAGCGGTCGTAGCGGCCGACACGGAGGCTTCGGGGGTGTTCAGTTAATAGGCGTTGTACGCAGTGCCGCCCGAGTCGGTCACGGAGCTGGCCAGGTTCGGGCGGATCTCACCGGTGGTGGCGTTGTAGAACCAGCCGGCCGTGCCCGCGCCGATCGTGGCGGTACTGGCATCGGCGATGGAGGCGGTACGCGTCGTCGACGGACCGACCTTCAGCGCCGGGATCGCGCGAAGGTAGGGGCCGTACGCAAACGTGCTGGTCTTCGTCGCGTTGGTGTTGCCACTCACATCCGTGTAGGTGACGAGCTGGTCGCGGAAGCTGGCCACTGTCGGGAAGGTGCCGTTGTGTTCCGCGGCGTAGAGGTCGATCGCCTTGCGAAGCACCGCGAGGTCGCCCGCGACGGCGCTGTCCGTCGCGCCGGCGGCACCGCGGCTGAGGCGCGGGATCGCGATCGCGGCGAGGATTCCGATGATCACGACCACGATCACCAGCTCAACCAAGCTGAAGCCCGATCGAACGCTTCGAGGAAGGGCAAGAATGTTCTTCATGTCGGATCTCTCCGTCTCTCTTGAGTTGCCGTCCGCCCCGGCGTCGAGCAGGGTGTGCTTCGATCGCCCGCGGACTCATCGTCTTCATCGGTCCAATGAACGTGTGGCTTAACCGCCCTTGCTCACCTATGGCGTCGTGGCGCCTCGTCGCCTGGCGGGCGTCGAGCTATCGGTCGTCTCGTCGCGCATGCGCAGTTCGATTCTCTCGCCAGAACCGGATTGAAACGTGGCCGAGGTAGCCGTCACCTCGATGAGCCGCATGCCGTCGATCGACTGTCCGCGCTTCACGAGCACACCGTTGATGATGGCGGCCCGCGAGTTGCCGGACGTCATCACGCCGGTCATCCGATACTTCGATGCAAAGGTCGTCGCGGTGGCTTCCGACGCGCGCGCCGAGTTGGCCGGCGCGAGCGACTTCGCGAACGGATCGTTCGGCGGGTTGGCCGCGTCGGTCGCTGTGGCACGCAGCCGAGCGCCGAGCGACTGCGGGGCAGACTTCGGCGTTGGCGGCGCGACCGCTGCCTCAACGGCCGCGTTCGGCGACGTCGCAGCCGCACGAGGTACATCGACGGCGGGCGCGCCGGCCGCGTTGACCTGTGCGGGCCCGCCGAACTGGTCGTACAGCAGCACGATCAGTCCCGCGCCGGCGATGCCGAGCAGGGCCTTCTGCAGCGTGGTGAGCTTCTTCAGGTTCATCGCGTCGCACCTCGCCAATCACTTCGTGTCCACGGATGCCGACGCCGTCGGCACTTCGGGGCGGCTGTACCAGAGCAGGTTCATCTCGAATCGCAGCTCGCCGGCGTCGGTGCCGTCGGCGGAGAGGGAGAACGTGTTCACGCTCGTCTCCGGCGTCTCCTCGCGCAGCACACGCATGAACGTGTGACACGCGTTGAAGCTGCCGCGACCCGTCACGCGGATGGGCTGCGTCGCCAGCATCGGGCCGCTGGTGAGTTTGCCGGGGTCGATCGTCTCGACGGTCAGTCCCGACCAACCGGCCAGTTCCGCGAGGCGGGCCAATTGCTCGTTGATGGCACGAGGCGACGCGAACTCGATCGGTGTCTGTGTGAGCTCGACCTTTGATTGCTCGAGCTGGCGCTCGGCCAACTGCCGCGATCGCTGGAGCCGCTCCTGGCGAGCCTGCTGATCTGCGATCTGCGCGTGCAACTTCTCGACGGCGTGCTCGCGTAGCTGCATCGGCAGGATCGTCGTCACGTAGAGCGCGCCGGTGAGCAGCCCGAACGCCGCGGCACCGATGGCGTGCTGTGCGAGCGGCTTCTCGCGGATGAACGTGTTCAGCTCGCGACGCGTCATCGCCGCACCTCCTCGTCGGGGGCGACGCACGTCACGTCGAACGAGACGGCGCCCGCGCCGGTCAGATCTCGGCCGGACCGGACGAGGTCGACCGCGTCGAACAATCCGAGCTTCTGAAGGCGGACCGTGAACTGTGATGCCTGCAGCTGAGACGGCGCAGTGCCGCTCAGCGACAGCGAGAGCCGTGGCGCGGATTGCCCCGGCACGGCCGACGCGGCGACGGATGCGTCGAGCTTCATCTCGCGCAACGACACGTCGGGTGATGCGACCGAGCCGATCGTGCGGAGCAGGGCACTCCAGTCTGGCCGATCGAGGGCGGCGCGGCGCATGTCGATCGTCTTGCGGGCCTCGGCCAACTCGCTGCGCAGCTGCGCAAGGCTGTCCTCGGAGCGGCGCAGCTCGATGTCACCCCGCGCGAGCTTCGACTCCAGCGACTCGCGCCCATCGGCCGCGAACAGCGTCGAGATGGCCCACCCGGTCGCGATGAGCGACGCGTACGCCATCGACGCCATCGCCCAGCGATGCAGGATGCGCCGGCACGACAAGCGTCGGCGTCGCGAGCTGGAGAGGAGGTTGATGGAGGTGCGAGTCACAGTGGCGTAAGTATTATTCGAAGTCGTTCAGCGCCAGCCCGAGGGCAGCCAGCAGTTGTGGGTTGTTGGAATCGACCGCGAGCTGCGGATGCGCGAAGCCCAGCTGAGCCGGAGCAACCGGCACGGCGACGTGCGGCAGCCGCGCGGCGATCTCGCGCACGAGCCCGGCGATGCGGGCGCCGCCGCCCGCGAGCGATACGCCCGCGATGCGGAGCGACGGGTACCGATGCGTGGCAAACGCGACGCTGCCCTCGATCTCGCGGGCGATGGTTTCCGCATGCTGCACAATGAGCGAGCGGAGCCGGGCGTGCTTCGGGGCGAGCGATGCATCGGCCGACGCTGCGTCGTCACCTCGGGCGAGCACGCAGTCGGCCTCGTCGTCGTCGAGACGCAGGTCGGCTCCGATCGACCCGCGCAGGATGTCCAGGCCTGCGTCGGCGACGGCACGCTGGTAGACCACTCGGCCGTCATGGGCGAGCGCGATGGTTGCCGCAGACGCGCCGAGCTCGGCGATCACCAGCAAACCCTTCAGCGACAGCGATTGCGCCGCGCGGGCCAGCGCACACGCGTGGGCATCGACCGCGACGACGTCCAGCCCGGCCGACTCGAAGCGGCTGACGAACGCATCGGTCTCCGCATCCAGTGCGGCGACGGCCATCACGGTCGACGCCGTGGACGAGGACGCCCGTGCCGAAGCAGGTAGCGGCCAGTACGACATCTCGAACGATGCTGAATCGAGCCGCGTGAGCCTACGCATCTCCGCCTCGGCGATCCGCGCCACGGGTACGCCGGGCGCGGCGGTCGGCAATTCGAAGACCTCGCTGCGCAGCGCCTCCGCCGGGCAGGCCACGACGACGTGTCGGCCGGTGAATCCGAGGCGAACGAATGCTTCGTCGAGCGCGGCGAACGTCTCTGCGTCGGTGGCACCAGCGCGACGCGGCATCGACAGCGCGGCGGCGATCCGCACGCCCTGCGTGCGCGTGCGCTCGAGTTGCACTGCCTTCACGTGGCGCGTGCCGAAATCGACGCCGATGGCGGATCGCTTGCGGAAGAAGTTCACGACCGACCTCCTCTCTGGGCGGCAGAGACGAGGTCGAAGAGCGGCAGGAACATGCTCATCGCGATCGCGCCGACGATGACGCCGAGGATGATCAGGATGGTCGGCTCGATGAGGCTGGTGAGCGCCTTCATCGCGGTGTCGTTTTCTTCGTCCAGGAATTCCGCCATCTGCACGAGCGGCCCGCCGAGTCGACCGGACTGCTCGCCGGTGCGGATCGCCTCCTGCACGGGCGGGCTGATGAGGTCGCTGGTGGCGAGCACCGCGCTGACCGGCTCGCCGCGCCCGACGGCTTCTTCCGCGCTCGCGAGCAGCGCGACGTAGCTCGAGTGCGTCGATCCCTCGCGGGCGAGGCGCAGCGCGTCGAAGAGCGACACGCGGCTCTCCAGCAGCGTGCCGAGCATGCGGGCAAGCCGCGCGGTCATCAGGCTTCGGACGAGGATGCCGACGCGCGGGATCTTCAGCAGCAGGGCGTTGATCGCGTCTGTGCCGTGGCCGCGCGAGATCCAATAGACGAGTCCGAACCCGCCGAGCACGGCCGCGGGCACGATTGCCCACCAGTAGTTCCACAGCATGCCGCTGATCCACATCAGCACCTTCGTGCTGGGTGGCAGCTCGCTGCCAAGCTCGGCAAACAAGTCGCTGAAGCGCGGCAGCACGAAGAGCAGCAGCGTGAGCGTGACGACGGTGCCCAGCGAGATGAGCAACGCGGGGTACACCATCGCACCGATCAGCATGCTGCGCAGCTTGAGCTGCTTGCGGGTGATCTGCGAGAGGCGTTCGAGCATTGCGGGCATGTCGCCGCTCGTTTCGCCGGCGCTGATGAGGCTGAGCGCGACGGCATCGAAGACGGCGGGGTGCTTGCGCATCGATTCCGACAGCGGCACGCCGCTCTCGACGCCTTCGCGGAGCGAGGTGACAACGCTGCGCCAGGCAGGGTCTTCGGCCTGCTTTTCGACGGACTGGATCGCCTGCACGAGCGGTGTGCCGGCAGCGACGAGCACTTGCAGCTGCCGGCCGAACATCGCGAGGCAGCGCAGTCGCTTGCCGTAGCCGAGCGAAGACTTCCTCGTTCGTCCGCCGGCGGCCGTCGCTTCGCGGACGTCGGTGACGAACAGGCCCTTTCGGCGCAGCAGGTCTGACGCCTCGGCGGCGTTGTTCGCGTCGATCTGACCGGACGACGATTGCCCGATCGCGTCATATGCGGTGTACGCGAAGGTCATGCGGCCTCCTTCGCTTTGGCAGCCGGCTTGGCGTGCTCTTCCTCGGCGTCATCCGCGTGCGTGACGCGCAGCACCTCGTCGAGCGACGTTCGCCCATTCAGGGCGAGCTTGACGCCTTCCTCGCGCAGCGTGAGGACGCCTTGCTTGCGGAGCAGTTCGCGCATCTCGTGCAGCGAGCCGCCGCGGTGGACGAGGCGGCGGACCTCGCTCGTCGCGGGCATGACTTCGTACACGCCCAAGCGGCCGCGATAGCCGGTGTCGTGGCACTTCGTGCAACCCTGGCCGCGGCGGAACGGTCGGCCGGTCTGTGCGAGCAGGCCTGCATCGGACAGCTCCTGCTGGCTCGGGAAGTAGTTCGTGGCGCAGTCGGGGCAGAGCGTGCGCGTGAGGCGCTGCGCGATCACGCCGACGAGCGCACCGGCGAGCAGGTAGGGCTCCACGCCCATGTCGAGCAACCGCGCCACGCTGCTGGCGGCATCGTTGGTGTGAAGCGTCGCCAGCACGAGGTGCCCGGTGAGCGCAGCCTGCACGGCGACGCGCGCGGTCTCCTCGTCGCGGATCTCGCCGATCATGATGACGTCGGGGTCCTGACGCAGGATGCTGCGCAGCGCTTTGGCAAACGTCATGCCGATGTTCGCCTGCACCTGGATCTGGTTGACGAGGTCGAGCTGGTATTCGACCGGATCCTCGACGGTGACGAGGTTCACCTCGGGCCCGCGGAGGAGGTCGATGGCGCTGTAGAGCGTGGTGGTCTTGCCCGAGCCGGTCGGGCCGGTGACGAGGAAGAGGCCGTGCGGGGCGTCCAGCATCTTGCGGACGGTGCCCAGCGTGTCGTCGCGGAAGCCGAGGTCTTCGAGGCGGACGCGCAGGTTCGCCTTGTCGAGCACGCGGAGCACCAGCTTCTCGCCGAGCAGGGTGGGCATGCTGCTGACGCGCAGGTCGATCTCGCGCCCCTCGGCGACGATGCGTACGCGGCCTTCCTGCGGAAGGCGCTTCTCGGCGATGTCCATCTTCCCGATGACCTTTAGACGCGACACGATCGACGCGTGCATGCCCGGCGGCGGCTTCATCAGGTCGCGCAACACACCGTCGATGCGGTAGCGGATGCGCGTGCCCTTCTTGTCGGGCTCGACGTGGATGTCGCTCGCGCCGTCGCGGACGGCGCTCAGCAGCACCACGTTCACCAGGTTGATGATCGGGCTGCCGTCGATCATGCGATCGAGGTCCGTCACCGGCGTCTCGTCGACGCTCTCGCGCTCCATCACCTCCACGTCGCTCTCGGCGAGGCTGGTGAGGAACGAGTTCACGTTCACGTTGCCCGACTTGTACTTCGCGATGTACTCGTTGATGTTCGGCGCGAGCGCCAGGACCGGGCGGATGCGGCACTTGGTGAGCTGGCGCAGCCGGTCGATCGACGGAAGGCTCTGCGGCTCGGCCATCGCGACGGTGAGGGTGTCGCGGACCTTGAACATCGGGATCGCGACGAGCCGCTGCGCTTCGTCGGCGCCGACGAGCGAGAAGAGGGCCGGATCGACCAGGCCGTGACGGAGCACGCAGCCCGCGATGCCCGTCGCCTTGGAGAGCGCAGCGACGAGCGCGGCCGGCTGGACGATGCCGCGCGCGACGAGCAGTTCGCCCAGCATGACGCCGGTCTCGCGCTGCGCGACGAGTGCCTCGTCGAGCTGTTCCTGCGTGATGAGCTTCTCGTTCACGAGCAGCTCGCCGACGCGAAGTTTCTTCTCTCCTACGTTCACGATTGCATCAGTCGGTCACAGGTAACTCCGCACGGCGACGTTCACGTCGTCGTACACCTCGACGCTTTCAAGCCAGCCGGTCAGCGACAGCACCTCGCGCACGGTGGGCGTCGGGCTGAGCAGCTTTAGCGCGCGGCCCTCATCGGTGAACTGCTCGGCGGCGTCGGCGATCGCTTCCAGCCCTGCACTGTCGACGAACGGGATGCCGCTCGCGTCGACGACGACGCGGCCGAGCGCGCGCGTGGCGGCGTCGAGCAGGCGCTTCTTGAACGCGCCGGCTTCGTCGGCACCTGCGAGCGCGCCCTGCGGCCGAAGCAGCAGGACGGCTCCGTGAGTCTGTTCGGCGATCTCCATGCGGTCACGCTGCCTTTGCCATCGGTGCGGCGTCGTTCACGATCGGCAGGCTGATCGTGAACGTGCTGCCCTTGTCGAGTTCGGATTGCACGGTGACGTCGCCCCCGTGGAGCCGGGCGACGTCGCGCGAGAGCACGAGCCCGAGCCCGGTGCCGGTGATCTTCGACACGCGCGCGTCCTGCGCGCGGTAGAAGCGGTTGAACAGCTTTGGCAACTCCACCGCGCTGATGCCGATGCCGGTGTCGCTGATCGAGAGGCGGAACTGCTTCGCGTCGTCCTCGACGAAGACGCGGACGGTGCCGCCCTCGGGTGTGTACTTGATCGCGTTCCCGACCAGGTTGTGCATCGCGAGCATGAGCTTGTCGCGGTCGCCGCGCAGTTGCGGGAACTTCGGCGGCATCTCGAGGACGAACTTGATGTTCTTGGCGTCGGCCTGCGGCTTGAGGTCGCGGGCGAGGTCGGCGAGGACGCGGTCGAGCTTCACGTCGTCGAGCCGCAGCTTCATCGCGCCTGCCTCGATCTCGGACACGTTCAGCATGTCGCTGACGATGCGTTCGAGCCGACGCGACTCGGTGTTGAGCAGGTTCATGTGCTGCGCGATCGTGGCGGCGTCCATCTGCGGCGTGTCGAGCGCATCCTCGATCGCGAGCCGCATGTTAGTGAGTGGGGCGCGCAGCTCGTGCGTGACCTGCGAGATGAAGCGATTGCGCGACGCGTCGGCGGTGCGCTGCTGGGTGACGTCTTCGAGGGTGAGCAGGACGCCGCCGTTGTCGTCGCGGCGGAGGGGGCGCATGCCGATCTTCAGCACGCTGTCGCCGAGGTCGCCGGGCAGGCGGAACTCGAACGATTTGCGGGTGGCAGGCGTCGTTCCGAGCGCGGCCAGTTCCGGCGCGGCGAGGAGCGAGGCGATCTTCGCGCCGGGCATGTCGGTGCGTTTGTGGCGGAGCAGCGCTGCGGCCGCGCCGTTGGCGTGGCGGACGGTGCCGGCGTCGTCGAGGACGATGATGCCCGTGCTAAGACCGTCCACGGCGCTCTCGAGGTCGTTCGACGAGACGCGGCGGTCGCTGAGCAACTCGCGGGCGCGTTGGCCCTCGGCGAGGTCCCGGTTGCGCTCGGCGCGGGCGAGCAGGTCGTTCCAGGCTTGCGCTTCGATGCCGAGCGTCGGGTCGATCCGCGCTGCGGCAGCAGAGCCGTTCGCATCGGCGGGTCCGAGCTTGAGCAGGGCTTCGCGGATGAGCGTGAGCGACTTCAGACGCCCGCGCACCCGGCGGTAGTGAATCCAGTGTGCGAGCAGACCCGCCACGGCGATCAGGGCGACGCAGGTGACCGCGTCGGCACGCATGGCGGGATAGGTGGACGGGCCGGCCTTGAGTTCGAGCGTCGCCGGGCCGCGACCGTCGATCGAAAGCGATCGCGTGATCACGCCCGCGGCAGCGAGCGAAGCGTCGTCGTCCACCGGGCCGGCCGACCAGCGTTCGGGGAGCGCGGGAAGGTTGATCCGCGACGGCGTCGCATCGGCGATCACCCGGCCGTCAGGAATGACAACGCGAAGCGACTCCAGCTTTCGCTGATCGGCGGCTTCGATGATGAGTTGTCGAAACGCTGACGTGTCGCCCGAGGCGAGCATCGTTTCGCCCGACCGCGCGAGTACGGCCGAGAGCACTTCCATCTCGGTGCGCTGCGATGCGTCGGCGGCGTTCTTCGCGCGGATGTTCCAGAGCGTCCACGCCGCCCCAAGCGTGACGACCAGCACGGCCGCCATGATCAATCCCGACGCGGCGCTCAGGCCTTCGCCGGCGAGCATTCGACGAAGCGACGAGCCGCCGGTGCTTCCGGCGAAGCCTGTAACCACCCCGGCCGCGGAGGCGGCGGGCGCGGGCTGAGGATGCGGGTCGGTCGGTGTGTGGCTCATGCCGGGTCGGACCTCTCGTTCGCTGACGGACGCGGCGCGCACGGCGTGGACAGCCGGACGGAGCGTCTGTCGGCGTATCGGGTGTTGCTCGACGCGGGTTAAGCGGTTGAAGCGGTGATGCGGCTCGTGCGTTGTGCCGCGGATCGCCGGACGCTGCGGCAGAGGTGGGACGCAGCGGTTTATCGACCCCGCGCTGCAGCGCGACTGACATGGCCCACAAATGCCAAGCTCCGGACGTAAATGCGTGGGTTTCGCCGGGGCCGCTCGGTTAGCTTCATCGACATGCTCACTCGACGACTCGGCCGGACCGGACTCACCGTCAGCGCGATCGGCTTCGGCTCGTGGAACATCGGCGGCCAGTGGGGCGACGTGTCGGACGAGACGGCGCTCGCCACGGTCCGCGCGGCGCTCGACGCCGGCGTCACGTTCTTCGACTCCGCCGACGCCTACGGCGAACCTGTCGGCAGGAGCGAGTCGCTGATGGGCCTCGCGCTGCGCGGCGCGCGCGATCGCGTCGTGATCGCGACGAAAGTTGGCAACTTCGCACGTCGGCAGGGGCAGGCGCTTTCGTACACGCACCCGCTGCACGTCGAATTGTGCTGTGACGCATCGCTCAATCGCATGAAGATCGACACGATCGACGTGTATCAGTGCCACATCGGCGACCCGGCGCAGCCCGAGGTGTTCTGGGAGGCGTTCGAGTCGCTCAAGCGAAAGGGCAAGATCCGCTTCGGCGGCATCAGCACGAACAGCGTGGAGTCGCTTCGGAAGTTCGACGCGCAGAAATCGTGCGCGGTCGTGCAGCTCGATTACTCGCTCGTGAACCGCGGGCCCGAGAAGGAGCTGCTGCCCTTCGCTCAGCAGAACGACATCGGCGTGATCGTGCGCGGCCCGCTCGGGATGGGCGTGTGCGCGGGGAAGTTCTCGGCCGACACGACGTTCGACGACTCGGTGCGGAAGGGCTGGAACGAAGGCGCGGGCCGGGAGAAGTTCCTGGCGAACCTGAAGACGATCGAAGCGTGCCGGTTTCTGGAGCGTGCGGATCGGCCGCTCGCGCAGGCCGCGCTGCAGTTCGTCATCTCGCACCCGGCCGTCGCGACGGCGATCCCAGGCGCGAAGTCGCCCGAGCAGGCGCGGGCCAATGCTCGGGCGGGTGAGGCTTCGCTGACGCGGGATGAGCTATCGCGATTGAGTGCTTAACCGGGGAGCACGCTCCCCGCGTCTTCACTCAACAGTCTCACTTCCCGAGCCACTTCTCCCAGTTCTTCCCGTACGCGTCGGCGTTCTCCTTCGTCACCTGCGTGAGCGGGTCGACCATGATCGGGTCGGCGGGCGACTTGCCGTTCACGATCTTCTCAAGCAGCGTCGCTACGCTCTTCTCGCCCCAGCCGTAGCAGTCCTGGGCGAAGAGCGTCTGCACGTGGCCGCTCTTCAGATAGCCGAGCTGGGCCGGCAATGCGTCGCAGCTGGCGACCTTGATCGTGCCGGGCTCCCACTTCAGCGCGTTGACGGTGAAGAGCGGCCAGCCGCCGATGAAGCACCAGCCCTGGATGCCGGGGTTGACGTTGGTCGCCGTCGCGACGGCTTCGGCGGCCTTCTCAGGTGTCTCCTCGTGGTAGAAGACGCCGCCGCTCGCTTCGAGCAATTTCATCTTCGGGTACTTCTTCAATTCTTCCTTCGCGGCGTTCACGCGGATCTGCAGGTTCGTGCCCGACTGGTTGCCACCCAGGATGGCGACCGTGCCTTCCTCGTTCATGCTCTTGGCGAGCGACCGCATGATGACCTGCCCGACCATCGCGTGGTCGGAGCCGTAGTAGGCGAAACGCTTGCTGCGCGGCGAGTCGGAGTCGAACGTCATCACGGGGATGCCCGCTTCGACCGCGCGGTCGATCGCGAGCTTGAGCGTGTCGCCGTCCGTGCACGAGACGGCGATGCCCTGCACGCCCGCGCGGATCAGCGCGTCGACGTTCTCCACCTGCTTCGCGGCGTCCTCGCTCACCGGCGTGCGCCAGTCGATCGTCACGTCGGCGTTGTACTTCTCGCCGAGCGATTTGGCGGCGTCCTTCGCGCCGCTGTACGCGGCTTGGAAGACGTCGTTCGACTGACTCTTCGCGACGAGCCCGATCACGATCTTCCGCTTGCCCGACGCGGCCTGCGTGGCGGACGAAGAAGACGAGCCGGAATCGCCGCAGCCGATCATGGCAAGCAGCAGACAGAGGGATGCGAGCAGGGAGACGAGTTTCATGGAGTTCCTCCTCGTTGCGGGGCCTGTGCGAGCGAGAGATTAACCGCGGACGACGCGGAGCAGAAACAGCGACGGAGGTGAGACAGCGAGAGCGCCGTCCGGCTCCCTCCCCCGCTTGCGGGGGAGGGCTGGGGTGGGGGTCAGCGTCGGACGCAGCCGCAAGATCGAGCGCCTCGACGCTCGCGAGCCACGTCGCTCTTCCGCCCGCCCCCTCCTAGCCTCCCCCGCAAGCGGGGGAGGGACCAGAGAAGGCTCACCGCTTTCGAATCGCCTCGCTCAGTCGATCCAGCGCCACCGCCACGACGATCGACAGGCCGACGATGATGAGCTTGTAGTCCTGGTTGTAGCCGGTGATCTGGATGGCGTTCTCGATCATCGCGAGCACCAGCGTGCCGAGGAGTGCGCCGAGCGCGGTGCCGCGCCCGCCAGCGAGGCTCGCGCCGCCGATCACGGTCGCGGCCACCACCTGCAACTCGTAGCCCGTGAAGCTGCCGGCGCTCACCGTCTTGAACCAGCCGAGCGAGACGAATCCCGCCAGCCCGGCCAGCATGCCGGAGAGGGCGTAGACGAGCAGCTTCGTCCTCGCGACGTTCACGCCGCACAGTCTCGCGGCCTCTTCGTTGCTGCCGATCGCGTACACGCGCCGGCCCGCGATGGTGTATCGCAGGAACACCCAGCCCAGCGCGACCACGCCGAGCGTGACGATCAACGGCCCCGGCTTTTGTCCGAAGATGGGCAGGGTGATGAGGTTGGTCAGGCTGTGCTCGGGCAGCTCCGCGCCGCCGCGCGGGAGCGTCTTCGCGCCCGTGGGCAGGACGAGGGTGATGCCGCGAAAGATGGAGAGCGTCGCGAGCGTGACGATGAACGGGTGCATGCGCAGCCCGACGATGACCGCGCCGTTGAACAGCCCGCACGCGAGCCCGACGCCGAGCGGCAGCAGGATCGAAACCGGCGCCGCCGACCACGATGCCGGGTCGAGCGTCTGCAGCGCCCACGCCGTCACGTACGCGCTCAGCGCCATCGTCGAGGCGACCGAGATGTCGATCCCGCCCGCGATGACGACGATGGTCATGCCCATCGCCATGATGGCGTAGTAGCTCATCGGCGTGGCGATGCCGTCGATGAGGTTGCGCGCGTTGAGGAACGGGTTGGACTGGCCCGGGGCAAGGCCGAGCTGGCCGTAGATGGAGAGTGCGAGCACCATCGCCGCGACGACGCAGACGAGGCCGAGTTCGTCGAACCGACGGCCGCCAGACCGGGCACGGGTGGGGGAGGGCGATGGGGATTCAGTGGAGGTCATGCCGAGAGGGGCGGCAGCGTACCACGTCCGGGGGCCTTACGAACGGGCGCGGGATCGGCTCGACAGGGGGTTTTGCACAGTTGCGCGCCGGATAGGCACTCAGGCAAGCCCCGATGGGCTTTGCCTAGAGACGCGTCGTTTGTCCGCTGCTGGCCGGGCGAAACGCTTCGTTCTGCGGCGATTCTACGAAGGGGCATCATTTTCTAATCGGCCGGTATCACGATTGCTTACTCCGCTGATGGAACCACGTCTGTCGACCGCGCTTCATCCTATGAAAACCGAATCGTCTGCGTCGCCGCAACGGTGAGTTGCGGGATCCGGTTGCGCTTCGCGCGCGGAGTGTGCGTCTATGAGCGTTCGTCGCTTTCGGCCCTGGCGTTGGTTGGCGTCAGGCGTGTTGACAGTCTTGGTCCTGAACCTGATCGGGTTCCTCCTGCCGTCCGCAAAGGCGCAGGACGCCGCCGCGCCGACGACGGCGCCCGCTGCGGCGGCCGCCCCGGCGACTCCGCCGGCGCCGCTTCCCGACCCCCAGGGGTGGAACGGCGGGCCGCAGGAGCTGCTGTTCACGCCGAATAGTTACCTTTCCGGCTGGGCCACCGGTGTCGCCGAAGACGACGGCAAGGGCGGGCTCAAGAGCTGGAAGCCTTACGCGGACCCTGAAAATCCCACGCCCAAGGAGCTGTCGAAGAACATCGCCAAGTCGTTCTACAGCATCAACTTCGTCTGGACGCTTATCTGCGGCTTCCTGGTGATGTTCATGCAGGCGGGCTTCGCGCTCGTCGAGACCGGCCTGTGCCGTGCGAAGAACGCCGCTCACACGATGTGGATGAACTTCATGGTCTATGCCCTGGGCATGACCGGCTTCTTCATCTGCGGCTTCATGTTCCTCAGCTCGGGCGGCAATGCGACCGCGATCGGCGCGCCCGGGCCGCTCGGAACTCTCGTCAACAGCGTCGGCACCGACTCGATGCTCAAGATCGGCGAGTACGGCATCTGCGGCATCGACCCCGGCTTCCTCTTCCTCGGCAAGCATGCCTACGACGGCGCCGCGATGGTGCTGTTCCTCTTCATGATGGTGTTCATGGACACCACCGCCACCATTCCGACCGGCGCGCTTGCCGAACGATGGGGCGTCAAAAGCTTCATGATCTTCTCGCTCGCGATCGGCATGTTCATCTACCCGATCTACGGCAGCTGGGTGTGGGGTGGCGGCTGGCTGGCACAGCTCGGCGTGCTGAACGGGCTCGGCCACGGGTTCGTGGACTACGCCGGCTCGAGCGTCGTCCACCTGCAGGGCGGCGCGCTAGCACTGGTGACGTGCTGGCTCCTCGGGCCGCGCATCGGCAAGTTCGGTAAGGACGGCAAGCCCCGCGCGATCCCCGGCCACCACGTCCCGATGGTGCTGCTCGGCACGTTCATCCTGGCGTTCGGCTGGTTCGGCTTCAACGCGGGCAGTTCGCTCGCCGGCACGGATGGCCGCATCGGCGTGACCGCGGTTAACACCATGCTCGCCAGCTCGAGCGGCGCGCTGGTCGCCGCGGCCGTCATGATGTTCACCACGAAGAAGCCTGACCCGACGATGTGCTGTAACGGCATGCTGGCCGGCCTGGTGGCGATCACGGCACCGTGTGCGTTCGTCGCCCCGTGGGCGGCGTTCACGATCGGCGCGATCGCGGGCGGCTTGGTCATCGGCAGCGTCTGGTTTGTCGAGAACGTCCTGAAGCTGGACGACCCGGTCGGCGCGATCAGCGTTCACGGCGTGTGCGGCGCGTTTGGTGTGCTCTGCGTCGGCATCTTCGCGGATGGCACGTACGTCGGCGGCTGGAACGCCATCGGCTACAACGCCTACGGGGCGCCGATGCCCGCCGACCAAGCCGTCACGGTCCGCGGTGTCACCGGCATTCTCTACGGCGATTCCGGACAGTTCGTCGCCCAGTGCATCGGCGTCATCGCCTGCACGGCGTGGAACGTCATCGTTGGCGGCGTGATCTTCTTCGTCATCGGCAAGGTCGTCGGCAACCGCGTCCCGGCCAAGGTCGAGATTGCCGGCCTGGACATCCCGGAAGTCGGCGTCGTCGGCTACCCCGAGTTCTTCAACGCCATCTCCGACGAACAGGTCTCCGACCAGGACGTCGAACTGGCTTCGAGGTGACCGAACTGCGGTCCGCCCGCGTGAGTTGCGGGTTTCCCCGCATGGTCGGATGCATAACACCGGCCCGCTGTGCGCGAAAAGCGCGCAGCGGGTCTTTCGGGCCGAAACTGAGCCCGCTTTCTAAGCAGTTGTCGCTTGGCTGGACGCTGCGATCTGTTCATTCGCCCGCGGAAACGCCGTTGTTTCCGTAGGGATAGGGGTGTTGTCATCCTGTTGGCACGACGGTTGCGAAGCCGCGGGGGAAGGCGTCCCGGGAGTGTCTGCATCGCCGCATCGTCGCGGCGAGGCGCCCGGAGACCCGGTTTTCGCGTTTCGCCACACGTCTAACGTCGCGCGTCGAGCGGCTTCGCGGATCAGGGTCCGCAAGCATGGAGTCGGCCCGCGAGGGAGCCAACGGCACATGTCGATTCTTCGTCGTGACTCGAACTGGAAGAGCTGGTGTAAGACCGCGATGTTCGCGGGAACGGCCGCACTGCTGGCCCTGCCGGCACTCGCGCTGGCCGACGAGGCGGCGGCTCCGACCACCGCGCCTGCGGCCGCGGCCGCAGCTGCACCGGCCATCGATACGGGCAGCACGGCCTGGATGCTCGTCAGCTCGGCGCTCGTGCTCCTGATGGTGCCGGGCCTGGCGCTCTTCTACGGCGGCATGGTCCGCGCGAAGAACGTGCTGAACACGTTTCTCAACGTCATGGTCTGCTGCGGCGTGATCGGCCTGATCTGGGTCATCATCGGCTACGCCTTGGTCTTCCCGGTTGTCGATCAGCCGGACGGCAGCAGCAAGGCGCTCATCTCGATTGGAAAGAATGAGGCAGCCAACAATGCGACGGTCAGCATTCTAGGCTTGGATACGAATCTGATCGGCTTGCGATCGTTTGGCGTAGGCGATGCTCCCGACGCGAACGGTATCGTGGCCGGCGGCTCATGGAACGGCATCGTCACCTCGGGAGACACCGTCGGCGCGAAGCCGACCGGCGTGCCCGAACTGGCGTTCGTCATGTTCCAGGGGATGTTCTTCATCATCACGCCCGCGCTCATCGTTGGGTCGGTCGCCGAACGCGTGAAGTTCGGGCCGCTGCTGCTGTTCCTCAGCATCTGGTCGGTCGTGGTGTACGCCCCGATCGCGCACATGGTGTGGAACGTGAACGGCTACCTGTTCCAGAAGGGCGTCCTCGACTTCGCGGGCGGCACGGTCGTGCACGTGCTTGCGGGCGTGTCGGCCTTGGCGCTGACGCTCGTCGTCGGTCCGCGAAGCGGCTACGGCAAGAAGGCCATGGCGCCGCACAGCCTGGGCTACACGCTCATCGGTGCAGGCCTGCTCTGGTTCGGCTGGTTCGGCTTCAACGCCGGCTCGGCGATCGCCATCCCCGGCGCTGAACTGCCCGTCGCGGGCGGCGTCGCGGCCCTCGCGTTCACGAACACCCAGATCGCCGCTGCAGCTGCTGCCGTCGCGTGGATGCTGGTCGAGTGGATCAAGGACGGCAAGCCGACGATTCTCGGCTTCGCCAGCGGCATGGTCGCGGGCCTGGTCGTGATCACCCCGTGTGCCGGTCACGTCGCCCCGGCCAGCTCGATCTTCATCGGCCTGCTTGGCGGTGCCGTGTGCTACTTCGGCTGCCAGCTCAAGAAGCTGTTCAAGTATGACGACACGCTCGACGCCTTCGGCGTCCACGGAATCGGTGGCGCGCTCGGCGCACTGCTCGTCGGCATCTTCGCGGTCCGCCCGGTCATCGGCGGCGGCGAACAGTTCATCAAGCAGCTGACCGGCCTGTCGATCGCGGCGGTGTACGCCTTCGTCGTCAGCATCGCGCTCGGCTTCGCGATCAAGGCCGTTCTCGGCCTGCGCGTGAAGGAAAGCGAAGAAGAGGAAGGCCTCGACGTCGTCGTCCACGGCGAGACCGGCTACAACCTGTCCACCACCAACTGATCGCCTTCAGATCAGTCCAATCAGAATTGGCACCGGGGGGTTGCCCACGCCAGCGGGTCGCACGTAGTGCGCGGCCCGCTGGCGGTGCGTTTGGGAAACGCCCAAGGCGGGTACACGAATCGACGCGAATCCGCGCGAATGAAGAGCAGCGCTCGCGATGGCAGACGCTGCCGCGAATGCATTGCAGAACTGGACGATCGCGACGGCTTCCCCAGTCACACAAAGCGCCGCAGGCCGCGTTCTTTCGTGCGGATTCGTCAGATTCGTGCAGATTCGTGTTCCCGCCTTCAGCCCGGCGCGTTCACCGCGCCGTCACGCGCCGCAGCAGCGCGCCTTCCATCGTCAGGCCCGGCCCGAAGGCGAGCATGGCGACGTCGCCTGTAGTGCTCGCGAGGCGTTCGAGGATGAACAGCACCGTCGTGCTCGACATGTTGCCGTGCTCGCGGAGGACGTCGCGCGAGACCTCGACCTGTGATGGCTCGATGCCAAGCCCGCGGGCGGCGCTCGTGAGCACCTTCGGCCCGCCTGGGTGGATCGCCCAGCGTTCGACCGTCTCAACGCTCGACCCCGCGCGGCCGAGCCAGTCGTCGCACCACGCACGGATGCCCGACTCCACCATCTCCGGCACGCGCGGCGACAACGTCATCTCGAAGCCGACGTCGCCGATCGTCCAGCCCATGTCGGCCCGCGTGTCGACGGGAAGCAGTTGACTGCTCGTCGAGACGAGTTCCCAGCGCGACGCGTCGTCACTTTGCCCGACGACGACGGATGCCGCGCCGTCGGCGAAGAGCGCGTTCGCGACGATCTTCTCCATCGATCGGCCGTAACTGAGGTGCAGGCTGCATAGCTCGACACACGCGACGAGGACGCGCGCATCCGAATCGGCACGCGCGATCGACCGTGCGACCGCGAGCGCGTTGATCGCGGCGTGGCACCCCATGAAGCCGATGTTCACGCGCGACACGTCGCGACGAAGTCCGAGCGATTCGACGAGGTGCGCATCGACGCCGGGCGAGACGAAGCCGGTGCAGGAGACGGTGACGAGATGCGTGACGGCGCGCGGGTCGAGCTGTGCATCGTCGATCGCCGCCCGTGCCGACCGCTCCGCGAGAGGCGGGGCGAGACGGGCAAATGCAGCCATGCGGATGGCCGTCGAGGGCGGATCGGCGGGTGTGTAGAAGCGTTCGAGGGAGGTGAGATCGTGAAAGGCGCGGTCGTCGACTCGGGCGGACGACTCGCCACGGGAGGACGAGGCTCCCGGCGAGCCCATGCCGATGCGGGATTCTGCACTTCTCAATCGCGCATCCGAGGACGCCTCATGCTGGGCCGCGAGCTCGGCTGGAGCCTCGCCCTCCCGCGGCGCACGGTCGTCAATCAGCGCCACGCCCCGTCGTTCGACGCCGCAGCGAGAGAAGACGCGTTCGAGCGCGGCGCGATCGTCATCGGAGCCGTCGATGAGCTGCGCGGCGATGGCCGCGATGCGCGACTGCTCGACGCTCGCGGGCAGGGCGGTGCCGATGCCGAGGATGCGCGGCGTGTATTCATTCATGCCGCGCTCGCGGTGGGAGTTGAAGCGGAGGTGACGATGCGTGAGAGCGAGGGAAGAGCGCGGAGCAGGTCGATGCCGAGCCGCATCGCGAGCGGGCTCCGCGCCGCGCGGCGAACGACGCGGCAGATATCCTGCTTCCGTCGGAGAGATGCGTCGCGTAACTCCCGCCACGCGCCAGGCAGATCGGCCGACCAGCCGTTCGCGACGAGCCGCGTCACGTCGATCGCGCTGCGGACCGCCCAGGCGATTCCCTCGCCCGTGAACGGCTCGACGTATCCGCAAGCATCGCCCACGCAGAGCACGCGGTGCCCACCGAGTTGCAGGCGCTCGCGCGTCAGCGTCGGCGAGCCGCGAAGTCGCCTGCCGGTGAGCGAAACGTCCTGGCCGCAAGAGCGAAGGATCGACTCCATTAGGACGCCCGGCCCGCCCGCGTCGCGGCACGTCGTCGGGTTGAGCGCGGCCGCAAGGTGCACGCGTCCGTCGTCGTACTTTACTGCGCCGACGTACCCGCCGGTGCCGACGTGCATGTGGATCTCGCCGGGATCGACCGCGAAGTCGTCGAGTGTGGTGGCCGCGCCGAGGTACGCATCGCGCGCGATCGACCACTGCGCCCAGGGCTCGGTTGCAATCGAAAGCCCTGCGAGTCCATCCGCTGCGAGGGCGAGTGAGGCGCGATGCTCTTCGACCACCTCGCCGCGCTGCACGCGAACGGTGCGATGGTCGCCTTTCGTATCGGTCAGGAGCGTGGCACTCGCGTGGTCGACGAACGTTCCGCCGGCGCGGACGAATCGGTCGACCAATTCGGCGTCGAATTGCGTGCGATCGATCGCGAAGCCGTCGTCGATCGGCAGTCTTGCGGAACGCCGACCGGAGTGCACGTGGCTCGAGGTGACGCGCGTCGCTCTGGCCAGCACGTCGTGGAGTCCGATCGAGCGAAGCGACGCGACACACGACGCTGAAAGGCATCCGCCGCACGCCTTCTCACGCGGCCAAGCGGATCGCTCGACGAGCAACACGCGCCAGCCCGCGCGGGCGAGCAGCAGGGCACTCACCGCGCCTGCGGGGCCGGCGCCGATAACGATGGCGTCCCAATCGCGCCGCGCGTCGACTTCTTCAAAGCCTGGGGTGCACACCCCGGGCCCCAGGTGCGCGACTGAGCGAACCGACCCGGGATGTACATCCCGGGCTTTGAGGTCACATACGCCATCGCGCGCGCCACGTGAGCAGCAGTCGCCACGGGAAGACGTGGTCGACGCGGGCGTCGTCGAGATCGGCGCGGCGAGCGAGTTCATGCAACTCCTCCCGCGTCCACGCCGCCCGCACGCTGGCGGGACCGTCGTGGTGCACGAGCGGACTGCGACTCAACGCGTGACATCCGACCGTCGCCGCAACGAGCCCGGCGCGCGATCGCCGCAGGTCGTTCACGACGATCAACCCCCGCGACGGCTGCACCGCACCGCGCGCGTTCGCGAAGACGCGCACGACGTCGTCGCCCGACAGATGATGCAGAAACAAGCTGCAAGAGACGACATCGTAGGGTTGCTGAGGCAGCACATCTATCGCATTCCCCTGAACAGCCCGGGCGGAAACCCCGAGCGCTGTCGCGCGCCGCACGGCGTCATCGAGTCCGACGGAGCTCTGATCGAAGAATGTCACATCGACCTCAATGCCGCGCGAGTGAAGTCGCTGCGCGACAGCGAGCGGCACGTCGCCACCGCCGCTGGCGATGTCGAGAAGCGTCAGCCGCGGGCGGTCCGTCTCGCGCGCGAACGCCGCGATGGACGAGGCGATTCCTCGGTCGGCCGCGCTGATCGCGTTGATCCGCCGCAACCCGGCCAGCGCGCGGCGATGCTCGCGCTCGTCGACGTCGGGCGCGTCCATCAGTTCGGGCACGAGGAGGCGGGGCATCATGCGAGCACATGGTACGCGCACTCTCCGTTTAGCCGGCGAGCACGCTCGCCGCGAGCCCCCAACGGCGAGCAGGCTCGCCGGCTAAACGGAATGCCTGCGATTCTCTCGCTGCAATGGGTTCTTCGTCCCCGCGCGCGTACACTTCCCACCATGTCTCGCATGCCCGTAGTTGCCATCGTCGGTCGGCCGAATGTCGGAAAGTCTTCGCTTCTCAACGCGCTGTCGCACAAGCGCATCTCAATTGTCCAGGACATGCCGGGCGTCACGCGCGATCGCGTGTCGATCCCGTTCCAGGTCCATGGCAAGTGGGTCGACCTCGTCGACACCGGCGGCTACGGCTTCGACGACGCTCAAGGCCTTACCGAGCACATCAAGCACCAGATCGAGCTCGCGATGACCCGGGCAGACCTCGTGCTGTTCGTCGTCGACGCGCACGACGGCCTGCTCGAGGGCGACCGCGTTATCGCCAAGCTGCTGCGCGAGCAGGGCATCAAGACCGTCATCCTCGCCAACAAAACCGACGGCCCGAAGTACGAGCAAGCGCTCGGCGACTTTGCCCGGATGGGCCTGGGGACGCCCGTCGGCGTGAGCGCGACGACGAGCTACAACCTCGATCAGATCCCCGAAATCATCGCGAAAAACGTCGATATCGCGGCCGCCCCGGCGGAGATCCCTGAGCCGGATCTCTACCTCGCCATCGTCGGCAAGCGCAACGCGGGCAAGAGCACGCTGGTGAACGCGATCAGCACGCTGTTCGAGGACGATCCGGAGCGCGTGATCGTGAGCGAGGTCCCCGGCACGACGCGCGACAGCGTCGACATCCGCTTCGAAAAAGACGGCCGAACGCTCGTCGTCATCGACACGGCCGGCGTGCGGAAGAAGCGGCACATGGTGAACGACGACATCGAGTTCTATAGCTTCCACCGCGCCGAGCGATCGATCCGGCGGGCCGATGTCGTGTTCCAGCTGATCGACGGCATCGAGCCGATCAGCGACCCCGACAAGAAGCTGACCAGCTACATCCTGCAGCAGCACAAGCCGCTCGTGCTCGTAATTAACAAGTGGGATCTCGTGCTGAAGCAGGCACGCGACCAGGCGAAGGACGGCCACGTCGACGACACGGAACTGAGGCAGAAGTACAGAGAATACGTCGATGCGGAGTTGCGAGGGTCGACGTTTGCGCCGCTCGCGTACATCACGGCGAAGGAGCAGAAGAACGTCGGGCGATTGATCGATCTCGCGCGCAGCATGCACAAGCAGGCATCACTTCGTCTCACGACCAGCAAGCTCAACGAGGCAATGGAGCAGGTGCTGGCCGAGCGGACGCCGACGGGGAACGGGCGGAAGACGCCCAAGGTGTATTACGCCACGCAGGTGGGCATCAATCCGCCCACGTTCGTGCTGTTCGTGAACAACGAGGAATTCTTCACGGAGAGCTATCAGCGGTTTGTTGTAAATCGCTTCCGCGAGCTGCTGCCGTTCAGCGAGGTGCCGATCAAGCTGGAGGTGCGCCAGAGGCAGCGTGAGCAGAAGGGCGGGGCGGCCGCGCCGGTCAGGCCGAGCGTGCGAGAGAACCGCAAAGCGAACCCTCGGCCGAGGAAGAAAAAGACCCAGAAAGAGGACGGACGCGACGAGTGACGACGTCCGACAATCCGCAATTGACGGTCTATCCACAGATCGGGCAGAGAGTTGAAATGCGCCTAAGACTCGTATTTAGCATCGGTTAAGAAGATTTCAGCGACTGCAAGCGGGGTCGTTACGCTCGGCACGCGCGGCCCGCTTGACACTGCCGAAACGCGCGGCATAATCCCTCGCGTCAGTTGCAGTTCACGCCTTCGACGGCTGATCGATGCAGTTGCATCCCAGTCGTCGCTTCAGTGTCTAGCAACGTGATCGGCATCCTCGCATCGCATGAGGCGTTGCTCGGATGTGCGTCGCCTTCCCGAAAAGTCATTTGCCAATCGCCGGAGTGCGGTTGCAAATGAACGAAGAACGGGAAGCGGGTCGCCTGTCGGATGTGCGAACGGCACGCTGACGAGTCGACGATCGAGGTGTTAGCGAAACGCGAAAAAAGTTCTCGCGAGTCGTTGACAGACGAAGATCAGGCGATACAGTGTGCGACCCGCGGTTGGGAAACCGACTGCGAAAAACGGTTGTAAGTCCGGTGGTGAGCCGGGTTTGCGATTTGACGACCGAAAGGTCGGGCTCTTTGGCAAGTGAATAGTCGGACCGCCGCGAGGATGTGATGGCCGAGCGAACCTTCGGGTTCGTAAGGCAAAAAGATCCAGTTCTACTACTTGCGAGTAGAACGGCTAGCTGCTCACGCAGTTAGTTTGGCTCTTTACTTCGCATCTTTCGCGAAAAGATAGGAAAGTGAATTCCCATTCACAATTCTTTCTTGAGTGATAAGACAGTTAAGTAATGAGCCATCCTGCCAGATGATTAGCCTCGTCTGGTGGGGCCCGTGTCAGGTTTAGTCACCTGATATGGGTTAACCAAACTCATCGGAGTGTCTTACTCTGATGGGTGGACAAACTCGTTTCGAGGATAAACCCCGATTCAGAAAGTGTAAGTCGCGTCGAAAAGACGTGCATCAGGATGGTCGGGTCCAAGAAATCTAATTGAAGAGTTTGATCCTGGCTCAGCCTGAACGCTGTCGGCGTGATTAAGACATGCAAGTCGCACGGTGTAGCAATACACAGTGGCGGACGGGTGAGTAATGTATTGTTAACGTACCCCGAACTCTGGGATAGCCGCTCGAAAGGGCGGGTAATACCAGATGAGACCACGAACTGGCATCAGTTTGTGCTCAAAGGTTCGCCGGTTTGGGATCGGACAATATGGTATCAGGTAGTTGGTAGGGTAACGGCCTACCAAGCCTTCGACGCCTAGCCGGACTGAGAGGTCGGTCGGCCACATCGGGACTGAGACACTGCCCGGACTCCTACGGGGGGCTGCAGTAATGAATCTTCCACAATGCACGAAAGTGTGATGGAGCGACGCCGAGTGAAGGTTAAGTCCTTCGGGATGTAAACTTCTAAAACCTGTTAGAAAGTTCTGATCAGCAGGCTATAAGTGGCGACTAACTCTGTGCCAGCAGTCGCGGTAATACAGAGGCCACGAGCGTTAGGCGGAATCACTGGGCTTAAAGCGCGTGTAGGCGGATGCCTAAGTACCTTGTGAAATCCCATAGCTCAACTATGGAACTGCTTGGTATACTGGGTGTCTTGAGGTGCTCAGGGGCGAGCGGAACAGACGGTGGAGCGGTGAAATGCGTAGATATCGTCTGGAACGCCAATGGTGAAGACAGCTCGCTGGGGGCATACTGACGCTGAGACGCGAAAGCCAGGGGATCAAAGGGGATTAGATACCCCCGTAGTCCTGGCCCTAAACGATGTCCACTAGGCTGTGGGAACTCTGACGTTCTCATGGCCGAAGCAAAAGTGTTAAGTGGACCGCCTGGGAAGTACGGTCGCAAGGCTAAAACTCAAAGGAATTGACGGGGGCTCACACAAGCGGTGGAGCATGTGGTTTAATTCGAAGCAACGCGCAGAACCTTACCTGGGTTTGAAATTCTAGGATTATCCTGATGAAAGTCGGGTACAGCTTTCGGGCCGGAACTAGAACAGGTGCTGCATGGCTGTCGTCAGCTCGTGTCGTGAGATGTCGGGTTAAGTCCCTTAACGAGCGAAACCTTTGCCCTTAGTTGCCAGCGAGTAATGTCGGGAACTCTAAGGGTACTGCCGGTGTCAAACCGGAGGAAGGTGGAGATGACGTCAAGTCCGCATGGCCTTTATGCCCAGGGCCACACACGTGCTACAATGGCCGGTACAAAGCGAACCGAGAGCGCAAGCTGGAGGAAATCGCATAAAACCGGCCCCAGTTCAGATCGGAGGCTGCAACCCGCCTCCGTGAAGTTGGAATCGCTAGTAATCGCGGATCAGCCACGCCGCGGTGAATGTGTTCCTGAGCCTTGTACACACCGCCCGTCAAGTCATGGGAGCCGGAAATGGCCGAAGTAGCCTCACCACTGAGGTTCCTAAGCCAGGTTCGGTGACTGGGACTAAGTCGTAACAAGGTAGCCGTAGGGGAACCTGCGGCTGGATCACCTCCTTTCTAAAGGATTATTTAGAACTTCTTACAGAGCAATCTGTAAGTTGAACTGTCAGTCACAACCTCGTCTCTCTTACGAGAGGTTCTCGTGGGCAACCACGAACAACGGCGCCGACTATTCACCTGCCAAACGGCAATCAACATGCCGCCCGCGACAGCTACCGCTGTTGCGGGCGGTCTTGTTTTAGCCCTTTGCATTGTCCCCTTGTCGGGCGGCTCGTGCTAACCTTTGCCATGTGATCGCATGGACGAGACCCGCCCGCCCATTCTCGACTACGCTAACCCGCCTTCCGTCGACGACGATCTCGTTCCGGTGCGAGATTTCATGTCGCCCGTCGAGGCAAACCTCGCCGTAGCACTGCTCGACAGCGAAGACATCCCGGCTCTTCTCTCCGGCGAGAACGCGTCCATCACCATCGGACTGTCTGCAAATCTCTCCCGAATCACGCTTCTGGTGCCGCGTCGTCATCTCGACCGCGCCGCGGAGTTGCTTCGTCAGGCACATCAACCCGGTAGCAGGCTGGCTTCCGGCATTGATTCGGAGCCCTCTTCCGCGGTCTCGCACAGAGAAGCCGGGCGGTTGTCACGTGCCCGCCTCGCATTTGTCCTGTTGCTCGCATCCCTTCTTCTCGTTTTCATTGCAGCCATCGCAATGATGTCGTAATCGTGTGGCGGCCCGCTGTCCTGCATGGGCGTTCGCTCGCGCGGACTTCGAAGCTCCAATGAAGCCCTCCGTCCGCACTCTCGTCACCCTCATCGCGCTCCTTCCGGCGGCGATCACAGCGCTGCTCCTCGTCTGGATCGGCTCTTCCTCTTCACGCCGGATCGCGGATGACCTGGGCGATCAACTCCTCCGCACGTCGACCGTCGAACTTCGCTCCGAAATCCGAAATTTTCTCGGCGACGCCATGCGCGTCTCCGACCTCTTCCTCCTCCGCGTCCAGCAGAAGCGGCTTCCGATCGATCGCGACCTCGAATCGTGGCTTCAGCCAATGCTGGACGAGATGGCGACCACGCCGAATCTTGCCGCCATTACATTCGGCCACCGCGACGGGCGGTCGACGTATCTGCAGATCGGCCACGAAGATCTCGAATGGGGCGTCAGCGCGGGATCCGGGCCGGGCCAGTGTGTCGAGCGACTGGTTCTGCGCGACGGCACCGTCGGCAAGGAGACGCGCCGGTATCAGTACGATCCGCCCGGCGGTCGTCCGTGGTATCGCGATTACGTCAACCAGCCCGAGCCCCGCTGGACTGACGTCTACTTCTGGTTCGGCGACGACGGCGGCGACGCCACCACCGGCGTCGGCTACACGCGTCGCGTGGAAGTCGACGGCCAGTTCGTCGGCATGATGGTCGTCGACGTCACGCTGCAGCAGTTCGCGCACTATCTCTCAAAACTGCCCATCGCGGAGAGTGGCTCGATTTTCGTCATTGATTCCGAGGGGTACATCGTCGCCGCAAGCAACGCCCAGTCGACTACGCCCGAAGGACAGCGAGCCGCCTTCGCGACGTGCGAATCACGCGTCGCCCGCGCGATCGTCGCCACTCAGCACGACGTCTCAAAGCTTCGCGACGACACGATCTACATCGACGGCGAACGCACGCGTGTGAGCGTGACGCCGTGCGCGCCCTATCCCGGGGTCGATTGGCGAGTGGTGGCCGTGCTGCCGGAGACGGCGTTCCTCGCCGAGGCGCACGACGTGCAGCGCCGCTCAATCTGGCTCGCGCTGGGAACGCTCCTGCTGGGCGGCATGCTGGGGTTGATGCTCGCATCCCGGCTCACCGTTCCGCTCATGGCGCTCGCGAAGCACGTGCGAAATATCGGCCAAGGCGATTTCGAGTCGACGCTCAAGCTCGGGGCCGCGCGGGAACTGGACGACGTCGCCGACGAGCTGAACCGCATGAGCGGCGACCTCAAGGGCAGGCTTGAACTGCTCAACTCGGCGCGCGTCGCGAGCGATGTGCAGCAGAGCCTGCTCCCGCGGACGAACCCGCGCGTGCCCGGCCTGGACATCTACGGTACGACTCGACTGCGCGATCGAGATTCCGACAGTGAGTCGCCGCTCGACTCGTCGGCGTCGCTCGACATCCTCGACATGGCCTCCACGCGGGAGCAGCATCTCGTGCTCGCCATTGGCGACGCCCTCAGCCACGGCGAGGGCACCGCGATGCTGATGGGCAGCGCTCGCGGGGCGCTACGCGCCGCGCTGGTCGGCAATCAGCGACTCGATGCCGCGATGGAGCGCGTCAATCGCACGCTCTGCACGAGCCCGGGCAACCACCTCTTCATGTCGCTGCTGCTGATGCGCGTCGACCCCAAGACTGGCGAGATCATCTGGTCCAGCGCCGGCCACGACCCGGCGATCGTCTACGACTCGCACGAAGACAAGTTCGTCGAGCTCGAAGGCGCCGAGATCCCGCTCGGCAAGATGGAAGACGTCGACTACCGCACGCACAGCCACGCCGGCTTCGCGAGCGGCCAGGTGCTGTTCGTCGGCACCGATGGCATCTGGGAGACGCGCAACGCCCAGGGAGAAGAGTTCGGCAAACAACGGCTCCAAAAGCTGATCCGCGAGAACGCGCTCCGACCGAGCGTGCAGATCGGCAGAGAGATTGAAGCCGCAATCGCAGAATTCCGCGGCGAGGCGCCGACGGCGGACGACTTGACGTACGTCGTGGTGCGTTACGTGTGACGCGGCGAGCGCGGCAGCACGCTTTAGTCGATTGACAAGAGCCCGGGGTCGATCTGGTTCAACAGCCTCTTCGCGCTCGGCGGCGTCTCAGCAAACAGGTCGGCGGGCCGGAACCACAAGCCGGGAAGCACTGCCGACTGAAGTCGGCCTTCAGCATCGGGCTCGCGTCGATCGAATTCGTTGGTCTTCTCGTTCCGCACGAAAAGATGGGCCTGCTTGCTGATCGGGTTCACGATCCAGTATTCGCGCACGCCGGCCTCTTCGTATTCGGAGAACTTCTGGTGGAAGTCGCGGAACTCGGAGTCGGGCGAGACGATCTCGACGGCGATCTCGGGCGGGCCGTTCAAGACGGTGCTGCTCGCGCGCGACAGACTCTCAGCAGCGACGAACATCACGTCCGGGTCGCGACGGACCGTTTTTCGCTTGAGGTTGAGCCTGGTCGTGAACTGCGGCCCGTACACGCGGCCGAGCCGCTTTGGGCTGATAAACCACTCCATCACGGTTCGAATGAGCGACTGCAGGACGTCGTGTGCTTCTTCAATCGCCATCTTCAGCACCACCTCCCCGTCGTCCCACTCGGCATTCGGATTGTCCTTGGCGAACTCGACGAACTCCTCTTCCGTCATTCGCAGCGACGGACGCGGTCCCGAATCGAGGTCGAAGTTGGCGTCGAGGATGCTCATTCGCAGCCGAAGTATATCACACGTCGAGCAGCAGCCGGCTCGGGTCTTCCAGCAGGTTCTTCACCCGCACCAGGAAGCTCACCGAATCCTTGCCGTCGATGATGCGGTGGTCGTAGCTCAGGGCGAGGTACATCATCGGGTGCACTTCCACCTTGTCGCCGACAGCGACGGGGCGCTGCTGGATGGTGTGCATGCCGAGGATGGCGCTTTGGTTGCCGTTGATGATCGGCGTGCTGAGCAGCGATCCGAAGACGCCGCCATTGGTGATGGTGAACGTGCCGCCGGAGAGTTCGTCGGGGGCGAGCTTGCCGTCGCGGGCGCCGAGGGCGAGGCGCTTGATCTCGGATTCGATCTGCGCGAACGACATCTTGTCGGCGTGCTTCAGGACCGGCACGAGCAGGCCGCGCTCGGTGCTGACGGCGACGCCCATGTGGACGTGGTCGAAGGTGACGATGTCATCGCCGTCGATCTGGCCGTTCACCTTTTCGAATTCGCGGAGGGCGATCGCGCACGCCTTCACGAAGAAGCTCATGAAGCCGAGGCCGATGCCGTGCTTCTTCTCGAAGCCTTCCTTGTACTTCGACCTCAGTGCCATGACGGCGCTCATGTCGACCTCGTTGAAGGTCGTGAGCATCGCGGTCTGCTGCTTCACCTTCACGAGCGTTTCCGCGATGCGCTTGCGGATCTTGCTCATGGGCGTGCGACGCGTGCCTTCGACGGCGTTGACCTTCACCGGGGCTGGCGGAGCACTCGCCGGCTTTGAGGGAGCCGCCGGCGGGGCGACGCTCGCGCTCGGTGCCGCGGCGCTGTTGTTCGAAGCCGACTTCGTGCTGGCCGCGCGTTCGACGTCTTCCTTGGTGACGCGGCCGCCCTTGCCGGAGCCTTCGATCTTGCTCGTGTCCACGCCGAGTTCGGCGGCGGCGCGGCGGGGGGCGGGGCTGAGGTCTTCGGGGGAGGCCTTCGCAACGGGCGTTGCGGGAGCGGACGGGGCCGCGGTTTTCGGTGCTGACGGAGCAGCAGCGGGTGCCGCGGTCTTCGCAGTTGCACTTGCCTTCGCGTCGGTGTCGATCTGCGCGATGACCGAGCCGATCTTCACGACCGTGCCGGGCTTCACGCTGGTCTTGATCACGCCGGCCGCGGTGCTCGGGACGTCGACGTTGCTCTTGTCGGTCTCGAACTCGGCGATCGGCTCGTCCATTCCGACGGCTTCACCGTCGTTCTTGGTCCAGCGGATGAGGGTCGCTTCAGTGATGCTGTCGCCCACGGCGGGCATCTTGATGTCGATGATTGGCATGAGGGGGAGTGTTGCTGTGAAGAAGGCAAGTGGCAAGAGGCAAGAGGCAAGAGGGGGAGAAGGACGTCTTTGTCCCTCGTGCCTCTTGCCCCTTGCCTCTTGCCTTCTGGGTCACTTGTGGACGACCTCGCCCACCTTGGCGAGTTCGAGCGCCTCGGCGACGAGCTTGTCCTGCTCGACGTCGTGACGCTTCTTGCTGCCGGCGCTCGGGCTGGCGCTCGCTTCTCGGCCGGCGTAGTTCACGAGGACGTCGGGGAACATCTGCCGCAGGTGCGGCTCCATCCAGCGCCAGCCGCCACGGTTGTGCGGCTCTTCCTGCGCCCAGATGACTTCGCTCTTGCGGCGGTACCGCGCGAGCGTCTTCTGCAGTTCGTCCTTCGGCAGCGGGTAGAACTGCTCGAGGCGCACGAGCGCGATGTGCTTCGTCGCCTCCGGGTTCGCCTGGCGAGCGGCGTCGAGCGTGTAGTAGACGCGGCCCGAGCAGACGATCACGCGGCGGACCTCGTCGAGCTTTTCGTTGGTCATCTCGCGCGTCGGGTCGTCGATGACGAGCCGCACGCTGCCGCCGGTGAGATCGCGGACGTGGCTGAAGCTTTCCTTCTTGCGGAGGAGTTCCTTCGGCATCATCAGCACGAGCGGCTTGCGGAACTTCCGGTGCATCTGCCTGCGCAGCATGTGGAAGTAATTCGCCGGCGTGCTCGGCATCGCTACCTGCATGTTGTTCTCGGCGCACAAGCTCAGGAACCGCTCGAGGTAGGCGTTGGAGTGCTCGGGGCCCGCGCCTTCGTAGCCGTGCGGGAGGAGCATGACCAGGCCGTTCGCGTAGCGCCACTTGTCCTCGGCGGCGGCGATGATCTGGTCGATCATGTTCTGCGCGCCGTTGACGAAATCGCCGAACTGGGCTTCCCACAGACACAGATTTCGCGGATCAGACGAGGCGTAGCCCCACTCGAAACCGATGACGGCCTCTTCGCTCAGGATGGAGTTGCGGACGAAGAAGCGGCTCTTGTCGAAGCCGTGAAGCGCCTTGAGCGGATAGTGCTTCTCGCCGGTGTTGAAGTCGGTGAAGACGGCGTGGCGGTGCGTGAACGTGCCGCGCTCGACGTCCTGACCGGCGAGGCGAACGCCGAAGCCTTCCAGCAGCAGCGTGCCGAAGCCGAGCATCTCCGCCGTGCCCCAGTCGAGGCCGGCGTCCTTGCGGACGGCGTCTTTGCGGTCTTCGACGAGCTTCACCAGCTTCGGGTTGAGCGTGAAGCCCGCGGGGAACTTGTCGTAGACGCCGATGACTTTTTCGAGCACTGCCGCATCGACGGCAGTGTGGGCAGACCAGTCGCCGATCTCCTTGCCGAAGCCCTTCCAGACGCCGCCGTACTTCGGGACGCGCTCGCGCTGCTTGGGTTCCTTCGCCGCCTCGCGGGCGTCGTTCAGGCGCTTGTTTACGACGGCCTTCATGTCGTCGAGCTCGGCCTGGGCGACGCGGCCCTCGGCGAGGAGCTTCTCGGCGAACAGCACACGCGTCGTCTTCAGCTCCTTGATTCGCTTGTACATCACCGGCTGCGTGTAGCTCGGCTCGTCCGTCTCGTTGTGGCCGTGCCGGCGGTAGCACCACAGGTCGATGATGACGTCGCACTGGAACTTCTGGCGGAACTCGATCGCCATGCGCGCGACATGCAGGACGGCTTCCGGGTCGTCGCCGTTCACGTGGAAGATTGGCGCCTCGATGGCCTTCGCCATGTCGGTCGGGTAGGGCGTGAAGCGGCCCTGCTCGGGCGGCGTCGTGAAGCCGATCTGGTTGTTCGCGATGACGTGGATCGTCCCGCCCGTGCGCCAGCCGGCGAGCTCCGACAGCTGCAGCGTCTCGGCGACGATGCCCTGGCCGACGAACGCGGCGTCGCCGTGAATCTGAATCGGAATGACGCGGCTGCGGTTCAGGTCGCCGAGCCATTCCTGCTTGCAGCGGACGATGCCCTGGTGAATCGGGTTGATGAGTTCGAGGTGGCTCGGGTTCGGAAGGAGCGAGATCTTGACGCTCTTGCCGCCCGGCTCGAGGCGCGTGTTGGCATAGCCGAGGTGGTACTTCACGTCGCCGTCGGCGTTGTCGCCGCTCGGGGCGAGGTTCGTGCCAAGGAACTCGCCGAGGATGATCTCGTAGGGCTTGTTCTGCACGTGTGCGAGCACGTTCAGCCGGCCGCGGTGGGCCATGCACATGATGAACTGCTCGGAGCCGTTGGCCGCGCCGTGGTCGATGATCTCGTTGAGGAGCGGGATCATCGACTCGCACCCTTCGATGCCAAATCGCTTCGTGCCAACGAAGACGCGCGCGAGGTACTGCTCGAACTCCTCAGCCGCGGTGAGCTGGAACATGATCGCGCGGGTTTGTTCGGGCGACAGCGTCGGGCGATTGAGGGTGGACTCCATCCGCTGCGTGAGCCACTCGCGCTGTTCCGAATTGGAGATGCCGGTGAACTCGACGCCGATGTTGCGGCAGTAGGTGGCGCGGAGCTTGGCGAGCAGGTCGCGCAGCGTGCCGTCGGTCTCGCCGCGGAAGCCGCCTGAGCCGACCTGCTTGTCGAGGTCGGCCTCGGTCATGTTGAAGTTGCTCAGGGCGAGCATCGGGTGGTCCGACCGCTTGACGAGCCCGAGCGGGTCGAGGTCGGCCGCGTGGTGGCCGAGTTCGCGGAAGCTGTGGACAAGGTCGAAGACGCCGATCTGGTTGGTCTCGACGAGCTTCGCCGCGCCCGGCGTCTCGCTTCGGCCGAGGCCCATTTCGAAGCCGGTGAAGAACAGTCGCCACTGTTCGGGGACCGAGTTCGGATCGGAGCGGTATTGCTCGAAGAGCTGCTCCATGTACTCGATGTTCGACGGGCTGGCGAAGTCGGAAGGTTTCATGGTGGTAGGGGTTTTCTCCGCTCGGTCGTTCCCTCATCCGTGCAACTCGACGCCGCGCGGCCACGCGATGGGTGTGCGTGACCCGCGGTGCGATGACGACCGGGCGCGAAGCTCACAAATGCTTCACACTCGAGCGCGGTGCAACGCCGGGGGTTCGGCTTATCGGCGATGAGGGGGTGAGTTCAGATCAGCGAAGCCCGGCTGCGGGCATCGCGGGCAGATCTCCGTGGGGTGTGGACGTGTTCAGGATTGTAGTCTGCTCGTGGGACGAGACAAATCGATCCTTCAGACGGTCTGACACCGATTTTCACGCCGCGCGGGAAGCCGCGTCACGCGCGGTCTTCCGGCTGCGTCCCACCATTATCGACACCGCGTTGACGGTCGCGTGAGCAGAACGGCAAGGTTCGGCGCCCCGCGCGCAGCTCGGACCACGGCGGGCCCACTGAGGGCCCGACTTTCCCGGAAAACGCCATTCGTTCTGAATTGCCCCGTTCTTAACGGACGACCCGTGTTGAAGCGTTCTTGCGCGTCGCCCGGACCACCAGCCCGAGTACAACCAGACCCGGAATCACTGCGGGCGGCAACGGAATGACGGGCGGAAGCGGGGCCTGGGTGCTGGAAAGCGGATCCAAAGCGGCAGTTTCAGGCTTCGGAAGGCTCAGCAGGTTGAATTCGGGCGGCGTGATGGAAGCGCCGGCAAGCTGGGCGTCGAGTTCGGCGTCGCTCGCAAAGTTTGACGTAACGCCCGCAGGCTCGGTAATGACGGGGCCAGCGCCGGCACGCGACGCAAACGAGGCGACGCCGAGCGCGCCTGCTGTCATGAGTGCCAATTTGCCAATCGAGTTGGACGACGAACGCATAACCGAACTCCGATCACCCTCGTGCGATCGACCTCATGCAAACGTCGTGCGAGATCGACAGCAATCGACCTCATCGGTCGAGCGAGGGAGCAAAGCTACGCGATTCCACCGCGAGCGGGACCGGAGCTTCCCTTAAGACACCGGCCAATCCCTGCTATCGGCTACAAGCTGGGTAAGACTTGCGGGATAAGCGTGCCTGTTGCTTGCGCAACGCCCCCGCGACCCCGCGCAACGATTGCTTAGGGAACAGGCAGAGTGCTAATGAGATGGGCAGGTGCGGGAAAGTGCTCAGTCCCGCGTCGCGGACAGGCCCTGACGCAGGCCGTCCAGTTCGCCGCGCAATCGTGCAGGAGCTTGCGTCGTGCCCACGATTCGGTCGACCCGAGCCAGCAGCTGACCCGCCTCAGCCTTGCGGTTCTGCTTCAGCTGGATCGACGCGAGACCCGTCAACGCATCCAGATGCGATTCGTCCCGCTGCAGGGCCGCCTTGAACGCTTTCTCGGCCTCGGCGTCGTTCCCGCGGGCGAGGTGCACCCGGGCGAGCGTATCGAAGTAGTCCGGCACGCCGGGCGACAGCTCCGTCGCGCGCGTCGCACACGCCAGCGCCTCATCGAGGTCCTGCTTCTGCTGCAGGAGCGCGTAGGCCAGGATGTTCTGCCCGCGGGCGACGTCGGGATACGTCTTCACGAGCCGCCGGAACATCGCGAGGGCGGACGCCGGGTCGTGCGATCGACGCAGGCCCTCGCCGCGGACGAGCAGCCAGTCGGCCGATGCGTCGGGACGCTGCGACGGCGCATCGGCGATCCGCGCGGCCAGTTCCGCCAGCGCGGCGTCATCCGCAAGACGATCAGCGCCGCGCAGCGCTTCGATAGCGATCCGCAGCGGTGTCGCGTTCTCTTCCGCGGGCACGACGGCGAGCACTTCGTTGAGCCGCTTCGTGAGCAGGTCGCGTTCGCTCACGCCAGAGCACACGTCGAGCCACGCCACCCGCGCGCCGCGCGACGTGCCGAGCCTGGGCGTCAGCAACGCGAACGCTTCATCGCTCGATCGTGCGCCGGCGATCGACCGCGCGAGCGTCGAGAGCGCGTCGGCCGAACGGTCGGGGTCGGACAAGATCGCCTCGCGATGCGGCGTGAGGAACGCGAGCGCGTCGGCGTATCGCTTCTCCGATGCGGCGAGCGATGCGAGCAACTCGTCAGCGCTGCGCGTCTGGCCGGTGGGGACGAGGTTGCGCCAGCGGTTCGCGTACTGCCGGGCCGCGCCGGGCTGGCCGATCGCGCGATACGTCGCGGCGGCGAGTTGCTGGGCGTCGGGGCTCGCGGGGAGCCGCTCCGCCGTGCGCCTTGCGATGACGGCGGCCATGTCGTTCAACTGCGTCGCGAGGCACAGCTCGATCGTCCGCTGCTGCAGCGCGAGCTGCGACGGGAACCGCTCGGCCAATTGGCTCATTGTACGGGCGAGGTCGACACTGGGCTTGCCGGTCTTCTCGAACTCGGCATACAGCTCCAGCGCGCGCGACTTCAATTTCTGATTCGGATCGTCGTCCGACATCGTCGCGGCGAGCGATGCGACAGCGCCGGCGTTCGCCCCGTTCGCGGCGGCATCGACGATCGCACGGGCTTCGCCACGCTCGGCGGTGATGGCCGCGTTGCCGGGGAGGCGCGCGAGGGCTTCATCGGCGAGCTTCAGAGCGGCCGCGGGTTGATTCACGCTGCGCTCCAGCTCGATCGAGCGGAGCCACAAGTCTTCGCGCGTCGGGCTCGCGGCGCGGGCGGCGGCGAACGCGGCGCGGGCGGCGTCGACCTCGCCGAACTGCTGCCGATAGAGCCCGATCGCCAGTTGCCGCGTCGCTTCGAGTGCGGGCGTGGACGCGGGCTTGGCGAGTTGCTTCTCCAACTCGGCGACGCGATCGCCGTTCCCGCGCTGCCGCTCGAAACTCGCCGCCGAGGCGAGCACGGCAGGGTCGGCGGGCGACTGCTGCAGGAGCGACGCGTAGAGCGGCTCGGCCCGGCCGTACGCGCGCTGCGCGACGTACAACTCGGCGAGCTGCAGCTTCTCGGCTGGCAGCAGCGAGGCAGCGTTGCGCTCCAATGCACGGACCGCGTCGTCCACCATGTCGCGCGAGGCCATCGTGCGCACGATCGCGCGCCGCGTGGCTGGGTCGGGCTGCTCGTAGCCGGCGAGGCGTCGCAGGACGTTCGTCGCCTCGGCGCGGTTGCCGTCGGAGTCGAGCATGCGGACGAGTTCGAGCGCGACGGCCGCATCGCGCGGGTTGTCGCTGATCGCCGCCCGCAGGTGCGAGATGGCGGCGGTGGGGTTGCGGTCGGTCTTCTCGAGCGCGAGCGCGAGGATGAGCCGCACGTCGGTGCGATCGGGTGCCTCACGCGCGAGGTCCCGCGCGAGCTGCGCCGCCTCGGCGACGTCTTCGGGCTTGCCATCGTCGAGGAGCAACCGTGCGCGCTCGACGCGCCAACGCTGCGCTTCATCGCCGGTGATCTTGCGAAGCCGATCGACGGTGGCGTGCAGGAACGCGCGGTCGGACGTCGCGAAGAGCGGCCGGGCGTCGTCGAGGATCGAGATCTGTGCGGCCAGATCGGCCGGGAAGTCGTTGCCGATCGCGCGCCAGAGGTCCGGCGCGTCGGGCTGCGCGAGCCGGCCGGCGAGACGAGCGATGGCGATGCGCCACGGCCGCTTCGCGGCATCGCCGCCGGCGGCGGCCACGAGGTTCGCGCGGGCGTCTCTCGCGACGGCGACCGGATCAGCATCGGAAGGCGCGCTGCGGGCGGATTCGAGGGCGCGCATCAGCGCGACGTCGGGCGATGCCGTCTTCGGGCCGCGCGCGATGATCGCTTCGTCCAGGCCAAGATCGAACTGGTGCGACGTGTCGAGCAGGCGTGTGACGCCGGCGTCGTCGAGCTGTGGGACGGACTGCAGGTAACGGTTCGCGAGGTCGCGCGCCGCATCGGCGTGGCCATCGCGGGCGGTCAGGCCGATCGCGATGGCGGCGAGCGTCGGATCGGTGGGGTCGGCCTTCCGCATCGCCTCGACGTCGGCGAGCAGGGCGGCGGCATACGTCGGGTCGTTGGCGGCGTCGAGCGCGGCGAACCGCGCGAGCGCGAAGTGCACGCGCGTCGCACGCAGCTGCGGCGCGCGGCGCACGGCTTCAGCTGCGGAGCGCACCGCGTCCACCACGCGGCCCGTCGCGAGCTGAGCGCGGGATTGATTGAGCAGCGGAACGAACCACGCCGGCATCAGCTCGGCCGCGCGGTCCCAGTGGGCCGCGGCGCGGTCCACTTCGCCCAGCTCGGCGAGCGCGTCGGCAAGCCAAGCATGAGCGACGGCGTTCTTCTCGTCCTGCAGCAGAGCCGCGCGGAGCTTCTCGACTCGATCGCTGGCCGCGAGCGGCGAGTCGACGAGCGTCGCCTTCAGAGCGCCCGCCCAGCACGCGGCGACGCCGTCGTGCTTCACGTCGGTGAGCTGCGCGACGTCGGCTTGGGCGGCGGACTTGTCGCCGAGCGCGAAGGCGCTCATCGCGCGGATCGCGCGGGCGCGCGTGCTGAGCGATGCGGCGTCGAGCCGGGCCAGCGTCTTCGATGCGGCCTCGAACTGCCCGAGCTGCCATTGCCGTTCGGCCAGCAGGGCGACGAGCGCCGGCGCGGGCGCCGGACGCGTCGACGGTTCGCCCGCAGGCGTGACGGCGCGTTGGAGCGGAACGAGCGCCGCGTCGTACGCGCCGGCGCGGTCGAGCGCGTCGACGAGCGCGATCACATCGGCGGGCGAATCGACGGCGACCGTCTGCGCAGCTTCGCGGAGCTGCGCGCGGGTGGTCTCGACATCGCCGCCCAGGCGGAGGGCTTCGGTGCGGACGAGCAGTTTCTGCAGATCGCTCGTGGTGGCCGCGCGCGAGGCGAACTCATCTGCGGCGCGGGCGAGTTGTTCGGCGGAGAGCCCGGCCCGGCGCATCGCGGCCAGGGCGCGCGTTGCGCCGGTGACGTCGTCCGGCGCGGCGGCGGCGTAGGCCTTCCAGGCTTCGACGGCGTCGCCGCGGCGGTCGAGCATCGACAGCGCGGCCGCGCGGTGCTCGAGCGTTTCGCGGTCGCCCGGGTGCTGCGCGAGGAACTGGTCGGCCGTCGCGAGCAGGTCGGTCACGGCGTTCGTGCGGAACTGCAACCGCATGAGTAGCCGCGACGCCTTCTCGTTCGTCGGATCGGTGCGCAGCAGCTGCGTGAGCATCACCCGCGCCTCGGCGAGGTGCTGTAGCGTGCCCGGTGCCATCTCCACGTTCGCCCGGCTCGACGCGAGCGCGAAGGCGATGTCGGACTTCGTCGGATCGGCGAGGTACGCCTCGCGCAGCTTCGGCAGCGCATCGGCGAACTGCCCCGCCTGGAAGAGCGACAGCCCGTCCTTCTCCGCCGCGGCGATGCGGGCGGCGTGCTGCGATTGCTTGAACAGGTACGCCCCCCCGAGCCCCGCCCCGGTGACGGCAACGACGGCCGCGATGATTGCCAGACGGTGGACGGACTTTCGGCGCAGACTCATGGTGCGGTTTCCCTTCCTTGGACATCATCGGCGCGGGCCGGTTCGGGATTGCGAAATGCGAATCTCGAAATGCGAAATCAAGAAGGTAGGCAAAAGCCATCGCCAACTTCTCGGACCTCGATCTCGCAGTTCGCAATCCGAGATCAGTTCCCGCTCGTCCCCTTGCGCAGGATCGTTTCAACCGTCTTGAAGATGATCTTGATGTCGAGCCACATCGATTGCTTCTCGACGTACTCGATGTCGTAGCGGATCCACTCCTGGAAGTCGGACCCGGCGCGGCGGGTGCGGCTGATCTGCCAGAGACCCGTAATGCCGGGCTTTACGCTCAGGCGGGCCTCGCGCCACGCGGGGGCGAACTGGTTCTCCTTGTGCGGGCTCGGCCGCGGGCCGACGATGGACATGTCGCCCATCAGCACGTTCCAGAACTGCGGCAGTTCGTCGAGGTTCGTCTTTCGCAGGAACCGGCCGATGCGGGTGACGCGCGGGTCGTCCTTGATGTACACGTGTGCGCCGTCGGAGACGTTCTTCTCCTTCAGTTTCTGCACCATCTGTTCAGCGCCGTTCTTCATCGAACGGAACTTGATGCAGCCGAACTCGCGGCCTCCGAGCGATTCACGCTTGTGGATGAAGAAGAACGGGCGTCCGTCCTCGATCCAGATCAGCAGCATGATGAGCGGGAAGAGCGGCGCGAACGCGATCAGCGTGAGCGACGCGAAGACGACGTCGAACGCGCGCTTCAGCCCGAGGTTGCGGCGCGCCGCCTGTGGGGCGATGACTTCTTCGATGCCTTCGACGGGCTCGATCTGGAGCGACTGCAACTCGTCGATCTGCGGCCGACGTTCGGGGTCGTCCCACACGACGGCAGGGCCGACGATGGTGGTGTCGGCCGGCAGGCTTCGACCTGCGCCGACCCAGACGTTGCCGATGAGGCGTGCGCCGGGCTCGACGCGAGACTCGCGGTCCATCCACACGCCGCGATCGCGCGGGCGGGCCTTCGCGCGCTGCACGACGCTGTCCGGGCGCTTCCACACCTTCACGAGCGCGTGCATGAAGCCGGCGATTTCTTCGTTGCTCAGGCGGTCGTGAACGGTGCCGTTGATGCTCAGCGTGACGCGTTCGGTCCGCTTCACGAAGCGGCGCAGGCGTCGCCAGCCTGTAATGGGATCGGGGCTCTTCTGCCAGAGCTGCGCGATCGCGCGGTCGCTCGTCAGCACCACGCGGGCGAGGCGGTCGGCGCTTTCGTAGATGCGTTGGAAGCGGACGAACCGGTCGCCCGAATCGGTGACGACGCGCTCGCGATAGCTGCGTTCGCGTGGGTCGTGCAGGCGAATGAAGAGGACGGTGGGATCGACCCAGTTCAAGACGTCCATCACGTCGGACAGCTTGAAGAGCGGCAGCGAACGCGGGTCCGTTAGCAGGAACAGCTCGGCTTGCGGGACAACTTCAGCCGGCTCGCCCTGGCGCATCACCTGCACGCCCAGACTGGCCCAGTAGCGTGTGTGGAGCTGGATTGGATCCAGCCCCCAGATCGTGCGCGGCGGGGCAGGCGGGGCGAGGGTGGGGGAGACGGAAACCATGGGGAGGGCGAGTTGATAGCGAAGAAGTTGATAGTTGATCGCGGAATAGGCAGGCCAACCAAATCACTTCGCTCGTCGATGCTCTCTTCGCTATCAACTATCAACTATTCCTGCCATCAACTACTTCAACGCCCACTCACCGCGCTCACCACCGGGTTCGGCTTGTCGGCGTGGCCGTTGCTGTAGTGGGGACTCTGCTGCTGACGGCTCACGCTGCGGAGGCTGATGCCGCTGATGCTGCGCTCGAAGTCGCGGGCCGCGGCGCGGTTGAAGACCACGCCGGCGATGCGAGCGCCGATCTGGCGCAGGTGCGCGATCGCCTTCTCGACGAAGTCGCGGTTCTGACCCTTGGCGACGGTGAGGATCGTCGCATCCGCGGCGGCGACGAGCGGCGTCGCCTCGATGCTGCCGAGCACCGGGCCGGTGTCGACGAGTATGATGTCGTAGCTCTTGCGGACCTCGTTCAGGAGCCGACGCACCGCGGCCGGCGTGAAGACGCCCGCCTGCTGGTTCGGGCCGATGCCGACGGGCAGGATGCTCAGGTCGGCGACGTCCGTCTGCTTGATGTACGGCGCGGCCGAGCGATCGGTGATCGCCTCGGTGATGCCGACCTGCTCGCGGATGCCCAGCCGCGCGCTCAGGCCCGCACCGATGATGTCGGTGTCGATCAGCAGCGTGCGACTGCCGCTCGCGGCGAACGACAACCCAAGCGCGAGCGTGAGCGACGTCTTGCCGTCGCCGCTCGTGGCGCTGGTGACGCACAGGATCGTCGGCTCTTCCGCGCTGATGACGTTCAGCTGCAGCATCGTGCGGATCTGGTGCACGCAATGCGCGGCGACCGACGCCTGCGACGGGTCGGAGAGGCGGTCCGGCAGGTCGGGCAGGATGCCGAGCAGCGGGATACCCTTCGTGCCGCCCTCGGTGGTCTCGTCGGAGTAGCGGTACTTGCGATCGGCGAGGCCCCACACGAAGACGGCGAGGACCGGCAGAGCGCCGCCGACGACGAATCCGAAGGTGGCCATCGTGGCGCGCTTGTCTTCGGAGACGGAGGCACCGGTGGGAACGCCGGGCGTGGCGCTGAGCTGCTTGCCCCAGACGACCATGAGTGCGTTCTCGTACACGCCGCGGGCTTCGTCGAGCTGCCGCTGGATCGTCGGGATGCGAGCGGTGCCGGCCTCGTTGGCGGCGCGCTGGCTTTCGAGCGACTCAACTTCCTTGCGGAGCTCTTCCATGCGCGTCTTGATGAGCGCGACGTACTTCGTCTGGCGTTCGATCGAACCGGCGTCGACGGGAACGGCGCCGCCACCGGGGACGGGGACGGACGGCACGCCGGTCTGCTTCAGTTTCTCCTGATAGGCCGTGATTTCTTTGTCGAGGCTCGCGAGAGCGAGCTCTGCCTGGCGAACCTTCGGATGGCTCACGCCGAGTTGCAGGCGAAGCGCGCTCAGCGTCGAGTCCTGTGTCCGGCGCTGTGCGACGAGCCCCTTCAGGTAATCGTCGCTGACCATCTCGGGGTTGACCTTCAGCTGCGCTTCGACCTGCGACTTCATCTCCACCATGCTCGCGAGCATGAGTTCCTCGGTGGAGTACTTGCCCTCAAGGTTGTTGAGCAGGCCGCGCTTGCTATCGATCTCGCTGGTCAGCTTGGTGTTGATGCTTTGGACGGCGGTCTTGCTGGCGATCTCGGTTTCAAGGCTGTCGATCTTCGCGCGGAGGTTTTCGAGGGTGGAGTCGCCGGAGTCGCGGATGGCCTGCTTGCGGACGTCGATGTAGGCGTTGATGAGCGAGGCGGCGGCAGCCTTGGCGACCTCGGGGTCGCCGGCCTCCATGCGGACCTCGATGTTGTAGCTCTGCGCGAGGTACATCGTCGTCAGGCCGCCGCTCATGATGCCGCGGGCTGCGCCGTCGGAGATGCCCTTCTTCTGCGCGACGTCTTTCCAGTCCGGCGACTGGATCGCGCGGGCGATGACGTCGCCCGACTTGATGCGCAGCGCCTCGGCGTTCATGTACTGGCCGTACAAGCTCTGCGTGTCGCTGTTTTTGCTCAGGCCCTGCACCTGCGGGTCGATTCGGACGTTGCCGACCGCTCGCCACTTCTGGTCGAACGCGGCCCAGCCCGCGGCGGCGCCGATCAGCGCGCCGGCGACGCCGAGCACGAGGGCCCAGTGGTACCGCCCGCGCAGCGAGCGATGCAGCGTCTGCAGCGCCTGCGTCTCCGCGCCGGCGGGGCGGGCGAGGGCACCGCCGCCGCCGGCGGGGTTGCCCCACGGGTCGGTCGACAGCGCGAGGTTGCTCCCGCCATAAGGATCGTTGGCGTAGCCGTTGCGGTTGCCGTTGCTGCGGACGAGGTCCTGGCTCATAAGAATTGCTCCGGGGAGCGGCGTGGGGATCGGCGGACGTTCAGGCGTTCAGGCGTTTCGCGGCGTCAGGGGTTCGGGTCTCTCAGTGCCTTGATCGCGGGTGCGACTTCTCGCATCAGCGTCGTATACGTTTCGTCGCGCTGCGCCTCGGTGAGGCCCTGTCCGAAGATGGCGTCGAACACCACCTGGAACTGGGCCGCGCCGTAGTAGCGCTGCTGATAATCATCGGCAGCCTCTTCGAGTGCCTTCATGTCCCGGGCGATCCCTTTCCCGGGCACGACCATGAAGAAATAGACGATCCGCCGACGCGTTTGTCCGTCGACGGTTCGCTCGAACTCATACTCGGTGCCGGTAATGTTCAGCTTCTCTGGCGTCCCGTCGTCGACGACCCACGATTTCTCTCGGCTGGAGCGCAACGTATCGCCGATCGCGGGATAACAACGGGGCGGGTAATGACCCAGCATATCCAAAGCCCGCCTACACTGCACGATCGTTAAAAACACGCTACGTTGAGGCCCCCGCAGGCTCTCGACACGGTTATCCGTTAACACAAGGCTGCGAATGATGTTGGGACGCAGCAGCTGCTGCGCGGCCGGCTCGACCTTGCGCTCGGTGCCGGTCCACGAACCCATGTTCGTCGGGATCGCTTCGATCGATCGCTTCGCCTTCACGTGGTAGGGCTCGAAGCTCTCCGGCGAGCGCAGGTCGCGCTGCACCCAGCCCGCGCCGACGAGCATCAGCACGCACGCCAGCGGGGCGAAGAGGACGGAGAATTTGCTGCGAAGGACGTTCATCGGACGGAGTCGTTTGGCGATCGGATCGCGCGTCATCCCACGAACGAGTAGCGTTGGATCGGCAGCTGCGCCCACCGCATGAGCCGGATGATCCCGAGCAGCACGATGAACGCGACGGGCAACATCGCCCAGCCGGCCCAGTTGTGGAATTGGTCGCCCCACCAGCGGTCGACGCTGTAGAGGTAGATCGTCGGGATCGTGCGCACGACGTTCGCGATCAGCGCCACGACGGGCGAAGCGAGGATCAACAGCGTTCGCACGCTCCCGCGCAGCGGAAGCCCGAACGCGAACGCGTACGCGATCAGGAACAGCGGGAAGACGAGCCGCATGCCGTTGCACGCCTCGGCGATCGCGATCGGTTGGCCGTTGATGTACAGCGTGTTGCCGCCGACGACGGTCTTGATGTCGAACAGTTGGAAGAAGAACTGCGAGACGTGCGCCGTCGCGACTTGAAGCGTCTCGGAGATCGTGAGCCTGATCTGGTAGGGCACCGGCACGATGAACGCGAGCACCACGACGGCGGGCATGAACTTGAAGAGGGCGTTCTTCCCCAGCACGGAGACGACCGCGCCGAGCATCGACAGCACCGCGCCGGAGTGGAACAGGAACTGCCGGTTGTGCTCGAGCCCGACCGTGTAGAACGACAGGCCCGTCAGCATGATGACCGGGCCGAGCCATGAGCCGGAGATGAGGAAGTGTCGCAACCGAAGGCGCCGCACCCACACGAGGAACGCGACGACGATCGGCAACAGCAGGATGTGGCTGTACTCCTCGTCCACCCACGCCATGCTGGTGATCTCGAACCACGCCTCCCGGCAGACCCAGACCGACAGCAGGGCGACCAGACCGGCGCCGAGGAGCCGCCACGCGTTGAGCCGTCCCTCGCGCGAGACACGAGTGACGCGGACGTAGGCGTCACGCTTCTTCATCGCCAGCGCGGTGCCGCCGGTGGGCGCGGGCGGCGTCGATGGCGGCGTTGGCTGCGTGGCGGGCGGGGTTGTTTCGACTGTCGTGTTCAAGTTGTCGGGACTACGTGTCGTCTGGGTGCCACGACTTGTATTCAAGTCGTGGACCGCTCTGTCGCAACCAGGCCGCCTTCACGATTCCGGGCCTACCACGACTTGGGTACAAGTCGTGGCACCTGGACCATGATCGTCGTCCGATAAGGCAACCGTCTAAAGACGCCGCCAACCGTGATGTCGTCACATTCGCTCGCAGGAGTTAACCCCGCTTCACTATGGGACGACCGCGGGTGCGGTTCACACCGTTCTGAAGTCGTCGATGATCTGGGCGTCCCTTCGCACCGTCGCGCGGGGGCCGACCAGCGAGCGGACGACTGAAGCGCCGCCTTCCACCTTCGCGCCGCGGAGGATGACCGTGTCGTGCAGGTATGCCGTCGCGTCGACGTACGCGCCGGGTTCGACGATCGCGAAGCCGCGGCTGAAGTCCTCGGCGAGCGGGTCGATCTGCCCACGACGGCTGCCGACGATTCGGCCCGGGCCGCGGTGATACTGGCGCAGCGCCGTCACGTAATCCGACGCCGTCCGCAGCGGCAGCCCGGTGGGGCGGCGACAGTGGACGACGCGGACGTCGAAGTTCCGCGCGATGCCGGGCAATGCCTGTTCCTTCATGTCGACGTAGCCGACCGAGGCGACGTTCTTCAGCGTCGCGCACCGCATCAGCATCACGCCCGAGGGCGTGCCGTCGAGATGGCTCACGAGCGCGACGTCGCCGCGCTTGTGTTCGAGCGCGGTGGCGAGCACGTGCAACGGCTCGAGGAGGATCTGCGTGGCGCTCGCGACCAGGATGAAATCGTCGTCGGCCAGCGAGCGGGCGAGGTCACTCACCACGCCGCCCGTGCCGCGGTATTCGCCGGAGTCGCGCGTGATGCTCAGCGCATCGCGGAAACGCGGCAGCACGCTCGCGGGCTCGTCGCCGGCACGGGTGACGAGCAGGTGGACGGGCAGCCGATCGAGCTTCAAACGCTCGGCGACGTCGGCTGCGTCGGTGAGCCAGTGGTTCAACAGCGAGCGGTCTTCGAGGAGCGGCAGGTCGAGCACGGAACGCTCGACGCCGAGCGCCAGCGGGCTCGGCCGAAGGTGGCCGCCGAGCAGGACGACCGCCTTGAGTCGTTCGAGCGCCTTGCCCGCGTGGGCCGATCCGACGCGCGACGCGGGCCGCAGTCCCGCGCGCGATCGGCGGAACGGGCGACCCTCGAGGGCGCGGATCGCCTCTTCCGTCGCGGCGTTGTTCGTTGCAGCGCTCGCGCCTTCTTTACCGGCGACGCTCTGTTCGAGCAGGGTGGCGGGGGCGTTCTCGTCGGCCAGGCCGTCCTCGTTATTCAGTAGTGCGCCGTCGGCGTTCGTCTCGACCGATGCGCCCGCGAGTCCCGCCGCGATGCGGGCCGCCCGGCGATCGGGCCTGCGGTAGCTGCGCGTGCGCGGCTCGGTCATGCCGAAGAGCGCCCGCACGCGCGTGCTGACGGCTTCGCTGAACATGACGAACGCGAACGGGACGCCCTGAACGACGTAACGCTTGAAGAGGCGTTTCGGTTCCTGCAGCAGGCGGTGCACCCACTCCAGGCCGAGCATCTGGATCCAGCGTGGGGCGCGCTGCACGTGACCCGTGAGGAAGCTGAACGACACGCCCACGCCGAGCCACCACGCCTGCGGCAGGGTGCTGCGGATGCGCTCGATGAGGTATTCCTGTTTAGGCGAGCCGAGCGCGACGAAGACGACGTCGGGCTTCGCGTCCTGGAGCGACTCGATCATGCGAGCCATCTCTTTGGAGTCCGACTCGAATCCGACGGGCGGACACAGCGAGCCGACGACTTGAATGCCCGGGTAGCGGCTCCGCAGCACGTCGGCGGCGCCTTCCGCGGTGCCCGGCGCGCCGCCGAGCAGGTAGATCGATCGGCCGGCCTTCGCGCAGGCGCCGCTCAAGCTCAGGATGAGGTCCGAACCGGCGACGCGTTGCGGCAGGGGGGCGCCCTGCATCTTCGACGCCCAGATGAGCGGCATGCCGTCGGCGACGACGACCTCGGCTTCGCTCACCAGCGCGGCGAAGTTCATGTCGGTGCGGCAGCGACGCAGGTGATCGAGGTTCGGCGTGACGACCATGCCGCCGTAGCCGTGGGCGAGCTCGTTCAGGATGTGATCGATGGCCTGCTGTTCGGAGACGGCGTGCAGGTCGACGCCGCCGAGGCGGACGACCGGCAGCGGCTCGCGCAGCTTCGGCGGACGCGGCGTGATGACGGGTGTGACCGTCGGTGATTCGGGTTGCGCCACCGCCGACGCCGTCGAGTCCGGGCGACTCGCGGGTGCGGGGGGGCTCAACAGTTGGGTCGAATCCTTGTTGAAAGGATCGGCCATAGACGTTCCTGTCCCTTCCATTCCTTCCACTTCACCGAGGCACGGGCCGCGTGCGACATCCTTGTCCACGAGAGGCCTCGGACTCCGATCGAACACGTCATGCCGCAGGTTGCGCGGCCAGACATCCGATCAGGGCGGCGACATCATAACTCGTCGCGACCGACTCGATACCCGATCACGAAGGCCGGACCGTTCGACGCAAATCGACCCGGCCTCGCACAAGGTTGTATCGGCTAGAGACGAAGACGCTTTCCGCCCCAAAACCGTTTCAAACACATGATTTGCAGCGGCTTCCGGGATATCCGCACGATTTCAAACCGCCCCACCATCACCACAACGACCGATAACGCCCGCGCGGCAGGGTGCCTTCAACACGCGGCCTACGGGAATTCCTATTTTGTTGCACTGACTGATTTAGCCTGCCCGCAAGGTTAACCCAGGTTAACATCGGAGTTTCAGGGCCGGGCCGCTTGACGGTGAGCGCGATAAGATCACGCGTCCATGCCTTGGAGCGACTGGGACAACTTCCCCAAGCGGGCAACCGCCGACGAGCGACGGCAGACCATCGCGCGCGAGACCGACCGCATGCGGCAGGCCGGTCAGATCGTTCGGCCGATCGAAATCGAGGGTCGCCAGATCGCGAAAACGTTCTGGGGCCAGGCGTGGTGTCGACACATCGAGTGCCTGTCCGACTTCGCGAGCCGACTCGACCGCGGCAAGACCTACGCCCGCAACGGCTCGGTCTTTCATCTCGACATCACGCCCGGAAAAGTCTTCGCCCGCGTGGCTGGCAGCGAGTTGTACGACGTGACGGTCGACGTTCAGCCGCTCGACCCCGGGCGGTGGGAGGCGATCAAGCGCGCCTGTGCCGGGCAGATCACCAGCGCGGTCGAACTGCTGTCCGGCAAGTTGTCTGATGCGACGATGCACATCCTGACTGACGCCGAGGCCGGCATGTTCCCGCACGCCGACGATTTCGACCTCGGCTGCAGCTGCCCGGATTTCGCGCGGCTGTGCAAACACCTGGCGGCCGTCCTGTACGGCGTAGGCGCGCGACTCGACGCCGCGCCGGAGTTGCTGTTCACGTTGAGAGGCGTCGACCCGACGGAGCTGATCGCCTCAGCGGCGACGAACCTCGTCGCCGCGCCGAGCGGCAACGCGAAGAAGACGGTGAAGCAGGCGGACCTGGCGGACGTATTCGGAATTGAGTTAGCGGACGTAGACCTCGACGTGGCGGCAGAACCAGAGGTCGCGACGCAGAACAATCCGCCGGAACGACCTCAGAGGCCTGCAAAGGGCAGCCGGCGGTCACGGAGGACCTGACCAACGCTTCGTCGCGCAACTTCACATAAGCCTCATTATCGGCGGCGGGGGAGTTGCGTCACGGACGTGTCGATTGCGTCGTCGCGGTCTCGGCGGCTTCGATCGCGTGTAGTTCGTCCATTACGGGCTTCGCCCACTCGACAAGTTCGCGTTCGGTGAGCGTCCGCCGATGCGACGCAAGCCGCACCGCATGGCGATCGGTGTACAGCACGACCTGCAATGGTGAGCGAGAGAAGACCGGCCGCGGAAATCGAATCGACGGCCATGCGATGACAAGCACCTTGTGCGGCGAGTCGGGGAGCGCCGTCTCACGTACGTCGAGCGGCGCGTGCTCGCCGGCGTCGTCGCCGATCGCGAGCTTGTACAAGGTCTGTTCGGACTCCTCGACTAGCCGAGGCACACGCGCCGCAACGCCAGATCGCTCGAACGCGCAGAGCGTCACGTTTACGTCACCTCGTTGCGGGTCTCGGGCAATGTACATCGTGGTGGTGCCCGTCGCCCCGAGTTGCTTGATGAGGTCGTGGCGGCCGTACTCGGCACGCCAGCGCAGCGACCTTCGGTCGCCGCTATCGACGATGTCGCAGACGTCCCAGGCCGTGGCGGGCAATCCCTTTATCCGTGCGACCGAGGCGCGCAGGGCCTTCCGTGCTGGATTGGCGGGCCGCGTCGTCGCCGGAACGTCGGCGAGCGACGTCGCAATCTGACGAGCCAGCATCGCCACTTCCGTTTCTGTGAGCGCGCCATTCCGGACGGACAGCTGCACCGCACGTCGTCCAGAAGCGAGTGCCGCGAGCGTCACATCGACTGGCGCGTCGCCCGTCTCGTCGCGTGCGGTCAGCGTGGCCAACTGCACTTCCGCGCCACCGTCGGTGGCGGCGATGGTGCGAGTAGCCGTCGTCGCGTTGACGAGCATCTGCATGCCCGCGAACAAGTCGCGGCGACAGTCCAAGCTCCCCTTCGTCGCACCGACGAACGCAGCGGCCGCCGCTTCGCCTTCGAATGTGTACACATTCACCGCAACGGCCGGGCCCGACAGCCGCGAGTCCTTGGCATAGATCGACGTCACTTCGATCGCTGCGGACGTCAGTTCGGCTCGCAACTCGTTTGGAACCGACGTGAAGCACGAGGGAAGATCGAGACCGACGATGACTGCGCTGCCGTAATGAAGGGAAGGCAGGCGGGGTAACTTCGGCTCGAACGCGCGAAGTGCATCCAACGTAGTGCGCGGATGCGCAGCCGGCGCTGTCGGCTGGCTCGGACGGTCATCAATGGCATCGTCGGCGAATGCGGCGGTTCCGAGCGCCAGGCCCGCCACCATCGCCGTGCCGTAGAAGAACCGCCTTCGCATGTCTGGTGCTCCGCGTTTGAGGTCATCGCCCTGCCGCGGCCCGTCCCTTCGCGGTCACGCGCGGCTCAGCGTCTTCATCATCCACTCCCCCGCCCGATTCATCCAGTTCTCGTTCGCCTGCTTCCACTCGCGCAGCCGGTGCGGCGAACCTTCGAGCGAGATCAGGTCGCTTGGCACGCCGACGTCGCTCAGGCGTTGGTGCAGGTGCGCGCTCTGTGCGTGCGGGACGCTCTCGTCCTTCGTGCCGTTCAGCAGCAGGAACGGCGGCAGGCCGGGCCTCACGTAGTTGATGGGCGACACGCGCCAGAATGTTTCGATCACCTCGGAGTCGAATTGCTCCTTGCCGAAGAGGTTGAGCATCGACGGGCTCACCTTGCCGCGGCGGAAGTTGTCGAGGACGAGATCGGTCGGCGCGGCGAGCAGCAGCACGGCCGCGAGTTCCTTCGGCGCATCCACCGTCGCCGCAAGCGCGGCCAGGTGTCCGCCCGCGCTGTAGCCGGCGATGCCGAGTCGTGTCGCGTCGGCGCCGTGTTCGTGCGCGTGCGCGATCACCCATTGCAGCGCCGTGCGGACGTCGTCGATCTGGGCCGGCCAGCGATGCGCGGGGGCGAGTCGGTACGAGATCGCGAAGACGGTCAGGCCCGTGTCGCAGAGCGAATCGAGGAACTCGGGCTCGTCGCCCTTCGCTCCGCCGCTCCACCCGCCGCCGTGCACCATGACGACCGCGGGCGACTTCGCCGGCCGATCGGATGCGACGCGGACGTCTAGCTTGAGCGATTGTCCGTCAACGACGGCATATTCCACTTCGGTGATCTGTACGGGCATGGCGAGGTCCTCCGCGCGGGCGACAGCGAGAGCAAGCGTGTGGAGAATCATCGTATCCGCTACCGCCCTGCCGCGCATGGCTCGAACTCGGTCCAAGCTTTGTCAGAATCGCGCGCGGGGCGTCTCCCCTACTCACGGCACAGTCTGCCGTGTTTCGCATTTCTGACTTGCCCGGCGTCTTGCCGAATCGGATGTCCAAGGCGTGGTCTTGTCGCTGCGCCGATCGCGTCGACTTCGTGGCGTTACAGGACCGGCCCCCGTGTCGTCTGGGTGAATAGAATGCTGGGAGAAACCGCCTTGAGACTCTTCCGCGAGTGGACGTTTCCCGGTTCTTCGGGTGGAATCGCCGCGTTGCGGCGCGCCGACGCGCCGTGGCCGCCCGATGGACCCACGCCCGGCCCGCGCGGCGGCGGCGTTCGAGTCGGCTCCGCCAGTGCCGGCACGTCGTATCAATCGAAACTGTTGGATCGACCCAGCGGACAATTTCCCCCCGGCTCGATCGAGTCGCTCGCCACCCGCGCGGTGAAGCCTCGATCCCGGCGACGCTACGTCCTCATCTCCCCCTGTCGCGACGAGGCGAAGTACGCTCGCACGACCATCGAATCCGTGCTTGAACAGACCGAACTGCCAGACCTTTGGATCATCGTCGACGACGGCAGCACCGACGAGACGCCCGCCATCCTCGCGGAGTACGCGGCCAAGCACCCGTTCATCAAGATCGTCACCCGCACCAACCGCGGCGAGCGCGTGCTCGGCTCGGGCGTGATGGAGGCGTTCTACGACGGGCTCGCGCAGGTCGACCTGAACAACTTCGACTACGTCTGCAAGCTCGACCTCGACCTCGACCTGCCGCGCCGGTACTTCGAGACGATCATGAACCGCATGGACGCCGACGAGCGCCTCGGCGCCATGAGCGGCAAGCCGTACTTCATGCGCGACAACCAGGCGATCAGCGAGAAGTGCGGCGACGAACACGCAGTCGGCATGAGCAAGTTCTACCGCGTGACGTGCTTCCAGCAGATCGGCGGCTTCGTGAAGGCGCTGATGTGGGACGGCATCGACACGCACCGCTGCCGCATGAAGGGCTGGAAGGCCGCCAGCGTGGACGGCGAGAACCTGCGCTTCATCCACCTGCGCCCGATGGGCAGCAGCCACAAGAGCTGGACCACGGGCCGCGTCCGCCACGGCCGCGGGCAGTGGTTCATGGGCACCGGCTGGACGTACATGATCGCCAGCGCGCTCTTCCGCATGACGCGTCCGCCCATCCTGCGCGGCGGCGCCGCGATGCTGTGGGGCTACGTCAAAGGCTGGTGGAACAACGACCCCCACTACGACGACGCCGAGTTCCGCAAGTTCCTCCGCGCATACCAGTGGGCGTGCATGACGAGAGGCAAGAACCGCGCGACGGCCGAGCTCGAGGCGCGACAAGCGGCGGTGTGGAAAGCGCCGGTCAGCGCGGGGCGGTGACGTCCGCTGCTTAGCCGGCGAGCATGCTCGCCGCGAAACCGCACGACGTCACCCGGCGAGCATGCTCGCCGGCTAAACCGCGAATCGTCCCCCACAATTCGAGAATCAGGTGAAAGTCGCATTTCTGCTATCCGAGCAGAGGGTAATCTGTCTCCCGTTGTCAGTCGTTTCAAGACTGGATGGAGGACAGCATGAAGTGGTCGATCGCTGGGTGCTTTGTGGCGTTGGCGTGCCTTACGATGGCGCCGGGGTCGGCATTCGCGCAGTGCAAGGTCTTCGACGACCTGAAAGCCGCCGAGGCCCGGGCCAGCGAGGCGGCGGCCAAGCTGCACGACGTGAAACTGCCCGTCGACGTGGAGCAGAAGATAGCGAGACAGATCGCGGACCAGTTACTCGAGAACCCGCTGCTCGACCCCGGCGAGGCGCTGCGGAACGCGATCGATCGGTTGCCGCTTGAAGACAAGCTCGCCGCCACGCCGTGGTACCTCGCCAGGCAGGCCCGCGACGCCGCCGACGCCGACGCCGCCAAGGCGCTCGCCGACCTCGCCGCCGCGGTGAACAGCAAGGACGCCGCGCTGAAGCAGGCCCAGGCGCAGTACGACGAGGACGTCAAGCACCTCGACGCCGAGAAGGCCGCGCTGAACGGCATGCCGCGCGACGAAGCGTACCTCGATCGCATCCTGAAGCTGACCGACCGACTGAAGAAGTCGTACAACAAGATGCTGTCCGACCTGCAGCCGCACCGGAATTGCTTCCGCGACGCGGACATCTTCGCGAAGGACAAGGAAGAACGACTGCTGCGGATCGATGCGCTCGAAGAGAAGATCGCCAAGCTGCGCGGCACGAACCCGCCGGCCAAGCCGGGCGACGCGAAAACCGGTGATGCGAACACGGCCGCAAAGCCTGCGGACGGCAAGCCCGTCGACGGCGAACCCGCGCCGCCCGGGCCGATCGGCACGGACGTCTACACCGTGGGCCAGCCCGAGGTGTCCGCCGCGCGGGGCAAGCTCACGAAGGTGTCGGCAGACGGGTTCGAGTTCGAGATGAAGAAAGACGACGGCACCGTCGTCCGCGCCGGCGTCCGCATCAAGAAGGGCCCGCCCGCCACGATTCGCGCGAACGAACGTGTCGAGATCATCGCCGAGGCGTACGGCGACCTGCCCGCGTTCTCCTACGGCAATTGGGAGTTGAACAACATCGTCGGCGGACAGATCCCCGACGACAACGGCTGCGGCAGCATCGACGGCTACAAGGGCACGCCCGGCAGCAACTCACGCGTCGCCACCGCGAAGTTCTACTTCGGCGCCAACCAGTACGACGCCTCGATCCGATTCTACGGCGGGCAGTACAACAGCCCCGACGGCACCGAGATGCAGATCGTGTGGAAGATCGCCAAGCCGTGACCTCCGCGGTCACTCCCCCACCGCCCGCTTCGCATCCAGCTTCACGAAGCTCAGCAGCTCGTCGTTGCTCATCTCGGTGAGCAGCTTCGCCGCGCCGTCGGAATCGCCGAGCAGTTCGCCCGCGATGGCGACCTTCTCGTCGATCAGCGCGTCGATCTTCTCCTCGACAGTTCCGCGGCAGATGAACTTGTGGACCAGCACGTTCCGCTTCTGCCCGATGCGGAAGGCGCGGTCGGTCGCCTGGTTCTCGACGGCGGGGTTCCACCAGCGGTCGAAGTGGATGACGTTGCTCGCGGCCGTCAGGTTCAGACCGGTTCCACCCGCCTTCAAGCTCAGCACGAAGAACGGCGGGCCGTCGTCGCGCTGGAATTGCTCGACGAGCTTCTTCCGCTGCGGCACCGAGGTCGACCCGTGCAGGATCAGGCCCGGCCTCTTGAACACTTGCGCGAGTTCGTCCGCGATCGGCTGCGTCATCTCGCGGAACTGTGTGAACACCAGCACGCGCTCCTGCCGCTCGGCCAGCTCTTCGCAGATCGCGCGGAGGCGCTCGAACTTGCCGCTGTCGTCGGGCGAATACGCGCTATCGCCGCCCATGGCCTGCGCGGGGTGATTGCAGATCTGCTTGAACCGCATCAGGTACGCGAGCACCACGCCCTGCCGTTGCACGCCCTCGGCCGCCTCGTCGAGCGCGCGCTGCAGCTCGTCGACCGATTGCTCGTACAGCTTCGCTTGTCTTGGCGTGAGCGTGCAGAACGCCTTCAACTCCGTCTTGTCCGGCAAATCGCTGATGACGGACTTGTCGGTCTTCAGGCGGCGCAGGATGTAAGGCTTCACCAGCGCGCGGAGCGGCGCGAAGCCTGCGCCGGATTCGTCGTCGCTCATGCGTTTGCACAGCTTGCCGAACGCCTTCGCTCCGCCGAGCAGGCCGGGGTTGAGGAAATCGAAGAGGGACCACAGGTCGCCGAGCCGGTTCTCGATCGGCGTGCCGGAGAGCGCGATGCGCGCCTGCTGCGCGTTCACCTCCCGCACGGCCCGGCTCTGCTTCGTGCCGGCGTTCTTGATCGCCTGCGCTTCGTCGAGCACGACGACCGCGTACGCCCGCTCGCGGAGCCAGGCGAGTCGAGTGATCATTCCGTACGTCGTGATGACCACGTCGTGCTGTTCGAGCCGTGCGGGCAGCTTCGCGTCGTTCGGATCGACCTCACTCGGATGCACGACGATCGCACGGAGCGACGGCGCAAACTTCGCAAGCTCCGCGCGCCAGTTCGGAATGAGCGACGCGGGAACGACGAGGAGGGAGGGAGCTGAGGCGCGGATCGAATCCTGGGAGGGCGAGGCTCCCGCCGAGCCTCCGCGGATGCGCGATTCAGCGAGTCCGTGTCGCGCATCCGCTCGTGGAGCGTCCCGCTCCACAGGCTCGGCGGGAGCCTCGCCCTCCCGGTTGCGCAGACCCGCGCCGTCGTGAATCGCGAGGAGCAGCGCAATCACCTGAACGGTCTTCCCGAGCCCCATGTCATCCGCAAGGCACGCGCCAAGCCCGAGCTCAGTCATGAAACGAAGCCACGCGTATCCCTTCAACTGATACGGCCGAAGCGTCGCGCGAAGCCCGTCCGGCGCCTGCGTCGACCCGGGCTCGCGCAACTTCGACAGTGTCTCCTCGAGCCACGCCCCCGCTTCGATGCCCACCCACTCAGCCTCGACCTCCTCCTGCTCCTTTGCTTCCGCCGTCGCTTCGCCCGAAGGCATCCGCGCGAGCAGTCGCATGCCTGTGGCGAAGTCGAGACCCTCCTTCGCGAGGTGTTCGACCTTGCGCCAGTGCGCCAGGGCCTGCTGAAGTTTCTCGCGATCGACTTCCACCCACTGCCCGCGCAGCTGGACGAGTCGCTCCTCGCTCTGCATGAGCTGTTGCAGCTCATCCGCCGTGAGCGGGCGATCGCCGATCGAGACATCGACGCTGAAGTCGAGCATCGCGTCGACGCCGAGCGTGCTCTTGCGCTTCTCGCCGACGCGCACGCTCACCTTCGCGCGGTTCGTCGTGCGACGCGTGTTCCACCAGTCGGGCACGCGCACGGTGAGCCCGCTCCGCTCCATCAACGGCACGTCCTGCAGGAATCGATACGCCTCCCGAGGCGTCCACGCGAGCGGCTGATAGATCTCCTGCGTGTCGAGCAGTTCCTTCACGACGCCGCTCGCGAGCGATGCATCGCTGACGGGTCGAAGTAGCGATAGCAACGCCGCGCGGTCGTCCTTCCCTGCAAACTGCTGAATCGCCCGGCTCAGCGGCACGTGCACGGGCTTCCCGGTCGCGCTCACGCCCTGCGTGAACGTCGCGAGGAACGCGAAAGGCGTCTCCGCGTCGCGCTTGTTCTCGGCGAGATGAAATGTCACCCGCCCCACCGCGTGCCACGCGGCGTTGAGCTGCGCGAGGAACGTTTTGATTCCACCCGCGTCGATCGCGCGCCGTCGCGAATGTGCATCGAGGTCGATCCACCACTGCCGCAGCACGTCGCCAGTCACGTATTCCGCCCCGACGATGGGTGGGCACCGCATCGCCTCGAACGCGCAGTCTTCGGTCGGCGGCGCATCGATCGCGAGGTGCGGATCACTTGCCCGCGTCAGCACGCTCACGTATCGCTTCGCCCACTCTCGCGCGAACGCCAGGCCTGGCTCGACGTGCGCGCCGAGCGCAACGCCGGCGAGACTGAGCAACCCATCGGATGCCGACTCGTCGAAAGCGGCGCTAATCGCGTCGTCGAACTTCGTCGTCGCGACGGCGTCCGCTTCGATCACGTGCGGCACGCCGGCGGGCGTCACCTTCAACTCGATCCCGCGAGAGGTTTCAGTCGTCGCACTCGGCACAACCGGCACGGTAGCCCGTGAGAATGCGAACTGCCACGACGCGAAGGATCGAAGCGGTCGAACCATGAGCAGCGCCATCGATCGTCACGCGACTGCTTCTTCCTTGGCGTCTTTGCGTCTTGGCGGTTCGCCCGTTCGATCCGGCCGATTTTTGTGTTGAATCGCCGATGGCCGCGTGGTCTATAGCACTGTGCGGATCGATGTGCCGATCAGAGCGAGCTGCAGCGGCAAATGCAGATTCTTGTGGGTCAATCGAGCGCTTTTGGACGTTTCTGAGCGCTCGGCCATGCAGTTCGATCGACCGTCATCCGCGTAATGCCCCGCTGCCGACAGCCGACTCCCTCTTCGTGAACCGCCCTACCTCCACCATGCGTCACTCACATATCGATTCGCTCGAATGTCGCACGCTGTTCGCGTTCGAAACCGGCGCGACGTTCGACCTGCTCGTCGACGCCGACCGCAACGGCGTCATCGACGCACGCGACGACGCGAACGAGGACCGCTGGACCGGCGGCAAGGCGGGACGCGGCGCGGTGATCCTGCCGAACCTCGACCGCGACAATGCCGGCCCCGCGCCGGATAACTGGCGCGGCGGGATGTGGCTCGGCAAGAACGTCGCGCCGAACAACGTCATCGACAACGCCGCCGACTTGCTCGACGTCGGGCGGTTCCGCATGCGGAAGCTCGGCTTCGACTGGCAGAACTACGAGGTCGAGCTGCGCATCGTGCGCCCGAGCGGCGATCACGCATCGCTCGCGGGTGTCCCGGCGAACGAACGCGTCCGCATCTTCATGCCCAGCAAGACGAGCGGCGGCGACCTCGTGCCGCAATCGCGCGACGTCGCCATCATCGGTCCCGGCATGGACAGCACGATCCGATTCACCGCCGAGCCCGCAGGGCCGAACGAGGTGTATTCCGGCATGTTGGAAGGGGACGGCTCGATCGAGTTCGGCATCGAAGGGCTTCGCCTCGGGGCGGGCGTGCGGATCGAGCTGTGGGCGCGGTTCTACAACCCGCTCTTCGGTGACCCGAACGAGCCCTTCACGCTGCGCGACGCCGTCGCGATCCGCGTCGCACCGTTCGTCATGCAGACGCACGAACAGGCGATCGCGCCGGACAAGGGATCGGTCAGCGTAGAGCGGACGACCGACAACGCCGCGTTCCGCGCAGCGCTGAAGAGCGTGTTCGGCGACCGCGTGATCGAATCCGTCAGCGGCGGAGATCCGTGGCACCAGGACACGCACGAGATCGGCTATGTCCGCGCGCCGTACGGCTCGATGCCGGTCGTGCTGGAGCTGCCGCGCGCGAAGATCAGCTTCACCGGCGCAGTGCCGAGCCTGGTGCGCGGGCAACTCCTCCGCGCCGGCGTGGGCGTGAGCACCGAGCTGTCGGCCCAGCCGATCGTGAACGCCAGCAGCTACGGCGGCGACATCGAGACGCTGCCGCGCGGCGCGGGGAAGAGCCCGCTGCTGCTCGTCAGCAAGACGATGCCGAGCTATCTGAAGGACTTCTTCGCCCGGCAAGGCGTGAACCCGCTGCTCGAGGTCGACCCCGACGGCTGGCTCGCGGTCGGGCACGTCGACGAGATCTTCAGCGCCGGCCCGGACGGCAAACGCGTCGCGACGGCCGACCCGGAACTGGCGTGGGCGCTGCTGCTGTGGGCACACAAGCTGAACCCGAACGCCACGATGCTCGACGGCATGGGCGAGTTCGCCTACGACCCCGCGCACCCGCGCGGCACGGTGAAGCTGCTCGTCGAGAACGCCACGCTGCGGAAGGTGAACTTCGAACGCGTGATGAAGTCGACCAACCTGCCGGCCGCGCGGGAGATCGTCCGCGCGGCACTCGGCCTGAAGGAGGAACTCACCCGCCCCACCGGCGACTCGACGAACCGTGGCAACACGCGATTGATCGGCGCCGGCGCGTTCACGCAGATGCTGGGCAACGTGCAGCGGACGTTCGAGGTGAAGCTCGGCTCTGGCGATGCGTACCAACTCCGTTATCGCGACGCGGGCCAGACGAGTTGGAGCGCATGGTACGCGGGCAGCCGCTCGCGCGACGAGGTCTTCCCGCAGGCGAAGGCGTTCCTGCTCAAGCACCACTGGCAAGGCACGCGGGCCGTCGCGGGCGACACGTTCCGCTACAGCACGAACCCCGACGCGACGCTCGTCCGCATGCCCGTGCTGTTCACGAACACGGAAGTGCAGCTCGTGCCGATCGACCAGAGCGGCAACAGCAGCGGCGTCGACCTCGGCCTGGTGCGCGCGATGACGAGCAACTTCGTCAACGCCCTCGTGAACGGCACGCAGGTCATCACCGGGAAGAGCTACGGCCCGCAGGTGAACTACCGCGGCAACGGCCCGCGTGACATCCTCGAAGACTACGCCCGCGATGCCTTCCGCAAGGTCGGCTTCGCGACGACGACGTTCATCGATGCAAGGAGCTACCACAACGCCGGCGGCAGCGTGCACTGCGCGACGAACGCGATCCGGACGGTGCCGAGCGGGAAGTGGTGGGAGGTGGTGTGACTTCGTCAGCGGAACGTGACGACTGCGCGAGTCGTCGGGCTAAGCGGTTTAGTCGGCACGTACGGTTGCAGTTCGAGTGTCACGATCAGGATGTTGTCGCTCCACGTCTCCCAGGTTCCGGCCGGAACGATTACAGGATACGACTCGCCTGCCGAACGGTGGACTGTGTTCCAGTGTCTTGTCCAGATGACGTAAGGCACGCTCGCCCTAAGTGTCTGTCTTTGCCCTGTCGACCAGCTGCCACGGTCTGGTGCGTGCTCGTACTCCTCAGCGGGCCAAGTCGAGTTGGACTCGCCTGATCCGAAGAATCCACCTGCAATGGCCTTCACACGCAGCGGAGAACCTGGGTTGATGTAGAGGAGGAGGTCGATCGTCCGATCGCCGGGCAGAATCGCCAGACCTTGGTTCGTGAGGGCCGTGACCCTTCCGTCGCGTCGATGGAGCGACGAGCAGATCTGAATAGACCAGTCGCCAGGCGGGAGGCCCAACTCGTATTTCCGAATCTGAAGGTCGAGCGCATTCGCGACGTCCTGTCCATCGAGCGGCACGCTGCGGATTTCGAATGGCTTGATTCGCTCAAGTTCCCATCGATACCAGGCGTACGATCCAATGAGGAGACCGGCGAGAAACACCGCAAGGACGACGTTCCGTGGCCGCATCGCGCGGCGAACCTTCGCGAGCACCGCCCACGTCGCACGAACAAATTTCGTCCGCCACGACGCCTCCGGCGCGGCGTAGTCGAGGACGGGCGGCGGGTCGGTGGCGCTCATCGGTTTCCCTTGGTCAACGTGATGATGCTGGCACGGGCCATCCCACGATCAGACTCGTCCGGTTGTAGCAGACGCGCGATGGCGCGCGAAGGAGCAAGTCACGCCTGAAACGTCACGACGTGCCCCTCGTCCGCGCTCTGCCGCGCACGCAGCACCGCGTCGGCGAGTTGGAGCGTGACCTTTGCGTCGACGATCGCGGAGCGGACGCCGGCGACGTGGTCGCAGAAGTCTCGCCAGGGTTTGCGGTCGCAGGTGGCGTCGATCTCCTGCGTGCCTTCCGCGGTCGCGTTGATGAGGCGGACCTTCTGCGTGCGGGCTTCGATCACGCCTGTGGTGCCGACGAGGCGGATCCAGTCGTCGCCGTGGCTCGGCGCGGTGGGCGGGCGGCGGACGTCGATGGCGGCGGAGGCGAAGCACTCGCCCTGCAGGCGGAAGTGACACAGCGCGCTGCGTTCCATCGTGCCGATCTCAGGGGGATTGCCCGCATGCGAGTGAGCCGCGTACACGCTCTCGAAAGGCTTGTCGGTCATCCACGCGATCCAGTCGATCGCGTGCGAGCCGACCCACGGGATCGTGCCGCCGTACGTGGCGCGGTTGGCGTAGTACGCGGGGCGCTTGCCGAGTCGGTAGCTCTTGCGCGACTCGACGAGGCGCACGTCGCCGATCGCGCCGTCGCGGATCAGCTTGGCAGCCGTGTAGAAGCCGGGGTCGTAGCGCGAGAAGAGCATGCTCGCGAGGTGCACGTCGGGTCGCTTCACGTGCGCCGCGCGGAGGCGCGCGAGGTCATCGAACGTCAGCGCGGCCGGTTTCTCAACGAGGACGTGAACCCCGCGCTCGATCGCACCGGCGGCCATGGTGGCCTGCATCTCGAACGGTCCGGCGACGACGACGGCGTCGGGCTTCGCCTCGTCGAGCAGGCGTTGCCAGTCGTGGCCGAAGTGTTGCGGGGCGTCGGGTCGGTTCTGCTCGCGGAGCCATTTCAGGATGCCGTCCGCGGAGTCGCCGCCGTCGGAGATGGCGACGATCCGCTGCTGCGGGAGCTCAGGCAGTTCGCGCAAGACCTGGCCCTGATGGCCGCGGGTTCCGATGAAGGCAATTCGTTCAATCACGTCTGGCCCGATGGTCGCGGGAGCGCGTGCTGCGATCAATGCAGGAAGCGCCAAAAGCGTGAGACGGACGCTTCGCACGGCTGGTCGCCGCGACAGGTCGCTCACCGGGGGTGGCGATTCGCCGCATAATCACTTCCACGTAGCTCGATACGACCGTGGAATAGATGGTGTACCCCCGCTAGTTCCACTGGGTGAAGCGTCGTTCCAGTCGTCCGAGCGACCCGACACCGCGAGTCGCCTTCGAAGCGTTTGCTCGCGTGCCTCTCTCACTCCACCGCTCCTGCACCGGAGGAACCTTCCATGCTTCGCCGCCTCTCACGTCGAATTCGCCAGGGTACTCATCTGTCTTTGCGGTCGGCGACGCGACGCGTTGCGATCGGTCGGCCGGCCTTCGAATCGCTCGATGCTCGGACTTTGCTTGCGGGCAACATCAACGTCACGGTCCTGCAAGACGTGAACGCCAACGGCGTCCGCGACGCTGGCGATACGCCGCTGGTCGGCTGGACGACGTTCATCGACCTCAACCGCAACGGCGTGAAAGAGACAAGCGAGCCGGCCGGCGTCACGGGGACTGACGGACAGTTCCTCTTCACCGGTCTTGCCGACGGAACGTACGACGTCCGAGAAGCCCCGCCCGCAGGCTGGTTGCCCGCCGCCGGGTTCAGTCTGGTCGATCGCATCTCCGCTCGGAACGGGCGCACCGATCAGGCGCTTTTCATGAACGTGCCTGCGACCAGCGGCGGGATCGACGGCACGCTGTGGAACGACCTGAACGGTGACGGCGTCCGCGCACCTGCCGACGTCGGCATTCCCGGTTGGACCGTCTACCTCGACCTCAACACCAACAACTCGCTCGACGCCGGTGAGCCCACCAGCATCACCGACGCGGCAGGCTTCTACAGCTTCCCGAATCTCGCGCCGGCCACCTACAAGATGCGGTTCATCCTGGCGGGCGAGTTCAACGCGACCGTTGGCTTCAACAACGGCGTGCAGGTCGTCGTTCCATCGGGAACGACCGCTCACACCACGTTCGGCGTCTTCAGCCTGAACAGCGTCGGCAACATTGCGGGCACCGTCTTCAACGACGTGAACGCTGACGGCACGCGCGCGGCGACTGACCCGGGCCTGAGCGGTTGGCAGGTCTACGTCGACCTCAACAACAACGGCGCCGCCGACGCCGGCGAACCCAGCGCGCTCACCGATCCGGCCGGCGGCTACTCGTTCCCGTCGCTGGTCGTCGGTACGTACACCGTCCGCATGGTGAACCAGTCGGGCTGGAACCTCTCACCGGGCAACACGGGCGCGCGCACCGTCACCGTCGTGGGCCAGACCACGAGCGGCGCCAACTTCGGCGTCTGGACCCCCACGCCCGGCGGCATCTCCGGTCGCGTCTACAACGACGCGAACGGCGACGGCTTCCTCGGCGCGGGCGAGAGCGGCGTCTCAGGCTGGACCGTGTTCGTCGATGCTAACTCCAACGGCACGCTCGACGCGGGCGAACTCAGCGCCGTCTCCGACGCGACCGGCGCATACACGATCGCCGCCGTGCCCACGGGCGCGTTCGACGTCCGCGAGATCCCGCAGGTCGGCTGGACGCCCACCGCGCCCGCCACCGCGGTGCAGCTCGTCAACGTGCCGAACGGCACGACTGTGGGCAACGTCCTCTTCGGGAATAAGCAGCGCACCGACGGCGAGATCCACGGCGTCGCGTTCGCCGACTACGACCAGAACGGCGTCCGCGGCCCGGCCGAGAAGGGGCTCGCAGGCATCACCGTCTACCTCGACCTCAACGACAACGGCAACCTCGACGCGACCGAGCCGAGCATGGCGACGCGTGCCGACCTCTTCTACACGCCCGCCGTGAACGAGGCCGGTCAGTACGAGTTCACGCACCTAGCGGCCGGGACGTACAAGGTCCGTACGGTCGTTCCTGCGATCCTCAGCGCGACGCTGGAGAGCGCACGCTCGCAGTCGATCACGCTGCTCGTCGGCGAGATCCGCAACAACGCAGACTTCGCGATGCGCTTCCGCGGCAACGAGATCCACGGCCACAAGTTCAACGACGTCAACGGCAACGGCCATCAGGATGCGGGTGAGCCCGGCGTGCCCGGCGTGACCATCTACCTCGACACCAATCGCAACGACGTGCTCGACGCCGACGAGCCGCGCACCGTCACCGCGGCGGATGGGTCGTATGGCTTCGTCACGGGCCTCTCGCCCACCAGCTACGTCGTGCGCGAGATCCTTCCGTGGGGCTGGCAGCGGACGTACCCTGCCACGCCCGGCGGCGGCGTGCTCTGGCCGGCCGGCGTGAGCAACGCGCCGATCGGCAACGTCTCGCCGCTCAGCATCACGACGGTGCTCGCGAACGGCCAGACCTACAACGACAACGTCAGCCTTACGCTCCCCACCGGCGGCGCGCTCACGAACATGGTGGACGTCTTCCTGCTCTTCGACGACACGGGCAGCTTCACCGCGAACAGCCCGATCGTCCGCGCGGCGTTTCCGCAGATCATCTCTTCGCTGCAGACGGCGCTGCCCGGCATCGACCTCGGCTTCGGCGTCGGTCGATTCGAGGAGTACGCCAACTACGCCAGCGAGTTCGCCGCGGGCAGGCCGTTCATTCTGAATCAGCCGATCATCAGCTCTACCACGCCTGGCTTCTCGACGAGCATCCAATCCGCGCTCGACCGCACCGCGCCCGGCTACGGCGGCGACACGCCCGAGACGACGATCGAGGCGCTCTATCAGGCGGCGACGGGTCGCGGCTTCGACGGCAACAACAACGGCACCACGAGCGACAGCGGCGCGGCCGGGCTCGTCTCGACGCAGCTCACGCCTGGCCCGAGCGGCGACGTGCCGTCGTTCGCCAGCTTCCAGATCGACGCCGCCGGCAACGTGCTGCCCGCCTCCGGCTCGATCGGCGGCGCGGGCTTCCGGCCGGGCGCGCTGCCCATCATCCTCACCGCCACCGACACCGGCTTCGCCTATCAGCCCAAGGGCGAGACCACCGTTACCGGCGTGAACGGCCTTACGCTGCCGATCTCCGCGCTCACGCAGGCATCGCGGCCGACGACGCCGTTCGCGAGCGGCGCAGGACTGCAGGAGACCGTTACCGCGCTCAACGCGCTCGGCGCGCTGGTCATCGGGCTCGGCACAAATCCGACCGCGACGCTCGACCCGCGGCAGGGACTCGAGTCGCTCGCAAAGCTCACCGGCGCGATCAACCGCAGCACCGCCACCATCGCCAACGGCACGATCGATCCGATCGCGCCGGGCGACCCGCTCTACTTCCAGATCGCGAGCGGCTTCAGCACGAGCGTCAGCAACGGCGTCGTCAACGCGATCCAGAACGCGGTGACGGCCGTCGACTACAACATCACGCTGAAGGCGTCCGACCCGCGCGTGCAGATCAACTTCACGCCGGGCGTGGTGAACCACGTCGGCGCGGGAGGCACCGCGGCGTTCAACATCACCTTCACCGGCGACGGTCGGCCGCACCGCTTCGATCTGCAGTTCGTGCGCGAGGGCACCGAAGTGGTGCTCGGCAGCATCCCGATCGTGATCGGCACGCCCGTCGCTGGCGAAGGGTACGACTACGACGACCTCGACGACGGCCAGATCGACGACACGACCGACTTCGGCAACCGCGAAGACCCAGCCGCCAATCTCGTCGTCAGCAGCAGCTACAGCGACGCGAGCGGGCAGGCGCTCGTCGTTCAGTTCGATCACGACGTGCTGCCCAGCGTGGCCGCGAGCGACTTCGTCGTGACGAACGCCACCACCGGCGCCGCCGTCGCGACGACCAACTTCGCGTACGACTCCGCCACGATGAAGGCGACGATGAACTTCGCTGGCGGCACGCTCGCCGACGGACACTACAAGCTGACGATCCCGAGCGGCGCGCTGACCGGCGTGCACGCGGATCAGACGCTGAGCTTCGACGTGCTTGGCGGCGACGCGACGCACGACGGCACGGTCAACTTCAACGACCTGCTCATCCTCGCCGCGAACTACAACACGACGGGTCGCACGTTCGCCCAGGGCAACTTCGACTACTCGCCCGACGGGAGCGTGAACTTCGACGACCTGCTGATCCTCGCCTCCCACTACAACACGTCGCTGCCCGTCGGCGCCCCGGCCCCGCTCGTTGCCCCGCCGCCCGCGCCGGCCGGCGCAAGCGACAAGAACGCCCCGCCGCCCGTGAACGACGTGTTGCTGTGAAACGCGAACCGGGAGGGCGAGGCTCCTGCCGAGCCAATGCGGATGCGCGATAGAGAGCGATCTCGGTCGCGCATCCGCAGGCTCGGCGGGAGCCTCGCCCTCCCGCTCCTCCGGACGCGTGCTGTCCAGTCACCTCCGCGCCGGCTTCATGATGAAGAATCGCTCCGCAAGCGGGATCACCTTCGTCACCAGCGGCTCGCCCGGCACGGGCTGCTCGATCAGGATCGCCCAGCGCATGCCCGAGTGGCTCGGCGCGGGGTCGTACACGATCACGAAGCTCTTCCGCTCCGGTATTGCGATCCCGCGCGACTCGTAGATGTACGGCTGCTTCGACTCGGGACAGGTGAACTCGAGCGGCGCGTCGAGCCCGGGCAACGCCGTGAGATCCTGCAGCCGCTCGGGCAGCTCGGCGTGCTGGAAGTAGTACAGAAGCAGTGCGCCGCAGATGTCGTGCATCCGCATCGCGCACGGGTCAGTGTTGGATAGGCCGACGGGTTGCTTGAGCTGTTCAGCGGGGTCGGCGGTCTGCTTGGGCTTCGCGGGGTCGGTGCAACCAGGGGTCGCGACGCAGAGCACAAGAGCAACGAGTAGCCGCGAGCTTGCTCGCGCGCGAACTCCACCCGCGAGCAAGCTCGCGGCTACCCGAGGGATTCGCACGCTTCGATTGGACCTCGCTCGCGCGTTCATCCCCGTCACGTTACCTCCCAGGCTGCGTCGCGGGAACCATCGGTGTCGGGTTGCGCTCCAGCCCTTCGCGGTGCTGCTCATATGTGCCGGGCTGGACGGCGTTCGGCACGAGCTTCGTGCGGTCGACGTCCTGCTGACTCAGGCCCGGCACGTCGTCCGGCCGCGCGGCGACGTGCGGGGTGAGGAAGATGAGAAGCTCGGTCTTCGTCTTGTTCTTCTGCGTGCGCTTGAACAGCTCGCCCAGCAGCGGGATGTCGCCGAGGACGGGCACCTTGCGGAGCGTCTCAGTGAGCCGGTCCTCCATGAGGCCGCCGATGACGATGGTGCTGCCGTTGCGGACGCTCACGCGCGTCTGCGCACTGCGTTTGTTGATGATCGGCGCGCTGACGAGGTCGCTGATCTGCACGGTGGAGTCGGTGAGCGTGCTGATCTCCGGCGCGACGTCGAGCACGACGATGCCGTCCGGATTGATGTGGGCGATCACGTCCAGCAGGATGCCGACGTCGCGGTACTCGATCGTGTTGTTGGTCGTGCCGGTGTCGGTGAACTGACTCCGCGTGATGAACGGCACCTCTTGCCCGACGGTGATGCTGGCGAGCTGGTTGTCGCTCGCGAGGATGTAAGGCCGAGAGAGCACGTCGAGCTTGCCCGCGGTTTCGAGGGCGCGGATGGTCGCCGTGAAGTTCGACTCCAGGATCTGCACGACGAGGCCCGTGCCGGCCGCGCCTTCGGTGGGGATGTTGAAGTTCGATCCAGCGGATTGCCCGTTGCCGCTCGCGCGGAGGTTGAGCGCGCTGAGCTCGATCCCGGTGTCGGTGCCGTTGTCGTGCGTCACCTCGGCGATCAGCACCTTGATGAGCACCTGCTGCACGGGGCGATCGAGTTCGTCGACGATCGCCTTCACGCGGTCGTAGTTGCCAGGCGCGGTGCGGATGAGGATGGAGTTGGAGTCGGGCTCGGCGATGAAAGAGACCTGTCCGGCGAGGGCACTGCTGGCCGCGCGGGCGTTGGCACTGATGCCGCCGCCCGCTGCGCCGCCGAAGGCGCCGAAGCGGTTGTTTCCGCCCGCGTTTGCGCCGCCGAAGTTGCCCGCGCCGAGGCCGCCAGTGTTTCCTCCGGTGCCGGTGTTGGTGCGACGGCTGCCCGTCGCACCGCTGCCGGTCGACGTTCGGCCCGTGTTGCGGGCTTGGCGCAGCACCTCGGCGTTGTTCTGCTGCGACGCGCCGCTGCCACTGCCCGCCGTGCCGTTGAAGAGGCTGTTGAGCACGCCTTCCATGTTGACGGCCTGCGCGTTCTTCAGGCGATAGACGTACGTCGTCTCCTCGGCCGCGGGGTTGCTGTCGAGCTGCGCGATGACGCCCGCGACGGTGTCGAGCACGTCTGCTGGACCTGTGATGACGACGGTGTTCGTGCGGTCGTCGCTCGACGCGGTGATCGGCTTGCCGCGCGTGCGGCTCGCGTTGTTGCCTCCGCCCTGCTGCTGCTGGAACCGCTGCCCAAATCCACCGCCGCCGGGCTGGAATCCACCGGGACCAAACCCGCCTGGCTGAAAGCCTCCCGGTCCGAACCCGCCGCCCTGCCGACCGCCGCCCTGGTTGTTGCCGCCGCCACCGTTGTCGCCGCGGCTGGTGTCGAGGTTCGCAAACACGTCGTTGACGAGCCGCGCCGCGTCGCCCGCGTTGGCGTATTTCAGCTGGATCACCTTCACGTCGACCGAATCCGCAACCGACGTGTCGAGCGCGACGACGATCTCCGCCAGCCGTCGGCAGTTCGCCGAAGTGTCAGTAAGGATAAGCGAGTTGCTCGACGCATTACTCGTGAAGACGGCCGTCGCGCTGATGAGCGGCGCGAGATCGGTCTTCAACTGCGTCGCATCGGAATAGCGAAGCGGGATCACCTGCGTGATGAGCTCGTCGGTGTTCGCGATCTTCGACGGGTCGCGCCCGGTGCGGACCGGGATGTTCATCTTCGTCGCGTCGGTCGCGCCGACGATCTTCAGGATGCGATCCTGCTGAATCGCGGCGTAACCGGCGTTCTTCAACACGGTGTTGAGGAGCGAGACGGCCTCATCGGCGCTGATCGGTTGCTTGCTGACGAGCGTGACGCGGCCCTGCGGCGCGACCTGCTTCACGACGACGAAACCGGCAGCCGCGGAGAGTTCGTCCAGGACGGCGTCGATGCTCACGTCCTGGAAGTTGAACGTGATGCCTTCGCGCGCGACCTGCACGCTGCCCTGCGCGTTCGCGCCGGGCGGCGTGAGGTTGCGCCGGCCGTTGCCGTTCCCTGGCGCGCTGGTTGGCGCGGCGGGCGGCGCGATTGCCGGCGCCGTCGTCGGTTCGACGGCTGCAGGCATCGTCTGGGCGAGCGCAGACGCGCACGCCATCGCGATCATCGCGACGGATGCGGCGGTTACGCGATCGCGGGCCGGGAGCTTCTTCGATGGGTTCATTCGTTCCTCACTGATTCCGTTGCCTGCGTTCGCGCATGCGCCGTTCGACTTCGCTGAGCGGCGCGGATGGAGTGCCTGTGCCGTCGGACGGGGACGTCGTCGTGGACGAGGTGCCCGCGTTGCCCGCGTTGCCCGAGTTGTTCGATCGCTCGCCGAGCAGGTTGTCGCCGATGCGGACCCAGACGATGTTGCCCTGGTTCTCGAACGCGATCGCGTCGATGGAGACGTCGACGACGTGTCCCTTCGCGAGCGCGTCGCCAGCTGTGACGCGGGTGAGCGTGCGGGTGCGTTGATCTTCGAAGTAGGCGCGGAGGACGCTCGCGCCGGCCTGGCCGGCTGCGCCGCTCGCGTCGTCCTCGATGACGACGCCTCGCAGGACGAGGGACTCCTCTGCTGTCGGCACGCGTGCGGGCGAGGTCGACGGCGCGGGCCGATCGTCGCGGCGGACGGGCGGCGTGCGGCTCTTCACGAAGATGTTGCGATCGGCGAGCACGCCGAACTGCGATGCGAAGTCTTCACGCGCGGCGGACGGGGCCGTCGTCGGCGTGGCGTCGCGCGATCGCTGCGCGATGGCGAGAGACGCTGCCGCACACAGAACGAAGACGACAAGTCTGATCCCGTGCAAGCGGTGGAGGAACGAGGGACGGGATCGATTGCTCGAATGATCGCTCATCGCCGCACCTCCGGCGTCGGTTCTGCAGGTGGGATGAAGATCGTGGACACGCCGATCTCCAGCGCCAGGTCGTCCGAGCCGTCGCGGCGGGAGACGACGCGGAGGTCGTTCACGTTCACTGGGAAGTCGGCCGTGCGGAGCGAGTAGAGGAACTTCGACACCTGCGCCATCGTTCCGGTGGCGCTAGCGCGGATGGTGATCCGCTGGAAGCCCTTCTCCTTCTCGCTGCGCTCGGGCTTCAGGCTCGCGACGGCGAGCTGCGCACCACTGGCGAAGTCGCTCACGCGGTTGAGCAGCTGCGCCTCGGCCGCCGACGCGTCGGTTTTCAGTGAGTCGCCGGCGAGCTTCACCCAGCGCTTCTGCGAGTTGAGTCGATTCGCCTGCAGCGCGACGTTCGCGTCGAGCTTGGCCTTGCCTTCGAGGACCGCGCTCTCGGCCGCATTCAGGCGATCGAAGAGGGGCGACAGCAGCACGCTGTCGAAGACGTACAGCCCGACGGCAGCGCCGACGCCTATCGCGATGAGCTTCTCTCGTTTCGATAACTTCATCGCTCGCTTACTCCGGTCCCGCGTAGTTGAAGCTGATCGTGAATCCCTGCTCGCGCGTTCGACCGCTCAGCTCCTGAAGGTTCACGAGGGACACGCGGGCGAGCTTGGGGTTCGCCTTCAGGCGATCGAGCAGTTGCCTGACGAGTTGCTGATTCGTCGCCCTGCCCTGCAGGACGCCGTCGCGGTTATCGCGGATGACGATGCTGGTGGCCCAGATCGGCTCGTTGTAGTCGAACGCGAGCGTGACCTCGCGCAGCGCGTCGAGCACGGGCGTACGCCGCTCGAAATACGTGCGGCCGAACGAGAACCGATCGATCGCGGCCTGCGCTGCCTTCGCGTCGGGCGCACCCTTCGCAACCTGATCGGCGAGCACCTTCGCTTCGGCTTCGCGATCGAGGACGAGGCTGTAGAGCAAGCCGATCGCGACAACCGCGGCGACGCCGATGACGACGGCCCAGATCGTGCGTCGGCCGAACTTCTGAGGAATGGGTGCGGCAAGACGCGAGTGCAGCAGGTCGACCGCGATTGCGCCGGAACTGGCCGCACGCGATGCGAGCAGCACAGCGGGTGCGAAGGCTTCGATCGTGAGCTTGTCGGCGTCGCCATTGAGAGCGGCCGGTGCGAAGTCGGCCCGCGCCGGCTGGGCGGCGCGCATCGCGATGCCGGCGCGGCGCGAGAGATCTTCCAATTGCCCTGCTGTAAGAGACGAGAGCACCCACAGCGGCTTCTCAGCCGTCGGTGCCGGGACGCCGGACAGGGCGAGCGTGCGCTTCAGTTCTGACGCGAGGTGGACCGGCGCGACGTTTCCCGACGAGATGTGCCGCAGCAGCCGGGCGGTGCCGGCGTCGCCCGCGACGAGTTCTGCGCCGGCGTCGCCGACGAGGAGGAGCGATCGCCCTGCGGCTGCGTCGATCTGATCGAACGCGGCAAGAGACGTCGCGGTGACGGCTTCGAGCCGCAGCCCTGCCGCGCTGGCGAGTTGCGTGAGGCGATCGAGCTGCCCGCGCATGATCGCCACGAGCAGCGTCTTTCCGCCTGTGCCGCCGCGCGAGGGATCGCCCGCGACGTCGACGACAAGGTCATGCCCGGCCGTCATCGACATCGCCTCGGCCTGCAGGCGCAGCATCGGCAATGCATCACCTGAGTTGAGCGGCGGCAGGTCGCGCTCGCTGCTGGTGAGCCATTTGGAAGGCACGCCGATCACGGCACGCGAGGCGGTGAACCCGTGCGACGCGAGCCACGACTTTAGCGCTGCGCCGAGGGCAGTCGGATCGCTGAGCGCGCCGGTCTGTGCCCCTGCCGAAGTCGGAAAATCGAATCGTCCCGCGCGGCGGACGGAACGGCGCGCGCCTTGGGTCGCGACCTCGGCGCACGTTGCGCCGCGGTCGTCGATCGACAGGCCGAGCATGACAGACGAACCGATGGGCATCAGAAGCGCACTCCAGTCAATGCGGGAACACCTTTGCCCGCACGGAGCGAGGTGAGGATCTCTTCGCCGAGCGGGAAGCCGAGCTCGCTCACGTCGCGGCGAAACACGATCCGCACGGGAGAGGGTATCGTATCCACAACGATGCGAACTCGCTTGAACGCGCGGCCGTCCGGGCTCACGGCAACGATATCCGCACTGAATTGACGTCCGGCCCCGGTGATGCGGGCACGCTCTTGCGCGGAGAGTGGTCGGCCGAGCGCGGTGGCGACCCACGTCGTGCTCGTCGGGTTCGTTTCGATCGCAGCGGGACGGGCGGCGAGCAGCTTGTCGACGTCGGCCTCTTGCAGGAACGGGAGCGTGAGCAGCACGTCGCGCGGTGCCTGGTTGACGTTGATTCGGCCGACGCTGACGGTGTTGTTCGCGCCGGGTTGCGTGCTCCAGACCGTGAAGAAGCTCTGCCAACCGGCGCTGGCGAGCGCTTCGCCGCCGATGGTGCGGCTGGAATCGCCGCTGCCGCGGAAGAGTTCGGGCGTGACGCCGGACACTTGCTGCAACTCTTCAACGCTCTCGAACGGTGCGTTCTTGGCGCGGTGCGGGTTGTCAGCTTGTGCGAGGTAAACGCTGCTCTCCGCACCGCCGTTGGTCGGCTCGTCGTCGGCGTCGCGCCAATCGACGATGGAACCGGCGATCTCTGGCGTCATGTTCGCAAGCTTCTCAAGCGAAGCGGTGTCGACCGTATTCAGGTTGAGCTTGCTCGACTCATCGACGATGCCGAACGGCGGAAGGTCGGCGTCGAGGTAGTCGGGGCGGACGATCCAGAAGTACGCGCGACGCGTCGAGTTGGTCCCGTCGTCCACACCGACGGGGACGGCCTCGAAGTAGGTCGTGTCGAGCGTGGTGACGGCGTCGCGCTGATCGGTGAGCAACGCCATCACGTACTGCTCCGCCCCCCGCTCAGCCGACTCGGCGGCGTACTGGCTCGCCTGGTTGGCGCTCGCCTGCAGTTCGGTGCGGGAGACGTAACAGAGCGTGAGCACCAGCGCGGCGAGCGCGAACAGGATCACCATGATGGTGATGAGGACGAAACCGCGGGAGCATTTCGGATTGCGGATTGGGGATTGCGGATTGGCATGTGCCACGGGCAATCCACAATCCGCAATACGCAATCCGCAATGGGCGACGCGCAGTGAAGGCAGTCGATGCTTGCCGCTCATCCCCCACCTCCCGTATCCGCCGCAGCTGGAACGCCGTTGGCGATGGGGATGATGCGGGTCGCGGTGTACGGGCGATCGTCGCGGCGGCTCTGGCGTTTCACGTCGGCGGGCGCGAGTTCGAGCGTGACACTCACCGCCACGGGCAGGCGGTCTTCCAGTTGCGTGCTGTCCCACGTTTCGACCCAGCCGTTGCCGTCGTAGTAGCGGACGTTGAACGCGCGGACGCGCCGCGAGAGCGTTTCCGCTTCCGGCTCAGGGAGCGCGGTGGCGAGCAGGTTTCGTTGAACCTTTCGGACGAACGCGACCTGGCCGTTCGTGTTCGTGAGGATGAGTTCGACGCGGTGGACGTCGTCGCGGTCGGTCTTCGCGTCGTGTTCTAGCACGCAGAACGACACCGAGTGTGCCTCGGCCGTCGATCCAGCGCTGAGCGCGTAGCCGACGAAGGGGCCGTTCAGCATCGTACCGACCGATGTTGTGCTGCTGGCGGGCGTGACGACGGAGGCGAAGTCGCGCTCGACGACGTCGAGCAGCACCGCGCTCTCGCGGGCGAGTTCGATCTGGTCGTTCACGACGTCGCGCGCGCGGAAGCCGGACGCGAGGGCCGCGTAAACGGTGAGCCCGATCGTCGCGGCGATCGCGAGGGCGAGCGTGAGTTCGAGGAGGGTGAAGGCTCTCGATTTCGGATTTCGGATTGGGGATTGCGGATTGAAAATGCGGTGCAATCCGCAATCCGCAATCTCCAATCTGCAATGGTTAGCGGCCGGGCTCACGGCGTCCCTCCCGTCGTGGTCGACTCTTCCGTCGTCGTGGTGGTCGACGGGTAGATCATCGTGGAGAGGGCGAACGACTTCTGCTGCGATTGTTCGAGCCACGCGACGGTGACGGTGACGTCGTACACGCCGTCCTCGCCGAGCTGGGCACGGCTGGTCCAGGTGTACTCGTTCCAGCCGGTGCCGAAGTCGCCGGTGGCACTGATGAAGCTGCTGGGGTCGCGGACGATGAGGAATTCATCGAGCTTCTGCTTCGCGAGCTGGGCCGCCTCGACGCGATGACGGGCGGCACTGCTCGCCTGCATGGAGACGGTGAGCCCGCGCATGACGACCGGCAGCACGATGCCGACGAACACGAGCGCGGCGAGGACCTCGGGGAGGGTGAAGCCGCGCGATTGTGGATTTCGGATTGTGGATTTCGGATTGGCGCAACGCCCGCCGGCATTCAATCCGCGATCCGCAATCCGCAATCCGCAATGAGCGTACTTATTCACCGTCCACCTCCCGCCTGAACGACGCGGAAGAGGTCGGTCGGGAACTCGCACGCGACGGTGGCGACGTAGCCGCGCGGGCTGACGATGTCGAGCGTGGCGGGCGTGGTGCGGGCGGACGGGTCGAAGTCGATCGCGCCGCCTGCCGCGCCGGTGGCGGAGCGGATGGTGAAGCCGGTCGGCAGCGCGTAGCGTGCATCGACGCCCTGTACGGCGACCCACGACTCGCCGTCCTTGCGGAAGAGCTGGAAGCCGGCGCCGGCGTTGTCGATCTGCAGTCGATACGGCTTCGCCTCGGCGATCGCCTGCGAGCGCGCGTACCGCGCCGCGGCCACGAATCGGCCGGCCGCGTCGTCGAGCTTCGCGCCCTGGCCCCAGCCCGCGAGCGATGGGGCGGCGAGCATCATCATCGCGGAGATGAGCAGCAGCACGAGGACCATCTCGATGAGGGTGAAGGCTGCACGCAGTGGGCTGCACGCAGTGGGCGGTGGGCAGGCTGGCCCGCTGCGAAGTTGTCGCCGCGCGAACTTCATGAATCGTCGCATCCTCCTGCTCACTTCACACCGCCCACGGCTCACTTCTTCTCGGCGTTCCAGTTTCCGATGTCGTCGGTGCCCTCGCGGCCGTCGGGGCCGAAGCTGTAGAGGTCGAAGCCGTTCGGGTTGTTCGTGCCGGGGAACTTGTAGACGTAGTCGTTACCCCACGGGTCCTTCGGCAGGCCGCGCTGGAGGTATGGGCCCTTCCAGCTCGTCACGTTGCTCGGCGCGGCGACGAGCGCCGACAGACCCTCTTCCGTCGACGGGAATCGGCCGACGTCGATTTCGAAGGCGTTGATCTGGTTCTCGATCGTCGAGATGTCGCTCTTCGCGGCCGTCTCGCGCGCCTGCTGCGAACGGTTGGTGAACTTCGGGATCACCAGCGCCGCCAGGATGCCCAGAATGACGAGCACCAGGAGGAGCTCGATGAGGGTGAAAGCAGAGGAGAGTTGCCAGTTGCCAGTTGAAAGTTGCCAGCGGGATGACCGACGTCGCGCGAACCGGGCTCGTTTCTCGTTGTTCTTAAGCGTGTTCATTGGTGTGACTCTCTTCCTGCCTTCACTGGCAACTGGCAACTAACAACTGGCAACTCAATTAATCATGTCCTGCAGCGTGAACACCGGCAGCAGCATGCTCACGACCACGGTGCCGATCAGGGCGGCCATGATGACTAGCAGCAACGGCTCGACGATTGCCACCAGCGTCTTCAGCTGGCGGTCGAGGTCGGATTCGTAGCTCGTCGCGAGGCGCACGAGCTCCTGGTCGAGTCGGCCCGTCTCTTCCGCGACGCTGATCATCTCGATCACGCTCGCGGGGAAGAGGGTGCGGTTCGTGGCGAGCGCCTGGCTGAGCGGCGTGCCGCGCTGGACCTGCTCGATCGCGCCGCCGACCGCGTCGGCGAGCAGTTGGTTTCCGATCGCTTCCTTTGCGGTGCGGAGCGACGACACGAGCGGCACGCCCGCGCCGACGAGCGTGCCCAGCATGCGGCAGAACCGCACGAGCGCGAACCGCGAGATGACGAGCCCGAGCGCGGGCGTCTTCAGCGCAGCGCCTTCGATCGCGCGCCGGCCCGCGGGCGTCTGACGCCAGCGGTTGAGCAGGAACCCGCCGACCGCGATCGCGATCAGCAGAAACGGGCCGTACCGCACGAGCCACGAGCTGATGCCGACGACGACCTGCGTCAGGTAAGGCAGCTTCGAGCCGAACTGCGCGAAGATGACGCTGAACCGCGGGATGAAGAACGTGAGGAGGAACGTGAGGACGCCCGTCGCGACGATGCTGAGGATGACGGGGTAAATGAGCGCGGTCTGCACGCGGCCGCGCAGGTCGGCGTCGCGCTGGCGGAAGTCGGCGATCTGCTGGAGCACGACGGGCAGGAAGCCGCCCTGCTGGCCCGCGCGGACCATCGCGACGTAGACGCTGCTGAACGTGCGCGGAAACTTTCCGAGCGCATCGGCGAGCGATTCCCCGCCGACGACGTCGTCGTGGACGCGCGTCCACGTCGCCTTCGCGATCGGGTTGCTCGCCTCGCGCTTCAGAAGTGCGAGCGCGCGGCTCAGGCTCAGCCCGGCCGCAAGCAGGTTGGCGAGTTCGCGCGTGAATGATTCGAGGCTCTTGCCGGGGACGCGCTTCGATTCGAGGTCGACGATCTCCGCCGAAGGTGAGCCCGCGTGGGTAGCGCCGTTGTGTGACGCCGAGCCGTTCGTCGCGCCGTTCACTTCGTTGAACTGCACGGGCGAGAGGCCCTGCCGCATGACCGCGTCCATTGCCGCCGCGCGTGAGTCGGCGGGAAGCGTGCCACTGACGCGGCGCCCCTCACGGTCGATGGCGATGTAGGTGAAGGCGGGCATGAACTGTCACTTGTCCTTGGTCATTTGTCCTTGGTCCTTGTTCAGATGCCTATTTGAGCGACAAGGGACTAGGGACCAGTGACAAATGACATCTCCCTCGATTCATCCTTCGTATTCTGAATCACTTCTTCGATCGTCGTCTTCCCTTCGCGGATGAGACGCCAGCCGTCTTCGCGGAGGCTCTTCATGCCGTGCTTGACGGCCGCCTTGCGGATCTCGTGGGCCGGGGCACGCTGAAGGATGAGCGTGCGGACGTCGTCCGTGACGGCCATCAGTTCGAACACGCCCTGCCTGCCCTTGAAGCCGGTGCCTGTGCAGTTGCGGCAGCCGGTGCCGTGATACATCACGTCGGGGACGTCGTCGCCGAACTGCTGCTTCAGTCGCTCGTGCTGATCGCGCGGCAGTTCGGCCTTGCACTTCGCGCAGATGAGGCGCACGAGTCGCTGCGCGACGATCACCTCGACGCTGGAACTGACGAGGTACGGCTCGATGCCCATGTCGATGAGTCGTGTCGCCGCGCCCGGTGCGTCGTTGGTGTGCAGTGTGCTGAAGACGAGGTGGCCGGTCAGCGAGGCCTGCACGGCGATCTCAGCCGTCTCGCGGTCGCGGATTTCGCCGACGAGGACCACGTCCGGGTCGTGACGCAGGATCGCGCGAAGGCCAGCCGCGAAGGTCAGGCCGCTCTTCGTGTTCACCTGGATCTGGTTCACGCCGCGCAGCTGATACTCCACTGGGTCTTCGATCGTGACAATCTTCCGCTGGACGTCGTTGATCTTCGTCAGCGCGGCGTAGAGCGTGGTCGTCTTGCCCGAGCCGGTCGGGCCGGTCACGAGCACGATGCCGTGCGGCATCTCGAGCACTTGGTCGAAGATGGCTCGCTCGCGCGCGTCCATGCCGATGTGTTCGGTGCCCAGCAGCGCGGTGCTGCGGTGCAGGATGCGGAGCACGACCGCCTCGCCGTGGATCATGGGGATGATCGACACGCGGACGTCGATCTCCTTGCCGCCGAGCTTCAGCTTGATTCGGCCGTCCTGCGGCAACCGCTTTTCGGCGATGTCGAGGTGACTCAGGATCTTCAAACGCGAGACGATCGCGGGGTGGAACCGGCGCAGGCTCGCGGGCACGTTCGCCTCGACGAGTACGCCGTCGATGCGGTAGCGGAGGCGGAGTTGGTCCTCGAACGGCTCGATGTGAACGTCGGTCGCCCGGGCGTCGATCGCCTCGGTGAGGACCTGGTTCACGAACTTGATGATCGACGCGTCGTGGGCGGCCGACGTCGAGTCGAGATTGCCCTCGTCGGCGTCGGCGTCGACGACTTGGAGGCCCGTCGCGGCGGCGTCGAGCGTCTGGATGGTGTCGGCACCGACGCCGAGCAGACGCTTGATCGCGCGGTCGATTTCAGAAGCTGGAGCGAGCGCGACGCGCAGCTCTCGCCCGGTCGCGAGGCGCAGCGCATCGACGCCCGACGTATCGCTGATGCGCGACGTGACGACGAGCGTCGCGCCGTCGGGCTCGTCGGCGATCGGCAGCACGTTGTGCCGAACGAGCAGGCGCGCGGGGAACGCCGACAAGTACTCCTTCGTCGGCGCGCGATGTTCAAGGTCGACGTACTGGACGTCGAACGACTCGGCTAGGTAGCGCAGGAGCGATTCCTCGCTCAGGCCGTCCGCGCCGAGGATGGCGTCCTCGAGGCTCTTGCCCTGCGAGAAAAGCGAACGGGCCCGCTCAGCGCTGGTGGCGTCGAGCAGGCCTGAAGTGCGAACTTGGTCGATTAAGGGATGCAAAGAGTTCTTTGATACTTGTTACTGGATGCTGGTTGCTTGGAACGAACCCAATGCCTTCATCCGACCAAGTAACAAGTATCCAGTAACGAGCAGCGGCTCACTGAAGCATGCCACGCATCACCAGCCACGCTTCCTGGCGTTCGGTGACGACGGCCTGCAGTTCTTTCTGCGCCTCGTGAAGCTTGGCTTCCGACTTCTCGCGGGCTTCGCGGAACGCCTTCAGGCGGGTCATGATCTCGTCCGCGCTGGCGTTGTCGTTGGCGAGGACGGTGCGGAGCTCGCGCGAGGCGACCTGGAATTCGCTCTCGTTCTCAGCGGGCTGGCCGCCGTTGTTGGCGTCGCCGCCGCGTCCGCCACGACCGCCGCCGGGGCCACCCGGGCCGCCGAAGCCACCACGTCCGCCCATGCCCATGCCGCCGAAGCGGGCCTCGGCCATTGCGGTCATGACCTTCTCGAGCTTCGGCTGCAGGACCTGCCACTCCTCGTCCGGCGACTTCAACTCTTCCTTCATCCGCTCCAGCATGCGCTTGCGGAATTCTTCAGGGTTCCAGTTGCCGCGATTGCCTCGCCCGCCCTGTCCCTGTTGGCCGCCGGGGCCTTGTCCGCCTTGTCCTCCTTGTCCGCCGGGTCCCTGTGCAGGCGGGTTCTGGCCGCCGCCATTGGGGTCATTCTGGGCAAACACCGGGGAAAAAGTGGCAAGTCCGATCAACGCCGCCAAGGCGATCGTGCGTCGCGACATGTTCGTGCGCTCCAGTTGGGGGAGAGAAATGAGTGTTACCACGAGGTGCCTCTCTGCATTACGGGCGTGGCTCCGCTTTATTCCCACGCGGATCTGACTCCGGCAAGGGTTGGAGAGGCCCGAACCTGCAGGATGCCAAGGAAGCGACGTTTCTGAACAGGACGGGCATCGCCGTTTAGCCTCGGTGCACGCGAAGCGGTCGACCGGTTTGGGTTGACCAAGCCGTATCCGCCTACCGCAGCTGAATCTCAGAGCACTCAAAATGACAGCATGGTTGGGATGCGCCGGCTGGCTGCAAACGAGCAATTCGCCACGATTTCGGTTGACTTCTTATTGGCATTCGCGCAAGATTGGCGGGTCTGGGCCGCTCCAATCTGAGCATCACGTCGGGTCCAGTTTGTTGTTCTCTCGGAGAAAATGCGATGAAGTCGAAGAAGTTGCACGTTCTGGCCGGCGCGGTGGCCGTGTTGATCCCCAGCATGGCGTTGGCGCAAACATCAGCGTCGTGGAACATTGATACGACCGGTTTGAACTTCAGCACGGCGTCGAACTGGTCGCCGTCGACCGTCCCGGGTTCGGGTGGTACGGCGACTTTCGACATGAGCTACGGCCAGACCAGCAGCCGCAACGTCGTGCAGGACGTCGTGGGCCTGACGCTGGGCGGGATCACGATGGACTCGTCGTTCGGTTACTCGCTGAGCAGCGCGAACTCGGTCACGCTCGCGTCCGGCGGCTTCACACTGAACGGCGTGAGCTCCTTCACCAATCTGCCCACCACGTTCGCCACCTCGGGCAGCTCGCTCGACGGCGCGCTCGTCGGTACGACCGCCAGCTTCACGAAGACCGGCGCGGGAACCGTTCGACTGAACAGCGCGAGCAGCACGTTTACCGCGACGGGCGGAATCAACGTCAATAACGGCTTGCTCTCCGTGACCACCGGCAGCAACGCAGTCTTCGGGAACACGGCCAACGCCTTCAACTTGAACGGTGGCGGAATCATCGTCACCACGACGGCCCTCTCGACCGGGCGGACGATCAACGTCGGCGCCAACGGCGGCATCCTTCGCAACCTGACCGTGGCGACGACGCTCACCGGCTCGACTGCGCTCGCCGGCTCGGGCACGTTCATCAAGGCGAACAGCGGCGCGCTGGCGCTCTCCGGAAACGCCGCCGGCTTCACCGGGCCCTTCGTCATCCAGAACGGCACGACGACCCTGAGCAGCACGTTCACCCTCGGCGGCACCGCCGACTTCGACACTGCGGCCACCGTCGCGTTTGACAACAGCACCACGAACGTCAACGCCCGGCTCGGCACGCGAACGATCGTCAGCCGCGGCGCGACCATCGGCGTCACGGGCAACTCCGCCGGCACCGCCGCCACGTTTGGTGACCTGACGCTTAGCGGCGGCAACACGTTCGTCACCGCTACCGCCGCCACGGGTGCCACGGCCGGCAACACCACGGTCACCTTCTCGAATCTGAACCGGGTGAATTCGGGCTTCGCGCTCTTCCGCGGCAGCACGCTTGGCTCGTCGGGTGCGAACAGCATTGGCAACATCCTGTTCACCAACTCGCCAGGCACCCTCTATGGCGCGGGCGGCAGCCCGACGGCCAGCACCACCGCATCCATCCTGCCCTTTGCGCACGGGTCGACCTCGACCACCGCGACGAACGGCACGACCTTCGTCACCTGGGACAGCACCACCAAGCGCATCGTCCCGCTCGACCTGACCCTCGGCTACACGACCGACATCAACACCAGCACGGCCAACGACAACGTCAATCAGAACGTCGCGGCAGCCGTCGCCGTTGGCGGCACCACGATCAACGCGCTCCGCACCGCACCGACGGCCTCTTACGCCCTCTCGGGCGGCCCGGTGACGATCAACAGCGGTGCCGTGCTCGCCACCTCCGCCACCTCCACGACGCTCGTGACGATCGGCAACGATCTGGTCGCGCCCTCGGGCGTCGCTTGGAACATCAACTCGATCGTCGGTTCGGTCTTGGCGACCACGCCTTCCGGCGTTCAGATCAACGGCGTCATCAGCGGCGACAGCGGCCTGAACAAGGGCGGCGCGGGCGGCCTGACGCTCACCAACGCCAACAACTCCTACACCGGCCCGACGACGATCGCGAGCGGCTCGCTTCGCCTCCCCGGCGGCACGGTCGGCGTGAGCACCAACAGCTACGTGGGCAACTCCGCCAGCGCCATCGTCCTGACCGGCGGCCAGGCCTCGACCGCCCTCTGGACCGACGGCAACCTCGTCATCAATCGCCCGCTCGACATCCAAGCCGGTCAGGCCAGCTCGAACGGCATCACCATCGGCACGATCGGCCTTAGCACCAACGAGTCGGTGACGCTCAACGGCAACGTCTCGATCAGCAACCCTTACAACTCGTTCGCGAACGGATTCCTGACGCTTGGCGGCAACACCATCGCGTCGAGCGGCATCAACATCAACGGCGTCATCAGCGGCGCTGGCGGGCTTCGCGCGAACTTCGGCAGCTACAACAAGCTCACCGGCAACAACACTTACTCTGGCGGCACGATCGTCGGCATCAGCAACGTGGTCGTGACCGACGTGGGCGTCATCGCTAACTACAACGGCGTCGCATCCGACCACGGCGGCGAGACCTGGGCGATCGGAAACAACCGCGCGCTGGGCACCGGCACGGTCTACGTCTACTCGTCTGCTACGGCGACCAACCTCCCGCAGATCTCCGCCATTCTTCTCGCCGACGGCGCGCCGCGCACGATCGCGAACCCGATCGTCGTCGGCGGCGACGTCGTCCGTGTCGGTGGCACGAACAAGCTCACCTTCTCCGGCACGGTCGACCTCAACGGCGGCGTCTCCTCCGCGGGCACTGCGGCCAGCTTCTACGTCGACGCCGGCGCGACCGGCGAGTTCAGCGGCGTCATCAGCCGCGGCACGTTCGCCAAGTCCGGGCCCGGCACGCTCGTCCTCTCCAACGGTGCGAACACGTTCACTGGTCAGGCTCGCCTCGGCGGCTCGGGCATCGTCCAGATCAGCAAGCTCGCCAACGGCGGCGTGCCCAGCGACATCGGCGCGGCCGGCTCGGGCAGCGTGTTCGGATTGGTGCTCGCGGGCGGCGTCACCCTCAAGTACACCGGCACAGGCGACTCCACCAACCGTCAGGCCTCGCTCTCCAGCACCGGCGGTACGATCGATTCGTCAGGTTCGGGCCCGATTCTGTTCACCAATACGACCGGCCAGCTCGGATCGAACACGCTGAACTCGTTCACCAGCACGTACAACACGGCTAGCTCGGTCATCAACATCAACCCGGCCAGCGCCATGCTGCTCGCGCCCGGTGCGACGGTAAGCGGCACGGGCATCGTGACTGGCACGACCATCACGCAGGTCGGCCCGAACTTCATCGTCCTGAGCACGCCGACCAATGCAGCGGGCTCTTCCAGCACGGTGACCGTCACGTACCCCGCGAATAGCCGCACGATCGGCCTCGCCGGTACCGCCGGCACTGTCGCCAGCCCGAACGTGATGGGCCTGGCCATCCAGAACTCGGCCGCGACGAACGTCTCGCTCGTCAAGTCGGGCACCGGCGTCTGGAGCCTGACGAACGCCAACGTCTATCAGGGCAGCACCACCGTCAACGGCGGTACGCTGCTCGTCAACAACACCACCGGCTCGGGCACTGGCACCGGTGCGGTCGCCGTCAACACTGGCGCAACGCTCGGCGGCTCGGGCATCATCTCGGGCAGCGTCACCGTGAACGCCGGCGGTACGCTCGCCGCGGGCAACTCGCCCGGCGTCCTGACGCTGGGCGCGAACCTCACCCTCGGCGTCGGCTCGACCCTCGCCGTTGAACTCACCGGCCTGGCCGCGGGCACGCAGTACGACCAGATCGCCATGTCCGCCGCGACCGGCACTGTCACGCTCGACAACACCAGCGGCGCGCCCACGCTCGCCTTCCCCACGCTGAGCGGCTCGTACGCCCTCGGCAACTACTTCACCATCATCCGTCGCACCGATGCTGGCGATCTCGGCCCCGCCGTGACGGGCATCTTCGCCGGTCTGCCCGAGGGCGCGGCCGTCCCCGCACTCGTCGGCTTCGGCGGCGTCCCGTGGTGGGAGATCTACTACGGCGCCAACGTCGACGGCACGGGCAACCTCATCACCACCACCGGCGGCAACGACGTCGTCCTGCTCGCCGTCCCCGAGCCGACCACCCTCGGCGTGATCGGTGCTGCCTCGCTGATTGCCCTGCGTCGCCGCTCGACGAAGCGCGCTTGATCGGACCGACGAACGGACAATCTAAGATCATCGCGAAGGCCGGACGTGCGCAACACGCGTCCGGCCTTTGCCGTTGTCTTGCGGCGCGGCGTCGTGCGCGAAGTCGTCGATCCTCTCACGATGTGCCCGCCGCTTCGCTCGAGATGCCATGTCAGCGCGTGCGATGCGCGTCACCGATGATTCACGACCAACCCCAGCACGCGCGCCCCCGCGCGCCGCAGGTCTTCCGCGGCCAGCGCGAGCGTCTGCGGGTCTTCCTGTCCCGTAAGCACCACGAGCGCGCCGTCGGTGCCGCGAAGCTGCACGAGGCTGCTCGCTCCGCACGCGAGCGGCGGCAGGTCGAGCAGGACGGTGTCGAACCGCGTCGCTAGCTGTGCGACGAACTGCTGTCGACGCTGCGAGGCGACGAGGTCGTGCCCCGCGTCGTCGCTCGCGGTGCCGAGGGCGAAGCCGAACAGGTGCGGGTCGCTCGTCGGCTGGAGCGTGGGCCGCAGCGCGCTGCGACCGGCGACGGCGTCGAGCCAGCCGGGCGAAAGCTGCAGGCCGAGCTTTTCGTGAAGGTTGGGCGAGAGCAGGTTGCAGTCGACGCACGCGGTGAGCCGCTGTGAGCGGGCCATCAGCGTGCCGAGCCCGGTGACGATGCCGGTGGTGCCCGCGGCAGGCATCGGCGCGACGACGGCGATCACGCGGGCCTGTGCGATGCCACGCTCGCGGAGTTGGAGCACGTGCGCGCGGACCGCGCTGAGCGCCTCAACGGTCTGTCCGGCCGCGAGCGGGTTGACCTGGTCCCACGGGCCGACCGCGCGCGGCACATGCGCCACGACCGGCGCTCCGCCGAAGCAGGCGCTGATCCGTTCGTCGGACAACGTCGCGACAAGCCGCGACTTGCGACGAGGCAGCCGAACGCCCGACAGGGCAGAGGCGATCAACCCGAGCGCAGCGCCGGATGCCACACCCGCGGCCAGCGTGGTCGTGATCGCCACCGGGTCGCGATGCGCCGGGGTCGCGTCGAGCGGCGTCACGCGGAACGGCGGCGGCGCGTCGCGCTCCGCAGCGATGCTCGCGCGCAGTCGGTCGGCCTCTTGCTGCAGCGTTTCGATCTGTTTCCCGATCGCCTGCCGACGGATCAGCGTCGACCGGCGAAGCCTGAGCTGCGTGCGCGACGTCGCCAGCGCGTCGAGCGTGGCGCGGATCGACGTGAGGTGACCTTCCGAAGCGGCGATCGATGCGCGAAGCCTTGCGCCGTCGTCGATGAGCGCCCGCGATCTCCCGAGCGGCGTGTCCGGCCGCGCCGGCGCGCCGCCGCGGAGCTGATCCACGCGCGCCATGCGGTCGCGCGCGCGGACGACATCGGGATGGCTGTCGGTTCGTCCGGCCGCGACCTGTGCGAGGTAGGTCCGCAGCGCGTCGAGGTATTCGCCGTCGAGCGTGGTTGCCTGATCGGTGGGCGCTCCGCCCTGTCCGGTGCTCGGCGCCGTCGTCGGCGATGCCAGCTGCGCGTCGATCGAACGGTCGAGTTCGTCGAGCGCACGCCGGAGCAATTGCACGTGCTCGACCAGCGACGCCTGCTTTCGCGATTGGTCCAGTTCAGCGTCCGCGAGCGCGTCGGCGAACTTGCTTCGACGCGCCTCGACGTCCGCGAGGTCGGCGTCGACCGCTTCGATCGCGGCCGCGATGGCGATCGCATCGGCGCGATCGGGCGCGTCCACGTCGATCCGGGCCGAGATCGACGAAGGACCCGGCTCGATCGCCGTCACGTTCGGCATCGACGGCAGCCCCGTGGAGGCGAGATCGGTGCGGAGCGTCGCGATCCTCGCTTCGACGTCGCCGAGTCGCGCATCAATTGGCCGGGTCGTTGCGCCGCGTTGACGTGCCACGCGCGCGACGAGGTGTTCGGCGAGGCTCTGCGCGACTGCGTCGGCTTGGCCTCGCGCACGATACGCGTCGGCCGCGACCACTCGCACGGTCACGCTCCGGTCGCCGCCGGTGGGCGCGGCGTTGACTCGGTCGGCGAGCGCCTTCCGCGCGTCGAGCGAGCGCTGCGGCCGGGTTTCTGCGGATGACGGCTCCACCGATTCGATCCGATCCAGCGCCCGCGACATCACCGGCTCAGCCGTCACGAGCTCCGCGACGACCGCGGGCTGTAATGCGTTCGCATTCGTTCGATCGCTCGTGGCGGTTGTGGGAGGCGGCGCGAGCACCGCATCGCTTGCGGCAAACGAGTTGGCTGATCCGACCGCTGCGTCTGCCGTCCATTCCAGCACGGCGCGGCCTTCGAACTGAGTCGGCGCGAAGCGATCGAGCAGGAGCCACGCCCCGCCAGCGCCAGCGAGTGCCCCGAGGAACGCGAGCGGCCATCGTGCACGGTCGCGGCGCACTGAGACGATCGCATGATTCACCGGTGCCAACTCGAACTGCCTCGCGGCTAGCGCGCCATGCGCTGCGCCGATCGCAGCGGAGCCGGCAGGCGAGCCGGGCGTCGCGCGGCGCGGCGGAAGCGAGGTGGGGTCGGCAGGCAGATCGCTCATGTCGAATGGGTTCCGAGAGAGTCGCGCGCGACGCCGAGTCGCGCCACCGCGGTTGTACCACGGCCGACGCGGCGGATGTAGCTCGTCGGGCCGCTGAACCGCGTCGCGAACGGTCGGCAATCGCGTTCGCCGCACGTTCGGAGAAGATGTGAGTTCGCTCCTGCTGAGCCGTCGGCGCACAATGTCGTGAATGGATTGGTCGCTCCCCTACCCGTCGCGTCGGTCCCCCGTGTGTGCTGCCAACGTGGTCGCGACGAGTCAGCCGCTCGCGGCACAGGCCGGGCTGTTCGTGTTGAAGGAAGGCGGCAACGCCGTCGATGCCGCGATCGCGACGGCGGCGGCGCTCACTGTCGTTGAGCCGACGAGTAACGGCATCGGCTCTGACGCGTTCGCGATCGTCCACGACGGCGAGTCGATCCTCGGCCTGAACGCGTCCGGCCGATCGCCTGCGGCGCTCACGCTCGACGCGTTACCCGACAAGACCATGCCGAAGTACGGCTGGCTCCCGGTGACGGTGCCGGGCGCGGTGAGCGCGTGGGCATCGCTGCACGAGCGGTTCGGCAAGCTGCCGTTCGAGCGGCTGATGCAGCCGGCGATCGAGTACGCCGAGCGCGGGTTTCAGGTGAGCCCGATCGTCGCCGACGCGTGGCGGCGCAGCGTGGCGGTGTTCAAGGACCGCCCGGAGTTCATCGCCACGTTCGGCGTCGACGGCGCAGGTCCGCAGAACGGACAACGCGTCACGCTTCCCTATCACGCGAAGACGCTCCGCGCCATCGCGCGATCGAAGGGCGAAGACTTCTATCGAGGCGACGTCGCGCGAGCGATCGCCGAGCATGCGAAGAAGACGGGCGGGCTGCTGTCGCTCGATGATCTCGGCTCGCACGCGTGCGATTGGGTCGAGCCGATCAGCGCCCGCTTTAATGGCGTAAACGTGCACGAGATCCCACCGAACGGTCAGGGCATTGCGACGCTGATCGCGATGAACGGCATCGACGAGACGTGGCTGGAAGCGCCGGTCGACTCCGGCGCTTCCGTGCACGAATTGATCGAGCGGATGAAGTTTGGCCTCGCGCAGGCGTACGCGCACGTCGCCGATCCCAAGTCCATGCGCGAAGACGTGATGACGCTTCTGAAGCAGCGCGTCGTGCCGAGCGTGAAGGCGCAGCCGATGCCCGCGATCCCCCAACGCGGCGGCACCGTTTACCTCGCCACGGCCGACGCCGGCGGCATGATGGTGTCGTTCATCCAATCCAACTTCTGGGGCTTCGGCAGCGGGGTCGTCGTTCCGGGCACAGGCATCGCCCTGCAGAACCGCGGCTACGGGTTCAGCTGCGACCCGAATCATCCCAACTGCGTCGCTCCGCGCAAGCGGCCGTTCCACACGATCATCCCAGGGTTCGCGACCGACGCGCGCGGCAAGGCGCTCTGCGCGTTCGGCGTGATGGGCGGCGCGATGCAGGCGCAGGGGCATCTCCAGGTCGTTGCACGGATGTTCGCGCACGGGCAGAACCCACAGGCGGCACTCGACGCGCCGCGCTGGCGCGTCATGGACGGGCTCGAGGTGATGATCGAGCCCGGCTTCCCCGAGGCGACGCTGGCCGACCTGAAGTCGCGAGGCCACGTGTTGACGAGCGGTCCGAGCGCCGAGTTCGGCGGCGGGCAGATCATCCTGCGCGCTGCAGACGGCTACGTCGCCGGCAGCGACTGGCGCAAGGACGGCGCGGCCGTCGGTTTCTGATGTCCGTAGCACGTCATCCCGCGTAAATCTGAGGACGGCAAGAGATCGGAATTGCCCGGTTTGGCCGAGGGAAATCGTGTATCGCTGCGCAAGAGTGCAACTCCCATGCGCGTTGTGACAATTCCGCGGAAGTCGATGCGTCATTACATTGCAGCTGGCTGAATCACGTCCAACTTCGACGCCGCTGCGGAGCGGAGAGTCGACTCATCAGCCACACAGGAACGGGAATCGAGTTCGTTCACACATCTTAGTTGCTCAGCCGTGGAGGGCAGAATGCCTCAGCATGCGCTCGTGGTGCGTCGTCGTTTTGTTTTGTCGTGCACTCGCCGTTTCGTCGCGTCCCGACGGGGCGGATTGGCACTCGCGTTTGCAGTGGGTGCCGCTTGCAGCGCGCCGGCATTCGCCGTCGATGGAACCTGGACCAACCCGGCCGGAGGCACGTGGGGCGACGGCGCCAACTGGCTCGGCGGGACGGTCGCTGATGGCGTGGACGGCATCGCCAACTTCAACACGCTTGATCTCACCGCCGATGCTGCGGTGACGATCGCCGTCCCCCGCACGATCGGTCGGCTCAACTTCGGCGACACCGACCCGCTCACTGCGGCCGGCTGGACGATCTCGAGTGCGACGACGGAATCGCTCACGATTCAAGGCTCCGCACCGACGATCAACGTCGGCGCACTCGGCACCGGCAAGGTCGTGCTGATCAGCTCGCCCGTCTCGGCGACCGGGCTGACCAAGTCCGGCGTGGGCGACGTGCAACTCGCCAGCACAGCCGGCCTCGGCGGCGGCATCACCGTCGCCGGCGGCGTGCTGCAGACGCCCGCCCGCACCGTCGCGACGGCATCTGTCCTCGCGGGTCAGACGGTCATCGTGAATGGTGGCACCTGGCGCACCAGCGGCGAATGGGGCCTCGTCAACAGCGGCACCGCTCAGCCGCCGAACTTCACGGCCAGCGCGGGCAGCCTCTACGTCCCCGCGGGCGCGACCGGCACCGTCGCGGCGTCCGGCAACCTCGAACTTGGTCAGGTGGGCGGCGGCGCGGGATCGACGCTCAACGTGGTCATCAACGCAGGCTCGCGCGTCGCGGCCCGTGGCAGCTGGCGCAGCGACGTTCCTGGCAGCAGCAACGCCAACGGCGCGATCGGCCGCATCAACATCGCATCCAACACCGGCGCTGCCGCCAACTTCCGCCTCAGCGCGAACACTGATTCGAACAACCGCGACCGCTTCGGCACCGACTCGCTGACCGACACGCAGGTCGACATCGGGCCGAACATCACGTTCTGGAGTCGCACCGGATCGGCGGGCAACACCATCCGCTTCGGCGCGCTGTCGGGTGACGCCACCGCCATCCTCTACGGTGGCCGCGAGGCGGGCGGCACGTTTGCCAACTACTCCATCGGCACCCTCAACACCGACACCGAGTTCGCCGGCACGATCACCAGCGAGTATCAGCTCAACGCCACCACTGTGGGCACGACCAACATCACCAAGGTCGGCAATGGCAAGCTCACGCTCTCTGGAAACCTCACCTACGTGCCGAGCCTGAACAGCACGTTCAATCGCCGTGGCGCGATCACCACCGTGTCGGCCGGCACGCTCGCCCTGAAGAACAGCGCCGTCATCCCCGGCGGCGTCGTCGCGGGCAACCTCAGCACGATCGACGTCCGCGCGGGCGCGACGCTCGACGTCTCCGGCAGCACCGTCGCGGGTGGCTACACCGCACCGGCGGAACAGCAGATCATCGGCGCGGGCACGATCGTCGGGCCGTTCAAGCTCGGCGGTGCGATCCTCTCGCCGGCGAACACGATGGGCACGAGCACGGCCGCGTTCAGCGTCCCCACTGCGGGCTCGATCAACTTCACCGGCAACCTCACGCTCGACTCGGGCACGCTCAACCTCGACCTCACGCCGAGCGTCTCGTCCGGCAACGACTTCATCAACCATTCCGGCTCGGGCGTCGTCACGCTGGGCGGCGCGGTGAACCTGAACGTCAACCTCATCGGCGGCATCGGCAACGGTACGTACACGCTGATCCAGTCGACGAGCCCCATCGCCGGATCGGCTGCGGGCTGGAACCTTTCTCTGCAACTCCGTGGCACGCCGCCTGCGCTCGTGGTGAACGGCAACAAGCTCGACCTCGTCGTGAATGCCAGCGGCGCGGGCAACCTCCGCTGGTCGGGCGCCGCCAGCGGCGCGTGGGACGTGAACGCCACGAGCAACTGGTACAACACCGGCACAAGCGCCGCCGACAAGTTCTTCCAGCTCGACAACGTCACGTTCGGCGACAACTACGACGGCGCGACCGCCCCGACCACGTCGGCCGTCTCGGTCGCGGGTTCGGTGTCGCCGAACACCGTCGTCTTCAACAACTCCGCCGTGAACTACACGTTCAGCGGCGCGGGCAAGATCAGTGGCACCACCTCCCTCGTGAAGAACGGCTCCGGCACCGTCACGATGCCGCTCGTGAACGACTACGTCGGCGGCACCACCATCAACGCCGGCACGCTCGACATCGGCTCTGCGGGCCGACTCGGCTCCGGTGCGATCACGTTCGGCGGCGGCACGCTCGTCGTATCGAACACGACCGGCACGGCCGTCTCGTACGCGAACCCGCTCGTCGCCAGCGCCAGCACGTCGAGCACCATTTCCGCGAACGGCTCGGGCGTTATCGTCTTCAGCGGCGCCGTCACCGGGTCGGGCCAGATCAACTTCGCCAGTGATGTCGCGAAGACCGCCGACCTCGACGGCTCGCTCGTAAATTTCACCGGCACGATCGGCATCGGCGCGAACCTCCGGCTTCGCGTGAACAACGACAGCGTCAACTCCGGCCCCGTCGGCGCGAACACGCGGTTCATCATCACCGCGGGCGGTTCGCTCGCGAACAAGTCCACCGGTGCGGGCCAGTACTCGCTCGGCTCGCTCGAGGGCGACGGCGTCCTCATGGGCTTCAACGGCGGCTCCGGCGCGAGCGAGAAGACCTGGGTCATCGGCTCGCTTAACACCAGCACCACGTTCAGCGGTCAGATCATCCCCGGCTCGGGCTCGAGCAGCACCACCAACAACACCAACATCTACAAGCTCGGCACTGGCACGCTCACCCTGTCCGGCAACAACACCGCAAACGGCACGCTGACCGTCGCCGAGGGCGCCGTGCAGATCGGCGCTGGCGGCGCGACCGGCGCGCTCGGCTCGCAGATGGTGGTCAACAACCTCACCAGTCTGACGATCAACCTCGGTGCCGGCGGCGACCGCGAGTTCGCCAATACCTTCACCGGCGGGGGCACGCTGACGAAGCGCGGCACCGCGACCGTGACGTTGAGCGGCAACAACGACTACTCCGGCTCGACCACCATCAACGGCGGTGCCCTCGTCGTGAAGGGCTTCGCCACCGCGCCGATCCTGACGACGAGCTCGTTCACCGACATCGCGAACGGCAAGCTGGTGATCGACTACACCGCGATCGGCTCGCAGACGGCGGGCGTGCTCGCCGAACTCACCGCGAGCTACGCGGGCAACTTCGCCGGCGGTCGCTATCGCTCGTCGACCGCTAGTTCGAATCGCGGCCTCGGTTGGATCGACGACACCACGACGCAGAAGCTCACGATCGCCGCCGCCCTCTATGGCGACGCCACGCTCGACGGCACCGTCAACTTCGACGACCTGCTGAAGCTCGCCGCCAGCTACAACACGGCCGGCGTGTGGGCACAGGGCGATTTCACCTACGACGGCCAGGTCAACTTCGACGACCTGCTGAAGCTCGCCGCGAACTACAACCAGACGATCAGCGTATCGTTCGCCGGCGACTGGGCGCTCGCGCAGGCGGCGGTGCCGGAGCCGACCGTGCTCGCGATCGGCGCTGCAGCATCGATGCTGCTCACGCGTCGCCGTCGGTGATGGTCGTTCGTTTCCCCCTTTCCATCTCGTCCTCCGCGTTACGCCGGGCCAGCCCAGTTGGGTTGGCCCGGCGTCGTTGTCGCGCGCGTGACTGCGGTCACTTCGCGTACAGCCACAACAGCACTTGGTCGAACCGCGCTTGCCAACTCGGCTCGTTGTGCGGCGCTTCGGGCAGCTCGGCGAACTTCAGCGACTTCTCGTCGAGCCCCGCCTTCGCGAGCAGGTCGGCGAAGGCCTTCGCCTCGGCCATTGCGTCGCGACCGGGATAGCCGGCCGGGCCGGCCTGCGTGGGGCTCATGTCGAGCCAGACCTTCTTGCCCTTGAACGCCGCGCCGTCGGCCACGAGTGCCGAGATCGGTTTGCCGTTCTCGCTCAGGTGAGGTGTGAGGAGCAGCAGCTTGCCGAACACGTCGGGCTTCTGCTGCGCGACCGAGATCGCCGCGAGTCCGCCCATCGCCGCGCCACCGATCGCGGTGTTCGGCGCGTCGGGCTTCGTGCGATAGGTCGCGTCGATCAGAGGTTTGATCGTGCCGACGACGAGGTTCGCGTACGCCTCGTTTCGGCTCGTCGCGCCGTCGGCGCTCATCGCCTGCGGCGTGTACTCCGCGTTTCGCTCGGCCGTGTTCCAGATGCCGACGATGATGACGGGCTCGATCTTCCCTTCGCCTATGAGCCGCTGCGCCGTCTCGTCCGCCTTCCACTCGACGCCGTTGTAGCTGACCGATTCGTCGAACAGGTTCTGGCCGTCCTGCAGGTAGAGGACGGGGTAGCGGACGTCCTTGTTGGCCGCATCGTCGTAGCCGGGCGGAAGGTAGACGGTGAGGTTGCGGTCGTTGCCGATCGCGCCATCGCTGACCTTGCGGTGTTGCCGGATGTCGCCCGCAAGCGTGACGCGTCCGGGCGTGGCTGCGCCCTTGTCGCGCCACGCGGCGACCTTCACTTCGACCGTGTCGTCGCCCTTCGGCGTGATGATGCGGTTGGCGACGTCGGTGTCGTCGGCGTTGCACTCGACGGTGCCCCACGTGCCGCGCGTGACCTTGAACTCCTGCGGCAAGCCCGTCATGAGGTCGAGCGTGGTCGTGTAGGTGCCGTCGGCTTCACGCGTGAGAGGTGGGCCGGCCGCGTCCCACGGGAACGGCGGCATCGATCCGCTGAGGAAGATCGGTTGATCCTTCGGCGTCCCCTCCGGCACGCGGACGACGAACTTGACGGGCGTCACCTTCTGCTGCTTGGCCCAATCCTCGTAGGTCTTCACTTCCTCTTCGGTGCGCGCGTTCTCCAGGGCGTAGTACCCGAGAATGCCGCCGACCGCGCCCGCGAAAACCAACACGATGCCGCCAACCGTCCGCTTGAACATGAGCGACCTCCGCTGCGGTGATAGAGATGTGTGCCTCGCGACGCGTCCGCCGATGTTCACATCGATCGGATGCGACGCCCGTCATGGTACCGTCGCCGGCGCGCCGGGGGCAATTCAGGCGATGCGCCCGTGACGCGGCTTCACCCACGATGGTCCTACTCCATTAAAGCCCAGCGTGCCGATGTGTTCGACGAGTCGAGTGGGTCCGGAGTGCTCCAGTGACTTCGGCCGCGCGCGCTCAGAAATGTCCAAAAGCGCTCGATTGCGCCGCAATGATCCGATCAATCCCTGCCTCTGATCGCCCACCTTCCCATGCGAGTTGTCAAAGAGCGCGAGGCTCAGCCTGCTCTATCGTCCGCTCGTCTGCACTGCGCAGTATGGTCACGTGTTCAACGCGGAATCCAGCGAAAAATAGGCCGATTTCCGGAGCTGTTGGCCGCCCACGAGATCGCTCACTTCGGCTGCGGAAACGTGTCGCGCGCCAACTCGTTCAGGTACACCTCCAGATGCGTGTACCCGCCCGGCGACGCCTCGCGCCGCGCGTCCGATCCGTCGTGGGGGTTCAGGCCGTTCGCCGTCTCCCACGCGTCCGGGATGCCGTCGTCGTCCGCGTCGGCCGGCGCGGGCGCGCTCTGCAGTTCGGGCCAGCCGCCGACGTCGTGCTGCGAGTCGATGATCTTGCCCGTGCGGTTCACCACGTCTGCGAGGATTCGCTCGTCCACCGCGTCGCGCTTCGGCAGCGCTGCGCCGGCGAACTTCAGCACCAGTTCGTATGCCTCCTTCGCAGAGTGCGTCGTCACCGTCGGCGCTTGGATCGGGCGATCAATGAGGCACTTCTCCCGCGTGGGCGGATCGGCCGGCTGCGTGCTGGCCGTGCTTGGCGTGGGCGTGCGGAACGACACGTGACCCGCGTTGTCGCGTTCGACCTCGTCGCGTCCCTCGATCACGTTGCCGCTCGCGTACATGCGTGAGTCGCCGCTCCAGAGGTCGAAGATGGCGCGGCCGTCAGCGCCGTAGCTCGGGCCGGGACGGAAGTAGTTGTTCACGAAGTTGAAGTCGTCGGTCTCGCCGCCGTAGCTCGCGCCGGAGTTGTAGATGACGAGGTTTCGCACGTCGATCGCGCCGCGGCCGGTCTTGAAGTAGCCGACGCGCGGCGCGCGGCTCCGCGCGTGCGCGATGAGGTTGTGGTGCCCCGTGAAACCGCCGCGCGTCCGGCCGTCCCAGCCGGTCGCGTAACCGTGCGCGCCCTTCGCGTGCACGCTCTTGTTGAGCGGCTCGCTCAGGATGCACCACTGCACCGTCACGTTGCCGCTCTCCTTCACGACGTCGTTGATCGAGTCGGTGCTCCAGCTCATCGAGCAGTGATCGAGGATGACGTTCTTGCTGCCCCAGACGGTGATCGCATCGAGTTCGACGCGCTGCTCGTCGCCCGGCCGAACGCGGAGGAAGCGGACGATGACGTTCTCGGTGTTCTTGATGAACAGCTCTCTGCCGCGCAGCGCGATGCCGTCGCCCGGCGCGCTCTGCCCCGCGATCGTGATGTTCGGCACGGCGATCTCGAGCCGCGACTTCAGTTCGATCGTGCCCGAGACGCGGAAGAGCACTGTGCGGTTGCCGACGCGCACCGCGTCGCGCAGCGAGCCGGGGCCGTCGTCGTTCGGGTTGGTGACGAAGTAGACGTCCCCGCCGCGGCCGCCGGTGGTCTCGGCGGCGCCGAAGCCCTCAGCGCCGGGAAATGCTGGCACAGCCATCGCTGCACGGGCGAACAGAACGCTAACGGCAGCGGCGCACAACAGTCTGCGGGTTCGGCTCATCCCGTGCAGGGTAAGGCGAACCGATCCCGCTGTGGTTCAACGAATTGTATCGATTTTGCATGCTTCCCTATCAGAGTTCGGTCGCCGACGGATCCGATTCGCCGACCGGTTGGCCCCGCCGGGGCGCGTCCTTCGCACTATCCCGTGTAAGGACCTCTTTCACACTGGAGTTCGAATCATGTTTCGCCCCTTCTCATCGTCCGCCCGTCGTGCTCTGGCTCTTGCGGTTGTCGCCACGATGGGTCTGTTCGCCTCGCCGCTGCTGGCCGACAGCAAGTCGTCCGCCTCGCAGCCGGCCGTGGATATCCGCGAGCAGTTCCAGCCGAACGCCCCGCGCCGCGCGCCGGCCGTCGACATGTCGGGTACGTGGGTCAACCGCGCCGTCGGCGTCACGGTCACGCTTCGCCGCGACGGCGCGAACTACTCCGGCTCGTTCACGATCGCCTCGCCCGACGGCCGAGCGCCGATCTCGGGCAAGCTCGACCCCGGCGGCATCGACGAGACCGGCATCACCATGTCGTACCAACACCCGAACGGCAACCAGATGCTCTTCGACTTCGAAATGCAGGGTGACTTCCTCAATATGACCATCGGCGATCAGACGATCGTGATGGAACGCGTCGGCGGCGCAGCGCCGCAGCAGCCCCAGCAACCGCCCCAGCAGCCTCAACGCCCGCAGGTGAACAACAACGGCCCGTTCGGCCCCGGCCCCGGCCCGAACGTCAACAACAACGGCCCCGCCGCCGGCATCGATGCGCGGTGGAACGCAAGCTACTCCGGCGACGGGCTCACCGTCCGCTTCGCGCCGCTGCCGGACAACTCGGGCGTCGTCGGCGTGATGGAGTTCGGCGGGAAGCGGTACGGCATCGAGGGCCGCGTCAACGGCGATCGCGTCGACGGCGCGTTCTTCGATCCGAACCAGCAGAACGGCGATCGCTTCCCGTTCGTCGCGACGCTGGCCGCAGATGGCGTGTCGTTCGCGTCGGGTGGATCGACGTACAACCTGAAGGGCCAGGCCGCGCCCGCGCCGCAGAACAACAACGTCAACAACCCGCTCGCCGGCAACAACAACAACGTCCGCCCGCAGCAGCCCGTGCAGCCGCAACAGCCTCAACAACCGCAAAAGCCGGCCGTCGATGGCTTGCCCGCGGAGGTGGCCGGCGACTTCGGCATCGAACTAGACTTCAACAACCCCGAAGGCGTCATCAAGACGGTCGTCCCCGGCAGCCCGGCCGATGGAGCGGGTTTCGCCGTCGGCGATCAGGTGATCGAGGTGAACGGCGAGCCGATCAACGGCAAGACGTTCAACCAGGTGCACGCCGCCCTGCGTGGTCGCGTCGGCTCGATGGTGACGGTCGCCGTCCGCGGGAAGAACGGCGCGAACAAGATGTTCGCCGGCCCGCGTCAGCGGATGGACCTGTGCCAGATGCTGCACGACAACCCGATCAAGGACTTCGCCACGCACGAATCGCCGACGGGTCTGTTCAGCGTCGAACACCCTGCCGCATGGAAGGTGAACACGGCCCCGGACGGGTTCATGATCGACTCGGGCACGCTGGGCTTCCGCGCAGGCGTCGCGGTGCGTGACGCCGACGGCGCGGCCGACGGGAAGGCCGTCTTCGAGAAGTTCATCAAGGCGACCCTGCCGCCCGATGCGAAGGTCACCGAGAGCCGCGAAGTGCCGGCCGACGTGCACGGCGTCGCGGGCTACGTGGTCGAGTTCGAGACGACGAACCCGAAGACCGGCTTCAGCAGCACCGTGGTGATCTTCACGACGGTAACGCAGGGCAAGGCGCTCGTCGCCACCACGATGACGGCCGAGTGGTGCCCGAGCGGGCTCGACGAAGTCGTGCAGCGCGTGCAGAACTCGCTGAAGATCAAGGCGTGAGCCGGGCCTGAAGCCACGAGATGACGACCATCGGGCCGACGCGCTGACGCGCGTCGGCCCGTTTCGTTGTCGTCACAGCAGCACGTCGGCGTTCCTCGCGCCGCCGTTCGAGTCGTCATCGTCTGCCCCTCCCGCTGCAAGGCCCGCCGGCGCGCCAGCAAGTGGCTGGTTGTACCGCGAGGCGAGGATCAGCAGGTCGTCGAAGTTGACGGTGCCGTCGTAGTTGAAGTCGCCCTGCGTGAACGATCGGCCCGACTGGTTGTAGTTCGCGGCGAGTTGCAGCAGGTCATTGAAGTTGACCGCGCCATCGCCGGTCGCGTCGCCGGGACGGAACGTGAATTGGAACGACACCGGCGCGGCGAGCGTGTTGCCCGCGACGTCCGTCACACCCGCAGATGGAATCGCGAGCAGGTAGCGACCTTCAGCGAGCCTTGCTGCGGCGAGGCCCGGGAAGGTGAGCGCGAAGCCCGTCGGCGTGCCGTTCGTGAGCAGCATCGAGCCTGCCGCCACGTTCGAAGCGGTCGACTGATTCGTCAGCGTGACATCCGCGAGCGTGAGCGTGCCGCCGAGCGATTCGGTGCTGGTCCAGTTGATGACGTGCGGCGAGAGGTTCACGTTCCACACCGGCGCATTCACGGCCGGCGCGACGTTGTCGATCTGGATCACCGTCGTGGTGCTCGTGGAGGTACCGATGCGAACGGCCATTGCGTAGCTGCCGTCGACCAACACTGCGGTGGGTTGAACGGTGTACGCGCCGCCCGTGCCGATCGTCGCGGTGCCGACGACGTTGCCATTCGCGAGCAGTTCGATCGTTTGCCCACTCGTGCCGGCCGAGCCGGCGAAGATCGGGCGGTTGAGCCGCGTGATGCCGTCGCTGCCGCTCACGCCGGTGTCCTGGCCGCTGGCGAGCTGCGGAGCGGCGGGCGTTGCGCCAGTGTTGATCGTCAGACTTGGGGTGGTGCCGAGCGTCACATCCGTGAACGGCACGTTGCCGAGCCCGAATAGCGCGAACTCGAAGCTGCCCGGAGCGAGCGAGACGTTGAACGTGCCCGCTCCTGTTGCGGTGAACTGCACGAAGCCGAGCCGGACGAACGCCGGGCTCGCGCCGAGCCCGCCGCTGAGCGAACCACCGCCGAAGTCGTCGACGATGCCGCTGGGATCGTTGATCGAGCCGACCGGCGCGAAGCCGAACTCCGGCCGTTGCAGCGCGACGGCGTCGGCGATCGTCGTCGTGTACGACAGGTCGATCGATCCGCCCGAGATGCCGACGCGATCGACGAGGTCCTGCGCCCACAGTTCGACGAAGAACGTCTGGCCGACGGTAGCGCCCGCGAGCGCGGTGGGAAGCGATGTCGAGTTGGTGGCCGACGGCGTGCCGACGATGACAGGGACGACGTTCACGCGAACGGCCTCGAGCGCTCCGTTGGCGGTAATCGTGAGGTCGTCCTGCACCGTCGCCGATCGTCCGTGGGCGTCGGTGATGCGGTAGATGAAGGTGTAGGAGCCCGTCGTCGCGGTGGACAACGCGATAAGGCGGAGCTGGCCGCCCGACACGCTGAGCGTGCCCACGGTGCTCGTCGGCGGCGCGGAGACGATCGACAGCGTGAGCCCGGCGCCGACGCCGTCGAAATCGTTCAGCAGGACGGGCAGCAGCACGTTCTGCCCGCGCGCCACGCTGACCTTCTCGGTCTCGGCCACGGGCAGCTCGGGCACGCGGACGCGCATCGTCGCGCCGGACTCGTTGCCCGACGCGTCACGGATGATGTAGGGCAGCTCGAACTCGCCGGCATAAGCGCTGTCGACGGTGAACTGGATCGACGTGCCGCCGACCACGGTCGCGATGACGCCTGTCGGCAGCCCGGCTAGGGACGACTGCGGGTCGATCACCGTGCCGGCCGGCGCGGTGTCGTTGGCGAGGATGTTGAACGTGGTGCTGCCGTTGCCGCGTGCATCGATTCGGTCGTCGTTCGCTTGGATCGTCGGCGCTGCGGTCGCGTTGAGGACGACGCCCTCAAGGTTCACGTTCTCGATGCGCCAGTTGCCTGTCGTGCCGCCAATGCCGTAGAGCGTGAACTGCACCGGGCCGCGCACGCTGAAGACCTTGTTGCGCAGCTCGGCGTACTGGCCGCCCCACTCGCCGCGGGTGGTGTTGCCGTGGACGCGTGCGTAGACGGTGTTCACGTTGGCCGCGTCGGAGACGACGAGCAGCCACTCGGTCGGCCCGCCGGTGGTGTCGGCGAAGTCGAAGAAGCGGAGCGCGTCGAGCCGCAGGCGCAGGTTCGTCGCAGCGCCGGCCGTGAAGCCGACCTGGAACTGGTAGCCGTTGAGCGTCTGCAGTGCCCAGCCGACGTCGAAGTCCTTCATGTTCAGCACGTCGTCGGTGTTGTACTCGCTCGACGCCTGCCGGGTGCCCTGCAGGATCGCGAAGTCGTCGATCGCGCCGGTCATGACGTTGGCGAAGTCCGCCGGCTCCGCGGTGACCAGACCGCCGATGGTCATCTGGGCTACCGAACTGAGCGGGCCCGACGTGCCGATCGCGTTGCTGTCGCTGCGGATCACGCCGTCCACCCACACGCGCAGGATGCCGAGGGCGCCGCTTCCGCCGTCCACCTCGATGTAGAAGTGGTGCCACGTGTTGCCCGCGAGGTCGGAGAGCGGCACGGTGTACGTCGTGTTCGTGCCTTGCGAGTACTCGACGATGAGCCCACCGGTCACGTCGTCTGTCGACGCGCTCAGGCGAACGCTGCCGATGTCGTAGTAGAAGAAGACGGCTTCTTGAGCCGCGGTCGTGGGCGCAAAAGTGTTGTTCCGCGCCCAGAAGCTCACCGAGAAGTCGTCGGCCGCCTGGGGCATGGTGTTGTCGTTCAGCGGCGCGCGGACAGGGTTAAAGCCATTCTTAACGCCGACCGCGTTCGGCGCGAATCGAATCGCCTGGCCGTGCACGCCGCTGATGTACTGCGAGTTCGTGAGCGATGGCTGCACGAGCGTCGCGTCGGAGTTGAACGGCGACAGGTCGTCGACGGTGTTGCCGCTGTTTCTGTCGAAGGGGAAATAGAGCCGCGTGCGGTTCAGGTTCGAGCCCCACCGCGTGCTGGTGACGGCGTCGGTGTCCGTGCCCTGCGGGACGGTCTCGGGCTGAATCTGCGGCAGGCCGCCGTTCGTGCCGGCGGCGGCGGGCGTGCTGCCGACGTACGTGATCGGCGGCACCGTCGTGCTGAGCGCCGGCGCGAAGCTCGGGCCGGTCTGTCGCATCGCTGCGGGGTATCGGCCGGTGACGTCGTAGATCGCGATCACGTCGTCGTTCTGGTCGAACTGCCAGTACCCGACGAGGCCCGACGTGAGCGGGCTGATCGCGTTCGTGTCGTCCGCGGCGATCTGAATGGCGGTCCGCTCGATGTTCCAGATCCGCACTTCGTCGAGTCGACCGTCGTAGTAGTCGGTGGTCGGCCCGCCCGGGGTGTCGGTGCCGAAGAGGACAGTCTTCGCGGTCGACAACTGCGTGAACGAGAGCGTCGTCGTGATGACGTTCACGCCGTTCACATACACCTTCAGTGCACCAGAGTTGAACGACGCGGCGACGTGCGTCCATGCGTTGATCGTCGCCGTGCCGAATTCGACTCCCGACGGCAGACCGGTCGAGGGCAGCACGATCACCCCGAACTTGTTCGTTGCGCCGTTGACGAACATCGCCAAAGGCCCGGCGACAAGGAAGTAGTCGATCCCGCTCAGGCTTTCCGGGCGCACCCACGCTTCGACGGTGATGTCGTCGCTCGTGGAGAACGTCGGGCCGTCGCCGACGGTGACGCTGTCGATCTCGCTCGCCTCGAAGTCGAGTGACTTCGGCCCGCCCGGCGCGCCGGGCGTACCGGGCGTGGTGGTGAATGGGTTCTCGGAGGTGTGACGCCAATCGGTCACGGTCACGTTGGGATTCGCCACGAACGTGGGGCTGCCGGTGTAGCCGCCGGTCGCGTTCGTGCCGGTGTCGAATTCCCAGTAGGCGAGCGAGCGATCAAGTTCCGGGTCGGCGTTGACGATCGTGTACTCGACCGTATTCGTCGTCTTGATCAGGCTGGCCGCGCTGAAGCCGACGGGCGTGTACGTGAGCGTGACGAGCACCTTCTCGTTGAACTCGAAGTAGCGGTCGTCGAGGATCGTGGCGAGGTTGAACGTGGGGATCGCACTGGTGAGCGAGAACGAACCCGTGAGGGCTGACGCGACGTCAGCGCGGTTCGCCTCGTAGATGAGCGGGCCGTCGGGGAAGGTGATCGTGTAGCCGACCGTGATCGACTGGCCTGCAGCGAGGCCGCTGGCGCGGAACTTCAGGGCGTCGTTCTGCTCGGGGATCGAGATCGCCTGTTTCAGCGTCGTGCCGCCGGTGTAGTCGTACGTGCCGAGGTCGGGCGAATCGCTCGCCCACGAGCCGGTGCCGATGTACGTGCTGGAGACGTCCACGCGCTTCGGCTCGGCCGGCTGTGCGAAGGGGTCGAGCGCGGTCATCTCGGCCCAGCTCTGGGCGATGTTCGAACGGCTCCAGAGATCGCCGCTGAAAAGCTGGTCGAAGATGGGCCTCTCAAGGTCGACGTAGATGCCGAACTTGTTCGCGCCGTTAGCGGCGTCGGTGGCCTCGGCGGCGAAGTTGAAGTCGTCGCCGAAGCTGAGCCAGCTGGTGAGACTGTACGTCTGATTCACGGCAGGCAACGCGAGCATGCCGGAACCCTTCAGCCGGCCGCGAATGACGGACGTACCGGCCTGGCGGACGACTTGCAGGCCGACGGAGTTCAGCGAGAGCCGGGCGACGTTGGCGTCGCCCACGCCCCAGCCGCTAAACGTGGCGTTGGCGTAAGAGCCGTTCGCTCCGCCGTCGATGCGGAACTGGCCCGCCGAGTCGATAAGGATGCGGTAGCTCGTCAGGGTCATCGACGGGAAGCCGATGCCCAATCCGCCCAGCGGGTTTTGGGGCTCGTTGGATCGCGAAATGGCGAGCGTATAGAGCGGCGTTGGCGTGAGGACGCCGGTGATGGAAACGCTCGGCAGCGCGAGGTCGAGCCCGAGCAGCGAGATCGTCGGACTCGCAATCGCGATCGCGAACGTGTCTACCGCGCCGAGCGTGTTCACCGCGAGCGTGAACGTGCCGCCCAGGCTGAAGACTTCGCCCGCGGCGGGCGTGCGCGCGAGCGAGAGGTTCGTCGCGAAGCCGGTCGGCGTGACGGTGATCGTGCCGTTGAAGACGAACGTGCCGAAGACGGGCAGGTTCTCCGTGGCGGCGGTGATGGCGAGCGAGGCGCTCGTCGGGTCGACCTGGATCACGGCACCGGCGGTGAAGCCGAACGGGCCGAGCTGCAGGTCGGTGTCGAACGCCACGCGGCGACGGCCGGCCGGGATGCTGACGGCGTTGATCGTCTGCGACGTGGCGAACGTGTTGATCTCAAATGCCGCGTTGCTGGCAAAGCCAAAGCCGAGGCCGAGCGACGGGTTCGCGCCGGCGAGCAGGCTCATTGCGCCCCTCGCGGCGACGCCGTTCGGCGCGATCCGCAGGCCGGCCGATCCGGTCAGGCTGATGAGGTTCGGTGCGCCCGCCCCGGTGCCCGCCGTGGCGCGGACGGTGACGTTCGCCTGTGTGGCGAGCGACGTCGTCACGGCGTCCACCGACAGATCGAACTGCCCCGCCACGTAGATGCCGCTGGCGTTCAGTTCGCCATCGACTCGGAGCAGGACAGGCTTCGCCGACGCGGACGCGACGACGAGGCGGAAGGTCGTGCCTGCTCTCGGAAGGTTCAGGCCGATGCTCGGCACGACGAAGTCGGAGCCGCTTTCGGCACTCAGCAGCAGATTCGCCGCGAAGGAAGGCGTGCTGGCCGACAGATCGGCGTTGACCGCGCCGTTCACGAGTAGCGCGAAGTCGGATACGTCAGGCAGCAGTTCCACGCGGCCGTTCAGGTTGGCGGTGAAGTTTGTGCCGGTCTTCTGCACGCTGAAGCCGAACGGCTGCGCGGGGCTCGCGCCGGTGATCTTCACCAGCGTCGCGCCGGCCAGACTGGGGGCGAAGCGCTGCGCGGTCGCGCTCGCGCTGAAGTTGGGGAACGCATTGACGGCGGCCGACAGCAAATCGTTGAGCGAGTTCAGCGCGCGGTCCGCCTTGACGGCCGGGAAGGTCATCTCGAACGACGCCTGCGCGTCTTCGAGCAGGCCGGGCAAATTCACCTTCGCGTCGAGCGACAGGCCGCCGTACACCTCGATCGGCTTCGCGGTTCCGCCGGGCTGCTTGAAGCCGGGCGTGTAGAAGCCGAGAGAGAACGTCGCGCCCGGCGCGGCCGGCACGGACATGATGCTGCCGGGCAGCTTCAGCACGCTGTTCAGGAACTGCGTGAGCCCCGCCGTACTGATGTCCACCTGTGCGAAGCCCACCGGGAACGCGATGAACCGCGGCAGCGACGCCGCGTTGTTCGTGAGGAACGTGCGCACCGTGTCCACGTTCGTCGAGCCGATCAGCGGCGCGATGAGCGGCGACGTGAGCAGGTCATCGAAGAGGTTGGTGGTGTCCTGATTCTGGAAGCCGAGCCCGGCGTTGATGTGCACGCTGACGCCAAGCCACGTCTGCTGGAACTGGAAGCGAAGCCCGTTCGTCACGTCGACAGACAGCTTGCCACGACCGAGGTCGAGGCCGAACAGTTTCGGGTCGGTGTAGCCTTCGATGAAGAAGGCGTTGCCGATTGCGGCGAGCGCGGTGCTGATCGTGGCGGCGTTCGTCTGCTTGGGCAGGCGCGCCGTGGCGTTGACCGCGGGGCCGTCCCAGACGCCGTTGCCGCGATCGACGAATGGCTCGCCGGTCGCGTCGTAGACGCCGTTGCGGTTCTGGTCGTCGAACGGCTCGTTGGCGTCGCGGACGCCGTTGCGATTGAGGTCTTCGAACGGGTCGGCCGGGTCGTACTTGCCGTTGTTGTTCGTGTCGGTGAACGACTCGCCGGGCGTGATGACGCCGTCGCCGATGTCGGTGAATGCGTCGCCTGCGTCGAAGACGCCGTTGCCGTTGAGGTCGACGAAGGGCTCGTTGGCTTCGCGCGTGCCGTTGCGGTTGAGGTCATCGAACTGATCGGCCGGGTCGAAGATGCCGTTGCCGTTGCGGTCGAGCGTGAGCGTCTCGCCGGGGTCCCAAATGCCGTTGCCGATGTCGACGGTTTCCCCGGCATCGAAGCGACCATTGCCGCGATCGGTGAAGGTGTCGCCTTGGTCGAACTTGCCGTTGCCGTTGCGGTCGAGCGTAAGCGTCTCGCCGGCAGCGTTGTCGATCGTCGGGTCGGTGGTGTAGTTCGCCTTCAGGTAGTTCGCGTTCGCGCCCTTCAGGTTGTCGAGGTCGAAGAGCAGCGCGGGCGAGGGGATGAAGAGCTGGATGCGCGCGAACTCGTCGCTCGTCGTCAGGCCAGTGATGATGCCGTTGATCCACGTCTGGTACGCAGCCACGTCCGCGCCAATGTTTCCGGTGATGGCGGGCGGCGTCCAGCCGGTCTGCTGGTTGATGAGCGTGATGAGCCCGACTGGGTCCTGAATGATCGCCGGCGCGAGGAGCTGCCCGGTGAGCAGCAGCCCGCCCGTGACGGCCATGTTGTCGATGCGCGACTGGCTGCTGACCGGGATGCGGGTGAAGTCCTTGTAGGCGTCGATCGCGAGCGGGCCGAACGGGTCGGCTACGTACACCTTCGCCGGTACGCCTGGACCACCGCGGAGGAGTGTGGTGGTAACGGGCGACTGGCTCTCCGGCCCGAAGAACAAGCCGCTGATGCGACCGACCGGGAAGCCGAGGAACTCGACCTGCCCTGCAAAGCTCACCGACCAGTCGTCGAACGGGTTGAGCAGCTCGACGAGGTAGCCGCCGAGGTCGTTCGCGGTCGCGCCGGGGTTGGGTTTTTTCCCGAGCAGGCCGTTCACGAGGAACGACCACTCGTCGGTGAGGTCGCGATAGAAGCCGAACTGCCCGCGCACGTCGAGGCCGAGCGAGAGCGCGTAGGCCATCGTTTCGAGCGCGGGGTTGTTCTGTGAAATCATCTTCCGCAGCAGCGCGGTGAGGTTGGCGTTGACGTCGAAGCCGACGCCCTGCTTGCTGACGGTGATGGTCGCCTCGGCGAGCGCATCGCCGACCGGGAAGCCGAACACGACGGGCTGGATCTTCCCGCGGATGGAGAGCGTGGGGTTGAACTGATCGAGCGCGGCAAGGCCGGCCAGCTGGGCGGAGTTGGCGAGCGTCTGGAGGAAGTTCCCGACGAACGCCGGGCCGCTGGTGGCATGGATGGCGTAGTACTCCTGTTGGAAGCCGTTGAAAGCGCGGACGGCGCGCCGCACGGCCGTCTCGCTCAGCCCGCCGGCCGCGGTGAGCGTTGCGGGGAGCAGGCTGAGGGCGCGGTTCACGAGCAGCGTCCGCGTGATCGGCGTCGATCGCTCGGCGGCGCTGACGGTTCCGTCGTTGTTCGCGTCGAGAACGATTGTGGTGAGCAGCCTGTCGTTGCCGGCGTGGTTCAGGCGATCGGCTTCAAGCCGAGCGGCGATCGCGTCGAGATCGGCGACGGCGCTCGTCGTCATGTTGCTGATGAACTCGCGCACCGCGACGATCGGCGCGAGGACGACGCCCTCGGTCTTGAGGTGTACGCCGAACTCAGCATTCGCGGGCAGCAGGAAGCCGAGCGGGTTGCCCGCGGCGGGCGAGCGGAAAGCGAGAAGCACTTCGGGCTCGATCGGGTTGACGAAGTCGAAGAGCAGCCCTGCCTCGGCGAGCGGGAAGCCCATCGCGTCGATCGTGCCCTGCCCGTAGACCTGCACGCCGATGCCGAACTGCCCGGCCGGCGTGCCCTTGGGCTTGCCGATGTTGATCGCGAGGTCGACGTTGCCCGCGAGCCCGTCCGGCACGCCCGCCGTGGTGATCGTTCCGCCGAGCCCCATCGCGACGCCCTGATCCCACGTGAACTCGCCGGGTGCGAGCGAGGCGAGCTTTGCCTGCACGACGGCGGCGAGGTTGCTCGTGTCGATCTGTGTCGGCACGGCGGGCGGGCTATCAAGCATCTCGCTCGGGCTCGCGGGCGTGGCGAGCGAGCCGATGCCCCACTCGATCGCGCCGCGCGCCCCGCTCAACACGAACGGCGTCGGCCCGAGGGGCACGGCGAGCGGCATCGACAGGCTCGCCAGCAGCGGCCCGCGATCGGAGATCGCCAGCGTCACGCTGCCGCCGAAATCCTGATACTTGAACTCGCCGTTCACGAAGAGGTAGAACGCGCCGTTCGCCGTCTTTCCGATGCCGAAGCTGCCGCCGATGGTGAAGGGGATGTTCTCGCTCTGGTCGGCGGGCAGCAGCGCGAATGGGTCGACGCCGCCGCTGATTCCTTGGAGGTCTTTGATGATGGTGCGCGTGGTCGAGCCGGTCGTCGCGATCTCGTAGAGCGCGAGCATGTCGAGCACGAGGCCGTCGACGCCGGCGCTGAAGGGCAGCACCGGATCGTTGTTGCCCGGCAGATCAATCGTCCCGCCGATGGAGCCGGAGACGCCGAGATCGAACGCGGCGGGATTGCCGAGGCCGGTCACGTTTCCCTGCGCGTCGCGAGAGAAGATCTCGGGGAGGAACTTCACGCTGAGCGCGTTGATCGTGATCGGCAACCACGAGAAGACGGCGTTGTCGTTATCGCTGAAGAACTGGCCGAGCCCGGTGAGGCCGATCGTGGCGGTGTCGGTGACGCCGGGGAAAGGCAGCAGGTTGGGCACGCCGCTCTGCGTGATGGCGAGGCCGGTCACGGTGCCGGTGAGCCCGGGCCCGGTGCTGCCGCGGATCTGCGGAAGCTCGGCCGCGATCGGGCCGAACGTAGCGATGTTGCCCGAGCCGGTGAAGTTGAGCGTGGCCGCGTCCTGCGTGGCCGATCCGCCGGTGACGACGAGGAAATCGCCGAGCTTGATGCGAACCTTCCGCACGGCCATTGAACGAAGCCCGCCGGTGATCGTCGGCGCGAACGTCGTCGCTTGAGTGCTGCCCGCGATGTCGAAATCGAAACCGAAGCGAACGCCGTACAGATCGAAGAAGTCGGCCAGCTTGAAGCGGACGCCGACGGTTGAATCGACCTGCAGGTCGAAGTTCGTGCCGTTTGTGACGGTGCCGGTGAAGGACAGATTGCCGTCGTTCAGTTCGATGCCGCTGACGCTGCTCGCGCCGCCCTGCTGATTCGCATCGAACCCGGCCGCGTCGGCGTCGCTGAGCTTCTTCACCTTCGACGCGCCGCCCACGACGAAGCCGAGCCCGCCCGTCACGCTCGTCGGTAGGCCGGTCGTGGTGCTGAAGGTGATGCCGAGGTTGCCCGAGAGATCGAGCACGCCGACCTTCGCGTTCGCGATCGACACGTTCAGGCTGTTCACCTGCAGGCCGATGCGGCCGCCGGTGAGGGAGTCGACGCGGATCTTCAGTTCGACGTCGGCCTCGGGTCCGTTTGTGAGCGCGGGCGACAGGATGCTGACGTTCGCCGACACGGTCGGCCCGAAGAGCGGCGCCAGCAGCGCGTTGAGCGCAACTTCGTCGACGTCGCCCGTCAGGAACGCCGAGAACGCGTCGAGGTTCGCGCCGCCGCCGGGCAGCGTGTCGAAGGCGATGCGCAGGCTGCCGACTTCGAACGGCACGAGGGCGCCGAGGCCGAACGTGGCGGTGCCGCCGCCGCTGAAGCCGAGCCCGATTGAGCCGACGTCCCACTTGCCGTCGCCGCGCAGGGCGAGGCCGGGCGTAGTGCCGTTGGTGGCGAACGACAACTGCGGCGTTCGGCCGTCGATCGTCAGCTTCGGCACGCTCACGCTCACGCTTGGCAGCGACATGATCCGCGCGCTGCCCGTTGCGTCGGGGTTGAAGATGATCGGGCTGGCGAGTGTGCCCGTCGCGGTGATGTCGACGAGCGAGCCGACCTTGAAGGTCGCGTTGGTGGCGGTGAAGCGAAGGCCGGTGCCGTTCAGCGTGAGCGTGGGGCTCGTGACGGTGACGAGGCCGTCGAGCGCCAGTGTTGACGTGTTCGGGAAGAGCGCGGCCGACGCGGCGCTGACGCTCACGCCGCCCAGCGCGGTGACGCCGCTCGGCGCGATGGCGATCGACACGCCGCTCAGGCCGAACGCAGGCGAACGCACTTCCAGCACGCTGCCGAGCGTGAAGTCGGTGCCGGCGACGGTCAGCGTGCCCAGCGTGATGGCGTTGCCGGTGAGCTGCAGGTTCGACAGCGTCCCCGTCGGCCAGCCCGGGCGATTCGGGAACGTGACGGTGCTCGTAGGCACCGAAAGCAGCGTCTGCGATGCAGGCGACTGCGGGTCCCACGTGAACGTGGCTAGGCCGGTGCTGAGCCGCATCTCGTTGAAGAGGTTCCACTGAGATGACGTGGCGTTCAGCGTGAGCAGATCGAGCCCGGTGCCATTGAAGACTGCCGAGCCAGTAATGCCGTTCACGCGCGCGTTGTAGCCCGACGAGCCTGTGCGCGGCAGCAGGTCTGCACCGGGCGAGTTGAGCGTGACGACGATCGGATCGAGGCTCGTGTTGACGTTCGAGATCGGCGCGAGGAAGTCGCGCAGCCGCACCTTGCCCGTGCCGCCCAGCAGGACGCGGGCGGTGGTGTTCATCGTCAGCGTCGACCCGTTGTCGAGCCGCATGAAGTCGCCCGCGCCGTACGGCCCGAGCAGGCCGTCGTTGCCGAGGTCGGCCGTCGCGGTGACGCTCACGCTCAGGTTCGTCTTGTTCGACCGATCGACGAACAACCCGCCTGCCGTGTCGATGCCGAACTCCATCGTGCCGTTCAGCAGCGCGTTGCTCAGGTTCAACGGCTGACTCGGGTTCCGCAGCAGTTCGCCAAGGCTTCCGCCAACGGTGAGGACTTCGACGAGGTCGAGGTTGGTGATGGTCGCCCGCGCGCGGAGGATCTCGAAGTTGCTCGTGCCGCCCGTGTTGAGCCACGCTTCAAGGTCGTTAAAGAACGCTTGATCGCTCGCGGGCGCGAGCACCTGCACATTGCTCGCGTTCAGCACAAGCTGGATGAGGTCCTCGTTGATCTCATCGCCAACCTTGACGTTGTCACTGAGCGGCTGGACGAGCTGATCGAGCGCATCGAGTAGCCGGCCGAGGTAGCCCGACCCGGCGAGCTGGTCCTGGCCGTAGCGGTAGATGTTGGTGAGGAAATTGGCGTAGGTGTAGTTGCCGCCATTGAAGGTGGGGTTCTGAATGCGGATCGGCGAGAACGTGTAGTTGAAGTCGAACCCGTTCTGCTGCGTCGCGGTCAGTCCGGCGGTGGCTCGGAAGACGAACGGGTCGCCGCCGTGCGAGCCGTTGGGGATGGTGGGATTGTTGTCGACGTAGTCGAGGTGGTTCAATTGCAGGTCGGCCGTGAAGCTGGCGCTGACCGTGCCGAGCTGCAGCGACAGGTTCAGTGGGTTGGTCAGCGCGCCGAGCCTGAGCTTGCCGGCCCCGAGCGTGGAGAAGCCGATCGTTGGCGAAAGCCCGATCGTGCCGCTGGCACCGATCGCGAACGGTCCTGCGCTGGCGGTCGCGTCGATCGTACCAGCGATGGTCGCGCCGAACGTCGAGGTGCCGCTGAGAAAGAAGCCCTGCGCATCGATGCCGAGCGAGAGGTTGGCCCGAGGGGACATCGTGGCATGGACCGCACCAGAGATGTTCAGGCCCGGCGCGATGCTGGCCGGATCGAAACCGAAGTCGGCGGTGAGCGGCGTGTCGGTGGGCGACGTAATGCGATCGAAGCGGACGCGCAGGAAGTCGCCCGCCGGTGCCTGGCCGGCGATGAGTTGGAGGACCGTCGACACGGTCGGCGCTTGCTCGACCGTAATGCCGCGCGCGGCGAGGAAGTCGAGCCCGCGCACGGGTCCGTCTGCGGCTTCGGGGCCATCCGAACGCAGTGTCGCTGGCGAGCCTGCCGGCGCGAGGAAGACGCCCGACACTTCCGCGTTGATGAGCCCCATGCCGAGGCGTTCGTTGCGCACCGGGAAGAGCGAGCCGCCTCGGGCGATCGCCTGAATGAGTTCGGCGCGGGTCGCGGTAGGCTTAAGTTCGCGCAGCAGTGCCACGATCGCGCCAATCTGCGGCGACGTGCTGCTCGTGCCGCTGAATGGCGTGGAGAATCCGCCGTACCCGCCGACGCGAATGCCGTCCACGCCGGCGATGTCGACCGAACTTCGCGTGGTGAAGCCGGACCCGTTCCGAACAGTGGTCGGGCCGTCGCTCGTGTACGAGGCCGGCTGCGTGAGCGCACCGTTGCGCACCGCCGCAGTGGCGATGACGTTGTCGATCCCGGGCTGGCTGAAGACGGCGTCGCCCGGCTTGGCGACGTTGAAGCCCGTGCCGTTCAGCACGTGGACGCCGCCTCCGGGACGCCACGCGTTCGGCAGGAACATCTCGAACTGCACGCCCGGCGCGATCGCACCGCCGGAGTTGACGATCACCAGGCCGACCTGCATCGCCGCGGCGGCGTTGAAAACAAACCGCACTTCCGCCCGGCCGGGTACCGGTGTTCCGACGGCGAGGATCTGCATGGTCGCCGGGTTGACCAGATACGGAACGATCGCGTTTCCCGCGACCGGTGCGCCGATCGGATCAGACCACTGCAGATAGGTGACGGTCTGACCCGCCGGGATGTTGATCGGGACCAGCGGCACCGCGCCGAGCGCCGGATCCTGAAACCGATGGGCCGACACCGTCGCGCCTGGGAAGAGCGGCACGCCCGTGACGGGGTCGGTGGCCGCGCTCGGCTGCAGGATGAGCGGCGCGCCGGAGAACGTATCCTGGTGGTGCACGAGTGCATCGTTCCCCGCGGAGGAGACGAACACGACGCCCGGATTCGCGTTCATCAGCCCTGCGTACGTCGCGCCGAGGAACCCGTCTTGGAAGAACGGCTCCCCGAAGTACCCCATGTCGTCGACGATGACGGTGACGCCTTGCGCGATCATCCACTCCGCGATCGCGATGTGCGCCGCCACGCCGCCTGACGCCTGACCAGACACGCCACCGAAATAGAGTTCGGCCGCGGGCGCGAGGTCGTGCACGATCTCGAGCATCGCGATGCCTTCGTTCCCCTGAAGGTTGAAACCCGGCGCGACGTTCACTACGGACGGCAAATCCTTCGCCGCGATCGCATCAGCGATGGCGACTGCACCGTTGGAGATCACGCCGATCTTCTGGCCCGCCCCGGTCAGACCGAAACGCTCCCGAAGCTTGTCGACCTTGAGAACCGTGTCGGCGGACGTGAACGACGCACCCTGATAGTCCGTTGCTCGCGGCACGGCGAAAGTGTTGCGAATCGACTCGATTGCCCCATCCCACCACGTGGGCGACTCGTCGTCGCGTCGTGCGCCCTCGCTGAACTCGCTTGCGAGCGGCCCGCCCTGCGTGAAGGGAAGTCGCACGCCGTTCAACGATGTGCCGAGCGACGCCGGCAACAGATTGCTGACGCCGTCGTCGAGTAGCACCAGCACCTGATGCACGAACTCGTTCAGCGACGGCGCGACCACGCCGCCGGTGGCGGGACCGATCGCAGAGGCGGTGATCGGGATGGACCAAGTGCCGTCGAACGCGAGCGTGGTCGGCTCGCCGGCGCGCGTGAGCGAGAGGTCGAGGTCGACGACGCCCTGCCCGCTCTGCGTACGCGACCACGCGTTGCTGACGAGCTGGGCCGGGCGGATCTTCGCCGTCGGCGTGCCGGCGGTGAAGGTGACCGTGTAGTCCGCGTCGAGCGTGCCGGCGAGGTTCAGGCCGAGCGTGGCGATCGGCAGCGCGTAGCTGCCGCTGACGGCGCCGTCGCCGCGCACGGTGGCGGTGAGAGTGCTGTCGCCGCGGAGGTAGAAGCCGGCCGCGTCGACGCCGAGCATCATGCTCACGGCGAAGTCGACCGAGTGCGCGATCGAGCCGTTGAGGTTCAGTGCGCTAGAGAGGCCGTTCAGGAGCGGGTTCGTGCCGTCGTCGAACTCGCGCGCACCGGTGAGGGCCGTGAAGTTCTTCTGCAGGCGTACCGTGATGTCGGACTGACCCGCCGTGCTGGGCAGCGTGATCAGCGTGAAGCCGAGTGCGGCGAGGCGCGACTGCAGCGTGCCGACGACGCCCGCGGGATTGTTGAACGTCGGTGCAGCGTTCGCGGTCGCGCCGACGAGGCCGACCACGTCGGCGAGCGCATCGTCGACGCCGGGGAGCGTCTTGCCGGCGATCGGCGTGAGGTTGAAGAGCCGGGCCCAGTCGTCGATCGCGCCGTTGACGTCGATTAGGCCCGTGCTAAGTCGAGCTGCGTTGTTGGCGAGTAGTGGTCCGCCGATGACGGACTGGCCGTTGTTCGGGGCGAGAAGGGAGAGGTCGCCGAAGTCGACCCGGCCGCTGCCGTCGAAATCGCCGCCGGCCCAGCCGATGTTCGATTGGCCGAAGTTCGCCTGCACGATCGCGCCGTCGGCCGAGTCGACGTCGCCGTCGAGGTCGGCGTCGCCGAACTTCGCGCCGACGATCTGTTCAACCCACACGCGCCGGTCGGCCTGGTTGACGAGGGTGTCGGCGTTCAGGTCGAAAGCGACCGCGTTCGTCCCCGCGCGCACCTGAGCCGAGAGCGCGTCGATATCGGCCGCCGTGAAGAGACGGTCGGCGGTGAAGTCGCCCGTGAGCGCGAGCAGGCGCCGCGCCTCGAGCCACTCGGCGACGTAGGGAACGCGACTCGTCGCGCGGCGAATGAGACGACGGCCGGCCGTGGTGATCTTCGATGACATGGGGTCGATCCCTCGACTGCCTGAACAGCGGGGCACGCGAATCTATTCGCTTGTGAAGTGACTTCCGCAGAGAACGCGGCGGCCTGAGTTCCGCAGCGACCTGCTCGGGAGGGAAAGTACCGTCGGCGCGAAATGACGGCCAAAAAAATCGGTCTATGCCGCCCCGAAATGCCGGAAAGGTGCGGTCAGCTTTCCGGTTTCGACGATGGTTCAAGCCCAGCCGACTCGCGGAGCGACTGGGCCAGCTCGGGTCGGCCGGTGCGGTCGTATAGATCGGCCAGCGATGCCGCCACCTTGGTTGTCTGGTTTGCTTTCAGTCCTAACTTCTGCCGCCGGATGTCCAGCGCCTCAACTAGAAGCGGCTCCGCATCGGCGAACCGATCCAGCTTGATGAGGATGCGGCCGAGGTTGTAGGCGGACACCGCGATGTCCGGATGCCCCGCCGGCAGGCCAGCGCGGCGCACGACGAGCGATTCGCGCATCATCGCCTCAGCCTCAACTAGCTTTCCCTGCGCCTGCAACGCCATCGCGTAGTTGTTCAGGCTCTGGCCCACCATCGGATGCTCGGGCCGCAGCGAGCTGCGACGCAGGTCGAGCACTTCCTTCAACATCGGCGCGGCCTCGTCGAGCTTCTTCTGGTGATACTTCAGTGTGGCGAGGTTGTTCAGCGTCTCGGCGGTCGGCAGCGCGGCGTTGTTCGCACGGCGAATCTGTATTGCGCGCTGATAGAGCGGCTCGGCTTCGTCGAGGCGATCCATGTCCTGAAGGACCGACGCGAGGTTGTTGAGCGATGTCGACAGGTCCAGATCGTTCGGTCCGAGTGCGGCCGATCGCTTATCGAGCGCGAGCCGGTAGTACCGTTCAGCCTCGGCGTAGTTGTCTTCGAGTTTGTAGGCAAGGCCTATCGCGTTCTCGCAGCGCGCGATCGCGAGCGAGTCGGCCGGCGACGTCGCCGCGAACAGTTCGGCCGCGCGGGTGAAGCTCTTCCGCGCAGCGTCGTACTCGCCGATCGAGCGCATCGTCTCGCCGATGCGGAAGCGAATGCCCGCCTCGACAAGCGGCTTGCCGGACAGCTTGCCCGCGTCGAGTTCGCGCACGGCCGCCTGCGTTGCCTGAAGCACTGTCACGCGGTTTCCGATCGCGTTGTCCGGGTCGGCCGTTGCGAGCATGTCGATCTGGAACTGGCTCACCGCCTCCGCGATCTCTGCCTGTTCCTGCGCTCTTGCGCGTTGCCGATTCGCTTCATCCAGCGCAGCCAGCGTCTTGCTCCGTTCGGCGTTGATCGCGCGGATGTAGAACGCCGTGCCCGCGATCGCGAACGCGCCGAGCAGCGCGAGCGTGGTCACCGTCGAGCGGTGTCGCCGAACGAACTTCGACACGCGATACGCCCGGCTGGGCGGCGCGGCGTCGATCGCCTCGCCCGCGAGGTACCGCCGCACGTCCTCCGCCACCGCGCCGGCCGACTGGTATCGCCTCCGCCGGTCCTTCTCCAGGCATTTCATCACGATCCAGTCCAGCTCGCCGCGCACGGTGCGTTGCAGCGAAGCCGGCTCGATCGATCGGTCCGCCGCCACACGGGTGATCTGCTGCGTCTCGCGCTTCAAGCGCGTGCTGGGTTCCGGAAGTTCGCCCTCGATGATCGCGCGCTGCATCTCCGCCCGGCTGCCGCTGCGCTCGCTCAGATCGATCGGCGGGAAGCCGGTGAGCAACTCGTACAGCAGCACGCCCAGGCTGTAGACGTCGCTCCGCGTGTCGATGTCGCTGCTGCCCTCGGCCTGCTCGGGGCTCATGTACTGTGGTGTGCCGAGCATCTGCCGTTCCGCCGTGATCGTCGCGTCGCGCGGCGCCACGCCCGCGATCGCCTTCGCGATGCCGAAGTCGATCACCTTCGGCTGCGGCGCGCCGTCGACCTCCGTCACGAGCACGTTCGACGGCTTCAGGTCGCGGTGGATGACGCCCTTCTGGTGCGCGTGCTGCACCGCGCCGGCGATGAGCCCGAACAGCGCGAGCCGATCGCGCAGCGGCATGCGACGCCGATTGCAGAACGCCAGGATCGGCTCGCCGCGCACGAGTTCCATCACGAAGTACGGCCGGCCTTGCTCGGTCGTGCCGGCGTCGTAGACGCGAGCGATGTTCGGGTGATCCATCAGCGCCAGCGACTGCCGTTCCTGCTCGAACCGTGCGATCACCTGCCGCGTGTCCATGCCGGGCTTCACGAGCTTGATCGCCACCTGCCGCGCGATCGGCTGCGACTGCTTCGCCGACCACACCGTGCCGAAACCGCCCTCGCCGATGCACTCGACGAGTTCGTACGGGCCGATCATCGTGCCCGGGCGCTCGCCGGGCAGATCACGGGCGACATCGTCCTGCTCCGGCATCGCCGCGAGGAGCGACGTCACCTCGTCGCGCAGCTCGGCGTCGTCCGCGCACTCGGCGTCGACGTAGCGCGCGCGATCGCCCTGCGGCATGTCGCATGCCGTCAGGAAGATCTGCTTCGCGCGTTGCCAGGTCTCGCCGTTCATTCGCTTTCGTCAGTCACTCTTGAAGTCCCGCGCCAGCTCGCGGGCGAGGAACGCCTCGGCCAGTTTCCACTCGCGGCGGATCGTTCGCTCGCTGCTGCCGAGCGCCTCGGCGATCTCTTCGTGATTCAGCCCGGCGTAGAACCGGAGCTTCACGATCTGTGCCAGCGCGGCGTCGCGCGCCTCGAGCTTTCGCAGTGCTGCGTCGACTGCTTCGACGTCGTCACGATCGGCCTCGAAGGCGACGTCCGCCATCGCCAGCGGCACGCGCTGACGCCCGCCGCCGCGCTTCTGCCGGCCGCGGTTGCGGGCGTGTTCGAGGAGTATGTGCCGCATCGTCTCGGCGGCGGCCGAAAAAAAGTGGGCGCGGTTCGCGTATCGCACCTCGTCGCCCGACGAGAACAGCCGCAGGTAGACCTCGTTCACGAGCGCCGTCGGCTGCAGCGTGTGATCGGCCCGCTCGTTGCGGAGCCGCCGCCGCGCGATGGCGCGTAGTTCCCCGAACGCCGCGGACACGAGATCTCCCACCGCATCCGGATCATCGGCGGCGCGGCGCAACAGGCGTTCGAATGGGTCGTCTGCGTCGGCGATCGTTGCCGCTCCTGTCGTAGGTGATCGACCGTGGGATCATACCGGAGGGCAAGATGCGGATGCGAACTATTCATGGCTCGCGGCGACTACTTCACGGTCCACTCTTCCACGCCGCCGCTGAAGTCGGGTTGGAGGTCTAGCTCCAGTCGAAGCCCGTGGGAGGTGATGGGGGCAAACTTCACGGTGTTGAACTCGCCCTTCCGCGCGTCAAACCGCGAATCGACGAGCGTGACGGGCTTCCACTCCCCCGCCGCACCCGCCGCGCTGTCCTTGTAGAGGAGTCGCCACGCGATGGGCACGCGGCAGCCGCCCGTGCCGGTGTCGTCGAAGAAGAAGACGGACGCCTGCGACACGCGCTGGGGCTCGGCGAACGCATACTCGACCCAGCCGCTCCCTTCCTTCGGGCGCGGCCACCAGAACATCGCGTCGCCGGGCTCGTCGCCGCGCGCGGCGGAGGTGAGGCGATCGCGGACCGACTCGACGTGAGCCGCGCCGGGCGAGGCGGTCACCTTCGCGGATTGCGCGATCGTCTTCGGCATCGACGGACGAACGGCGGAGTCTTCGCGAGCGACCCAGACGGCCATCTCGCCCCGGCCGCGATGGGCCCAGGCGTAGTACGGGATCGCGACGAGGTCGACATCCTTCGCGCTGCGCTGCTCGCACTCGTCGAGCGCGAAGGACTTCCCGCGCGTCTTGAGGGTGACGATGCCGCCGAGCAGGTCGGGGCGTTCGTCGATCGTCACTGGCGCGTCGTCCGTGACGAGCAGGTTGCGAACGTGGCCGTCGGGATTGTCCGGCCATTCGAAGCAGTAGACGATCGGCCCGCGCTGCAGCGCAACGCGGCCGCGATCTGCGACGACGTTCTGGTTCGCCACGACGCGCCGAACGGGCGTCGGTAGCGAAAGCTCGATGACGTCGCCTTGCTTCCACGCTCGACTGATGACCGCGTAGCCCGACTTGGTCTCGACTGGCACGGGCGATCCGTTCACCTTCAGCGTGACGGCCTCGCGCGATTCATCCGTGAAGCGATAGAGATCGCTCGGCACGGGCTCGTTCCGCGCCCAGCCGGGGATGCGGATGTTGAGCGTGAATGACTCGCCTTCGCGCTGCGGCGTGACGGAGAGCTTCACCGCGCCGTCCCACGGGTAGCGCGTGTGTTGCTCGAGCTCAATCGTGCGATCATCTGCAAGCTGAAGTCGCGCGGTGCCGGTGGCGAAGAGGTTGACGAAGACGGCATCGCCGCGCTGCGCGTAGACGTAGCCGGGGATGGACGCCATGAAGCGGCAGATGTTGCTGGGGCAGCACGCGCAGCCGAACCACGGGCTGCGGGCGTGCTGGCCCTTCGACTCGAGCGGGTTGGGGTAGAAGAAGCCGCGGCCATCAAGCGAGATGCCGCTGATCAGGCCGTTGTAGAGCGAGCGCTCGAGAACGTCGATGTACCTCGCGTCGCCGTGCAGGAGGAAGAGGCGGTGGTTCCAGTACACGTTCGCGATGGCGGCGCAGGTCTCGTTGTAGGCGGTCATGTTCGGCAGTTCGTAGTTGCCGCCGAACGCTTCGCCGTGCGCGGTCGCGCCGATGCCGCCGGTGAGGTAGAGCTTCTTCCGAACGACGTTGTCCCAGATGGCGTCGATGGCGCGGAGGTAGCGTTCGTCGCCGGTGATGGCGGCGACGTCGGCCATGCCGGCGTACATGTACGCGGCGCGGACTGCGTGGCCGACCGCTTCAGTCTGCTCGACGACGGGAATGTGCGATTGGTTGTACGGCGCGCCGCTGCCCTTGTGCCCGTCGGGGCCGCGAACGTCGAGGAGGAACTTCGCGAGGTGGAGGTATCGCTCGTCGCCGGTGACGCGGTAGAGCTTCACGAGGCCCATCTCGGTGATCTGGTGGCCGGGCCAGATGGCTTGTTTTCCGGGGCCGAACGTGCGATCGAGCAGGTTTGCGGTCTGGATCGCGATGTCGAGCAGCGACCGCTTGCCCGTCGCCTGGTGATGCGCGACGGCGGCTTCGTAGAGGTGGCCGAAGTTGTACAGCTCGTGGCTCAGTTCGCGTTCCAGCACCCATCGCTCCGGGCCGGCCCAGTGATGTGGCTGCTTCGGGTTGATCGTGCGCGCCGTGTAGAGATAGCCGTCCGGCTCCTGTGCGGCGGCGATCTGCGCGATGAGCTTGTCGAGGTACGCGTCGAGCTGCGCATCGGGCTTCACCATGAGCGCGTAGGAAGCGCCCTCGAGCACCTTGTACGGATCGGTGTCGTCGAACGAGAAGCCGCTGATGGTGTCATTAGCGATCGCCTCGCCGCGCAAGACGGCGGCGGCGCGGTCGAAGTTGTCCATTCGGCCGTTCTTTTCGCACTGCTCGAACGCGAAGGGGATCGTCACCGTGCGGTTCGTCTCAATGCGCGGCGCCCAGAATGCATCGTCAAGATGCACCTGAGTGAAGGGGACGGGCTGGACGGGGTAATCGCGTGAGTTGATTGCCATGGCAGTGCTGATGACAGAACCGAGAAGCACGTCGTCGAGTGCTGCGAGTACGCCGATGGTACTCGGAGTGTCGGAACGCGTGCCATGCGTGTCCGCGACGACGTTGCATCAAGCCAGGATGTCGTTCGACGGCTGTGGCGGCGCATCGTCATCTGATGCGAGCAACGGCGCGGGGGCGGAGGCGGGCAGCGTGCGGTTGTAGTTGGCAGCCAGTGCGAGCAGGTCGGAGAAATCGACTGCGCCGTCGCCGGTGAAGTCGCCCTGCTGCCACGTTGCGGCCGACGTGTTGTAGTTGGCAGCGAGGGCGAGCAGATCGGTGAAGTCGACGACGCGATCGCGGTTCGCATCGCCGCCCAGCTTGAAGAATGCGAACGAGTAGTCGGCCGTCAGCATCGCGCCGGCTTGCAGCGTGGCGACGTAGTTGCCGTCGACGATCTGCGACGCAGGCGGGAGCGTGACCAGCAGCGCCTTTGCCTGCGCGTCGTAGCTGAATGCGGTCGGCGTGAGCGTGACCGATCCGTCCGTCGAAGCGATTGAGAGCAAGTCCGCCCACACCTGTGGGCCGACGTCGCGATCGAAGGTGAAGCGGAGTTGGTGCAGCGCGACGTCGAACAGCTCGGCCGACTCGGTGACGGTCGCGGGTAACGTGACGACGACGTCCACGCGACTCGTCGTCGAAGCGCCGAGCGCGTTCGAGATGGTGACCAGCAGCTGATACGTGCCGGCCGCGCCGAACGTGGCGACGGAGTCCTTCGCGGCGTTCGTAGCGTTCACGCTGAAACTGACCGAGCCCGGCGGGGTGCCGAGGACGGACCACGTGTACGTGAGGCCAGCTTCCCCGGCGGCGGAGGTGCCGAGGACATCGAGTGCGGTCGTCGCACCGCCTGGGACAAGCGGAGAGGCGTTCGCCTGCGTGACGACGGCGGGTACCTGCCACGTGTCGCGCAGCGCGGCGATGCCCGCAGCGTTCAAGCCCGTGCCAAGGATGCGGACGTCGTCGAGCCTGCCGCTCAGCGCGGGGTCGGCGGTGTACTGCGAGTCGCCGAGGTAGTTGTTCGTCGTCGTGCCGAGGCTCGCGGGGCGAAGCGACATGTTCGGATTCGTACCGACAGCGATGCCGTTCACGTAGATCGTGCCGACGTCGCCCACGATGGTGACGGCGACATGCGACCACGCGTTGAGCGGGAGCGCCGGCGCGTCGATACGCTGCTCGCCGCCATTGCCACTGGTGGTGATGGCGAAGCGGAGCGGGTTCGCCGCGCCGGAGTTCACCGTCAGGAACATGTTGCTCGTGGTGCTGCTGCCGAAGTCGAAGATGCGCGACCACTGCGCGTTGCCGGTGAGGTAGACCCACGCGGAGAAAGTGAAGTCCGTCAGGCCGCTCACGATGCCCGTAGGCAGAGTCGCCGCGCCGCCGGTGAGATTGAGGGCGTTGCCCGCGCGGCCGGCAACGTAGCTGTACGCGCCGCTCAGCGTGCCGTGGTTGTTCGAGCCGGACGAATCGATGAGCGAGGTGCCGGTCTGATCCGCCTTGTACCACGCTCGACCGGAGACGATCGACAGCGTGGTGGAGTACGTCGACGTGCCGACCTTCGCGGTGATGATCGCGCTCGTCGCGCCGCTGGCCGGCGCGGTGAAGATGCCGTTCTGCGTGATGGAGCCGATGCTGGCGGTCCACGCTGCGCCGCTGCCGAGCGACATGGCGCCGCCGAACTGGTCGGCGCCGCTCAGCGCGACGGACGAGCCCGCGGCGATGGTCGAACTCGCGGCGGCGATGCCGTTAAACGTCTGATTCACACTCACGGTCACGTTGCTCGTCGCGGTTAGTCCGCTGCCGTCGAGCACGCTCACCTGGAACGTGTACGTGCCAGCGCGGAAGAAGGTGGCCGTGGTGCCCTTCGCGGCGTTCGTGCCCGATACGCTGAACGTCGGATCGGCCGCACCGGCCGGCTTGGCGAGGACAGACCACGAGTAGGTGAGGTTCGCTTCGCCTCCGTCGTCGGCACCGAGCACCGACAGCGCAACCGATGTGCCCGTGACCGGACTTGGATTGGCGGCCGCAGCGACGGCGATCGTCGGCGCGGCCGACAATACGGGGACGACTTCGCCCGTCGCCAGTTGCGTAGCCGACGTGCCACTGAACTTGATCTGCGCGAGTTGAGCGGTCGTCAGCGATGCGGTCGTGCCGATGAAGAGTCGATCCGCGCCACTGGTCCAGTTGACGATGTTCAGCGACGTTCCCGCTGCGAAGGTGCCTGCGCTGCCAAACGTGAGCGTGCCGGAACCAGCACCGAAGTTGATCGATGAATTCGCCGAGACAGAGAGCGCGCCGAGCGTTTCGCTGAAGCCGTTCGTGGCGAACGTGCCGCCCGCGAGCAAGAGCGCAGAAGCGTTTGCGATTCGATCGGCCGCACCGAGAGCGAGCGTGCCGCCGTTGATCGTCGTCGTGCCGGTATAGGTGTTGACGGCGCTGAGCGTCCACGTGCCGGTGCCGCTCTTGGTGATGCCGACGACACCTGAGCCGTCGGAGATGACGCCGTTGATGAGCCCGCTGCCCGCGCCGGTGAGTGTCGCAACGCGCGTTCCCGTCGCAGCGGACGTGATCGCGCCGAGTGTGAGCAGGCCGAGGTCGGATTGGAAGATCGCCGTGTCACCGCCAACGTTGATGCTGATCGTGCCGGAGAGACGGTTGTTGCCGGAGACGTTCAGCACGGCCACCGATGCGTTCGTGCGCATCGGCAGCGACACGGCGTTGGGAATCGTGATGCCGCCCTGCAGTTCGAGGCGCGCCGTCGTGCCGTTGCCGGCGGGGCCGATCTCGACAGTGCCGGTGCCGAGCGCGTTGTTGGCTGTCGCGCGGACGATGCCCGCGCCGGCGTTGCTGCCGATCGTAACGTTGCCGCTGAACGAGTTGACCCCGCCCAGCGTGAGTCGGCCCGCGCCGAGCTTCGTGAATGAACCCGAGCCTGAGATGACGCCGTTCAGCGCGAAGTCGTTCGAGCGATTCACGACGAGCGTGCCGTTGTTCAGGATGTCTCCTGCGACGCTGCCCGTGGTGGAGCCGTTGCCGAGGTTGAGCACGCCTTCGCCAATCGTTGTGGTGCCCGTGTAGAGGCTGTTGCCGATGAGCGTGAGCGCGCCGGTGCCGCGCTTCGTCAGACCGAACGGGCCGGCGATGGTGGACCAGACGGCGAATGCGTTCGTCGAGTCGTTGCGCCACGTCTGGTCTGCACCGAGGATGACTTGTCCGCTCGTGCTGATCGTGGTCGCGCCGGCACCCGCTTCGACGGTGACGCCGTTCGCGCCGAGCGTCAACGAGTTCGATCCGCCGACCGTGACGCCGGTGGCCGTGTTCACGCGGATGCTGCCGACGGAGGTGTTCGCGCCGAGCACCGTCGTGGGCAGGTTGCCTGCGCCGCTGGAGGCGAACACGACGTCCGACGAAGCGTTCGGCGTCGTGCCGAGGTCGGTCGTGCCGGTGGAGTCGGAAGCCCAGTTGGTGTTGCCGCCGACGTTGGCGTTCCATGCATTACTGACGTCGCCGCGCCAGTAGGTTTCGCCGATCGCGACGACGAGCGTGGCGAAGCTGGTCGAGCCGCGGGAGTCGGTCGCCGAGACGACGAACTCTTGTGGTCCTGAGTCGGCAAAGGTGGGCGTGCCCGACAGGGAGCCGTCTGCGGCGACGGCGAGCCACGCGGGGCCGTACGCCTTGCCGTAGGTGATGCTGTCGCCGGCGTCGGGATCGCTGGCGGTGCCGGCGAGGGTGGCGCTGAAGTTCACGCCGCGCAGCGCGGGTCCGCGCGTGAGCGACGCGCTGCTGAACGTCGGCGCGGCGTTCGTCATCAGCGCGGCGATCTGCGTGCCGGTGAGCGCGTAATCGAGCACGTGCACGTCGTCCATGCGTCCCGCGAAGAGCGGGTCGGCCGTGAACTGGCTCTTGCCGAGGAAGTTGTTGATCGTGTTCGCGACGGCCGCGGTCGTGAGCGTGCCGGTGGCTTGCTGGACGCCGTTGAGGAAGAGCCGCGCCGTCGTGCCCGACATCGTGACGGCCACGTGCTGCCAGCTTCCTGACGGCAACGCGGTCGACGCTTCGATAAACTGGCTCGCCGCGCTGCCGTTGCGAATGCCGAACCGCATCCGGCCCGTCGCGCTGTGCGACGGCGCGAGCCAGACGGATTTCGTCGTGCTGTCGCCGAAGTCGAAGATGCGCTGGTTCGCCGCGCCGCCGTCCCACTGCACCCACGCGGCGAAAGTGAACGACGTGCTGTCGACCACGCCTGCGGGCAAGCGCACGGCGCTACTCGCGCCGTCGAAGGCGACGGCCTGCCCGCGCTGGCCGGGCACGTACTGGACGGCGCCGAGCACTTCGCCGTTGTTCCCATGGCCGGACGCGTCGAGCGTGTTGCCGTCCATCGGCAGGCGCGCGACGTTTCGCAATCCGGTGTTCGCGTCGGGCACCGCTTCCTGCACGTAGCTCACGGGCGAGGTGTTGTCGAAGTACAGCTGCCCCGCCGGCGTGAGGCCGCCCGCGTCGTAGGTCATCTGCCTGACCGCTTCGACGCGGCTGTAGACCGAATATCGCTCGATCCAAGGCGTGTCGTCCATCATCTGGATGAAACTGTTGATCGCGGTGGCGTTCTGCTCGTACGTCGGGTCGGTGCCGCCGGTCCAGTTCGCGCCGTTGTTGAACTCGGTCACCCACACGGGCAGCTTGTAGCGGTCGTAGATGTCCTTGAGCCAGTTGTAGAGCGAGGTGGCGGTCTGGCCCGCCATGTACATGTGGATGGGGATGAAGTCGACGCGCAGGCCGCGCGCGATCGCCTGATCCATGAACGAGTAGAGCCACGCCTTGCCGCCATCGGTGACGGCCGGTGCGCCGATGCGCAGGCCGGTCGATTCCATCGCGGGCCAGTAGTTCAGCGCGGCGTCGATCGAGCCGTTGCCAAGCGATGTGTACGCGTCTTCGACCGGATTGTTCGGCTCGTTGAAGCCGAGCAGGTGCGTGACGTCCTGCTGCCCCTCGCCCGGCAGGCTCGGCCAGTAGAGCTGCTGGCGGATTGGCACGTACTCCGAATCGAGGCTGGAGGCCTGACTGTTGTTCCAGTTGTAGAACCACTGCGCGTTCAGCGTGGTCGGCGAGAGGTCGCTCGCACCCTTCTTCGCGACCCAGCGCCACGGCAGCACACGAATGAATTGCACCTCGTTCTGAAACGCGGCGGGCAGGAGCGAGACGTCGAGGTCGTGGTCCTGCGCGACGAATACCTTGCTCGTGCCCGAGCCGTTCGTCTGAGTGGCGATCGTCGCCATGTAGCCGCGCTTGAGGCGGAACGAACTAACGTTGCCGAACTGCTCGCCGAGTTCGCCGGCGGTGTTGTAGATCGTGTATTGCGAGAACAACCGCGCGGTGCCGGTGAAGTTCGGGCCGGTGTAGGTGGTGAGCGGCTGGAACGTGCTCGCGTGCGGGATGACGACCGTGCCCATGCCGAACTGCACGATGCGAACGTTCGTCCCGATGACGGCCGCCGCGCCGTTCACGAAGATCTGCGGGCGGTATGTCGAGTTGACGACGGACGGCTTGACGTTGTCGAAGAAGAGCCAGGCGTCTTGCGAGTTCAGATTAAATGTGCTGCCAGTGACGGGGCTCGCGGCGCCGGTGATGTGCAGTTCGGATCGGCCCGTCATGGTGACGACGGTGTCCGGCAGTGTGGCGAAGGTGCGCGACTCGTTGTTGAGCGTGAGCGAGCCCGCTTCGAGCAGCAGGCTGGGGCCGGGCGGCGTCGCCGTGCTCGGGGGATTGAGATCGGGGAAGCCGGCGAGCAACTGACGTTGCTCGAGTGCTTCACTCCAGCGCGCGAGGTGGCCCGCGACTCGTCCACCGGCTCTGCGAAGGGCTCGGGCGGCGATCGCCCGTCGTCTGGTCGACGTCCACATGACTCTGCTCCGCGCGCGTGGGCAGGATGCGCCAGGTCGAATGTCCATCCGCCAGGGGATGCCCGAACGCGTTCGCCTGCCCTACCTCTGGAAAATGTATGGCAAGAACGCCATGAAGCAATCTTTTTCCCGGAAATGCGTGTCGCGGGCGGGTCAGCTGAGCGAATTGGGGCAAGAGTTGACCAGAGGTCGCGGCTTAGAGGCTCGCCGGGTCCGCGGGAGAAAGCGGGAGCGTCGGGCTGATCAACGTCCGGACGGCCGCGTCGTCGCGGTGCTTCATCCGGTACGCGAGGCGACGAACCGCCCGGCGGGCGATCTCCGCGACGGACAGGTCGATGCTGGCCGGCCGCGGGTGGAGGGCGGAGAGGCGGACCTGTTCGTTGTCGCACGAGACGACGAGCACGTCGCGTTCCGGCTCCAGGCCGTGCTCGCGGAGCGCGCGGTAGACCTCGACGGTCTCCTCGTCGCGAGGAACAAATAGGCCGATCCGGCCCTTCTCGCGCTGCTTCACGAGTTGCTTGACGAGCTGCTCCAGCGATTGCTCGACGACGCAGTGCGGCCCGTACATGCCGCGCGGGGCGTCGGGTGCGGCGGCGATATAACACGTCGGCGTTCGGCCGGCGATGTCTTCCGCGCCGATGATGAAGCCCTGCGCTCGCAGTCGAATGAAATCCCAGCCCGATTGCAGCGTGAGAAACGCGAGGTTCGTCACGCCTGAGTTGAGGAGATGCCGGGCCGCGAGGAACCCGACGGCGTTGCTGTCGGACGCGACCTGATCGACTTCGAGCGAAGCGATAGAGCCGCCCATCACGCGGACGAGCGGAAGGTGAACTTGAATGGCGCGGACCTGTTCGCGCGTCACATTTCCACTGATGAACGCGACCGCCCCGCCGACCTCGGGACGCTTCAACGTCGCGGGCAGCTCGGGCGGGTGAGAGACCTCGGAGATGAAGATGCCCATGTCGGCATCCTGCGCGGCGCGCGACACCTCGGCGACCACCGACGCGATGATCGGCACGTCGAACCAGCCGCGGTACGACTGGCCGATGCTGACGATGGCGATCGTGGTCGCCTGGCGCCCGCGGTTGCGTTCCTTCCGCCGGCGCGGCGGCTTCACCGGCAGGTTCAGCTCTTCGGCCGCCCGGCGCACCGCCTCGGCGATCTCGGGCTTGACCGGGCGGCTGTTGTTCAGCACGCGCGACACCGTCGCGATGGACACGCCGGCCTTTTCAGCTATCAGGGTCACTGACATGGGGATCCGTTCCTGCTGGCACCCTCGACACGCTCGACTATCACCTCTATCGGGAAAAGACACAAGACAATTTGCCGAGTTTCCGATTCGCGTCTGACTGATTGGCGATGGGCCTGATCGCGCATAAAGTAATTTCCATAATCATCTTGCGATCGAATGCGGAACGCATTTGTGCGAGTCCCTTTGAAGGCATGCCACCAGAACGAACCACCTTCACAACTCATTTTCCGACGTGTCGCATTCTTGTGGGGCTGGTTTGCATCGGAGCATGAGCGATCGTGTCTTTTCCAGATTGATCTGGAAAAATGTGTCGCATCTTGGAAAATCGCATCGTGCCGTCCTGCGACGTTCAACCTTGCCCGGCTCTGTCTGTCAAACGGCGCTCTCGGCGTTCGATCGTCGTGGCCGTAGTCGGTGCTGCGTTCGGACTTGTCGGGTCGCCGTCGAGGGCGGGCACGTTTGCGATCGCGAAGGCTGCGGACAGCGTCGTCAACACCACGGCGTGGGTGGGCAATAGCTCTTCCGTCTATGGCCGGGGCATCAACGGCAACGCGTTCACCACCTCGGCCATCACAACCTTCAACGGCTACCAGTACACCGCGTTCTGGTCGAACGTCTCCAACGTCGGCTCGCTCACGGTCGCCCGTCGGCCGATCGGCGGCGCGTGGCAGTCGGTCGTCGTGCCGGACCGCCTCGCCGGCACAGGCGTCGACAACACGCTGAAGAACGGCCCGAACGATGCGCACAACGTCGTCTCGCTTGGCATCAGCCAGACTGACGGCTCGCTGCATCTCTCGTACGACATGCACGGCCATACGCTGCGGTACCGCGTCGGCGCGGCAGGCGTGGCGACCAACCCCGCAAGCTTTGCGTGGACGAGCGCCAACGCCGGCACGCTCTTTCCGAACGCCGAGCGGAACTGGCTCGTCGCGAGCGGGCAGACGATCAACACCGTCACCTACCCGATGTTCGTCACTACGCCGTCGGGCGACCTGAACTTCTTCTACCGCAACGGCTCGAGCGGCAATGGCTCGTGGCTCGCGTACGACTACAACGGCACCACGCGCGCCTGGAGCAACGGCAGGCAGATCGACGACGGCGCGGTGGGCACGTACTTCGGCACCGTCACCAGCGGCGACGCGAACCGCAACAACTACCCCAACGGCTTCACCTACGACGCGAACGGCAGGCTTCACTCCGTCTTCACGTGGCGCGAAGGCGCGACCGGCGCGGCCAATCACGACCTGATGTACGTCTACTCCGACGACGGCGGGAACGTCTGGCGCAACAACGCCGGCGCGGTCGTCGCTAGCGCCGCGACGGGCCAGCGGTTCAACCTCAACTCGCCGGGCCTGATCGTGCGATCGCTCAGCGAGAGCCAGTCGCTCATGAACCAGCAGGGACAGGCCGTCGATCACGCGAACCGAATCCACTCGATCGGCTGGCATCGCGACCCGGCCAAGCCCAACACGGGCGGCGTCTGGCGACCCGACGAATCGAGCTACTTCCACAACTGGCGCGACGACCTCGGCAACTGGCACGAGGCCCGCCTGCCCGGCAACGTCGGCCAGCGCCCGAAGATCTTCTTCGATGCGAACGACAACGCGATCGCCGTCTACCAGGTCGCGACGGGTGGCGCGCTGACGGGCGACCTCTACATCGCCAACGGCGACCTCGCGATCGCCGTCGCGAGCAAGGCGTCGAACTGGACCGACTGGAAGATCGTCGCGAGCGAAGCGGGCAACTTCGTCAGCGAGACGCAGGCGGATACTGAACTGTTCGCGTCGACCGGCACGCTGAGCGTGCTGATGCAGGAATCGCCGACGACGACGGGCAACGCGGGCACGCGGCTCCGCACGCTCGACTTCACCGTCACGCCGACCGCGCCGACGCAGCGCGGCTTCACAGCATTGAGCGGCAACTGGAACAACGCCGTCAACTGGACCGGCGGCGCGGTGCCGGGCCTGAACGACGTCGTCACCATCAACGGCGGGCGCACTGCCACCGTGAACAGCGCCGTCGCGCCGCTCGACGACATGCTCATCGTCGGCTCGGCGGGCTCGGCGGGGACGTTGAACATCGCTGCGGGCGGACAACTCGACCTCCTTCATGTCGGCGTCTTCAACAGCACCTACGGCGGTTCGATCATCGTCGGCCGCGACGGCAACTCCGTCGGCACGTACAGCCAAACTGGCGGTGACGTCTCCGCCTGGCGGTTCGCCGTCGGCGACTACGCCAGCGACACCAGCGGCGGCGGCGTGAGCAGCGCGACCATCGCCGGCGGAACGCTGACCACTTACGAACTCCAAGTCGGCTTCTCCGCGACGGGCAGCAGCAGTGGATCGAACTTCACCGTCGCGGGCGGCGCGGTCACCGTGAACGGCGATGTCGTCCTCGGCGAATTCGGCAACAGCGCCTCGCTCGATCTCACCGGCGGATTGCTCGCCATCGCGGGCAACCTCCGTGAAGGGTTCAACAAGACCAACGTCGGCACCCTCCGCATGAACGGCGGCACGCTCGACATGACGGGTGGCTCGATCACGCTCGACGTCGTCACGCTCAACAGCGGCACGATCGCGAACCTCGCCGCGTTCAACAACGGCGCGACGATCGCGAAGGCGTCGGCAGGCGTCCTCACGCTGACTGGCGCGAACACCTTCACCAACCAGGTGACGATCTCGACGGGATCGATCCGCGCGACATCGAACGATGCGCTCGGCTCCCCCACCGTCGGCACCACCGTGTTCGGCGGAACGCTGACCGGCTCGCTCGAACTCGCGAACAACGTCACGCTCGCCGAGCCGATCACGCTCGCCGGACGACAACCCGCGACGACCAACGCGCCGCACATCGTCAACATCTCCGGCAACAACACGCTCGCCGGCGCGATCGGCACGACGACGGGCGGCAACCAGTACACGTTCCGCAGCGACAGCGGCACGCTCACCATCGCGGGCGTGTTCACGAACGGTCAGTCCGGCGTGAACGACGTGCGCTTCCTGAATCTCGACGGCGCGGGCAACGGCGTGTGGACGACCGCGATCGCCGACAGTGTCGCGACGACGAATCCGTCGAAGACGGCGCTCCTGAAGACCGGCGCCGGCACGTGGACGCTGAGCGGCACGAACACTTTCACCGGCTCGACCACCGTCCGCGCCGGCACGCTTTCGCTTCGGCCCGGCGCGTGGAGCGTGCTGACGAACGCGGGCGGGCTCGACGTCGCGGGCGGCGTCGTCGCGTTCGACTACGCGGGCTCGACGTCGCCCCGTGCGACCATCGTGCCGCTTCTGGCGTCGGGCGCGATGGGCAACTTCGCTGCCGGTCAGATTCGATCGTCGATCGCGAGCGATGCGATCGGCATCGGCTGGCGCGACGATGCGTTGGCGTCGAAGCTGACGCTACAGGCCGCCCTGTTCGGCGACTTCGACCTGAACGGCACCGTCAACTTTGACGACCTGCTGATCCTCGCCGCCAACTACCGGGCGTCGGGCGCGATGTCGTGGACACAGGGCGACACCAACTACGACGGCACGGTGAACTTCGACGACCTGCTCAAGCTCGCCTCGAACTACAACGCCTCGATGCCCGCCGTGACGCTCGAGGCTCTCTCGCTAGCAACGGCCGTTCCCGAGCCTTCCGTTCTCTTCCTCGCGGTCGCGATCGGGACGACGTTGATGCGTCGCCGGTAAGCGTGCCAACGCGCGCCGTTCACCGTGCCTTTCTCACGCTTTCCTTCGGTCGACGTGAGCCACGACTTCCCGCGCAACCTCCGGCCCGGCCGGTGGCTGCACGGCTCCGCAAACGGAGAACGTGCAACATGACCCCTACTTGTGTTGCAGGGCGTTGCATTTCGCCGATTCTCAACTGAAAAGCACGTGGGCTGCGCGTCGTGGTGGGCAGGTTCGATTGTCAAAGAGCGTCGGATGCAGGACTGATACGTCGGCCGAGCGAAGTGGTTCGCGCGGAAATCGGCCCCGTGAGGCGCTGCGCGTTGCGTCGCCGCCATCGCCTCGCACCACGCGCATCTGCGAGGCGAGAAAGCCAGGCATGCAGATGCCGGCCGCGTGGAGGTTCAATTGCAGACTCGACCTAGAGCATCGTCAGTCGACGAGTAGCGGCCGCTGGTCCACTCTCCCGGTACGCCGGGAGAGGGTGTGCGCGACGAACCGCTACGCAGCATCTACGCGCGCCGACGACGAAGCAGGCCAGCCGTCGTTGCAACGAGCGCGACGCCCGCGGTCGGCTCGGGCACAACCGCCATCGCCCAGATCGGGTCGGGCATCGACGCGCTCAGCGTCTGGTTGTAGTTCGCGGCGAGGACGAGCAGGTCGTCGAAGTTGACTGCGCCGTCGCCGGTGAAATCGCCGTTGAACCAGTACTGCCCGGCCGGCTGGTTGTACTGGCTGGCGAGGACGAGCAGGTCGTCGAAGTTGACGGCGAGGTCGAGGTTGACGTCGCCCGCGAGCGTGGCGCGCATCACCACTGTGGAGGTGTCGAGCGGAGCGTTCATGAACGTCGTCGCGTTGAGCGAGGCGGATGTGGCGTAGCCGACGGCGCGCGACGAACTCGTTGCCAGCGCCGAGCGGATCGCGCCCGAAGCGATCTGTGTGCGAACGAGATCGACCGCGCCGACATCCGCGGCCGCGTGGTCGACGATCAGGCCGTTGTTGTTCAACTCGACGAACCCGGGCCCGGAGATCGCGAGCGGCTGCACGGCCGTCGCGCGCGGCAGGTTCGGCGCTAGCACGAGCGATCCGCCCGTCAGCGTGACGGCGTTCGCTGTGCCGATCGCTTCGGCATGCGTGAGACGCAGCGCGCCGCCGCTCACTGATACGGGCCCGGTGCCGAGCGCACCGGCCGCTGTCGCGACGAGCGTTCCGTCGGCCACGGTCGTACCTGCGGAGTACGCGTTGGCGGCCGAGCTGATCGTCCAGGTGCCCGTGCCCGACTTGGCGATGCCGACCTTCGTCGTCGCGCCGTCGGCAATCGATCCGTTCACGAATCCACTGGCTGCGCCGATGAGATTGAACACGCGATCGCTCGCGGAAGCGATGGTGGTGGTGAGCGCGCCGTTCAGACGGAGCGAGCCCGACGCGGCTTCGATCGCGTAACCGCCACCGGTGCCGGTGAGGGTGATCGGGCCGTTCCAGCTGTTGTCGCCGCGCGCACCGCGAAGGAAGGTGAAGCTCAATCGGCCGGCCGTGTTGAGCGCGTTGTTCACGGCGAAGTCGCCGTAGAGCTCGACGACGATGCTGGACGCATTCGTCGCAGGCAGGTTCACCGCGCCAACGCCTGCCGCGTTCGGATGCGTGAGCCGGATCACGCCGAGGTCGCCCACGCTGCCGCCCGAGATCGAGCCGATGCCGCCGCGGAAGGTGTTGTCGCCCGACAGCACCAGCATGCCCGGGCCGGCCTTCTCGATCTTTCCGGGGCCAATCACGACGCCACTGATGGTGAGCGGTGCGATCGTCGAGTTGTTGGTGACGGTCAACCCGTCGTACAGCTCGACGCGCGACGCGATCGTCTGCGGCTGCGACGTGGCAGCAGTCATGAAGACCGTGCCGTTCGCGCCCGCGGCCGCCTTGGCGAATTGCAGGCTGCCGCTGCTGTTGCCGATCGTGTACGCGGTGCTCGTCGTGTCGAAGTGAAGCCCGCCGATCGCGCGCGAGTTGCTCCACGTCACCGCGACGGCTGCATTGTTGTTCGCGGTGAACCGCGCGATCGCGTCTTCAAAGCGCGGCACGAGGCCCGTCGACCAGTTGCCGCCCGTGTTCCAGCTGCCGGAGCCGACCGTCGACTTCCACGTGTGATCGCTCGCGCCGGGGATCTGCCAGATCTTGACGGAGTCGATCCAGAAGTGCGACTCGAAGTCGCCCGTGACGTCGCCCGCCCAGCCGCCCACGCCCTGGTTGAGGAGGAGGTACATGTTCACCTGATCGGCGATGGCGGCCGAGTCGGTCACGCTGTGGCGCAGCGAGCCGTCGACGTAGAAGTTCATGACCGAGCTCGTCCACTCGAGCGCGAAGGTGTGGAAGCCGTCGGTGAGCGTGGGCAGACCGGTGTCGCGCTTGTAGTAGGAGGCGTTCGACGAGCCGTTCGTGTAGTGCATGTTGAACATCGCGGTGTTGTTGTTGTTCGCGATGCCCGACGCGGTGCCGCGCGGGAACTCCATGATGTCGATCTCCGGGGGCCAGCCGTTGCCGAGCATCCAGATGGCCGGCCAGCTGCCGATCGAGCCGTAGAGCTTCACGTTCGTCTCGATGTACCCCTGCGTGATGTTGAACTTGCCCGAGGTGTTGATCGCGCCCGTGGTGTAGTCGACGACCTGCCAGCCGAAGTCGGAGCGATTGAAATCGACGGCGTTCGGGTCGCGGCCGTAACGGGCTTCGAGGTCGAGGACGCCGTTATTGATGACGACGCGGTCCTCGCGCATGTAGCCCTGATGATTGTGCTGGCGACCCCAAGGGTAATTGTAGCTCCACTTCATGGTGTCGAGCGTGGGCTCGTCGAAGTTGTCGGCCATCAGGAGCTTGTAGGCGGTCGAGGGCGGGGCGGCTGACACCGCCGTGTGAGCGGCAAAGAGGGCGACGTAAAACGCTGCGGCTCGTGGGAATCTTGCCAATCTGTATCGCGCGACTGGAAACCTACAACACATATGCTGCCCTCCGAAGGCTTGCCGGGAAAACAGTGTCAATTCAGCGCCGCTGCCTGACGTGTGCGAGTGTGGCACGCGGATCGATCCCGTCAACACGATTCGGCGTATATTCGGCCAAAGAATCGCCATTTCGACTCGTCCGGAGGGTGACATTTTCCCGAGTTTTCCCGGATTCAATCCGATATTTTGCGTTGACAGGACAGGAACGCGCGGCACAATGTCATTCAGTCGTGCCAGATATAGCGCACTGCGTTATTGGCATGCGGAGTGAAGGTAGATCCTGAGGCTCTCGGAGGAGAACAATGCTGAGCGTTTCGTCATCGCGTCGGTCGGGCCAGGCTGGTCGTCGGATCGTGCTATTGGCCGCTTCTGTTGCAGCCGTTTCAGTGCTGGCCAGCAGCGCCGAAGCGGCCGTGATTGTCACGGGGCAGAACGTGATCACGGGTCCCGCGACGCTGGGCGCGAGCACTCGTGATCCCGGCGGCACCGCGTTGTTCGACGTCGCGGGCGGAACGATCTCGGGAACCTTCACGCTGACCAACACGATTCTGCCTTGGGGCGTCGTTCAGAACGGCTCGGCGTACAACTTCGCCACGGTGAGCGGCGGAAACGTCGTGGCCTACACGGCCGGCTCGGCGCAGAGCGGCACCGGTGCGTGGGGCGGGATCGCTTCCGGCGACACCAACACCGTCAATTACGACATCACGAGCAACACTGCAGTGCTCGGCAGCACGGGCTTGCTCCGCACCGTCAACTCGATCCGCTACACGGGCACCGGTTCTCGTCAGCCCGGCAACAATGCCGGCACGCTGCTGGCGACGAAGGCGATCATGAACGCCGGCTCTGGCGTCTTCACCGTCGGCCGCAACAGTGCGAACATCACCAACGACTTCTCGTTCGCCATCGCTGCGGGCGCGGGCAACGAGCTTGTCCTCGCGCCGATGAGCGCGAACATCGAACTGTACAGCTTCATCGTGAACGGTTCCGCCGCCAGCACGGTGACCGTCGTCGGCGGCTCGAACCGGACCGTGCTGCTCGCGGGACCGAACACGTACACGGGCCCCACCTACGTCAACTCCGGCACCCTTCAAGTCGCCAGCGGCGCGGCTACGAACGGTACGATCAACGCCAGCAGCGGCATCACCATCAATGGCACGGGCGCGAAGTACCTGCACACCAGCTCGACGGCTGGCACCGTTCCGATCACGCTCACGAGGGGCTCGCTCGATGGTACGGCTGGCGTCGGCGCGGTGACGGTCGCGGACCTTCCGGCGAACGTCGTCGCCAACGGCAACCTGACCGGAACGACTGCGCTCACGACCGCGTCGCTCACCTTCCAAGGCGATGCCACGCTGAACCTCCGCCGTACGGCCAGCACGGTGGGCGTCGCCGTCACCGGCGCGCTGGCGACGACTCCTGCCAACGGCACCGTCACGGTCAACGTGAACGGCGCGTTCACGAACGGCTTGAACAATCTCGTCAGCTACGGCTCCTTCGGCGGCAGCGCGAGCGACTTCACGCTCGGCACGCTGACCGGCCTCGGGCCGCGCCAATCGGCTGGTGCGCTGTCGCTCAGCGGCAACAACCTCGCGGTCACCGTGAACGGCGAATCGATTGCCTGGAGCGGCGCGGCCTCCGGCAACTGGACCACCGCCACTACCGGCGACAACACCGGCCCGAACAACTGGGCCACCTTGACCGCTGAGACTGCCACCAACTTCTGGGCCGGCGACCTTGTCTCGTTCAACGATGCGTACGACGTCACGCCCGGCGTCGGCGGATCGACGCCCGTTAGCGTCAGCACGATCGACATCAGTGCCGCCAACGTCAGCCCCGGCAGCACCACGTTCAACAACAGCGCGGTCAACTACACGGTCGGTAGCTCGGGTGGCTTCGGCATCGCAGCGGGCACGCTCGCGAAGAGCGGTAGCGGCTCGCTGCGGCTCTCCACTGCGAACACCTATGCGGGCGGCTCGACGTTGAACGCCGGCACGCTCGTCATCGACAACGCCTCGGCGATCGGAACCGGCGCGCTCACCATCAACGGCGGCACGCTGAACGCGGTCGCTTCGACGACGCTCAGCACAAACAATGCCGTCAACGTCGCCGGCGACTTCGCGTTCACCGGATCGGCCGACCTGAACCTCGGCACCGGAAGCGTCACGCTGAGCGGCGGCACCCGCGCGATCGCGGTAAACGCTGGTACGCTCACAGTCGGTCGAATCACCAACGCTGGTGGCGGCCTTACGAAGACCGGTGCCGGTACGCTGCAGGTCAACCCCACTGCTGGTAACAGCTCGCTCGCTGGCACCCTGACGGTTTCCGCAGGCACGGTTGGAATCGGACTGAACGACTTCACCGTCACCGGCCTCGCCGGCACCGGCACGATTCAGAACGGCAGTGCGACCAACCGCTGGTTCTTCGTGAACACCACGGGCGGATCGAGCGTGTTCGACGGCAGTTTCCAGGACGGCGGAACGGGCCGACTGGGTCTGAACGTCAATGGTGGCAACACGCTCACCGTCAACGGCGCGGTGAACCTGACGGATCGCATCACCGTCAATGGCGCGACGACCAAACTTGTCCTCAACGGCGCGAGCACTTCTACAACGGCTGCGTCCGTCTTCCTTGAAGTGGGCGGCGCGCTCGAGCTTCGCAATGCCACGGCGCTGGCGGCGGGTACGCTCATCAACCTGAATGGCCAGCAGACCGCGTCGGTGCTCTACGCGACCGACGGCGGCGATAACGCCTACCAGTTCGGCGGCAGCTCGGGCTCGACGCTCAACGTCACGTTGGACCGTGCCACGCCCGGCGCTTCGGTGACGCACAACATGAGCACGCCGACGCTCGGCGGTGGTTTGGGCGGCACGGGCGGAAGCCCCTCGGGTCCGTTCAACTTCAACCTCATCAAGGGTGCGAACGTCTCCGGCACCGCGACCGCCAGCTTCGACCGCTTCAACCTCGGTGGTGGCGGCGGCGGTCAGACGATCATCAACCCGGCAGCGGGCGTCGTCGTCACGATCGGCACCGTCACCAAGTCGAACAACAACACCGAGCAAGCCCTGAATCTCGGCGGCGTCACCACCGGCAATTCGATCACCGGCGCGATCACCGACGGTGCCGCAACCGTTGGCCTGAAGATCAACCTCATCAAAAGCAACACAAGCACCTGGACGCTGCTCGGCGACAGCACCTATTCCGGCGGCACAGCCGTCACGGGCGGCACGCTGCTCGTCAATAACGTCTCGGGCAGTGGCACTGGCGCGGGCGCCGTGAACGTCTCCACCGGCGGCACGCTGGGCGGCTCCGGCACGATCGCCGGTGCGGTCACGATCGCGTCGGACGGCATCCTCTCGCCTGGAAACAGCCCTGGCACGCTCACGCTTGGCAGCTCGCTCACCGTGAACGGTACGCTACTCGAAGAGGTCGCCCACCCCTCCGCCGACCTGACGATCGTCTCGGGCTCGGTAACGCTTGGCGGGACCAGCGTGCTCAGCCTCCCGCTCACCAACACCTACGACCCCGCCACGACGTACACCCTCGTCACCTACGGCGGATCGCTCACCGGAACGTTCTTCAGCGTGATCGGTCTCCCCGCCTCGCACACGCTGAGCTACGGCTCGGGCACCGCGAGCGCGATCACGCTCGTCCCCGTCCCCGAGCCCACCGTGCTGGCCGGCCTGCTCGGCGCGGCGAGCCTGGTGCTGCGTCGCCGGACTGCCAAGTAACGCGGCTGCGACGGCGCTGGACGCGCATCATCGCGAAACGGAAGCGTTCGTGTAGAGAGAGATCAACGCTGGCGCGTCGCGACACCCCGTCGACGCGCCAGCGTTGTCGTTGATGCGGCGAACAGCACGAAGACCGACGTCGGCTCGGGGATCACTTGGATCAGGCCGACGATGTCGGTGTCGTAGTTCGCGTAAGTGGTATACGTGCCGCGCATCCAGATGAGCGCGCGACGCGTGCCGTCCCATTCGGGGATCATCGGGCGGATGTTGTCGACGGTGGAGTTGCTCGTGATGGCGTCCCACGCCCACGTCGCGCCGCCATCGGCGGTGGTGCCGCGGTAGATCTCGTGCTTGCCGGTACCGACAGGTGCGCCCGTGGCGGGGTCGACGTCGGTGGAGATGAAGAGCGTGTTCGCGTCGTTCGGGTCGAGCGCGACGAGCCCGGTGTAATCGTTCTCGGCCGCGTAGAGGTAGTTGCCCGCGTAGGCGAGCGGGTTGGTCGCCCACGCCGAGCCGGTCCAGCGCGCGTAGTAGTAGCGAAGCGTGGTGACGCTGCCGCGGATCTCGCGGACGCTGAAGGCCATGTGCGGACGACCGGTCGTGGGATCGAGTTCGATGTCGGTGGTCCAGGCGCGGTTGTTGTTGTCACCCGCGAAGACGAGCGACAGGCTCTGCGGACCAAGGCTGGTCACGCCTGTTGTGAACAGCGGGCCAAGCACGGTGCCGGACGAGTTGTAGATCTGCCCGCCGCGGATGAAGCCGGCGTAGATGGAGTTGCCGAAGTCGCGCGGGTGATCGGTGCTGGTGGTGAGGTAGATCGTGTCGAGCTTGTTCGACGTGTACTTCACGTACGGGCGTCCGCCGCTGGCGTTGTTGTTCGTGGGGTTGTTCCAGGTGAGATAGCGATCGCCGTAGGTGAAGGTCTGTCCGCCGTCATCCGAGTAGCTGTAGTTGGGGTCGTAGCCGACGGAGCGCGAGAAGTTGTAGATGCGATTCTCGGCCGGCAGGTAGAACGGGTTCGTGTAGGTATTGCCGAAGTTGTTGTCGGGGTTGACGTCGGTGGTCGATTCGCTGCCCCACGATGCGATGCTGCCCGGCGACGTCGAGATGCGCCGTCGAAGGAAATCGTCCGCGCCGTGCCGCTGGTATGTCGCGAGGTATCTCCCGTCGGCGCGCTTAATGAAAGCTGGGTTGTCGTGATCGTCGCGTTCGAGTGCCGCGCTGAGGACGCTGGTCGTCGACACGCCCGTCGAGAAGCGATAGCCGGTGACCTGGATGTCGCCGCCGGTGCCGAAAGAGTTGGTCGTGCCGGCGACGGAGCCGATGAGGAGCTGATCGCCGTCGATGACGTGACTCGCGCTGCTGAACCACGACCAGCCGCCGTTGCGTTTGAAGGTGATGAGGTTACCCGCGATGTCGTTCGCTGCGCGTGCTGATGGAACGATGGCGAGCATGGCGCTCAGGGCGAGCGATGCGCGCAGCAGGTGCTGCCGCGATGAGATGTAGCTCATTGAGTGTCTCTCCTCTCGAAGTCTGAAGGGCCGATGGCTACTTCTGCTCAAGCGCGAGTCGCCACGTGACGGACTGTTCCGATGCGGGTAGTTCGGCCGAAAGCTGCTGAAGCAGTCCCGTATGGGCCGGTACGCGTTGTGGATCGAGCTGGACGTCTTGCGCGGGCGACGTGATGGTCCACACGAGCACAGAATTGCGATGTTCGACCGTGGCCGACTTAGCCTTCAGCGTCACCTTGGACTCTTCAACGCCGTCGAACATCGTCACGGGCAGCCCGACGCGCTTCGAGCCGTTCGCGTCCTTCATCAGCCGGTGCGTGACTTCGACGCCGTCGGCGTTGATCGTGTATTGCTCGCGCGTCGGCAGCGCGGGTGGAAGGACGTTCCACTCGATGCTGAACCGCACCTGCTTCGGGGAGGTCTCATCGACGCGCAAGCTGACGTCCTTTACGGTCGACGGTGCGTCGGGCTTCTTCGCGTCGACGAGTCGAGCGTCGCCGAGCGAGTGCCACGCGTTGCCGTCGCGCACTTGAATGTCCGGCGCGAGCGTCTGCCGCGGGCCGTCTTTGTCGCCGTAGGCGCGGTCGTCGGATGCGGTGTCATTGAACGGCGGGAACGCCACGCCGCTGCGGTGGACGCGCTGCAGCCCTGTCGCGTTGTAGTGCGGATCTCCTGCCGTATCGATCAGCACGTAGTAGCCGCCTGCTGCCGCCGCGACCTTGTGAAACGTCTCGCGGACGTCGAAGACGTAGCCGCCGATCTCCGAAGGCATCGGCTTCTCCGCGATCGACTCGTCCGCGTGCGAGTACGCGATCGCGAGCATCGCCATCGGGAGCAGGTTGTACTGTGAGTGGTTCGAGTATCGCTCGTACGCGAACCGCGTGTCGGGCTCGAAGCGGTTCTTGATGATCCACAGCTCGCCCGTCGGGCGTTGCCACCGCTGCATCGACTGCAGTGCGACGTGGGCCGCGCGCTTGAACGCACCGGCGATGTCGTCTCTGCCCAGCTTCTTCCACCGCGCGGCGTGCATTTCGCAGATCGCGATGATCTCGGCCTCGCCCCAGTTGTGATGGCTAGACCGTCCGCCGCTCGCCCACTCGCCGGACGGCGAGAGCAGAAGAAGCGATGAGAGCGCACCGCGCGTGAGCATGTCGTCGAGCACGTCACGGGATGCGCCGGCGTACGCGCCGTTCGCCATCACGTCGTCGAGCCACAAGCGCGAAAATGCGTCGTACGCCATCGGAACGCCCGGGTCGGCGTACAGGCCGACACGACTGAACTCCTTCAGGTGGTGCGCGATGCGTTCTTCCAGATATGCGAGCTGCGCATCGCTCTTCGCCGCATCGACGAGCCCGTCCTGCCTGCGGAGGAGCTCACCGCTGCTGCTGACGAGGTTCCAGTTCATCCCCTTCAGGTCCATGCGGTAGACCTTCTCGGGCTCGATCGCGCGCAGGTCGGCGTCCCAGTTGGCGAGCGTCTTCGCATCGACGTGCGGCTTCAGGTAACGCCGCGCGTGGATCAACAGCGGGATGTAGAAGTCCGGATGACTGTCGGCCGCCTTGCCGGTTCGTAGGGCGCGCGTCGCAAACGTCATCGCGCGGACGGCGGGCTCAAGCAGGTCCTTTCGATCCGCTTCGGCGACCAACGCCGCGGCCGCGAGCGCAAATGCGGGCGTGGAGTACTGGCGCTCGCCATTCGAGAACGGGTCGATGATCGCGCCCTCGGGGTTCTGGCAAGTCTTCCAGTGGTCGACGTTGCCCGCGATCAGCTTCAGATAGTCGGCCCGCGTTACATTCGATGCGGCAAACGCCTTCGCATCGTGCTGCGCTGCGAAGACGCGCGCGAGCGAATCAGCGGCTGGGTGTTGCTTGAGCGAAGCCTCATTCGCGAGTGACGCGGAGCCGAGTTGCAGCAAGGCGGTCATGACAGCGGCGACCAGTGTCGCGGGACGAGCGAGGCGTGTGGAGCGGGACATCGTGGGCGTGCCTCCCGGGGCGGGTAGAAGAACCGCCGAGGTCCTTTCGGACGCTCGGCGGCGCGGAGGAGGAAGTCGTTGCAGGCAGTCGCAGGGACTGCCGCTTCACCGCGTCGCGCGACGGCGACGCGACAGCAGCGCCGAAGCGCCGACCGCGATCGCCGCGAGCGAGGTCGGCTCGGGCACGAGCGATTGGGCGAGCGCCCAGTCGCCGGCGAATCCGCCCGCGGTAACGGACTGGTTGTAGTTCGCAGCCAGCTTCAGCAGGTCGTCGAAGTTGACGGCACCGTCGTAGTTGACGTCGCCGTCGCCCCACGTCTTGCCGCTGAGCTGGTTGTAGTTCGCGGCGAGCTTCAGCAGGTCGTCGAAGTTCACCGTGTAGTCGAGGTTGAAGTCGCCCTCGAGCGTGGCGGTGACCGTGGTCAGACTGCCGTTGTCGGTCCAGCCGAGCACGAGATTGGCGGGCAGGACCGACGCGCGGATCTGACCGGTGCTGAACCGCGACGCGAGGTCGTAGCCGGCGTCGAGGATCGTGCCGACCTGCGTGGGGACGGCGCTGCTCGGGCCGTGCTCAAGCACGAGCTTGCCGGCCTGGATGTCGATGCCGCCGGTGCTGGAAAGGATCGGTGCCTGAGCGACCTCTGCGACGCGGAGCGTGCCGCCGAGCAAGTAGGTGATGCCGCCCGCGCCGGAGCCGTTCGGCCCGTACGAGTTCGCGCCGCTCAGACGCCAGGTGCCCGTGCCGGTCTTCCAGACGTTGAGCGCCTGCGTGTCGTTCGAGATTGCGCCGCTCACAACGCCGGAACCGTCACCTGAGAGGACGAGGTTGCGCGGCGAACCCGCCGTGGAGAGCGGCTTAATCGTGTTCTTCACTTCGAGCGAAGAACCGGCCGACACGTCGATGCCGGCGAACACGCCGCCCGTGGTGAGCGTGATCGGGCTGTTGAAGCTATTCGTGCCGTCCACGCTGCGGATGGCGGGCGTGAGCGTGTTGGCGGTCGCGAGCGTGAGCACCGCGGGGTTGCCGGTGAGGTGGCGCTGCGCGATCGAAGTGCTGGCAGCGACGACGTCGATGCCGCCGGACAGTTCGAGTCGGCCGCGGCCGGCCACCTGCGCGACCTGGATGTCGATCGTCGCGGCGGCGGGAATCGCGGCGGAGTTGGCGAGGCGAAGGACGCCGTAGCCCAGGCCGAGCTGGTTGCTCGTGCCGTTGTTGTCGGCGACGCGAGCGACGGTCGCATTGGTCGGCGTGGCGACGATGAGCGTGCCGGGCAGGAGCGGATCGCCACCGGGTGCTGCCTGCAGTACGCCGGTGAAGCCGGAGAGGTTGCCCGTGAGCGTCGTCGTTCCACCGGTCGATAGCGCGGAGATCGTGCCCGCGCCGGAGATGTCGTTCGACACCGTCGCGGTGGCGTTGCTGCCGAACGCGAGCGTGCCGGCGGTGAGCGTCACCGCGCCGGCGGGCAGCGCGCCGGCGGTCGTGCCGGTGCCAAGTTGGAACGTGCCGCCGTTGATGGTCAGGCCGCCCGTCCAGCTGTGCGTGGTGCCGGCGAGCAGCGTGGTGCCGTTGCCGAGCTTGGTGATCGGCCCGACGCCGCTGACGGTGCCGCCATTGATGATGATGGACGAACCGCCGTCGTTGTTCAGCGTGCTGGCGGCGGAGAGGACGATGTTGCCGGTGAGCGTGGTCGCGACGGAGCCGCCGCTGCGGAGGACACCGTTGCCTGCGGCGACACCATCACCGGCGATCGTGAGGTTCTCTGGGATGGTCGATGCCGGGCCGAGCAGGTAAACGCTCGCGCCGCTGAGGACGGTCGTCGCGCCGGTCGTGTCGCCGAAGGCGTTGGCATTGCCAGTGAAGACGGTGCCGGCTTCGATAGTGGTCGAGCCGCTGTAAGTGTGAGCGACGTTGAGCACGAGCGTGCCGGTGCCGCGCTTCACGAGCGAGCCGGTGCCGCTGATGATGCCGGGGGTAGCGGTGCCCGAGATGTTGTAGACGAGCGAGCCATTGTTGGCGATCGCGACCGTCGGCAGCGAGCCTTCGGCGCCGCCGATGCCGACCTGCAGGGTGCCGGCGTTGATCGTGATCGCGCCCGTGAAGTCGTTCGCCAGCGTGTTGGCGAGCACCAGCGTGCCGGTGCCGCTCTTCGTCAGGCTCGACGAACCGCTGATGTTGCCCGCACCGTTGATGGTGTAGGTGGACGCGGTGTCGACGAGCACAGACGTAGGCGTAACAGTGGTCGAGAGGTTGACGGTCTTGTTGGCCGACGTGTCGTTGAAGGTGACGTTGTCGAACTGGAAGAACTTGTCCGGGTTGGCTCCGTTGCGCCAGTTGGACGTGCCGTTCACGTCCCACACGTTGCCGCCGCCGTCGCCGGCCCAGACGAGACTTGCCGGGTTGCCGGTGACGAGCAGGTTGACCTGGCCCGGTGCGGTGTCGACGGAGAAGAGCTGCCGGCTGCTGCCAGCGCCGACGAGCGTGAAGAGCGACGGGCTGAGCGTTGTGCCGGACGTGAACTCGAAGAGGCGATACGTGCCATTCGCGAAGCCGCCGCCCAGCGAGTTGATGCGGAGCGGGATCGCGCCGCCTGCGGTGTTGACGCTAAGGTCGCCCGTGATGGACACGAGGTCATTCACGCCGCCGCCGACGGTGGTGGCGGCGGAGGTGAGGTCGAAGTAGTAGCCGCCGGTCGTGCTGGAGAACTCGTTGCTGATGTTCAGGTTGCCGACGACGCTCATCGTGCCCGCGGCCGCGGTGGCGACGTTGCCGATGCGGACGACGTTGTCGCCGAACGTGTTGAACGCGCCAGCCTTGATGGTGCCGCCGGCGATCAGCGTCTGAGCCACCTGCATGCTGTAGCTGGTGAACGTGCTGGCATCGAGCGTGCCGCCACTGGCGACGGTGATCGTGGTGGCGGTGGTGCCGTTGCCGACCTCGCCGTTGTTGGCGCCGTCGCTTTCGACGGTGAGCGTGCCGCCATTGTTGATGACGGTATTGCCGGCCGAGATCGCGCCCAGGCCGCCCTTCAGGACGAGGTTGCCACCATTGACGGTGATCGCGCCGAACTTGCCCGTGCTGGCCATGCCCGAGCCGAGCGTCCACGTGCCTGCGCCGTTCTTCTGCAGGATGTGTTGGAGTGTCGCGTTTGATGGAGCCCACGCGTTGATCTGGCCGTTGCCCGCGCCGCCGAACGTGATCGTTCGAGCCGATCCGACGGCGGAATCGATCACGTAGTTGTTGATCGTGAGAAGGCCCGCGGCCGATTGGAAGTTGTGGAAGCCGCCGCCCGACGTGCCGGTGACGGTGTTGATGGTGTTGTTGCCGCTGAAGTTGTTGATGTGAGCGACGGTGTTATCCGCGCGGCCGCGGATGAGGGTGGCCTTCGCGAGCGTGATGTCGTTGGTGAGTTCGAGCGTGCCCGAACCCGTGCCGCCACCGGCGGTGCCGGCCGACATCGCGATCGTGGACGTGCCCGCGCCCAGAGCATCTGCATTCGAGATGCGGACGATGCCGCCGTTGACGTTGACGTTGCCGAGCCATGCGGCGTTCGCGCCGCTGACCGTGAGCAGGCCCGCGCCGGTCTTGGTGATCGCGCCGCCGGTCGCGGCGGTGCCGGCGCCGGCGAGCGTGGTGACGGCGATCGTGCGATTGACGGGTGCGGCAAGCGTGACCGTGTTGCCAGTCGCGGTGCCGCCGTTACCGATGTTCAGCGTGCCATTGAATGTGAGGTTGCCCTGTGTGGCATTGACGGTGCCGCCGATCATCGTGACCGGGGCGTTGAAGATGTGACCAATGCCGACGGCGTCATTGTTGAGGTAGTTGCCGGCCGTGGTGGAGCCGAGCGTGATCGTGCCGGGGCCGTTGATCGTGAAGGGCGTCGTCGCGCCGGCAACGAAGAACAGGCTGGCGTACTGCACGTTGACGTCGGCGATGGGCGAGGTGCGGACGAGGCCGGTGAAGTCAACGCGGCTGGTCGTGCTCGGCAGAACATCGCCGACCCAGTTGGCGGGCGTGGTGAGGTTGTCGTTCGCGCCGCCGCCGTCCCAGACGACCTGTGCGGACGCGATCGACGAAAACGAAAGCGGGATGACAACCGCCGACGCGGCGGCAACGAGCAGACGGCTCTTGTTCAGGCGCGACATCTTCTTCTCCTCCGTCCGATCCGCGGCCGGGCTGGCCGGGATCTGGTTTCACACTACGGTTCTCTGATCCACCGACGACCGTACTTTCCCGCGCAAGGGCGGGCTGACGGCGTCACTTTTCTTGCACAATCGACGCGGCGTTTCGGCCGAGTTCACCGCGGTGCCGGGCCGCTGTAGGGCTTCACGTAGGCACCCTTGTCGAAGTCGGCCCAGACGCCGATCTCGTTGTTCTGCGAGTCCAGGCCGAGCACGAAGTTCTGGCTCGGCGTGTTCTGGAAGACGGGGTTGAGCATCTTCAGGTCGTTCCAGTACACGTCGCGCGACACCCACGATGCGCCGCCGTGCCCGTAGAGCACGTTCGTGCCCTTCACGTGCGACGATTCCGGGTCGTCCCAGTCGCTGGTGACGTCTGCGAAGATCGCCTTGTTCTTCAGCTTCGTCAGGCGCGGGAACTGGCCGACGTTGGCGGCGGTAGGCGGATAGCCCCAGTTCGCGATGGGCCGACACGAGTAGCTGGCGCGCGTCGCCTGGCTGGTGACCTCGCCCGGCGGCCAGGGGTTGATCGACGTGTTGAACGAGTTATACGGATCGAAGCGCGAGGGGCAGTAGAAGATGCCGGGCGTCTTCACGGACTTGCTTTCCCAGAGCACGCCGAACAGCACCCACGGGTTCTTGTTCGCCGCGAAGGCGGCGTCGCTCCAGATCATGTAGTTCATCTGCTTGTAGCCGTGAACGTAGCCGATCGGGATCGCATCCTTAAAGCGAAGTGAGTAGTCGAGGAAAGCGAGGTGGATCTGCTTCAGGTTCGACAGGCACTTCGTGCGGCTCGCCTGCTCGCGCGCCTTGCCGAGCGAGGGGAGCAGGAGCGAGATCAGGATGGCGATGATGCCGATCACCACGAGCAGCTCGACGAGCGTGAACCCGCGGCGACGTGCGTTGACTGCGATGGACTTCATGATTTGCCTCCGCGGCGCGCCGGGCGACTCATTCGTGCCAGCGCCCTGTTCCCTCAGCTATCCTTGGCCGGCCAACCACCGGGTTGCCGCGCCGCATTCTTTCCCGACTTCGTACTACAAGATGAGGCAGGCCGGGAAAACGTCAAGTATTTTCCGGGATGTTTTGCCAGTCGTTTTTGCCACATTCGGCTGAATCGATTGGTCGATCGGCCCGCTAGCGGTCGCCGAAGCCTGTGAACGCGCCTCGAGGCTCTACAAGGGTCGGCCGGACCAGCATTCGGGTGGGCGGATCGTCCGGGTGCTTGATGCGGTACTCGAGCCTGCGAAGGGCTCGGCGGGCGATCTCCGTCGTGCCGAGTTCGATGCTGGTCGGCGCGGGCGACAGGCCGCTCAGGCGTACCTGCTCGTTGTCGCAGGACATCACCTGCACGTCGACGCCCGGCGTCAATCCTGCGTCGGCTAGCGCTCGATAGACGATGACGGTTTCCTCGTCGCGCGGCACGAACAGGCCGAGCGGACCGCTCGGCCGCTGCTGTGCCAGTTGCTTCACCAAAGCGCCGAGATCGGCGTGGAACACGGCATCGGGGCCGTAGGAATGCAGGTGTGGCTCGCGGTCGGCAAGCAGGTAACTTCGGCCGACGACGTCGTGCTCGGCGCACGCACAGAAGAACCCGAAAGCGCGCGTGCGGATGAACGCCCAGTCGGGCCGAAGCGTCAGAAAAGCGAGGTTCTTCGCGCCGCGATCGATCAGCGTCGTCGCGGCGAGATGGCCGACGGCGGCGTTGTCCGGGCCGACGTGATCGAGCTGCAGTGGCCCGGTCGTCCCGCCCATGATTGCGACGAGCGGGAGCTGACGATTGAGCTCGTGAAGTTGTTGCGGGCTGGCCGACGCGGAGATGAAAGCGACCGCGCCGGCGACGTCGGCGTAGCGGTACGCAGCGCCGTTTTCCGTCCCGCTGAGCGGCATCTCCCGGATGAGCAGCGAGAGGCCGGACTGCTGGGCGGCGCGGGAAATCTCGGCGATCACCGACGCGATCACGGGAACCGCAAACCACTCCCGGTGCGGCTGGCCGATCGCGACGACGGCGATCGACCGCGCGGCCGGCCCGTCGACGGGACGCTTGCGTTTCCGCGACGTCTTCGGCGGGATCTGAAGTTCGACGATCGCGCGTCGCACCGCCTCGGCCACCTCGGGCCGAACGGGACGGCTGTTGTTCATCACCCGCGACACTGTCGCGATGGAGACGCCAGCCCGGGCTGCGATCAAGTTAAGGGACATGGGACGCCTACCTCTTGCGGGCAAGTGTACCGCCAATCCCAAGATTTTCCATCAATTTTCCGGCCGCTTTCCCTTTCCGCTCCGTGCCGCAAGGCAATGTGACGGGTCTATCGTCAATTCATTGGGGGTCGAAGACTGAAAGGCCCCACCGGTCGTGCCAGTGAATTCGCATGTGGTCGCCGTCGAATTCGATCGGGAGCCAGATGTGGCCGCTCGTTCGAAGCTCCTTCGGACGCCAGACGTCGAACATGGCGATGAACGCGTCCGGCTTTCCCGGCACAGGCAGGATAAACGTGCTTTGCCCGCCAAAAGTCTTCGCCGCCCCACCGGCCGGGCCGTCGCCGACGCACGGGTTCTTCAGTTGCTTCCAAGGACCCCAGATCGAGTCGGCGATGAGTTGCCGCGCCGCGTTCGGGTCCCAGCCGGTGCAGCCGCTCGTGAGCATGAGGTATTTGCCGTTCCGCTTGATGATCGCCGGTGCTTCGTTGTGCCCGCCCGGCGCGATGCGGATCCATCGGCCGGTGAAGTCGAGGTAGTCGTCGGTCAGCTCGTGCAGATGAAGCGTGTAGTTCTCCTCGCCGGACGTGATGAGATACGCCTTCCCGTCGTCCGGGTCGACGAAGATCGTCATGTCGCGCGACATCTGTCCGCCCGCGAAGTCGCGCCGGGTGTAGACGCCTTCGACGACCGCGGGGTGATACTTCTTCTCGTCGACGATCGCCTTCACGCCCGCGCCGTCGAGCGGCGAGCGAAGCGATTCGTCGAAATTCTCTGGCCAGCGGTTCGCGTTGGGTCGACCCGCGCGGAGATACGTGAACGGCCCCGTCGGCGAGTCGCCCGTCGCGACGGCCGCCCAGGCGTCGCCGTAGCGCGCGCCGGGACGCTCGAGGTGCCACCACATCACGAACTTCTTCGTGTGGGCGTTGTAGACCACCTTCGGGCGTTCGAGCGTCGTGCCGCGGCGGGCGGGGTGCGTGGGGTCGCCGTCGATGACCTTGAACGCGAGGCCGGCCGGCGTCCAGTTGTAGAGGTCGGTGCTGGTGTAGACGCCGACGCCGTCGTTGTGCCAGCCCTCGCCGCGCGATTCGCCGTACCAGTAGTAGACGCCTTCGTGAAAGAGGATGCCGCCGCCGTGCACGTTGATGTGCTGGCCCTTCGTGTCGGGCCAGGAGACGTCATTCACGAACGTCGATCGCGGCGCGGTGGCGACCTCCGCCTGCGCGACAACCGACAGGCCGAACAGCAAGGCGAATCCGCACGCGAGCAGCAACACGGGCGCTGGGAACATCTTCGATCTCCGATACGGAACTTCAGGACATCACTTCGCTGTTGACGACCGCCGACCACTTCGCCGGCACCGCCGGGCAAGATTTCTCGGCGACGCGCGCCCGCACTGCGACAAGACACCCGCAGTGCCGACACGTCGTGCCGGCGTACTTCAAATCCGGACAGCCCTGACAAGTTGCAAGCCGACTCGCGACCGTCGCTTCATCGGCACGCGACAGCGACGGATTCGCGCGCAGGTAGTCCGCGAGGAGCCGCTCGACTTCGTCGTCGCGCAGCCGCACGCGCACGGTGCGCTCGCAGCCGGGGCAATCGGGCATCGCCGCGCCGTCGTTCGGGCCATCGCTCATGCCATCGCTCACGCCGTCACCTCGAGCACGACGACCGACCGCGCCGGCAACGCCACGTGCAGGCCGCCCTTGGAGAGCTTTGCGCCGGTGAACGCCGTCGGCACGACGTCGGCCGGGCGTTCGAACGTGTTGCGGCTGTTCATCGCAGGCGACGTCAACACGCGGCCCGCGACGCCCTTCGCTTCCCCGCCGCGCAGCACAACGTCCACTTCCGCCGCGTCGGCGTGATGCAGGTTCACGAGCGACACGTGCAGCTTGCCCTTCGAATCGCGCGTGGCGCTCGCGCTCACTTGGGGCGTGCCGGAGAGCGCATGCACCGAGCCGGCCGCGCCGGAGGTGCCCTGCATCGGGCGGTCCTTCACGTACACGTCTGACTCGATCTCGCTGTGCAGCAGCGTCGCGCCGTGGTGCACCTTGTACATCTCGAAGACGTGGTAAGAAGGCGTGAGCAGCATCTTCTCGCCCTCGGTCAGCACCATCGCCTGCAGCACGTTGACCGTCTGCGCGATGTTCGCCACCTGCACGCGGTCGGCGTGGCGATGGAAGATGTTGAGCGTGAGGCCGGCGACGATCGCGTCGCGCATCGTGTTCTGTTGGTAGAGGAAGCCGGGATTCGTGCCGGGCTCGACGTCGAACCACGTGCCCCACTCGTCCATCACGATGCCGACGCGCTTCTTCGGGTCCCAGCGATCCATGATGCCCGCGGTGCGGCGGATGAAGTCTTCGATGTTCGACGCCTTCTGGACGGTGACCTTCCAGTCGTCCTCGCCGAACTCGGTGGCGCTGCCCTTCTTGTGCCACTCGCCAGGCACGGTGTAGTAGTGCACGCTCAGGCCGTCCATGTGATGGCCGGCGTGACGCATCAGGATGTCGTTCCAGTCGTCGTTCAGGCCGCACGCGACCTTGTAGAGCTTGCCGTTCGGCGTGAAGTGACGACAGAAGCAAGCGTACTGCCGATAGAGGTCGGCGTAGTACTCGGCCCGCATGTTGCCGCCGCAGCCCCAGTTCTCATTGCCCACGCCGAAGAACGTGAGCGGCCACGGCTCTTCCCGGCCGTTGCTCTGACGCTTCAGCGCCTGCGGGCTCTTGCCTGGAAGCGCGGTCATGTATTCGAGCCACTCGCTCATCTCTCGCACGGTCCCGCTGCCCACGTTGCCGGCGATGTACGGCTCGCACCGCAGGCCGTCGCTGCGCTTCTCGCTGAGTTGGTCGCACAGGTCGAGGAACTCGTGCGTGCCGACGGAGTTGTCCTCGGTCGTGCCACCCCAGTGGACGTTCACCATGCTGGGCCGCTGCGAGCGCGGGCCGATGCCGTCGGTCCAGTGATACGTGTCGGCGAAGCAGCCGCCGGGCCAGCGGAGGTTGGGGATGTTCAGCTTGCGGAGCGCGTCGACGACGTCGTTGCGCCAGCCGCGCGTGTTGGCAATCGCGGAGTTCTCGCCAACCCACATCCCTTCGTAAATGCACCGGCCGAGGTGCTCCGCGAAGTGGCCGTAAATGTGCCGCGAAACGGTGGTCTTGCCGAGGTCGGCGTTGATGGTGAGCTTGTGCATGGGTTGGGGTCTCCTGTCCCTTGGTGCGAACTTCAGAAGTTGAATTGATCGATGGTGTCGGCGTTAAAGATGAAGAGGTCGCCGGTGATGACGACGTTCTTTTCACGGAACGAACGCTCGCCGAGCGTGCCCGCTTTGAACTTGAGATTGGCGGCGGGCTTGAGGTCGCCCTTCACGATTTGCGACGCGACCTGGCCGGCGAGGTAGCCCTCGTCCGACGGGCTCCAGAGCGCGAACGCCTTCACGGTGCCGTTCTTGATGAAACGCCGCATCTGGTTGGGCGTGCCTAGGCCGGTCACCTGAACGCGGCTCGACGCCTTCGCCGTCTCGACAACTTGCGCCGCCGCGGCGATGCCGACCGTCGTCGGCGCGATGATGCCCTTCAGATTGGGGTGCCGGGCGAGCAGGCTCTCGGCCTCGGTGCTGCTCTTCTGCGGCTCGTCGTTGCCGTAGACGGTGTCGACGAGCTTCATCTTCGCGTACTTCGCATCCTCGGCGAGCGTCTTCTTCATCACGTCGATCCAGCGGTTCTGGTTCGGCGCATCGGTCGTCGCGCTGAGGATGGCGATCTCGCCCTCGTAGTTGATGAGCGAGCCCATCAGCTCGATCTGACCCCGGCCGACGGTTTCCGGGTCGACCGTCAGCACGCCGGCGGTGCGGAACTGCTCGTTGCCAGTGAGGTCGGAGTCGACCGTGATGACGGCGATGCCCTTGCCCATCGCCTCTTCGAGTGCGGGGTTCAACGCATCGGGCGAGTTCGGCGAAATCAGGATGGCGGAGACGCCCTGCTGGATCTGATCCTTGATGAGCGGCAACTGGCTCGTCGCGTCTGCAGACGCGGGCGAGACAGTCGTGTACACGAGGCCGTGCTCTTCGGCGGCCTTCTTCACGCCGTCCGCAAGCGGCGTGAAGTACGGGTTGCCGGCGTTCTTCGGGATGTAAACGATCGTCCGCTTACCCGCGGCATTCGAAGTCGGTCCGGCCGATGCGCCGGGTTCCTGTTTCTCGCAGCCTGCGACGAAGGCGGCGGCGCAAGCGACGAGTGCGATTGCGAATCGAGTGAGTGAGACAGTTGCTTTCATGGTTCCTCCAACGCTGATTGAGTGAGTCCTACGCCGTTGCGTTCATCATGCGCGATCTTCGATACGCGTCGTACCGCGCAGCCAATCGACGCGAGCCTTCGCCGAGCAGAACAGCGGCGATGAGCAGCGTGCCGACGACGGCGAGTTGATTCTCCGCGCGGGTGTTCGTGATGCCCATCGCCGACTGCACGACGACGAGCAGCAGCCACGCCAGCACCGTGCCGACGACGCTACCGCGCCCGCCGAAGATGCTCGTGCCGCCGAGCACGACGGCCGTGATGGCGATCAGTTCGCCGCCGCGGAACTGTTTGTGGTCGACGGTGCGGAGCATCGACATCATGACGAGCGCGGCGGCGCCCATCGAAAGGCCTGACAGCACGAAGACGGCCACCTTCACGCGGTCGGTCGCGATCGCGCTGTATCGCGATGCTTCTTCGTTCGTGCCGATCGAGATGACCTTTCGCCCGAACGTGGTGAGCGATAACGCCGCCCACGCCACGCCGGCCGTGCAGAGAAGGATCAGCAGCGGCATCGGAACAAGCTTGGCGATTTTGATGTAATCGAAGCCTGTAAACCACTGCGGAAAGCCGCCGATCGTGCGTTCCTCGATCAGCACTTGGGCGACGCCGCGATAAAGCGCGAGCGTGCCGAGCGTGAAGACGAGCGCGGGCAGCTTCAGCAGCACGACGCCGAGCCCGTTGACGAGCCCGAGCAGCATGCCGAGCAGCAGCGCGATCGGAATGACGACCGGCATCGGCACGCCCGCGTCGAACAGTTTCGCCGCGACGACCATCACCAGCACCGCGCCGCTCGCGACGGAGAGGTCGATCTGGCCGGCGCAGATGACGAACGTCATCGCGATCGCCATCAGGCCGAGCGGGACGGTGAGCGAGGTCTTGTCGAGCAGGTAGGCCGCGTCGAGGAAGCGCGGCGACATCGCCGCGCCGATCGCGAGCGCGATGACGATCAGCAGCAGCGTGATCGCCTGCGGCGCGGTGGCAAGCTTGACGAGCCAGCGGGTCATCGAACGCCACCTCCGCCGAACCGCGCGCGGCGAAGCAGGCCGTCGAGGGAGGCGGCCGCGATGATCGCGACACCGTAAACCGCGAGTTGCCAGAACTCGGCGATGCGCAGCGCGGGCAAGGCCATCGCGATCACGCCCAGCAGCAGACAGCCGAGCAGCGTGCCAAAGGCGTTGCCCGACCCGCCGTTGACGCTCGCGCCGCCGATCACGACGGCGCTGATGACGCGGAGTTCATCGCCGTTCCCAGCGCTGGCGGGGTTGATGGTGCCGTAGCGTGCGCCGAAGAGAATGCCGGCAAGACCCGCGAGTGCGCCGCTGATCGCGAAGACCATCAGCGTGACGCGCCGCACGGGAATGCCGCGCAGCTCGGCCGCGCGCGGATTTGAACCGATCGCGTAGATCGCCCGGCCCGACGCGGCATAACGCATGAACAACCCGCCCGCGATTGCGACGAGCAGCGCGATCCATCCGAGCCACGGCAACCCGAGCGGGCCAGACTGCGCGAGTTGGATGAGCGACGCGGGCAGCTTGTCGGGGTCGACCTGCTCGCCGCCCGACCACATATAGACGAGTCCGCGATAAGCGGTCATCGTGCCCAGCGTGGCGATGATGGCGGGCACGCGCAGATACGCGACAAGTGCACCGTTCGCGAGTCCCGCGACTGCGCCGACCAGCACCGCGACGAGCATCGCGACCGGCCACGGCGTTCCGGGATGCGACACGAATAGCCCGCCCGCGACGATTGCCGACAGGCCAAGCGTGGAACCGACGGACAAGTCGATATGGCGGGCCGCCATCACCATCAATTGGCCGATCGCCATGATGAGCAGCAGCGGCACGTAGAGCGCGATCGAACGCAACGTGTCGGCGGAGGCGAAACGGGGTTCGATGAGCGCCACGATGCCGACGAGCGCGACGAGCACGATGGCGATGCCAGCTTCGCGCAGATGCCGGGAGGGCGAGGCTCCCGCCGAGCCGATGCGGATGCGCGATTCAGCGACGTTCGATCGCGCATCCGCAGGCTCGGCGGGAGCCTCGCCCTCCCGTTGCGTTCCCGTTCCCGTCGCCATGGCCATCACGGCCTCTTGCGTGGCTTCTGCACGAGGCAACTCCGCGACGAGCTTGCCCGCGCGCATCACCAGCACGCGGTCGCTCATCGCGAGCACTTCCGGCAGGTCGGAGCTGATCATCAGGATCGCGTGCCCCTGCCGTGCCAGTTCGGCCAGCAGGTGATGCACTTCAGCCTTCGCGCCGACGTCGATGCCACGCGTCGGCTCGTCGACGATCAGGACGCGCGGCGACGTCGCGAGCCACTTCGATAGAACCACTTTCTGTTGATTTCCGCCGGACAGTTCGCCGGCCGGTTGATCGACGTCGCGAAGCCGCGTGGCGAGCTTTTCCTTCCACCGCTCGGCCTCACGGCGCTCGCCGGCGCGCGACACGAGTCCCGCAGCGCTGATGTTGCGCAGCGTGGCGAGCGTGGTGTTCCACGCGATGCTGAGCGGCAGCAGCAGGCCGTGCCGGGCGCGGTCTTCGGGGACGTACGCCACGCCGTGCCGAAGCGCCTCAGCCGGCGAGCGGATGTCGACGGGCGATCCGTTCACGCGCACTTCGCCCGCCGTGCGCGGACGAACGCCGAAGATCGTCTCGGCGACTTCGGTGCGACCCGCGCCAACCAACCCGGCCAGCCCGACGATCTCGCCTGCGCGGATGGTGAAGCTGACCTTCTCGAACCGGCCACGCGATGAGAGGTTCTCGACCCGCAGCAGTTCGTCGCCGATCGTCGACGACCCGCGTTCGTAGAAGGCGCCGAGCTCGCGCCCCACCATCATGCGGATGACTTCGTCATGACTCGTCTCAACTGTCGCGCGCGTGCCGACCAGTTTGCCGTCGCGCAGCACAGTGATGCGGTCCGACACCGCAAATACTTCGGGCAGACGATGGCTGATGAACACGATCGCGACGCCGTCCCGCTTCAGTCTCTCGGCGAGCGCGAAGAGCCGATCCGCCTCGCGCGGCGTGAGCGCGGCCGTCGGCTCGTCCATCAGCAGCACCTTCGCGTCCTGCGAGAGCGCTGCCGCGAGTTCGACCATCTGCTGATCCGCAATCGATAGTCCCGCCAGCTTGCGCATCGGGTCGATCGACGTGACGCCGAGGCTGGAGAGCAAGTCTATCGCTTCACTCTTGGCGGCCCGCCAATCGATCTGCCCGACAGCACCGCGTGGCAGCCCGCGCGCGATCAGGACGTTCTCGGCGACGGTGAGATCAGGAAACCCCAGCGGCTCCTGGTGGATCAGCACCACGCCGGCCGACATCGCGTCGCGCGGCGAGCGGAAGTCGACGCGCTTGCCGTCCAGCAGCACGTCGCCGGCATCGGGGCGATGCACGCCCGCGAGGATCTTCATGAGCGTGCTCTTACCCGCGCCGTTCTCGCCGATGACGGTGTGGATTTCGCCCGCGCGAATGTCGAGAGTGACGTCGTCGAGGACGGTGACGCCAGCGAATCGCTTCGAGACGCCGCGAACGCACAACGCGGCCGCTGACGATCGATCGCTCGACGCCGAGGCGGGAGGTGGTTCGAGGATCGGCTCTCGGCCCATCGTCTGCATCACCATATCACAGACGCGGAGGCGTCGTCATCATTCGGTGATGCCCAGGTCGCGGCGGAACGCGGCGACCATCTTCACGTGGCGGACCGAGTTCACGTCGCCGCCCTCGCGGTCGAAGTTCAGGCCGTACGGCCAGAAGTGCATGCGGTCGGCGTGCAGGACAGCGTCGGGGCCGTCGAACTCGCGGAGCTGCGCGAGGGCGTGCTCGCCGGTCCACTTGCCGTCCTTGATGAACTCGCCCCAGCGCGGGTGCGTGCCGATGCCGAGCGTGTGGCCCAGCTCGTGAAGCGCGGTTCGATAGCCGATCTGGCCGCCGAAGCGGATGTTGCCGTTGTAGTTTCCGTCAGCGGTGGGCGTCCCGGGGCTGTACTGGACGGTGATCTTCTTCGGGAACGTGCCGTGCTCGTTGTAGAGCGCGACGGCGGCGTCCATCGCCTTGACGATGCGCTCGCGCTTGTCGGCGGGCCATTCATCCGGATTACCGGAGAGGCGATACGTCAGCGCCGCGGGCTTCGTGGCAGGGCTGGTGGTCGGTTCGGCTGCGGGTGGCTTCGTCTCCGCGTTCACCGCGGAAGCAGCGATACCGGCGAACGCGGCGAGCAAGCACGTCCAGCGAGCAATCGAGCGTGAAGTCATCGGTCTAGTTCTCCGCAAGGCGCAATTCGTCACGCACTTCATCGCGGCGTGGGTCCGGTCGGCGCCCCGCCGCCAGCGGACGCTTGATCGAGGCGGAACAGCGCGCCGCGGAACTTGTTCAACACGGAAGCGCCGTTGGTGGCGTCTTCCCACGCCGCGTAGGTAGTGCCGTCCGCATTGGGCAGCGCGGCGCGATCCACGCTCGAGGCGTGACCATCGTAGAAGAGGATGTTGGTGGAGCCGGTGCGATCGGGCCGCCGCGGGTCCCACTTGCCGTGACGCTGGCCCGACAGACGGCTGATGATCGTCCGTTCCGGCGGCGCGATGGACGGCGACGCCCAGATGTTCCACTCGCGGCCGTCGAAGATCATCGCCACCTCGGAAGAACGGCGGATCTTCGTCATCTTCTTGAGCGGATATGTCGGCGTGGAGTCGACCGAGATGGACGTCGACGGGAACTGCGCAATGCGAACGCTGTTCTCGTTGTACGCCGTCTCAAGCCTGGTGTGCGACGTGCCGTTGATGCCATACGACCACTTGGTGTACGTAGGCTTCGATGTGAGAAGGATGTTCGAGAGATTCACGCGGCTGCCATCGTTCACATTGTCCTGATACGCGATGGGCGGCGCGGACGGGCAGACGAAGATGCTGTTGGAGAACGACGTCTCCGAGCCATTGCCGGAGACGGCACTCATCCCGGATTGGCCCGGCAGCACACGGGCAGAGATCAGAAGCTCAGGCCAGAAATCGGGGTTCGTGCCCGACTTCCAGATGACGGTCGGCAGGACGCAGCCCTTGTTCTGATTCGAGTAGAACAGGACGGCCTGCCCGATCGACCTCAGATTCGACAGGCACTTCGCGTTATTCGCCTGTTCTCGAGCCTTTCCGAGCGCTGGAAGCAGAATAGAGATCAGCAGCGCGATGATGCCGATGACGACGAGCAGTTCGACCAGCGTGAAACCGCGGCCAGACGAGCGTCGGATCGAGTGGGTTCGCATGACGAGGACCTCCGCCAGTACGGCGAACGCAGGCCGCGGTGCCAAGGCTGGGTGAGACACAGCGAGCATTCTCAGCTCGCGGGCAAGCGTGCCAGCGCTGCAGCATAGCGTCGTGTTGGAAAAGAGGAAGAGAATGTTTGGAAAACAACAGATCGATGTTCCGGAAAATTTGATGCAAGTTGACGAATGCGCGGCGACGTCGCCGTTTTGGCGATGAAAGACTCGAAAAAGGGTCGATTTGGGTCGAAACAACGAGGAGTCGGCGTCGGCCGCAAGCGGGAAAATCAAGGCGTCTTTGCCAACCTATTGTGGAAAGAGAATTGGAAAATGATATACCATGGTGCTGTGAAGCGGTGTGATTGTCTAGGAACTGACCGCCCGATCCGTAGTGGGAGCCGATCCATGATTCGCACGTTCGCCCGAGCCGCGGTAGCACTTGCATTCATGTTCTCCGCCACCCCCGCCGCGCTTGGTGTCATCGCACCGTCATCCGTCTCCGTCATGACGCTCGGTGAAGGTTGGGCGCAGAACTCCGTCAACGTCGTCGTCTTCCGTGGCGATCCCGTCACCACGTTCGGCGACCAGCAGTATGCCGCCTATTACGACGCCGACGGCCACGTCGTCATCGCCCGCCGCACGATCGGGCAGACCGAGTGGACGGCCCGCCGCACCGAACTCACCGGGAACATCAAGGACGCGCATAACAGCATCTCCATTGTCGCCGACGGACAAGGCTACCTGCATCTATCGTGGGACCACCACGGCCATCCGCTGCGGTACGCCCGGTCGAAGACGCCCGGCTCGTTCGACTTCGAACGTCTGCCCATGACGGGTAAGACCGAATCGAACGTCACCTATCCGCAGTTCTTCAAGCTCGCCTCGGGCGACCTCGTCTTCTTCTTCCGCGATGGCGCGAGCGGGCGAGGCAACCTCGTTCTGAATCGCTACGACGTGAAGTCGAAGACGTGGTCGCAACTGCACACGAATCTCATCAGCGGCGAGAACGAGCGGAACGCGTACTGGCAGACCTGCGTCGGCGCGGACGGCTCGATCCACGTTTCGTGGGTGTGGCGCGAGACGGGCGACGTCGCAACGAATCACGACCTCTGCTACGCCGTCTCACGCGATGGCGGCGTCACGTGGACGCGCAGCGACGGTACGCCTTACGCCCTGCCGATCACTGCGGCTACCGCTGAGATCGTCAGCGCGATCCCGCAGAAGCATGAGCTGATCAACCAGACCAGCATGTGCACCGACGGCAACGGCAGGCCGGTCATCGCGACGTACTTTCGGCCGCCCGGAACGAAGGTGCCGCAGTACTTCGTCGTGCGGCACGACGGCCAGAAGTGGAAAACGATTCAGGTGGGCGAGCGGACCGAGCCGTTCTCATTGAGCGGCGGCGGCAGCAAGCAGATCCCGATCTCCCGACCGCAGGTGTTGGCGCGCGTCAACCCTGCCGACAAGACGACAGCCGTCCACGTCATCTATCGCGATGTGACTGCGAACTCAGGGCGCGCGGTGGTTGCCAGCACGGCATCGATCGATGCCGACGCGCCGCAGTGGACCGTGCGCGAGCTGACCGATTTCGACGTGAAGTACTGGGAGCCAAGCCTAGATCGCGTGCGCTGGGACCGCGACGGCGTGCTGAACCTGTTCGTGCAGGTGTGCGGCCAGGGCGACGGCGAGAAGCTGCAGGACGTCCCGCCGCAGCCTGCGTATGTGCTTGAGTGGGTGCCGTGAGTTTCGCGTTTGCGGAGGAGTTTCAAGATGTCGTCACGAAAGAGCGTTCGTTTCCTCGCAGCGGCGATCGCCGTTGTCGCACTGTCGTCTTCCGCGTTCGCCCAAACCGATGCCGGCGCGCCGAAGCCGGTCAAGCAGCAACTCACCGAGTTGATCGACCGCGCGGGCAAGGTGCCCGAGCAGGAGTACACGTACCAGAGTTGGAACGACATGCGTTTCGCGATGAACGACGCCCGTCGCATCGCGGGTGCGAAGGACGCGAGCGATGCCGATCTGTCGACAGCGCTGGCGGCGCTCAGCAAGGCGACCGACGCGCTACAGCGACGCCCCGTGGTGCAGAGCGACGCGCCGAAGATCGGCCTGTCGGCGACGCTGTTCGCGACGAGCCGTGAGGGTCTCGTCGACAACGTCGCGCTTCAATGGGCTACGTCGGAGAAGTGGGATCGCTACGAGGTGCAACGCGCGACGAGCGCGGACGGCCCGTTCGCGACCGTCTACACCGGCACCGGGCGTTCGTTCAGCGATCCGCACGTCGGGCCGGGCACGCACTTCTATCGCCTCGTAGCGCATCGCGGCGATGAGTCGCTCGCCTCGCATCTTGCGAGCGTCAGCACGATCGAACTGCCGTCCACGGTGAAGCACTTCTCGAATCAAGCGGAGAACGACGGCACGCTTCCGTGGAAGCCGCTCAAGGTGCGCGACACGTTCTACGACTTCACCGTCGAGCGCGACGGCCCGGCGCTGAAGCAAGTGATGATGCGCACCTCGGCCGACGGCAAGACGTGGACCGACGCCGGCGTGGTGATGGATCGCAACAGCTTCCCCGACCTGGCCGACTTCAAGTTCGAAGCGATCACGCGGTTCTACGATGAAGTGAACGACCAGTTCGTCTGGTGGTGCCACTACGAGAAATCCGGCCCGCACTACGGCGAGGGCAAAGCGTTCGTCGCCACTGCCAAGCCGGGACAGCCGTTCACCGTGCACCGCAACTTCCGGCCGTTCGGCGTCGAGGTGCGCGACATGTCGATCTACATCGACACCGACAAGACCGGCTACCTCGTCGCCGCGAGCAACGTGCCCGGACAAGGCGCGAACGCGACGCTCTACATCTTCAAGCTGAACAAGACGTACACCGATACGACCGAAATCGTCGCGAAGCTCGCCGAGAACGGGTACCGCGAAGCGCCGCACATCGTGAAGAAGGACGGCATCTACTACCTCTTCTATTCGCAGGCGGCCGGCTGGTACCCGAGCCGCGGCGGGTACGCGTCGGCGACCTCGGTTGCGGGGCCGTGGAGTTCGCTGCGGTCGATCGGGAACACGTCGACGTTCGCGGCGCAATCGGGCGGCGTGATCGAATTCGGGCCGGAGTCGAATCGCTCGCGCATCATGGCGGCCAACCGCTGGCTGCGCGGCGACGGCACGAGCCGCAACTCCGCCCTGCCGATCGCGCTTGCAGACGGCTTCGCGTTCTACGACTACGCGCCGACGCTTCTGCATGACGCCGCGACGGGCACGCTCGTCCCGCTACAGTCGGGCCAATTGCTGTCGCAGGACAAGCCGGCCGAATCGTCGATTGCCGCCAAGCCGGGCAACGAAGCGGCGAAGGCGTTCGACGGCGACTACGAAACCGCCTTCCAGAGCGACGACAAGAAGTGGCCGTTCACGCTGACGACCGATCTCGGCTCGGCGTGTGAGGTGCGCAACGTGCAGGTCTCGTGGAGCATGCACAAGGGCTCCGAGGCGTACTACACGTACACCATCGATGGCAGCCTCGACGGGCAGTCGTGGACGACGCTCGTCGACAAGCGCGACGAGTCGGACACGCGCGTCAGCAAGACGTACGGCTTCACCAGCGACCTGCTGCCCGAGGGAACGAAGGCGCGATTCGTACGGCTCAACGTCATCAACGCGAAGCTGCACAACAACCCGAACAACTGGTACCCGCCCGCCGTGTACGAGGTGAAGGTGTTCGGCGCTGCCAGCGCGAAGTGATCGCGGTCACTCGACGCGTCGACCCGATCCCTGCCGGGTCTTGTACAGATCGTACGCGAGCCGTCGATTCATCTGCACGAGATCGAAGTGCGGCGTGTCGGCTCCGTTGACGAAGCCGCGCAGGGTCGCCTCGCCATCCGGCCGGCCCGACAGGGGCTGATCGCGGAACTGGAAGAAGTGTGCGCCGACAAGCTTCGGGTGCGTGTAGGCATCCATGAGGTAGTCCTCAATCACCTTCAGCCGTTCCCCCTCCTCTTGCGAATAGATCGCGCCGCGCCAGGGTGTTTGCCCGAGTGCACTGGTGGCACCGAACTCGCCGACGATGAACGGCTTGTCGATGCCTTCATAGTTGCGCAGCCTTGGCGTGGGCATGTCGTAGATGTTGTAGCCGATCACGTCGACGTGCTTCGCGGCCATCTCCATCAAGCTTCGGTCGATGTGTCCGTGGAAGCGACAACCGAGGTACAGGTTGTTCGGCGCGACGCGCTTAACGGCGGCGCGAACGGCCGCGAAGTACTTCTCCGCGAACTTGATACCGAACTCGCCCGCATCGGCGCGGTAGCGCTCGTTCTTCGTGAGCACATCGTCAGGCGGCGCCTTGTCACCTTCAAGCAAGGCTTCCCACGACGCGTAGTCGGTGCCCCACGCTTCGTTCAGCGCGGCGATGTCTGTGTACTTCGCTTTCAGGTCGTCGACGAACTGACACTTGGTGGCCGACTTCGGATAGCGGAACGCGTTCTTCACCACGGTGAGCGCGCGCGGCGCTGAGCCCCACGTCCACTCGTTGTCGACGAAGTAGCCGATGTTCCACGGGTCGTTGGCGGTCGTCTGCTGCTGCGCGTCCATTACGTGGTCGAGGCTCTGCGCCCACGCCGGGCTGAACACGTCGGGGATGTGGTCGAGCATCGCGCCGCCGGTATGGATCGCGACCACGTAAGGCGTCTTTCGCTTCAGGTAGACGACCGGGTCAGACCAGTTCGCAATCGTGTTCAGGCCCCAGTTGCGCATGCGCGCGTGCAGCGCGTCGGCCGTCGCCTCGCGCCAGTTCGGGCCGTACTTTCGCTCGGCGTTCGCGCCGGAGAACGAGAACGACTCCCACTCCTTGCCGTTCTGGTAATAGCGGAACCGCGCGCCGCGTCCCTTGCCCCAGTACTTGCCGAGCGGGCCGTCCTTTGCGGGGAGTTCTTCGAACCACTTTTCCTTGTCGGTGACGGGGCTACCCTCGCCGCCACCGCCCACGCCGGTCGGGCCATACGACCAGAACAGCGTGCCGTCGGGCGTGACGAGCCACCACTTACCGTCGACCTTCGCAGGATAGAAGAACCCGGTCGCCTTCTGTCGCGGGCCGCTCTTCCAGCCGCCCCACTGATCCCAATCGCTCGGGCCGGGATAGCTGGCCATCTCCGCCTGATCCTTCGCGAGCGCCTTGGCGAAGTCGGCGTCTTCGTAAATCTTGTCCGGCCAATCGGTGTGCTTGTACTGCCCGTACTTGTCGATGAAGGGGAAGAACGGCACCGGGCCTGCAACTCCCTCACCATCGGCGCGGATCGACTTCACTTCGACCGCCTGCCCGTCCTTCGCACCGGCGAGCCACACGTGCAGTTTCGCGATCGCCGACGGATCGACGGTGTTGTCGCGGACGTTCAGGTCCTTGAAGTACATCAGAAATGGCCGGAACGTCTCGTAGCCCGGATTCTCAGGGCGCCGCATGAGGCGAAGCCGCATCGTTCGCGATTCGCCCGGCTCGAGGACGACGGCCGTGCGGACGTTGTCCGTCACGCCCTTCGCTTCAGGATTCTCCGCGCGCGCGTAGACCGTCACGCGCTCGGCCGACGTATTGCGGAGATCAAAGTAAACGGAGTCGTACTTCGACAGGTTCCATGTCTCGGCATCAGGCCTCACGGTGAGCGGCTCAGACGCCGTGGCCCGAAGTACCTGCACAGCCGACGCCATCAGCGGCTTGGATTCAGCGAGCGCAACGCGATGCGCAGTCGTAGCGACCGTGATGATGGCGACCAGCGCAGCGGAGAAGCGACGACATGCTAGAGGAGTCATCATGCGGGTTCCAGGTTATCCGAACGGTTCGCTTCGGGGCCATCGCGCGACGTGACATCACGCCAGCCGCGGCTCGTTGCAGAACCGTGCGCGCGGCGTCTGCTTCACGCCGACCGCATCGAACACGACGATCTCGTTCGCGCCCTCGCGAAGAAACGACGCTGGCACGTAGAGCCGCTGCTGCGGGCCGACGTTCCAGTACCGGCCGATGTTGGTGCCGTTCACATACGCCGCGCCGAGGTCGCAATCGGGCAGTTCGAGATACGTGTCGGCCGGGACGCCGGCGATCGTCAGCGTGCCGCGGAAGAACGCCGGGCCAGCCGGTGCCGAACCCGCGCGGAACGGCAGATGCGCCGGAAGCGTTTCGAGCGGCAGCGACGTGTTGTCCCAGCCGAAGAGCGCGCGCTCGTCGTGCCGCTTCGGGCCGACGTAAACACCTTCGGTGATGCCCTTCCGCTCCGCCATGCGATGGCCGAAGTTCGACCGCGCGAGGTTGTGCACGAGGATCTCAAGCTTGCCCGTCGCGCCGGCGAAGTCGAGCTTCATCTCGGGCATCTCGTCGCGGCGATACCACGTCGCGAGCGTTCGGCCGTCGAGGCGGACGTGGCACCAGTCGTGCATGCCGCGAATGACGAGACGCTGCCCGCGATACGTCGCCGGCACGGTGTGCCGATACAGCACAAACCCCCGGCCGTGGCCGAGGTCTTCCATCGTTCGCGGTGTGGCGGATGATACGGCCGGCGCGAATGCGCGCAGCGCAGCGTCGAGCGATGCCGACTCGCTCAAGATCAGTTCGCCATAGTCGGCCGAGCGGGCCTTCGCAAACTTCTTCTTCGGGCGATCGAGTTCGAGCTGTTGGTGGATGACGTCACGGCACGCCTCATACTTCGGCGTCAGGTCGCCCGCTTCGTTCAGCAGCGCGTCGTAGTCGTAGCTCGTCACGAACGGCTGGAACGAGTCGGACAGGTTGCCGCCCGCAGTGAAGCCGAAGTTCGTTCCGCCGTGGAACATGTAGATGACGGCGTGCGCATCGCGCGAGAGCAGGTCGTTCAATTCCGTCGCACAGTCGATCGCATCGCGGGTCGCGTGCTTGCCCGTGCGCCACTCGTCGAACCAGCCGACCCAGTACTCCATGCACACGAGCGGCCCGGTGGGTTGATGCTTCCGCAGGATGGGCAGCCGATCCACCGCGCGCGAGCCGAAGTTGGCGGTGCGAAGCGTCGTGCCGTCGTCGAGCCCGCCGGCGGCGATGGTCATCTCGTCGAACGTGCCGTCGGAGGTGAAAAGCGGCACATCGATGCCATTCTCGCGGATGATCTGCTTCAGCTTGCGCAGATATTCGGGGTCGCGTCCGAAGTAGCCGTACTCGTTCTCGATCTGCATCGCGAGGATCGGCCCGCCCTGCGTGGTCTGGAGCGGCGCGAGGCGTGGGAGCAGTTCGCGCCACCACCGACGCACGGGGCCGACGAAGCGCTCATCGTCGCAGCGGAGGTTCATCGCCGGATCGCGGAGCAGCCACCACGGCAGGCCACCCATGTCCCACTCGGCGCAGACGTACGGGCCGGGCCGAACGATCGCGTGCAGGCCGAGCGAGTGAGCGAGCTCGACGAACGCGACGACGTCGAGGTTGCCGTCGAAGCGGAACTGGCCCTCGTAGGGTTCGTGCGCGTTCCAGAAGACGTACGTCTCGACGGTGTTGCAGCCGATGTCGATCAGCTTCTCGAGTCGGTCGCGCCACGCGGCTCGCGGCACGCGCGGGTAGTGGATCGCGCCGCCCATCAGTCGAAACGGCTCGCCGCCGAGTCGGAACTCGTCGCCTTCGATGGTGAGGTTCCGCGGGATGGCGGAACGGATCGACGGGCTCGATGCAGGCGCTTCGACAGCGAGCGTCGGATGCAGATGGACGTTGGGGCGCGTATTCATGAGAGACCTGACCTGACCTAGATGGGAAGGATGAGCACGGGCCTGTACGGGAGCCCGAGCACGCTCATTCCAATGCCGACGAGCATCCAGAAGCCCGCGGCCACTGACTCACCGATCACGATTCCGAGGAAGAAAGGCTTCGCCTGCTCGAACAGCTTGCTGCCGCCGAGGTAGAGGACGACTCGCTTCGCGAGCCAGCCGAGGAAGACGCTGAACCAGAGCAGACGCCCGGGGAACGTGCCGAGCATGAGGTAGCCGACCGGATGGAGCGGCCACCAATTGAAGTTCGCCCGGGCCCAGAACATCGCGGCCGTCGCGATGCCGCCGCCGACCGCGTGGGCGATCGGATTGTGCGCCGTGTACTGCGGCCGATCAGAGCCGTACCGGACCGCCTGATCCATCATGTTCCAGCGTGGATTCAGTTCGCTGCCCCACGGGTTGATGGGCGTGAGCGCGGCGATGTCCTGCGACGACGCGTAGCCGTACTCGACGCGGAGCGTGGCGTAGAAGCCGACGAAGTATCCGACGACGAGCGCGAGCATCAGCGCGGCCATGAACTTCCAGCCGGTGCTGCGCTCCTGGCGGGAATCGATCGCATTCACGCGCTCGGCGACGCGCATGCCGTGCGATGCGTACACGCTCGGCACCTCGCGGAAGTCGTAGAAGGTGGCGTTCACCATGCCGGTGACCAGGAAGCTCTTCAGCGGCACGAGCTTGCCGAGCCCGAGCATCGCGGCGAACTCCCACGCGCGGCCGAGCGGGGCGACCAGCATGCCGTGAATCAGTCCTGCTTCCGCGACGAGGCGCGTGATGATGAGGAACAGCGTCAGCAGCGTCAGCACCGCAACGGCAGCGGCGAGGAACGTGCAGCCGGCCGCCATCATCCAGCCGATCATGACGAGCGTGCACGCCGCCGCGCCCCAGAACGCGACGGGATACGGCAGATACGGATCGGTCGGCTCGCCCTCGCGCCGGCCGCGAAAAGCTTGCTTGGTAACGAGCGCCCACTGTCGACGGCCGAGCCAGAACAGCGACGCGGCGAAGGCGATCAGCGCGCCGTAGTGCTGATCGTTCGTGCCGCGGAACGGGTCGTCGTTCGTGACGGTGCAGAAGACCATCGCGTAGATCTGCTCGCCGATGAAGAACGCCCACCAGCTGAACGAGATGTGCAAAGGCACGAAGAAGCTCGCGCCGACTACGACGAAGTAGATCGCGCACGACCGCGCATCCCACCGCATGTAGTTCCACGGCTCCGTCGCGGTCACACTGCCGAGGTCGTAGCTGAGCGGAATCCGAGGCACGTACTCTGGCCAGTAGTTGGCCGTGCCGTTCCAGAGGTGGATCGCGAAGATGACGCCGAACGCGAGCCAGAAGAGCTTGCTCGATAGGATGGCGTTGAACGCCCGACCCGGCTTCGGCGCTTCGACGAGCGCCATCTGAACTTCCGAGAGCGGGAAGGAGAGTCGCTCGACCTCCACCCACTGCCGCCGCACGATCGCGAGCAGACACAGCAGCGCGCCGAACAGCGCGAAGACGAACACGGACCATGCCAGCATCGGCGTGATCCAGGCCGCGATGGGCGGCGGGCCGTCCTCAACCCAGCGCGTGACGAAGCCCGTCGCGATCGATTGCCTACCCCACGCGGCCTGATCGTCGCCCGCGTAAGACGGGAAGAGCCAGTGCGGCAGATCGGCCCGCTGCAGCACGCTGGCATACTCGGGATCGTCCACCGCATACCAGAACGGGCGGACCATCAGGTGCGGCAGGTAGCGGAGCAGGCCCGCGCTCGGAATCGCGCACGCGGTCAACGTCATCGCGAAGATGACAGCGAGTTCGCCGCTGCTGAAGGACCAGGTCGGCCTCCATCGGCTCAGCGGCGCGTTGATGAAGACGACGAAGAGAAACGCAAGCAGCATCGCCCCGACGGGCAGGTTGTTGCCCACCATCGGGACGTTGTTCAGCGCGTAGTCGTTGTACGGCGTGAGCCCGCAGATGAGCGACGCGCCCGCGAGGCCGATCAGCACACTTCGCCACGTGACGGCGCGGCGTGCATGGCAGGCCGGGTCGGGCACCTTCGCCTCGCGCGGCGTCGCGATCGGAGGTTGTTCTTCCACGGACGTCATGGCCGTTGCGATAGCTCTCGAACCTGCTCCTGCGTGATCGCGTGATTCCAGATCTGCACATCTGCGAGCCGGGCACACAGAAGCGGGTCGACCGAGAACTGGCTCTTGCCGAGGTAATTGAAGATCGGCCTGAGGTCGGCCGGCGCGATGGGCCAGTCGTGCGACTCGGCCGCTTGTCGGCCGTTCACGTAGAGGCGGGCCGTCTTGCCATTGAGCGTGACGACGACGTGCGACCACACGCCTTCGGGCAGGCCTCGCGCTTCGAGCGTGCTCTCGGCTCCGCCGTTCTTCGCGGCGAACCGCAGTGTGCCTGTGCTCGATCGCGGCGTGAGGAAGAGGAACTGCGTCTCGTCGTTTCCGAAGTCGAAGATGCGCTGCCACGCGTCGCCGCCCTGCGGCTGAATCCACGTGGCGAAAGAGAAGTCGTGCAGCGTGCCCAGACTTACGGGGAGACGGAGGTAGTCTCTGACACCATAGAGGCGGACAGCGCTTCCGCCTGTGGGGCCGACTTCGTAGTTGGGTGAGCCGGCGATTGTTGCGTGGTTGCCGTTGCCTGAATCGTCTGTGACGCCGGCGCCGAACGTGTAGTGTGCGACGACGGACGCTTCACCAGTCGCGGTTGCAGTGACGGCTACGCTTGCGTCAGAGCGATTGAGGCATCGATCCTCTGCCCGGACGACGTATCGATACGCCTGCCTCGGCTCGGCTGTCGAGTCGACAAACGTCGTCTCTGTGACGCCTCGGGCGATCACTTCGAACGCGCCATTCGTCTGCTGCGATCGAAGCACGGTGTAGAGAGTCACGTCCGCATCGGTGCTGGCGTGCCATCGGAGCTCAACCGCGGCAGGCTTCGCGAGGGCGGTCAGTCCCGTCGGAGCGGCGGGTCGATCGAACTCGATCTTCTGCGCACCGAGCGGCACCAGCCGCCATCGCTGCTTCGCCGAATCGTGTGAGGCAGTCTGCGTGATGACGTCGCCGGTCGGCTGAAGGTACTTCGCGCTCCAGCGACTCCGAACGAAGAAATCGTTGTCGCCGGCGTAGTCGAAGAACCAGTGCTGTGCGGAAGCGTCGCCGTCGCCCCACTGTTGGATGGCGGCGCCTTCTTCATGCGTCCAGTCGGTCGTGTCGAGTGACTTGCCGCTGTGCAGCGCGCGGATGGTGAAATAGCTCTGATCGCCGAAGCGTGCGGAGAGCGGCTGCACCTCCCACTGCTGCTCGGGCGTGCCGCGATAGTCGGCTTGTATGATACCTGCGCCGTTTTGCTTGCTCGCATCGGCGACGGCGAGCACCTTACCGGTCTCGCGGTTCACGATGACGTAGCGACCGCCGAGCTTCGGCTGGACGTCCTCGCCCCACGTGATGTCGATCATCTGCTCGTTGTCCTGGCGAACGCGGACGTCGACGTCGTGTCGCGGGCCGTCGCCGTCGAAGAAGACGGGGCGATCTTTGCTGACGAGCCGGTATTCGGTCTCTTGTCCGACGCGCTCCGAGGAGCCGAGAAACGCTTGGATCTTCCCGCTCGGTGCGCGGTACACGCTGGCGCTGCTCCATCGCTCGCGATCTTCAGCGTACGCGAGCCGCTCGCCTTGGACGGCGTTCACGAATGCGCCGCGCGCCCGCTCGGCCGCGCCCCACCAGATCGCGTACGTCAGGCCGTACTCCGCGCCGCTGATCACCTCGACCAGGTTGTGCACCTCGGGGTTGTCGGCGATGCGGCCGTCGGCGGAGACGTTCAGGTAGAAGTTCACGTAGCTGGCGAAGCTGCCGCCCAGCGCGTGCGTCGTGCCATGATCGATGCGGTCGCCCAGCGTGCGATACCACGGCAGCGCCGAGTCGGTGCCGAGCGTGCTCGGGCCGATCAGCTTCACGCCGTCGAACTCTGGAGTCGCGCGGAAGGTGTCCATGATCGCGGCGAGGTTCTGTGCGTTGCCCTGGCCCCAGCCCCAGTCGGCTTCGTTGAACGGCTCAACACCGTACATCTTCACGCCGTATCGTCGCTGCGACGCGGCGAGCAGTTGCACCCACCGCTGCGGGTTCACCTCGCGGCCGTTCTTGAACCACGGGTGCACGCCGCGATCGCTATCTGGGAGCATCCGCAGCGGTTTGTCGCCGGCGAGCTTCGCCATCTCGAGTCGCGACGTGAAGTGATCGGCGATCGAGTCGGGCAGCTCGCCGTTCACGAGCGGCGTGCGAATCGGGAACGAGACGCGCACCACGTCGATCTGGTCTTGCCCCATGTAGAGCGCGCTGCGGCGGACGTTGTTTGGATCAGGCAGCGCGGTATCGACGCCCCACGTCGTCAGGCCGAGCTTCGTGCCGGGCTGAGTGGTGCTGAAGGCGAGCGTGTGACTGCGGCCCTCAAGTGGCTTGCTCGGCAACTCGCGTCGGGAGGTCGTCGGCGCGCGAGAAGCCGACGTGGGCGTCAACGTGATCGCGTTCACAGCCCATGTCGATTCGGGAGAATCGAATGTCAACTCGATCGAATCGACGACGTCGACCGACATCGTAAGCGTGGTCAACTCGTTCTCGCTGGCGACCAGCACCGGGAGTGCGGCCTCACAGCCAACCACCATGACTCGCGTAGCGACCTTTGCGGAACGTACGTTGCCCGCATGCACAGACAGCAGATATCGCCCGGCTGGAATGCCGGCGATGCGGAAGCGGGCGGGCTTTGTGCCAAGCACGCAGTCGCGTTGAAGTGCATCGGGCAGGCCTTCGTCGCGGACGGTAAGACCGATCGGGTCGATCCAGCCATAGCCGCGATCATCGGTGAACGCTGTTCGCGAAGTGACCGCGACGTAGCCTTCTTCGACGAAGCTGGTGCTGCCAAAGTCGAATCGCAGCGCGGGCGAAGTGGCGCGCGTCGTCGCGGGCGCAGACTTAGCCAAAGCCTCCCCCGAGGCCATCCCGCATGCACACGAAATACACCATGCGAGGGCCACCACGATGGCCTGGAGTCGGCATGAGGCGAAATGTCGTCGCGTAGGCATGAGTGGCACTGCTGATGCGATGAGGCGAGATCGAAGTCGTCACAAAGCGATGTCTGTTCCGCCCTTCTGGCTCCGCTTGTCACGCGATGATCCCGGCGTTGTCGCAGGGCTGTCAAACACGTTCCGCATGGGGGTAACGGATTGACGTAGACGCGCACCGGACGGTCCGATGGGGCGCGTTTCTGAGCGGAACAGGCGACAGAATCGCGATAACTTGCATGGACGGGATGCGTTGCCAGTTCGGACGTGAGACGGCGCGCTGGCCAGAGTTGGGGCTTCGCGCGGCGCACGCTACAGTGCGCGACGCCATGCGGCGGATTCGTCCGATCAACGTCGTCGTAATGATCAAGATCGAGCACGCGTTCGATCGCCGCGCATTCAGCGGAATGGCTGCGGCCGCGCACGCTTCGGGCGACACCGTTCTGCATTTCGCCCCGTCGGACGACGACGAACAGCCCCCTGCGAATCTCGACTTCGACGGCATCGTTCTCTCGTCGGACAACAACGAGTGGATCAGTCAGATCCTCAAGCTCGGCAAGCCTTGCGTAAACATCACGAATCATCCGGAGGCGCACGCGAAGGTGCCAATGATCGGCACCGACGATGAGGCGATCGGCCGTATGGCGGCGCAGCATTACATCGATCGCGGGTTCAGGCATTTCGCGTTCTTCTGCGATCCGTACGTCAGCTACTTCTTTCCGCGTCGAGATGCATTCGTGAAGGCGCTCGCGGAGGCGGGCTTCTCGTGCGAGGTCGGCCCGCCGGCAACGGTGCCGAATCTGGAAGTGCACGCACAGGAGTGGAGCGAGCACGCCGCCAAGTGGCTGTCGAGCCTGCCCCGGCCCGTGGCGGTGTTCAGCCCGTGGGACATGATCGCACGCGAGGCGATGGTGGCGTGCCAGCTTGCGCAGCTGCGCATCCCGGAAGACGTCTCCGTGATCGGCGTAGACGACGACGAGATGGCCTGCATGACAACGTGGCCGCCCTTGTCGAGCATCAACACGCCTGCGAAGCGCATCGGCTTCGAAGCGGTGCGGCTCCTGCAGTCGATGATCCTCGACGGTGCATCGCCACCGGCGAAGCCCATGCTCTTCCCGCCGACCGAAGTCGTTGTGCGCGGTTCGTCCAGCGAGACGGCCGTCGATGACGCCGAGGTGGCGATGGCGATGAACTTCATCCGTACGCATCTGGCGCAGCGGCTCAGCGTCGACAACCTCGTCGAACACACTGCGATCTCGCGACGCGCACTGGAACGGCGATTCCTTCGCACGATCGGCCGCACGCCGATGGAGGAGATTCGCCGTGCACGCGTCGAGCGCGCGAAGCGATTGCTCGTCGAAACAGACCTGAGCCTGGCGGAGGTGGCGCGACGAAGCGGTCTCGTTCGACTTCAGCGGCTTTGCAGCGTGCTGAAGGAAGACACGGGTAAGACGCCGCTCCAGTTCCGCAAGGAAGCCCAGTTGGGTTGATGCCACTTCTTCGCTTGGGGGCCTGCTTCCCATCTCGCCCGAAACACAGACGCCCGCGAGCCTTTCGACCCACGGGCATCTGTCGCGGAGGAGTTCACATCTCGAGCGTGCCGCGATCAGAATCACGGCACGCCCTGTTGACGAGTAGCGACTACGTTACGAACGGCGGCGCCGGCGTGAGAGCAGGCCGGCAGCGCCGATCGCACCGACCGCGAGCGCGGTGGGCTCGGGCACCGAGGCTTGGGCGAGCGCCCAATCGCCGCCGAAGCTTCCCGTCGTCGTCTGGTTGTAGTTGGAGGCTAGCTTCAAGAGGTCGTCGAAGTTGACGACGCCGTCGTAGGTGAAGTCGCCCTGGCTCCAGTTCCGGCCGGTCTGGTTGTAATTCGCGGCCAGCTTCAGCAGGTCGTCGAAATTGACGGTGAAGTCGAGGGTGGCGTCGCCGAACAGCGTGACGGCGACGAGCACCTTCTTGTTTGCGAGGTCGTCCAGCCAGCCGATGCCCTTCGTCGCGCCGACCAGGCTGCTGGTGAATTTGCCGGTCGTGAAGCCTGACGTGGCGCTCGCACGGATCGCAGCGCCGACGGCGGGTTCGACGGTGGTGGTCGTCGCGTAGTCGAACGACACTCGGCCGCCTTCCAGCGCCACGCCGCCGGGCGAGGTGACGCTCGCTCCGCCAAGCACCGTCTGATGCGCGCCACCGGCGACGCCGAACACTACCGCGCCACCCTTCACGATCGTTCGGCCGGTGTAGGTGTTCGCGCCGGAGAGCGTCATCGTGCCGGTGCCCTGCTTCACGATGCCGCCCGAGCCGGAGATCGCACCGGCGAAGGTTGTCGAAGCGTTCGTGCTGCCCGTCGTGAGCGTGCCCGAGCCGAGCAGCACCGACGTGCCCGCGACGCCGCTGAGCGAGCCGATCGTCTGGTCGTTGCCGTTGATGTCGAGCGAGCCGCCAGTCGCGGTGATGCTGACGGCGGTCGTCGAGGGCAGGTACTGCTGGCTTCCGCTCGACACGACGTTCGACGCGTAGAGCGACTGAATCTGCGTCGGCGTAAGGGCCGAGCTGAAGAAGTTCAGCTCGTCCATCGCGCCGGTGTAGTTGAGCGTGCCGTCGGTCGGGACGGTGTTGACGCTGTAGCCGAGCTTGACGAGCGTCGACGGGTCGGCGTTGTTGAAGGCGGTTGCCGTCATCGCCACGGCGACGCCGTCGACGAAGATCGTCTTCACGCCTTCGTTGCTGACGTACGTGACCATGTGCCACGCGCCGTCAGCCGTGTTGACCGGGGCGGGATCGCCCGTCATGAATCCGCCGGCATATCGCACTGCCGAGGGGAGATTGTTGGTCGGGGTGGCGCTGGAACCGATGTAGAAGATGGAGTCGCCGTCGTTCCATGCGATGTTGGCGTCGTTCTTGCTGAGGATCGACGAGCCGGGCGTGCTGGTCTGCACCCAGGCGGACATGGTCCACGTGCCCGCGCCGTTCTGATCGACGATCTTGCTCGCGATGTCGACCGCGGAGCCCGCGCCGTCGAAGGCGAGCGCGTTACCGAAGCGGCCGGCCACGATGCTCGCGCCGCCGCCGCCGAGGAGGTGGGCGGAGTCGTTGACGGTGCCGTTCATGGCCGCGCCGCCTGAACCAATGTTCGGGACGACCGCGCCGCCGAACAGCGTGCCGCTGAGGCTCGGGTCATCGAAGGAGTACTTGCCGACAGCGACGGGCGTCGCGCCAGAAGGGAGTTGCAGCGTGCCGCCTGTGATGACGGTGTTGCCGGTGTAGGTGGCGACGCCCTTCATCAGCAGCGTGCCAGCGCCGGCCTTCGTCAGGCCGCCGTCGATGGCGTTGTCTCCGGACACGTTGCTGTGCGCGAAGGGCTGATTGACCGCGATGTTCGCGCCGTTCGTGTCGACGATCGCTCCGCCGTTGCGGACGTTCGCACGGCTCAGGTTGCCCATAAAGACATTCGTGTTGCCGGCGGCGCGGAGCGTGCCGCCGTTGAAGTTGAAGACCTTCGTCGGGTTGACCGCGCTGTCCGTGCCGATCGACGGCACAGTGAGCGTGCCGCCGTTCAGGTTGTAGGTGTAGGTGCCGCTCGAAGATCCCCAACCGGCGGTGCCGCCCATGACGAGGCGACCCGTGCCGCCGACGGTGGTGCCGCCGTCGCTGTAGAACGTCACCGCGCCACCGTTCTGATTCACGGTCGAGGTGCCGGTGTGGACCTGCGCGCCCATCACGATCGACGCGTTGTTCTGCAGGCGAACGGTGGAGCCCGCCTCGATGTTGAGGACGGCGTCCATCGGGTCCCACGTGGCGACTTCAAGTGTGCCCTGGTTGCCCGAGGTGCGGACGTTGAGCGTGCCGCCGTTGATGTTGACGGTGCCCGTGGTGCCCGCCGCGCCGGAGTGGCCGGCGACGAACCAGCGGGTGGTGTTGACGGTCGCGCCGGCCGCGATCGTCGCGGTGCCGTTCGCCACTGCGGTCGGCGAGTCGCCCGTGCCAACCAGGACGACGTCGGCGTTCAGCACGCCGCCGGGCTGGACGTTCAAGCTGGCGACGCCGTTGTTACCGCGAGCGACGGCGAAGTCGCCCGTGCTGGTCATCGTGCCGGCAACGGAAACGCTGCCCGTGGTGACGATCGTTCCCGTGTTCGAGAAACTGCCGGTGACGTTGAGTGCGCCGCCGCCGCTGACGTTCGTGACGGCCGAGTTCGCAACGCTGCCGATGACGTTCAGCGCGCCGCTCGTGACGGCAGTCGCGCCGGTGTAGGTGTTCGCGCCGCCGAGCACGAGCGTGCCCGCGCCGGCCTTCGTCAACGCGCCGGTGCCGCCGACCGCGCCGCCGACCGTCACAGGCGCGGAGCCGTTCACGGTGACGGTCGTCGCGCCGGTGCGGGTCACAGCGCCGGTGCCGAGGTTCAGCGCGTTCGAGCCGCCGAAGGTGACGTCGCCGTTCCAGGTCTGGGCGTTGTTCGTGGCGAGCGTAACGGCAGCTCCGCTCGTGTTGTCGAGCGCGACGCCAGCGCCGACGCTCAGCGGCCCGGTGCCGATGGCGTTCGCGTTGTTGATGTTGAGCGCGCCGGCCGCGATCGTCGTGCCGCCGGAATACGTGTTCGCGTTACTGATCGTCAGCGAGCCGGTGCCCTGCTTGGTGACGCCGGTCGTGCCCGCGATGCCGAACGAACCACTGAGCGTGTAGTTCTTCGTCGTGTTGTTGAAGAGCACGCTGGTCGGAGAAACGTTTGCGGTGCTGATGGTCGGCGACGTGCTCGCGGCATTGTCGTCGAAGAGGACGATGTCGCCCTGGATGTAGTCGGTGCCATTCCCGCTGGTGATGAGCGCCCAATTCTTCGGATTCGCGAGCGTGGCGGTCGACCACTCGTTGGAGACGGCGCCGCTCCAGCGCGGGTTGTCGCCCGCAATGACGAGCGAAATGAAACCTGCGGGGTTCGAAAGCGTTGCCGACTGGCGATTGCTCAGGCCGGCGATCGTTCCCTTCGTGAATGCCGAGAAGCCCGTGCCGCCGAGCGTGCTGTAGCTGATGAGGTTGTACGTGCCCTCGGTCCAGAGCGTGTTGCTCGCGTCGATCGAGACGCTGCCGACGCCGTTGGTGGTGAGGGTCGTCGTGATCACTTCAGGCGTGGCGCCGCCGACGTTCAGGCTGAACTTGCCTGCGCCCTGGAAGCTGAGCGAGTTGACGGTGAGCGCGGCGGTCGATCCGTTTCCGTTCGCGACGAAGTTTGATGCGCCGCTGGCGACGTTGACAGTGCCGATCGTGCCCGTGCCGTCGACGCCGCCCGAGGTGACGGTCACGGCAGGCGTGACCGCGACGGACGACGTGCTGACGAATTTCGCGCCAGCGCCGTTCACAGTGATGCCGCTAGTGGCATTGATCGAACCCGCACCGCCCACGACGAGCGAGCCGGCCGAGACAGTGGTCGCACCGGTGTAGGTGTTCACGCCGCTAAGCGTGAGAGCGCCAGCACCGTTCTTCGTCAGGCCGCCCGTTCCGCTGGCGACGAGCGCCTGCGGGACGGTGACGTTGAAGCCGTTGCTGTCGATGACCGCGCCGCCGTTCTTGACGTTAGCCGTCTGCGTCGCGCCGCCGAGATCGACGAAGTTCGCAGTGTTGGTCGTCGCGCGGAGCGTGCCGCCATTGAAGTTGAAGGCAGCCGTGCCGTTGTCGCTCGTGGTGACGACTTGCGCAATCGTGAGCGTGCCGCCGTTCAGGTTGAAGGTGTTGTTCGCTGCGGTGCCGCCCGCGCGGTTGAGGTCGACCACGCCGGCCGAGTTCGCGCCGGTCTTGTTGCCGCTCCACGCGTTGATCGCTCCGCTGTTGAGGTTGACGACGCTCGTGCCGGTGCCATTGCCGGTGCTGAAGCGGAGGTCGGTGTTGGTGTTCAGGTTGAGCGTGCCGCCGTCGACGTTCACCTCGCCCTTCACGGTGTCCCACTGGTTGACGATCATCCATCGCTTGGTGGTCGAACCGATGTTGACGGTGCCACCCGTGGCGATGTTGAGCTTGCCGGTGGAGCCGGCCGTAGCGCCGTCGCCCGCGAAGGCGACGATGAAGTCGTTCTCGCTGTTGACGACGCCGGCGTTGTTGACGTTGAGCGTGCCGAAGACGGAGTCGTTGGCCGCGCCGCCGCGAGCGAGCCAGATCGAGCCGGACGAGTTGATCGTGCCGTTGGTCACGTTTGCGACGCCCGTGCCGAACCATCGGCCGATGCTCAGGCCTGCCGTGTTGATCGTGCCGCCGGTCTGATTCAGCGTGCTGTTGCTGCCCCACGCGCCGACGAACATGCCCTGCCCGTTCGCGTTGATGGTGCCCTGCTGCAGGTTCAGCGTCGCAGTGCTATTTCCGGTCGGGAACTGACCCCAGCCGACGATGATGGCTGCCTGGGTTTGGCCCCAGTTGGTGACGTCCTGGGCGGAGTTGGCGGTGATGGTGCCGGTGGTGTTGACGGTCACCGTGCCGGTGCCGTTCTCGCCGTACACGTAGCCGCCGATCCACAGCTTGCCGACGAGAAGGCTGCCGCTGCCGGTGAGGTTGTACTCGCCGGTGCCGCCGCCCGAGCCGACGAACATCCAGTTGCCTGTGGTGGACGTGTTCGCGAGCGACAGCGTGCCGCTCGATTGGTCGAGTCGGCCGGAGTTGCCCGCGCCGGCGCCGATGAGCAGGTCTGTCGGGATGACGGTCGGCGCAACGCCGATCGTCGGGAACGCGCCGGTGGAGGTGTTGATGGTGAGATTGCCAGTGGGCGTGGCGCTCCAGTTGGTGGCGTCGTTGAAGTTCTGGCCTGCGCTACCCGTCCACGTCGCATCAGCGAGCGCCACGCTCGAGCCGAGCGCCGAGAGGCTGGCGAAGCTCAGGGCCGCGAGCGCCACTGCGCGGCGGCGCCGTGAGCCGTTCGTCGAAATCCGTTCACGCTTGTTCGCAACCGAGGTGACCTGCAGCTTCTGCGACATGACGCTCTCCTCCGGGGAGATGGTGTGAGATGACCAGTCTGACCTGAACCAAACCGACGAACTCGTTTCGGCGCGAGCGGCCGAGACGATCAACGGCGAATCGGCGAGACCCTCTCTCGCCGACCCGCACTACGCTTGAACTAGAACCAGAATTGGATTTGCGGATTGCCCCACGCGCCGCGACGCCGAAGGATGTCCGCGCCGACGCCGGCCCGCGCGGGATCCTTATACGGGCGCATCGAGACGTGCCAATCGAGGAACAGGATGTTAGCGCCGACGGGAAGACCCTTGCGATCGGCGTGTGCGGTGACGTGGAGTTGATTCCAGCTGCCCATCGCGGTCCAGCCGCGGCCGTCCTGGAAGACGACCGGGTCGGACATCACTTCCACTTCGGACGAGAATCGCGGCGCTGCCGTCGGCGCGACGACGGGCTTGGCGGGCATCTTCAACGATTCGAGGTACGACCGTCCGGCGAGGTTGGGCAGGTTCGGACTCGTGACGCGCGGATCGGCCGTCGTGGTGCGGCGACCCATCCAGAAGTAGCCGAGCACGGCGTAGTTGTGCGTGGTGTTTCCGAACGTGCCGTTCCAGAGCTCGTCGACGTTCTGCTCGGGGAAGTTCGGGCAGTAGAGCGTCCGCCGCTCGCCGCCCTTCTTCACGAGCGCATCGCGCGTGGCGAACGCTACGTCCCACAGCCAGATCGCGTCCGACCCGTGCTGTGGGAGCTTGCCCTTGTTCTCGTTTGCGTACATCAGCACGGCTGCGCCGATGTTGTGGAGCTGCGACATGCACTTCGCGTTCTGCGCCGAATCGCGAGCCCGGCCGAGTGCGGGCAGCAGAATGGAGATCAGCACTGCGATGATCCCCACGACGACCAGCAGTTCGACCAGTGTAAATCCGTTACGGTTCCGTCTCGCCATGGCTCCTCCGCGAGGGGGCTCACTCGCGTTCGCTCGGACGAACTTCGATCCGTGCGAACGCCGCGAACCCGTGTTGGCAACGCTTCTCAATCTGCAGGCGACCGACCGTTCCCGCGCACCCGCTCGGCCGAATGCGAGTGCCTCGCTACGCCGTGTCGAGTTCACTGGGACTAGGGACAGACCGCCTGCTTTTCCGCTGCACGCAGATTACCTCGCGGGGTTTTCCGGGGAGCGTCAATCCACTACCGGCTTGCGGCAAGATTTACGCGCCTGCGACGCCTTCGGGGATTGTCAACTTTCTGCTTGAAGCCCCCAATAGCCCCTCTGCAGGCCATGAAACCGCAGAATCGCCCTCGGCCGTGCCCATCCTTGTTCTTCCACCGAGTTGCGTCCATGCGACACCCCGAGCTACGTACGAAATCCACCCAAGCAGCGTTGCGTAACTCGATCTCACCTCGGGGCACCACGACGAGCAAATCCTCGTCGCCGAAGCGCCGCGATGCCGAGCAGCAGTGGGAGTGTCGCGGCTGGTTCTGGCACCGACAATGCCTTTGCGTTCAGCTTGGTTGCCGGCGCCGACTGCCCGTACCGACCCGCTAACGCGAGGAGGTCGTCGAAGTTGACGGAGCCGTCGTAGTTGAAGTCGCCGTTGGACCAGACTCGATTCGTCTGGCCGTAACTGGCCGCGAGAAGGAGCAGGTCGTCGAAGTTCACGACCAGGTCGAGATTCGCATCCCCGGGCAGCGTGGGGCGGACGACAAGTTGTGACGCCGACGCGCGGTCGAGCCAACCGAGCAGTTGCCCGGCCGGCAGCGTGGTGCTGCGAATCGGTCCGGCGCTGAACGTCGTCGCCAGCGAGTAGCCGGCATCGAGGATCGAGAGCACGGCAGCTGCTGGGGACGATGTGCCCGTGTAGTCGAACACGAGCTGCCCGCCACGAATGTCGACGCCCGCCTTCGCCAGCGCGTCGAGGCGCGCGCCGTTGCCGACGACGAGCGAGCCCGCGAGCAGCGTCGTCGGGCCGACGTAGCCGATGCCGTCGCGAACGGCGAGCGTGCCAGGGCCTGCCTTCGTGAACGACCAATCGCCGCCGGCTTGCGTGATCGACGCGATGCTGAGCGTCGCCGTACCGTTGACGGTGACGACGCGGTCGCTGCTAAGCGTCGCAGCGCTCGTGCCGAGGTTGAGCGCGTTCGTTCCGCCGAACGTGAAGTCGCCCGCCCAGGTCTGAGCATTGTTCGTGGCGAGCGTGATCGCTGCGCCGCTCGTGTTGTCGATCGTCGCGTCGGCGTAGATCGTCAGCGCGCCGGTGCCGATCGCGGATGCGTGATTGATGTTGAGCCGACCCGCGCCGACGACGGTGCCGCCGCTATACGTGTTGGCGTTCGCGATCGTCAACGCGCCGGTGCCGCGCTTGGTGAGCCGTGCCGTCCCGGTGATCGAACCCGAGCCGGACAGCGTGTAGTTGTGCGACGAGTGATCGAACAGCACGGCGGCCGGCGCGAGCGATGCGTCGGCGATGTTCACCGTGTACGACGTCGCCGAGTCGTCGAACAGCACGACGTGGCCGTTGAGGTAGTCGGTTGCCGCGCCGTCGTACGTCCAATTCTTCGGGCTCGCGACGGTGCTTGCCGTCCAGTTCGCGTTCGCCGCACCGGTCCAGCGCCGCACGACCATGTTCTCGACCTGCGAGGGCGCGAGCGCGTAGTCGTAGATGTGGAAGTCGGAGATCTGACCGGCGAAGTATGGATCCGATGCGAACTGGCTTCGCCCGAGATAGTTCTTGGTCGGCACGATCGCGGCCGGGTCGAGCAGCAGTTGCCCCGCCACTTGCGGCCGGCCGTTGACGTACAGGACGCCGGTCTGGCCGCCGATCGTGAGCGTGAGCGTCACCCACTGGTTCGTCGGCAGCGCGGACGTCTCGAGCATCTCTTCGCCTGTGTTACCCGACTTCGTGATCGCGAATCGCATCGTCCCCGCGCCCGAGCTTGGCGTGAGGAACATGTACGACGTCGTGTCGTTCCCGAAATCGAACAGCCGTTGCCACGCCGCGCCGCCGTCCCACTTCACGGTGGCACTGATCGTGATGTCCGCGCTGTTCGCGACGGCCGCGGGAAGCTGCACGTAGTCGTTCACACCGTCGAGCCGAATCGCCTGCGTGCCAGCGGTCGGGCCGGCGGCGTAGGTTGGGCCGTTGAATGCTGTGGCGTTGTACGTTCCGCTCGTGTCGTTCACGTTCGATTGCAACGCGTAGCGTGCCTTCGCGGCGCGCGTCGGGTTGTCGAGCACGAATCGCCACTTCTGCAGCGTCGACACCGTCAGGTCGTTTTGGAACGCGTTCGTCGGATTGCCGGTGAGATACTTCGTGCTGTTCGCGTTACGGATGTAGAACGTCCCGCCGCCCGCGTCTTCGATGTACCACTGCTGGATGTTGTTGTCGGCCGTTCCCCACTGGCGCACGCTGGCCTGGTTCGCGAGCGAGCCGTTCGCCACCTCGGCTGTTCGGCCGCTGTCGGCGTTAAAGAGGTGGAAGTAGCCGTTGCGCGTGCGGACGATGTTCCACTTCTGGTTCAGCCCTGCCGAGTCGGCCGCGGTGCGGATGAGCGCGCCATCGCTCGTCGCCGTGCCGACGACTTCGAGCGGCTGGTTCGACGACACGTTCACGATCTTCCAGCGATACCCGTCGAGCGGCGGAAGCGTCGGCGCGCTCTCCACGTCCGCGTACGCGCCTTGGTTCGACCACGAGCCGTAGTTGGCGAAGTCATTGTCGGTGGACGAAGCGTTCGCGTCGGGCTTCGTCTGCAGCATGAACTCGCGCGTCGGGATGCCGTTGAAATAGACTTCGCGGTCGGTGCTGACGAAGCGATACGCGGTCGCCTGGCCGAAGCGCTCGAGCCCGCCAGCGAAGGCGCGGATCTTCCCATCCGTGCCGCGATAGACGGCCGCCGCGGACTGACGCGAGAGGTTCTCCGCGTAGCCGAGCCGCTTGCCGTCGGATGCCTGCACGAACTGCCCGCGCGCCCGCAGCACGTCGGCCCACCACGTGCCGCTCGTCATGCCGTACTCCGCGCCGACGATCGCCTCGCCCAGGCTGTGCAGTTCGGGATTCGTGAACGTTTTCCCGTTCGCGCGGACGTACTGCATGAAGTTGACGTAGCTCGTCAGCGATCCGCCCAGCAGATGCGATGAGCCCTGCGTGGCCGCGGGAACGCCGTCGTACCAAGTGCGGGCGTTGTTGCTGTTCAGCGTGCTCGGGGCGACCATCGCGGTCGTCGCGAAAACCGGATACGTCTTCAGTTGCGTGATGACGGAGTTGAGCTGCGCCGCGCTGCCCTGGCCGGACCAGTAGTCAGGCTCGTTGAACGGTTCGATCGCGGCGATGCGCGTTGTGGTGAAGCCTGACTTGCTGTTGACGTACTCCTGCGTGGTCTTGATGAGCCGGACCCAGTTCGTCACGTTCACGCCAGAACTGGCGAGGTAGGATGCGTCGGTCGCGCCGACCGTGGGCACGAACGTCAACGGCTTGTTCGATCCAGCCAGCGCGGCAAGCGACAACTGCGCATCGATGCTTGCCTTCGCCGTTGCATTGAGCGAGTACGTGCCGTTGCCGTTATCGACGAGCGGCTGTTCGGTGACGAACGTGAGCCGCACCGTGTCGACGCTCGCCTGCTTCATGTGCGCGACGCTGAGCCGCACGTTGTCGTAGTTCGGCCACGCGGTGTCGACGCCCCACTCGGCGACCGACTTCGTCACGCCTGCAGAGGATGTGGCAAAGTTCACCGTCTGCTGCGCGAACGCGGGCGCGCCGGCAACCGCGAGCGTCGCGACGGCGAGTGCTGCGCGTTGTCGCCTGGAACAGATCATCGGCGGGCTCGAATGATGCGGGTGGTTCGACGTAGAGTGACGGCGCTGCAAATCATCAAGGCACCGATCGCAGTGGGTTCTGGAACCGCGGCGGCGAGCGCCCACGCACCGCCAGCCGGAATCGTCGCGTTGTAGTTGGCCGCCAACGCGAGCAGGTCGTCGAAGTTGACCGCGCCGTCGTAGTTGAAGTCGCCACCGCCCCACGTCGCCGATCCGTTGTAGTTGGCTGCGAGGACGAGCAGGTCGTCGAAGTTGACGGTCAGATCGAGGTTCGCGTCGCCCGCGAGCGTGGTGCGGACGGTGACCCGTTTGCTCAACGTGTCGTCAGTCCATCCGAGCAACTGCCCCGCGGGAAGCAATGTGTTGCGCAGCGCGCCGGCGCTGAACTTCGTCGCCTGATCGAAGCCCGCGTCGAGCAGCGCGAGCACCTGTGCAGCGGGCGTGGTGCCGCCGGTGTAATCGAAAACGAGTGTTCCGCCGCGAAGGTCGGTTCCATTGCTGGCCAGGACTGGCGTGCGGGCCGAGTTGCCGATCACGAGCGTGCCGGCCTGCACAGTCGTTCCACCGGTGTAGCTGTTTGTGCCGGTGAGCGTGAGCGTGCCAGCGCCCTGCTTCACGAGCGAACCCGTGCCGGAGATCAGGCCCGCGAACTGCGTCGAGGCTGGCGAGTTCACCGTGAGTCGGCCCGCGCCGAGCGACAGGTTCGAGCCCGCCACGCCGGCGAGCGAGCCGATCTGCTGCGTCGCGCCGTTCAGGTCGAGCGTGGCGCCGCTCGCGATCGTGACGTTGGTCGACGAAGGGAGCGAGCCGAGGTGCGTCGCGCCGGCGACGACCGATGTGATCTGCGCGGCCGACAGCGCCTGGTTGAAGATCTGCACGTTGTCGAGCAGGCCGCTGAAGTTGACGGTGCCGTCGCTGGCGACGCCGTTCGTGGTGACGCCGAGTCGCAGGAGCGAGCTGACGTCACCGTTCGAGAACGACAGGTTCCCTGTCGAGAGCGTTTGCAGCACGCCGTCGACGTAGATCGCGTACGAGCCAGCGTTGTTCACGTAGGCGACGTGATGCCAAGCGCCGTCGATCACCGACCGCGCGCCGGCCGCTCCTTGCAGGAATCCGCCGGCGTATCTCACGCTGCTCGGCACGCCGCCGCTGCCGGGGCCGGTGCCGTCGCCGAGGTAGAAGACGGTGTTGCCGTTCGCCCATCCGCCGTTGCCCTTCGAGAGGATGCTCGCGCCCGGCGTGGTCGTCTTCACCCACGCGGCCACGGTCCAGAAGTCGTCGTTACCGAGGTCGGCGACTGGGCTGTTGATGTCGACCGATGCGCCGCCCGACAGGCTTACCGCGTTTCCGGTCTGTCCGCCGGTCACCACGGCCGCGCCGTTCGCGAGCGTGCCGTTCATCGCTGCGCCGCCGAAGCCGGTGTTGGTGACGATGCTGCCGGTCACGCTGTCGAACGTGTACGTCGCGACGGCCGAGATCGGCGCGAGCCGCAGGATGCCGGCGTTCACGGTCGTGTTGCCCGTGTACGTGTTCGTGCCGGTGAGTTGGACCTGAAACGACCCCGCCTTCGTGAGCGAACCCGTGCCGTCGATGTTCGACGTGATCACGATCGGCCCCTGAGCGGCGTCGACCGTCGCGGTGCCCGTCAGCGTCATCCGGCCCGCGATGCGCGCGACGTCGGCCGAGCTGCTCGCGTGACGGATGTAGCCGCCGTCGACATTGAGGTTGCGGAACGTCAGCGTGCCGGTCGAGCCGCTGCCCTTGTAGAGCAGGCCGCCGTTGATGCCGTTGGTGTTGTTGATGGTGAGCGAGTTGCCCGCGAAGGCGAAGCTGTTCGCGCTGGCTGGCGTGCGGAGGGTGAATTGGCCGGTGGAGTAGGCCGCCGTCGAGCGCGCAAACCGCGTGTCGCTCCAGGTGCTGGCGTAGTTGAAGCCCGACTCGCCGAGCGCGTCGGAGGCGGTCAGCTGTACAGAGGTTGCCGTGCCGGGGATCGCGGTGTTGCCGATGCCCATGTCGGCGCGCTGGGCGTACGTCAGCGCGACCTGGCGCTGCTTGTTGATCTCCGCGCCTTCGCTGTCGTAGTTCAGTCCGTACGGCCAGAAGTGTTGCGTATCGCCGTTAAGCGAGGCTTCGAGTCCGTCGAACTGATCGACGAGCGCCTCGCCGCGTTGGCCGTCCCACGGATCGCCGTAGGTGCCGGAGCCTAGGTAGTGCGCGAGCTCGTGCATCGTGACGCGTTCGTTCGGATACGTTCCGCCGAAGCCGATGCTGCCGAGGTAGTTCGCCTGCGCGGTGGGAATGCCGCTGTTGTAGTAGACGTAGACGTTGGCGTTGCCGAAGTCGCCGTAGGCGTTGTAGCGGGCGACGACAGAAGTCATCGCGGCGACGGCAGCATCGCGATGCGTCGCGCTCGGCCAGCCGTTCGCATCGACGTTGAAGCTGAGCGCGGCGAGCGCTGACGCGCCAGCGACGAACTGCGTCACCACAGCCGCTGCGATGAAGGCTCGAGATCCGTTACGACGCATGTTGCTCCATCCGCTCACGAAACTTCCCGTTCAGTTTTTTCGCCGGGCACCGTTACGCGCGCCATCAGCCGCCCGCGTTTGCTCGTGGTGAGCACCTCGCGCTCCGCATGCCCCGCAAGTGAATGCCAATCCAGCGATGCAAATAGAGCACGCACCGAGAGATGCGTCCACGCTTTACGCTCTGGCGTAATGGAAATGCGCTGAGGCGAACACTGCCTTCCCCGGAGCGAGACACGCCGCGCGGCCGTCATCCGTGCGGCACTGCAGTTACGCCACAGCGTCAAAGGGTTTGTGCCCCGCGGCAAAGCGGTCGGTACCTCCACAATCGTGTTGACGTTTTCGCCCCATGCACGCAGTTTTAGATGATAGGAACGCTCGATTCGGAGGATGCCGCCTATAGCGGAGCGGCACAATCGGGCGATCGCGACAACAGGCTTCGGAGGAGAGATGCGACTTCGCGTTTTGATAGCGGCAGTGTCGACTGTAACGGCGCTTTCGGTCGGCGGAGCCTCGGCTTCGACGTGGACCGGTACGACAAGCCAAGACTGGAACGATGGGACCAACTGGAACGCCAATCCGCCGACGGGCGACTTCATCGTCAACAACACGGCTTCCCCAGGCTTGTTCCCCATCATCGCGGCCAACTCGGCATTCACTCCTGTCGACCTGCGCGTTGGAACGGTGCCCGGCGTCATCGGCAGAATTGACCACGTCGCCGGGCTGAACGGCACGGGCAACGGGAACTGGTTTTTCCTTGGCTACCTCGGCGCGAACGCCATCTACAATCTCGCCAACACCGCTGGAACTGGCGGGACCTACACGGGCTTTGCCACCGGCAGCGGTAGCCTGAATGTCGGCGGCACGGCACAGAACGGCAACCTTCTCGCCGGGCTTGATAACGGGACCGTCTCGACCGTTAACGTCAACACGACGGGAACGCTCGCCGCCGGGGGAATCTTCCTGGGTGCGGCCGGTGCCTCGAACGGGAATATGAATGTCGACGCGGGCACTGTGAACGTGACCGGCGAACTGCAGGTCGGCGCAAACTTTTTCGGCCAGGGTGCCGGCACGAACAACAACTACCGGCAGAGCGGCGGGAACGTCACCACGGGCATCTTCAGCATGTCGCGCGGCGCGAACAACGCCACCGCCATGAATTCAACCGCGACGATCACCGGCGGTACGCTGAACACGCGCCGCTTTCTCACGCTGGGCTTCGCGGGTGGTGCATCCAACACGTCCACCTTCAACCTGTCCGGCGGGACCGTCAACGTCAACACCAGCCTGACCGACGGGCAGATGGAAATGGCGGTCTTCGACCTGACCAAGAACGCGTTCAACGTCGTCTCGGGCAGCCTCAACCTGATGGGCAATTCGTCGATCATCTTCGGCGCTGGCGGTAATCACAGCGGCGTCTCGACGATTACGCAGTCGGGTGGCTCCGTCACCTTCTACGCAGACAACGGAATCACGGCCGGCGGAACGGGCTCGATCAACCTCGGCTTTGGAAACTCCACCGGGACCGAAACCTACAACTTGAACGGCGGGACGTTGATCGTCCCGCAGGTTCGCAAGACCGGAGCAAATGCAAACGGCACGTTCAACTTCAATGGCGGCGTGATCAAGCCGACCGGCTCGACCGCGACGTTCATGCAAGGTCTCACCGCGGCCAACGTTCAGGCGGGTGGCGCGCTGATCGACACCAACGGCTTCACCATCACCATCGCCCAGAACCTGCTCGACGGTGGTGGCGGCGGTGGGCTCGTCAAGTCGGGTACGGGCGGGTTGTATCTCAACGGCACGAATACCTACACCGGCGTGACCAGCCTGCAGGCCGGCACGCTCGGCGGTTCTGGCTCGCTCGCGGGCAGCCTCGTCTCGTCGACGGGTACGAGAGTCGCCCCCGGCAACTCGATCGGCACGTTCACCGTCGGCAGCGCCACGCTCGGCGGTTCACTGCAGGTGGAGTACGACGGCACCGGCGCCGGTTCGATCGACCTGCTGAACGTCCTCGGCAACCTCAACATCTCCGCCGCCACGGCTGACTTCAGCCAGCTCGGCGCACCTGCGGACGACCCGGCGTACATCTTCGCGACCTACGGCTCGCTTACTGGAACGTTCGCCTCGCTGCTGAACGTCCCCGCGGGCTACGCGGTCAACTACGCCTACGCGGGCAACAACATCGCCCTCGTTGCGATCCCGGAACCCACGACGCTTGCGATGATCCTCGCGGGTGGCGTGATCGCGATCCGCCGTCGCCGGGCGTGATGGATTGGCTGTCGCAACTGAATCGAAACGCCTCGCCGATCCGTGCGAGGCGTTTCGCTTTCGGCGACCAAGTGTGATGCCGGCGTCCGAAAGGCCTTGGGTCGCCATCCGATCGGCCAGGCGATTGCCGATATCCGTGGAAATTCCTTGCAATTCCCACAACTCGTGTCATAGTCCAGTAGCAACGCCCTGCGGAGGACTCAACTTGCGCCGACTTCCCGTCCGATGTGCCGAACGGCGATCGCCCGCGCGCGTCGACCCACTCGAAGGTCGGCGCCTGCTCGCGTTCGGTCTGACCACCACGTCCACGCTCTACACAGTCGACACCGGCGCGGGGGTGACCTTCTCCGTCCTGCGCGGCGGTGCGACGTCGTCGACCATTCACATCGGCGACCTCACCTCATTCAAACGCAACGGCGTCGAGTTCTCCGCGCCTTACTCCTCCACGTCGCGCTATTCGCACTTCGAATCGGGCCTGAGCAATCCGGACAACACCGTCTCGCCGCCCTTCATCGGGACGCAGATCAGCGCGACCGTCGATCCCGCGGGCAACTGGATCAAGATCACCTGCGACGACACGACCGCCACGGTCGGCACCGGCGCGACGGGCGTCATCCATTACTACATGGCGCGAAAGAACGACCCCGTCATCTACATGGCGACCTACGCGCCGGAGATGCTCGTCTCGTCGACCCGCTTCATCACGTACCTCGACTGGAACAAGTTCCCCAATCACCCGCAGGAGTCGGACACGAGCGCGTCGACCGGCGCGATCGAGAGTGCCGACGTGTTCGGCCGGGCGAACGGAACGACGGCATCAAAGTATTACGGCGAGATCCGCAACGTCGAGCACGTCTACCACGGCGCGACGGGACCGAGCGCTGGCGCGTTCATGTTCGTCGGCAATCGCGAGCGCGGGAGCGGCGGACCGTTCTGGAAGGACATCGATTTCCAATCCACCGGCGCGGCCGTCGAGCTGTACAACATGCCCTACTCGGGCCACTCGCAGACGGAGGCGTTCCGGCCCGGACTGCACGGGCCGTTCGCGCTCGTGCTCACCGGCGGCGGCGCGCCGACAACGCTACCCGACTACAGCTTCATCGACGGGCTCGGCCTGACCGGCTGGGTTTCTCCTAGCGCGCGCGGCGCACTCTCCGGAAAAGCGACCGGCATCGCCGCCGGCCGCGTGCCGACGGTTGGCCTGAGCAACGCCGCCGCGCAGTACTGGGCCACGCCCGACGCGAGCGGCAACTACAGCTTCGCGAACGTCATCCCCGGCACGTACACGCAGACGCTCTACGACGAAGAACTCGCCGTTGCGACGCGAAGCGTCACGATCACCGCAGGACAGACGACGCGCGTCGACATCACCAACACCTATTACCTGCCCGCGAACCCGGTCTTCCGCATCGGCACGTTCGACGGCACGCCGCGCGAGTTCATGAATGGCGACAAGATCACGATCATGCACCCGTCCGACGTGCGCATGAGTCCGTGGACGGATACGACGTTCACCGTCGGTAGCAGCGCCACCAACACGTTCCCGATGGCGCTCTGGAAACGCGATGCGACGCAGACGGGCACGGTGGCGAACATCACGCTCAGCTTCAACCTGACGACGGCGCAGAAGAACACGGCATCGACGCTTCGCATCGCCATCACGCGCGCCGCTGCGGGTGGACGGCCGATCATCCAGGTGAACGGCGGATCATTTACGACCGCCCCAGCCGCCAGCACGCAGCCGGACACGCGCGGCATCACGCTCGGCAACTGGCGCGGCAACAACTGGCTCTACACGTATGCGATCGCGTCGTCCGCGCTCGTCGTTGGCACGAACACGATCAAGATCAACGTCGCCAGCGGTTCGAGCAGCACATCGCCGTGGCTGCAGCCGTCGTTCATCTTCGACGCGATCGATCTCGTGCCGACGACGAGCGTCGCGGCGCCTGTCGTCAGCAGCGTGACGCTCTCCCCGGCGAACGGAAGCGCGGTCATCAGCTCACAATCGACTTTCACGGCAACGGCCCGCGACTCTTCGGGCAACGTCGTGCCTGCCAACTTCGACTTCAGCGCCACGCGCGGCGTGATCGACGACACCGGCCTCTACATCGCGCCCGCGACAACGGGTGCCGACACCGTGTCGGTCAACGTCATCGGCACGAGCGTGAACGCGTCGACCGGCGTCACCGTCGTCGACCGGCTCGGCCTGACCGCCTCGACGTTCATCTTCGAAACGGCTCAGGCGTTGCAGTTCACCTTCAACCGCGCCGTCGATGCGAACCTGCTGCGCGCCGCTCTTGTGCTGCAGAACCTCACGACGGGAGCGACCATACCCGCCAGTGCGATGACCGTGACGACAGCAGGCACGAGTGCGCGCGTGTCGTTCGCGACGCCGCTCAGCGATGGCAACTACCGTGCGACTCTTCCCGCCGGGTCCGCGCTCACGACGCTCGGGGACGGGTTGCCTGCCGCACGCACGCTGGATTACTTCGTCCTCGCGGGCGATGCCAATCGCGATCGAAGCGTCAACTTCGACGATCTGCTGATCTTGGCGAGCAACTACAACACCGCGGGTAGAACCTTCTCTCAAGGTGACTTCGATTACACCGGGACGGTGAACTTCGACGACCTGCTGATCCTCGCGAGCCGCTACAACGGATCGCTCGCGGGTGCACCGGCCGCGATCGGTGCGCCGCCGCCGCCGGCTGCACTCGGGTCGACGGAGCCACCGGCGCGCGACGACGAATACGTGCTTGCCTAAAGCCGATCAGCCGCGCGCATCAAGGACTGCGCCTAGGTGGCCGACTCACACCTCACAGCAACGGCGGTAACGAATCCCCGTCGTTATCGTCGTCGTCCGAATCCGGCGCGGTGGCCGGGGGTAGCGTGAGCCCCAATAGCGGCGCGGGCGGGTCTGCCGATGCCGTCAGCGTCGTGTTGTAGTTCGCGGCGAGCAGGAGCAGGTCGTCGAAGTTCACTCGGCCCGCGGTGTCGTAATTGACGTTGCCCTGGCTGTACGTTCGGCCGACCGTGTTGTAGTTCGCGGCGAGCACAAGCAGATCATCGAAGCCGACGACGCGGTCGCGCGTCATGTCGCCTGGCAGGCTGTGGAACGTGAGGGGTGTCGCGCCGGTCAGCGTCAGCCCGCCGGAGTCGGTGATCGACGCGGCATTCAACGTGGCCGTGTAGATGCCCTGCGGCAGCGGCGTGGGCACGGTGAAGACGGCCCGATTCAGCACGACGTCGTAGCTGACGAGCGTGGCCGTCGCCGTTCCTCCGCCGGCTCGAATGATTTCAAGATCGCCGCTGGTGAGTGACGCCGACACGTTCTTCGAGAACGAGAACGTGAACGAGATCGGCGCGACTTCATCCTGGAACGCCGCCGCTAGCAGTCTGGGCGGTCCGCTCGGCACCGCCACGCTGACCGCCGCGCTTGCGTTCGAGGCAGCCACACTGTTCCGCGCGACGACTCGATAGAAGTACGTCGCGCCGTTGGCGACGGTCGTGTCGACGTACTGAGTGCCCGTCACGGCCGTTGCAATCTCGTTGTACGTGCCATTCGCAGAGGCGCTGCGCAGCACGTCGTAGTACGCAGCGCCGCTGACGGCCGACCACGTGAGCGTCGCGGAGGGCGAGCCGTTCGCGGTGGCCTGAAGCGACGACACCGGCTGCAGCGTAAGCAGGATGTCCGGCGTCGGAGCGGGCGCCATTCCCGCGCCGAGAAAGAAGCCCGGGTGCGGCGGCTGGTTGTACGCGCCGTTCTGCCACGCCACCGCGACACGGTACTGCGGGTCGTGCATCAGCGTGTAGATGCGATTGTTCGCGGGGATGATCGTGGTGTAGATCATCAGCGCGGTGTTGTCGCTCCTGCGCCAGACGACTTCTTCACGCCAGTCGCCGAACAGGTCGGCCGTGAGAGCGGGCGTGTTCTTCGTGCCGTTGTTGCCCGACGCACCAGGCGCGAAGCCCTGCGTTCCGGCGGTGGCAGGGTCGAGGTCGAAATTGCTCCGGCCGGGATTGTTCCACTCGCTGATCGTGCCGCCGTCTAACAGTTCGCGCGTGAGATCGCCGTCCCACCACACCACGAAGTTGACGAACATGTTGCTCGGCATGTCGTACAGCGGCGTGCCGTTGGCGGCGTAGATCTTCCGCGTGCCGCCGTTCGGGTCATCGGTGAGCGCCCAGCTCTCCGCGCCGGGCGAATTCGGGTCGATGTCGGCCGACACGCCGCGACCGACGTCGTTCGTCGCCGGGATCTGCCAGAGCAACTCGCCCGTGCGGGCATCGCGGAACTCGCCTCCCGCGTTACGGCCGTTGCTCTGATACGCGCTGGGCGTCTCGTGCACCATGAACACTTCAAGTCCCGGCCGAGACGGGTCGAGATCGCTCACATGAAACGCATCGCCGTGACCGAGCCCGGTGCTGTAGAGCCCGGTGCCGTTGTCGTCGATCGCGCAGGCACCGTAGATGATCTCCTGCTTGCCGTCGCCATCGACATCGGCGACCGACATGCCGTGCGGACCCTGCCCGACGTAGGCGAGGTTCACGTTGTTGTTGATGTTGCGGGCGGCCTTGAAGTGCCAACGCTGCGTGAGCGATCCGTTTCGGAAGTCGTACGCGGCAATCTCATTTCGGGCCTGTCCGGACGATGTCTGCGGCCCGTAGTAGCCGCGCCCCATGATGAGGCTCGGCCGCTCGCCATCGAGATATGCGACGGCCGCCGTGAAGCGGTCGACGCGGTTGCCGTAGCTGTCGCCCCACTGCGTGACCGCGCCGCGCGCCGGCTCGAACGCAATGGTGTTCATCGCCGCGCCGGTGATGCCGTTGAAGACGGTGAGGTACTCCGGCCCGCTCAGGATGTACCCGCTGGAGTTGCGGTAATCGGCGCTGGCGCTGTCGGAGCCCATCAGCACGGGATTGCCCGCGCCGTCGATCGTGCCCGGCGCGGTCTTCATCGCCACCTCGGCCTTGCCGTCGCTGTCGAGGTCGTAGGCGATGAACTGCGTGTAGTGCGCGCCAGCGCGGATGTTGATGCCGAGGTCGATGCGCCACAGCATCGTGCCATCGAGCTTGTACGCGTCGACGTAGACGTTGCCCGTGTAGCCCGACTGCGAATTGTCCTTCGAGTTGGTCGGGTCCCACTTCAGGATGATTTCGTATTGCCCATCGCCGTCCAGATCGGCGGCGCTGGCGTCGTTCGCGTTGTAGGTGTACGCGACGCCGTCGGGCGTGGTGCCGCCAGCGGGGATCTGAAGCGGCACGTTAAGGAACTGCCGAACCGGCTCGTTCGCCGGCATGAGGTAACTCGCGCTGTCGGCCTGCTCGATGCCGTTGATGACGGGCCGCACGAAGTATCGATTCGACAGCGTGGTGTTCACGCCGGTGTCGCTGAAGTTTGTGCTGGTGGTGATGGGCGTCGTGTTCCGCTTCACCGCTGCCGCGCCGTTCGTCGAGCGATAGACGTTGAACGCCAGATCGGTCGGCTCTGTGCCGAGCAGCCGCCATCCCACGTACACGTTGCCGCTGCCGCGATTCATGGCGATGACGCCGCGGTCGAGGTTCTCCATGCGCATCTTCCCTGCGGGCACGGCTTCGAGGCCGTCCGAGAGCAGCGTGCGCGGCTCGAGCGACTCAATGCGGAGCAACCGACGACGGAATGTTTCGCGTTTCATCGTGTCACGTCTCCTCAACTCTGCTTCTGCCTGACGCCGCGAACGATCGCACCGCTCTTCGATCGCCCGACGAACGAATCCCGCGCGGGCGACACGAAGGCGTAGAACGAGTCGCCGTCCACCTGCGCACGAAGGCGATCCCCTTCAACGGACCAACCTGAATCACCCGCGCGAAGCTCTAGCATCGTCGGGCTTCCGTAGTCGACCCACACGCGCCACGTGCCGACGACATCGGCATATCGCTGCGTCGGCTCGGCGAGTGGCTCGACCAGGAGCGGCCAGGCCTGGTCGTCCCACGCGACGCCTCGCACCGCGAGCGCAGCGCGGCCATTCGCGCGGGTGTCGTAGTAGTGGTGGGCGAGGTACGTCGCGCCGTCCTTGCCGACGATCATCGAGCTCTGCCCCGGGCCGACGCACCAGTCATGCGTGCTCAGGAGGAGAGACGCGCCGCCTTCTGTCATCGGCTTTCCGCTCCGATCGACGTACGGCCCGGTGACCGATTTCGATCGGCCGACGACGAGCTTGTACGTGCTCTGCGTGCCCGCACAGCACCCGTCGAAGCTGACGAGGAGGTAGTACCAGCCGTCGTGATGGAAGAGCTGTGCGGCCTCGATCTGCGTGTTGAACGGGCGCGCGGCAAGGTGCACGCGCTCGCCGACAGATTTGCCGGTAGCTGCGTCGATCTTCAGCAGGTAGATGCCGCTGTTGTACGAGCCATACGCCATCCACGGCTGACCGTTCGGGTCAACGAGTACCGCCGGATCGATCGCGTTGAAGTCGGAGTTGTGCTCCGACTCGACGACGGGGCCGCGATCGTCCCAGCCGTAGTCGGGCGATGACGGGTCGAGCGACTTGCTCACCATCACCCCGATCGACGATTGCCGGCTGCCCCACGTGCTGAACGAGTAGTAGAAGTGGTAGAGCCCGTTGAACTTCGCTACGTCCGGTGCCCACTGCCCGAGCCGGGCGCCGTACTTGCGGATGCCCCACTCGAAGGGCTTCGGCATCGCCGACGCGACGCGCGTCCAGTTTACGAGATCGGTCGACGTCCAGTGCGCGAATCCCTCATGGCTGGCGAAGACGTGATAGACGTCGCCATCACGATACAGGACGGGGTCGTGTGCGAAGATGAGCGATGAAGGCAACTCGGCACGCGCGGGCTGCGTCGACGGCGCCGGCACGCGCTGCGGCAACACCTCGCGCTCGACGAGCAGTTCGGCATTTCGCGGGCCGGTCAGCAGGCGATCGAGCGGCAGCGCATCTCGCGTGATGCGGACCTCGTCGATCCAGCCGAACATCTGCTCGCGGACCTGATTCGCGTACATCCCGCGCCCGAGCGACCACATGCCACCCGCGTTCTTCATCGCGCCCTTGAACGGCGCTTCGCCGAGCAGATGCATCGTCGATTCGGTCGATCGTTTCGCGTAGAGCCGCAGCGTGGTGCCATCGCTGATCGCGGCAGCGTCGTACCAGACGTCCGGCAGCACTTCGTCGCCGCCTTGAACGACGACGTAGTCGCCCGTGCTGTCGAACGCTTCGATGGAAAGTCGATTGTTGTCGCCGCGCTTCTTGAAGCCGAGGTTCGCGAGCGGATTCTCGCTCAGCACGGAACCGCCGGGCACGTTGTATCCGTCCCGGCCGACGAAAGTCTGGAACGATCGCTCCCAGCCTTCGCGCTTGGCGAACTTTACGCTCGCCTCGATCGTCCAGCGGTCAAGCGTGACGCGGTTCAGGTTCGCGGTGATGGACGCGTCTGCGAAAAAGTCGCGCGTCGGAAAGTTTCCCTCCGGCGCGGACGTGTTGTCCATCGACATGCGATTCGGCTCGCCGCTTAGCGATACAACCTTGCTTGGCACGTCGTCGGAGAAGCCCGGCGACGTGGCCGGCAACAGGCTCCGCAGCAGGTTGCCATTGCCGGTGTAGTCCAGCACGCACCACTCGGGTGGCGACTGCCCGCGGTGTACGCCGTCTTCGAATCGCCAGTAGGCGAGAGTCGGATCGGTGCCGATCTGGCTCGTCTGCTTCTCGGTCACGCTGATGAACTTCGACAGCGTGCCGTCCTTCAAAGCACGGATGCCTTCAAGGACGCACGTGGCGTTGAGCCGCGCGCCGGCGGGGCTGGTGTGGGTGAAGTCCTGCGGGCCGAAATAACGTTCCTTGATCTGGTCAGGCGTGAGGCCCTGATACTTCTGCAGCACGCGCGTGAAGAGGTCGATGCACTCGACGCCCTCCTGCTTCGCGACATCAGCGGCGTCTTGTGCGTAGCCGACGGGGCCCGTGGCGGGCGGGACGTTCGTCCCGGGTCGCGGGCAGCGCGGGATGTACGTGACGACGACCGGCGTGAGCCCGGCCGCCTTCGCGTCGCGGACGTACTTCCGCATGTAGTGGCCGTACGTGTAGACGGTCTCGACCTTGCCTGTCTTCTTGTCGGTCACCTCGCGCGACTCGTCGCCGATGCCGCGCAGGCTGCCACGGCCGTCCTCCGGCGCAGCGCCGTCGTTGTGGCCGAACTGGATGAGGACGTAGTCGCCCTTCTTCGCTTCGCGCAGCACTGCGTCCCACAGGCCTTCGGTGATAAACGTCCGGCTGCTACGGCCGCCACGGGCGCGGTTCTCGACATTGATGCGGCTGAGGTCGAAGAACTCGCGAAGCGGATCGCCCCACCCCTGCTGCTGGGGCGTACCGACCTTCACAGTCGAATCGCCGACAAGCCAGAGCGTGGGGAGATCCGGATTGCGCGTCGGGCGCGACGTCGGCGCAGTCGTCTGCGCCGAAGCGATCGACGCACACGAGAGGAACAACACGAAGATGAATCGGCAGAGCATCACGGCTTACGCAACTCCACGCGGAAGGACGACGCTGGGAACCCCGTAGCATTGGTGAGATTGTTCGGCGGGTTGTCCGCCCAGGCGTAGCGAAGCTCTTCCGCGGTTGCGCCAGCGGGGACGGTGACGAGCACGTCGTCGCCATCGATGCGCGCGTCGGCCCAGGCCCACTTGCCACTGGCGAGCATTGCGAAGCCCTCGAGCTTATCGCCCTTGCCGACTCGAAGTCCGTTCGCGTGCTTGAACTTCACGCGGATGGCGTTGCCCTCGACCGCGGCCGACTGGAAGAGCGGGCCGGAGTAGTCGATCGCTTCGCCGTACACGACCGCGCGGGCGGCCGTCGCGAGACGGAGGCCTACGTCCTGCTTGTTTCGCGGGTGGACGTCCTTGGCGTCGCCGATGTCCAGCGTGACGGCCATCGCGGTCTTCGGCACGTCGAGCGTGAGGCGCTGCGCCTCGCGGACCGATGCGATCTGGCTGCGACCGGCGGGCTGCGTTGCCGGCGCTTTGTAGTTCGCGAGTTGGACGAACAGGAACGGAAACTCTCGCCCGAACTTCGCGCGCCAGTCGGCGATCAGCGTCTGCATGAGCGTGAGGTACAGCTCGTTGTTGTAGCCGTTCGATTCGCCCTGATACCAGATCGCCCCACGGAACGCGGCCGGGCGGAGCGGCTCGATCATGCCGTTGTAGAGCAGACGCGGGTTGTGCTGATCCTTCGACGGATCCTTCGGCGCGCCGGGCTTGCGCGGCGCGGGCTTGCCGTCAGCCTTCGCTTTCTCGGAGGCCGCTTCCCATTCCTTCAGCGCTTGCTCGTACTTCGCCTGAGCTGCGCCGCTCTTGAAGTCGGCCACGGCGCGCTCATAGTCGGGAATCATCGAAGCGAGCTGCGGGTTCGCGCGCAGCGACTCGTCGCTGATCCACGCCTGAGCGGTGCTCGCACCGTAAGCGCTGATGACGAGCCCCACCGGCACGTCGTTGTGCCTCCGCAACTCCCGCGCGAAGAAGTATGCGACCGCGCTGATGTCCTTCACCGTGTCGGGCGAGCAGACCTGCCACGTGCCAACGAATTCCTTCTGTGGCGTCTCGGCGAGCGACAACTCCAGCGAGAGCGCGCGGATCATCGGCTCGTTCGCCGCGGCGACTTCCTCCGCTTCGTTCTTCACGCCGGCGAAGGATCGCTTCTGGGTCTTGCCGACGGTGAAGTCCATGTTGCTCTGACCTGAGCAGAGCCAGACCTCGCCGATGTAGACGTCCTTCAGCGTGACGACGTTCTTCCCGCGCACGACGAGTTCGTAAGGGCCGCCCGCCTTGAGCGAGGCAAGGTCGATGCGCCACGTGCCGTCAGCGGCGGCTGTCGTCTCGCGCTTCTGGCCGGCGATGGAGACTACCACTTTCTCGCCTGCGTCGGCTTTGCCCCAGATGGGCGTGGCGTCGCCCTGCTGGAGCACCATGTGGTCGGCGAAGAACGGATGCAGTCGCACGTCGGCCAGCGCGGGCGTGCAGCACAGGAGCGTGAGGAGTGCGTAGCGAAGCGACATCAGTCTGAATCCTTCAGGTTACCGCGCAACCGGCGGCTCAATCCGAGCGCCGACCAGCGCGAGACACTGCATCGCGGCGAGGCCCCACTGGGCGGAACCGTTCGTGCCGACGTATGGGAGTTCATCGATCGGGTTCAACACGGCCGGGCCTTGCAGGCGAGTGGTGGCGAGTCGCTTTGCGCGCCGATCGAGCGATTCGCCGCCCCAGAACTCGCGCCAGGCTCGGCTCGCGAGTTTCGGATCGTTCAGCCGCTTCGCGGCGTACGCCGTCAACCGCGAGTGCGCCTGCGTGAGTGGGCCGGCCTTGATGCGCGTGTTCAGCTCGGCATCTTGCTCCTGATTCGTGCCGTTGTAGAGACGGCAGTACTGGAGCCACGCCTTCTCGAAGTCTGCGTCGCCGAACAGGTCGATCAGTTCGGCGCAGATCTCCACCTTGCCGAAGACGGCGCTGAGGTGCGATGCGCCGGCACCCGGATTCTCGTTCGGCTGCTCGTATCGCCACGTCAGCGAGTTGAAGCGGATGTCGCCCGTGAAGAAGCCGTACTTCAGCTTCGCGATCGAATCCATGCCATTGCGGATGCGGGCGAGCATGTCGGGGTTGCCGGTGCGTTCCCACTCGGTGAGCCAGGCGCTCGCGAGCCCGATCCAGTCGGTGCCGATGCCGACGGCGAGCGCTTCCGCTTTCGGTGCGTAGACGTCGCTTCGCACTTTGCGGTACGGATCGAGGTTGAAGAACGTGTTGATGGAGTCGAGCTGCTCGCGCATCAGGTCGCCGATGCGCTCGTCTCCGCCTGACAGGTAGTAGAACATCCGGCGATACACCACCGTGCTGATGCGCAGCTGCTTGCAGCTGCAGCCCCAGTGCTGCACGTTGTGCCGCGAGCCGTTGCCCTTGAATCGGCCGAGGTGGATGACGTCGACCTCGCTCGTGTGTCGCGTCATCGCTTCGGCGAAGCGGTAGATCTTCGCGTCGCCCGAGCGGAGGTAGCTGTACCAGAGCCAGAGGTCGGGCGAGAGCTCGGAGTTGTCCCACGCGAATCCGCCGACGTCGTAACGCCAGACGTGGCGATCGCCGTCATAGCTGTGCATGACGTCGCCGTAGTCCCAGAAGCCGTACCAGCGGCGCTGCTGGATCTCGTGCAGGTAGTGATCGATGAAGAACTCATGCTCGCGCTCGATGGCGGCCTTCAGCGGATCGGACTTGTCCGGAAGCGACCACATCGATGCGCCGAACACGCCCGCGGCGAGCGTGTGCTCGGGCGTGCTGGCCAGCACGGGTGGCGTCGCGTTCATGCGCGCGAACGAGGCGAGCTCGGCATTGCTCGGCGTCGCCGCGAGCGCGCGGATGGTTAGCTCGCTCGTGCGCGCAGCTCCGTACGGCGTGCCGAAGCCCTTCTCGTAGTCCTCGTAGGTGATCTCGAGCCCTTCGAGTTCCGCCTTGTGGTCCTCCATCCCCATGCCGTCGTGATAGAACCGGATGTCCATCGGCGGGGCTTCGGGCGACCACATCCAGAGCGTGACTTCGCCGACCTCGCTGGTGGCGTTGCGGATGTCGAGCTGCGTCGGGTGGCGCTGCCAGAAGTCGCGCAGGCCGAACGCGATGCCGCCGCTTGCGCCGCCGAGGTAGCCGGCGCCGATCGCGCGCGTGCCGGCGTTGCAGTGGATCCAGCCGTGACCGGGCTTCGTGCGTTTACGGATGTTGAATCCGTCAGCGCTCTGCTGGCTCAGCGTGTAGTCGGACCAGCTGGGGATGAGGTTGAGCCGCCCGCTGACGGACGAGGCCCAGGTGTCGACGGCCGGCGTGGGCTTCCCGTCGATCTGCGCTTTTCGGACCGCAGCGCCGGGGTCACGGCGAAGTCCCGTGAGCCCGCGCACGGCTTCGGCGAACACGCCGTCTTCTGCACCGACGAAGCGGACGTGCCGGTCGTGTGGCTGATCGCGCAGCGGAACATCGACGCGGACGCCGAGCCCGGAGATGAAGTCCTTGTTCTCGTCGCCGTCGAAGACGAACGAATGCACGAGCCGCACGGCGTCCGATCCAGCGTACGCATACGCGCGCACCACGAATGGCAACCAGGCCCGGCCGTCGGCGCTCACATGCATGCCGGTGAGTTTCACGACGGCGCGCACGGGGCCCTGCTGTTCCAGCGTGACCGAGTCGACACGGCTCGTGAACGATCGTTCGTTGACCGCCGCGCCGTCGGGCGCATCCTTCGCGCGAGCGACGAGCGTCGTCGCGCCGGCAACCGACTTGCCGTCGCGCTCGATACGGTCGATCAACTGTGACTGGCCCTTCGCGCCGAAGTGGATCGTGACGACACCGGTGTCGATCGAGATCTTGTCTGCGTCGGTCGTCGTGCGGAGTGACTTTTCGGGCGCGAGCGGCTGGCCGCGCGAGAGGACGAGCGCTGTCTTCCCGCTGACGGCTGGACCGACGGCGTGGGCGGTCCACTTGATCGAGCCGTCGGGCCACTTCGCGAGAGGCCAGGTTTGGACGGGCGTCTCTACGCCATCGGCATGAAGCGTGAAGGCATCGGCCGGCTGCGTTGCGCCGCGCGGCCAGGCGACGCCCCACGTTGCGCCGACGAGATCGGCCGGCGCGCCCTCAAGCCATCGCAGCACTGCTCCGCCAGGCGGCGGCGCAGGAAGCGCCGGACCCGCGGGTGCGCTCGTCGGGTTGTTCACAGGCGTAGTTTGCCCGCTCGCAATCTGACCAACCGCCATCACGGCCGCGGTGGAGGCCACCGCAGAGGAAAGGAACTCACGTCTCGTCCACGACCCGCTGGATTCACTCACGGCGCGCGACTCCCTTCGTCGTCTGGAAGCGGTAGCTAAGAAAAGACCACCGCGCCCCGTCAGGGTGCGCGGCGGCCAGCGGAGAATCGAGTTACCGGTGCCCCTCGTGGGGCGACGCGGCTCAGCGACGGCGACGACGCAGGCCCATCGCGGCGGCAGCGCCCGCGACCGTCAGCACGGTCGGCTCGGGGACGGCCGCCTGAGCGAGTGCCCAGTCGCCGCCGAAGCTGCCCGTCAGGACCTGGTTGTAGTTCGCAGCCAGGATCAGCAAGTCGTCGAAGTTGACGGCGTTGTCGTAGTTGAAGTCGCCGCCCGCCCAGACGCCTGCCTGGTTGTAGCTCGCGGCGAGCTTCAGCAGGTCGTCGAAGTTCACGGCGCCGTCGAGCGTGGCATCGCCGGGCAGCGTGTACATCACAGTCACCTGCGACGAGGCGGCGTTGTCGCTCCAGCCCAAGATGCGGTTTGCGGCAAGGGTCGTGCTACGGATCTGACCGGTCGAGAACTTGGTCGCCTGGTCGTACCCGGCGTCGAGGATCGACGCGACCGTCGTGGCGGGGTTGGTGCCGCCACCGGAGTAGTCGAAGACAAGCTTGCCGCCCTGGATGTCGGCACCGCTTGCGCTCGGGATGGGGAACCCAGCGATCGGCGTCGAGCCGCCCAGCACCGGAGTGAAGGCGTTCTTGCCGAGCTGCAGCGTGCCGGCCTGAACGGTCGTCGTACCGCTGTAGTAGTTCTCACCGTTCAGGACCTGCTTACCGGATCCGGTTTTGGTGATCGCGGTGCGCCATTCGACGGCGGCCGTCGTGCCGTTGACGTTGTCGGCGATGATGCCGTCAAACGTCGCGTCGATGTTCTTACCGCCGATGACGTAGGTCGTCACGGTCGGCGTCGCAGCCGGCGTGCCGATGTTGGCACCGGCGGCCGTGAGGGTGCCAGTGCCGGTCAGGGCACCGATCGGGAACGACAGCGTCGTGTTGCGACGGCCGACGCTCATGCCAGCACCGATGTCGAGCGTGAGGCCCGCACCGAGACCCGTGCCGTTCAGGCGGACGCCGCCCGCACCGGCGTTCACGAGGCGAACCGTGCCCGTGAAGTTGGTCATCGCGCCGCCGAGGTCGATCACCCCGGCCGCCTGATTGATGGTGAGGTCGCCCGACCCGATGACTGGACCGATGATCGCGGTGCCGCTGCTTCCACCGGCGTTGATGATGCCGGTCCCGGTCACGTTCATCGTGTTGCCACTGATGGACGTCGCGCCCATGTTGAGCGTGCCGTTGACGAACTCGACCTGGCTGGAACCGAGGGACGCGTTGACCGACTGCGTGAGCGACGAGGCGTTGACCAGCTTATAGCCGCCAGAGGTCGTGCCAGCGACGGACAGGACGGCGGTGCCGCCGCCGTCGACGGTGATCAGGCCCGAGCCGGCGGCGCCGGCGGCGAGCGTCAGCGTGCTTCCGGTCGTCACGCTGACGCCAGCGCCAGCAGCGCCAGCGGTGAAGAGACGAGCCACGCCGCCGTCGGCGGTGCTCATGTTCGCGGTGGCCTCGAGGACGGCGCCGTTCACCGTGATGCCCGCACCGATCGTGGGATCGCCGAGCTGAGCGTTCGCCGACACGCTGAGCGTGCCGCCGTTGACGACGGTCGCGCCGGTGTGCGTGTTGCTCGCGGTCAGCGTGAGCTTGCCCGCGCCAGTCTTGATCAGGCCGCCAGTGCCGCTGATCGGCGTGGCGAAGGTGACGTCGTTGCCGTTGGTATCGATGCCGCCGCCGCCCGAGCCGAGGACGATCGTCTTGGCGGCCGACAGGTCGTTGGTCATCCCGGTCGCGTACCGCACGAGGCCGCCGCCGCTCAGGTTGAGCGCGGCGTTCGTGCCGAGCGAGCCGATGCCGGCGACCTGCAGCACGCCGCCGTTGACGCTGGTCGTGCCGGAGTAGGTGTTGGCGGCGTTCGAGAGGACGAGCGTGCCCGCGCCGATCTTGACGAGGTTGGCTCCGCCCGAGACGACGCCCGACAGCGTGATCGACGCGCCCGAGGCGACGTCGGACTGCGAGGTCGTCGACGTCATCGCGACCGGAACGGCCACCGTGTGCGAGCCGGCCGTCGCGTTGAGCTGCGTCGTGCTGCCCGTGCCCGCGTTCAGCGTGAGCGTCACGCCCGTACCGGCGATCGTGTAGCCGACGGGGCTGGAGAACGACATGCCGCCGACGCTTCGATTGACGTCGAGCGTGACGGTCGCGGGAGAGGTGAGCGAGGTGCTGAACTGAGCGGCATCGCCGGGGTTGGTGGGGATGCCTGAAGACCAATTCGCGCCCGCGCCCCACGAGCCGCTGCCGTTGGTGACCCAGCCGGAGATCACGCCAGCGGCAGTGATGTTGAGCTTGATGACGCTGCCCGCCTGGGTGAAGGCGTAGTTGAAGCCCGATTGCGGGTTCGCGACCGACAGAGCTGACAGGCCGGTACCGGCGAGCGAGCCGATGCCGGTGATGATGTCGTAGGAACCGACGGCCGAGAACGGCGACGACGAACCGACCTGCAGCAGCGTGACCGCGCCGCCGTTGAGCGTCAGCGCTCCGCCGTTCGCGTTGAGTTGGTCGTTGCCGGTGCCGAACTCGAGGTTGAGGAGCGAGCCCGTGCCGAGCGACAGGCCGGTGGACGTCAGCGTGCCGATGCCGGCGTTGCCCGGCGAGAGCGTGCCGCCGTTGCTGGTGAGCGCACCTGCGACCGGGCCGACGCCGGCAAAGCCAGCACCGCTGTTCACGATCGCGTTGCCGCCGAGCGCTGCGTTGACGGCGAGCGTGCCGCCGTTCACGGTGGTCGGGCCGGCATAGGTGTTCGCACCGTTGAACGTGAGCGTGCCCGCGCCGTTCTTCGTCAGGCCGCCTGCACCGCCGGGACCGATCGGGCCGGCATACGCGACGTTGACACCGTTGGTGTCGATCGTTGCGCCGGATGCGCCGATGGTGGTGGTGAACGTCGAAAGGTCAGGCGTGTACGCGGCGTTGTAGCGATAGGTGCCGCCGTTGAAATTGACGGTGTTGCTCGTGCCAAGCGCACCGGCGACGGTCGCCTCGACAGTGCCGCCGTTGAGTTGATTCGCGGCGGTGTACGTGTTCGCGCCGGAGAGAACGTAAGCACCCGCGCCGGTGAACGTCATCGAGCCCGAGCCGGAGATGACCTGGGCCAGCGTGAGCGTGCCGCCGGTGCGGTTCAGGACGAGCGCGCCATTGTTGACGATCTGTCCGCCCGAAAGCGTGCCGTTCGCGCCGCCGACCTCGATGGTGCCTTCATGAATGAAGGTGCCCGAGGGATAGCTGTTGGCGGCCAGCAGGACCACCTTGCCCGCACCGTACTTCACGACCTGCGTGCCCGCGGTCGCGGTGCCGCTGGAGACGTTGCCGATCTGGGCGCTGATCGTCAGATCGCCGAGCAGGCTGTTCTGAATGATCGGGAACGCGGTGTTGGCGACGGTCGTACGCGAGGGGCGGATGAAGCCGTTGTTGGCGGTCAGGCCAGCACCCGTGTTGGCGATCGTTCCGCCGAGCGAGGTGGAGGTGACGAGGATGCCGCGAAGGGTCGACGTGCGCGACGTGCCCGAGTTCGAGATAACGAGGGTGCGAGCGGCAGTCGTGTCGGAGAAGCGAAGCGAGGCGACGTCGACGGCGTTCGGACCAGCCATGTCGGTGACGACGTCGTTGTTCGCACCGGCAACGAGGCCGGCGGCGGTGGGCGTATAGGTTGCCGCGACGACCTTACCGGTCGCGTCGCGCGCGGCCCAGTCGTCGTTGCCGTAGAGGGCGTACGGGTTGTTCGAGCTGTTGATCAACAGCGGGGTCGCCGTCAGGGTGCCGGATGCGAGGACGATGTTGCCCGTCGTGCTGAAGCGAACGATTCCGAGATGGTTGTTTGCACTCGTCGTGCTGAAACCAGCCTTCACCGGAAGGGCCGTGCCGGTCAGCGTGAGCGAACGACCGGCGGCGACGTTCCAGTTGTAGATGCCGAGGGCACCCGAAATGGTGACGGGCGAAGCGATCGTCAGGTTCTGCGTGGCGGCGCTCATGTCGACGCCGAACGCGCCGACGGTCAGGGCGGCGGTGCCGTTGATCGCGAGCGCGTTGCTCGGTGCGCCGACGCGAATGCCGCCCCACGTCTGGGCGGCACCGAGGGTGAACGCGTTGTTCGTAACGAGGCCCGAGCCGAAGACGGCGACGTCGGCCGCTGTCGGAAGGACAGCGCCGTTCCAGCCGGCAGCGACTTCAAGGTTGTCCGCAGTGTCGAGCTTGGTGATGTCCGCGGCCATGGCGGCCGAGGCGCTCATCGCGGTGAGGACTGCCGAGCCGAGCACGAGCGACGTGCGGCGAGAACTGCGGACCGGCGTGTTGACGACGAGACGACGAGAAACGGGGCGCACCTTCATCTGACTCCTCCGCGAGTGGATGGGGGACTTCGTTGTGTGTTCGACGAGATGTGACTTGGCGATCCGCGCCGTAGCGTCGATCTGCCCGCGCCGCGAGCTGACAGGGTTCGTCGATGCTGCTCGGCCATGCCGTGAACCGGCTGGCCAGCGACAGCGGACCCAAACTCAAGCTAAGGCGTGCGATGCAGCCGCGCTCCGAACCCGGCTCGCTTCAGTTTTCTCCGCGCTACCACGATCACCAGACCGCTCCGCGCGGTCCCGGGCTGACCGAGTTGTTCACCTGTCATCTTGCCACGCTTCCGTGGCAATTACCACTTTATTTCCGCAATTATCACTTCATCGATATGCACGCATCTGCCGGGCGATTTTCCGCTTGTCGTGAACGCGCGTTTTCTTGCTGGCAGACGCTCTAGATGTGCAGTCCTCCAGAGAATTACCCCGCTCCGTTGGGGCGGGCAATGGAAAATCCCGAAGAACAGTTGCACGAATGGTCTGCCCGCGGCGAACCCGCATCTGCGGTCATGAGATTGCCGCCCGGCCGACCGCAATCAGCCGGAGGCCGTTCAGCGCAGCAGTGCCCACTGGTGGCGATGCTGCAGCCGGATAGAAGATCGGTGCCTCAGGCGATCGCGGCAACACCCGCAAGCGGATCGACGAGCCCCCGGCTTTGGCAAGCAACGCGAGCGACACGTCGAACGGGCGGCCGTTGTTGAAGTTGTCCGACACGAGCTTCCCGTTGCACTCCGCGCGGGCGACATCGCCGGCATAGTCGATACGGACGAGCACGTCGTGCGGGTTTGGCACCTCGTGCACTTCTTTGGGCAAATCGATTTCCCAGACGGCGGCGCGGTCCCAGTCGGCCTCGCTCGGCGATTCGGCGACGCCCTGCTGGCCGAGTTTGATCGTTCGCGGCTCCGCTGCCGGCGCGACAACCCTCGCACGCGGTTGGCCAAGCGTGGGTCGATGCAACGGTACGCTCCTCGGCAATCCTGCGTCGGACGGCCACCATGTCAGCGATGCGCGGTCGAGCGCGTCGTGATAGACGTGCAGCGCGTCGCCGCCGACGTAGAGGTTGGCATCGCACCGCACGACGCGGTCGCGGCCACGCCAGCTGATCTTCCAAAGAAGAACGGAGTCGTCGTCGCTTACGAGCACGACACGCGTGCGCCGGCCGTTCGGTGCGACGACATCGAACTCGCCCGGCGAGCTCATCACCTTTCGCTCGCCATGCGCGAACGCGAACTCGGCCCGCACGCCGGGCGTCTGCGCGAAGAAGAACGCCGGCGTGCCGTCGTCTAGTTCGACGCGACAGATGAGTTCAGCCGTCGCGTAGCGGAGGTGTACCTCGCCGAGTTTCAACTCGAACGGCCAGACGCACAGCGCGCCGCTCGGGATGTCGATCGGCTCGTCGGGGAAGACGGCGCTCGTGCCGTCGGGTCGATCGACCTGCAACCGCACGCCGTGCTTCGCGGGCATGTTCAGGCCGCGCTGGTGGTTGACGATGAACGCGAAGCCCGACGTGCCGTCGCTGCGGACGGACCAGCGCAGCGTCATCGAGTCGTCGCGTCCGTTCACGACCGTGTGCGGGAACGCGGCCGGCATGCGGGCGAGCTGCTCGCCCCAGTCGCGCAGGAACAGGTGAAGCCTGCGGAGCCGGTGGTACGACGGATTCACTTGCCCGAACTGGCCGAGCGGTGCCTGGAAGTCGTAGCTCTTCACCGGGACGTCGTTCCAGTAGTTCGTCGCCTGTGATTCTTGCAGCGTGGTGAGCTTGCCCTCGGGGTTCGTTCCGCCGGCATACATGTAGTAGCCGGGCAGGTTGCCGCCGGAGCCGATCTTCGCGAGCGCGACGGCGAGCACGTCGTCCGGCGCGATGCGAAGTCGGCGGTGGTAGCTCTGCTCCATCCCGCCGCCCAGTTCGCAGGTGAGGTACGGGTACTGCGCGGCGTCGGTGTCGTCCTTCGCTTCGCGCACGCCGAGCTGATCCATGCCGACCTCGACGTCGGTGCGGAGCTTCTCGAACGTAAATGCGCGCCAGTAGTGCCCCGGCATCGACGTCAGCTCGCGACTCCAGAATCCCTCGGCGTACGCGCCGTAGAGCGGCAGCAGCTCGCCGAACGGGATCGGCGTGCTCGTGCTGGGCCAGCCCGTGCGCGTGATGTACGGCACGTCGAGGCCGACTTCGCGGGCGATCGACTTCAGCGCCAGCAGGTACTCGCCCGGCCCGCCGAACTCGTTGTCGACCTGAATGCCGACGACCGGACCGCCCTGCTTCCACAAGAGGCCGTCTAGTTGCCTCGCGATCTGCGCGTAGAGTTTCCGCGTGCAATCTAGGAAGCCGGCGTCGGTGGAGCGTTGCTTGAACGGCTTCGTCAGAACCCAGTCCGGCAGACCGCCGTTGCGGACTTCGCCGTGACACCACGGGCCGCAGCGGACGACGAACGGCATGCCGATGTCGGCACACGTCTGAGCGAACGTGCGGAGGTCGCGATCGCCCGTGAAGTCGAACTGTCCCTCGATCTCCTCGTGGTGAATCCAAAAGACGTAGCTCGCTACGACGTCGATCCCGCCGGCCCGCATCTTCAGCAGCAGCTCGCGCCATCGCTCGCGCGGCGTGCGGGAGTAGTGAATCTCGCCCATCACCGGAAGCCACGGCTTGCCGTCCTTCAGCAGGCTGGTGTGGTCGACGCCGAGCGTTGTGCCGTCGGGATGGACGTTTGCGCGGAGGTCGAACGTGCCGCGGACGGTCGCGTCGTGTCGCACAGCACTCACGCGGCAAGGCGACAACTCGCGCGACACCGCCGAGAAGTCCGGCATGCCATCCGCGCACCACGTGAACGACTGCACGCGGGTGTGGCGGTTGGGGTCGTTGAGCGGGTTCGGGAACACGCCCTTGTAATCACGCGCGTGGTAGACCAGCAGATCGGACTTGCCGTCGACATCGACGGTGAAGCTGTTGTGCCCTGGGCCGAACAGGCGCAGGTCGTCCTGCGTCTGCAGCACCGGCACGGGCGACTTCGTCCACGACTCGGCCCGCGTCAGGTCGGCATCGTCCGGCGCGCTGAGCAGGCCCATGCAGTAATGATGATCCGTCGCGCTCGCACTGTAGCTGATGAAGATGCGCCCGTTGCGCATCAGCACGGCCGGCCCCTCGTTGACGTTGAAGCCGATCCGCTCCCACGCCAGATCGGGCCGACTGATGCGCGTCGCGGGCAGGTGCAGTTCCGTGGGCGACTTCATCCGCGCGAGGTAGATGTCGGAGTCACCGTCGGGCGACTTCTGCGCCCATGACAGGTAACGCTGGCCGCGATTGACGAACGTCGTCGCGTCGAGGCTGAAGCTGTCGAAGTCTGTCTTGATCTGGCCGCGCTCGATCCACGGCGACGTGATCGGATCGCCGGTGCACTCAAGCGCGTAGATGCGGATCTTCCAGATCTCCTTCGCCTCGCCCGCCGCGAAGTAGACGAACCATTTGCCGTCGATGAAGTGGATTTCCGGTGCCCAGATGTGCCAGCTCATCGGGCCATCCGCGTGCTTTCGCCAGATGACTCTCGTCTCGGCCAGGTGCAGGTCGCGCAGGTCGCGCGTGAGCCGCAGCTCGATGCGGTCGTACTCCGGCACCGAAGCCGTGAAGTAGTAATAGCCATCCGTGTGGCGATAGGCCCACGGGTCGGCGCGCTGACGCAGGACGGGGTTGACGAACGGTTGAGACATGGGATTCAGTCGCTGAGAGATTCGACGCGTGCCGCGATCACTCTTTCAGGCCCGTCGTCGACATGCTTTCGATGATCTGCCGTTGGAAGGCGAGGAAGAAGACGACCAGCGGCATCGTCGCGAGGACGCTGGTCGCCAGCGTCAGCCCGTACTCGCTGTAGTAGCTCGACTGGTAGAGCGCGATGCCGACCGGCAGCGTGTAGTTCCGCACCGATTCGAGATAGATGAGCGGGCTCACGAAGTCGTTCCACGAGCCGATGAACGTGAAGATGCCCAGCGTGGCGAGCGACGGCGCGCACAGCGGCACGTTCACGTGCCAGAAGACGCCAAGCGGCGTGCAGCCGTCGATCAGTGCGGCCTCCTCGATCGACTTCGGGATCGCGCGCATGAAGCTGCTCAACATGAAGACGCCAAACCCACTCGCGATCGGCGGCACGATCAGCGCGGCCGGCGTGTCGAGCCAGCCGAGCCAGGTCAGGATCAGGAACACGGGGACGAAGAAGAGCTGCGCGGGCAGCATCATCGTGATGACGATGGTCGAGAGCAGCCGCTCCGCGCCGGGCGGACGAAGGCGCGTCAGCCCGTACGCGGCAAGCGAACTCGTGATGAGCACGCACACCGTCACGCTTGTGCTGATGAACACGCTGTTCACAAGCCAGAGCAGGATCGGCGCCTCTTCCGTGTAGTTGAGGACGTACTGATAGTTCGCGAGCGTCGGATTGCGCGGCAGGATGCTCGTCGGGTCGAGCACTTCGCGCTCGGGCTTGAACGACGCCGCGATCATCAGCAGCAGCGGCGCGATGAAGAGCCCGGCGATGCCAAACATCGCAATCGCTACGGCGATCTTGTTCACGCGGGAGGTCTTCACTCGCTGAGCCTCCGGATCAGGCGGAACTGAATGAAGGAGAACGACGCGATGAAGAGAAACAGCAGCCAGCTGATCGCAGCCGCGTAGCCCAGGCGGTAGTTGGCGAATGCGGTGTCGTAGATGAGCGAGACGACGCCGCGCGTGGACATCTCAGGCCCGCCGCCGGTGAGGAGCATCGACTGCGCGAACATCTGGAACGCGCCGATCGTGTTCATGACGATCGTGAACAGCAGCACCGGCTTCAGCATCGGCAGCGTGATCTTCCAGAAGCTCTGCCACGCCGATGCGCCGTCGATGGCGGCGGCTTCGTGGATCTGACGAGGGATTTGCTGCAGTCCGGTCAGCACGATCGCGGCGCTTCCGCCGAGCGTCCACCACAGGGTCATCAGCACGATGCTGGGCATCGCTAGGTTGACGCTCGAAAGCCACGGCACGCCGGGCAGGCCGACCCACTTCAGCAGCGTGTTGAAGAGGCCGAACTCCTGGTTGTAGAACCACTGCCACAGGATCCCGGTGACGGCGATGCTGAACATGCCGGGCAGGAAGAGCATCGCGCGGACGGTCTGCTGCCCGCCGCGCGTGAGGGCGTGCATGCCGACGCCGAGCAGGACGGAGAGGACGAGTTGCGTCGGGATGATCCAGGCGACGTATCGCAGCGTGACGACGAGCGCGCGCCAGAAGAACGGATCGTTGATCGCCTCGGCGAAGTTCTGGAACCCGACGAACCGCGGCGGCCGATCGGCGGCGAGGTCGTACTGGCAGAAGCTGAGCGCCAGCGACACGCCGAACGGCAACACCACGAAGCACGCGAACACCAACGCGTACGGCGCGACGTAGAGATAGCCAGACCAGCCCGGCTCGGATCGCTTCGCGCTCACGGCGCACCTCCGGCTACGCCTGCAGCGCCGGCTCGCTCGGCGGCGTCGCGTTCGAGGTAACGCTTGTAGCTCTCGTTCGCCTCGTGTAGAGCTTCTTCCGCCGTCATCCGGCCGCGGATCGCCTTCTCGACCGCCAGGTTCACGTACAGCGTCAGCTCCGTGATCGAGGGCGTCTTCGGCGAGTAGACCGCATCGTCGAGCTGCGTCGCGAAGGCTGCCTGCACGGGCAGCGCCCGGAACGCATCGCTCTCGCGCACGCTGCGCCGCGCGGGCACCTGGCCGGCATCGGCCCAGGCGAGCGAGTGTTCGGAGAGGAACAGCATGAACCGCTCGGCCGCCCGTTGCTGCTCAGGCGTGACGCCCTTGCGGATGCAAAGCAGGTGCGAGTCGCACATCGTGCCGGGTTTCGGGCCGATCTGCGGGATCGGCGCGCCGAGGTATTGCAGGCCTTCCAGTCGTTTGAGGTCGCCGAGCATGTAGATGCCGTCGAACTCCATCGCGACGCGTTCCTGCCGGAAGCCGACCCAGCCGCCGATGCCGCCCTCTGGGTTCGGGGTCACGTTGTGCTCGCGATGCAGGTCGACGAGGAACTGCAGCGCAGCGACGTTACCCGGGTGATCGAGCGTCGGGTTGCCGGCCGAGTCGAGGTATTCGCCGCCGAACTGCGGGGCGAGGGTCATGAAGTTATTCGTCCACATGCCGTAGGCGAAGCCGAACGTTCCCTTGGCGGGATCGGTCAGCGCCTTGGCAACACGGAGGAACTCGTCGCGCGTCCGCGGGACGGCGACCGAGCCGTCCGCGTTCACGAAGCCCGCCTCGCGGAGGAGTTTTGCGTTCACGAACATCCCCTGCGGCCAGACGTCGAGCGGGAGGCCGTAGAGCTTGCCGTCGAACTCCACGCGGTCGATCATCCGCGCCGAAAACTCGGCCCGCAGCTTGTCATCGAACAGGTGCGTGACGTCCATGACAATTCCCGCGCGGTAAGCCCGCGGCATCACCCCCGACTGCATCACGAACACGTGCGGCCCGCGCCCGTAGAGGGCGCTGACCATCACCTTGTTGTAGAAGGTGGCCCACGGGATCCGCTGCATGGTGACGCGGACGTCGGGGTTCGTGCGGTTGAACTCGCGGACGAGTTCCAGCATGACCCGTCCGTCCGGCCCGGTGAAGCCGTTCCAGAAGTCGATTTGCACGACCGGGCGGGTCGTTCCGAGCCCACTAGCGACGGGCGCAGCACGGTAAATGCCGAGCGAGACGGCAAGCAGGACGAGGAGGATGAGCAGGGTCCTCGGGCCGATCCGGGCACCATCACAGAAAATAGAGCGGATCGCCAGCGGGAGCTCGCGACGCTCCGAAAACCAGCCAAACCGTGGGGAAGTCGGGAAGCTGCGACGCTTCGTCCGTCCAATCGTGCAACCATTCCAGCCGGATTTCGCTTGTCAGATTGCCATGCGATGCGGTAATTTATGGAAGTGGAGTGAAATTACCACAGCAATGTGGTCACGTCAGCGGAACAAACCTGTGCCTGCGGAGGTCACATGTCGTCACGCGGAAACGGATGCCCGGCCACGACGCGCTCGTCCGGCTTTACCTTGGTCGAGTTGCTGGTCGTCATCGGCATCATCGCCCTTCTCATCTCGATCCTCCTTCCAGCGCTGAACCGCGCCCGGGAACAGGCGGCGAATACGAAGTGTCTCGCCAACCTTCGCTCGATCGGCCAGGCGACCTACGCTTACGTCTCGCAGAACAAGGGCTACCTCCCGCCCCGCATGCGTGGCACGTCGCGGACTGACCCCGCCTATTACGGCCCGCACCTGTCCTACTTCCCGCTCGACGGGCGCGCGTACGGTGGCGCCGAGGAGGAGACGTGTGGTCCTGCTTACATGATGGAGCGGAAGTACCTCCCCTCTCGTCAGGTGATGTTCTGCCCGGTCGCCGCTCACCCCAATCACACGGCTGAATATCAGCTCGCTGGTGGCCTCGCTGCTACCTGGCCTCGCGGCGCTGCGGCGAGTCTGAATCCGGACAACACCAACACCCGCATGGGCTACATGTGGATGCCTCACTGGGTGAACGCCAAGATCGGCCCCACGCTGCCCGGTCAGACGATCGGCCTGCGGACCTCCTACCGCAAGCTCGAAGACCTCCCCCGCCGCAACGCACTGGCGATGGACCTCCTCTTCAATGTCGAAACCGTCGCTCACGTCGTGAAGGGCGTCCCCAGCTGGAACCTCCTGTTCCGCGACGGCAGCGTCCGCACCGTCAGCACGAAGGTCGTCTTCGAAGTCATGCGGCCCAACCCGCCGTCGAACATCAACGTCTCCAATCCGTGGAACGACACGCCCGCAGCGGTGTCGAGCTTCGACGACGCCCGCGACATCCTGGAGACGGTCGCCGAGGGTCAGGACCCCCGCGCCAAGCCCCTTACCGGTCGCGTGAAGCACCCGCTGACCACCAACTACTGATCCGTTCTGAGCAGCCCGTTGCCCGTCGCTCGTTCACGCTCCGGCGCGTGGCGCTGCTCAGACTTCGTACACGTTTCCCGAGGACTGTTGCCTTTCCTGTGTGTCTGACGACCCGCGCGTGCGGGTCGTCAGGCTTTTTGTAGCGGACGACGTCAGTGCCGATCGACGCCTGCGCGGCGACGCTCGCCCCAACCCTCAATTGCTGTTTGCCGAAACCCCCTTTCCCATTTGTCTAGTCGTGAGCGGTTGCGAGATCGAGGCTCTCGGCCGACTCGCCGATCGGCGCGCCGTCCGGGCCGACCAGGCCGGGCTCGATCGCGGTGAGAATCCGCTCGTTCACGGATCGATTCTCGATCCGCCAGAGCAGCTGTTCCACCGCGCGTCGGCCGATCGACTCGATCTGCGTGTCGATCACGACCGGCACGGGATTGAGCCCGATGAGGTAAGGCCTCTCGTTGTTACACGAGACGACGTCGACGCCCTTCCCGATCTTCACGCCCGCGCGCTGCAGCGCCGGCTGAAGCAGGGCCGCCTGCATGTCGTCGGCGACGAAGATGCCCGTCGGCTTGTTCGGCAGCGCGACGAACTCTTCGACGAGCGACTCCACCAGATGAGCACTGTGCGCCGGCCAATACCCGCCCGACTCCTGGCGTTCGCGCGTGAGGATCGTCGACTTCATATCCAGCTCGCGGCTCACGATCGAGAACGCATGGCTCGACATCTCGAACGGCCAGAACGAGCCGTCCAGATTCAGGTACGCCACCCGTTCATGCCCGCGCGACTTCAAGTAGTTCGCAGCGAGTTCGCCGATGTGATACGTGTCGGGCATCACCTGGTCGCCCCAGCTGGGCCGACGGCGATTGCACATCACCCAGACGGCGGGGTAACGCTCGAATCGCTCGCGGACCTGATCGGTCGCCGCGCCGTGCAGGATCACGCCGTCGATGCGACCCTCGTCCATGCGCAGCTGCAACTGCTCGACGTTGGGAACATGCGTGAAACTGAAGTTGAGCTTCTGTGCCGAGGCAGCGAGCGAGACGCCGCGCAGGAGTCGTTCGAACCCCGGCGTCGACTGCCCGCGCGGCGAGCCAAGCATCAGGAAGACGACGTTCGCATTCACGGGCCGGGCGCGGTTGGCGGGCTTCGGTCCGGGGCGGCGATCGGACGGCGCGTAGCTGAGCCGCGCCATCGCGGCGCGGACGACCTTCACAGTTTCGGGTGCGACCCGCGGATGCGAGTTGATGACGCGCGAAACGGTCGAACTCGATACGCCCGCGAGCTTTGCGACCTTGGTGATGGACATCGCACTATTCCTCGATCGCGTCGTCACCCGTCCGAATTTCCGCGGCCGTCCATCATGCGACAACCTCGGCGGGACAAGCACTTACGATCCAAATACCCTACCTGTGGTATCGTCCATTGTAGCCACTCCATGCAATTTCCACATTACCGTGGAGCGCAAATCTTCATCTCCCGACTTGAGATTTGCGTCGGCGAGCGCCACACGCCTCACCTTCGGGCCAGCCGGTACACGCGGAACGATCGGACTTTGAGATGACTGCTCACCGTGCGCCAGCCGAACCAGCCGGACCGATAAGGAGCCGCGTCGCGCAGCTCGAACAGCTTCCGACCGTCGGCGAAGTATTGGACCAAGCCGTCGAACGCGATGAGCCGTACCTTCACCGGCACGTTCGGCATCAACAGCACGTCGGGCGATCGCAGGTCATTCTCGGGCAACAGCGGGCGAAGCTCGGCGTCGCCGATGTACCTGCGAAACCGCGTCGTCGTGTTCGCGTTCCCGCCATGGCCGACGTAGTAACCCCTCAGCATGTTGTAGTCGGCGAACGCGCCGGTTCGCTTGTACACCTGCAACGCATCAGGGCCCCGCGCGTCGCGCGCCATCCAGAAGCAGTTCAGGTCGCTCACCCGATCGTTCGGCCCGCCCGCACTGATCGGCGTCGCCTCGTACTCGATCATCACGTCGCCATCGAGCAACTCGCCGAACCACGCCGTGCATCCACCGGGCACGTCGATCGTCAGCACGCCGTTCTTCGCTTCGACGCGCCCGCCCTTCTCGAGTTCGACGACCAATTTCGACGTGCCGCCCGTGAAGTCGTCGCGCGCGATGCACTCGCCCACGCGGTACGGCTCGGCCGCGAGTTCCGGCCGGTCGTCCCGCGCATGATCCGTCGGCTGAACATGACAACCCATCGTGCTCATCGTGCAAATCGTCATCGCGATGAATCGCAGTACCATTCGCATCATTCGCCTCGCTCGCGCGTGGTTCTAACGCGCGGTCAACAGTGAATCACCTCGGAGGAGTATCCATGTCGAATCGTTCTCATCGTCCGGCCCGCGTTGCGCTTGCGCTGACGCTCGCCATCGCATCGACCTCGTTCGCCGCACGTCAAGCCGAAAAGCTCGATCGCGGACTTGTCGCGACGCGCGACGGATCGTCGGTCTTCGTCAGCTGGCGATTGAACGCGAGCGACGCGCCGACGACGCCGTTCAACCTCTACCGTGACGGCGCGAAGCTGAACGCCGAGCCGCTTACCGGCGCGACGAGCTACCTCGATGCGTCGGCCCCGAGCGCGGACACGGTGTACGAGGTCCGCGCGATCGTCGACGGCGCCGAGCAGCCCGGCGCGAAGATGGGCGTGCGAGCCAACGCGCCCCGCTATCTCTCCATTCCCATTCAAGACCTCCCCGCCGGCTACTTCCCCGGCGATGCCAGCGCCGCCGACCTCGACGGCGACGGCAGGCTCGACCTGATCGTGCACCTCACGAAGGACGGCAAGGACAACTCGCACACCGGCGTCTCGGGCGAGCCGATCATCGATGCCTACACGCTCGAAGGGAAACGACTCTGGCGGATCAACCTTGGCAAGAACATCCGCGAGGGCGCGCACTACACGCAGTTCATGGTCTACGACTTCAACGGCGACGGCCGGGCCGAGATGATCTGCAAGACCGCCGACGGCACGACCGACGGCGTCGGCACCGTGATCGGCGACGCGACCGCCGACTACCGCGACCAGGCCGGCCGGATCAACAAGGGTCCGGAGTTCCTCACCGTCTTCGACGGCCTGACCGGGAAGGCGATCGACACCGTCCCGTACGTCCCGCCGCGCCATCCGACCAACGGCGTCAACCCGACCGGCGACGAACTCAAGGCCGTCTGGGGCGACGGCTACGGCAACCGCGGCGACCGCTACCTCGCTGCCGTCGCCTCGCTCGACGGCGAGCACTTCAGCGCCGTCATGTGTCGCGGCTACTACACGCGGACGACCCTCGCCGCGTGGGACTTCGACGGATCGAAACTGAAACTCCGCTGGCTCTTCGACTCCGACGACGGCAACCCCGAGAACCGCAAGTTCGGCGGACAGGGCAATCACAATCTGTCCGTCGCCGACGTCGATGGCGATGGCAAGGACGAGATCGTCTACGGCGGCATGACGATCGACGACAACGGCAAGGGCCTCTACTCCACCGGACTCGGTCACGGCGACGCGATCCATCTCGGCGACCTCGACTGGGACAACCCGGGACTCGAATACGTCCGCATCCAGGAGCGATTCGACGATGCGGGCCTGCACATGGTCGACGCGAAGACTGGCAAGGTGCTCTGGCGCATCCCCAGCGTGAAGGCTGCGACGAGCGGCGGCGACAAGGGCGAAGGCCCCGGCCGCGGCGCGAGCTTCGACATCGACCCGCGCTACCCCGGCGCCGAAAGCTGGGCGATGGGCGCCGGCATGCGCGGCGTGTACGACGCGAAGGGCAAGAAGATCTTCGACGCGCGCCTCCCGTGCAATTTCGGCATCTACTGGGACGGCGACGACCAAGTCGAACTCCTCGATGGCACCGCCATCACGAAGTGGAACTGGAACACCAACACGCTGGACCGCGTCTTCAACGCGAAGGACTTCGGCGCGGTGAAGGTCAACGGCACGAAGAGCAACCCATGCCTGCAGGCCGACCTGTTCGGCGACTGGCGTGAAGAGGTCGTCTATCCCAGCGAGGACGGCAAGGAGCTTCGCATCTTCACCACCACAATCCCCACGCAGCGGCGCCTCTACACGCTGCTGGCCGACCCGCAGTACCGCATGAGCGTGGCGTGGCAGAACGTGGCGTACAACCAGCCGCCGCACATCGGATACCGGATCGACAACCTGCCGTTGAACGAGCCGAAGAAGCCTTGAGGCCCGTTCAACCGCGGTTGACGTAGGTTTTTCAACGGTTTCGCACGGTCGCTTTTTCGCTCGCGCCGGCCCAACGTCTGGCCGGCGCCAGACTTCGGCCGCGCTGTCGAAATGCTGGGGCGCGCACCCCCTGCAAACGTTGCACGGCGTTGCATTCCGAGCAACGAATCGTCGCCGTGGGTTCCCTGCCGAATGGGTCCCGCACCGAACGTTAGAGCGATGAATTGTCAAAGAGCGTTGCCTGCTGGAACCGGCTCAATCGCTTCGCTATGCGGTTCGTCGCAGCGCATCCTTCTCGCAGATGATACGGTTTGAAATCAACCCCATTTTCGTGCCGGTAGTGCTTTTGCGATGACTGCTCGCGGCGCATCATCCGTCGATGGCGACACTGAAGAAGACGCCTCCACTCGATCCACGACTGCAAGTCGACCGCCGCGCGCTGGCCGTGCTTGAGGCGGAGAGCGACGCGGAGCTTGCGCGGTTCCTGCGGAAGCCGGTCGTGCCGGTCGACCCGGCTGAGATCGCTTACGCGCGCTCTGTCGGCTACTACGAAGATCCGTTTCACTCCTCGCACGACGAGATCATCGAGCGTCTCCTGCGGGCGCGCGATCGGCTCAAGCCGAAGCAGGTCGCAAACGCGTTCGTCGCCGGCCTCGGCAAGAAGCGGCCCGACTGGCGCAGCGCGATCGCGAGCTATGCCGTCTCGCTTCGCTTCCCGGTGCACGAGGTCCTGTTCAAGCTTGAGAACTTCAGTTGCATGATCTGTCAGGGCTCCAAGTGGATGCGTGCCGGACCGACCGCGCCCGTCGAAATCGAGCCGAACAGCGTGCGATTGGAACGTCATCGAACTGGCGGCGGATCCGACAGTCAGCTGAGCCCGACGTTTGCCGCGATCGACCTCGAACAGTTCCTGGCGTTGCCGCTCCTCCCTGAGCCCGACGCGAGCGACGTCCAAGCACTGCAGGAGATGCTGAAGAAGCTGCGCAGCTTCGACGCCAAGACCACGCTTACCGCCGCGCGGAAGGCGATCGGCTCGCTCGGCGGTGCGAACGACATGCAGCGGCAGCAGACGATCGAGACGCTATCGATCATCGGCGTACTCACGCCCTCCACGCACGAGAGTTTTCTGACGCGCTACACCCCTTACGAGGAACGCAAGTTCCCCGACGGCAAGAACGACTGGGCGTTCCCCGCGATCGCCTGGAAGGGCGCGGACGGCGTGAATGAGAAAGCCGTGAAGCACTGGTTCGGGCATCTGCTCTGAACAGATATCTCGGCCGCGCGCGTGTACGATCGCGCCACAGGAATCGGCTGAAGCAATCGGAACCCCATGCCCAACGAATCGTCGCTCGTCCCCTTCTGGTTTTGGAACGACGTGCTCGACGCGCGCGAGATCGAGCGGCAGATCGACGACTTCGCTGCGCACGGCGTGCACGGGTTCGTCATCCACCCGCGCGTCGGGCTGCCGCGCGAGTGCGGATGGATGTCGGAGTCGCTGCTCGGATTCATGGACATCGCGATCGAGTCGGCCGCGCGGCGCGGGATGCGCGTGCTGCTGTACGACGAAGGCATGTACCCGTCCGGCTCATCGTGCGGGCAGGTCGTCGCAAGCGATCCTTCGCTGGCGTGCCGATGCCTCGCGCCGATCGAGTTCACGGGCGAACTGCAACTGCCCGAGGGCGCGAACCTCGTCGCGACGCACGCGCGATCGGACGGCACGCGCATCGCGATCGTCGACCGTAAGGTGAACGCGTACATCCGCGGCTTGCACTACATCGGCGACGGGCCGAAGGAAGACGAACCACCGGCCGGCGACATCCTCAACCCGCGCACGGCGGAGAAGATCATCGACCTGATCTATCGCCCGTTCGTTACGCGATTTCAGCGGTGCATCGGAAACACCGTCGTCGGCATCTTCACCGACGAGCCGGGCCCGCTCGGAAAGTGTCGCGAGAAGATCGCCCGCCCGGGCACGACGGGGATCGTGCCGCACCTGAGCGAGATCGTCGGCTACGACCTCACGCCGAAGCTGGCCGGCCTGTGGTACGCCGACGAGCCCGACGCCGAGCAGACGAAGCGCGACTACGCCCGCGCCATCCGCAAGCGGCTCGAGGAGACGTGGTATCGCCCGCTGAGCGAGTTCTGCGCCGCGCACGGCGTGTCGCTCTGCGGCCATCCCGATCGAGGCGATGAGATCGGCGCGCAGCGGTACTTCCACATCCCCGGTCAGGACGTCGTCTGGCGATTCATCGAGCCGGGCAAGCCGAGCGCGATCGAGGGGCACGAATCAACGCAGGCGAAGTGCACAGCATCGGCGATGATCCATCGCGGCCGGCGCTTCAACAGCAACGAGTTCTGCGGCGCGTACGGCCACGAGACGGCGTGGGACGAAGTGCAGTGGCTCGCCAACTGGCTGCTCATCCGCGGCGTGAACCTGCTCATCCCGCACGCGTTCTACTACAGCATCCGCGGCCCGCGGAAAGACGAACGCCCCCCGCAGCTCGGCCCGCACACGCCGCAGTGGGACGACGGCACCTTCGCTCGCTTCGCAGCGCATTGCGCCACGCTGTGCGACATCAACACCGACAGCACGCCGATCTGCAACGTCGCAATCCTGACCGACGACGAGTGCCCCTGGCGCGCGGCGAAGTGGCTCCTGCAGAACCAGATCGACTTCCATTACCTGGAGGCCGACCTGCTCGAAGAAGGCACGGCACGCGCGGATGCGTGGGGCGTCGCGATCAAGCCGATGCGGTACGCGACGATCATCGTCGAGCCGACGACGCACCTCCCCGACGCGGTGCGCGGCAAGCTCGACGTGCTGCGCCAGGCGGGCCGAGTGATTGAGTACACCGACGACGCGTCGCTTGAGCCGCTGCTGTCGCAGAGCGAGATCGTTCGGCCGCAGCTCTCCGCACCGGCGCCGGGACTTCGTTATCGCCACGTCGTGAAGTCGGGCGTGCAATACATCGTGTTCTTCAACGAGGACGCGACGCCGATCGACGTGGACGTTCGCCTACCCGTCGCAGGCACGGCCGCGTGGATCGACACGGCGACCGGCGCGGAATCGCCGGCGACGCCGATCCGCGATGCGACGCATCGGCTCACGCTCGATCGATTCGAGTTGAAGGTGATGAAGCTGCGATGACTAGTGATCCCCTCTCCCGGTACCCCGGGAGAGGGTTAGGGTGAGGGCCGAGCGAAGCAAGCGCGCTTCGAGAAGCTGACGAGTACCAAGACCCTCACCCCGGCCCTCTCCCGGCGTACCGGGAGAGGGAGTTCATGCGATCACCGCTTGCCGTCCGTCGGCCCCGGGAAATCGTCCGTGCGGAACGGGCTGGCCGGGATGCCGGTGTCGTTCGTCAGGTTGGGCTTCCGCGGGTTCGAGTTGAACGCGTAGCGGACGGCCACCGGGTGCGGGACCACGTCGGACCACACCTCGACGGTCTTCGCATCGACGATCCGCGCGTTCGCCCAGACAAACTGCTTGTCATCGCCCGCGATGGCGAACTCGTGCAGCGCATCGCCGGACGTGAGTTGCAGTCCTTTCGAGACGTTGTCGAACGTCAGCACAGCCTTGCCGTCGACGATCTTGCAGTCGCGATACGCCGGCCCGCCGTTGGTCGCCTCGACGTGATACACGTCGGCCAGCGCCCACTGCGCGCTGCGTTCGCCGACGGGCTTCTTGTTGGTCGGGTGGATGTCGTGGGCCGCGCCGACGTCGATCGTGACGATCAGGCCGGCATGCGGATCCTTCTGCGCGACGACCCGCTGCGACTCGCGGACGTGGCTCCACGCGCTGTCTTCGGGTTCGTCTTTTCCGTCGCGGTAATTCGGGAGCTGGATGATGCCGAACGGCAGCGCATCGTCGCCCCAGCCGTCGCGCCAGCTCTTGATCATGACGGGGAGCAGCAGCGCGTACTGCTGCGCGCGGGCTTCGTTGCTCTCGCCCTGGTACCAGAGCGCGCCGCGGATGCTGAACGGCAGCACGGGCTTCACCATGCCTTCGTAGATCGAGCCGGTGACGCGCTGCGGCCGAAGCGCGTCCGGGACGCTCGGCGCGCGCGGCGGACGCTCGCCCTTCGCCTTCGCGGCTTCGACTTGCGCCTTGTAGTCGGCCATTGTCTTGTCCCACTCGGCCTGCACCTTGTCGCGCTCGGCGGCCCAGACGGCGTGGCGATCGATGCACGGCTTCAGCTCGGGATCGGCCGCGATTCGCTCGATCGGCGTCCACGCCTCGGCCTGTGTGCCGCCCCAGCTGCTGTCGATGATGCCGACCGGCACGTTCAGCTTCGCCTGCAGCGCGACGGCGAAGTAGTACGCGACGCCGGACAGCTCGCCCGTCGTATCCGGGGTGCTCGTCTGCCACTTGCCGATCGGGTACTTGATCGCCGTTCCGACGGCGCGGTTGATCTGGAAGAATCTGATCTTCGGGTGATTCGCCTTGGCGGCTTCATCCTTGCCATTCAGGCTTTCGATGAGCCTGAACTGCATGTTCGACTGCCCGGAGCAGTACCAGACCTCGCCCACGAGGACGTCGTCGAGTGAGATGCGGTTCGACCCCGCCACGACGAGCGTAGCCGGCTCGGCCGATGCTTTCGGCGCGGGCAGTTCGACCGACCACGCGCCGGCCTCGTTCGCCTTGGCGACGGCGCTGCTATCGCGGAACGTCACCTCGACGCGCTCGCCCGGCGACGCCTTGCCCCACACGCGCAGCGGCTTGTCCGCCTGCAGCACCATGCCGCTGCCGAAGATGTCCGGCAGCGCGACATCTGCGGATGCGAGCGACGACATCGATGCAATCGATAACGAAACCGAGGCCAGAACGGCACTCGACAGACGGCCTGACATGAGACGCTCCTCGGCGCTTTCTGTGCGCGCTCCTCCGCGCCGTTCCCGTGTCACGACGGTGTAGAACCGCTGAGCGCGAATTGCAAGACGGAACTGGTCGGTCGCATCCCTGCCGACGAAATTCCGGGATTCTTTGGCCGTCGGAATCGCGTTTTCACGTTTCCAACCGTGACGGACGCACGTCCGAAAATGTTTTGACAATTGTAGATACCTGCCGATACTCCCCGCTCTCGGCACATCGGAAGGCTGCTCTGCCAGCCTCACATCTCAACACGGAAGGAGAGCTTGTTCATGGTTCGCAAGCAATTCGCCATCCGCCGCTGCGCGGTCGCAGCAGCTGGCGCTGTCGTGGTCGTTTCTGGGGTCGCCTCGGCAGCGGGGACAGTTCCCGCGCCGGGCTCATCGCTGTCGTACACCGCTTCATTCACGATCGCCCACGACCCCGCGAGCGCGGCCGACGTTGCCGGGCTCAGCGGCGCGACGATCACCGAATCCGTCACCTTCAACGCGGGACTCACCTGGCAGAGCGCGAGCGGCAACCGCTTCGCGCCCGCATCGAACCACTCGATCACCATCAGCGGCGCGTCGAATCCGCTCTCGAACGGCACCCGGTGGGACCCCGACGGAGCGGGCCTCTTCTACACGCCCGGCGTTGAGGCGATGTGGATCGACAGCCTCGCCAACATGGACTACCCCACCGTCGGCGGCCTTGCCGGCGGTGCGGAGTTGTCGCTCGGCACGAGCTTGAACCCCGTGAGCGGCAGCCTCGAGCCGGCCGCGGGCAAGGGCATCGCCAAGGAACAATTCGGTGGCCTGCGCGCGGACGCTTTCTCGTTCTTCTATACGAACGGCGGCGCGATGTACTCGATCGACCAGACGAAGCCGATCACCCTGAGCGTCGTCGGCGGCCCGACCGTTGCGGTCCCCGAACCGGCCAGCGTGGCTGCGATCGGCACGCTCGGGCTCCTCGTGCTCAGGCGGCGATCGAAATGATGTGAAGCGAGAAGGGAACGGGAGAAGAATGCAGATGAGTGATGAAGTTGTAGACGAGCCGAAGAAACGCGTGTTCAACGTGCGGCTCGATGGCACCGGCCGCGATAGCGCCGGCGACGCGCAGGACCCGCTGGAGGCGGGCGTCGGCGCGATCCAGAAGCTGTTCGCAGGCATGGTCGAGGCCGCCCAGAAGGCGGCCGGCCCGGAGGTGCTGCGGAACGCGGCGGCGTCGAACTGGCTCGCCCAAGTGGCGGAGTCGCTCGACGGACTCGCGGCACACCTTCGCCAGAACGATTCGGCGTCGCCCGGCAGTGCGGGCGAGCTGATGCTGTTCGCGGATCGCCTTGAGGCCGACCTCCGCGGATCAGCGGCGGAGGCACAGATCGGGTCGCTGAAGCAGCGGCTCACGCGCGCGATCGAACTGGCATCGACGAAGCCCGCGGCCGGCACAGCGGACGAGGTCGCGCTCAGCGCGGGCTACTTCCGCGCCGCGGGCCGAAGCGTGGCGACGTCGCTCACGGCCCCCGCCGCTACGACGACTACCTGACGAATCGATTTGACGTGTGATCGTGCGCGCCGAGCAACTGCGCGCACCAAGTCTGCTGCGCGCCGCACGCGGCGAGCGCGGCGTCCCGTTCAGAGAAAGATCAGTTTGCATCGCGCGGTCGTCTCGTCGCACGCGGCTGTTTCGCGTCGGCAGGAGCCTTCCGCAATCGGAGTGAACGCACATGCAGAGCAGCGAGATCGACGGCGGTGAGAAGTGCACGCAGTCAGCCAACCCGGAGAGCGGCTCGGCCGCCCGGCGCATGAACGCGTCGCGGGCCGGCCAGCGGCGCGTTCGCGCCCGCGCCCGCGGCTTGCTGGGCCGCGCGATCCAGTCGGTCGACGCGCTCGAGCCGCGCCAGCTGCTCGCGAACGTCGCCGCCGAATCCAGACGACCTATGCCGGTCGAGGTCGACACCCTGACTGCCGAGGGAAGCTTCACCCAGTCGGTCTTCAACGGCACGATCAACGGCACGTACTACAACGGCATCGAGGCGTGGTCGACGAACGATGCGTCGAAGATCACCGGCCGCGGAAACAACAACACCGGCACGCTCTACGCGCAGGACGGACTGACCGTCCGGTTCTACGGCAACGAGATGGACATCGTGCCCAACGGGCCGCTCACGGCCGTTTATCGCGCGAGGGAACGGCAACTCGCGCCGTTCCAGCAGATCAACTTCAGTCAGCCGACGTCTGACCGGTTCAGGATCGGCTACAAGGGACTCGACACCAAGTACTTCGACTTCAACGCGCCGCCGAAGGAGATCGAGGCCGACCTGAACCGGCTCATCGACCTGTACGGCGACAACAAAAAGGTCAGCGTGACGCGGCCGAGCGCGACACAGCTCAACCTGATGTTCAGCGGGCAGAGCTACTACAGCACCCAACTCGTCACCATCGGCTGGCAGAACTTCGGGAACGGCGCGACGGCCACGGTGTCCAACGGCGGCCCCGTGCCGATCACGGCCGCGGATCTGAGCGCGCCGCTGCGGATCTCCGGCTATTACACCCCCCTCGGCGTCGGCGGCAATCGCATCTACGTCGACATCCCCAAGGCCGACCGCACCAGTTTCCCCATCGACAACGCGCCGAACTTCAGCATCTCTCGCTTCTTCTTCGAGGACCCCGCCGTCGTCCGCAACGACGGCCCGGCCGCCTTCGACACCGCTGAGGGCACGCTCACCTATCAGGGCCTCACCATCGAGAAGACCGAGGGCGACTTCATCATGAGTCAGCCTGTGCCGAGCGCCAACGACGGCTATCGTGGCGTCAAGTGGGCGTCGAGCACGAACATTCCGGTCTCCCCAAACGGCCGCATCACCTGGGATGCGGCGACCGAGCCCGCTGCCAGCTTCAACTCCAACGGCTACAACTGGAAGCTCGCCCAGCCGATGGACGTCAACTACGACGGCGTCTACTGGTTGCCCAAAGCAAACCAGCAGTTCAACGCCAGCGCGTCCTTCCCCGGCGGGGTCTTCACGCAGCGGTTCAAGGAACAGACGTCCAGCCCCACGTTCCGCCTGGACGCGAGTCTCGAGCAGTTCTCGATGGGCGGACAGAACACGTTCGTCAGCGCGGAGATCGCCGGCGCGAAGCTCTCGGGTTCCGGTATCACTGAGACCTTCTCCGGCAATCGCTTCGACATGACGCTGAACATCGTCGACATGGTCGGCGACACCGCCACCACCAGGCGGTACTTCGCGCAGCAGGTGTACTTCCCGATCAACGGCAACACCGAGATCTTCTATCGCGGCCCGAACTTCACGATCGCCCTGGGCAAGGGCTCGCGCGGCGGTAGCGAGAAGGAGACCAACGCCGAAACCTTCGAGGCGAACTTGAACGCCCTGCTCGACGAACAGCGCAAACGCGGCGTCGGCGGCGGGATCCTCGACGGCATGAAGGCCCGCGTCACGCTGCAGCGGCGCACCGACAAGGGCATCGCCTTCAACATCTCGATCTACAGCGAGACCACAGGCAAATATCTACTCATCAACGAGGCGAAGACGACCAGCAACGGTGCCACCGTCACCACCACCCGCTCGCCCGCAGGCGTGTACACGCGGCCGAACTCGTCGATCTACCTCGACGACGTCACCGATCTCGACGCTGCGACGCCCATCCGCGCGAACATCCGCACCGGCACCATCCGTGTCGAGGACGGCCAGTACGTCTCCGACCAGACCAACCTCGTCCTTGGGAGACTTGAAGTAGGCCTGATCACCGGGAAGGACGCCGACCTGAACGACGCGTTCTGGACGCCCGAGTTGAAGTGGCAATCGCTGGCACAGCCGGTGTCGGGCGACACGTTCACCGGTTCGCTCACGAGCACGCGCATCCTCGGCGCGGCGAACCGGGAACTCGTTCCCGCGGGCGCGCTCTACTTCTGGGGCGAGGGCAAGTCGCCGCTCAACGTCACAAACGTCTCAGTGCCGGGCACGATGAACCTCGGCACGAAGCAGACGCCTGGCGCGGTCATCACGTCGGGCGAACTGCACTCCCTTCGGTTCGCGGTGAGTAAGGTCACGGTGCGGAACCAGCCGTTCACGCCCGACGCCGCCGCCGGCGGGCTCTACGCCACGCTCGCCCCACCGGCGAAGGGAGGGCAACCGCTCACGTATGTCATCATTGGCAACGCGACGACCAACCTATCGGGCGTCTACTTCGCCGACTCCTACAACGTCCGGCTCGGCGGCGCGTCGTCGATCGGCCTGGCGCTCACGCCCACAACGAATTCGTACACGTTCGATTTCAACATCGTCAGCGGCAAGTTCACCCTCCCCGGCGCTGAACTGGAGACCGACGACTACCACCTCATGAAGCTCTCGTGGGACCCCACGCAAGGCGCGTACGTCCTGGGCGGCGGCGTGCAGATGACAACCTTCGGCTTCAAGCAGCGCATGACGCTCACGCCGCCCACCGAAAGCGTGAACATGCCAACCGGCACGCTCTCGTCGACCGACCTGAACTTCTACCCGGCCGACTATGCGATGATGCTCTTGCCGCCGAACGGGCTCGAGGGAAACCGCATCCGGTTCTGGCCGCGCTCGGTTCCGAACAACACCAACCCGCTTCGCGCCGAGCTGCGAGGCGGCTCGCTTGCCGTCGCCGGCACAGTCACCGTCGATCTCTCGATCGGCACCTTCGCTGGCACCGTCCCCACGACCTCGGGCACGGCCACCTCGTGGACCATCGACACGTCCGAGTTCGCCAACCAGCAGGACCAGTTCTCGTACCTCGGCATCAACTTCTGGGGCCTGACGAGCCTGCAGTTCGACACTACCAGGCTGAGCTTCCGCCTGCCGCACGCCCGTTACAACGACGATTACTTCCTCCGCAACGTCGGCGGCGACTCGTACGGCGCGTTCTTCAACATGGTGCGCATGTCGAAGACGCTCATCGCCAACATCAAGGCTGGCGGTCCCGGCAAGGTCGGCAACTACGAGTTCACCGACAAGTTCACCGCCAACCTGCAAAACATCGGAAATCCGACGGAGAAGTGGACCTTCGACGGGCCGTCCAGCTATTTCGGTAGCCCGATCACCGTCTCTGCGACCGGCCCGAACAAGGTCGAGGTCGGCGGCGTTCCCGGCAAGGGCACGCAGCTCAATCAGACGGTTCCAGAGGTGCCTGCTGGCGGCGACTCGCTCCCGATCCCGACGTTCCTCAAGATCGCCGGCTACGGCATCGACCTGCGCAGCTTCAACACCGACAGCAGCGAGACCACCGGTGGAACCCGCACCGTCAAGCTGTCGAAGAACGGCATCCAGATGTCCGTCGCCTCGGCGACGTTCACGCTGAACGTCTCCACCACGCTCAAGATCACCTCGACGGGCGTGTCCATCGAAGCGTTCACCGGCAGCGTGAACGGCAACACCGAGTTCACGATCGGCGGCGCGAAGTTCCGCATCGAGAACGTCACCGTCGCGTACCAGAAGGACGCCGACCCGACGAAGGCCACCCTCGGCTTCGGCGGCCGCGCGTCGATGTCGTTCCGCGCGGGCACGTCGAACGTCGACGTCACGATCGATTTCCGCGACGACAAGGGCGGTCCAGGGCTCGTCGTGCGGAACGGATCGATCGACTCCGTCGACTTCCGCGCCGCGGCCGAGTTCGGGCTGATGAAGATCTCGATCGGTGCCGACGTGCAGTTCAGCTACGCTGCCGCGACGAACGAGTACCTCATCTACGGCTCCGCGCAACTCAAGACCGCTCTGCAGCCGTCAACGGCCGGCAACGAGCAGACGAAGCGCGTGCTCGATGCCAAGGTGACGCTCGGCACGAAGGCGACGCCGGGCATCCGCATCGTCGACGGCAAGCTCAAGTCTCTCGACTTCACCATCGACGCCACGCTCAACCTGAACGGCGTCATCGCGAAGACGCTCGACAAGAACCCGCTGCGCCTCCGGTACGACCGCAACAACGCTGACGACGCCATCCTGCGCATCACCGGCGGCCTGAGCGTGACGCTGCGCAAGGGCATGACCTTCGCCGCCAGCCTGCCGGGCGGCGGGCTCGTCGTCAATCCGCAGACGGGCGAGATCCGAATCGAAGGTCTGCGCCTCGAAGCGTCGGACATGACGTTCGGCAAGCTCGAGATCAAGAGCGTCTTCCTCGAGTACCGCAAGTCGAGCGGGAAGCTCTCCATCAGCGCGGGCGGACTCGTGAAGCTCCCGAGCGGCTTTGAAGTGGGCGGCAGCTTCGGCATCAAGGACGGCCAGCTCGAATCGATCGGCATCAAGTTCGCGAAGAACCCCGGCCTTCAGGTCGCGGGCGGATTGCTGAACATCTATTCGATCGAGGGCACCGTCAGCGGCCTGGACGACATCGCGAAAAACTTCGCCCTCACGGCCACCGTGAAGGCAACGGCAGGCCCGAAGATCGACTTTGGCGGCCGCAGCTTCGCGCTCGCGGAACTCTCCGGCACGCTCACCGTCACCACGGGCTACCTGCAGATCAAGGGCAACGCCAAACTGATCGGCGGCCTGTTCGGCAATGCCTACATGGACGGCAAGCTCGACTGGTCGGCCAAGACGCCGAACTTCTCGTTCACCGCGACGCTGCGGCTCTGGCCCGGCGACATCATCCGCGGCGACATCGACGCTTACATCGACGTGAAGGGCAACATCGAGTTCCACGCCGATCTCGGCGTCTTCACGCCGTCGCAGCTCCCGCGCATCGGCGGCAGGAGCATCGGCCGCTTCCGCGTCGACCTGTACGTCCGGCCCGAGCGGCCGCAGCGCGAGAGCTACGCCAAGATCAGCGTCCAATTCCTGATCGTCAGCGGCTCGATGACCGCGCGGTTCGATCGCACCGTCGACTGGGAGATCCATGTCGACTTCAAGCTCTTCTCGATCGACCGCTCCGGCACGTTCTCGCTCCGCGACGCGGCCAACCGTCCCACCGTCACCATCGATGGCGCGAGCGCCGTCGCGGGCTCGCCTGACGCGAAGATCCGCTGGCACGGCACCACGCCGTCGGCCCCGGGAACGATCGTCGAGTTCTACGCCGACGACGACGACCAGGACATGAACGGCGCGCTGATCGGCGTCGCCGATTACGCCTCGGGCCAGCAGACGTTCACGTGGGACGACATGGTTTCGATGTTCGACGAGGGCCAGCCCGTTCACGTGTACGCGGTGATCCGCGATGCGGACGACGCGGTCGGCTACTCCGACTACGCCGCACCGTTTACCGCCACGCCCGGCTTCGAGCCGACGATCGTCGCGCCGGCCGAGCTGAACTTCGAGATCGGCCGCGTCGCGCGGCTCTCGTCTGCCGCCAACGCGGCGATCCGCGTCACCGATCCGCGCAGCAGCACCGACCCCGACGCGGCGGTGCAGGTCAAGCTGTCGGCCGGCCTGGGCAAGCTGCAACTCGTTAACGCGCCGGACCTCGATCGCGTCGTCGTCGAGGGCGACGGCACGGAAACGCTCGTCATCAGCGGCCGCGCGGCGGAAGTGAACGCGCTCATCGACGGGCTCCTCTACTTCCCCGCCGCTGACAGCACGCAGGCCGACTCGCTCGTCGCGGAGGTCATTCAGCTTCCGTTCGCCGGCTCGGACGGCGCGACGACGACGATCGCGTTGCAGCCGAAGCTCTTCACCGTCGACCCCACGCTCGGCGGCGACCCGAGCGCAGCCGACGCGCCAGCGCGGGTCCCCACCGGCACCGCCGACGTCGTCCCGCTCGCGGGCCTCATCCTCGACGACGCGATCACCGGCACCATCTCCGCCGCGACGATTCACATCGATGGCTTCACGCCTGGTGCGGAACTCCTGTCGGTGCCTCTCGCAGTACAGATCTCAAACGGCATTGACACTGCCTACAACCCCGCGACGGGCACGCTTACGTTGACCGGCTATCAGCCGGTCGAGCGGTACGAACGCGTGCTCAACGCGCTCGAATATCGCGTGAAACGCACGAGCGGCGCGCTGCCGACCGGGCGAAGCCTGACCGTCACGCTCTCCGACGACAACGGCGAGCGCGGTCGAGCCACGCTGCCGCTCGACATCCGTCGCGGCCACGTCGCGCCGACGTTCTCCGCCAACGCCGACCCGGTCTTCATTCACCCCGACCAGGACGCCGTCAACATCGCCCCGCTCGCAACGCTCTCGCTCGACGGCTCCGCCAAGGTGAGCGTCGTCGAGTTCGCGTTCGATCCCGACAGCTACCGCGACGGCGAAGACGTGCTCGGCTACGACGCCAACGGCAACGGCATCGTCGGCGCGTGGGATGCAGCCTCCGGCACGCTCACGCTGACCGGCGACGCCAGCACGGCCGCGTGGCAGGCCGCGATTCGGACGGTGTACTACAACAACGTCGGCGCCACCTTCCACGGCGATCGCCGCGACGTCGCGATCACCGTCTACGACAACGGCACCGAGAACAACTTCGCCATCGATGGCGTCGTCATCACCGGCCAGTCCACTCGCAGCGGCGGCGGCTCGCCGACGCTCACGCTCGCGGGCGGCGGGGCGCTGACACTGGCGGGCGACCAGGACTTCGCCTACCTGGACTCCGCGCTCACGCTCGCCGACCCGACCGGCACACTGCAGAGCGCCACGGTGAAGATCACCAGTGGCTACGTCTACGGCGAGCACGAACTCGCCGCGTACGAACTGTTCAATGGCATGTCGGCATCGTTCGATCCGGACACCGCCACGCTCACCATCGAAGGCGCTGGCACGGTCGCCGAGTATCAGGCGGCGCTGCGAGGCGTCGTCCTGCTCAACACGGCGGGCGCACGCACGGCGGGCACGGTGGAGATCGCGATGTCCGTCGACAACGGCGTCGCCGCGACCGAAGCGTCGGCAGACTTCGATGCGGTCGTCGTGGATGCGCCGTACCTCGTCGACGACCTCTCCGCGCCCGCGGTCTACGAGACCGGTCAGTCGACCGTCACCGTCGACACCGGCGTCGTCATCGATCACACCGGCACGCTCACCGGCGCAACGGTGTCCATCGTCGGCGGATTCGTGATGGGCCAGGATTTCCTGTCGCTGCCCGCGCGACCCAACATCACCGCGAGCTACGACATGTTCGAAGGCGTCCTCACGCTCACCGGCACGGCCAGCGTGGCCGAGTATCAGGCGGCGCTGGACGCGGTGCAGTACCGCAACGCCCTCGTCAATGGCCGGCCCGGCGACCGCATCCTCGGCATTCGAGTGCAGAGCGGCACGCTCCAGAGCAACGAGGCGCTCGCCACCCTCGTCGTCAGCCCCGCGCGCGTCGGCCCGACGATCACCGTCGGCGCGCCGCTCGCCCCGTACATCGAGAACGGCCCCGCGGTGCGAGTCGTGTCCAACCTCACGCTGGCCGACCCTGACGGTGCGAACGCTGATCCGCTCGCCACCGATGGTGACCTCTACGGCGCATCGATCGTCATCGCGAACTACTACGCGAATCAGGATGTGCTCAGCTTCACCGACACGCCCGACATCTTCGGGACGTGGGACGCCGACTCGGGCACGCTGCTCTTGAACGGCCGCGCTTCTGTGGCGGCGTATCAGGCGGCGCTGCGGTCGATCACCTATCGCAACACCAGCGACATGCCCGGCACCGCGCCGCGTGAGATCGAGATCCAACTCCTCGACGGCGACGATGCCGACCTCGGCACGCCTGCCGTGGCGCGGCAGATCGTCCGCGCGATCAGCGAAGCGCCGGTGCTCATCGCCGGCACGCTCTCACCGCTCTCGGTGCTGCGAAACGCTGAGACGACGTCGCTCGGGCTCGAAGACCTCGTCTACGCCCCGAAGGCGGGCGTGGCCAGCGCGACGAGCGAGAACCTCTACTTCGTCGTCACCGCCCTGCCCGACGAAACGCTCGGCCAGGTCTGCTTCGAGGATGGCGCCCCCGTTGCGCTGAACGGCATCTACCCGATCGGCGCACTGGCCGGCCTGACGTTCACCGCCACGCCTGCAGCAGCTGGCTCCGGTCAGTTCGCGTATGCCGTCCAGATGCGCGACCTCGACGCCGACACCGCCGACGCGGGCCGGTTGAATCAGTCGGTCGCGATCACTGTTCAGCCCGGCGTCACGACGACGACCGGCACGCAAGCGTACGTCGCGCAGGTCTACCGCGACCTGCTCGGCCGCGACCCGACGAATGCCGAACTCACCTCGGCCGCGACGTTGATCGACGCCGCGATCCGCCGGGCGCGCGACTCCGAGTTCGTGAACGCCGACGAGGGCATCCGCGGCGATTTCACCCGCGGCATCGTCGCCAGCACCGAGTTCCGCGAGAACCAGGTCCGCACCAGCTTCGCCATCCTGCTCGGCCGCGACCCGACCAACGCCGAACTCGCAGCCCGCGTGACCGCGCTCGCCAACGGCGCGTCGCTCACGTCGATCCGTGACGGCCTGCTCGCCACGCCCGAGTTCTACACCCGCGCGGGCGGCACGGATGACGACTTCGTCAACGCCGTCGCCGATGCGATCTTCGGCACCGATGAAGGCGAAGTGCAACGCGTGCTACAACGCCAGGCGCTAGCCGATGGTGCATCGCGTCAGGACGTCATTACCGCGATGTCGAGCGATGCCGATGCGACGAATCACACGTTCAACGTCGCCGTGAACGACCTGCTCCGCCGCGACGCCTCGGACGACGATGCGAGCGCCTATAGCCCGACGGTGGTGAACGATCTCGTCGTGCGGGCGCTCATCGCCGCGAGCGACGAGTACTACGCCCGCTACGCCACGCCGGGCGACGGCAGCGGTCGCATCGCGAATCAGGCGACGACCGGCTACGCCGCCGTCGGCAAGGTGGGCGACGCCAACGGCGACAAGGCCACCGGCACGCTCATCGCGCCGCAGTACGCCCTCGTCGCCGCGCACAGCGTCGCGAACGTGCCGACGGCGCAGGTCACGTTCACGGTCGGTGGCGTCACCTACGATGTCGACGAGGTCTTCATCCACCCCGCCTATCTCAGCGAACTGTCCGGCCAGGACGGCGCGAGCGACATCGCGATCCTGAAACTCGCGTCGGCCGTGACGAACGTCGCGCCCGCGAAGCTGATCGATGCCGCGCCGAGCGTCGGTGAGTTCCTCAACCTCGTCGGCTTCGGCACGAAGTTCGGCTCTGAGTACGGCATCAAGCGCGTCGGCTCGACTCCCAACGTCGATCAGCTCAACCCCACCACGTTCCGCTGGACCTATCGCCACGCCTACGAGACCAACAGCACGCAGGGCGACTCCGGCGCGCCGCTCTTCCTCACGTACGGTGGCGCCGAGTACGTCGCCGGCATCGTGTCGGGCGGCCGAAACGAGTCGGCATCGTTCGGCGACGTCGCCGTCAACACACGGGTCGACGCGTTCCTGCCGTGGATCGAGTCGATCGTCGGCGCGATCACCGTTCCGAATCCCGCGCCGACGGTCGTCGATGCCGAGTACGCATTCGACGCGCCGACGCAATCGGTCACCGTCACCTTCAGCGACGACGTGTTCGACAGCCTGAGCACGGCCGACATCGTCGTGAAGAACATCGCCACGAACGCGATCGTGACCGGCGTGTCACTCGCCGACTACGACTTCGACAGCAACTCGGCCGAGTTCGCGTTCACCTCGACGCTGCCGGCCGGCAACTACCGGCTGACGCTCGCATCGGCTGGCGTGACGGACGGCGACGGCATCGCCCTCGACGGCGACGCCGACGGCACCGCGGGTGGCGACTACACCTTCGACTTCTTCGAGTTGAAGGGCGACGCCAACCGCGATCGCCGGACCAACTTCGACGACCTGCTCACGCTCGCTGCGAACTACAACCAGCGCGGCACGACGTGGGCCGACGGCGATTTCAACGGCGACGCCCGCGTCAACTTCGACGACCTGCTTCTGCTGGCGGCGAACTACAACGTGACGCTAGCGCCTCCCGCGTCGGCGCCGCTGCTCGGGCGGTCGTCGCCCGCGCCCGTATCGCAGCCATTGCTGTCGGCCGGTCCGAGCGGAAGCCCGTTCGCGGGCGTAGCCCCCATCGCTCCGCCGCGCGATCGGCCAAGCCCGGCGTACAGCCTCAGCGAAGGCGACGAACTTCTGTCGTAAGCGTAGCACGGCGACCACGCCGAAGATCGGGAGGGCGAGATGCCCGCCGAGCCCTAGCGGATGTGCGATCGAATGCCTTTGCATCGCGCATCCGCAGGCTCGGCGGGAGCCTCGCCCTCCCGTCTGCTATCGCGGCGTTCTCCCGCGATCGATTCATCCGCCGATCGCGGGTAGATTTAGTGGCAGTCCCCGAGCCGGGAGTTCGTTTACGCTGGCGTGACGGTCCTCGATACGCCACGCTGGCGATGTGCCCTCGGCTTCGTCGCGGAGGTGTGGAAGGTGCCCGTCGCAAGTCCGGATTCAACCGGCCCGGCAGAGCTGGGGCTGGCGTTCGCGTCGCTGTACGAACAGCTGCGCCGCATCGCCCGCGCGCGGCTCGCCGGCTCGGACGGCGGCTCGCTGCAGGCCACCGCGCTCGTGCACGAGGCGATGCTGAAGCTCGTCGGCCGGTCGCTGGACTCGTTCGCCGACGAACAACACCTGCTCGCAACCGCGGCCGCCGCGATCCGGCAGGTGATGGTCGATCACCTCCGCGCGAAGCAGACCGCGAAGCGCGACGCCGGCCGGACGAGTTCGCTCTCGGCGCTGGGCGGCGAAATCGCGTCGATGATCGGCGCGTGCGACGACGACCGCGCTTCGCTCGCGCTCGACATCGACTCGGCCCTGTCGCACCTCGCCACGATCGATCCACAGCTGCGCACGATCGTCGAGCTGCACATCTTCGGCGGCATCCCGCTCACCGAGATCGGCGCGCTGGTCGGATGCTCGGAGCGAACGGTCCACCGCCGGTGGCAATTCGCGGCGGCGATGCTCCGCGAGAAGCTGGACGAGTGGTCGGGCGACGGGAAGAAGCCGGCCGATGACGAAGCGTAAGCCACCGCACGAGACCACGTGATGACCGACGAACTCGAGCGGCTCTTCGACCAGGCGCTGGATCAGCCCGAGACGGCCCGCGCTTCGTGGCTCGCCAAGGCGTGCGCGGGAAACGACGCGCTGAGACGCCGCGTGGAGTCGCTCATCGCCGCCCACACCGCGAATGCGATCGACGAGCGCGTCGCCCCGCTTCCCGTACGACTCCCTTCGGAGGAGACGCCGACGTCGATCGGCGAGTACCACGTCAACACAGCGATCGGCGAGGGCGGGATCGGCGCGGTCTTCGATGCACGGCACGAACGCACCGGCCGACGCGCGGCGGTGAAGCTCATCCGCACGGGGTTCGCCACGAGCAAGCAACGACTTCGCTTCCAGCTCGAAGCCGAGATCCTCGGCAAGCTGAACCACCCGAACATCGCGCACCTGTACGAAGCAGGTGTGGCCGATGTGCGTTATGCGAGTGAGGCGGGCGCAGAACGGCTCGCAGCGCGCAGGCCTTTCATTGCGATGGAGTACATCGCGGGCCGGACGATCTCGGCGTGGGCGGAGCACGCCACGCTCGGCGTGCGCGACCGCGTCTCGCTGCTCGCTCGCGCGGCCCATGCGGTGGAGCACGCGCACCAGCGCGGCGTCATCCATCGCGACCTCAAGCCGGCGAACATCCTCGTCACCGACGACGGCGCGGTGAAGGTCGTCGACTTCGGCATCGCCAAGCTCCTCGAACGCGCGGCAACTTCGGCCGACGGCGCCGCGCCAACGCTTACGATCGCCGGCGCGGCCGCCGGTACGCCGGCGTTCATGAGCCCCGAGCAATTGCTCGGCCAGTCCGACCAGATCGACCTGACGACCGACGTGTACGGCCTCGGTGCGACGCTGTACTTCCTGCTCACGGGCTCGTCTCCGCTCGCGGCGACCGAACTGCTCACGCCCGCCGCGGCCGCATCCATGCTGACGCGCGAGATCGTTCCCATCCGCTCGCGAAATCCGCAGGTCGACCCCGACCTGGCGGCCGTCGTGCACAGGGCGATCGAACGCGAGCCGGCGCGGCGCTATGCGACCGCCGCGGAGTTCGTCGCCGATCTCGAGCGATGGCTCAATGGACTGCCGACGCTCGCTCGGCCGCTCGGGTTCGTCGGGCAGGCCGTGCGATACGCGCGTCGAAACACGTGGAAATCGGTCGCGGTCGCACTGCTCACGACCACCGCGATCGGCGGCGTGAGCGCGCTGGCGCTCATCGCGCAGTCGGCCGGCCGAGAGCACGCAGCGCTCGCCGAGCAGCAGGCGGCGCTCACCTTCATGAACGACATGCTCATCCGCGTGAGCCCCGATTCGCCCGACGGCTTCGAGGCGGATCGACGCCTGTCGGACCTCGTCGCACAGGCCGAGGGCGAGGTGGATCGCAGCTCGCTCAGCCCGCGCGCGAAGGCGTCGGTCCTGCTCACGCTCGCGCGGATCAACCTGGGCTTGGGCAAGCTCGCGCCTGCGACCGCGAACGCTGAGGCAGCGATCAAGATTCTCGAATCGCTCGGCGAGACCGGCCTGCCGCGCATCGAGGCGATCGAACTGCTCGCGCTCGTTGAGCGCGAGGCGAACCACCTGCTGCGCGTGGCCGACCTGCGTTACGAGGCGTGGCATTGGCGGCTCAAGAACTGCGGCGAGTCCGATCCCGAGACCCTCCGCGCCGCTGTCGAGGTGGCCGTGATCGAAATGGAGACGAACTTCCCGCACGCGCCGGATATCCCGCTCACCTTGCCGAACATCGAGAAGCTGAAGGCGCTCAAACGGCAGCTCGGCCAGGCATGGACGAGGCAGAACGAACTCGCGCTGATCCGGTCGCTCGAACTCGCGGCGCAGAACTACATCATCCTGCTGGACGATCCCGTCACGCTCGGCCCGCTGCTCGACGAGGCGACCGCTGCGTCCACCGCGCTGCAGGGTGCGAATCACCCCGCCACAGTCCGGCTGCTTCGCATCAAGGCGCTGGGGTTGCTTCGCACGGGCGACCTCGCCGGTGCGCGGCCGCTCATGCAGGACGTCTTCTCGAAGCTCCGCGCCCGGCTTGGCGATCGGCATCCGACGGTGATCAACGTGGAGAACCTGCTCGCGAGCATCGACGCCGAGCAAGGCAACCCGGCCGCCGCGCTGGAGGTACACCGGCGGACCGAGCCGCTCCTGATTGAGCAGTTCGGGCAGAAGCATTTCCGCGTACTGACGCAGCGGATGAACATCGCTCACGCGCTTCGCATGCTGGGCAGGCTCGACGAGGCGGAGGCGGAGATCGCCGGCGTCATCGACGACATCCAACAGATGGAGGGCCCGTCGGCCTACATCCGCAGGGCGGCGCATCGCGAGTTGGCAATGGTCCGCGTCGCACAGGGCCGGCTCGCCGAGGCGCGGAAGGAGATGGAGGCCAACGTGTGGGACAACGCGCCCATCTGGCCGAACTTCGAAGGGTACAAGGGCGCTGCTGGCGAGTGGATGCTCGACTACGCCGACATCTTGGAGAAGCTGGGCGACCTGGAAACCGCCCGAAAGGCGGCGTACGCGGCGAAGATCTCGCTGGAGAAAGGGTACGGCCCGGATGCGCCGCTCACGAAGCGGGCCGTCGCGGTGTGGGAGCGGGTCAAGGCACCCTGATTGTGAAGCGGGTGCGCGTTTTATTGGCAGTGGTCCCGGTCGATTCGCGTTTACGTCGGAGTGGAGCAGCCCGCCGTGCGCGCGTGTCGCATGGCCTGCCGCCCGCAGCTTGGGATACGAGGAGAGATTTCACATGCGTCAGGTCGTCCGTGAGTTGGCCGTTCGTCAGGGCAAATCCGTACCCACCTTGCGATCCGCTCGCCGGGCGCTCCCGATCCTCTCTGCGGCCGTCGTCGCCGTGACCGCCGCCGACGCGCTCGCCGGCACTTATACCTATAGCCCGACATTCGAGACGAACGCCCAATCCCTCTTCGGTACCGGTGGCGCGCTCGTCTCCATCAACAAGCAGAACCAGTTCCTCGGCGCACGCTGGGGCCAGGCCGATCAGGGCGGGCCGGTCACCGCGCAGGTGTCGGCGGGCAACTATACGGATGGCAATGGCTTTCTGCTGCGAGGCGAAACGAGCGGCCGGATCGGCATGGAGTACGGCCTGAAGATCGACTCCGGCTCGATCGATGCATCGCTCCCCTACGACGTCACGATCGACGTCCCCGAGCCCAACCGCCTCGTCGTCGGCCAGCCCTTCCAGGTCAGCACGGCCGCCAACTATCGCATCGACGAAGCGTCGTTCGTCTCGCGCTCGCCCACGTTCCAGTTCTACTCCGACTTCATCTTCGAGACGAAGGCCCGCCTGTCCGGCCAGGCCTCCGTCGACATGTTCTTCTTCGACAAGCAGGTCAACTTCGACAAGACGCTGCTCGACATCAACGCGCGGCAGGAGCTGATCGCCGTCAACCGCGACAACGACGGGCAGGTGCGCGTGCTGCCGTTCCTCTTCAGCGCCGCCAGCACCGCGAAGGACGCGTATGACAACGCCTCCGCTGCCAGCGAGCTCAAGAAGGAGATCAACAGCACGACCGGCCGGCGTGAGAAGGTGAAGGTCGCGCTGAAGAAGGTCGGCATCAGCTTCTCGGGTGAGCTACCTGCCGAGGCGTCGATTCGGCTGCCGTACATCGAGATGGACGGTTCGAACATCGTTCGCGATGGCAACAAGATCCGCTCGAGCGACAAGGACGGCTTCGCCGAGTTCAGCTTCGACCTCGACCGCATCGCCAGCACGGTCTTCCCGCAGATCCCGCCGATGACGATCAACGCCGAGCTCGACCTCGTGATCGGCTCGATCGAAACGTCGGCCACGCTGGTCGACGTCGACTTCAACCCCACGCTCAACCTGACACAGACAGCTGAAGTGGCGGCGAACAAGCTCGGCATCGACTTCGATTTCGGCCGGACGGTGACGGCGGGCGTGCTGAATGCGGACGGATCGGTCGCGGTGGCCCGCGCCCCGCGGTCGTCGCTGAAGCTGAACGCCGGGCAGAAGCTGGACGTCGTCTACGACGGCCAGGACATGAACCTCACGCCGACGTTCAGCGTCGACGCCGCGCTGCGGAGCCAGTTCGGCCTGTCGATCAGTTCCGAGATCGCGTTCAAGGCGCTGATGGCCAGCCTCGAGGCGAAGCTGTTCGGCTTCGAGGTGGGCGGCTTCAACATCGGTCCGGCGTTCCAGACGAGCGTGCAGTTCCCCGATGTCTCGCTCGGCAACCTGTTCGACTCGACCTTCGCGCTGCAGGGCTTCAACTCCGTCGAAGGCGGCGTGATCTTCGTCTCCGACAAGGCGGCCGAGTACACCGGGCCGGCTCTGGGTCAGTGGACGACGGCCGGCAACTGGAAGGTCGGCACGAACACGACGATCCTCCCCTCGATCGGCCGCAGCGCGATCATCGGCGACAACAAGCCCGTCTTCGCCGGCACGACGAGCGTGGCCGCCAACGTGTTTCACCTCAACATCGGCACGAACTCCACGCTGTACGCCGTCAACCTGAACGTGTCCGGCGACGTCCGCTCGGAGAGCAAGATCAGCGTCTCCAGCGGCGGCACGCTCACCTTCAAGGAGGAGTCGCTCGTCGAAGATTCGCACGTGATCTCCTCGCCCGACCTCGACATTCGCAGCGGCGGGACGATCGTGCTCGAGAACAACGACGCCACCGCGTACCGCGTGGCGATCCTTCGCCTCGACGGCACGCCCGTGACGATGGATAACGGCGTCATCCGCACGTACAACGCGGCGGCCCTGAACCTGAACGGCGGCAGCTCGATCACTGCGACGAGCAACAGCGGCCTCGAGAGCGCCTTCGCGGGGATGGACATCTACAAGACGGGCAACGTCGACTCGACCATCCGCGCGACGAACGGCGCCAAGCTCTACGTGGGCTTCGGCGCGATGTACACCGCCCAGCCCGGCGGCGTGCCCGCCACGCCCGAGCAGCTCATCGCCAACGAGGGGCCGGCGCAGAACCTGCTTCGCCTCCATGCCGACGCGAACAGCACGATACAGCTTTCCGGCGGCGACATCGGCACGCTCGGCTCGTACACGACCAACTTGCCGCGCGTGAAAGGATTGGTCTACGGCGCTCGCTTCAGCACGGCCGGCACCGGTCGCATCGTCAACGCAGCCCAGCTCACGCTCTCGGGCGTCATCAACGACGGCACGTTCGTCGCCGACGCGGCCGAGTCGCTCATCCTGGGCAACGTCTACACGACGATTCGAACCATCGGCAACCAGATCCTCGTCAATAACGGCACGATGACCTTCACCGCGCGGGCTGGTGGCAAGGAATCGTACGTCTACGCCGAGCTAGGCCAGATCGCCGGCACGGGCGAGATGCGCCTCATCGGCTACGACAATTTCGTCAAGGTGACGGCGATGCCCGGCGGCACCGACCCGTCGCTCGTCAACCGCGAGAAGCACACCATCCGCGCCGACTACGCCAACATCGGCATGGGCACGCTCGCGATCACGAACTACGGCAACATCATCGTCGACCGCTCGATCGGCCAAGGACGCGGCGACGTCACCATCGACGCGAAGTCGAACTTCACCAACGCGGCTACCGGGCTCGTGCAGGCGAAGAGCGGCACGATCTTCATCGACACGGCCGGCACGGGTTACTCCGTCACCAACAACGGCACGTTCGAAGCGCTCGACGGCTCGGCGATTCGCATGTCGTCCAACACGAGCCTCACCAACATGAGCCTGCAGCTCGGCACGCAGTACGGCGCGCTGCAGACGCTTCTCGGCGGCACCTATCGCACCGAACGCGGCGGGCAGATCGTCCTCCGCGCCAACACCAGCGCGATGGACGCCTTCCAGAACAAGGCGAACATCGAACTCGTCGCCAACTTCGCCACTGCGAACAATGGCCTCTTCGTCACCACGCCCGTCGGTACCCGGCCGCTCAAGGACTACGCCACGATCATCAACGCCGCCGAGGGCACGTTCTCTCTCGCTGTCAATTCGACGTTCATCGCGAACAAGTTCATCAACCGCGGCATGCTGGAACTGAGCAACTCGCAGATGCTCGGCGTCGTCAACGAGGCGGGCGGCGTCATCTCCGGCTCTGGCGAGGTCACGCTCAAGAGCACGTTCGCCAACTTCGCGACGAACAACGGCTCGATCATCGCCGTCGAGGCGGAAGGCCTGAAGCAGCTGCTCATCAAGGCCGAGTCGGGCGTGAACGTCATTGAGAACCAGGGCTTGCTCGCCGCGATCAACAGCGACCTCGTCTTCCCGGCCGGCTCGTCGCTGGCGCAGCAGACGCCGGGCGCGCTCTCGTTCGGCAAGTACTACGTCGAGGGCACCACGCAGGACACGCGATTGCTCCTGCCCATCCAGAGCGGGTTCATCCAGTCGCTCAACCGCGCAGACGTCGTCCTCGTGGGTCAGCGTGCGACGCTGCAGAGCATCACGGGCAGCAGCTCCATCCGCGACGTGCAACAGACGCTCACCAGCATCAGCACCGACGCCAAGCTGACGCTCGACAACAACACGCAGACGTTCGTGAACCGCGTCGCGATCAGCCCGTCGGCGCAGGTGATCCTCGCGAACGGCGCGAAGCTGGCGGGTGCCGGGTACGACGTGAGCGGAAAGATCAGCGGCACCGGCACGATCGACGCGCCGGTCACCGTGGTCGCGGGCGGCGCGGTTGAAGCCAAGGGCGGCCTGCTGAAGCTCACGCAAATCATTACCAACAACGGCAGCCTACAGGCCACCACCCCCGGCGCGGTGCTCAACCCGTCCGGCGCGACGATCAACGGCGGCACGGTGCTGGTGAACAACATCGGTGCGGGCCTGTACGGGACGGGCACGATCAACTCGAACAACTTCGCCAACACCGGCACCGTCGCCGCGGGTCAGACGAGCCTCGTGCTTCGCGGCACGGGCACGTACACCAACTCCGGATTGATGACGACCCGCGAGCGCGGCGTGCTCGTCCTCGGCGCATTCGGCGCGCCGGCGACCACGGTTAACAACACCAACGGCACCATCTCCGCCATCGACACCGGCGGTCTGGACCTCGAGACCGACGGCGGCGGCATCGGCGGGTACGTCCGGCTCTACGGCGCGACCGTCAACAACGGCAAGGTGCTCATCTCCGGCGCCAACTCGCAGCTTGATGGCTACGGCAACCTCACCAATGTCGACCTCGACGTGCTGAACGCCAAGCTGTGGGTCAGCCAGGCCACGTTCGGCGGACAGACGCTCACGATCAAACCAGCGAGCGGCACGACCGCCCTCTTCTACGGGTCCGACCTGAAGATCGAAGGCGGCGGCATCCTGCGGCTGCAGGATGGCAGCTTCAGCGCCCAGAACAGCGACATCCGCACCCTCGGCGGCTACGTCGATCTCGCGGGCAGCGCGACTCTCGCCAACGGCAAGATCATCAGCTCGAACGGCGGCGCGGTACGCGTCGTCACCACGGGCACGCTGTCGAGCGTGAAGAACACGGGACGCATCGAGGTGAACGCCGGCGCTCAGGGCACGCTCGCCGGAACGATCGACAACCGCGCTGGAACGATCGAGAACCGCGGCACGCTCCGCCTGAACGATGCCGACCTCGTCGGCGGCACCGTGCAGAACGTCAGCGGCGCAACGATCACCGTGCTCACCCGCGGGCAGATCCTCGGCGCATCGCTCACGAACGCGTCGGGGGCGACGATCAACGTGCCCGCGCTCGCCAAGCTCACGGTCAACCAGTCCACCGACGGAACCACGGCGGCCAGCACGTTCACCAACCTCGGCACGATTTCCACCTCGGGTCAGCTCGACGTGCTGAACACGTCGTTCGCCACGTCGGGTGCGGTGGAGATCCTGGTGGGCGGACGGCTGAACGCGACGACGCTCGTCCAGAATGCCGGCACCGTCCGGGTGAACGGCACCGCGAGCGTCGGGACCTACACGCTGAACGGCGGCACGCTGTATGGCTCGGGCCGAATCACCGGGAAGCTCGTCAACGTGGGCGGCACGATCGCCCCCGGCAACTCGCCCGGCACGCTCTACGCCGACGGCGGCTTCGAGGCCGAGAGCGACAACTTCATGCAGATGGAGGTGTACGACTCCAGCACGTTCGATCGCCTCGTCTGCGACAGCGGCGATATCACGCTCCGCGGCTTCATCGCGCTCGACTTCACGTCGACCCCGCTCGAAGCGCTCGGCGGCTTCCTCAACCAGCGCGTGTCGTTCGACCTGTTCGACGTCGGCCCCGGCCACTCCATCATCAACAACGGCGTCGGCTTCGAGTTTCTCGGCTACGTGACGGCGGAGCAGGTGCAGTTCGACAGCAGCACGGGCGCGGTGTCGTTCCTCGTGACGAGCATCCCCGAGCCGACGTCGCTCGCGGCGGTCTCCTCGCTCGCCGTGCTGTCGCTGCGTCGCCGATCGCGGAAGTGATGCCACCGCGAACGGTCGGTGCAGCGTTGCAACCGATGCACGTTGCCCAATCTGACAGCCAGACTCACCGAAAGATTTCGATGAGCCAATCCTGATCCCACGTCCGCTCTTGTGGCGGGACACGGCACATCGCGATGCGCACGAGCGCATCGGATGCAGCCGGTCGGATCAGGAGACGCTCATGTCGCAATCATCTCGTCGGTGGAATCGGTCGGCCCGTCAGACCCACTCGGCCCGTCGCCGTTCAGCTCAACTGAAGCAGGCGGTCGAGAATCTCGAGCAGCGCCAGCTCATGGCGGCGGCGAACCCGCTCACGGTGGACATGTTCGTCGCCTACACCGGGCCCGCTCTGGCGAAGTTCGGCAATCTGCCGAGGCTCACCGACAAAATCTCGCGCATGAACGCCTACTTCAACCAGGCGCTCGCGACCAGCAAGGTCGGCGTGAACGCCCGCATCGTCGGCTCGATGCAGACGAACTACGCCGAGACCGGCAACGGCTCCCTCGACGTCGACCGCCTCTGGAACCCGAGCGACGGCCAACTCGACGAGGTCACCAACGCCGCCGCCGCTGCCGGTGCGGACGTCGTCATGCTGCTGATCGACAACCTCGGCAAGGGCGGCACGCAGAAGGGCAACGTGATCATCTGCTCCGCGCAGGAGTTCCTGAACGGCGGCATCCAGAATCACGAGATGGGCCATCTCTTCGGCCTCAGCCATCAGCGCGGGCCGGGCGAGACCAACGCGACGCAGCCCTACGCCTTCGAGTACGGCACCGACTTCGGCGGCCGCTACTACGCCGGTGCGACGGGCGGGTCGCTCCCGTTCTGGTCGAGCCCGGACATCGTCTTCTTCGGCAAGCCGATGGGCGTCGCCGGCACCGGCACGGATTCGGCCGACGGCTCCCGCGCAATGCGCGAGAATGCCCCGCGCATCGCCGCGACGCGCGCCCCGGTCGTCGCCGACACCAAGGCCCCCTTCGCGGGCCTGCGAAGCCTGCAGACGCCGACCGGACAGAACTTCCTCACCTTCCGCGTCAGCTACTACGACGACGGCGGCATGAACGTCGATTCGCTCGGTAACGGCAACGTCCGCGTGACGGGCCCGAACGGCTTCAACGCGCTCGCCACGCTCGTCGACGTCGACGATCGTTCGACCAACACCGCCAACAAGCTCGCCACGTACCGCGTCGATACGCCCGGCCCGGTGACCGACCTCGGCGCGTATCAGTTCGCGATCGAGCCGAACAGTGTCCGCGACATCGCCGGCAACGCGATGGCGGCCGGCCCGCTCGGCGGCCCCTCGGCCAACCTGCCCGACTACGCAGGCAGCGACATCTACTCCGCTTCAGACGAAGGCGACCTGGTCGGACGAACTTGGCGCGTCACGGATGAGATCGGCGGTCGATACAACGACGGCATGGATCCGGCCGCGTTCCGGTTCAGGCTCTCCGCGCCGGCGTCACTCACGATTGTTCGGCCCGAGTCGTTCCTCCAGCTCTTCCAGGACAAGAACGGCAACCTGCTAGGCGATGCCGACGAGGTCATCCGACGCAACGGCGACAACACGTATCCCGTGCTCCAGCCAGGTGAGTACTGCTTCCAGACGATGTCCGGCGTCGACCCGAAGCTGATCACGTTCCAGGTGACCGCGAGCGGCACCGCGCCGACGCTTCCACCCCCGCCGCCGCCGAGCGCGGGACAGCCGGTGTCGGTCTCGGGGGTCGTCTTCAGCGACTCGAACAACGACGGCGTCCGCCAGCCGGGCGAGGCCGCGATCGGCGGCGCGACCGTCACGCTCACCGGCACCGACGACGCCGGCGCAGCCGTCAATGTGCCCGTCGTCACCGCGCCCGACGGCACGTATCGCCTGTCCGCCCGTGCGAGCGGCACGGCGGGCTACTCCGTCAGCCTCACCATGCCTGCGAACTTCACGGCTGGCATTCACCGCGTCGGCAATGCGGGCGGCACGATCGCGGGCAACGCGTTCAACGGCATCGTCCTCCTGCCCGGTGTGAACGCGACCGGCTACAGCTTTGCAGGCGTCGCGGCCGGGTCGAGCCTTGGCGGCTTCGTCTACACCGACACGAACGGCAACGGCGATCGCGATGCGGGCGAAACAGGCATCGCGGGCGTCGTGCTCCGTCTCACCGGCACGAACGACGCCGGCGCGGCAGTCGACGTGCAGGCGACCACCGACACCACCGGTGCGTACAGCTTCAATAACCTTCGCCCGAGCAACGGCACCGGCTACACGATCACCGAGACGCAGCCCGTCGGCGTGCCGCAGGCCACCAACAAGGTCGGCAACCTCGGCGGCAACCTCGGCCCGGCGGTCGACGTCATCAGCGGCATCGTCGTCAACGCGGGCGCGGCGGGCACGAACTACCTGTTCGGCGAAGGCGCGGTCGTCGCGCCGTCGAGCCTCGCGGGCGCGGTGTTCCTCGACGCGAACAACAACGGCACGCGCGAGGACGGCGAGCAAGGCATCGCCGGCGTGTGGATCACGCTTCGCGGAAGGAACGACCTGGGCATCGATCAGTTCTCCGCAGTCCGCACGCAGGCCGACGGCTCCTATCGGTTCCCTCTGCTCCGTCCCGCGGGCGTGGACGGCTACCGCCTAGAAGAAGGTCAGCCCCCGAATGTGCTCGACGGCATCGACACCGCGGGCACCGCGGGCGGCGTCGTGAACAACCCGAAGAACACGATCGGCGCGATCAAGCTCGCCGGTGCGACCGACGCGACGGGTTACACCTTCGCCGAGCAGCCGCTCCCTGCGAACCCCCCGCCGCCACCGCCGGCCGATCCGGGCACCGGCACCACGCCGGAGAACACGCCGCTCGACGGCGACGTCTTCGGCAACGCTCCCGGGCGACTGCTCGCGAAGGCGCGCACGCCCTACTACGCACAGCTCGTCCAAGACTCGGGCCCCTCGCACGCGGCCGAGTTCGAACTGCGCCGCGACGGCACGTACACCTACGTCCCCGAGGACTACTACAACGGCCCGGACAGCTTCGAGTATCAGGTCGTCGACGCGAACGGCCGTGTGTCGTTCTCGCGCGTGGACATCACCGTCACGCCCGTCGATCAGGCTCCGCAACTCAGCCCCGAGGGCACGCACGGCTACATCACCACGCAGACGGTGCCGATCAACATCGACCTGCGCTGCGTGGCCGAAGACCCGGACGAAAGCCCGCTCCGCTTCACCATCGGCACCGTCACCGGTGGCAAGGCCGTCCTCCTGAACGACGGTTGCACGATTCGGTTCACGCCCGATCGGAACTTCCAAGGCCTCGCGAAGATCAACTACCTCTGCTCGGACGGCGTGAATGCGTCGGCGCTCACGCTCGACGTGTGCGTCCTCCGCGTCGATCAGGCGCCGACCGCGAAGAACGACTCGGCCGTCGTCGCGTCCACGAACGCCGTCACCATCAGCGTGCTCGACAACGACGTCAGCCCCGATGGCGACCACCTCTGCATCGGCACCATACAGCAGCCCGCAAACGGTTACGCGTCGATCGACACCCGCGGCACGGCCGACCCGACCGACGACCGCATCGTCTATCGCCCGAACTTCGGCTTCCACGGCACCGAGACGTTCCGCTACACGATGCGCGAGCTCGGCGGCGAATCGTCCACCGCGACGGTCACCGTCAACGTCAAACCCGGCGCGGCGATCAATTCCGACCCGACCGACTGGCGCAAGAGCGCGCTCGACATCTTCGGCACGCCCGGCAACGACACGATCTCGATCGCCAAGTCGGGCGACAAGTACAACGTCACCATGAACGGCGTCCTGGTCGGCAGCTATCGCCCGACGGGCCTGATCGCGGTGTTCGGCGGCGCGGGCAACGACACGATCGACGCCACGGGCATCGACAAGACCGTGTGGCTCTTCGGCGAAGACGGCAACGACCGCCTGACAGGCGGCACGCAGGCCGACCTGCTCGTCGGCGGCAACGGCGCGGACGTCCTTCGCGGCAACGCGGGCAACGACGTGCTCATCGCCGGAACGACCGCCCACGCCAGCCGCGGCTTCGCGCCGCTGAAGAACTACTTCGCCAGCGGCACGCCGCTCGGCACGTACGCGCGGAATGACACGTCGATCGACGACCTGACTGGCGGCGCCGGCGCGGATCGTTTCTTCGCCCGCTCGACTGGCAGTGGCGCACGCGACGTACTCCGCGATCGTCAGCCGTCCGAGACGCTGATCGAGCTGACCTGATACACGCCACGCAACGCAGAGGTTCGTGCCTGCCCCGCCCGTCGCTACGCCAGCACGGGCGGGGCTTTGCTTTGGTCGCTTCCGTCATCGTCGCCGCCGGCGAAGAGCGGCGCGGGCGGCGGCGGCGCTACCGGTCCTGCCGACAGGCTCGTGTTGTACCGTGACGCCAGGATCAGCAGGTCGTCGAAGTTCACGCGACCGTCGTAGGTGAAGTCGCCCTGCGAGAACGTGCGCGGCGACTGGTTGTAGTTCGCCGCCAGCACCAGCAAGTCGTCGAAGTTCACCCGGCGATCGCGATTCGCATCGCCCGCGAGGACGAAGAACGCTTCGTCAACGGGAACCGTGTTCGGATTGCCCGCCGCATCGCTGAATGCACCAGCCGCGATGGCGAGTTGGTAGTCGCCGTCGGGCAGCACGCCACTTGCGCTACCCGTGTAGACGATTCGCGCAGTGCGCCCGTCCGCAGACAACTGCACGGCCAGGTTCGCCGCAGGGATCGGCTGCGCATCCTGCACGCGTACGAGCGACAGATCGCCGCTGTCGAGCCCGGCGATGGCCTCGTCGAACGTAAGCTGATACGCCGGCGACGCGGCATTGAACAGGTATGCCCCGCTCACCACACCCGGCCCGGGATCGGCGATGACGTTCAGCGTTAGCGGGTTGGACGTGTTGTTCGCTTCGGTCACCTCCGTCGACTCGTCCACACGATCGACGACCACGCTCACAGAGTACGTGCCGATCGGCAGACTTGTGTTCAGCGACAACGTGAGCGGGACGCTCGACAGCGCGCCCACCGTCGCCACGACGGTTGAGCCGATGGTGACGCCCGCGTCGTTGGCCGACGTGCGCGCGATCACCTCCACGAGCACGTTGTCCGCGGCTGCGATGCCGAGGTTCGCGATGTCGACGGTGATCGTCGTTGCCGAGCCCACGGTGGCGGTCGACTGGCTCAGCGCCGCGTTCTGCGGTGCGAGATCGGCCAAGCCTCGGATCTGGAGGCTTGCCTCGCCGACGTTGTTGAGGGGATCACTGTCGGCCGCAACGACATCGGGATCGACGACGACGCGGAATATGTTGTTGCCGGCGAGGCCCGCCGTGGTGAACGACACGGGCACGCCCACGCCATCCGCGGCAATCGAGGTGAACTGCTGCGATGCCACTTGGACGAACTCGCCCTCGCCGATCCGCCGGAGCAGCCGCACCGTAACGGGTCCGGCCGGCGTTCCGGTGGCGAAGTTGAAGAGCTGCGCGTCAACGCGCACGTTGTCAACGCCGGACGAATCGAGCAACGTGGCGACGACGGACTGGGCCGCGAGACCCGGATCGGCCGCGCGGGTGAAGCGGAGCGAGCCGCGGTTGTTCCCCTCGGTACTCTCAGCAATCGCGTTGGCCGCGTCGGCGTACACGGAGAACGTGTACGCACCTGCCACATCCGCTCCGTCGACCGCCTGCGTGATCGCGACCGTCTCGCCGCCGGCGAGCGAGGGCACGTTCACGACTCCGATAGACGCCCACGGTGCCTGCGGGAATAGTTCGTCGCCCGAGCGGAAGTCGAGATCGAACGCGCCGATCGCTTCGCTCGAGTTGTTGCGGATCGTCGCGACGAGCGGATTCGTCGCCGATGGAGGCGACGACGGGTCCTGCAGCTGCAGCGAGACCACTTCGATGTCCGCAAGCCCGTTGAGCGACTTGGTAACGATGTTGTCGGCCGTGCCGACGAGTTCCGTGTCGGTGGTACTCAGTCGGACGCCGTACTCGGCCGCACCGGCGACAATGGTGTAGTCGTACGCGACGTCGAACGTCTGGCCCGGCGCAAGAAGCACGCTGCGCGATGCGAGTGCCGCGCCATCGCGCGTGAACTCGACGAGTGCCGTGGTCGGCGCGAGCCCGCGATTGACGATCGTCGCGGTGCCGCGCGACGTGCTGCCCGCGACGGCGCTGTCACGGTCGCCAAACTCAAGGCCGCCGACGAATCCGAGTTCCGGCAGGATCGATGCCGTCGCGCCGCCGACGTTCGGCGCCATCGGAGATGCTTCGAGTGTTCCCGAGCTGGTACCCGGTTCGACGATCTCGTACAGCACCTGCACTGTGCCGTCCGGCTCGAAGGCGACTGACGGATACTGCTCCACGGTGGTGCCCTGCGTGAGTTGCTTCGGCGTCGACCACGGGGATCCATCGCTCCGCAGCACGGAGCCGAAGATGTCGTTCGTGATGCCGTCGGCGGCCTTCCAGCTGACGAGCAGCGAGCCGTCCGGCGCGTTCGTGGTGCGGACGGTGGAGAAGTTCGTCTTCTCGGCGATCACTTCGACGGTGGCGTACGAGAGAAATCCCGCGGCGGGCGTCGGGCGGTTGTAGAGACGGCTGTTCAGCGAACCGTCTGCCGCAGGCGAGCGGTAGTTGAAGATGAGGTTGAGCTTGCCGTTCGCCTCGCTGCCGATCGCGACGGAAGTGAACTTCCCGCCGGCGTCCAAGCCGCCAATGCTGAGCGGCGCGGGCGTCGTCCAGCCCGATCCGTCGTTCGTGCTGGCCCAGAGTTCGTTGCCGGTGGCCGTCTCATGAATCCACGCGGCGTACGCCACGCCGTCCTGCATGTAGACGGCCGGCTGAGAATCGGCACCGGTGATCGCAAACGCCTGTGGAGCCGACCACTGCTGTGACGCATCGTCGAAGATCGACACAGCGATGTCCTGCTGTGCCCGCGCGTACTGGCCGGACTCATTGAGCGCGACGGCAGCACCGTTGTGCACCCAAGCCGACACGCCTCGACCGGCACTGTCGAACGCGACCGCATGCTGGCTGTCACCGCCCGTCGCGGCAGTCAGCGATTGTTCGCTGCTCCACGTCGTCCCATTCCAGATGCGGTAGCGTAGGTCGCGGGCGACGAACCGCGCGTTGAGCGTCTGCGACTGCGTGTTGACGGGCAGGTCGATCACTTCATAGACGACCATGTAGTTCCCGCCACCCATCGAGACGAGCTGCGGATTCGCGACGTCGCCACTGCCGACGATTGGCGAGAGCGACGACCACGCCGCATTCGCGTCGGCGCGTGTCGCGAAGACTAATTGGCCGCGAGTTTGCGCTGCCGACGGGTCGCTGTCCGCCACCTGCACGGTGAGCCCATAGCCCGTGACGGGGTCGATCACGAGCTGCGGCGCAGGCGAGAGGTCGTACGCGCCGAGTAGATCAGACCCGACGCGCACCTTCGGCTGCGGCAGCGTCCGCAACAACTCTGGCGGCAGTTCGCCCTTCTCAAGGAGCCTGCGGAAGTCGCCGGGCAGGCCCGGATCGTTGGTGATGATGCCTTCGACCGTGTTGCCGCCGAGCGGAAAGGTGATCGGGTCCGGGTCCCAGCTCCACACTTCGCCGATCAGGAAGACGTGCGCGCTCAGGCCAAAGCTGAGATCGCCGGTGACGTTGAACTTGATCCGGTCGGCAAGCTCGCTGAAGGGGATCACCTTCGACGGGTCGTTGTTGTCGATGCCGACGGTGACGTTGAGCCCGAGCGAGATGCGACCTTCCAGGCTGGCGAGGTCGATGCCGAGCACTTCCACATCGCCGCTGATGTAGGCGGAGCCCTCAATGCGCGGCTGGACGAACGTGGGCGACATCAATCCGACGCGCAGCGGCGCGTTGAGCGGATCGTTCAGGATGTTCGGGTTTAGCCCGATTTTCAGCCCGGCGGAGATGCCGGCCTTTAGTCCGAGGCTGAAGTTCGCGCTGAGCGCCGCCACGCCGGGAATGCCGAAGCTGAAGAGCGGAATCTTCGGCGTTCGCACGTTCAGCAGTTGCAGGTTGCGCAGCTGGAAACTCGCCGCCGCGGCGGTCACGTCGAGCGTGCGGCCGGAGACGTCGAGCGTAGTGCCGACCATGAAGTTGTCGGTGATGCGCGACGAGCCGGTCCAGTTCGCCTTGTACAGCTCGGTGTCGAACGCGGTGAGGTTGATGTCGGCTCCGAGCGGCAACGAGATCGGCGTGGCCGGGTTTAGCGTGGCGGTGCCGCGCGCCCCGATGTGCAGGATGAACTTCTGCCGCTTGTCGCCGATGAGCGGAATGCTCGAGCCGAGGATCTGGCTGATCGACTTGTCGTAGCTGACGATGTCGTTGTCGTAGGCGATGTTGAACGTGCGGGTCGCACGATCGAACGTGAACGTGTTGAAGAAGCCCGACTTTGCGACGACGTTCGCGGTGACGCTGCTGGTGTCGCTGGTCAGGCCCCACTGATCGCGGACGTAGGCTTCGAAGCGATTCGGATTTGTCGCGCTGGTGGCGCGGAGCGAGCCGAAGTCGAAGTTCGATCGCGTGAACGGGCCCGTGCCGACGTAGATGTTCTGGCCGAACGAGCCGGCCTCGCGGAGATAGGTCTGGTAGATGTCGCTCAGGCCGTCGGCGTCGGCGGGCGTGACGATGATGTTCGACGTCTGACCGGGCACGCCGGCGACGTATCGGCCCCACACGCCCGTCGCGACGTCTTGGTCCATCAGCGGGTCCGCCAGCGCGATCGAGCTGATCGTCGGGCGGTACTTCGCGAGCGTCGCGATCTTCGCGTTGTTGCCCTCGTTCCGCTCCGCCACCATGTTCGAAATGTCGGCCGTGTAGGTGACAGTGTCGAAACCGCTGCGATTGGTCGGATCCCAAAGATACGTGAAGATCTGCGTGCTGAGCGGCCCCATGCCGGGAATCGTGAAGACGCTGTCCGTGGGGTAGTTGCTGAAGCGCAGTCGCGACTCGAACGCACCGACGCTGGCGAAGCCCGCGTTCGTGAGTTCAACCGTCACGAGTGTTCTGCCGTTCGCGGGGGAGAGCTTCACGTCCTTCACCACGATGTCCGGCGTGCCCGATTGCGGCACGGTGAACTGCGCCGAGATGTGCAAGCCGGGATCGCCCGCGAAGAGGCGATCGCGATTCACGCCGATGTAGTACTCGTTGCCCGGCAGCGCCAGGTCGGTCGACTGAACGATCGCGCCCAGGTCGTCGGTCGGGCCGTCAAGGTCGATCGTGGCGTTGCTGCCGGTGTACTTCGCGATGGTCGGCGTGAGCCGGGTGATGCTGATGGCCGCGCGGCCCTTGTTGAGCGCACTCGGTGTCACGGAGCCATAGATCGCCCCCGCCGACAGCAATCCTGCCTGCGATCCGCCGGGCGTGACGACCTTGTAGAACGACGTGCGGTACTCCTCGAGCCCGCCCGTGTCGAGCGCGTAAGGCGACGGGAGCAACGGGTCGACGCGGTTGAGGTTCTGCGAACTGATCGTCCCGCTGTTCGGGTCGAGTTCGACCAGCGTGGAGATGGGCGCGGGCAGTTGCGTCGCTGCGACCGTGACCGTTTGGAAGAAGGAGGTCGTCGTCGCGTCGACCGTCAGGTAGTAGGCGCCAGGCATCAGCTCGGCGTTCAGCGTGAGCGTGCCGCCGACGCCGGTGCCTGCCGCATCGCTGTTGAAGTCGACGAGATCGCCGCCGGTGTATTGGAACTCCCCGCCGCCCGCGCGCTTCGCGCGCCATAGCCCCAGCACGCGATTCGCCAGCGCCGCGCTGCTGGTCAACGTGAGCTGCGCCCGGCCCGGTCGATCGACCCAGAAGACCACCTTGTGCTTCAGACCCGACCCCGAGGGAACCAAGCCGCTCGACGAGACGAACGTTCCGTCTGCGAATTGGTTCGCGCGGACGTAAGGCTCGCTCGGATTACTGAAGCCCGGTGCGGTAGTCAGCGACCCATGCAGGCCCGGCTTGTTCGCGTAGTCCGCCGATCCGACGAAGACCGACGCCGACACGTTGAATGCGGTGTTCGAGCCTGCGACGACGCTCACGCGGACGAAGTACCGCGTCAGCGCGCTCGGTCCCTGGAAGAGGTTGCCGAGCGAGACGCTGCCCGTGCCGCCCGTGTTCGATACGGTCGAGGTCCGAAGCACGTTGCCGAGCGAATCGAGCAGGTCGACGCGCACCGATCGCGTGCCGGCCACCGTGGGCGTGAACGTCACGCTGACCGGGAGGATGATGCTGGTCGTCGAAGGCGTCACCATCGTGAGCACTTGGCCGTTCGAGACAAAGGTTTGCGTGTCGCTGTCGCCGGTCCTCGGATCGATCGTGAGGTCGGGTGCACCGTAGCCGAAGTACGCGGGCGTCGTGCCGGGGCCGGACTGCTGCGGTGTCAGTGTGCTCACCCGCAGGCGATAACTGCCGAGGCTCCCCGCCTCGTTCTTCGCGACGACGTACCAGGTGTTCCGACCCGGCTCGTAGGCCGCGGTGTTGAACGTGTCGCGCGCGATGTCGGTGTTCCAGAATTCAATCCGCGCGTCGACCGTCGACCGATCGGCCGGGTAGTAGTCGAAGCTCGGCGGTGCCGACACTTCGTCGTACGCGACGATCGAGCTGCCGCTGTAGCGTGCCTTGTAGAGCTTGATGTTCGTGTTGACGTTGCCGCTGAGCACCTCCGTCTGCACCGCGAACGGCGACGGCCCCTGCGTGAAGCGGAAGACGTCGATCGACCCCGTGTTGCCGAGGATCGTCGCGTTGTAGACGCCGCTCGACGTGAAGCTGCTGTCGGCGAACGAGTTCACCGTCACCGGTCGGATCGATTCGAAGAATGGAATGCTCGGCGTGTTCTGCACGTAGGTCGTGCTGAAGGACGATTCCGTGACGAGGTACGGCAGCGGGTTGCTCGTGACGGCCGACACGCTGAGCGTGTACTGCCCTTCGCCGAGATTCGTGCCGATCGGTTCGACGAGGACCCGCAGCTTCTGCCCCGCGATGCTGGCCGGCGTGAGCGAGAGCGGCACGTCCGCGAGCGACTGACCCGGCGTGGTGGTGATCTGCTGCAGCACGGCATTGCTCGCGTCGAGCACGGTCACGCTGAGCGCGAGCGCGCCGCCCGGCTTGCTCGGGCCGATCGACAGCTTCGGCGCGCCGGTCACGTTGTTCGGGACGATCGTCTCCCACAAGTCGCGTTGCTCGCCACTATCGAGCCGGCCGTTGCGGACGCGCAGATTCGTTGTGAAGACCGCGCCGGGCGGAATGGGCGGGTCACCGGGAATGATCGGCGGAACGGGTTCGGTCGCCATCGCGATGCCCACGCCGAGCGGAAGCGCACCGTTCATAACGAGCGGAAGGGTTCCGGACGCGCCATCTGGACGAGCAGAGATCGCCGCGAGCGCGACGAGCCGGCCCGGGTTTATCGTGCCGACGCGGCGGGACAAGTTCGCGGCGTCGGGCAGCGTGAAGTTCGTGAGCCGCAGCACGCCGTCCTGCGCTTCGTACTGCGCGAGGACCGCGGAAGCGCCAGCCGTGCCGGTGATGGAGACGTCGGCCGTCGTCCCCGTGTTCAGGCCGTAGTACTTCACCGCCGAGACGAGCCCTGCCGCACCGACGGCGAGGTCGGCCGAGAGATCGCCTGTCTGCAGATCGACCGTCGCGAGCGGCAGGTTGGACGACAACGTCTTCGGCACGACGATCGCCGCAGCAGAGAAGTCCACGGCGCCGTCCGACTCGCTCGTGAACGCGATGTCCACCTGCGGCCCGAGCGTGCGGGCATCGATGAGCAGGTTCAGCACTTCGCCCGCGGTGGCAGTTCGCGTGACGGGCGCGGCGTTGCTGTTGCCGATGAGCCGCAGCGTCTGCGCGCCGCCGGTGGCGTCGCTGGGCGCGAGTCGAACCGACAGCACGTCCGCGCCGGGCGGAAGCGAGACACGATAGTACTTCGCGCCGGTCGCCCCGCCCGCCGAGATGCCCGTCAGCACGACCGCCCCGCTCACCGCGCTCGCGGGCTGCGCCTGATAGGCCTGCTGAAACTTGAGCGTCGCCGTGCCCGCGCTACCGGTCGCCGGCGCGAGCGCAACGCGGTACGTCGTGCCCGCCGTCACGTCGAACGAGATGGAGTACCCGGTTGCCGTGGTCCGGCCGGCCGCTTTCAGGAGCGTGGCGCCCGTCGCGTCGTAGATCGAGAGCCGAGTGCCGACAGTCGGGCTTGCGACCTCGAACGTCATCGCTCCCGTCGTCTGCGCGGTAAAGCTGTAGACCTTCCCTGCGCCAAGCGAGTCGGTTCTAGTGATGGATGCGACGCCCAACGAGGTCGGCAGGGGTGAGCCGAGCGCGATCGGCGTGTCCGTGTCCACCGCTGCTTGCGCCAGGGTCGTGCTGCTCACGTCGATGCGATACGCGCGGGCCGGCGCGTTCAGCCCTTCCGGGGCGGTCCACAGCATGTAGCGGTCGTCGGCCAGATTCCGCCCCGACACCGGTGCGACACTGACGACAGGCGCGGAGCCGCTCGCGGTGCCGATCGACTGCCACGCCACGGTTCCCGGCAAGCTCGCGTCGAGTTCCGTGAACTGCGTCGTCTCACGTAGGACGCCGACGGCGGCGCGCACGTCGGGCGCGTTGCCGCTAACGCTCACGGTGGCGTCGGCCTTACCGTTGATGAAGTCGAGCCGGTAGTAGTCAGGATCGGCCGGCGTGTTGAAGGGGTCTTCGCCGGACACCGCGTCGAGCGCGGCCGTGCCTGTCCCGGGATCTACGACGATCGCAGCATTCGACGCCTGCTGCGGCAGGCTCACGCCGACGCGGATGTTGAACACGGACGCTTGCGCATAGACGCCGAGCACGTACGCCGTCTTCGGCTGGAGCACCGCCTCCATGATCTCCAGCCCGGGTCGGCCCGGCGTGGCATCGGCATCGACTAACTGCAACTGATTTCCGGATGCATCGAACAGCGCGAGCGCCGCGTCGAACGAACTGACGACGTCTGGCTGATTGACCACGAACCGCGTGATCTGGCCGTCGGCGGCGTCGTCAGTGGAAATGAGAAAGTGTCTGGCTGCGGCTTGCCCGCCGGGCTGGAACGACGTCTGCGTGACGGTGTCGCCCAGCGGCAACTGCGTCGGCGTGCCGGTGAAGACATCCGGAATGATCGCGCGGATCGCCGCCGCGAGCAGCCGACGGCCCTCCAGCGATTCGACGTGAGCCGCGCCGTGGTACCTCCGGCCACGCCGGGGCCGTGTTGTGTTCGATTGACGTGAATTGCTGATGTATCGGCTCATGGATTTCGCTCCGGTCCGCGGAAAGTAGATCTGCGGCGTTCACACACCAAGGCGACGTTTGCGGCCGATCGGGCCCAAGATTTCCTGGACTGAGCGCGGAACACCCGTACTTCCCCCGAACAACGCCCATTCAGGCCCTTGTTGCGGCTACACTTCGCGCATGCCCAACGACCCCGATGGGTCCCCTGCAGAGCCCGCGCCGCGCGGCGAGCCGTCTCGCGTGCCGGCCGACCTGACCGCGCTCTTCGGCGAGGTGTACGGGCAGCTCCGCGCGATGGCGCAGCAGCAGTTGTCGAACGAGCGGGACGGCCACTCTCTCGCTGCGACGGAACTGGTGCACAGTGCGTACCTGCGTCTCTTCGGCGCGGGCCGGGTTGATTGGGCAAGTCAGCAGCACCTTGTCCGCGCGGCAGCCGAGGCGATGCGGCGCATCCTGATCGAACACGCCCGCGCCCGCGGCCGAATCAAGCGCGGCGGCGGTCGTCAGCGGCTGCCGCTGAGCCACGTCGACGCGCCGGCTCCGGATCATCAGCTGCCCGACGAGGACGATCTGCTGGCCCTCGACGAAGCGCTTCGGCGCCTTGAGGCGGTAGACGCCCGCGCGGCTGAGGTCGTCCGGCTCCGCTTCTTCGCCGGGCTTTCCATCGAACAGGCTGCCGAGGTGACCGGCCTCTCGGAGCGAACCGTGAAGCGTGAGTGGACTTTCGCGCGCGCTTGGCTTGCGGTGGAGATGAATCGAACGGCCGAATGACGCGAACGCTGGGACAACGGAGGCCGCGGCCTATGGAACAGGACGACCCCTATTGGCGCGTGAAGGAGATCTTCGCCGACGCGCTCGACCTGCCGGCCGATCAGCGCGAGGCGTTCGTCGAGAGCGCTTGCGCGGGCAACGCCGAGCTGCGCGAGAAGGTATCGCTGCTCCTCGCCGTGCACGCGAAGAGCGATGCGGCCACATCGGACGGAGCAACGACGACCCACGCACCGCACACCGTCGATCTTGCAGGCACTGTCATCGGCCCGTACACGCTTATCGAGCGCCTCGGCGAGGGCGGCATGGGCGTCGTCTACAAGGCGCAGCAAGATGCTCCCATTCGCCGACTCGTCGCGCTGAAGCTCATCAAGCTGGGGATGGATACGGGCCAGGTGCTCGCGCGATTTGAAGCGGAGCGACAGACGCTCGCATCGCTGAATCACCCGAACATCGCGCGAGTGTTCGACGCCGGCGCGACCGAGACGGGCAGGCCGTACTTCGTGATGGAACTCGTCGAGGGCCAGCCCATCACGCGGTTCTGCGACGAACGCCGGCTCGACATCCGGCAGCGTCTCGCGCTCTTTCAGCAGGCGTGTCACGCGATCGCGCACGCGCATCAGAAGGCGGTCATCCACCGCGACATCAAGCCGGGCAACATCCTCGTCGCGATGCAGGACGACGCGCCCACTGTGAAGGTGATCGACTTCGGCGTCGCTCGTGCGCTCGATCGTGATGGCGTCGCCCAGACGCTCTTCACCGAACAGGGCCAGCTTGTAGGAACGCCGGAGTACATGTCGCCCGAACAGGCCGACCCGGGCTCGGACGCCGTCGACACTCGGACCGACATCTACTCGCTGGGCGTGGTGCTGTACGAACTGCTCGCGGGCGTTTTGCCGTTCGAATCGAAGTCGCTGCGGGCTGCGGCGCTGGATCGCATCCGGTCGATCATTCGCGAGAGTGATCCGCCCACGCCGAGCAGACGGCTGTCGTCGATGGACAACGATTCCGCTGCCGACGTCGCGGAGAGACGACGGACCGACCTGTCACAGCTCGCCCGGGCGCTGAGGAGCGAGTTGGAGTGGATTCCGCTGAAGGCGATGCGGAAGGAGCCGGGCCGCCGATACGCATCAGCCTCCGAACTCGCGGGCGACGTCGCGAACTACCTCGACGGCGAGGCGCTCATCGCCGCGCCGGAATCGCGGGCGTATCGCGCGCGGAAGTTCGTCAGGCGGCACAAGGCGCTGGTGATCGGCACGTCGGCGGTCACGCTCGCGCTGATCGCGGGGATCGCCGGCACGACGATCGGCCTGCTCGGCGAAGCACGGCAACGGCGCGTCGCGCAGGAGCAGCGCGACGAAGCCGATCTACAGCGCGACGTCGCCAAGCAGCAGTCAGCCGTGGCGAACGCTGTCAGCGCGTTCCAGGCCGACATGCTCGCATCGGCCGACCCCAACGGCGTGCTCGGCGAGAAGGTGACCGTAGTTCAGGCGGTGCTCGCCGCGGCAGTGGAACTCGATGCGGGCAAGCTGGCCGAATCGCCGCTCGTGGAGGCGGGCGTCCGGCAAGTGATCGGCGACACGCTCGCGAGCCTCGGGAAGAACGACGAGGCGATCCGCAATTTGCGGCGCGCCGTCGATCTGCGTCGGGCATCGCTCGGTAAAGATGACCTGCTGCTCGCGTTCTCGCTCGGGAGTCTCGGCAACACGCTCAGCGCGGCCGGGCGATACGCCGACGCGGAGCCGGCGCTCGTGGAGTCGCTCGCGATCCGCGAACGCGTGCTGCGCGCCCCGCATCGCGACATCGCCAAAGCGAAGAACAACCTCGGCCTGTTCGCATCGATGAAGGGCGACTACCCGCGCGCGGAAGCCTTGCTCGCCGAAGCAATCGCGATGTATCGCCTCACCGTCGACAAGAACGACATCGAACTCGCCTCGGCGATGAACAACCGCGCGTCCGTCCTGGCGCTGCAGGCGCACTTCGCAGACGCGGCAGCGCAGTCGCGTGAGGCGCTGGCGATCCTGCGAACCCTTCTTCCCGCAGGGCAGATCAACTACGCGAATACGTGCTTCAACCTCGCATCATCGCTTCAGGAGACGGGCGAGCTGGACGAGGCTGAGTCGCTCGGACGAGAGGCGCTCGCGATCTACCGGAATCTTCTGCCTTCGAATCATCCCGCAATCTCGAAAGGGCTGTCTGGCGTAGCGACGACGCTCTACTACAGGCGTCAGTTCGCCGATGCAGAAGCGATGGCGAAGGACGCGCTGGCGGCCGCGCGATTGGCACTGCCGCCGAAGCACCCGGACTTCAATTCGCTGTTGTCGATCGTGACGGGAACGTTGACCGCACAGGGTCGATTCGCGGATGCAGAGCCCTACTGCCGCGAATCGCTTGAGATCGCGCGGGCTTCGTTGCCGCCGAACCATCCCGAGTTGGCGGTCGCCGCGAGCAATCTCGCAGTGGTGCTGCGAAACCAGAACAAGCTCGACGAGTGCGAGCCGCTGATGCGCGAAGCGCTGGCCATCCACCGAGCCACGCTGCCGGCCGGTCATCCGAGCATCGGCAACGACTTGAACAACCTCGCCCGCGTGCTCCGCGCGAAGAACCAGTTCGCCGACGCTGTGCCGCTGCTCCGCGAGGCGTTCGATCTCTTCGTCAAGGCGAGCGGCCCGGAGTCCGCCGACGTCGCCAATGTGCGGCTCGGGCTCGCCATGAACCTCATGATGCTGCGGAAGTTCGAGGAGGCGGAGCTGGAGTTCCTCGAATCGGCTCGAGTCCTGGAGAAGGTCCCGGGCCGCTTCAACGCAGGGTATCGACAGTGCGCCGAAGGACTCGTCGATCTGTACAAGCACTGGGACGAGCGGTCGCCAGGCCAAGGCTACGCCGCGAAAGCCGCCCTGTGGGAGGACCGACGTCGAGCGGGCGGCCCTGCAACTGTGCCGACGACGGAACCATCCACACATCCTTCAACGGCTCCGGCCAGCCAGGCGACGGCGACGCATCAGGAGTGAGGTCGTCGCCACGCCGAACGCGACGGCCGCCGTGGGCTCGGGCACGCTTGCCCGCGCGAGCGCCCAATCGCCGCCGAGCGTGCCGGTGAGCGACTGGTTGTAGTTCGACGCGAGCCTCAGCAGGTCGTCGAAGTTGACGACGCCGTCGTAGTTGAAGTCGCCGGTCTGCCAGGCGCGGCCGGACTGGTTGTAGTTGGCCGCGAGAACGAGCAGGTCGTTGAAGTTGACGCGGAAGTCCGTGTCGGCGTCGCCGGCAAGCGTGGCTCGGATCGTGACGATGCCGCCGACGTCGGACAGGCCGACCGCCATGCGCGGGTCGAGGTTCGCGACGGCCGACGTGAGCCCGTTGCCGAGCCAGTTGCCGTTGTTGTAGGCGTTGCGCACGTACTGCGTCAGCGATGCGAGCGGCGAGGCAGCGGTGTAGTCGACGACGACCTGATTGTCGTTCAACTCGATCCGGGCTTGATCGAGAAGCGTGAGCGACTGCACCTTCAACGAGAGCCCCTTCCCAGCTGCGAGGTTCAGGTATGCGTTGTCGCGCATCGTGAGCTGCCGGACCGCCGACCACGTACCGCCGGTCTGGTACATCGACGCGCCCCGGCGCAGTTCGACGCTGTCGTGCTCGAACTTTCCTCCGTCGAGGTAGAGGAAGGCCGACGACGTCGCCCCGCCGCCCACGGTGAGCGACCTGGTCTTGAACAGCCCGCCGTCCTGCACGACCGTCGCCGAGCCGCCGGTGCCGCAGATGGTCAGGCCGTTGCGATAGATCACGGAGCCGTTGCCGTAGATCCGCGCCTGCGCAACCCAACCGCCGCTGTTGGCCCACGTGGACGACTGTGTCGTCGACAAGTTCTCGAGCTTGCCATTGCCGTCCACGTAGAGTGTGGCCGTGCGCAGGTCGAAGGTGCCGTAAGCGTCGACGCTGCCGGAGCCGCGAACGCGAAACATGGTGGCGTTCGACGGGTAGTAGACGTCGGACTGGATCGACGCGGTGCCGCCATCGAAGGTGAGCATCTTGTCGGGCGACACGGTCAGCACAGCCCCATCTTTGATGTTGAGTAGCGAACCGGCGTTGAACGTCGCGCCTTCGAGGAACGAAGCGCGGGAGTCGGACCCCAGCAGCAGGCTCGACCGATTGCCAAACGTCGCTGATCTCCTAGCGTTAAGCGTGGCGGCATCGACGCGGATCGTGGCCGAGCCGTCGTTCGGCGCGTTGCCGGTGACGGTGAGCGGGCCGCCCACGTCGAGCGTCGCACCGCTCTTGATGGCGACGTCGGCCGTGCCGGCCGCGCCAAACTTCGCGAGCTGCAGGCCCGCCGTGTAGGACGCCGTCGCACCATTCGCCAACGTCACCGTCGCGCTACCGTTCACGTATCCCCACGATGCCGCGAAGGTGCCCCCGGCGGTGAGGAGCGATCCTGCGCCGCTCATCTCCAGCGTGCCTGCCGTTTCCCTGCCGACGTCGAAGTACTCGTCCGAGGTGGCGACAGCACCGCCAGCGATGGTGACCTTCCCGCCACTTTCTACTGATGCGGTGCTCAGCGCTGTGAACGTCGCACTCGCGTCGAGGCTGAGGTTGCCGGCGATCACGGAATCGATGGTGAAGAGCTGCGCGTAGTTCAACGAAAGGCTGGCGGTGTCCTGCAAGTAGAAGAGCTTCGCAGAGATGCTTGCCTGATTCGTCATCGACGCTGATGTGCCGCGGTTCACACCGAACGATCCGTCGACGGTAAGCGTGCTCCCGCCGCCGCGGAACTCGTAAGGCCCGAGGAAGGTCGATCCCTGCACCGCCATCCCGGCCAAGCGCGTCCCGGAGTTGAGGACGACCACGTTCCGTCCGACGATGAGCGGATAGAAGAAGGCCGTATCTCCCACCGCTGCAGGAGACGCCTGATTCGCCCAGTTAGCGGCGACGTTGAAGTTGCTGTTGAGCCCTTGGCCCACCCAGACGCGATCGGCCCCGCGGGCCGCGGCTGTAGCGCCGAAGAGGACGACTGCCGTAGCCGAGGCGGTGCGGAGTGTGGCGGACGAAGCGCGGCGAGATCGCATGACGAGGTCTCCTGTGAGAAGGGTCGCCGGAGACGCCCGACGACACTCCCAATAGCCCCGCCGCATCGATCTCTGACACCTGCCGCGCTTTTTTGTTCGCGCCGCCCGGCGTGTCACCGCATTCGGCGACGGATGGATTGGAATTTCCGACGTGTTCGCCGTCCGCGCGGTCTGCACAATCTCATCCGGCAATTGGCCATCGTTCTCGCGTCGGCCTCGCGCGGAGAGAGTTCCTCATGACCTGCATTCCCGATCTGCCTTGCATCGTGATCGCCGCATTGTTTGCGTGCCTGTGTTTCGCTGGTCCGGCGCGTGCCGATCTCCCCGCGGGCGGCGAGGACGTCGTCGACGCAGCGTCGTTCAGCTATCGCGGTGCCGAAGCTGACGGGCGCGCGGACATCCCAACCGCCGCGAACCGAGCAGATCCGATCCGCTTCGAGACGCTCCGTCGCACGGACTACCCGTGGGACCTCGCGATCCAGACGAAGAGCACGGCCGCCATCGACAAGGGCGACGTGCTGCTGTTCACGGCCCGCATCCGCGCGATCAGCACGGCTTCAGAGACGGGAGATGCGCGGATCGAAGTCGTCTTCGAGCAATCCGCCCCGCCCTACGATAAGTCGCTCATCGCCCGCGCCGGCTTCAAGCCGGACGACGGGTGGAAGACCGTCTACTTTCCGTTCGAGGCGCAGCGGCGCTATGCGGTCGGCGAGGCTCAGGTCTCGCTCCGTCCCGGCTTCGGCAAACAGGTGCTGGAGATCGCCGACGTGCGCGTGATCAACTACCGCAAGACGATCGCGAAGGACGCCCTACCGATCACCCGCGCGACGTACGCCGGCCGCGAAGGCGATGCTCGATGGCGCATCGAGGCCAACGAACGCATCGAGAAGATTCGCAAGGGCGACCTTCGCATCCGCGTTGTCGACGCGCAAGGCGATCCTGTACCGAACGTAGTGGTGCACGTTCAGATGCGCCGACACGCGTACGCCTTCGGGTCGGCCGTCGCGGCGAAGTTCCTTCTTCAGCCTGGACCGGACGGCGACAAGTACCGCGAGCACGTGCAGCGGCTCTTCAATCGCGTGGTGATCGAGAACGACCTGAAGTGGCCTGCTTGGGACGCCGACCGTACGCCCGCGCTCGACGCCCTTCGCTGGCTCAAGGAGCACGACATCCCGGTGCGCGGCCACAACCTCGTCTGGCCCAGCTGGAAGTACACGCCGAAGTGGCTCAAGACGAAGCACGGCGACGACCGCGATGCGCTCCGCAAGATCATCGCGGACCACGTCACCGAAGAGGCGACCGCCACGCGCGGGCTCGTCGTCGAGTGGGACGTCGTGAACGAGCCGTTCACCGAGCGTGACATCCTGAACGTCCTCGGCGACGACGTGATGGCCGACTGGTTCAAGCTCGCTCGCGCGGCCGACCCTGACGCGAAGCTCTACCTCAACGACTTCCCCAGTCTGGGCGGCGGGAAGCACCTCGACCACTTCGAAGCGACGATCTCGCGCCTCCGTGCGCTCGGTGCCCCGCTCGACGGCATCGGCGTGCAGTGCCACTACGGCGCGGACCTCGTCGAGCCGGTGCAGCTCCTCGCCTCGCTCGATCGCCTGAGCAGGTTCGGCCTGCCGATCCAAGCGACCGAGTTCGACATCGAATCGTCCGATGAAACCCTCCAAGGCGACTACTTCCGCGACCACCTCATCGCGTTCTTTAGTCACCCCTCGACGAGCGGCGTGATGATCTGGGGCTTCTGGGAGGGCAGACACTGGCGGCCAAGCGCGGCGATCTATCGCACCGACTGGACGCCGCGACCCGCGGGCGAGGCGTGGAACGACCTCATCTACAAGCAGTGGTGGACCGACGTGAAGGTGAACACCGACGATGCCGGTCGCGCAAGCGTCCGCGGCTTCTGCGGGTTGTACGACATCACCGCCGAAGACCACGACCGACGGACAACGCAGTCTCTGCAGCTCACGCGCGACGGAAGCGACATCGTGCTGACGTTGCCCTGACGATGTAGGCATCGGGGCATTCCGCATCGACAACACGGGGTCTGACGGCTGTGACGACGCCCTTGCGTGCGTCTAACTTCCCCATGCGCCGCAAATGCCATGCGGCACTTGCACATGGAGCGGATGCATGCATTCGAGGCCCGTTCGGTTCGACCAACCCCTCTCTCCACGCGAGGGCCTGCGACGGATGGTCGCGACATTCCGGCGACACACCCAGCATCCGCAGTTCTCGTACCACGTTCGTCCGAGCGCCCTTCGCATCACAAACCGACTGCCCGCCGAGGCAGGTGATCCTTGATCGAGCCTCTCCACGCAACGCCCGTCTCGACGTATCGCCTTCAGCTACACGAAGGGTTCACCTTCGCCGACGCGCGAGCGATCGTGCCCTACCTTTTCGAGCTTGGCATCTCTCACGTCTACGCATCGCCCATCCTCCGTGCGATGAAGGGCAGCACGCACGGCTACGACGTCGTCGACCCGACGCGACTCAACCCCGAGCTATTACCCGATCTGTTCGACGCGTTCGTCAACGATCTCCATGGGCATGGCATGGCACTCATCGTCGACGTCGTGCCAAACCACATGAGCATCGGCGTGAACGAGAACGCATGGTGGAACGACGTCCTCAAGCATGGCCGAGCGAGTCGGTACGCCGGGTTCTTCGACATCGCGTGGACCGCAAGCCATCGGCCGCGCGATCACGACAAGGTGCTGCTGCCCGTTCTCAGCAAACCCTACGGCGAAGCGATCGAAGCAGGCAAACTGAAGCTCGAACGCACTGGCGATGATTGGTTCGTCACGTACGGCGAGCGGCGGTTCCCGATCGATCCCGCGACGATCCCGCCCCACCTCAACGCATCGCCCCTCGATCTCGATGGGATCGATCTGCTCCTCTCTCAGCAGCACTATCGTCTGTGCGACTGGCACGTCGCGTCGGACGAATTGAACTACCGCCGGTTCTTCGACGTCAACACGCTGGCCGCGGTCGCGATGGAACGGCAGGCGGTGTTCGACGCCTCGCATGCCCTCCTTTTCGACCACGTCCACGCCGGCCGCATCGATGGTATGCGTATCGATCACCCCGACGGGCTATATGACCCGAAGCAGTACCTCACCCGTCTGCGTGAGCACGTGAGCTACGTCGTGGTCGAGAAGATCCTCGCGCCAGACGAAGACCTGCCGAGTGATTGGCCGTGCGATGGAACGACTGGATACGACTTCCTCAACGCGGTCAACGGGCTCTTCGTCGACCCCGCGAGCGAGCAGGCGATGACCGACGCATACGCCGATGTCGTCGGCGATGCCGCCCGCGTTCCGTTCGCCGAACACGCCCGCGAAGGCAAGCTCCACGTGCTCGACGCGTCGCTCTACAGCGAGGTGAACCTGCTAACGCTTCAGCTCGATCACCTCGCCGCACGGGACAGATCCGCTCGCGACCTCACCGTGCGGACGCTGCGCGAGGCACTCCGCGAGACGATCGCCAACTTCCCGGTCTATCGCAGCTACATCTCGGCCGACTCGATCTCGGATACCGATCGCTCGCGCGTCACTCGAGCAATCGACGCCGCCGCCCTGCGTCGACCCGACGTTCCGCGCCTCGCGTTCGACTTCGTCCGAACCACACTTCTCCGCGAGCGCTCGCGCGACGCCGACCACATCGCCGACCAAGCCCGGTTCGCCGGGAAGTTCCAGCAGCTCACGTCACCCGCGACCGCAAAGGGCGTCGAGGACACCGCGTTCTACCGCTATCAACGCCTCATCAGCCTAAACGAGGTCGGCGGCGACCCGGGCCGCTTCGGCACGTCGCCGGAGGAACTTCACAAGTGGTTCGCGAAGCGACAACGCCACTGGCCACTCGCGATGAACACGCTCAGCACGCACGACACGAAGCGCTCGGAAGATCTCCGCGCCCGCATCAACGCGCTGAGCGAGTGCCCTGCCGAGTGGGCCGACTTTGTCAGACGGGCGCGCGCGATTGTGGACGACGCCGTGCATCCGAATGACCTTTACCTGCTGCTCCAGACCCTCGTCGGCATCTGGCCCGAGTCGGACGACTCGCTCGATACGACATTCGCGGACCGCGTCGTCGCGTTCATGCAGAAGTCGCTGCGTGAAGCCAAGGAGCGGTCTACGTGGACGCAGCCTGACGAGGCGTACGAGTGCAAGGTTGAGCAAACGGTCCGATCGCTCCTCACGCGCGACCGACGCGCAGCTTTCGCCGAGTCCATCAGCCCGCTGGCATCCCGCGTCGCAACGATCGGCCTGTCGAACTCGCTCGCGCAGACGCTGCTGAAGTTCACTGCGCCGGGCGTCCCCGACACCTATCAGGGCTGTGAGCTGCCCGACTTCAGCCTCGTCGACCCCGACAACCGCAGGCCCGTCGACTTCGCCCGCCGCCGCGCGCTGTTGCAGGCGGCCGACGCTGACTTTCCGAAGCTGACGCTCACCCGCGCGGCGCTGGCCGCCCGACGTTCGCATTGCGACCTCTTCCAGCACGGCGAGTACGTCCCGCTCCGCGTCGAGGGCACGCATCGCCTGTTCGCGTTCGCGCGGCGTCACGGCGACGCGATTGCCGTGGTCGTCGTGCCAAGGCTCGTCGGCTCGTTCGGTGGCAGCTGGGACGATGTGGCCGTCCGGCTTCCCGACGGCGTCAATTCGTCGTCGCTGCGATGGGCTCTGACCAGCGTTCCGCGCGAATCAAGTCTGCACGACCCACGCGGGCTCGGCTTGTGGCTATCGCCTTGATGTGCACGCCGCGTCGCCGCCGTAGCGCGGCCACGCGCTTTCATTGGTAGTGCTTGAGCCCGCCGATTGGATTGACTCCATTGCCCGGGGCAAATATCAACTCTTGCCATGGCCCTTGGCGAGATGCGGCAGGTGTCGGCGATGCTGTACGAGCGGCTGCGGGCGGTCGCGCGGGCGCGGATGAGGGGGCAGCGGGCCAGTCATACCCTCGACC